>VFQT010000036.1_pt1 | contig 222161 bp, 212 predicted proteins | sample 3512381 | NCBI WGS metagenome assembly VFQT01 (sample SAMN10412376, study PRJNA504923) | tailings metagenome | isolation source: Relicate 2 Philex TSF3 active mining site | place: Philippines: Tuba, Benguet | collected 2017-08-29
AGCGCCTGCGTCGTCGGCTGTTGGACTTGTACGCCAGTTACGGCTATGCCCAGTTCCAGCCTCCTATGCTGGAGTACGTGGAGGCCCTGGCCGTTCAGGGTTCCAAGGATTTGGATCAGCGCAGCTTCAAAATGGTTGACCCCCTGTCGGGGCGGATGTTGGGCTTTCGGGCTGACATCACGCCTCAGGCTGCTCGGGTAGACGCGCATTTGCTGGGTCAGTCGGGGGTCTGCAGGCTCTGTTACTGCGCCTCGGTGGTCCATGCCCAGCCCGCGGGCCTGCTCTCTAATCGCGAGCCGATTCAGTTGGGCTGCGAACTATTTGGCTTTGAGGGCCTGCAGGCCGACCTTGAAATTCAGGAATTGGCCCTGGCCTCGTTGGATGCAGCCGGAATAGCCCAGGTTCACCTCAACCTCACCGATCGAGCCATCTTGTTGGCCTTACGCGCCTCCGATCCAGCTTTTGCAGCTGCCGAACAGCCATTGCTTGCCGCGCTGGCTGCCAAGGACCGTGCGGCTTTAGAGGACCTATCCGGTGGGTTAACGGCCCAGACCAAGCAGGCCCTTATGGCCTTGGTGGGGCTTTATGGGCCGGCGCTGGGTCCTAACGGTGTCTTGGCCCGGGCCCGACAAGAATTGCCCAAGCTCCAGCAGATTACCCAGAGCCTGGATCGGCTGACTGCGGTGGCCGAATCGGCCCTGTTTGTGCGGCACCCCCAGTGTCAGTTGACCGTTGATCTAGCTGATCTGCAGGGATGGGATTACCACAACGGCATCATGTTCTCGATCTATTGCCCGGGGCACCCGGATGCGGTGGTTCGTGGCGGACGCTACGACGGCATGGGTGAGGCCTTTGGTCGTTCACGGCCAGCCACGGGGTTCAGTGTCGAGCTGCGGGTCTTGGCCGAATTGGCAGGTGCTGCTGCTGAGTCGACTGCGTTGGGCGAGGCACCCGTCGCAGCGCCCTGGCAAGACGATGCCGACTTGCGCGAGGCCATTGCCCATCTGCGTGACAACGGGCGGGTGGTGGTCTGCATGCCGGCCCCTGACTTTCAGGCCCACACGGGCCCCAAACTGGTGCTAGCCAATGGCCTTTGGCAGGTCGCCCCGGCTGTCTAATTTTTTCAAGCAAAGGTTTTTGGAATGACGAATAAACAGATGCCATCGGGTCAGTCTGGCCGCTCAGGTCGCAACGTCGTGATCATCGGCACCCAATGGGGTGACGAGGGCAAAGGCAAGATCGTGGACTGGCTCACCGAGGATGTTCAGGGTGTGGTCCGCTTTCAGGGTGGCCACAACGCCGGTCACACCCTGGTGGTCAATGGCAAAAAAACTGTGCTGCGACTCATTCCGTCGGGCATTCTGCACCCCCACGTCACCTGCTATGTGGGCAATGGTGTGGTGCTATCGCCCGAGGCTTTGCTCAAAGAAATCGATGAGCTCGAAGCTGGTGGCCTGTCGGTCTCCAGCCGCCTGAAGGTGAGTCTGGCCTGCCCGTTGATCCTGCCCGTGCATGTAGCCCTGGACCAGGCGCGTGAGGCCGCCCGTGGCGAGGGCAAGATTGGCACCACTGGCCGCGGCATTGGTCCGGCCTACGAGGACAAGGTGGCCCGCCGAGCCATCCGCCTGATTGATTTAAAGAATCCCGAGCGTCTAAAAGACAAGCTGCAGACCCTGCACGCCCTGCACAACCATGTGCTCACAGGGTTCTTGAACGCCCAATCGATCAGTGCAGACCAAACGTTCGATCAGCTCATGGCCATGGCCCCGCGTCTGTTGGCCATGGCGGCCGATGTGCCTGCCTTACTGGCCGGCGCCATGCAGTCGGGCGCCAAGCTTTTGTTTGAAGGTGCTCAGGGCACCTTGCTGGACATCGACCATGGCACCTACCCCTTTGTCACCAGCAGCAATTGCGTGGCCGGTGCGGTGGGGGCTGGTGCGGGCATTGGCCCCAACCAGATTGACTATGTGTTGGGCCTGACCAAGGCTTACGCCACCCGCGTGGGGTCTGGCCCCTTCCCAACCGAGCTCTTTGACGAGATCGGCCAACACCTGGCCACCAAGGGCAATGAGTTTGGGTCGGTCACAGGTCGTCCGCGTCGCTGCGGCTGGTTTGATGCAGCCGCCCTGCGCAGAGCGATTCAGATCAATGGCGTGACCGGCTTGTGCATCACCAAGCTCGACGTCTTGGATGGCCTGAAGGAGATCAAGCTCTGTACCGGCTATGAGACCCCTGAGGGTCGCGTGGATGTGCTGCCGTTTGGCGCCGATGCGGTAGAAGCCTGTAAACCAATCTTCGAGACCTGGCCTGGATGGGCTGGCTCAACGGCTGGCTTGCAGAAGTGGGAGGACCTACCGAAAGAGGCCCAGGCTTATCTGAGCCGCCTGGCCGAGGTGACCGGTGCGCCGATCGCCATGATTTCCACGGGGCCTGACCGGGACGAAACCATCTTGATGGATCATCCCTTTCAAAGCGTGTAGTGTGGTGCCCAGAAGAGGACTCGAACCTCCACAGTGTTGCCACCGCTAGGACCTGAACCTAGTGCGTCTACCAATTCCGCCATCTGGGCTTACGGACCCGCTACTTTAATGGGATTCTGAAAATTGTCAAAGTCACGTCGCAATCGACCCACCCAGTCAGCGGAGACCAAGTCATCCGCGAGGTCCTCTGCACGTCTTACGGAGGAGACTGAGGCCGGCGGCCCCCAGTTCTCTGGTCGTCTCATCGGACACCGAGACGGCTTTGGATTCATCGCGCCCGACACCGGAGGCGACGATGTCTTTGTCTCGCCGCGCGAGATGCTTAAGGCCATGCACGGCGACCGGGTGACGGCCCGCATCATTGGTTCTGATCGACGTGGCCGACCGGAGGCCATGATCGTCGAAGTGTTGGAGCACACCATCGACAAGCTGGTGGGACGGCTGGTGCATGAGCGTGGGATTGTCTTGGTGGTTCCAGAAGACCAGCGCATCAAGCACGACATCATCGTCTCCGCTGGGGACACCATGGGCGCCAAACCCGGTCAGGTGGTGATGGTCGAGATCCTCGACCCGCCGACGCGCTACACGCCCCCCGTGGGTCGGGTAGTGGAAGTGCTCGGCAGCATCGAGGATCCGGGTATCGAAGTTGAGATCGCGGTGCGTAAATTCGATGTGCCCCATCAGTTTTCAGATGAAGCCCTGAAGTGCGCGAGCAAACTGCCGGACCAGGTACGCACCGCTGACGTTAAAGACCGGATCGACCTGCGAGACGTGGACCTCATGACCATCGATGGTGAGGATGCTCGCGACTTTGACGATGCGGTCTATGCCGAGCCCTTTGGGCCGGGCGGCAAGAAGGGCTGGCGCCTGTTGGTGGCCATCGCTGACGTGAGCCATTACGTACAGGATGGTGACGGGCTGGACCGCGATGCCTTCGCTCGAGCGACATCGGTCTATTTCCCGCGTCAGGTCCTGCCCATGTTGCCGGAGAAACTCTCCAACGGCCTGTGTTCGCTCAATCCAAACGTCGAGCGTCTGGCGATGGTCTGCGACATGGTGGTGGGCCCCGATGGGCTGGTGAAGGCCTATCAGTTCTACGAGGCGGTGATTGAGTCATCGGCGCGACTCACCTACGAGCAGGCCTGGACCGCCCTGTCCGACCCCACGGGGCCTGAGGCCCGGGTGCTGGGTCCCAAGTTCCAGGTACTCAGTCACTTAGAAGCAGTCTTCCGAGCTCTCCTGGCTGCTCGCGAGCAGCGCGGGGCCTTCGAGATTGAGACGGTCGAGACCATCATGCGTACCGATGCCCAGGGCCGCATCGACAAGATCCTGCCCCGCATGCGCAACGATGCCCACCGGTTGATTGAGGAGTGCATGCTGGCGGCCAATACCAGTGCTGCGGATCTGATCATTCGCTCCAAGCGTCAGGGCCTATTCCGTGTGCATGAGGGACCGACGCCCGAGAAGCTCTCGGCGTTGCGCGAGTTTCTGAAACTGCAGGGCCTGCGGCTGGCCGGAGGCGAGGACCCATCGCCTGCTGATTACGCGCGCCTGTCGCGGGAGATGAAGCAGCGGCCCGACTACAAGTTGCTGCAGACGCTATTGCTGCGGTCCATGCAGCAGGCCATTTACAGCCCCGACAACGTTGGTCACTTTGGCTTGGCCTATCCGGCCTACACCCACTTCACTTCGCCGATTCGTCGCTACCCGGACCTGTTGGTCCACCGGGTGATCAAGAACATTCTGGCGGAAAAGACTTACACACCGATTTACGGAGAACTGCAGACCGATCCATCGGGTCGTCGAAAGAAGGCGGCCAACACCCAGGAGAGCCTGTCTCGTTGGCGTGTGATCGGCGAGCATTGCTCGGCTGCTGAGCGGCGCGCTGACGATGCCTCTCGAGATGTCGAGGCCTGGCTCAAATGCCAGTTCATGAAAGACCGAGTGGGTGAGCAGATGGCTGGTACGGTCACCGGTGTTGCGCCGTTTGGATTGTTTGTCACGCTCGATGCCTTGTATGTGGAGGGCCTGATTCATGTGTCGGAGTTGGGAGCCGAATACTTCCAGCACAACGACATCGTCCACGAGCTGCGCGGTGAGCGAACGGGTCGCCGCTTCCGCCTTTATGACCCAGTAAACGTGCAGGTGTCTCGAGTGGACCTGGATGCGCGTCGTATAGAGTTTCGTTTGATCCCATCGATGATGCGAGCGGTGAAGAAGACGGGGCTGCCCTCACGAGAAGAGTTTGATGAGCAGTACGCTCTGCAGGGTGGGGTGGACGCTGATGATGACTTCTTGGCTTCGGGGACGTTGGAGCGCGGCGCTGGTGGTCCAGGCGGTGCCAGGGGCCGCGGTCGGGCCATTGGCAAGTCGGGGCAGGCTGGCAAGGCGGCCAAGGGGGCCAAGGCGAGTAAGTCAGCCAGGGGGACTCATGGTGCTGCGCCAGCTGCCAAGGCAGCCAGCGTAAAAGCGCCCAAGGCGGCTCGTGGTCGACGTAGCCGAAAGTCTCGCTAGATGGCCAGGGGTCCGCGGTCAGCGTCGTCGCCCTCTCGCGGTCAGCCAGAGGGGCAGACTCATGGCCAGGCGTCTAGCCAGACCGTAAAACTCTGCGGCTTTCATGCAGTGCGGGCGCGCCTCCGGATAGCAGCCGATACGATCAGCGAGGTCTGGGTTGAGCCCTCCCGGAAAGACCAACGCATCAAGGCCTTGGTAGATGAGTTACAGAAGGCTGGCATCACGGTCAAGACTGCCGATATGGCCAGGCTCGATGGGCTCTCCTTGGGCCAGCGTCACCAAGGGGTGGTGGGGGTTGCTGCGGCCCGACAGATGGTCGACGACCTCTCGACTCTTTTAGAGCAACTGCAGGACCAGCCGGCCAGCAGTCGTTTCTTGTTGTTTTTGGATGGCGTGACCGATCCACACAACCTTGGCGCCATCATGCGCACAGCGGACGCCGCTGGTGTGGCCGCCGTGGTCGCTCCAAAAGACCACAGTGCACCGCTTAATGATGTGGTGATGCGTGTGGCCGCAGGCGGTGCAGATCGCGTGCCCTATATTCAAGTCACCAACCTGAGCCGCGCCATAGAGGAGGTTCAAGATGCTGGTTATCAGGTCTATGGCCTCGATGGGGATGCCGAGCAGTCCCTCTACAAGGCTGACCTGAGGGGATCTTTGGTTCTGGTCATGGGTGCGGAAGGTGACGGGATCCGTCGGCTGGTGAAGTCTCACTGTGATGCGCTTTACCGGCTTCCCATGAAGGGTGGCGTCGAGAGCTTGAATGTCTCGGTGGCCACGGGCGTGGCCTGTTTCGAGGCGCTTCGCCAGCGCAGCTAGGCGGTGTCCCTGTTGTCACGGGTTGTGCAGGTGCCCTCCATCCAACTGGCCTCTGATCGATTTGGTGCCATCCCTACAGATGACCAACTGATCGCCCTGGGTTACCGGCGATGGTCGGTGATCGATGGCCGTGGTCAGTCCCAATCGATGGGTTGGCTGCGCCCGGATCTTGCTGCTCTGTTGCCAGCTGTGCCTTGGCCAATTGCCGCCCTCTCCGAGTTTGTAGAGACCCTGCGTCAAACCTCCGCTGCCGACGGTTGGCGCAACGAATGCTTCACGCTCTGCAATGAGGCTGGTGAGCCAATCGAGGATCGTCATGGTCAGGCAGTCGGGCTAGAACGCTGTCTCTTCAGGCCTCTGGGGCTTTTCTACCAGACCGTGCAACTCAATTTGCTCGCTTCGCAGGGCCAGGTCTGGATTGGTCAACGCGCCCAGCACAAGGCGGTGGATCCCGGTCTGTGGGATGCAGCGGTGGCCGGGGGCCTGACCCACGGCGAGAATCCTCTTGCGGCACTCGCCCGCGAGAGTTGGGAAGAGGCCGGCCTGCCTGAGTCCTTGTTAACCGGTCTGCAGACGTTGGGTGCGGTCATGGTTCAACGCACCCTGGGCTGCGATGGTCGGCAGGGCCTGCAGCGCGAGTTGGTGATGAGCCATGGCCTGCAGGCGCCCTTGGACTTCACGCCGATGAATCAAGACGGTGAGGTCCAGGCCTTTGCCTGCGTGACGTTCGATGAGGTCTGGCGACTCTGGCAGCAGGGCCAGTTCAACCACGAGGCAGCTGTGGGCTGCCTGGATTTTCTAATGCCGCAGCCAGGCTGAGCACGCTACCCGCGTAGACGTAACTGCGGTTGTAGTGGGTAATGGCAAAGAAGTTGGGTGTGGCCAGCCAAAGGTGGGCATCGGGTGTGTCCGGCTCGGGCAGGTGAACCAGGCTGGCTGGCATGGTGGCGGGTTGCTGTCGCCAGAGGTCGGATTCCTCGATCCAAGCCCCCAGAGGTGACTTGCGAAGGGCACCCAGTTGGTGGTCGGCGGTCAGTCGGGTGACCACCAGCTGGTCCAGGGCTGCTCGTTGACGAACCTTAAGTGCCTGACGAATGTCGCTCGGTACGATCAGGTGAGTCGGCCAGTCGCGGCGCCAGCCATGCTGAACCAGGAAGTTGGCCACCGAGCCAACTGCATCCGCAGGGCTCTTGATCAGATCGACCCGGCGATCCCCATCGAAGTCCAGGGCGTATTGACGCCAGCTGCTGGGCATGAACTGTGGCATGCCCAGCGCGCCAGCAAAAGAGCCCTGAATGGCTCGCAGATCCAGTTGGGTCTCTTGGGCCAGTAGCAGCAGCTCGATCAGTTCTTTGGTAAAGAATTCGGCTCGGCGAGGCGAGAGGAGGGCCAGGCTGGCCAGGGTGTCTCGCGTGGGAAAGCTGCCCTGAATGCGGCCAAAGCGCGTCTCGACCCCCAAGATGCCGCAGATGACCGAGGCGGGCACCCCAAACTTGGCTTGCGCTTGATCCAGGCTGCTCCGGTGGCTGGTCATAAAGGCCCGGCCATCGGCCAGTGTCTTGGCGTCTAGGTTCCTGGCTAGAACGCGGTTTAGCGATCTGGGGATGATGGGGGCGTCAGGGGGCGGGTTGACCAGGGCGATGGCCCGATCCTGGCGTTGCAGGGATTCCAGCGCGGCCAGGGCCCCGCTAACGGAAAGGCCTTTGGTGGCCACCATCTGGTTCAGGAGGGTCTGCCAGGCGCCCGCAGGGGCCCAGTCGGGCCTGGCCGAAGCCATGGCCGATTTGGACAGCCAAAGGCCGCCAGAGGCCACTCCAAGGCCCGCCAGACCGCCCAAGCGACCCAGGGTCAGCCGCCGGCTGTTGTTTTGGAGTCGGTTTTGGGCTGAAGGCAGGCCTTTTGTTTGCATTTGGGCGTCTGACTGCTAAAATCGTGGGCTTTTCACCGGTTGCTCCTCTTGTGATTCTCGGACTGACCGGTCACTCCAGAATTTTTACAAGGAATTTCTATGGTCGTCATTCGACTTGCTCGCGGCGGATCGCACAAGCGTCCTTTTTATCACGTGGTTGCCACAGATTCACGCAATCGTCGGGATGGTCGTTTCATTGAGCGCGTTGGTTTCTTCAATCCCATCGCTCGGGGTAACGACATCAAGCTGAACTTGTCGGTTGAGCGCATTGAACACTGGCGCTCCAATGGTGCTCAGCTGAGTCCTCGTGTGGAGCAGTTGCTCAAAGACTTCTCCAAGGCTGCCGCCTAAGATTTCAACCGGTCGACCCGGGGTCTGCGTCCAGCGCACCCCAGGCGACCCGGCCTTATGCCCGCGAGAAAACCGGACGATTCCTTCGCCGCTCGCCGGCTTTCCAAGCTGGGGGTTCAAGCCCCAGTCGTTGTGGTCCCCAAGTTGGTCTTCTCCAAAACGCCTGGTCCCAGTGACCTGGTGGTGCTGGGGCGCATCCGTGCGCCTGTGGGTACCAAGGGTCAACTGCGGGTGGCCAGCCTGTTTCCCGGCGATGTTCAAGAGTCGGTGTTGTTCGACGCAGAGCAGCTCTGGGCCAAGGGACCCGGGGGGTGGCTGCGGCTGGATGTGACCCTGTGTCAGCCGGTGGGTAAAGAGGCTCGCATGGGCTTTGTTCAGATTGACTCCCGTGACCTGGCTGAGCAGATGCTGGGCTTTGAGCTCGGTGTTAGCCGTGCCGAGTTACCCGAGCCCGCTCCCGATGAGTTCTACTGGGAGGACCTGGTGGGCTGTGTGGTGACCAATCGGCAGGGTGAGTCATTGGGCCTGGTGGAACGACTCGAGACCAATGGCGTGCACGACTGGATCGTCGTGGGCCACCACTGGATTCCCTACGTGGACCGTTACATCGACCAGGTGGACCTGGCCGCCAAGACCATTGCGGTCGATTGGCAGCCAGACTGGACGGTTTAGAGCGACTCCTCAGGCGCCAAGCGCCTTTTTGATCTGCTCCAGTGCACTGGGGTCCTCGAGCGTGGTCATGTCGCCGGGATCACGGCCCTCTGCCAGCGCCTGCATGGCTCGGCGCAGCAGTTTGCCGCTTCGGGTCTTGGGCAGCAGGGTGACAAAGTGAACCCTTGAGGGCCTGGCAATCGCCCCGATTTCATGGTCCACGGTGGCCATGATGGCTTTCTCCTCTGCCTTGGCGCCCTCGGGTGTTGCGGCGGCCCCTGCATCTTTGAGCACGGCAAAGGCCATTGGCACCTGACCCTTGAGGGCATCCGCCACGCCCACCACAGCCACCTCGGCCACATTCTTATGAGCCTGAATCGCTTCTTCGATCTCGCGAGTGCCCAGGCGGTGACCAGCCACGTTGATGACGTCGTCGGTACGGCCGAGAATAAAGTAGTAGCCATCTGCATCGCGAGTGGCGTAGTCAAAGGTCGAATACAGATGCTGACCGGGCACGGCGCTGAAGTAGGTTTTTACAAAACGTTCGTCATCTCCCCAGACCGTCTGCAGGCATCCGGGCGGCAGCGGTGGCATGGCACAGAGCATGCCCTTCTCGTTGGCACCGACTTCTTCGAAGGTGCTCTCATGAATCAGACGAATGTCATAGCCATAAACCGGGAAGCTGGGACTGCCGAACTTGGTTTCGGTGACCTCCAGGCCGTGCTGGGCTGACAAGATCGGCCAGCCGGTCTCGGTCTGCCAGTAGTTGTCTATGATGCGGGCGCCTCCCAGGGCATCGGAAATCCACTTGGCCGTTGGCTCATCCAAGGGTTCACCGGCCAGGAACAGACGACGCAGGCACTTGGTGTTGTGCTGGGTCATGTAGGCGGGGTCTTGTTTCTTCAGGACTCGGGCCGCCGTGGGCGAAGAGAACATGGTGCTGACCTGGTACTTCTCCACAATCGACCACCAAATCGCGGGGTCGGGTCGCAGTGGCAGGCCCTCGTAAACAATGGTGGTGGAGCCGTTGATCAGCGGGCCGTAGACAATGTAAGAGTGTCCGACCACCCAGCCGATGTCCGAGGTGCAGAAAAAGACCTCGCCTGGTTTGCAGTCGTATATGTGTTTCATCGATGCCGCCAGAGCCACGGCATAGCCGCCGGTGTCTCGCTGCACGCCCTTGGGCTTACCAGTGGTGCCGCTGGTGTAAAGGATGTAGCTGGGATCGGTGGCCTGCATCTTTTCGCAGGGCACCTGGGCACTCATATGTTGGGTACGAGCCTGGGCATAGTCCACATCGCGGCCAGCGACCAGGTCCATCTTGGCCAGGCCACGATTGACCAGCAGCACATGCTTGGGCGGTTTAGCGGCCAGGCTACAGGCCTCGTCAACCAGGTGCTTGTAGGGGACTTCTTTGCCGTTGCGCATGCCCGCATCGGAGGAAATCATCAGCACCGGCGTGGCGTCATCGATGCGAGCCGCCAGTGACGGGGCTGCAAATCCGCCAAAGACCACCGAGTGAATGGCCCCGATTCGGGCACAGGCCAGGATGGCGAAGATGGCTTCGGCAATCATGGGCATGTAGACCAGCACGCGATCGCCGCTCTTCACACCGAGTGTCTGCATGATGGCAGCCATGCGCTGAACCTCTTGGTGCAGTTCGGCGTAGCTGTACACCTTTTCCTCGTTGGTCTCGGTGGAGATGTAGACCAGGGCCTTCTGGTTGGCTCGGTCCTTCAGGTGACGGTCGACGGCGTTGTGACACAGGTTGGTGCTGCCGCCCACGTACCAGCGGGCAAAGGGCGGGTTGGAGAAGTCCAAGACTTGCTTGGGTTGTTCGAACCAGTCGATGTGTTGGGCCTGTTCGGCCCAGAAGCCCTCTTTATCAGAGATGGACCGTGCATGGACGGCGGCCAGTTTGGTGTCGTTGTAGTTGATGCTCATGTTGTTCTCCTTGCCCATTTGTTTTGTGATCGGTGTGACTGGGCTGCACACCAATCGATTCTGTGATGCCGGTTGGATCGACCTGGCGTCCCTCTATCGGGGACGCTCAGGTCTCACCGTCTCCTCCCGCTCCTGATCGGTTGTCACTTAACTGGCCTCCAAGACCTCTGCAGGGCAATACACTTCACCCTTCATCAAAATACGGGCACTGCGGCTCATGACGGCCTTGGTAACTCTCCACTGGCCCGATTCCAGCTGGGCTGAAGCGCCGACCCGCAGCGTGCCCGATGGATGACCAAAGCGCACAACATCGCGCTGACCACCACCGGCCGCCTGGTTGACGATGGTGCCAGGCACAGCGGCTGCGGCCGAGATCGCCACCGAGGCGGTACCCATCATGGCGTGGTGCAGTTTGCCCATCGAGATCGCCCGCACCAGCAGGTCGATGTCGCCAGCCTGCACGGTCTTGCCGCTGGAGGCGGTATAGGTTTTGGGGGCTGCGACAAAGGCCACCTTGGGGGTGTGCTGTCGTGTCTTGGCTTCATCGAGTTGTTTGATCAGGCCCATGCGCAAGGAGGCATGCGCACGGATGGTCTCCAGGCGGGCCAGTGCTGCGGCATCGCCATTCAGATCGTCCTGCAGCTCGCAGCCCGTGTAGCCAATGGCCTCGGCTTGTACAAAGACCGTTGGGATGCCGGCGTTGATCATGGTGGCCTTGAGCACGCCGATGCCTGGGACTTCAAGGTCGTCAATCAAGTTGCCAGTGGGGAACATGCTGGCTGGCGCATCGTCGCCGCCGTCTTCGTCTGCTGCAGGGTCCATGAACTCCACGGGGATCTCGGCCGCTGGAAAGGTGACGCCATCGAGCTCAAACTCACCAGTCTCTTGCACCTGGCCGTTGACGATGGGCACATGGCCGATGATGGTCTTGCCAATGTTGACCTGCCAGATGCGAACCGCAACGACACCGTTCTGGGGAATGCGGCTGGGATCCACGAAGCCATTGGCCACTGCAAAGGGACCGACCGCTGCACTCAGGTTGCCGCAGTTGCCACTCCAGTCCACAAAAGGCTTGTCGATGCTGACCTGACCAAACAGGTAATCCACGTCGTGGTCGGGCTGGCTGCTCTTGGACAGGATGACGGACTTGCTGGTGCTGGAGCTGCCGTTGCCCATGCCATCGATCTGTTTGCCATAGGGGTCTGGGCTGCCAATCACCCGCATCAGGAGGGCATCACGAACAGGACCTGGCTGCTGGGCGGCTGCCGGCAGGTCTTGCAGCCGGAAGAAGACGCCCTTGCTGGTGCCACCTCGCATGTAGGTGGCCGGAACGCGAATCTGCGGTTTGCTCATGGGCGTTGGTTCCTCATGGGTGTGGACTCCTTAGGCGGCCTTGGATTCCAGGAAGTCTTGGGCAAAACGCTGCAGCACGCCGCCAGCCTCGTAAATAGAGACCTCTTCTGCGGTGTCGAGTCGGCAGAGCACGGGCACTTGAACCTGACTGCCATCCTTGCGATGAATGACCAGGGTCAGCTGTGCACGGGGTGTTCGAGAGCCGGTGACATCGAAGGTCTCGGTGCCATCGATGCCAAGCGTTTTGCGGGTGGTGCCTGGCAGAAACTCCAGGGGCAGCACACCCATGCCGACCAGGTTGGTGCGGTGAATACGCTCAAAGCCCTCGGCCACAATGGCCTCGACGCCGGCCAGGCGGACACCTTTGGCAGCCCAGTCTCGTGAGGAGCCCTGGCCATAGTCGGCCCCGGCGATGATGATGAGTGGCTGCTTGCGGGACATATAGGTCTCGATGGCCTCCCACATGCGCATGACCTTGCCCTCGGGCTCCACACGGGCCAGTGAGCCTTGCTGGACCTGACCATCGACGACCGCCATCTCGTTGATGAGCTTGGGGTTGGCAAAGGTGGCCCGCTGGGCTGTCAGGTGATCACCGCGGTGCGTGGCATAGGAGTTGAAGTCTTCTTCGGGCAGGCCCATCTTGGCCAGGTACTCTCCGGCTGCGCTGTCCAACAGGATGGCATTGCTGGGTGAGAGGTGGTCCGTGGTGATGTTGTCACCCAATACGGCCAGGGGCCGCATGGCCTTGAGCGTTCGCTCACCAGCCAGCGCACCCTCCCAGTAGGGTGGTCGACGAATGTAGGTGCTCTGGGCTCGCCAGTTGTAAAGCGGGCTGATCTTGTCGGTGTTGGTCTCGACCCGAACCGCGAACATGGGGTCATAGACCTTGCGGAATTGCTCTGGCTTGACGCTGGCAGCCACCACGGCATCGATCTCGGCATCGCTGGGCCAGAGGTCGGCCAGGCGAATGGGCTTGCCCTTGGCATCGGTGCCAAAGCTGTCTTTCTCAATGTCAAAGCGCACCGAGCCAGCCAGGGCATAGGCAATGACCAAGGCCGGTGAGGCCAGGAAGGCCTGCTTGGCATAAGGGTGGATACGGCCATCGAAGTTGCGGTTGCCCGACAACACGGCGGTCGCGTACAGGTCGCGGTCAATGATCTCTTGCTGGATCTTGGGATCGAGCGCGCCACTCATCCCATTGCAGGTGGTGCAGGCAAAGGCCACGACGCCAAAGCCCAGTTTCTCGAGCTCGGGCATGAGGCCGGCTTCTTCCAGGTATAACGCCACGGCCTTGGAGCCTGGTGCGAGTGAGCTCTTGACCCAGGGCTTGCGACCGAGGCCCAGGGCATTGGCCTTTTTGGCCAGCAGACCGGCCGCAATCATGTTGCGGGGGTTGTTGGTGTTGGTGCAGCTGGTAATGGCCGCGATGATGACCGCGCCGTCAGGCATCTGCCCAGGCTGCTCGGTGTAGGCGCCCGCAATGCCGGCAGCCGCCAGATCGGTGGTGGCCACGCGCTTGTGGGGATTTGATGGGCCAGCGATGTTGCGAACCACGGTGCCCAGGTCGAACTGCAGCACACGCTCGTACTGCGCCTTGGTCATGCCGTCGGCCCACAAGCCAGTCTGCTTGGCATAGGCCTCGACCAGGGCGATCTGCTGCTCCTCGCGGCCGGTGAGCCGCAGATAAGAGATGGTCTGTTCGTCGATGTAGAACATGGCCGCAGTCGCACCGAACTCCGGTGCCATATTGGCGATGGTGGCGCGGTCGCCCAGGGTTAGTGACTTGACGCCGGGACCATAGAACTCCAAGTACGTCGAGACCACCTTGGATTTGCGTAGGAACTCGGTCAGGGCCAGCACGATGTCGGTGGCGCTGATGCCAGCCACCGGCTTGCCGGTGAGTTCTACGCCGATGATGTCGGGCAGCCGCATATAAGAGGCACGACCCAGCATGACGCTCTCAGCCTCAAGGCCACCCACACCAATGGCGATCACACCCAGGGCATCGACCATGGGGGTGTGGCTGTCGGTGCCCACCAGCGTGTCGGGAAAGGCCACACCATCACGGACCTGAATGACCGGTGACATGCGCTCCAGGTTGATCTGGTGCAGGATGCCGTTGCCCGGCGGGATGACGTCGACGTTTTGAAAGGCCTGCTTGGTCCAGTTGATGAAGTGAAAGCGGTCCTCGTTGCGACGCTCTTCGATGGCACGATTTTTCTCGAAGGCATCGGGATCGAAACCACCACACTCAACGGCCAGTGAGTGGTCCACCACCAGCTGGGTGGGCACCACCGGGTTCACCTGGGCGGGGTCGCCACCCTTGTCGGCAATCGCGTCGCGCAGGCCGGCCAAGTCCACCAGGGCCGTCTGACCCAGGATGTCGTGACAGACCACACGGGCCGGAAACCAAGGGAAGTCCAGATCCCGCTTGCGCTCAATGAGCTGTTTGAGAGAGTCGGTCAGGGCGCTGGGTTCGCAGCGGCGGACCAGGTTCTCGGCGAGTACCTTGGAGGTGTAGGGCAGGCCATCGTAGCTGCCGGGGGCAATGGCCTCGACGGCTGCACGGGCATCAAAGAAGTCAATGGCCTGGCCCGGGAGCGATGAACGGTACTGGTGGTTCATGGTGATTAGGGACGCTTGTGGATGGGGACAAAGGCCTGGTCTTCAGGGCCGGTGTAGTTGGCGCTGGGGCGAATGATCTTGCCGTCGATACGCTGCTCAATGACATGGGCTGCCCAGCCAGAGGTGCGCGAGATCACAAAGATCGGCGTGAACATGGCGGTGGGCACACCCATCATGTGGTAGCTGACTGCGCTGAACCAATCGAGGTTAGGGAACATCTTTTTGACATCCCACATGACCGACTCCAGACGCTCGGCAATGCTGAACATCTTCATGTCATTGGCCTGCTTGGACAGGTCGCGGGCGACTTCTTTGATGACCTTGTTGCGGGGGTCGCTGACCGTGTAGACCGGGTGACCAAAGCCAATGACCACCTCTTTGTTCTCGACACGGCGACGAATGTCGGCCTCGGCCTCATCGGGGGTGTCGTAACGCTTTTGGACCTCAAAGGCGACTTCGTTGGCGCCGCCATGCTTGGGGCCGCGCAGGGCACCAATCGCACCGGCGATGGCCGAGTGCATGTCGGAACCGGTGCCGGCGATCACGCGTGCGGTAAAGGTCGAGGCATTGAACTCGTGCTCGGCATACAGGTTGAGCGAGACGTGCATCGCCTTGACCCACTCGGCGCTGGGCGCCTGACCATGCAGCAGGTGCAGGAAGTGCCCACCAATGCTGTCGTCGTCGGTTTCGACGTCGATCATGCGGCCGTTGTGGCTGTAGTGGTACCAGTAGAGCAGCATGCTGCCCAGCGAGGCCATCAGGCGGTCGGCGATGTCACGGGCACCGGGCACGTTGTGATCGTCTTTCTCGGGCAGGGTGCAGCCCAGGGCCGAGACGCCGGTGCGCATCACATCCATGGGATGGGCCGAGGCGGGCAGGGCCTCCAGGGCGCTCATCACGGCAGCGGGTAGGCCACGCAGGGCCTTGAGTTTTTTCTTGTAGCCGGCCAGTTCGGCGGCGTTGGGCAGCTTGCCGTGGACCAGCAGGTGCGCGACTTCTTCGAATTCGCAGGCAGAGGCCAGGTCCAGAATGTCAAAGCCACGGTAGGCCAGGTCATTGCCCGTTCGTCCAACGGTGCACAGGGCTGTGTTGCCGGCGGTCACACCCGACAGGGCAACTGACTTCTTGGGCTTGGGTGCGGTGGTCGCTGCTTCTTGAGACATCCGAGAGGGTCCTTTCTGGTTTTCGAAGACTTAGGATTTTTTGTTGAACAGGGCGTCGAGTTTGTTTTCGAAGTCCCAGTAGCCGATGGCATCGTAGAGCTCTTGGCGGGTCTGCATCAGGTCCAGAACATTCTTCTGAGTGCCGTCCTTGCGCACAGCTTCGTAGACCGCCTGGGCTGCCTTGTTCATGGCCCGGAAGGCCGACAGTGGGTAGAGAATCATGGCGACCTGTTGGGCGCGCAACTCGTCGACGGTGAAGAGTGGGGTGGAACCAAACTCCGTGATGTTGGCCAGGATGGGCACCTTGACCGCATCGGCGAACTGTTTGTACATGCCCAGCTCGGTCATGGCCTCCGGGAAGATGGCATCGGCACCGGCCTCGACGCAGGCGCAGGCTCGGTCAATGGCCGCCTGCAGGCCCTCGACGGCGAGTGCATCGGTACGGGCCATGATCACAAAGCTGTCATCGGTGCGGGCATCGACGGCGGCCTTGACGCGGTCGACCATTTCTTCGGTGGTGACGATGGCCTTGCCTGGACGGTGGCCACAGCGCTTGGCACCGACTTGGTCCTCGATGTGCATGGCGGCCGCGCCAAACTTGATCATGCTCTTGGTGGTGCGGGCGATGTTGAAGGCTGAGGAGCCAAAGCCGGTGTCGACGTCCACCAGCAGGGGCAGGTCGCAGACATCGGTGATGCGGCGGACATCGGTCAGCACGTCGTCTAGACCAGAGATGCCCAGGTCGGGCAGGCCTAGGGAACCCGCAGCCACACCGCCACCCGACAGGTAGATGGCCCGGTAGCCAGCGCGTTTGGCCAGCAGGGCATGGTTGGCGTTGATGGCGCCAATGATTTGAAGGGGGGATTCTTCGACCAGGGCGGCGCGGAACTTTTGGCCGGCGGTCAGCTTGCGATCAGACATGGGTTTCCTTTCGACGAATGCCCTGACTCTACGCCGCTCGGCCTAGGCCGGGAATTCCGAATCGGGGGATGAGCCTTCGTGGAATACGAAGGCTTTTGGCTAGCCGTTCAGTCGGCCGGCCAGGTGGGCAAACAGGTCCTGAGCGGCTGGCTGTTGGCTGGCCCCCAGGCGGCGACAGACCGCAATCAGACGCTGGTCCTGGATGCCTTCCAGGCCCAGGATGCGCAGGTCCAATAGCTTGGCAAACCGCTTGGCCACGATCTCGGGCAAGACCGTTACCCCAAGGCCGGCAGCGACCAGCTGGGACAGGGCATCGAAGCCTTTGGCTCGGACCCTCACGTGCAGCAGTTGACCCTTGAGCCTGGCCAGATCGGCCAGCCATTCTGAGATGGAGCCTCCCTCTTGGGAGAGGATCAGGTCCTGGCTCAGGAGTTGGTCAATGGTCATCTTTTTCTGATGGGCTGGGATCGCGTCTCGCGGCAGCATGATCACCAGCCGGTCCTTGTAATAGGGCGCCGACTCCAGGTCCTCGCGGGTGACAGGACCCGCCAGCACGCCAATGTCGGCCTGGCCATCGGCCAGCATGCGCTGAATCTCCCGGCTGGTGTACTCCGACAGATCGATGCGAATGCCGGGATGAGACTGCAGAAATGCCGTCAGGTCGTTGGGTAGCACCGTCGCGATCGAGCTGACATTGGCAATGACTCGGATGTGACCGGTGACCCCCTGCTGGTGGTCCTCCAACTCGACCTGCAGCCGCCCCAGTTCGCGTTCGATGGCCCGGGCTCGGTCTAGGACCAGTTGACCCGCTTCGGTCAGACGCACCCCACGGGCGTGCCGCTCCAACAACTCCACGCCCAGACGTTGCTCCAACTCTTTCATGCGGGTCGAGGCGGCACCCAGCGCCAGGTGGCACTGCTCGGCCGCCTGGGTGATTGAGCCGGTCTGGGCGACCGCCAGCAGAATCCGCAGACTGGTGAGGTCGACCCGGTGGGCGTTGGTCAGTGGCCTTTTCGTTGCAGACATTGCAGGTACTCGAGTGGATCGGGGTTGGTCTGATTGCGCTGGGCCGTCCAGAGCATCTCACCCAGGCAGTCCATGGCCAGGTGCATGGCCTCGTGCAGGCTGCCGGTCTGATGGGTCAATTGGTCCAGGGCGGATTTGACCCCTGGCGGCTGGTCGATGCTGTGCTGTTCGGCCAGGCTCAGGTGCATGGACAGGTGTAAGAAGGGGTTCATCTGACCATTCTCGACGCTGAAGTCCTGGCTGAGGGCCGTCTGGGGATCCTCCAGAAGGGCGTGGTATTCGGGATGCTCGGCAATCCACTCGGCAGCGGTCAACTGCAGGCCGACCAGCGGCTCATGGGCTCGCATCTTGGCCCAGGTCTCGCAGAAAAAGGCTCGGACTTGGTCTCGGCTGGGGTTAAAAAACATCGCTGCTCTTGTCTTTGTATTCGCAGAGATCTTCCATGATGCACCTTTTGCACAGAGGCTGACGAGCCTTGCAGGTGTATCGCCCATGCAGGATGAGCCAGTGATGGGCATTGACTCGGTAGCCGGCCGGCACGGTCTTCTCCAGCTTTTTTTCGACAGCCAGAACGGTCTTGCCAGCCGCCAGCTTGGTGCGGTTGCAGACCCTAAAAATATGGGTGTCCACGGCGAAAGTTTCGTGGCCAAAGGCGGTGTTCAAGACGACGTTGGCCGTCTTGCGACCAACGCCCGGAAGAGCCTGCAGGGCCTCTCGGTCGTCGGGGACTTGGCCTTTGTGCTGGTCGATCAGGATCTGGCAGGTTTGAATCACATGCTTGGCCTTGGTCTGATACAGCCCAATGTGTCGAATAAACGGAATCAGTCCGTCCACACCAAGCTTGAGCAGGGCCTTTGGCGTGTTGGCCTTTGGAAAGAGTTTTCGCGTGCCTTGGTTCACCGATACATCGGTGGCCTGCGCCGAGAGCATCACGGCGATGAGCAGCTCAAATGAGCTGCTGAACTCGAGCTCGGTCGTTGGATTCGGGTTGGCCGCCGCCAGACGCTCATAGATCGCGAGCCGTTTCTCGGCATTCACTGGGTCGCTCCTTGCATGGCTTTGGCTTTTTGGCGGGCCGCTGCCAGCAGTGCCCGACGCTTGTCTTGGCGCCTGGCCTCGCGGGCGTCGGCCTTGGTCTGAAGGCGCTGCTGTCTGGCGTCAAAGAGACTTCTGGCGTGATCGGCCTGTTCGGATTTCCACTGGTCTATTTGTGGGTGAGGCATCAGGCTGATGCAGTCGACCGGGCAGGGTGCAACGCAGAGTTCACAGCCGGTGCAGTCCGGTGCAATCACTCGATGCATCTTCTTGAAGCCTCCCACAATGGCATCGACCGGGCAGGCCGCGATGCACAGGGTGCAGCCAATGCATCGGCTGGGGTCAATGACCGCCAGCTGGGGCGGCTGGTGCTCGCCGCAGCTCGCATCCAGTGGCAGGGTGGGTTGGCCGGTGAGCTGGGCCAGTGTGGCAATGCCCGCATCACCGCCGGGCGGGCATCGATTGATGGGGGCTTGTTCTGTGACGATGGCCTGTGCGTAGGGACGACAGGCGGGGTAGCCGCAGCGGGTGCACTGCGTCTGGGGCAGGACCGCATCGATGGCATTGATCAGGGCCGAGTCCGAACCGACCGACATCCGAGAACCTTGTTGTCAGAGGGGCCGGCCGGGGGCAGCCCCTCAGGCGGCCTTTCGGGTTTTGGCCGAGCGGGCCGAGGACGAGGTCGCGGGCTCGGTGACCGCCTTGGCGTTCGTCTTGGCGGCGGGCGGCTTGTGGTCACCATGCTTGGCAATAAAGGCCGCGATCTGAGGCGCGACAATATTGCGCCAACGCTTGCCACTGAAGATGCCATAGTGACCAGCGCCCTTGACCAGATAGTGCGACTTGGCCGACTTGGGAATGCTGCTGCACAGGTCGTGGGCCGCTGCCGTCTGGCCAACGCCAGAGATGTCATCAAACTCACCTTCGACCGTCATGAGGGCGGTCTCGGTGATGTCTTGGGGGCGCACCAGCTGGCCACCCACCTGCCAACGGCCTTCGGGCAGCTGGTGATCCTGGAAGACCACGCGAATCGTGTCCAGGTAGAACTCTGCCGGTAGGTCCAGCACGGCGTTGTATTCGTCGTAGAACTCTCGGTGGGCCTCAGCGCTCTGCTCATCCCCCTGCACCAGGTGTTCAAAGTAATCCCAATGCGAGTTGGCATGGCGACCAGGGTTCATCGACACAAAGCCTGCGTACTGCAGAAAGCCTGGATAGACCTTGCGCAGGTAGCCCGGGTAGCGCTGGGGCACCGTGTGAATGACATTGCGCTCGAACCATTGCATGTTATGTGACTTGGCCAGATCGTTGACTTGGGTCACGCCAACCCGCGTGTCAATTGGCCCACCCATCATGGTCATGGTCAGCGGCTTGGCAGCGTCTTGGTTGCTGGCCATTAGCGAGACCGCGGCCAGAACCGGCACGGTGGGCTGGCAGACCGAGATCAGGTGCAGGTTGGGACTCAGGAACCGAATGAAGTCCTGGACGTAATGGACATAGTCGTCTAGCCCGAAGTCGCCGTCCGTCAGGGGCACCATTCTGGCGTCTACCCAGTCGGTCACGTAGACATCGTGCTCGGCCAGCATGGTCCGCACGGTGTCGCGTAGCAAGGTGGCATGGTGGCCCGATAAGGGCGCAACAATCAAAACCTTAGGGCCGGGGTCCGTGCTCTTGACCCGGTAGCGTTTTCGGAAGTGCAGCAGCTTGCAAAACGGCTTGTCGAGGGCGATCTCTGGCTCCACCACCGCAGTGCCTGCACCGGGGGTCTCGACAGCGTGAATGCGCCATGGGGGCTTTTCGTAGTCTTTGCCGAGCCGATGCGTCAGGTCCAGGGCTGCAGCGATGCGGCGGGCCATGGGCGAATACGACAGGGGCGAGTAGGGGTTGGTGTAGAGCTGGGACGCGGAATTGGCCCAGGCCGACACCGGGTGCATGAACGCCCGACGCATTTCATGGAGTTGATAGAGCACGGCAACCTCTCAGAACGGCAGATGGTGCAGGGTAACAAGAAGTCCCCTGGTCTTACCAGTAATTTTCCGTTGCGATTTGTCCTGGACGAGAACTTCTGGCGGACACAAACCCATGTTTTTTAAGGGCATTTCTGGTTTCGCTGACCATCTCTGGGTTTCCACAGAGCATGCATTTGGCGGCCTCTGGGGTCAGGGGCCTGCCGATCAGGCGGGCCAAATCGCCCGAATCAATGAGGCTGGGAATTCGGGCGGACGGGTAGGCGGTGGCCTCTCGGGTCACGATGGGCTGGTAAATCAGCTTCTCGGTCGCCCAGTCGCCAAAAATGGGGTGACTGGGCAGGGCCTGAATCCAGTCCTTATAGGCCAATTCGTTCTGGGCCCGAACGCTGTGCACCAGAATCAGGCGATCAAAGGCCTCCCACGCCTGAGGGTCCTGCAAGATGGACAAGAAAGGGGCCAAGCCGGTGCCGGAGGCCAGCATCCACAGGTCCCCGGTCAGGGCAAACCGATCGATGGTTAAAAAGCCGTGGTTCTGCCGTTCCATGAGCAGCTCATCGCCGACCTTCAGGCTGCTGAGCTGGCTGGTGAAGGCCCCATTGGGCACCACAATCGAGTAGTACTCCAGCTCTTCGTCGTAGGGGCCGGAGGCGATCGAGTATGCCCGCCAGACCAGTTCAGACGACCCTGGCTGGATGGGTAGACCGAGCCGGGCGAATTGACCAGCCGTGAACTTAAAGCCAGACGGCCGCTCGGTCTTGAAGGAAAAGAGGTGGTCTGTCCAGCTCGAGATCGACGTGATGCGGACGCTCGCAACCTTGTCGTTCGAGGTGCTCACTTAGCGTTCGAGCAGGTGTTTCTTCTCTTTGACGGACGCCCAGTCATCGGCATCCGCCGGATGGGGCTCGAGGCGGGTGATACTGGGCCAGGTCTTGGCCAGTTCGACGTTCAGGGCAATAAATTCCCGCTGATCCTCGGGCACGTCCTCTTCGGCATAGATGGCGTTGACTGGGCACTCGGGGATGCAGACGGCACAGTCAATGCACTCATCCGGGTCAATGACCAGAAAGTTGGGGCCCTTGCGGAAGCAGTCCACGGGGCATACGTCTACACAGTCGGTGTAGCGACACTTGATACAGGATTCGGTAACGACGTGGGTCATGATTGGGTGATATCCGAATACCCAAGGCTCTGGGCCCTGGTTACACTTAAAACGAAATGGTAACGCTGTTTGACCCTGGCCATCACCCGATGCCCAGCCAGCCATTTGATTGTTGGGGCCATAAACGCCCCTTTTTGACGAGCGACAAACATGGCCAATGGTGCCGCAAAAGAACGAATCCTCTCCCGCATTCGAGAGGCCATGGGCCGACAAGGCCCCGCGTCTGACGACCAGCGCCAGGCAGCCCAGGCCTACCTCGACCGACATCCGTCTGGTCCTTTACCCGCTGTCGACCCGGCTGAGCGACTGGGTCGATTCGAGCAGCAGTCGGCCAAGCTGTCTGCCACAACCGAGCGCCTTGCCCACCGAAAGGAACTGCCTCAGGCGGTCCGTCAATACCTGGATTTCAATGGGCTCGAGCGTCGAGCCATTGCCTGGCCAGCCTTCTCGGATTTGGACTGGGCGGCTGCTGGCCTCCAGGTAGAGCATCGAGCCCCGGTTCGCGATGAACCGCAGCCCGACTTGGTGGGCATCACGGGCTGTTTTGCCGCGATTGCCGAGACAGGGACACTGGCCATGACCTCGGGTCCCGAGACCCCAGCCGCCATGACCCTCCTGCCAGAGACCCACATCGCGGTCGTCCCGGCCTCACGCCTGGTCAGCCACATGGAAGAGGTCTTTGCCTTGCTGCGGGCTGAGCGGGGTCAGCCACCTCGAGCCTTGAACTTTATCTCGGGTCCTTCGCGGACTGCTGATATTGAACAGACCCTGGTGCTGGGGGCTCATGGCCCCTACCGGGTTCACATCATTCTTTTGGAGAACGACTAACCATGGCCAAGCCAAAGCTACTCATTACCAGACGCGTCTACCCGGAGGCCATCGAGGCCCTGAGTCCCCACTTTGAGATCACCGATAACCAGGCCAATGACACCCCCACGACCAAAGAAGGGTTGATGGCGGCCGTGGCCCAGGCGGATTACCTGTTTTGCACCGTCGCAGACAAGATCGATGCGGATGTCATTGCGGCAGCCCCGCGCCTGAAGATGATTGCCACGGGTGCGGTTGGCTATAACAACATCGATGTCCAGGCCTGCAAGGCCAGAGGCATCGGCCTGAGCAACACGCCGGATGTCCTCACCGAGACCACCGCGGACTTTGGCTGGGCCTTGCTGATGGCCACCGCCCGTCGGATCAGTGAGTCCGAGCGCTACGTGCGAAATGGTCAGTGGAAGGGCTGGGCTTTTGATCAGTTCACAGGCGTTGACCTGCACAGCACGACCCTGGGCATTCTGGGCATGGGCCGCATTGGTGGGGCGATTGCTAGGCGGGCTGGCGGTTTCAACATGAAGGTGATTTATCACAACCGGTCCAAGGCTCAGCAGGAATACGGCGCACAGTATGTGGACAAGGCCCAGCTGTTGTCACAGTCTGATCATCTGATGATCGTGGTGCCGTACTCGCCGGCCACTCACCACCTGGTCACGGCTGCCGACTTGGCCCAGATGAAGCCCACGGCCACCCTGGTTAACATTGCCCGCGGGGGGGTGGTGAACGACGCCGACCTGCTGCTGGCGCTGCAGCAAAAACAGATCCGAGCCGCCGGACTCGACGTCTTTGAGAATGAGCCGGCCCTGAACCCGGGCTTCCTCAAGTTGGATAACGTGGTGTTGACCCCCCACATCGCCAGTTCATCCCGGGCGACCCGTGGCCGGATGGTCATGCTGGCGGCGGAAAACCTGTTGGCCCACGTCCAGGGCCAGCCTCTGAAGACCCCGGTGGCGATCTAGGCCAGCCATTGCTATACTCTTGAGTCCTGCTGCACCGGTTCCTTTTTGAGGGGTCAGGCACCTTCTGACCCCCACCCGGGTGGCTTTAACCATAGGAAGAAAGGCGTTACGCATATGCGTCACTACGAAGTCGTTTTTGTCGTTCATCCGGACCAGAGTGAACAGGTCCCGGCCATGATCGAAAAGTACACCGCCACGGTCACGGCCCAGGGTGGCAAGGTCCACCGTCTGGAAGACTGGGGCCGTCGTCAACTGGCTTACCCCATCGAGAAAATCGCCAAGGCTCACTATGTTCTGATGAACATCGAGTGCGGCCAGGCTGAGCTCGACGAGCTTGAGCATGCCTTCCGCTTCAACGATGCGGTTCTGCGCCACCTGGTCGTCAAGATGACCAAGGCCCAGACTGGTCCCTCGCCCATGCTGAAAGTTATTCAGCGTGAAGAGGCCCGCAAGGTTGCCAGCGACGCCGTACCGGCCGCTGCCTAATCACGGAGGACGGAGACCGACCCAAGATGAAGAAGGCGGGCTTTCAGAATCACGTGGTTCTGATGGCAAGCCTGGTGGACCGCAGTGCCATGCGGGTGAGTCCGACCGGTCAATCGGTCATGGAATGCACCCTCAGACATCAGTCTGAACTGGAACATGCGGGTGGGCAGCGAAGACTGGCCTTTGTGACCCAAGCGAAAGCAGTGGGTGACATCGTTAACCGTCTGAGCACAGTGCCCCTGGGGCATTTGCTGACGTGTCAGGGGTTCTTAGCCCCACGGCGAGCAGCCCAGCCCGATGCCCACCAACAGACCACTTCATCCGGCGCGCTCATCTTTCACATCACCGATTTCGAACTGGAGAATTTAAATGGCCTTTGCCAAGAAACCCTTTGACAAGAAACGCCCCAAGCGTAATGCCCAATCCGCTTTGTTCAAGCGCAAGCGCGTCTGCAAGTTCACCGCCGAGGGCATTGATCAGATCGATTACAAAGACATCGACACCCTGCGCGACTACGTGACCGAGACCGGCAAGATCATCCCCGCTCGGATCACTGGCACCAGCGCCAAATACCAGCGCCAGCTGACCACGGCCATCAAGCGTGCTCGCTTCTTGGCCCTGTTGGCCTTTACCGATAACCACTAAATACCGAGGTCATCATGCAAGTTATTCTTTTGGAAAAAGTTGCCAATCTGGGTCAGCTCGGTGAGGTGGTTCGTGTGAAAGACGGCTATGCCCGTAATTTCCTGATTCCTCAGGGTGTGGCTCGTCGCGCCACCAAGGACGCGATCGCAGATTTCGAAGCCCGTCGCGCTGAGCTTGAGAAAATCGCAGCCCAGAAACTGGCCGATGCCCAAGCCCTGGGCGCCCAGCTCAATGGGTTGACGGTCGAGATTCGCCAGAAGGCTGGCGTGGACGGTCGTCTGTTTGGATCGGTCACCAACTTTGACGTAGCCGAGGCACTGGCTGCTCGCGGGATGAAGCTGGCCAAGGCTCACGTTCGCATGCCAGATGGTCCGCTCAAGATGATTGGTGATCACAGCCTAGAAGTCGCACCCCATACCGATGTGGTGGTCAGCATCACCGTCCGAGTGATTGGCGAGACGGCTTAATGAATGGATGAGCAGACCCTAGCCCTTCGGCTGCCGCCCCACTCTGTCGAGGCAGAGGCGGCAGTCTTGGGCGGTTTGCTCATCGACAATCAGGCCTTCGATCGCATCGGCGATCTGGTTCGGGCCGGGGATTTCTATCGGGCCGAACACCGTCTTATTTTTGAGGCCATCAGCCGGCTGATTGAGCAGTCCCGACCAGCCGATGTGGTCACCGCCTTCGAGACCCTTCAGTCTCTGGGGCGGGCCGACGAAGTGGGTGGCCTAGCCTACCTGAACAGCCTGGCACAGGAGACCCCCTCCGCGGCCAATATCCGCCGATATGCTGAGATCGTCCGAGACCGGGCGATCTTGCGTCAATTGGTCTCGGTCAGCGACGAGATCGCCACCACTGCACTGAACCCTGAGGGTCGGGAGACTCGCCAGATTTTGGATGAGGCCGAGACCCGCATCTTTAAGATCGGTGAGGAGGGCGCCAGGGGCTCCGGCAACTTGTTGCCCTTTGACGAGATCGTGAAGTCGGTGGTCAAGCGCATCGACGAGTTGGCCAACAATCCGAATCCATCGGATGTCACTGGTATTCCCTGTGGCTTTTTAGACCTGGACCAGAAGACGGCCGGCATGCACGCCGGTGACCTGATCATCGTGGCCGGTCGGCCAAGCATGGGCAAGACCTCTTTCGCCCTGAACATTGGTGAGCATGTGGCCATTGACCAAGGCTTGCCAATTGCGGTGTTCAGCATGGAGATGGGGGCCGAACAGCTGGCTCTGCGCATGTTGTGTTCAGTGGGCCGTATCGATGCCCAGCGGCTGCGCACGGGCCGCTTGCAAGAAGACGATTGGGATCGTCTGACCCACTGCGTTAGTCGCATGAATGGGGCCCAGGTTCACATTGACGAGACCCCCGGCCTTAACCCTCTAGAGTTGCGTTCGAGGGCCCGACGTCTGGCGCGACAGTCTGGTGGGCTCGGGCTGATCATCGTGGACTACATCCAGCTGATGAGTGGCACAGGTGGTGGTGAAAACCGCACCACCGAGATCTCTGAAATCACCCGGTCACTCAAAGGTCTGGCCAAAGAGCTCAAGTGTCCAGTCATTGCCCTCTCGCAGCTCAATCGAACCGTTGAGCAGCGCACCGACAAGCGACCGGTGATGTCGGATCTGCGCGAGTCGGGCGCCATCGAGCAAGATGCCGATGTCATCTTGTTCATCTACCGTGATGAGGTCTACCGCCCTGATTCGCCGGACAAGGGCGTGGCTGAGATCATCATTGGAAAGCAGCGTAATGGCCCGATTGGCACGGTGCGACTGACCTTCCTGGGTCAGTTCACCAAGTTCGACAATCATGCGCCGGCACCGGGATTCGGTGCCCCGGCCCCTTTCTAATCGTGGCGACAGCCGTCGTCTCGTATCTCTTTGAAGTGTTCTAGCCCATCGTCGTTCTTCTCTGGAGAGTTCGAAATGAAAGCACTGCCCGTCGTCAAGCCCGTTGAACTGCCTCTGGCCGCCTCGGCGGATGCCACCAAACGATTTGCCGTGAGCCGAGTCTTTTGCGTGGGACGCAACTATGCAGACCATGCTGTTGAGATGGGCGCCACCGGACGTGAGCCCCCGTTCTTTTTCATGAAGCCCGCCCAATCGTTGTTCCTGGTGACCGCTGGTCAGACCCAGTGGCCTTACCCGATGGCGACAGAGGACTGTCACCACGAGGTTGAGCTGGTGGTGGCCATGGCCAGCGGCGGGGCCAACCTGTCCGTGGCGCAGGCGCAGTCTGCGATTTGGGGCTATGCAGTGGGCCTGGACATGACCAGACGGGATCGCCAGGCGCAAATGAAGAAAGAGGGTAAGTCTTGGGAAATCGGTAAGGCCTTTGATGCCTCCGCCCCCATCACTCCCCTGGTGCCGGTTGAGTCGGTCCCCGATTTGCTCCAGCAGGGCATTAGCCTGAAGGTCAATGGTCAAGTCCGCCAGCAGGGCCAATTCGACCAGATGATTTGGTCCGTGGCCGAGACCATTGCTGAGTTGTCTAAATCCTGGACTGTTCTGCCAGGTGATCTGATCTACACCGGTACGCCAGCGGGCGTGGGCCCAGTGGTCCGTGGGGACGTTCTGGAGGCCAGCGTGCCTGGCTTGCCCAAGCTCGAATTGAAGGTCGCCTGATTCATGTCCACACCGGTTCGCCTCTATAGCTACTGGCGATCTTCGGCTGCCTATCGGGTTCGGTTGGGCTTGGCCTACAAGGGCGTTCAGGCTCGGATCGAACCGGTCGATTTACCAGCGGGGGCGCATCGTCAGCCGTCGTTTCAGGCTTTAAACCCCGATGGTCTGGTACCCCTGCTCGAGATCGATGGCCTGCGTCTGACGCAGTCCGTGGCGATTTTGGAATACCTAGAGGAGACCAGGCCCCAGCCCGCCTTGCTGCCGTCAGACCCAGTGGGCCGAGCTAGGGTTCGTGCACTTGCTCAATGGATTGCCTGCGAGATTCATCCGCTGAACAACCTGCGAACCCTACAGTACCTGAGCAAGCCGCTGGGCCTGTCATCGGACCAGCGGTCCGTCTGGTACGCCCACTGGGTTCGTCAGGGTCTTGAGCGGTTTGAACAACACCTGTCTGAGTCACAGACTGGAGCCTTCTGCCATTGCGACACGCCGAGCATGGCTGACTGCCTGCTCATGCCGCAGGTCTTCAACGCTCGAATCATGAAGGTGGACATTGCCGATCTGCACCAGATTGCTCGGATTGAGGCCAATTTGCTTCAGTTGGACTGGGTGCGTCAGGCTTACCCATACAGCCAGATCGATGCGCCAGCGGACCAGGGTGAGCTGGCGCTGCCCGCCAAGGCCTGATCAGGCCCGCCTAGGTCTGCTCGGGTCCCTTCAGCTGCAACAAGGCCCAAGGCGTCCAGTCTCGCTTCTAGGCTAGATGTCCTAGCTGGGCCGTCCTTTCGCCACTGGGCGGCTGGCGTCAGAGCACCATTCACTCCAAGAGCCTGGGTACAGCGCACTGCCAATCAGGCCCGCCGCCTCCATGGCCAGCAGGTTATGACAGGCGTTGATCCCGGAGCCGCAGCTGTGCACCACGGACATGGGGTCACGACCCTGCAACAGGGCATCGAATTCTTCTCGCAGCACCGAGGCCGGTTTGAAACAGCCGTCGACATCCAGGTTGAGGGACTGGGGCCGATTGAGGGCACCTGGGATATGACCCGCCACGGGGTCAAACGGCTCAGATTCCCCAGCAAACCGTTCCACCGCCCGAGCATCGAGCAGGCAGGCGATATCTGGGTGTGAGCCAGAGGCCACCCATTGCTGGACCATGGGTAGATCCCATCGTGGGCAGCCTGTTGGCCGAACGGTGAGTTGCCCCTTGCGTGGGGGCTTGAAGTCGGTCGTCTTCAGGCCACCGCCAGCACGAAGCCAGGCCTGAATGCCACCGTCGAGCACTGCGACTTTGAGGTGGCCGATGGATCGCACGAGCCACCAGAGCCGCGCTGCGAAATTCCCGCCGCTGCTGTCATAGCCCACGATCAGGGTGTCCTCGGTGACGCCGAGGCCTTCGAGTCGCTTGGCAAAGGTCTGCGGGTCGGGCAGGGGATGCCGCCCGCCGTTATTGGGGCCTGCCTCCCCGCTCAGGTCATCGTCCACGGATAGAAAGGCCGCATTGGGCAGATGGCCCTCGGCGTAGGCCCGAAAGCCATAGGTGGGATCGGTCAGGTTATGGCGAACATCGATCACCAGCACGTCACTGGGCTCGGCAATGAGTTCAGCAGGGCGAATGAGTGGGTTCATGTCAGGTTGGTAAAGGCTTGGTCGCCCAATTGACGACGCAGGTATTCATGAAAGTGCAGCATGCCGTCTTCCATGGGGGAGTGGTAGGGGCCGGTCTCGTTGCGACCAGACTTGGCGAGCGCTGCCCGGCCACGGTCCATGCGGATGGCAATTTCGTCGTCCTCGACCACCGTCTCGTTGTAGGCCGCCTGCTGGGCCTGCATATACGTGGGCTCAAAGAGGGCGATCTCTTCTGGGTAGTAGAACTCCACCACGTTCAGCGTTTTCTGGGGAGACAGCGGGTGCAGGTGGCTGACCACCAAGACCTTGGGGTACCACTCCACCATGATGTTGGGGTAGATCGTCATCCAGATGGCGCCGTACTCCGGCAGCTGGCCATCGTGCATGCGCAGGACCTCTTGTTGCCAGCGTTGGTAGACAGGGGTCGCTCCCTTGGTCAGGGGCGTGATGCCCACCGCCTGGATGTTGAAGTTCTCGCCAAAATGCCAGCGCAGGGCATCGCAGTCCACGAAGCTACCCAGGCCAGGGTGGAAGGGCACTACATGGTAATCATCCATGTAGACCTCGATGAAGCTCTTCCAGTTGTAATCGCAGTGATGGACCTGCGTCTTGGCGTGAACAAAGCCCTCAAAGTCCAGTTTGTCAAAGAACGGGGCGCTGGAGAGCTCCTGAAGCAAATCGGCTTTGCCCTCAAAGAGCAGGCCATTCCACTCAGCCAGAGGCTGCCGTTTCAGATGACGGCAGGGGTCTTGGTCGAAGTAGGGCGCGCCGATCAGCTGGCCTGACAGGTCATAGGTCCAGCGGTGAAGGGGACAGACAATCGACTCAGTCTGGCCTTGTCCCTCTAGCATCACGGCCTGACGGTGCCGGCAAATATTGGAGAGCAGTTCGATGCCATTGGGGCCATGCACGAGTACGCGCCCGTGGTCCTCGTGGGCCAGGGTGCTGTAGCGGCCAGGCTCCGGCACCATGAGTCGATGACCGACATAGCCAGGGCCTGCCTGGAAGCATTGAGTGCGCTCTTGGGCAAGAAGCGCATCGCTGAAATATGCCTGCACCGGCAGTTGAGCCTGGCTCGGTGCAAGCCGAGAAAAGGTTCCGACGTCCGACATCGAAATCCCCCCGGTTAGCCAAAGAAAGCGTTCCAGTATACCCGTGGCGGGGGTTCGGTCCTTGATGAGGCTCAATTACACTAGTGCCCATGCGGACAAAAACAAGCCAATCCAAGGATGCGGCCCAGGGCCTGTCGGTCGCTGAGCAGGCTGAGATCCAGGCCATGACCTTCGAGCAGGCCATGTCGGCCCTGGAGGAAGAGACCGCCAGGCTGTCGTCCGGGGACCAGGCGCTGGCAGCCTCATTGGCCAGTTATGAGCGGGGCGTTGCTTTGCTCAGGCATGCACAGGGCCTGCTCGCTCACGTTGAGGAGACCCTGGCGGTGATCGATGCCCAGGGGCAGACCAGTCAGGTTAGTCGGTCCTCCATCGAGGACAGTCAGTCATGACCTCCGGTCTGGAGGCGTTTGCCGGCTGGAAGTCCGCCATCGAGGGTCGACTGGCTGGGCACCTTGATCAGGCCCAGACACAACTGGCTGCTCGATTGGCGGGAACTGGTCAGGCTTCCCCGCTAACCGCCCCGGTTGCGCAGGCTGCGCTGGCTCGCCTTCTGCAGGCCATGCGCCATGGTGTCTTAAACGGGGGAAAGCGGGCTAGAGCATTGTTGCTGTTGTCCGCTGCTCAACTGAGCGGTGCCGACCCTCTGCAGGATGAAGTCTTGGATGCGGCCTGCGCGGTCGAATTTGTCCATGCCTTTTCATTGGTGCACGACGACATGCCCTGCATGGATGACGACGACCTTCGGCGCGGCCAACCCACTGTCCACGTTGCTTACGATGAACCGACGGCCCTATTGGTGGGAGATGCCCTGCAGACCCTGGCCTTTGAGTGCCTGGCGGTGAGCCCTGGCCCTGCAGATCGTCAGCTTCGCCTGATTCGGTCCCTGGCCCAGGCGACTGGAGCCCTTGGTATGGCGGGCGGACAGGCCGTCGACATTGCTGCCGTTGGCCAGACCCCTGCTCAGCACGAGCTTGAGGCCATGCATCGGCTCAAGACTGGCGCCTTGATTGTGGCCTCCGTCGAGATGGGTGGCCTCATGGGCCGGGAGACCAGTCCGTCCCCTGAACTGCTCGGTCGCCTGGTGGCCTATGCCCAGAATCTGGGGCTGGCCTTTCAGGTGGTTGATGACCTGCTGGATGCCAGTGCCGACACCCAGACCCTGGGCAAGACGGCAGGCAAAGACCAGGCCCAGGGCAAGCCCACCTTTGTGAGCCTGATGGGCCATGACCGTGCCAGCGAATATGCCAACCAGTTGTTGGCACAAGCCTTGGCACCACTTTCCTGTTACGGACCCTCGGCGGACGCCCTGCGCGGGCTCGCCAAGGCATTGACGCACCGCGCATACTAGTTCATCTTCAAGCCATGGCCTTACTTCAAGACATTCAATCCCCCGCCGACTTGCGTTGCCTGAGCCGCCGGCAACTCAAAGAACTCGCCGACGAGCTGCGGGGCTTCCTGCTGCAGTCGGTGGCGAGCACCGGAGGGCACCTGTCCTCCAATCTGGGCACCGTCGAGCTCTCCATTGCGATTCATCATGTTTTTCAGACGCCGTTTGATCGGCTGGTCTGGGATGTGGGTCACCAGAGCTATCCACACAAGATTCTGACCGGACGCCGTGATCAGATGCACACCCTGCGTCAGTTCGAGGGACTGTCTGGCTTTCCCAAGCGATCCGAGAGTGAATACGACCATTTCGGTACCGCCCACTCCTCGACCTCGATCTCAGCCGCCCTGGGCATGGCCCTGGCGACTCGCCAGAAGGGTGAGCACCAAGGGCCACACCGGCGTCGTCACCTGGCCGTGATTGGCGATGGCGCGATTAGTGCGGGCATGGCTTATGAGGCACTGAATAATGCTGGTATTCACAAGGACATCGACCTGCTGGTGATCCTGAATGACAACGAGATGAGCATCTCGCCGCCGGTCGGGGCCATGAGCAACTATCTGGCCCGGTTGATGACTGGTCGGTTTTACTCGGCTGCTCGCGAACTCGGTAAGCAGGTCTTGGGCGTGGTACCGCCGGTCCTGGAGATCGCCCGTCGCCTCGAGGGAGGCGCCAAGGGCCTGGTGGGTCCTGGCACGCTCTTTGAAGAGTTCGGCTTTCACTACTTTGGCCCCATCGACGGCCATGACCTCGACGCCCTGGTTCCCGCTCTGCAGAATTTACGTGAGCTCAAGGGGCCACAGTTCTTGCACGTGGTCACCAAAAAAGGTCAGGGCTACGACAAGGCCGAAGAGGATCCGATCGCCTATCACGGCCCCGGCAAGTTTGACCCGGCGGTTGGCCTGGTCTCACCTGCCAAGGCGCCCAAGCCGACCTACTCCAAGATCTTCGGTGACTGGCTTTGTGACGCGGCAGCCGCCGACGAGCGTGTGGTGGCGGTCACGCCGGCCATGCGCGAGGGCTCTGGCATGGTCGAGTTCTCGGAGCGCTTTCCCGATCGGTATCACGACGTGGCCATTGCCGAGCAGCACGCCGTCACCGTGGCCGCGGGCATGGCCTGCGAGGGCCTGCGCCCTGTCGTGGCCATTTATTCCACGTTCTTGCAGCGTGGCTATGACCAGCTGATTCACGACGTGGCTCTGCAGAACCTGCCGGTCTTGTTTGCCATCGACCGCGCGGGGCTCGTTGGGGCCGACGGTGCCACCCATGCGGGTGCCTACGATTTGTCTTATCTGCGTTGCATTCCCAACATGGTCATCATGGCTCCCAAGGATGAGCCGGAGTGCCGTGCCATGCTGAGCACGGGACTGGTGGTCGATGGCCCTTCGGCTGTGCGTTACCCCCGGGGCGCTGGCATGGGTGTCGAGGCGGGCCAGTCGCTGGAGCCTCTGCCCGTCGGCAAGGCCGAGTTGCTGCGTCAGGGGGGTGAGGGACCCCACCGGCTGCGCGTGGCCTTGTTGGCCTTTGGAAGCATGGTGGCACCAGCTCTGGGTGCTGCAGAGGCTCTCAATGCCACGGTCATTAACATGCGGTTTATCAAACCTCTGGACTTGGACACCCTGGCCTGGGCGGCCAACCACCATGATCTGCTGGTCACCATCGAAGAAAACGTGGTGGCGGGCGGCGCGGGCTCTGGCTGTGCGGAGGCTTTGGTCGCCATGGAAGACCGAATCCCCATGATTCCCATCATGCACCTGGGCCTGCCCGATCGTTTTATCGACCAAGGCGATCATGCCAAGCTCCTGTCCCTTGAAGGTTTGGATGCCGCCGGCATTGAGGCGTCGGTGCGCCGGCATGCTGCCCAGGTTCAATCAAAGACCCCATCCTCCACAGGGCAGTCGGACGGTTCTGCGGGTAAACCAGGCCCCGTATCCCTTACACTGGCCTCATGAATAAGCCAAACGATTCTTCCAGCGTGCTGCGCCACGCCTCCGCCGCCATGCCTGATGTGCAGGGTTCCGTCGACGCTCGAAACCTGCCCATCGACCGCGTTGGTGTCCGAGGCCTTCGCTACCCAGTGGTCTTTGGCCTAGAAAACCAGACTCAATTGCCGTCCATCGCTGAGTTCTCTCTATCGGTTGGTCTGGCCGCTGATCGCAAGGGCACTCATATGAGTCGTTTTGTGGCCCTGCTCGAGACCATGAACAAGGAAGGCCGTCAGATGACGCCGGCCTCCATGGCTACACTGGTCCAGGAGATGGTGGGTCTGCTGGAGGCGAGCGAGGGAAGCATTGAACTCAGCGCACCCTTCTTTATTGAGAAGGCTGCTCCCGTGAGTGGCGTGAAGAGCCTGATGGATTATCGAGTTGGTTTTCAGGCCCACAGCACCAATGGTCGGGCTCAGGTGGTGATGCAGGTGGCGGTGCCCGTCAAGAGCCTCTGCCCCTGTTCCAAAGAAATTTCCGATTACGGTGCCCACAACCAGCGCAGTGAGGTTAAGGTCAGCGTGACACTCGCGGATGCCAGCCATCACAACTGCCCGAGTCTTGTGGAGTTGATTAAGGCCGTCGAGTCACAGGCCTCTTGTGAACTCTGGGGTCTGCTCAAGCGACCCGATGAGAAATACGTGACCGAGCGCGCTTACGAGAACGCCAAGTTCGTCGAGGACTTGGTCCGGGACGTGGCCCTGACGGTGGCCGGCTTACCAGGAGTGGCCGAGTACGTGGTTGAGGCCGAAAACTTTGAGTCCATTCACAACCACTCAGCCTGGGCCAGGATCACCGGGCCACAGGTTCGCTAGCCTCAACCAACTGCAGGCGACTAGTCGCGGAAGTTCCCAAAACTCAAAGGCAGGTCTGAGACGTCTTTTTTGAGCAGGGCAATGGCGGCCTGCAGGTCATCCCGCTTACCACCGGTGATCCGCACAGCATCGCCCTGAATGGCGGCCTGAACCTTCATCTTGCTGTCTTTGATCACACGAACGATGCGCTTGGCGTCGTCGCCGGCAATGCCATGGCGAACGGTGATGACCTGTTTGATCTTGTCTCCGCCAAGCTTCTGGATATCGCCCATGTTCAGGAAACGGACGTCTACCCCTCGCTTGGCACACTTACCAATCAGCACATCTCTGACTTGGCTCAGTTGAAACTCGCTATCAGCGATACAGGTGAGTTCCCGGTCCTTCTGCTCGACACTGGCGCTGGTGCCCTTGAAGTCAAAGCGAGTACCGATCTCTTTGGAGGTCTGGTCGACAGCGTTGCGCAGCTCGGTGGCATCGGCTTCTAGGGTGGCGTCAAAAGAGGGCATGGGTCAGGCTCCTGATCGGGTGGGTCTTCGGGCTGCTTAACGTCGCTTGGTGGCGGCGATGCGCATGCGCAGGGCGTTGAGCTTGATGAAGCCAGCTGCATCGGCCTGGTTGTAGGCGCCACCGTCGTCATCGAAGGTGGAGATCTTGGCATCAAAGAGGGATTGAGCGGACTGCCGGCCCACCACGATCACATTGCCCTTGAACAGCTTGAGACGAACCGTGCCGTTGACGACCTGCTGGGTGTGGTCGATGAGCACCTGCAGCGCCTGGCGCTCGGGGGACCACCAGTAGCCGTTGTAAATCATGCTGGCATAACGGGGCATGAGGTCGTCCTTGAGGTGAGCGACTTCACGGTCCAGGGTCAGGGACTCAATCGCACGGTGGGCGCGAAGCAAAATGGTGCCGCCAGGGGTCTCGTAGCAGCCCCGGGACTTCATGCCCACATAACGGTTTTCGACCAGGTCTAGGCGACCAATGCCGTGCTTGCCACCCAGACGGTTGAGCTCGGTGAGCAGGGCATGGGCCTTCATCTTTTTGCCATTGATCGCCACCAGGTCGCCCTTGGCAAAGGTGAGCTCGATCTCTTCGGGCTTGTTCGGGGCCTTCTCGACAGGAACCGTCAGACGCCACATGCCCTTTTCAGGGGGCGCCTGGCTGGGATCCTCGAGGACGCCGCCTTCGTACGAGATGTGCAGTAGGTTGGCGTCCATGGAGAAGGGAGCCTGGCCCTTGCGTTTTTTGTAGTCAACGGGAATTCCGTGCTGGTCTGCATAGGCCAGCAGCTTGTCCCGAGAGAGCAGATCCCACTCACGCCAGGGCGCGATGACCTTTACGCCTGGCATGAGCGCGTAGGCGCCTAGTTCAAAACGCACCTGGTCATTGCCTTTGCCGGTCGCGCCGTGCGAGATGGCATCTGCCTTTTCCAGTTGGGCGATTTCGATGAGGCGTTTGGCAATCAGCGGGCGAGCGATCGAGGTGCCCAACAGGTACTCGCCCTCGTAGACGGTGTTGGCCCGAAACATTGGGAAGACGTAGTCGCGAACGAACTCCTCGCGCAGGTCTTCGATATAGATTTTCTTGACACCGAATTGCTTGGCCTTCTCGCGGGCGGGTTCGACCTCTTCCCCTTGGCCAATGTCGGCGGTGAAGGTGACGACTTCACAATCGTATTCGTCTTGCAACCATTTCAGGATGACCGAGGTGTCCAGTCCACCGGAGTAGGCCAGCACGACTTTGCGAATACGAGATTTAGACATGTGACAGGTTCTTTCAGAAGGTAATCAAAAAGGGTTGCAACACTAGTCGTCGAGGCGACCCAGGAGCAGGTATTCCATGAGGGCTTTCTGGGCATGCAGTCGGTTCTCGGCCTCGTCCCAGACGACGGACTGTGGCCCGTCAATCACCTCAGCCGTGACCTCCTCACCTCGGTGGGCGGGTAGGCAATGCATGAAGAGGGCATCCGAGTTGGCCTGGGCCATCATCTCGGCATCGACACACCAATGTTCGAAGGCCTTGCGACGGGCCTCATTCTCTGCCTCAAACCCCATGCTGGTCCAGACATCGGTGGTGACCAGGTCTGCCCCTCGGCAGGCCTCTAATGGGTCGGCGAAGGCCTGAAAATGACTGGTGGCATGCAGGCCGGCTCGCTCAGGCTCGACCTCGTAGCCCGGTGGTGTGGAGACGCGGACCTGGAAATTGAGGATTTCTGCGGCCTGCAGCCAGGTGTTGCAGACGTTGTTGGAGTCCCCGATCCAGGCCACGGTGGCTCCCTCAATGGAGCCCCGGTGTTCGATGAAGGTCAGGATGTCAGCCAAAATCTGGCAGGGATGGTACTCATTGGTGAGCCCATTGATGACCGGTACGCGAGAGTGCGCTGCGAAACGTTCGATGATGTCCTGCTCGTAGGTCCGAATCATGACCAGGTCGCACATGCGTGACATGACTTGAGCGGCATCTTCAACAGGCTCGCCGCGACCGAGTTGGGTATCCCGCGTGTTGAGATAGATGGCGGCCCCACCGAGTTGGTGCATGCCAGCCTCGAAGGACAATCGGGTTCGGGTGGAGGCTTTCTCAAAGACCATGACCAGTGTTCGGTCTAGCAGGGGCATGTGTCGAACGTATTTCTTAAAACGGTCCTTGATCACCAGCGCACGACGAAACAGGTACTCGAGGGTGCCTCGATCCAGGTCTTTGAACTGCAGAAAGTGTTGGAGCGCTTGCGACTTGGTCATGTGGCTTGAAAATCGATGATCAGGTCGCTGACCAGGTCCGCAATGGCATCGGCTTGCTTTGAATCAATGATCAGAGGCGGCAGCAGTCTGACCACCCGCTCGGCTGTGACGTTGATCAGCAGGCCTTTGGCGAGAGCGGTCTTGACCAGGTCTGCGCAGGGGGCTTCGAGTTCGATGCCGATCATCAGCCCCTTGCCACGGATCTCACGAATCCCCTTGGTCCGGTCCAGTCGAGCGCGGAGCTTGCTGATGATTTGCTCGCCACGCTCGGTGGCGTTTTGAAGTAAACCCTCTTCCTCGATGGCCTGCAGGGTGGTGAGGCCCGCCTGCATGGCCAGGGGATTGCCACCAAAGGTGGTGCCATGATTACCGGGCTCGAAGAGGCTGGCCGCCTTGCCGTGGGCGACCACCGCACCAATGGGCACGCCGGAGCCAAGACCCTTGGCCAGTGGCATGACGTCAGGCTTGATCCCCGCCCACTGATGGGCAAACCACTGGCCGGTTCGGCCAATGCCGCACTGGACCTCGTCGAGCATGAGCAACAGATCATGCTCGTCACAGAGCATGCGCAGTTGGCGGAGGAAGTCGAGATGGGCGGGCTGAATACCCCCCTCACCCTGAATGCTTTCCAGAAAGATGGCGGTGATGCTGGGGTCTTGGGCGACGGCCTGACGGACCTGATCGATCTGATTGAGGGGTAAGCGAACAAATCCCTCGACCAACGGGGCAAAGCCTTTGTGGACCTTTGCGTTGGCCGTGGCTGACAGGGTGGCGATGGATCGGCCATGAAAGGCGCCTTCGAAGACGATGGTCTTGGAGGCCGTTAGGCCTTTCACGTAACCATGCTTTCTGGCGAGTTTGAGGGCAGCCTCATTGGCTTCTAGGCCAGAGTTGCAGAAAAAGACGTTGGTCATGCCGGAGAGGTCGACCAGGCGCTGGGCCAGCGCCGTCTGCAGCGGCACCTCGTACAGGTTGGACGTGTGAATGAGTTGTCCGACCTGATGGCTGAGGGCCTGGACCAGCTTGGGATGGGCATGCCCGAGAGTATTCACGGCGATACCAGACAGGGCATCTAGATAGCGGCGGCCTTCTTGGTCCCACATGTAGGCACCCTCGCCGCGAACGAAGGCCACCGGCAGGCGCGCGTAAGTCTGCATGACAGGGTTGAGGGTGCTGGGCATGGTCCTGGACGGTCGTTCGTTGGTGAGATCTGGTGCATGAGCCTGCGATAAGACCGTTAGAATAACGCTTTCTAGGAAGTCCTCATCCCTCTTGGCAATGCCCGACGCCCCAGCCGCACCCCAAACGTCCAGTTCAGAGTCAGGCCAATTCCTGATCCAAGGCCGAACCCATGCCGGCAAGACCTTTCGTCCGAGTGACTGGGCAGAGCGACTGGCGGGTGTTTTATCGCCCTACCGGCCGGGATATAGCCGCGAGGGGGGGGCCAATCCTTATGCCCAGCCCACGGGCTTTTCTCCCTATGCTCAGCCCGTCGTGGTGGCTGGGCTCAAATGCGTTGCCATTGACGCACGGTTGGCGGAGCTTGAGCCCATGGCCTGGGATTTTGTGGTGAGTTTTGCCAGGGACAATGACTTGCCCATGGCACCGGCCTGCCTGGTAGACCTGGGCTTGTCTAAGCGCCCAGTGCCTTCATCACCCGCTGGGTGATCTCCTCAACACTGCCCACCCCACTGATGCTGGTCATCTTCGGGGCAGAGGCATCCCCGCTGGACGCCCATTGGCTGTAGAAGTCCACCAAAGGACGCGTCTGGGCATGGTAGACCTCTAGACGCTTGCGGACCGTCTCTTCTTTGTCATCGTCACGTTGAATGAGTGGTTCACCGGTCTCGTCATCGAGGCCCGGCCGTTTGGGTGGGTTGAAAGTGACGTGATAGGTTCTGCCACTGGCCACGTGGACTCGACGCCCGCTCATGCGGTTGATGATGTCGGCATCTGGCACCTGAAGTTCCAGCACCAAATCTAGTCCAACCCGAGCGTCTTTCATGGCCTGAGCCTGTGGGATGGTCCGGGGGAAACCGTCAAATAGATAGCCAGCCCGACAGTCCGGCTGGGTTAGGCGCTCCTTGACCAGGTTGATGATGATGTCATCGCTGACAAGACCGCCGGCGTCCATCACTTTTTTGGCTTCGAGGCCCAGGGGGGTTCCGGCTTTGACGGCGGCTCTTAGCATGTCTCCAGTAGAAATCTGGGGGATGCCACAGTGGTCTTTGATGTAGTTCGCCTGTGTTCCCTTACCGGCGCCAGGTGGGCCCAGAAGAATAAGACGCATGGTTGTCTCCAGAAAATATTGTTGTTTTGCGACCCATTATAAGCCGGCAGGCTGTTTCTCGAAGGCCTTTCGAACCACGGCCAGGTCCTCTGGCGTGTCGACACCGGGAGGCGGCGCCTGGTTCAAAATGACGCATTTGATCTGGTGGCCATGGTGGAGCCAGCGCAGTTGCTCGAGCTGTTCGAGCTGTTCAGCAGGGCTCGGGCTTAAGCTTGCAAACTGCGACAGAGCACCGGCCCTGTAGGCATAAAGACCAAGGTGCCGCCAACCGATTGGGTGAGTGGCCGCTGCCAATAGGTCTGGGGCCGACTGGCCCGATCGCTTGTATGGGATACCCGCTCGTGAGAAGTAGAGGGCATGCTGATGAGCATCTAGCACTGCTTTGACCACGTTTGGGTTGGCGAAGGTCTCGGGATCATCAATGGCAGTGACCGCTGTCGCCACGCTGGCCGTTGGATCATTGGCCAAGGCCAGAGCGACCTGTGTGAGCGGTTCGGCGGGCATCAGTGGCTCATCGCCCTGCAGGTTCACGATGAGCTGATCGGGCTTGGCTTTGCAAAGGCTTGCGACCTCGGCGAGGCGATCCGTACCGCTGGGGTGGTCGGCTCGGGTCATGAGGCATTCGACGCCTGCGGCGCGTACGACTGAGGCAATCGCCTCATCGTCGGTGGCCACCAGAATGCGGCTGGCCTGGGTTCTTTGGGCGGCCTGCACGACCCGCAAGACCATGGGTTGACCTTTCAGATCGGCCAGGGCTTTGCGTGGCAGTCTGCTGGACTGCAGTCGGGCTGGTATGCAGATCCAGAAATCAGCCGACATGCTGGCCAGTCTGTGACTGAATGGGCTTGGCCTCCTGGACCATGAGGTGCGGAATGCCATCGACCACGGGGTAGGTCAGACCTTCACTGTCGCAAATCAGCTGTTGCTGGACTCGATCATGACGCAGCGTGCCATGACAGTTCGGACAGGCCAGTATCTCAAGGAGTTTCGGATCCACTTCACAGTCCTTTCAGGGTGGTCAGCCGGTCGATGAGGACAGCCGATTGGTCTAGGTCCAACTGGAGGTCCTGGCGGAGCACCCAGACCTCCTGACCAAAACGCTGCCGCAAGTGTTCGAGTTGCTCTGGTGTGCTTAAAAATTTTACGGCATCTTTCTCGGTCATCAGCAACTGGTCGGCCGCATGAGCCTGACCCTCTAGCGCTCTGTCAAGGGCTAACCAAGGCGTCGGTGAGTGGTCGGGTAGGCTGAGCTGCCAAGTCCATGTGAGACCGAGTTGCTGCAAGGTGTCGTGAAAGGCCGAGGGGTTGGCGATGGTGGTGAGCACCAAACGAGCACTGGCCGATGGGGGTGCGGAGACCAAGGCCCGGGGATCAGGTGCGCTCAGGCCGTCGGTTTGCTGGGCCGTTTGCTCGGTTAAGGAGAACCAGCCTGGCATGTGGGTCTGTGGCCGGAGGACCACGGGTTGCATCGTTGCTGGAGCGAAGAAGTCCTGGACGGCCAGCCTCGGGTCACGCAGCAACACCGCATCGATGTGCAAACCCTTGGGGGGGCCGCCGCGCCAGCCCATTCGCAGGGGCCCAGCCGGCATACAACGTTGGTTGCCGTGTCCGCGATGGTCAACCACCATCAGGTGATGGTCAACCCGGAGTGTGGTCTGGGACATGCCATCGTCAAGGATGATGACCGTGACCCTCGGGTCTGCTGCCAACAGGGCTCTAGCAGCCTGATAACGGTCATGGGAGACGGCCACTGTCGACCGAGACCGCCATGCGATGAGCCAGGGCTCGTCGCCAACCGCTTGGGTGTCGAACTGGTGGAGTTGATTGCCCTGAAAAACCAAGACCTGCTCATGCGGCTTGCGTCCGTATCCCCGGGACACCAGTCCGGGGTGATGGCCAACCGATCTCAGCAGGTCAATGAGCATGAGGACGGTAGGGGTCTTACCGGAGCCACCCACGATGGCATTGCCAACCGATAGGACCGGGGCTGCGGCCAGTTTGGGCGCGCGTTGCTGGGCCCTAACACGGCGCCTGGCCGACGCCTCGACCAAGACGGCACATACGAGCAGCAGGGGCCAGCCGCACCAGATCAAAGCCCGAGCCCATGCCGGCGATCGCCCTGTTCTGGGCTCCCCGAGTGACTTGGCTGTTCGTGGGAACCAGATATCCCAGAGGGCCTCGGTCAGCACCCTCTGAGTTCTTGGGGATGTGGATAACTCTGTGGACATGCCGGAATCAGTTAGGGTAGAACCTTGATTGCATGCCTGAGTGTAAGCCACCGGTGCCCGAGTCCGGATGTCGCTGGCGGCATGTTGCACCAGCGGCACATTTTATTTTATTTATATAAATCAATTGGTTACATGAAAAATAAAGGCTTTTGGCTGTGTTTGGGCCGTCTAGATCAAAAAAATCGTGATGTTTCGATCGTAGAACTCAGTAAACATGCGGCTTGTGGAGAAGTGATACTCCCTAACCCTTTTATCCAGGCGAATTCTGAATGGCAGACTCAGCAGTCATTAGTGTTTCCGAGCTCAATCGGCTGGTAAACCTAAGCCTGAACCGGCAGTTTCCAGCCCTTGGGCTTCAGGCCGAGATCTCCCAGATGACCGTCGCCGCCAGCGGCCACTGGTACCTGACCTTGAAGGACGCCCAGGCCAGTGTCCGGGCGGTGATGTTTCGACGAGAAGCGGCTTGCCTGACCTTTGAGCCCCAGGTCGGCAGTTTCGTCTCTCTAACAGTGTCCGTGGGTCTCTACGAGCCCAGGGGTGAATTTCAGGTCAGGATCCTAAAGATGCAGCCCGCTGGGGCTGGGGGGCTTTACGAGGCGTTCATTCGGCTTCAACGCAAATTGGAGGCCGAAGGGCTTTTCGACCCCGCCAGAAAGCGGCCAAGGCCCAGTCGTCTGCGTCATGTCGGCGTGGTGACCTCTCTGTCGGCGGCAGCCCTCCGGGATTTTCTAGTGACCCTGAGACGACAGGCCCCACGCCTGCGGGTGACTGTCTTGGCCAGTCTGGTGCAGGGGGCCGATGCCCCCGCCCAACTGGTGGCTGCCTTGGATCGCGCGGCTGGGCTGGATGTGGATGCTTTGGCGATCGTTCGGGGTGGCGGAAGCCTGGAGGATCTCTGGGCTTTTAACGATGAAGCAGTCGTCCGAGCGGTGGTGCGTCAGGGGGTCCATGTGGTCAGTGGCGTGGGCCACGAGACCGATGTCACCCTGGTGGACCATGCCGCGGATTATCGCGCTGCCACCCCCACAGCAGCGGCTGCCTGGCTGGCTGAGCCAGATCAGACCCATCGGAACCGGCTCGACACACTTGGACGCGACCTTCGACTGATGATGCTGTCGCTACTCGGGACTCTCGCTCAGCGTCTGGATCGTGCCCAAGCGCTGTTGCCCAACCCGCGCAGAGCGGTGGCAGTCAACCGCATGAGACTGGAACAGGTCGCCCGTGAGCTGGCCTTGGCCAGACGGCAATGGCTGGCCGATGCCCACCGCCGGCTGGAGAGGGCCGGTGATCAGTTAGAGCACCTAGGGCCGATGGCCGTCCTGGGACGGGGATACGCCTTGGTAACGGGGCCGAACGGCCAGGTGGTTACCCGCGTGGCAGATGTGCAAGCCGGCCAGACCATGCAAGTGGTGTTGCAAGACGGCGAGCTTGGGGTCAAGGTGGAAACCCTTTCGAGGGCCCCGCGTTTTTGAATCCGCTTCTGGTCATAATGTCGGGCTGTTAGGCCAAACAAAAAACAGGAGATCCTCCATGGAACACACTTTGCCCGCCTTGCCATATGCGATGGATGCATTGGCACCACACATCTCAAAAGAAACGCTGGAGTTTCACTACGGCAAGCACCATCAGACCTATGTGACCAACCTGAACAACCTGATCAAGGGCACTGAGTTTGAATCCGCCTCTCTGGAAGACATCGTTCGCAAGTCTTCCGGTGGCGTATTCAACAATGCTGCTCAGGTCTGGAACCACACTTTCTACTGGCATTGCCTAGCACCCAATGCGGGCGGCCAGCCCACCGGTGCGCTCGCTGCGGCGATTGATGCCAAGTGGGGCAGCTTCGATGCCTTTAAAGACGCCTTCACCAAGAGTGCCATCGGCAACTTTGGCAGTGGCTGGACTTGGCTAGTCAAAAAGTCCGACGCGAGCCTGGACATCGTGAACACCAGCAATGCAGCAACGCCATTGACGGGCGCTGACAAGCCCCTGATGACCTGTGACGTCTGGGAGCATGCCTACTACGTGGATTACCGCAACCGCCGGCCTGACTACATGGCGGCCTTCTGGGCCCTGGTGAACTGGAATTTTGTAGCCAAGAACTTCGGCTAAGGTCCGCTGCGGGATGATGGGGATGGGCTGCCTCGGCAGCCCTTTGTCATTGGCTGTGCGCCTCATCGCCAGATTGTCCAGCGGTCGGTCAATTCTAGGGCTTGGGTAGGCCCAGCACCGAATCGCCTGGTTTAATGGCCCTGCTCCAGAACCATCCCTGCGTCATCTCAAGGGCATACAGGACATCCTCCGTGGCGCAATGGATCGTCTCGGTCTGAGGCTGCATCTGAGCGATGTTGGCGATGCGCCCATCTGCTTTGATGAAAGCGACCGATAAGGGCAACGGCGTGTTCTTCATCCACATGCATTGCCGACTGGGGGTATCAAAGACAAAGAGCATGCCTTGGTTATCGGGAAGCGACTCTCGGTACATGAGACCTCTGGCGCGGCTGGCCGGTCGGTCCGCGACTTCGGCCTGGACCTGAAATGATTTGATGGTCAGGGGGATGGTCTTGGGGTTGGCCTGAGCTGGGCCTTGAGCGAGCGTTAGACAGAGGCTCAGGCCGACGCTGAGGACCAGTCCCACTATCGGCCTGGCAATGGATGCGTATCGGCGGCCCTGGGGGTGATGAAGCCGCCCCATCTGGCCAGGTGACGGTTGACGGTTGGTGGTGTTCGAAGCTTGGACCATGCCCCGAGCATAAATAAAAAAAGCCTCCAGCGGCGAACCGTTAGAGGCTTTGTCGAGACAAGGTTTTGTCCAGGGGACAGAACCTTGAATCAGAAGAGCTTACTTCTTGGCTTCTTCTTTCTTCTCAGCTTTTTTCTCGGCTTTCTTCTCAGCCTTCTTCTCAGCCTTCTTCTCTACTTTCTTCTCTGCGGCGGGAGCAGCAGGAGCGGCAGCAGGAGCAGCGGTCTGAGCGATAGAAGCGGTAGCGAACAGGCCAGCGGCCAGAGCAGCGATCAACGTTTTCATAATGTCCTCGATGGTTAAGTAAGTACGCCCTACGCGAGAGCGCGTCTGAACTATATCGCGTAGCCGTCTTTTTGTGGCGGCTTTATTGGTATGAATTAAATTTTTAGAAATGTAACTGGTAGGCAGCCGCAGTTTAGAATATCGCCACCTCAGAAAATTTTCCCCATCCAAGGAGATCCACCGTGTCTAGCAAGATTGTGGTGCCCAGCCAGGGCCAGAAAATTACGGTTAATGCCGATTTTTCGCTCAACGTACCGAACAACCCCATTATTCCTTACATCGAGGGTGATGGGACTGGCGTAGACATCTCGCCGGTCATGATCAAGGTAGTCGACGCGGCGGTCGCCAAGGCCTACGGAGGCAAAAGGAAGATCGCCTGGATGGAGATTTTTTGTGGGGAGAAATCCACGAAGGTCTATGGCCCCGACGTCTGGCTGCCAGAGGAGACCCTTGAGGCCCTCAAGGACTATGTAGTCTCGATTAAAGGTCCCTTGACCACACCGGTCGGGGGTGGCATTCGATCGTTGAACGTAGCCCTGCGCCAGCAATTAGACCTATACGTCTGTCTGCGTCCTGTTCGCTACTTTGCCGGTGTGCCCAGCCCTCTGAAGGAGCCCGAAAAGACCAACATGGTCATTTTCCGTGAGAACTCTGAGGACATCTACGCTGGCATTGAGTATCAGGCAGAGTCGGTCGAGGCCAAAAAGCTCATCGACATTCTGATCAAGGACTTCGGCGTGAAGAAAATTCGCTTCCCCGGAACCAGTGGCATTGGCATCAAGCCGGTCTCTCGCGAGGGCACCGAGCGTCTCATGCGCAAGGCGATGCAATACGCGATTGACAACGACAAACCCTCTGTGACCATTGTCCACAAGGGCAACATCATGAAGTACACCGAGGGTGGTTTCAGGGATTGGGCCTATGAACTCGCTCAGAAGGAGTTTGGTGCCCAACTGATCGACGGTGGACCGTGGTGCTCTTTCAAGAACCCCAAGACGGGTAAAGAGATCGTCGTCAAAGACTCGATCGCCGATGCTTTCCTGCAGCAGATCCTGCTGCGTCCGGCTGAGTACAGCGTGATTGCCACCCTCAACCTCAACGGTGACTACGTCTCGGATGCACTTGCCGCCCAGGTCGGTGGTATTGGCATTGCCCCAGGTGCAAACCTGTCAGACAACGTGGCGATGTTCGAGGCCACCCACGGTACAGCACCCAAGTATGCTGGCAAGGACTATGTGAATCCCGGGTCCTTGATCTTGTCGGCCGAAATGATGCTGCGTCACATGGGGTGGTTCGAGGCCGCGGATCTGATCATCTCCTCGATGGAGAAGGCCATCTCCACCAAGCGCGTCACCTATGACTTTGCCCGTCTGATGGATGGAGCCACCCAGGTATCCTGCTCCGGCTTTGGCGACGTGATGATTGAGCAGATGTAAGCCTTGCATTGAGCCAACAAAAAAGCCCGGCATTGCCGGGCTTTTTTGTTGGCCATCACCTGCAAAAGGCGACGGCCTGAATCGTGCCAGATTAACCCTGGGGAACGATGTTGGAGGCTTGCTTACCCTTGGGGCCTTGGATGATGTCGAACTGCACCTTTTGGCCTTCTTTGAGTGAGCGGAATCCATTGGTTTGGATAGCCGAGAAGTGTGCGAAAACATCTTCGCCACCTTCGTCGGGGGTGATAAAACCAAAACCTTTGGCGTCGTTAAACCACTTGACTGTACCTGTAGACATTCCTGCTTTCCTACCTTTTAAAAAAGAAACAATAAAAACCGCACGTCAAGTGGAACCCCAACATGGCATGCGCGATGCACTACCACCCTCGAATATATGGAATGCCAAGGGGTTTGTCCAACGAATTTGTGCCTAAAATTTCTGCATGGCCACAAAAAGACCAGCCTTTACCCCCGAAAACCCCGCCGAAGACGGGTCAGTTGCCACGCTCAAGCGGCCTGAAACGCTCGCCCCGCCGCCCCAGTACACGGTCTGGCTGCTAAATGACGATTTCACCCCGATGGAATTTGTGGTCATAGTTCTGCAAAAATTCTTTTCAATGAATCGTGAAAAAGCAACAGACGTCATGCTTCGCGTCCATCGAGAGGGGCGGGGTGTCTGCGGGGTCTTCACCAAAGAGGTCGCAGAGACTAAGGTAGAGCAGGTCAATGGTTTTTCGAGAATGCATCAACACCCTTTGCAGTGCGTGATGGAGGAAGCATGATTTCACAGGAACTAGAAGTCAGTCTGCACATGGCCTTTGTCGAGGCCCGCCAGCAGCGACATGAGTTCATCACCGTTGAGCACCTTCTGCTGGCCTTGTTGGATAACCCCAGCGCGGCAGAGATTCTGCGGGCCTGTGCCGTGGATTCGGACGCGCTGCGGAAAAGCCTGATTCATCACATTACCGAGTCGACGCCCATTGTCGCGGGGGCGGATGACGTGGACACCCAACCGACTCTGGGTTTTCAGCGGGTGATTCAACGGGCGATCATGCACGTCCAATCGACTTCGAACGGCAAGAAAGAAGTCACAGGCGCCAACGTCTTGGTGGCGATTTTTGGTGAGAAGGATTCCCACGCGGTTTACTTCCTGCATCAGCAGGGCCTGACGCGGCTGGACGTGGTCAATTTCATTGCGCATGGCATTACCAAGGCTGGGCAGGTTCCGCCCAATGGCACCGAGGAGCCCTCCGCTCCCGAGTCCGAGTCTCAGCCTTCGGCCAGCAGTTCGGCCCCACAGCCCACTGCACTGGACCAGTACACCGTGAACCTCAACAAGCTGGCCGCCGAGGGCAAGATTGATCCGTTGATTGGACGGGAACACGAGGTTGAGCGGGTGGTTCAAGTCCTCTGTCGTCGACGGAAGAACAACCCCCTGCTCGTCGGTGAGGCTGGTGTTGGCAAGACCGCGATCGCCGAGGGGCTGGCTTGGCGAATTACCGAGGGGCAGGTGCCCGAGATTTTGGACCAGGCCGTGGTCTATGCCCTGGACATGGGGGCTTTGCTGGCCGGAACCAAATACCGTGGCGATTTTGAGCAGCGGCTCAAGGCGGTGCTCAAGCAACTCAAAGCCCAGCCCCACTCGGTGTTGTTCATTGATGAGATTCACACCCTGATCGGAGCCGGTTCTGCATCGGGAGGCACGCTCGATGCCAGCAACCTGCTCAAGCCCGCTCTTTCGTCAGGACAGCTTCGCTGCATTGGGGCGACCACTTACACCGAGTACCGAGGCATCTTTGAGAAAGATCATGCCCTGTCGCGTCGGTTCCAGAAGATTGATGTCAACGAGCCCACGGTGGATCAGACCATCCAGATTCTGAAGGGTCTGAAGTCCCGGTTTGAGGAACACCATGGCGTCAAATACCAAGTCTCGGCCCTCTTGGCTGCGGCGGAGTTGTCTGCCAAGTACATCAATGATCGACACCTGCCAGACAAGGCGATCGACGTGATCGACGAAGCCGGTGCGGCGCAGAGGATCCTGCCCAAGAGCAAGCAAAAGCGCACGATTGGTAAATCCGAGATCGAAGACATTGTTGCCAAGATCGCCCGCATCCCGCCCCAGACCGTCAATACGGATGATCGTCAAGTGCTCGCCAAGCTCGACCGCAATCTCAAGAACGTGGTCTTCGGCCAGGATGCGGCCATCGATGCCTTGGCGGCTGCCATCAAGATGTCGCGCTCAGGCCTGGGTCGTCCAGACAAGCCGATCGGGTCATTCCTGTTCAGCGGTCCAACCGGCGTTGGCAAGACCGAGGTGGCCAAGCAGTTGGCCTACCTCTTGGGCATCGAGCTCATCCGCTTTGACATGTCTGAGTACATGGAGCGTCATGCGGTCTCCCGCTTGATCGGCGCGCCCCCGGGCTATGTGGGCTTTGATCAAGGCGGCCTGTTGACCGAGGCGGTTCACAAAAAACCCCATGCGGTCTTGCTGCTCGATGAGATCGAAAAGGCCCATCCAGAGATCTTCAACATCCTCTTGCAGGTCATGGACCATGGCACGTTGACCGACAACAACGGTCGCAAGTCGGATTTCCGAAACGTGATCATCATCATGACCACCAATGCGGGGGCAGATGTCTTGGGCAAGCGCACCATTGGGTTCTCCAACAGCCGCCAGACCGGCGACGAGTTGGAGGAAATCAAACGCGTCTTTACCCCAGAGTTCCGTAACCGGCTGGATGCGGTGGTGTCGTTCAGGGCCTTGGACGAGGAGATCATCCTGCGGGTGGTCGACAAATTCTTGATCGAACTTGAATCCCAGTTGCATGACAAACGGGTCGAGGCGTCATTCAGTGACCAGTTGCGCAAGTACCTGGCCAAAGAAGGCTTCGATCCGGCCATGGGTGCCCGCCCCATGCAGCGCATCATTCAGGACAGGATTCGGCGGGCTCTGGCCGATGAACTGTTGTTCGGCCGATTGGCCAACGGCGGACGTGTTGACATTGATTTGGACGACCAACAGCAGGTGGTTCTGAACATTGCCGAGTCCTCAGCGGCTTCGGCGGAGGCCGTTGAACCTGAGGACAAACCCGTTAACCGGGTAGGTCGGTCTCGTGGACGCAACGCCAAATCTGAACCCGCCGAACAGTCCTAGTCACAGCGGGTGGTCATGAGCAAATGCCCATCGGTGATAAGCCGATGGGCATTTTCATGTCAGCATGCTGCTAAGCAAAAATAAATTGACTTGCATCAAATTCTTTTTTTGTTGACACTGCATATGCGCATAAAAACATAAGGAGAGGAGACTCTATGCACCGCGTACCCCTAGCACTCTGTCTGGTAGCGGCCCTGGGATTCACCAGCGCAGCGCAGGCATCTAGCCTGGCCAAAGCCCAATATTTGGCTGCGACCTGTGCCAATTGTCATGGCACCAATGGCAAGAGCAACGGCGGTCAGGCCAGTCTGGCTGGCTATGACAAGGCCAAATTCATTGCCACGATGAAAGACTTCCAGTCGGATAAGCGTCCAGCGACCATCATGCATCAGCTCTCCAAGGGCTACACCGATGCACAGTTAGAGTCCATGGCGACTTTCTTCGCCAGCCAGAAATAAAAAAGGTTCCAAGGAGACCAGCATGACTACAAAAACAATCGAAGCTCGCCGTGGACTGTTGAAGGCCGGCGCAGGGGCGGCAGTACTGGGTGGTGTGTCGGCCCTCTCGGGCTGTGCGACAGGTGGATCCTCTAGCGCGTCTGGCAAAAAGTTGGGCAGAGTGGTTGTGATCGGCGGTGGTTACGGTGGCTCAACGGCTGCCAAGTACATCAATATGTGGGGTGAAGGCGCCATCGAAGTGGTTCTGATCGAGCGCGAGAAGGAGTTCTATTCCTGCCCCATCTCTAACCTGGTGATTGGTGGTGTTCAGAAGATGTCCTACATCACTCGCGGCTACGATGGACTCAAGTCCAAAGGCGTAGTGGTGATCAATGACGAAGTGACCAAGATCGACCCGGTCAAACAGACGGTCTCCATGCGCAAGGGGGCCGACCTCAAGTACGACCGTCTGGTGGTCTCTCCCGGAACAGACTTTATGTGGGAGTCCATCGATGGTCTCACCGAGGAGGCTCGTAAAACAGTCCTGCATTCCTGGAAGGCGGGTGTCCAGACGGTGGCTCTGCGGGCCCAGCTCGAGGCCATGCCCAATGGCGGCACCTTCGTCTTGACCATCCCCAAGGCACCTTACCGCTGCCCCCCGGGACCTTACGAGAGAGCTTGCCAGGTCGCTGGTTATTTCAAGCGTGAGAAGCCCAAGAGCAAGGTTCTGGTGCTGGATGCAAACCCCGAGATCGTCTCCAAGAAGGGCCTGTTCCTCAAGGCCTGGGAGGAGAACTACAAGGGCATCGTGGAGTACCGGCCCAACATGAACGTGGTGGCGGTGGATGCCAAGTCCAAGACCCTCTCTACCGAATTGGGCGACAAGATCAAGGGTGATGTACTCAACGTCGTGCCCCCACAGGCTGCCGGGGACATCGCCCGCGCTTCCGGTCTGGTCAACGTCAATAATCTCTGGTGCGGCGTGAACTGGCTGACCATGGAATCCACGGCTCACAAGAACGTCCACGTGCTGGGCGACTCCACATTCTCGGCCCCGGGCATGCCCAAGTCTGGCCACATGGCCAACCAGCATGGCAAGGCCGCAGCGGCCGCCATCGTCGAATTGATGAATGGTCGTCAGCCCATGCCGGTCACCATGGCCAACACTTGCTACAGCTTTACCACCGAGAGCAAGGTGGTCCACGTCGCCAGCGTGCACCAGTGGAACCCTGAGAAGAAAACCTACGAACCCGCCAAGGGCGCAGGTGGTCTGTCCAAGGAGGCCAACGAGCTCGAAGGGGCCTACGCACTGGGTTGGGCCCAGAACATCTGGGCCGACATGCTGACCTAGTTCTTTCAGCCTGTCTCAAAAAGCCTTGCCCTAGTGGCAAGGCTTTTTTTTATTCGGGCATCATCATGGCTTGTTCGATTGATCTGATTAACCAGACTGCCATGAGCCAGCCACGTTCTGCCCTCGACCTTCTCAAGCAATTCACCACGGTGGTGGCCGATACCGGCCGTTTTGACCTGATGGCGCAATACCAGCCACAGGATGCCACCACCAACCCCAGTCTCATCCTCAAGGCCGTTGCAACGCCTGGGGGCCAGGCCTTGATGCGTTCTGTATTGGATCGAACGGCATCGGCCGACACGGTTGAGCAACGGGTCTTGGATTTGTTGGTGGCCTTTGGCTGCGAAATTCTGAGCATCATCCCAGGACGTGTCTCCACCGAGGTGGATGCCCGCCTGTCTTTTGATACCGAGGCGACTATTCGCCAGGCCATGGCGATTGTTCGGGCATACGAGCGAGTTGGCGTAGACCCCAAGCGGGTCTTGATCAAGATTGCCTCGACCTGGGAGGGTATTGCCGCAGCCAGACAATTGGAGCGCGAGGGCATCGCCTGCAATCTGACCCTGCTGTTTTCCATGGCGCAGGCCATGGCCTGCGCGGATGCTGGCGTGACCCTGATCTCCCCATTTGTCGGACGAATCAGTGACTGGGCCAAGGCCAAGGGGCAGACCTGGGCGTCAGCCGATCAGGACCCCGGTGTCCAGTCTGTCCAGCGCATCTTTCAGGTTTACAAGTCCCAGGGCATTCAGACCCAAATCATGGGCGCTAGCTTTCGCAACACGGCGCAGGTCATGGCGCTGGCTGGCTGTGACCTGCTCACCGTTAGTCCCGAGTTGCTCACAGAGCTGGCAGCCCAGCCGGCGGCGGAGGACTTTGTGCCGGCGCTGGTAGCGGGTCAAACCGCAGAGCGTGCTTTGCCACTGACCGAGTCCGCATTTCGCTTTGAATTGAACCAGGATGCCATGGCCAGCGAGAAGCTGGCCGAGGGTATTCGTCTCTTCTACGCGGATGGTGAAAAACTCAAGGGCCTGCTGGCCGGCTAGGGCTGTCGGCTATTGCCAGCCGGTCGTGTTCGCTAGCCTCGGCCGGTAGACCCAAAGCCACCGGTGCCTCTGGCGCTCTGGTCGAAGCTGTCGACGATGTTAAAGCCCACTTGCACGATGGGGACGACCACCAGTTGCGCCAAGCGGTCCATGGGCTCGATCGTAAACGCCTGTGCGCCCCGGTTCCAGGCAGAGACCATCAGAGGGCCTTGATAGTCGGCGTCGATCAGGCCAACCAGATTGCCCAGTACGATGCCGTGCTTGTGTCCCAGGCCACTGCGCGGCAGGATGAGGCCCGCGTAGCCAGGGTCTGCGATGTAAATGGACAGGCCGGTCGGGATGAGTTCGGTCTGACCAGGTGCCAGGGTCAGCGCCTCGGCTAAGGCTGCGCGAAGATCCAGGCCTGCTGATCCAGTGGTGGCGTAACTGGGCAACTGGTCGCGCAGTCTCTCATCTAGGATTCGAACATCAATGGTTTTCATGGTCAGGTCTTTTGAGGGGGGAGGAGATCGGCCAGCACATGCACCATGCGCAGGGCCTGGCTGGTCTTGTCATCGTTGGGTAGAAGGGTCTGGCGACCGTCTGGATACTGAAGCAGGAACTGTCCATGGGGCTGTTGCATGCTGTCGATGGCCAGGTTGCCGATGAGCAGGTCAGCCTTTTTCCGGGCGAGCTTGGCCGGCAGACTCTTTGCCAGGTCTTTTTCGGACCCGGTCTCCGCCGCAAAGCCCACCACCAATTCTGGCCGATTGGCATGGCAGGCCACACCGGCCAGGATGTCTGGGTTTTCGACCCACGCTAGATTGGACAGGGCCTGGCCTGATTGCTTTTTGAGTTTCTCGGTCGCCGGCCTGTCCACTCGCCAGTCGGCTACTGCTGCTACGCCAATAAAGACATCCGCTGGTAAGGCCTGCTCGACGGCCTGCTGCATGTCCTGTGCCGTCCGGACGTTGACCCGCATGACGCCATCCGGTGTTCGGAGACTGACGGGACCCGAAACCAGGGTAACGCGGGCACCGGCCTGTTGAGCCGCCCTGGCCAGTGCATAGCCCATCTGGCCAGAGGATCGATTGGTGATCACACGGATGGGATCGATCGGCTCCTCAGTAGGCCCAGCAGTGATGAGTACATGTCGACCATGGAGTCGCCCACGCACAGGTGGCACACGATCTGTAGGCGGGCTGATGACCTCTTGGGCCAGTGTCTGCGCAATTTGGTCGGCCTCTACCATGCGACCCAGTCCCACCTCACCGCAGGCCTGCTCGCCTTGGTCTGGCCCGATCAGTCGAATGCCACGTTCTATCAGCAGTCGCATGTTGTCCTGTGTGGCTGGGTTTTCCCACATCTGACGGTTCATGGCGGGTGCGACCCATAGCGGCACGTCCCTGGCCAGGCAGAGGCTGAGCAGCAGTTCATCGGTCTGGCCGTGGCAGAGCTTGGCCAGAAAGTCCGCACTGGCCGGTGCGACCACAATTCCATCGGACTCGCGTGCCAGGTCGATGTGTGGCATGCCATTCTGGACCGTATCGGTCCACTGACTGGAGATGACCGGGCGACCAGACAGGGCCTGGAAGGTCGTCTCGGTCACAAAGTGCCTAGCGCCTTCGGTCATGACCACCTGCACACTGGCGCCCAAGTCCTGAAGGCGCCTGACCAACTCACAGGCCTTGTAGGCCGCGATGCCGCCGGTGACGCCCAGGACCAGGTGACAGCCGTCTAGCCGCTTAGCGGGTTTTTGATCTGGGGCAGGCGTCGACATCTTGGCTCATCCTCGCTTGACTCGACGCAACTCGTCAATGATCAGAAGAAGCGCCCCGAGGCAGATGGCGCTGTCTGCCAAGTTAAAGGCTGGCCAGTGCCAGCTGTGCCAGTGAAGGTCGATGAAATCCACCACTGCACCGATCGTCAGTCGGTCGATCACATTGCCGATGGCTCCGCCGATGATCAGGCTGGCGCCCGTAGCGAAGGCTCTCTGCTTTGGGGCCTTCACGATCATCCAACCCAGGACCAAGACCACCAACAAGGCCAGTCCAGAAAAAAACCATTTCTGCCAGCCGCCAGCATCGGCCAGAAAACTAAACGCTGCGCCGGTATTCAGCACATAGACCAGGTTCAGAAAATCGCTCAAGACGATGGACTGACCCATGGTCATGGTGTTGACGACCGCCAGCTTGGTCAGCTGGTCAAGACCCAGAGTCAGGGTGGCTAGAACAAACCAGGCCGATGGCTTAGGCGTAGGCACGGTCTTCGCCCTGGCCATCGAGGTTGGTGACACACCGAGCGCAGAGGCTTGGGTGACTGGCCTGTTGCCCCACGGAGTCGGAGAAATGCCAGCAACGGCCGCACTTCTGATGGATCGAGGGCGAAACCAAGACCTCTATCTGATCAGCAGCATGGGCACGGACCTCTGCGGCAGACGTCATCATCACGAAGCGAAGTTCGGATTGCAGGCTTGCCAGCAGTTCGGCCGTCTGCGTGGGAGCGGTGATCTGGACTTCAGCCTGCAAAGCGGCGCCGATTTCGCCCGCCTCTCGCCGAGTCTCTAGTGCTCGCATCACTTCTGCGCGAACCTCACGGATCTGCTGCCAACGATTGAGCAGGGCCGCATCTTCGCAGTCCGACAGGTCTGCCGCCGTCTGGGCAAACAGTGTCTCAGCCTTGGGCTGCAGGATGGTCCACGCCTCGTGGGCGGTGAAAGACAGGACCGGTGCCATCAGACGAACCAGGGCATCGGTCATGCGGAATAGTGCAGTCTGGGCGCTCCGACGGGGTTTGCCATCTGCTCTGGTGGTGTAGAGGCGGTCTTTTAGGACGTCCAGGTAGAAGGCTCCGAGGTCTTCGGAGAAGAAACTGGTCAGCCGGGCCATGGCTGGATGGAAGCTGTAGTCGGCGTAATGCCCCAAGATCTCCTTTTGCAAGCTGGCCGTCAGTGCCAGGGCATAACGATCGAGCTCGAGAAGTTCGTTGGTGGGCAGGCTGTCTTGCTCGGGATCGAAGTCCGATAGATTGCCCAGCAGAAAGGTCATGGAGTTTCGAATGCGCCGATAGGCCTCCACCACTCGCTTGAGGATGGTGTCCGAGATCGACAACTCGCCCGAATAGTCGGTGGAGGCGACCCATAGCCGGAGAATGTCTGCACCCATCTCATTGGTGACCTTTTGGGGCGCGATGACATTGCCCATGGACTTCGACATCTTTCGGCCTTGACCGTCCACGACAAAGCCGTGGGTCAGCAGGGCCCGGTATGGGGGCACTCCGTTGATCATGCAGCTGGTGAGCAGGGAGGAGTGAAACCAACCGCGGTGTTGGTCGCTGCCTTCTAAGTAAAGGTCAGCAGGGAAACCGGACTCCTCGGCGTGCGAGCCTCTTAGAACGGTCTGGTGGGTGGTACCCGAGTCAAACCAGACATCTAGCGTGTCTGGGTTCTTGACATAGAGATCGACATCCTGGTCAATGAGGTCAGCCACAGCAACCGTCTGCCAGGCCTCAATCCCCTGGCTCTCCACCAACTGAGCCACCTTTTCCAGAATGGCTGGGGTATCAGGGTGAAGGGCACCGGTCTCTTTGTGAATGAGAAATGCCATGGGCACGCCCCATTGCCGCTGCCGAGACAGTGTCCAGTCAGGCCGGTTGGCGATCATGGCGGACAGCCGGGCCTTTCCCCAGGCCGGGAAAAAGGCAGTCTGCTCGATGCCCGCCAATGCCAACTCCCGTAGGCTGGGGCCGCCGTCCTTTGGCTGAACATCCATGCCCGCGAACCACTGGTTGGTGGCTCGGTAGATGATGGGCGTCTTGTGTCGCCAGCAATGCATGTAGCTGTGGGGGTAAGACTTGGATTGGATCAGGCTGCCTGCCGCTTCCAGCGCCTTGACGATCAATGGGTTGGCCTTCCAGATGTGCAGGCCACCAAAGAGGGCCAGCCCACTCACATAACAGCCATCACCCATGACCGGGTTGAGGATGTCTTGATCCCGCATGCCATTGGCTTTGCAGCATTGAAAATCGTCGACGCCGTAAGCCGGTGCTGCGTGGACCACGCCGGTACCGGAGTCCAGGCTGACATACTCGGCACAGAACACAGGGGCATGCCGTTGATAGGCGGCGTCAGCCATCCAGAGCGGGTGTCGGAAGGCAATGCCTTGAAGTCTGATGCCGGCACAGCGCGCCAAGACCTGGCCCTCAAGCCCCCAGTCCTGCAGACAGGCCTCGACCCGAGCGGCGGCCAGTACCAGCCAGCTGAGTCTGTGATCACCAGTGAGTTGGACCAGGGCCATCTCGTGCTCGGGGTGGATGTTGAGGGCCTGGTTGGCCGGGAGTGTCCAAGGGGTGGTGGTCCAGATAACGGTGGCCCCCAGTCCGGGTGGCAGGCTGCAGCCAAAGGCTTTGGACAAGTCGCTGGCTGAGGTTTCGTCGGCCTCGAAGGCCACTTCGACGGCGGGGTCCGTCTTGTCGGCGTACTCCACCTCAGCCTCGGCCAGGGCCGAGCCGCAGTCAAAGCACCAGTTCACCGGTTTCAGTCCACGAAAGACAAAACCTTTCTCGACAATGGTCTTCAGGGCTCGAATCTCATCGGCCTCATTCTTGAAGTCCATGGTCTTGTACGGTCGATCCCACTGACCCAGCACACCTAGCCGGACGAAGTCTGAGAGTTGACGACCAATCTGCTCGTTGGCATAGGCTCGCGATTTGGCCTGTACCTCTGACGTGGGCAGTCCTTTGCCGTGGGCTTTCTCAATCTGAATTTCGATGGGCATGCCATGACAATCCCAGCCGGGCACATAGCGGGCATCGAAGCCGGCCAGTGTCTTGGACTTGACGATGGTGTCTTTGAGAATCTTGTTGACCGCATGACCAATGTGAATGTCTCCGTTCGCATAGGGTGGTCCGTCATGCAGAACAAACAGGGGCCGACCGGCGGTCAGGCTGCGAATTCTTTTGTAGGTGCCCTGGTCTTGCCACGCTTGTACCCAGGCCGGTTCGCGCTTGGCCAGGTCACCTCGCATGGGAAAGCTGGACTGCGGAAGGTTGAGGGTCTGGCGGTAGTCTTGGCCGCCGGCATCTACGGGGGGTTTTTGCATGGTTTTCTTCTAAGCGTTCAGCAGGGTTCTGGCCTGTTGGAGGTCTCGATGCATCTGCTGGGTCATGTCCTCTAGGTTGTCGAATTTCATCTCGGGCCGAATCCTCTCCACCAGACTCACCCTGACATACTGGTCGTAGGCCTGGGCCGACCAGTCCATGACATGGACTTCTAGGATCAGGCGGCCCCCCGATTCTACGGTGGGACGCCGACCAAGGCTGGCCACACCGGGCAATGGCTCGGGGCTCAGGCCCTCCACCCAGACGGCGAAGATGCCGCTGGCGACGAGGTCGTTGGGCATCGTCAGGTTCAGGGTTGGGAAGCCCAGCTCTCGGCCCAGTTGTTGGCCGCGAACCACTCGACCGCTGAGCTGATAGGGTCGCCCCAGCAGTTGTCGGGCCAGGCCGAGTTCACCGGCCATCAGAGCCTGGCGCAGCCGGGAACTCGAGACACGCTCTCCGTTGAACCGAATCTCGGAGACGCCCTTGACGGCGAACCCATGAGAGAGCCCCAACTCGGCCAGACGCTTGAGATCACCGGCCCGCTTATGTCCAAATCTAAAATCCTCGCCGACAATGACCAGCTTGGCGTTGAGGCGTTTGACCAGAATCAGTTGTACAAAGTCCTCAGGGCTAAGGCTAGCCATGGCGGCGTTGAATCGAAGCAGGTGAGTGCGATCGACTCTGGCCGCTGCAAGCGTCCTGAGCTTGTCCCTGAGGGGCAGAATCAGGCCTGGTGCCTGCTGCGCTTGAAAAAATCTCCGGGGATGCGGAAAGAAGCTGCAGACCACACTGTCGAGACCTTGCTCTTTGGCGGCCTGTTTGAGGTCGCGAATCAGCGCCTGGTGCCCCAGGTGCAGACCATCGAAACTGCCAATGGCGACCGCCGACCCTCTTAACCCTTGGGGCGGGCGATCGGGGAGCCGTGACTGAAGACCCGACTCTGCAGAGGGCTGGTGGGTGGCTGGGGAGGCCCAGCTCCATGAGATGTTCATGTTCCGCGTTTGACGAACGACTGCCTGCAAAAGCTAGCAGTATAGGGCTTGCCCTGGGGTTTCCCGCCTGACACCGTACAATCCTGCGGTGAAGAAAAAGCGCTTGGCCATTTTGATATCAGGTCGTGGCAGCAACATGGCTGCTGTGGCCGATTGGTTTAACCAACAGCAGTTTCCCGTTGACCTGGTGCTGGTGGCGTCGAACCGTCCAGATGCAGACGGGCTCGCCTTGGCGCAAGCCAGGGGCTTGATGACCCGGGCGGTCGACCATGGCCACTTCTCCGATCGGTTGGCCTTTGACCAGGCCATGGCCCAGGTTCTCGATGAGGTGCAACCGGATCTGGTCTTGATGGCTGGCTACATGCGAATTGTTACTCCCTGGTTTTGTCAGACGTTCACCGGCCGGCTCTTGAACATTCACCCGTCTCTGTTGCCGGCCTATTCGGGCCTGCGGACCCACGCTCGTGCGCTGGCCGACGGCGTAACCGTGCACGGCGCGACGGTTCATGCGGTGACGGCCGATCTCGATCAGGGGCCGATCTTGGCTCAGGCGGTGATACCGGTCTATCCGCAGGACGACGCCGCGGGTCTGGCCGACCGACTGCTGCCCTTGGAGCATGCGCTCTACCCGCAGGCGGCTGCGGCGGTCTTGTCTGGCCTGGCTCGGCTGACCCCTCAGGGCTGGCAGTTCGATGGTCCCATTGGACCGGGATTTGAAGCCCTTCACTTTAGCCAGCGGCTCTTGCACCGAGACCTGGCGGGAGATCTAGCCCATGGCTAAGTTTTCGGGCAACCGGCGCCCCAAGCCGAAACCCAGTCCGCAGTCTCGTCTTGACGGCCTGGCGGTTTTTCTGCAAAAGGTTTCCACTTTCTCTGCCCCGATGGACACCGTTTTGTCCCAAGCCTTTCGAGACGAGTCCCGCATGGGCCCTTCCGCCAGGTTTTTTTTGGCTGAGTCTGCCTATGCGGCTGTTCGGCACTGGTCGGCCTTTGCCGATCTACTTGCTGAATTTGATTTTCGTCTCTCATCCGATCCGGCTCCGGCGACCGCCTGGCGGCGGCTGGCCATGCTGGCGGCCTGCCAGTCAGTGGGCTATGACCGATTGGTGTCTGAGCTCAGTGATGGAGAGAGGGCTTGGCTGCTGCTGGCCATGGAGCGGTTATCCGGCTTAACGCCCCCGGCGAGCCTCAGCCTACCGGATTGGATCTGGCAGGCTTGGGTGACCCAAATGGGCCGGGATCAGGCGGTGGCCTTGGGCCAGGCCTGCCTGCAGCCGGCTGCCTTGGACATTCGGGTCAATCGCAGCAAGGCCACCGTCAAGCAGGTGGTCCAAGCGTTGGCTCAGGCGGGCCTTGCGGTCAGAGTCTCCGCCGAGGTACCGGGGGCCATTCGGGTCGAGGGCCGACCCGCTTTATCCCAGCTCGACGCCTTTCAGCAGGGCTGGTTTGAGGTACAGGACCTCGGCAGCCAGCTGCTCGCTCGACTGCTCAACCCGGCGCGTGGGGAGTTTGTTGTGGATTTCTGTGCTGGCGCTGGTGGCAAGACCCTGGCCCTCGGGGACCTGATGCGCAATACGGGTCGTCTCTATGCCTTTGATACGGCCACCAATCGATTGGCTCGACTCAAGCCTCGGTTGGCCCGGAGTGGTTTGTCCAATGTCTGGCCGGTGGCGATTGCCCACGAGCGTGACGATCGGGTCAAGCGGCTTCGAGGCAAGGCGCAGGCCGTTTTGGTGGATGCCCCCTGCAGCGGTTTGGGCACCCTGCGGCGAAATCCTGATTTGAAGTGGCGTCAGTCCCCCGACAGCCTGGCCCAACTGATTCAGACCCAGCGGCAGATTCTGGATGCGGCTGCACGCCTGTGTGCCCCTGGCGGCCGGCTGGTCTATGCGACCTGCAGTGTGGATCAGCGAGAGAACGAGGACCAGGTGGACTGGTTCTTGTCTGAGCACCCCGGCTTTGAGAGGGCGGACAGTCAGAAAGCCCTTGTGGCTGCTGGCGTTACCCTGCCGGAGTCATGGCGGGCCTTCAATGACAGGGGCGACCTGCGGCTGAGGTCGAATTGGTCAAATACCGATGGATTTTTTGGGGTTTTATTGACAAAAAAAGACCCACAGGCTGAAAACCCCGTGGGACAATGACGTCGGTTACCTACAGAAGGACATGAATTGGACGTTGTTTACAACTTTTTGCAATATGGACTGACCGGCTGGTCTTGGCCAGCCTTGGTGATCTTCACCCTAGCGACGACTCACCTGACGATTGCGGGCGTCACCATATACCTGCACCGATGCCAGGCGCATCGCGCGGTGGAACTCCACCCGATCGTCTCCCACATTTTCCGTTTTTGGCTCTGGCTGTCGACCGGCATGGTGACCAAAGAATGGGCTTCCATTCACCGCAAGCACCACGCTAAATGCGAGACCGCTGACGACCCCCACAGCCCCCAGACCCGTGGACTGCCCGAGGTGCTGTGGCGCGGCGCCGAACTCTATCGCGTCGCCTCCAAGGATCAAGAGATCATGGACCGCTATGGCCATGGCTGTCCAGACGACTGGATCGAGCGCAAGTTGTACTCTGGCCATAGTGCCCTGGGCGTGAGCCTGTACCTCATCGCTGATGTCTTGCTATTTGGCGTAGCAGGCGTTGCCATTTGGGCGGTCCAAATGGCTTGGATTCCGTTTTTTGCAGCCGGGGTCATCAATGGCATCGGCCATTTCTGGGGCTATCGAAACTTCAAGAGCCCTGATACCAGCACCAACCTGGTCCCCTGGGGCATTCTGATCGGCGGCGAAGAGCTGCACAACAATCACCATGCGAATGCCACCTCGCCAAAGCTGTCTTCCAAGTGGTACGAGTTTGACATTGGCTGGTTGTACATTCGCCTGCTGTCTATGGTTGGACTGGCCAAGCCCCGCAGTCTGCCGGCCGCTCTCACGTACAACCCAGCCAAGCAAGACATCGATGCGGACACCGTGGCGGCTGTTCTGCGAGGCAAATACGAGTTGTTGGCTCGACTCTCCAAGCTGGCGGAGTCGGCTCAGGTCAGCCTTGAGAAGGCCCGCATCCAGCAAGGTCGCCTGCAATGCGACCTGGTAAAACGCGCCAGCGAGCTGCGCAACGAGTTCGAGAGCATTTGGGCCCAGCGATCTCTGAGCGTTGAACAGGCGATTTCTGCCCTGGCGGCCTGGTGCCAGCGCGCAGAGGCCAGTGGCATTGCTGCCTTTCAAGAGTTCTCGCAGCGTTCCATTCGCCGGTTGACGGTTCAGCCGCAATAAAGCGCTGACCCGTTCAAAGCCGCAGCCGCCTCAGAGTGACCGAGGCATCTGCGGCTTTTTGATATCCCTTTGAGCTGGTCTTTTAAACCTACTGGTAGGAGCGCTTGCCCTGCGCATCGGTGACCAGAACCTTGCGCTCCGCCGGCCGAATGATTAAACGCATGCCGCTCTTGACCTCACCAGACAGCTTGTTGAGTTTGCGGATTTGGCTGATGGATACGCCGAACTGGCGGGCAATTTTGGCCAATGTATCGGACTTGCGGACACGATAGACCTTGGCGGGCAATTGAACCTGCTCAATTGTTTTGGCACCTGAGAAGCGGGCCAGGGTGGTCTCGATCGCTGGGTCGTGGGTCTGCACCGAGACGGGGGCCAGAATGGATGAGCCAGGTAGTAGGCCGGCCTTGGGGCTCTTCAGCCCATTGACCCTGGCCAGTTCCAGGGGGCTGATGCCAGCAGCCTTGGACAACTTTTCCAGGGTGTCCCCCTTTTTGAGCGTGTAGGGTCGCCACGTCACGAGGGGCAGGCCAGCGGTGAGCCATTGCTTCAGGTTTTGGTTGTAGGTCTGAATGTTCTCAATGGGCAGGATGATCCGAGTGGTCTGGCTAACCGTGATGACCGGCCGGTGCAGGTGGGGGTTGAGGGCCTTGAACTCGCTCAATTCCAGCTCCGCCAGTTCGGCCGCCAAGGTCAAGTCCATGGATTGGTTTTTGTCGATGATGGCGAAATAAGGACGGTCTTCAACGTAGGGCAGTCGCAGGCCATACCGTTCCGGGTCTCGCAACAAATTCCGCAGGGCAATCAACTGAGGAACGTAGTGCCGGGTCTCCTTCGGCATCTTCAGACTGAGATAGTCCGTTGGTTTCTTCCGAGCCTTGTTGTATTTCATGGCTCGTGACACCGCACCCTCGCCCCAGTTGTAGGAGGCCAAGGCCAGAAACCAGTCGTTACCCTGCTGGGCATAAATTTTCTGCAGGTAGTCTAGGGCGGCTCGCGTTGACTCTATGATGTCGCGACGCTCGTCCATCCACCAATTCTGTGACAGGTTGAAGGCCCGACCGGTGGATGGGATGAACTGCCAGAGGCCGGCGGCTTTGGCACTGGAGGTGGCCTGGGGGTTGAAGGCACTCTCCACAATGGGAAGCAGAGCCAACTCGGTGGGCAGACCCCTGGCCTCGAGTTCTTCGACAATGTGGTGCAGGTAGCGTCCCCCACGATCAAAGACCCGCTCTAGGTACTCCGGCTTGTTGAGGAATCGCTTGATGTGACTGTCCACCAGAGTGCTGGGCAACTCGGGCATCGCAAAGCCGCGTTGGACTCTCAGCATGAGGTTGCCTGGTTTGGCTGGGGTGGTTGGATTGGCCTGCGGGCCTGCCGCACTCTTTACCTGGTTCGGCGATGCTGTTGCCTGCGGGCTGGATTTGATCGGTTGGCTCGCCGTTGGGCCGGTAGTTGGTTCAGACCACGCCGGACGCTGTTCGGCACTGCTCTGCTGCAAGGTGCCGCAGCCCGCCAGTAGCACGCCGATCGATAGGCTGGACGCCACGCAAAGCAGGCGTTTGATAGTGAAAACGGTCATCCCCTCATTTTACCGGCTTGGCGGGCGGAAGCTGTCTTTTTCTCGACGCAGGGCCGCAAATGCCTGCAGGCCATCCGCACGCAGAAACGGGTTGGTCTGCCGCTCGAGCCCGATGGTGCTCGGCAGTGTGCAACCACCCCGGCTCCTGGTGTCACGAACCTGCCGAAGCCGCTCCCTGGTCTGAGGACAATTGGGTCTGACGTGGACAGCAAACAAGAGGTTAGAGAGGGTGTATTCGTGGGCGCAGTAGACCGCGGTGTCATCTGGCAGATGGGCCAGCCGTTGAAGCGACTGATAGAGTTGCTCGGCGGTACCTCCGAGTAGACGGCCGCAGCCACCCGCGAAGAGGGTATCCCCGCAGAACAGGCTGGCAGGTCCGCCTGACTTGTCTGCGGGCGTTAGCAGGTAGGCCAGGTGATCTTGGGTGTGACCGGGGACGGCCATCACCTGAAGGCTAATGAGGGCAGGGCTGGAATCATTTGCGATTGGCACCTGCTGGCCCTCGGCCACCACAGTGTTGACCCCATGGGGCTTGCAGTCGGCCGGCCCCACAACCCGAGGTGTCATTGGGTCCTGCCAAGGCGCCTGGGCGAGCAGTGCGGAGAGGCCACCCACATGATCCTGATGATGATGGGTGACCAGCACGCCAGTGAGCATCTTGCGGCAACTGGTCAGGTAGTCGAGAACGGGCTGGGCGTCCCCAGGGTCTACCACCCAGAGGCTGTCACCAGCCTCGATGGCCCAGATGATATTGTCGGAAAATGCAAACAGCGGTGTGATCGTCATACTGCTCTTTATACCAATATGTCCTCAGCACCCAACGATCCTCTGCGCGCCGAACCCACTCCATTGGAGGACCCTCTCTTCCAGGGCTGGGCCAACTGGCTAGCCTCTCCAACGGGGAACAACCTTCGGGTCATGGAACAGGCCTGGCTGGATCAGGCGGTGGGCGATTGTTTCGGCTATCACGCCGTTCAAGTCTGCCCGCCGGGGCTGGATGCCCTGCAAAAGAACCGGATGGGGTTGCGCACCCAACTCTTCTTTGGATCCACGCCAGCGGCAGTCCAGGATGGGACCATGGACCAGTCGGAACGATCCGCATTGCGTTGTGACTCGCAGGCCTGGCCCATCGCGACCGAGACGGTCGACCTGGTGGTGCTCGTTCATGCCTTGGAGGGAGTGGTGGATCCCCATGGTTTGTTACGGGAGGCGGCCAGGGTTCTGATTCCTGAGGGACGCCTGGTGGTGGTGGGTTTCAACCCCATCAGCCTGTGGGCCTTGCACCGACCTTTGTCCCCGGTTCAATTTCCACCGATTCAGGATCGCTGGGTCGCCATGGGCCGGGTGAAGGATTGGTGCCAACTGCTCACCTTGCAGGTAGAGGCAGGACGCCACGGCCAGTACCGCCCGGTTCTCCGGAGCGAGACGGCCCTCCGCCGATTGGCTTGGCTGGATCAGGCCGGTTCACGTTGGTGGCCAGCACTCGGAGCGGTCTACTCGATCACAGCCGTTAAGCGTCGAGTTGGCCTACGGGTCATCATGCCCCAGTGGCAGTCAACTGCTGCCAAGGCGGCCCAGACTGCCAGGTCGGTTGGACCTGCTGCTCAGAAAACCAGAAGGCAGCCTTTATGACCGGCCCCAACCTCACCCCGGTTAGCCTCTATACAGATGGGGCTTGCAAGGGCAACCCAGGCCCAGGTGGCTGGGGCGCTTTACTTTGTGCAAATGGGAAAGAGCGCGAGCTCTGCGGTGGTGAAACACCAACCACCAACAATCGAATGGAATTGATGGCGGTGATTCAGGGAATGTCTGCCTTGACCAGGCCCTGCCATGTGACAATCTATACTGACTCAAGCTATGTCAAAAACGGCATCGAGACCTGGCTGGCCAATTGGAAAAAGAAGGGCTGGCGAACGGCTGCCGGCAAGCCAGTGGCCAACCAAGACCTGTGGCAACAACTCGAGCAGGCCTTAACAGGTCACACCGTTGAGTGGAGATGGGTCAAGGGACATAGCGGGCACCCGGGCAATGAGCGAGCCGATGCCCTTGCAAACAAAGGCGTTGGAATGAAAGGACAGGCGTGAAACATCGTTTAAGGTGGGGGTTGGTGGTCACACTGGCTTTGGTTGCACTTGGTTTGACGGCCTGGCGGCTGGGCTGGTTTGCAGCGCCTGAGCCCCAGTCTAAGGGCTCACCCTATGCGCCGGTTGAGGTGGCCTCGGTGGTGGAGCAGTCCATTGCCGACACCCTGAGCGTGACCGGTGAATTCAAGTCACGCCAGTCAGTAGACCTCCGTCCGGAGGTGGCTGGTCGCATTGCCCAAATTCACTTTAAAGATGGGCAACTGGTGGAAAAGGGTCAGGTTCTGGTCTCACTCGATGATCGTCTGCTCAAGGCCGAGTTGGCGCAGTCTAAGGCAGAGGCCGAGCTGGCCGGTTCCAACTACAACCGCGCCCAGGATCTCTTCGCCAAGAAATTCATCAGTGCCCGGGCATTGGACGAGTCCAAGGCGGCTGCTGAGATTGCCGCAGCCAAGCGCGATCTGGCCCAGGCTCGACTCGAGAGAGCCGCCCTGAGTGCCCCGTTTGCAGGTCGTGTTGGCCTGAGGCAGCACAGCGTTGGTGACTTTGTGAAAGATACCGATACGGTGGCCATCGTAGAAGACAGCAGCCGTCTCATGTTCGATTTTCGAGTACCGGAGCGGTTCATGTCACAGGTTCGGCCTGGTCAGCGACTGCAGATTGAACTGTTGGATCAGTCTAAGTCGGTACCAGCTCAGGTCGAGGCAGTCGATGCCAGGATTGATGCGGAGGGTCGGTTCATTGCACTCCGAGCCATGGTCGACAACAGCAAGGGTCAGATCAAGCCAGGACTCTTTGGCCGGGCCAAGTTGAACCTGGTGGAACGTGAGAAGGCATTGGTAGTCTCCGAGGAGGCCTTGGTTGGTGAGCGAGATGGTTTCTTTGTCTGGCGTGTAAAGGATGGCAAGGCTGAGAAGGCACCTGTGCAGCTGGGCATTCGCTTGGAGAAGAGCGTGGAAGTCCTCAAAGGGCTCTCAGCCGGGGACCAGGTGGTCATTGCAGGTCAACTGAAGATTCGCGCGCCCGGTCAGCCCCTGAAGGTGGTTGGGCCTGGTCCCGGTAAACAGCAGGCGGTTGGAAAGCCGGCTGGCAAGCCAGAGCAATCGAACGCCAAGTCAGGGGATCCGTCTGCTGGGGGAACTGCGCCCAAACCCCCCAAAGACGCCAAACCACAATAAGCCGGTGATCAATATAGGACGCCCACGGTGAGACTCTCTGAAATCTGTATCGAGAGGCCTGTCTTTGCGACAGTCTTGTCACTCATCATCACGCTGGTTGGAGCCGTCAGTCTGACCAAGCTGTCGATCCGCGAGTACCCCAAGATCGACGAGCCGGTGGTGACGGTCAGTACCGATTACCGTGGGGCCTCACCCGAGATCATCGAGTCGCAGGTGACCAAGCCACTAGAGGATTCCATTGCCGGTATCGAAGGCATCGAGGTGCTCACCTCGATTTCCAGGGCGGAGAACTCACAGATCAGTGTTCGATTCAAACTCGATCGCAACCCTGACGATGCCGCCTCTGATGTTCGAGATCGCGTCTCGCGCGTCCGCAAGCGCCTGCCGGATGGTGTTGAGGATTCCCAGATTTCAAAGGTGGAGGCGGATGCATCCCCCATCATTTGGCTCACCCTGAGCAGCGAAAACCTGAGCCTGATGGAACTCAGCGACCTGGCCAATCGACTGGCCAAGCCCAGGCTGCAGACCCTGCCGGGCGCTGCTGATGTGCGCATTTTTGGGGACCGTCGGTTTGCCATGCGGATCTGGCTCGATAGCCAGGCTCTGACTGCGCGTGGCCTATCGGTGCAGGACGTCGAAGATGCACTGCGTCGTCAGAACGTTGAGATCCCCGCCGGTCTCATCGAGACGCCGGGCCGTGAGTTCTCTGTCATGGCGCCAACCGATCTCCAGACCCCTCGAGAGTTCGAGGGCATTGTGCTGAAGGCCCCACGCGGACAGGCATCTCTGGTGCGACTCAAGGATGTGGCGCGGGTTGAGATTGCCCCCGAGAATGAGCGTCGGGTGGCCCGATACAAGGGCAACAACACCGTGGCCATGGGGGTCATCAAACAGGCGACTGCCAACCCACTCACATTGTCTGACGCCGTTCGGGAGTCCATACCGGGCATTTTGCGGGATTTGCCGCCTGGGGTGAGTTTCGAGGTGGCCAACGACTACTCCGTCTTTATCGACCGGTCCATCAAGGCAGTGGCCATGACCATTCTCGAGGCAGTGGTCTTGGTTGGTCTGGTGGTCTTTGTCTTCCTGAAGAGTTGGCGGGCTGCGATTATTCCCATTGTGACCATCCCGGTCTCCATCATCACCACCTTCGCGATCCTGTTGATGCTGGGATTCTCGATCAACACGCTGACTCTGCTGGCGATGGTGTTGTCCATCGGTGTCGTGGTAGATGACGCGATCGTGGTCCTGGAGAATATCGCTCGTCATATAGAAGACGGCATGAAGCCCGTTGCAGCCGCCTTTCAGGGAATGAAGGAAATTAGCTTTGCAGTGGTGGCGATGACCCTAACCCTGGCTTCCGTCTTTGCTCCCATGGCCTTCTCCAGCGGTCGAACTGGCCGGCTTTTCGTGGAGTTCGCCTTGGCCCTGGCTGGCTCGGTCGTGGTGTCTGGCTTTGTGGCACTGACCCTCTCGCCCATGATGTGTTCGCGTCTTCTCAAGCCACACCACCATCCCGACGGGTCGTCCATTGAATCGCCTCATGATTCAGGTTGGCGGCGAAGACTCAAGGGCTGGGGAGATCGTTTTGACCGAGGTTTTGACTGGCTGGCCCATCGTTATGCCGTGGTCCTGGAGACCATTTTGTCCAAACGGCTGACCATTGCTGCAGTCGCAGTCGCCGTTTTTGCGGTCGCCGTTGGCTTCTTTTCCATTATCAAAAAAGAATTGACGCCTGTCGAAGACCGCGGTTTTCTGGTGTCCATTCTGACTGCACCTCAGGGTAGTTCGATTCAGTACACGGCTCGATATGCCTTGCGCCTCGAGGAGATCTTTGCCTCGGTGCCCGAGGTCGAAAAATACCTGGTTATCTCCGGCAGCCCAACGGTAGACAAGGGGATCGCCTTTCTGCGGCCGGTGCCGTGGGAGGATCGCAAGCGAAGCACACAGGAGATTGCCAAGGCCATTCAGCCCCAGGTCCTGAGCATCCCAGGGGTGAACGCCTTCGTGGTGACGCCAGCCTCTCTAGGGCAGAGTGTCCGGTCCCGGCCCATTCAGGTCGTCGTACTGTCAGCCGCCTCGATCGATGAGATGTCCGCTGCCACGGAAAAATTGCGTCAACGCCTCCTTCAGAATCCGATGCTGCAGGGCGTTGAGACCGATTTGCAGATCACCAAGCCCGAGATGCGACTCGACATCGATCGTGAGCGTGCAGCCGACTTGGGTGTCCCGGTTGAACTGATTGGCCGAACGCTAGAGACCCTGCTGGGCGGACGCCAGGTCACGCGATTCAAAAGGGGCAATGAGCAGTTTGACGTCATCCTGCAGCTAGAGGCTGACCGTCGAAACACGCCCGAGGACATTCGGGGGGTGTCGGTTCGTGGCCGTGATGGGCAGTTGGTGCCTCTGTCCAGTCTGATCAAGATTCGAGAGACGGTGGCGCCCCGAGAGCTCAATCACTTTTTGCAGCAAAGGGCTGTGACGGTGACGGCCAACCTGGCGCCTGATGTCGCCTTGGGTGAGGCGCTCGCTGCCGTGGAGACTGCTGCACGCGAGGTCTTGCCACCAGACTATCAATTGGACTACGACGGCCAGTCCAGGGAGTATCGAGACTCGCAGAACACGATTCTGTTTGTCTTTGGATTGGCGCTCGTCTTCATTTACCTGGTGCTCTCCGCCCAGTTCGAGAGCTTTGTCTATCCGATGGTCATCATGGTTACGGTGCCCCTGTCGTTTGCGGGGGCTCTAGTCACCATCTGGCTGACGGGGGGGTCGATCAATGTCTACTCCCAGATTGGCCTGATCGCCCTGATTGGACTCGTGACCAAAAACGGCATTCTCATCGTCGAATTTGCCAATCAACTGCGTGAGCAAGGCCTCGACATTGCCCAGGCGACGCTCAAGGCCACCGAGCTCCGGTTTAGGCCGATTCTCATGACGGCCATTTCCACGGTCTGTGGCGCCATTCCGCTAGCCCTGGCCAGCGGCCCCGGCGCAGAGAGTCGTCGAGAGATTGGCTGGGTGATCGTTGGGGGTGTCAGCCTTGGTACCCTATTGACCTTGTTTGTTTTGCCAACCATCTTTGTCTGGGTAGCCTCATGCGTCTCGTCGTCCTCGACACCGAAACAACCGGCCTAAAGGTCGAAGACGGCCATCGCATCATCGAGATCGGTTGTATCGAGCTGATTGATCGACGAGCCACTGGGCGTCGGCTTCACCTCTATGTCAATCCCGAGCGCGAGGTCGATGAGGGTGCCGCTCAGGTGCACGGCTTTACCTGGGAGATGCTTCAGGACAAGCCACGGTTCGCACAGATCGTTGACGAGTTTCTGCGGTTTGTGGAAGGGGCTCATTTGATTATTCACAATGCGCCCTTCGACTTGGGTTTTTTGAATGCCGAACTTGATCGGCTCGACCAGCCCTCGCTCGAGTCATTGGTCGGCCACGTGACCGACAGCCTGAAGATGGCCCGGGAGTTACATCCGGGACAGCGCAACTCACTCGACGCCCTCTGTAACCGGTATGGCATTGCCAACGAGCATCGGGTCCTGCACGGCGCCCTACTCGACGCTGAGCTGCTCTCCGAGGTGTACCTGGCAATGACTCGGGGTCAAGAGACACTCGACATGATGCCTCGGGAGGACAGGGCTGCCACCCAGGCCGCATTGGCTGCCATGGACTTGTCCGATTTGATCGTGGTGGAACCGACTCCGGAGGAGTGGGCCGCCCATGAGCGAGTCTTGGATGAAATTGACAGGGTTTGTCCGGAAGGGGCCCTCTGGCGGCGTCTTGAACAGAAGGCCCATCCATGAAAATAACGCTTCGTCGACTTGGGAGGCGATACGACCTTAACGCAACCGAAGTCGTGCGCGTCGTGCCGACCCGAGAATTGGGCGTACATTCCCCGATACCGGGGCTCCAGATGGGGTTTGTAATGGGTTGTCCGGTGTTGGTGTCAGAACCGGACGTCGTGCTTGAGTCTATGTCTGGCGGCCCAAGTGTGCAGGGACCCCCTTCTACGGGTGCCCCGGCAGAGGGCCAAGAGCCCAATGCCGAATGGGTTGTTGTCATGAGGACTAATGGAGACTGCCATCAGGCTGTCATGGCCGATGAGGTTGATTGGAAAGTGAAGGAACAAGAATGAATTCGAATCTGCAGTTGGCTCGTTACGCAAGGCAGCTTCTCTGGTTGACTCTACTGTGCCTGGTCGTCTGGCCTCTGGCCTGGAACTATGACCTGGTGTGGCTGGCTCCAGATGATGTGGCGTTTTGGGTGGCTCAGGACGATTTAATCCCCAGTTATCAACTGGCCTGGGAGTGGCTCCACCATCAGATTGACCAAGCTGGTCAGCAGGGCTTCATGCCGGAGGGATATTCGAACTGGCCGAAGGATGGCATCCCCGTGTGGGTGGTCTCAGCAGGAGTCGCTCTGGCCTTCTCTGGCCTGTTCCTGGTGATGGCCGTCATCTTGGTGATACGGTTGGGAAGCGCGCACGGGTCTAGTCCGTCGGCCTCGGGATCGTCCAAGCAAGCGATGTCTGAGACTTCCTCCTCCGGCAAGGATGGACCCCAGTACCGACCTGTGACCCGAGCACTCATCGACTCGATTGAGAGCAATCTCCAGGCTTGCGAATCTGGTCTTCAGGATGCTCAGGGTCGACTTGATCAGGTTCGCCAGACTGTTATGAATCTCAGTCTGGACCCGGGCGGCATTCGGACGGAAGAGGATTTGGCCGCCCTGCGGGATCAGTTGGATCAACTGCGCCAATCGCTTGATCGCCAACGCGGCCCGCAGCATGCCATGATGGCCAACCTATCCAAGTTCTGACTCTGCATGCAACCAGATAAAGATCTGAATGAGGCGTTGGACGGTCTTCTAGCCGGTATTGATAGTCTGCTGGCGGATAGGGACCTGGTGAGCCCTGTCTCGCCTGGGTCTCACTCGATGGCCGAGGGCTTTGAACCCGTCTCTAATGGGGCCCGTCGCTCGAACGCCGTGGCAGACCTGGCGACGCTCTCGGCTTTAGCATTGGCCTGTCAGAACCAGTCGATGGGACGTGATGCCCAAAAGACGTATCGAGCCCTCTTGCGCAAGGCCTTAGAGCAGAGATTCGTTGATCCGCGGCAGTCCGTCCCGGCGGGGCTACAGGGCCTCATTCGGGTGAATCGTATCATCGGCTTGTCCCCCCGATGGATCCACTGGCTTTTGCGGCTTGGTCGACCTGGGGAATTGAGCCAGTTGTCCGACCAGACGGTGAGATTCGCACTCGATCAGCCACTCGATGGGGATGACTTGGCTGCTTTAGCGACTACCGGCCCTCTGTCGGTGATGGTTCGCTACCTGGCTCCAGACTCCGAGTCGAACATGGGCGCATCGACGATGGCCGTGTCCACCCTGGAATTTCCCAATTTGCCCGAGTTGCAGCCGGTACCCACTGGCTGTCAACTGCAGGATGTGATGCCGATAGCAGAGCTAGACCAACAGTCGCCTTGTCTGATTTATTGGCTAGACCACTGGCTTCCCAGTCATCCCACTCTATTGGGACTGGCTCTGCCGCTGCGGGCCATGCCCGCACTCACTGATTTGTCCTGGGCAGCCCTGGTAAGGTCTACAGAGTCTTGATCAACACCTGGGACTTCCGATCCCAGTTGTAAGCCTTCTGACGAATCTCGGGTAGTTCATCCACCGTTGCAGGCTTGAAGCCACGCTTCAGAAACCAATGGGTGGTTCTGGTGGTCAGCACAAACAGGGCTTTTAGCCCATTCTGTCGAGCCTGGTGTTCGATGCGTTTGAGAAGACGTTCACCATCGCCTTTCTCGCGGGTGTCCGGTCTGACCATCAGGCAGGCGAGTTCTCCAAGAGTGCTTTGTCCGTAGTGGTAGAGGGCTGCACAGCCAAAGATGACACCGTCATGCTCGATGACGGTGAACCGATCGATGTCTCGTTCAATGGCGTTACGTCCCCTTGGTACCAGTGTTCCATCCGTCTCCAGGGGTTCAATCAGCGAGACAATCGCAGCGACATCGTCTGGTGTGGCTGGACGCAAGGCCTCCAGGGTCTCCTCGACCAGCATGACGCCGACGCCATCGTGTGTGAAGAGTTCGATCAGCAGAGCACCATCTTTGGTAAACGGCACCATGTGCGCGCGCTCGACCCCCCCTCTGCAGGCCCGCAGAGCATGAGACAGGGTAAAGCTGGCCTCCTCGTTCAACAGTTCCTTGGCCAGGACGTGCTCGGCCTGCTCCTCCGAGATTTCGATGAGGGGGTTGCCCTCGGCGTCCTTCGCTCTGGGTACGCCTTGGTCAGAGACCAGGTAGATCAACTTGTCGGCATCCAGAGCGACCGCCAGTGAGGCGGCGACGTCTTCGAGGGCGAGATTAAAAGCATCGCCTGTTGGTGAAAAACCCAGTGGGGGCACCAGTACGATGGAACCACCTGACAAGGCCTGGGCGATGGACTCGACCTCAATTTTTCGCACCAACCCAGTGTGCTCGAAGTCAACACCATCCACGATGCCAACTGGGCGCGCGGTGACAAAGTTGCCGCTGATGATTCGAATGCGAGAATTGCCCATGGGGGTATTGGGCAGCCCAGCCGAGAAAGCTGCCTCGATGTCCAGGCGCAGCTCTCCGGCCGCCTCCTTGGCGCATTCGAGGGCGGGCTGGTCGGTGATTCGCATACCGTGGCTATATCGGTCTTCGATTCTGCGCAGTCGCAGCTGCTCCTCTACCTGAGGGCGTGAGCCGTAGGCCAGGACGATGCGCATGCCCATGGCCTGCAGAAGGGCGACATCGTGAACCAGGGATTCGAGACGTCCTTCGGTCACGAGTTCGCCTGGGAAGGCGATCACAAAAGTTTTGTTCCGAAAGGCGTGAATGTAGGGGGCTACTGTTCTGAGCCAGCTGACAAAGTCGTGTCCCACTCCATTGAGAGACGGGTGAGGTTCGCCGCCAGAGGCGGTCGTAACGGCGGGGGTGTTGGCGGCAGAGACAGACATCACCCCATTATAATTTTCAAGTGACCCATCGCGAGCCCTTCAGTCCAGAAACCCTCGAAAATCAGGCCCGCTTGTTGGGAATAAGCTTCGATCCGGCCTTGCCTATCGCGCAACAGTGGCAGACCATCGCCCAGGCCCTGGCGCGGCATCCGGTGATTGTGGTCTGTGGGGAGACGGGTTCCGGCAAGACCACTCAACTGCCCAAAATCGCCCTGGCCTGTGGTCGAGGCCAGTCTGGACGCCTGATTGGGCACACTCAGCCCAGGCGACTGGCTGCCACCTCGGTGGCTCGCCGAATCGCACAAGAGCTCAACAGCCCCTTGGCGCCAGCCGCTGGCGCTCGGGTGGGTTACAAGATCCGCTTCCAGGATCGGACCGACTCCGGTATGCAGATCAAACTGATGACGGACGGTGTGCTGTTGGCTGAGACACAGTCTGACCCAGACCTGCGACGCTATGACACGATCATCATCGACGAGGCGCATGAGCGCAGCCTCAACATCGATTTCCTGCTGGGCTACCTGCGTGAGCTGCTGGTTCGACGAACGGACCTGCGGCTGATCATTACCTCTGCGACCCTGGACAGCGATAAGTTCTCCAAACACTTCGACCTGGGTCAGGGACCAGCACCGGTTGTCTCAGTCTCGGGCCGACTGTTTCCGGTGGAGATGCGCTGGCGCCCACCGGCCAATGATCAGCAGGAACCGGTGGACCAGGTGATCGAGGGTATCGAGGAGGCCTTACATGACCGCCCAGTGGGTGGGGGTCCATCGGATGTACTGGTGTTTCTGCCAGGTGAGCGAGAAATTCGGGCTGTGGCCGAAGCGCTGGTTGATCGGCAACGAGGCTGGCCGGCCAGTCAGCAGGTCGACATCTTGCCCCTGTTTGGCCGGTTGGCCCAGGCTGACCAGGAAAAACTCTTTCAGTCTGCCAAACGAAGGCGGGTGGTCTTGGCCACCAACATCGCCGAAACCTCATTGACCGTGCCCGGCATTGGTATGGTCGTCGACACAGGCCTGGCCCGCGTCAAGAGATACCGAACCAAAGGAAAGGTGGAGCAGCTTCAGGTCGAGCCCATCAGTCAGTCACAGGCCGCGCAGCGCAGCGGCCGGGCGGGGCGTCTGGGACCTGGTATTTGCATTCGACTCTATGCAGAGGACGAGTTTCTGCAGCGACCAGTCCATGCCGATCCTGAAATTCGTCGGTCGTCTTTGGCCTCGGTCTTGTTGCGCATGAAATCACTTGGGCTGGCGGACCCAACGGTCTTTCCCTTTGTAGACCCGCCTGCCAGACGAGCCATCGCAGACGGCCTGGCTCTGCTGCAGGAGTTGCAGGCCGTCGATCGACAGGGCGACCTGACACCGATTGGAAGGCTGCTCGCAGACCTGCCAATGGATCCCAGGCTGGGACGCATGCTGGTCGCAGCCCGAGACCATCTCTGCCTGACAGAGGTCTTGGTCGTGGTGGCGGCCTTGTCGATTCAGGATCCACGCGACCGGCCGGCTGATCAGCAGCAGGCAGCGGACCAGTCCCATCGACGGCATGCCGATGAGCTGGGTGACTTCATGACCTGGGTCCGGCTCTGGCGTTTTATCGGGGAGCTTTACTCAGGTCGTCAGAGCAATCGGCAGTTTGATCAGCAGCTTCGTAAACATTTTCTGTCCCCGGTCCGAGTTCGTGAGTGGCGCGACCTGCATCGGCAGTTACATGACTGGATGATTCGACAGGAGTGGCGGCTCAATGAGAAGCCAGCCACTGCCGAGCAGGTACACCGATCACTGCTGACCGGCCTGCTCTCCAATCTGGGGTGTCGAATCGATGGACCGGCCGCAACCACAGGCCAGGCCAGTCGCCAGCGGCAGGGCCCCCTCTGGCAGGGGACCCATGAGATCAAGTTTTCGGTCTGGCCAGGCTCCGTGCTCTTCAAAAAGCCGCCACGCTGGCTGATGGCTGCAGAGCAGGTCGAGACCACACGTCTTTTTGCCCGGACCATTGCGGCGGTTGATCCATTGTGGATCGAGCAGGCAGCGGGCCACCTGATCAAGGTCTCAGTTGGCGAGCCACATTGGGAGAAAAAACAGGGCCGGGTGGTTGGTCTGGCCAGGGGGGTTCTCTATGGTCTTCCAATCTACAGCCAGCGCCGGGTGGTCTGGGCTCACCAGAGTGATCAGGCGCGTCGAGAGGCTCGAGAGATCTTCATCCGCGAGGGACTGGTGGGGCAGGACATGGACTGCCGTCTGCCGTTTTTTGAGCACAACGCCAGGCTGCTTCGAGAGATTGAACGCTTAGAGCATAAGGCCAGGCGACAGGACCTTCTGGTTGACGAGGGTTTGTTAGAAGCCTTCTATGATGCTCACCTGCCGGATGACGTGGTGGACCTCGAGAGCCTCACCAGCTGGTGGCGCCAGGCGAGCAAGGCCCAGCCCCGATTGCTCTACCTCGACAAAAAAGATCTCATGCGTCACGATGCCGCCGGCATCACCACTGATCAATTCCCCAAACTATTGGAAGTCTCTGGGCTGCGACTGGCTTTGGATTACAAGTTTGAGCCTGGTGCTTCGGATGATGGACTGACGGTGCATGTGCCCATCGCTGTGGTGAACCAGTTGGAGGCCAACCTCTTGGACTGGCTTGTGCCGGGTATGCGACGGGAAAAAGTCTTGGCCTTGCTCAAGACGCTGCCTGGTCGTCACCGGCGACACCTGGTTCCGGTGGAGGCTTATGCCAGTGGATTTTGTGAACGGTGGCGTGAACGGGCGGGTCTAAGCAGTCTGGTGCGTGCGCTGTGTGAAGACATTGCCCAGGAGACTGGTGTGCGCCTGATGCCGGATGACTTTAAGCGGGATCAGCTGCCCGCTCATTGGCAGGCCTGGATTCGAGTGGTCGATGAACATGGCCGGCTGCTGGGCCAAGGGCGGGATCTGGCAGTGCTCAAGCAAGCCCATGGGGCCAAGGCTACTGCCACCCTGGCCGCTGCCCTGCAAACGGCAGTCGGGCTGCAGGCATCTGCTGACGTCGATTCGACCCATCCGCTGGCCCAGACCGACTGGACATTTGGGGAACTGCCGACTCAACGCCTGATTGAACATTCGGGGCAGTCGGTGATGACCTATCCCTGCCTGAAGGATGTTGGAGAGGGGGTGGTGCTGACCCAGTTGGATGACCCCGAGCAGGCCACCACCGTGCATGCCATGGGCTTGATTCGTCTATTTGGCCTGCAGATCAAGGAACAATTAAAGGCCCTGGAAAAGGACTTGTCTCGGCAGCCTGCCCTGAGTCTGGCCTGGTCGGCCGCAGGCTGGTCTGGCCAGCCCCTGGCCGCTGTTGTGGGCCTTGCGATGCGCCGGGCTTTTCTGGGCGATGATCTGCCTCGCTCCGAACAGGCCTTTGTAAAAGCACTTGCGCAGGGACGTTCTCGTTTTCTGTTGCAGGCCCAAGAGGCAACCCGATGGCTGACCGAGTTGGCCTCGCAGGCCCATCAGGTTCAAAAGCGGCTGGCCAGTCTTCGGTCTATGAAAGCTGTGGTGAGTGACATTGAGGCGCAATTGACTAGACTGTTTGAGAAAGATTTCGTGCACGCCGTACCCCCAGAGCGGCAGCGCCACTACAGCCGATACCTGCAGGCTATTTTGATGCGGCTTGAAAAAATTCGAGTGGATGTGAATCGAGATGCTCATCAGATGGCTGAGATCCATGGGCTGGAGCAGCCTTTCTGGCGATGGGCGAGGCAGCACAGTGGGCCATGGTCCGAGGCGATGGTGGATTTTCGCTGGCAGTTAGAGGAGCTTCGGGTGGCCTTGTTTGCCCAGAGCCTTCGAACACCTGCCCCCGTCTCGGTTAAAAGACTTCAGAGAACCTGGCAGGCGCTGCAGGTTGGCCTTCGCTAGACTTTCTTGACCTTTACAAGAGGGAGTGCTTTTGTGACCGCATCGGATCAGCAGACTCATGACATCGGCCTCATCATCATTGGAGATGAGATTCTCTCGGGCAAGCGAGAGGATCGGCACTTTGCCCAGGCCAAGGCCGTCTTGGGCAAGCGAGGATTGGCATTGTCCTGGGTCAGTTACCTCGGCGACAGTCCGGATCGATGTGTGGCTGCTTTAGAAAAGAGTTTTGCCAGCAGCGACCTGGTCTTCAGTTTTGGAGGGATCGGTTCGACGCCAGACGACCACACTCGCCAGTCCGCCGCCCAAGCCCTGAGACTTCCCCTGGTTCTCCATGAGCAGGCCCGTGAGCTGATTGCCCTTCGATGCCAGGAGTCGGGTCAGCCGCTGACCGCTGAGCGGCTGCGCATGGGAGAGTTTCCCCAAGGGGCCTCGATTGTCCCCAACCCCTACAACCGGATTCCTGGTTTTAGTGTTGGGCACCATTATTTCCTCCCTGGTTTTCCAGTCATGGCCTGGCCCATGATGGAGTGGGTACTCGACACCCACTATTCGCACTGCTTCCGACAGGTCGCTGAATTTGATCGTTCGATGATCGTCCATGGTCTGTTTGAGGCAACCGTGACCCAGTTGTTGGAGCAGATCACCAGGGACTATCCACGCCTCAAAATCTACAGTCTGCCATCTGCACCTGTGCAGACCCAGACCGAGACGGTTCGTCGTCACCTCGAACTGGGCGTGAAATTGACTGGACTCGCCAAGGACGAGGACCTCCAAGGCTGCTTGGAGCAGTTGACCGCTGCCTATGGCGCCCTCCGCGAGGGGGTGATTCGTTTGGGGGGTGAGATCTCCAAAGAGACCGCCCTCGAACGTTAGGCGCTCGGCCGCTGTGATCAAGGCCTTCAGCACGGACCTGTTTGTCCTGCCCCTGCCCGAGGGGCATCGCTTTCCGATGGAGAAGTACCGTCAACTTCGTCAGACGGTGTCGGTCTGGCCAGACCTGGAGGTGCTTGAGCCACCAGCGGCCTCAGACGAGGCCTTAAGCCTGGTGCACCAGTCGCAGTACGTTGCAGACCTCTGCAACGGCCGACTCTCCGATGCCGCCATGCGTGAGATTGGTTTTCCATGGTCACCAGCGATGGTGGAGCGCTCGCGTCGGTCGACTGGCGCCACTATGGCTGCGGCCCGCGCTGCTCTCATGGGAGACCGGTTGGGCTTTAACCTTGCTGGGGGCACGCACCATGCCTATTCAGATCGGGGGCAGGGGTTTTGTTGCTTTAACGATGCGGCTGTGACGGCCCGATGGGTCCAGCAACAGGGCTGGGCAAGGCGGGTTTTGATTCTTGATCTCGATGTGCACCAGGGAAATGGCACTGCTGCCATTTTTCAAGATGACCCTAGCGTTTTCACCATTTCAGTTCATGGGGAGTCCAATTTCCCATTTCAAAAAGAGTCCTCCGACCTGGATATCGGCCTTGTCTCTGGCGCGGGGGATGAGATGTATTTGAAGGCGTTGGATGAGGCCTTGGCAGTGGCTCAGCGGGCCGGTCCGTTTGAGCTGCTCATTTATCTCGCCGGTGCGGATCCCCTGGCCAGCGATCGGCTGGGTCAACTGAGTGTCAGCCTCTCTGGTCTGGGTCTGCGCGATCAACGGGTTTTTGAGTGGGCCAAGGATCAGGGTTTTGCCGTAGCGGTTGCCATGGCTGGGGGCTACAGCCGCCCAATCGAACAGACCGTCATGGCCCATGTTCAGACCATTCGGGCCGGACTCAAGGTTTTTTCTGCAGACTAGTTTCTAAATTGCGGATTAATCAGCACATTTTCTTGCAAATTCATTTTGAATCGGTATCATGGCGGCAAAAGATTCAGGGGTGCGGCGCAAGAATGGCCGTGCGGTCTTAACCACTGCAGCGAGAAAACCGTTTTGATTCAGATGACAAAAGCCGCCCAAGCCCGTTTGACCATCAAATTCCTGGCAGTCTGTTTAATCCTAACGCTTGGTTTCTCCGGTCTCACCAGAGAATCTGTCGCGGCCGCGGCCTCTGAGTCCGCCGGCCCCAGCAAGTCCAGCAGCAAGGCATCGGCCAACAAGGCCCCTGCATCGACTGCCGTCAACAAAAAATCTCAGCAGGCCAAGTCCGATCAAAAGTCCCGCAAGGCTTCTTCCGCAAAGGCATCGGCCCAGGCTTCGAAGGCGAGCAAATCCGCCAAGCCCCGTCAGTCTCTGGTCAAACGCGACCCCAACAATCGGATGTCGGCGGGGACCCGATATGGCCTTCGTTCAGCGTTGACCGATGTCACCCTGAACTCCAGTGCTGTCTTGGTTGTTGATCAGATATCGGGTGAGGTCCTGCTCGAAAAGAACCCCAACTCGGTGTTGCCGATTGCCTCCATCACCAAGCTCATGACCGCCTTGGTCGTTGCTGAGGCAGAGTTACCTATGGATGAGCAGATTCTCATCACCCAGGAAGATGCAGATTTGGAGAAGTATTCCAAGTCACGCCTAAAGGTGGGCACGCAGCTCACCCGTGCGCAGGTCATGCACCTGGCCCTGATGTCCTCAGAAAATCGTGCGGCCCATGCGCTGGGGCGGACTTACCCGGGGGGTATGCCTGCCTTCGTCGAAGCGATGAACATCAAGGCTGTTCAGTTGGGCATGAAGGATTCTAGATTCGTTGAACCAACCGGTCTGAACGCGGGCAACGTCTCGAGTCCGCGTGACTTGGTTCGTCTCGTTGAAGAGGCCCATCAGGTCTCCGAGATCCGAGAGTTTTCGACGGCCAAGAACCTGATCGTCAGAGTGGGTGGGCAGTCACAGCAGTACATGAATTCCAATGCCTTGGCTCGAGGCGACCGCTGGGAGCTGGGCCTCTCCAAGACGGGCTTCATCAAGGAGGCTGGTCGATGCCTGGTGATGCAGGCGGAGGTTGAGGATCGGCCTGTCATCATGGTGATGCTCGATGCCCAGGGTAAAACCCAGCGCCTGCGGGATGCCGAGAGGATTCGCCGTTGGCTGATTCAGCAGGCCGAGAACCCCAAATCCAACCGGGCCGGTGATCGGGCTGCGCCTCAGGCTCGCGTGTTAGCGCCTGCCATCTCTTCCGCTTCGTAGCCCAGCGCCGCCGAAATTTCTTTGGCTGTGCGCTCCAGGGCTGACAGCCAGCCATCATTGGCTCGGTCAGCGGGGGCGGAGATTGACAAGCCAGCCACCAGACGGCCAGCATCGTCTCTGATCGCTGCTGCGATACACCGTACCCCCAGTTCCAGTTCTTCATTGTCTCGGGCAAAGCCTTTGGTCCGCACCTCATCGAGCTCTCGCTCCAGACGGCCCAATTCGGTGATGCTGTTTTTGGTCTGACCAGCCAAGCCGGTCCTCATGCCATAGGAGCGGACAGACTTCTTGTCATCAGCAGCCAGAAAAAGCTTGCCGGTGGAGGTCAGGTGCAGGGGTGCGCGGCCACCAATGGCACGAACCACCTGCATGCCGGAGCGTTCACTCACCGCCCGTTCAATGTAGACAATCTCATCGCCCTGTCGGACCGACAGGTTGATGGTCTCCCCAGTGAGTCGGTGCAGGTCTCGCATGGGCACGGCGGCCGCGTCTCGAACGTTGAGCCTGGCCTTGACCAAGTTACCCAGCTCCAGCAGCCGCATGCCCAGTTGATAAAGCCCAGGCTCGGTCCGGTCCACCATGCGAGCCAGCACAAGATCATTCAGAATTCGGTGTGCGGTCGAGGCATGCAGCCCGGTAGTCTGGGACAGGGACTTCAGGCTGACCGGCTCCGACTGCTGGGCCAGTGCGTCCAGCAGGGCATTCATGCGTTCAATGACCTGAATAGCCGGCTTGGGGCTGGTGATGGGCGGTGCAAGGGTCAGTTTGGCGGCGTTTGGCTGCATGTTTTTTTGGAATTCAATTTCGCCAGTTGAAATGGCAGAATGTAAGTTTACAAAGGGATGACAAGAATGTCTGCAGTCAGCGCCTTAAAACCTGGTAGCCGGGTCGCCCTGTTCGTGACCTGTTTGGTGGATCTGATGCGACCCGAGATCGGGTTTGCGGCGATGACCTTGCTGGAGCACGCCGGCTGCGAAGTGGTCGTGCCGCCAGATCAGACCTGCTGTGGTCAGCCGGCCTACAACAGCGGCGACCGTCAGGCAGCCCACCGCCTGGCTGAGAGGGTCTTGGATCAGCTTGAAGGCTATGACTATGTGGTCGTCCCATCCGGCTCCTGCGGCGGCATGATCAAGGTGCATTACCCAGACCTCTTCTCAGACGATCCCAACCTCAAGCAACGAATGGGGCGTCTGGTACCTCGGGTGTATGAACTTACTGACTTTTTGCACTCAGTGGCTGGCCTGCAGCAGGTGCCAGGTCTGGCGCAAGGCTGTGTCACTTATCACGACAGCTGCAGCGGCCTGCGGGAGTTGGGGGTCTGTGAGCAGCCGAGAGCCCTTTTGAAATCCATCCCTGGCATTGAGATCAAAGAGATGAAGCAGGCTCGAGCCTGCTGTGGGTTTGGCGGTACCTTCTCTCTGAAATATGGCGATGTCTCCTCTGCCATCGTGGACGAGAAGATTTCCAACATTCAGGCCACTGGCGCCCAGGCCGTCGTTCTGGGTGATCTAGGCTGCATGCTCAACATCGAGGGCCGGCTGAGGCGACTGGGTGACGACAAGACGCAGGTCTTGCACGTCGCCGAGGTCTTGGCTGGTCACTTAGACCAAGGATCCTCGAAGGAGCCGCGCTGATGCAAGTCCAGTCCATGCATTTTCAGGCCAGGGCCGGTGAGAAGCTGGCCGATGTCCGACTGCAGAAAAATCTGCGCCGTCTAGCCGAAAAGTTCGTGACCGCCCGCGCGGCGACCATCACTGAGATTGATTTTGAGGCGACTCGCGACGCAGCTGTTGAGCGTCGCAACCGTGCGATTGAGAACCTTGACCTGTGGCTGGAAATCTTTGAGCAGCAGGCCACGGCTCGCGGAGCCAAGGTGCTCTACGCGGAGTCTGCTGCTCAGGCGTCGGAATTGGTTGTTCAGATTGCCAAGGAGCACCAGGTCAAGACGGTGACCAAGTCCAAGTCGATGGTCTCCGAAGAAATGGCCTTGAACGCGGCCCTGCGTGAGGCCGGTGTAGAGCCTGTCGAGACCGATCTGGGCGAATACATTCTCCAGATCAACGACAACGAACCCCCCAGTCACATCATTGCGCCGGTGATACACAAGGACAAAGAAGAGATCTCAGAGCTCTTTTCCAAGGTGCATCAAAAACCCAAGCTCACCGACATTCCGCAGCTCACCCGCGAGGCCAGGGAGCAGCTCAGGCCAAAGTTTCTTCGGTCAGACATGGGCGTCACCGGTGGTAACTTCGTGATTGCCGAGACTGGCTCGGTCGCCTTGGTCACCAATGAGGGCAACGAGGGCATGTGCACCATCATGCCTAAGGTGCATGTGGTGGTGACGGGGATTGAGAAGGTGCTGCCAACGCTAGAGGACTTCGCCACCATTGCCAGACTGCTCACGCGATCAGCGACCGGGCAGTCCATCTCCAATTACATCAGTCTTCTGACAGGCACTCGTGCCTCCGGTGAAACCGATGGCCCTGACCATTTGTATTTTGTGCTGGTTGATGGTGGTCGATCGAGTCTTCTGGGTGGTGCCTTTCAAGAGATGCTCCGGTGTATTCGATGCGGAGCCTGTATGAACCATTGCCCGGTCTACCAAAAGATTGGAGGCCATGCCTATGGCTGGGTCTACCCTGGGCCCATGGGCTCCGTTCTGACACCAGCCTATGCGGGTATTGAGAAATCGCTGGACTTGCCGCAGGCCGCTACGCTATGCGGTGAGTGCCATGTGGTGTGCCCCGTCAAGATTCCCCTGCCTGATCTGTTGCGCAAGCTCAGAGAGAAGCAGTTTGAGCGGCACCTGCGTCCCTGGACGGAGCGGGCCCTGTTGGGGGTCTGGGCCTTTGCGGCGGCCAGACCGGCCCTCTATCGCACCGTTTACGGCATGGCGAGCGTGATCTTAAGGCTGATGGGAGGGCGTCGCCACTTGATTCGCCAGTTGCCTTTGGTGAAGAGCTGGAGCGCCTACCGTGACATGCCAAGTCCACGCGGCAAGACTTTCTCCCAGCAGTACGCCTCTTATCTAGCCAGGCGCTCGGCTAACGCCGTGACCAAGGCTGGTCCTCGGTAAATCAGGCCTGTGTACACCTGAACCAGGTCTGCACCGGCTTCCCGCATGGCCAGGCCATCGGCGGCCGACAGGATGCCGCCGACGCCAATAATTGGAAAGTGCGGCCCCAGCTCTTGTCGGAGCTGCCGCACGGTCTGTAGGCTCCGCAGGTGGACCGGCTGGCCCGACAGGCCACCTGTCTCGGAGGCATGTCGCAGACCCCGAACCAGGCTTCGGTCCAGCGTGGTGTTGGTGGCAATGAGGCCATCGATTTGTTTGCTTCGGACCACCTCGATCAATTGCCCCAGGGCGGTCTCGTCCATATCGGGGGCGATCTTGAGAAAGAGTGGCACTGCCTTGGCATGCTGTTGAGCCAACCGAGCCTGCGCCTGTTTGAGCCGATCCAGCAGGGCCTCCAAGGCCTGTTCATTCTGTAGGTCGCGCAGGTTCTTGGTATTGGGCGAGGAGATGTTGACGGTGACGTAGTCGGCCCAAGGATAGACGGCGGTCAGACCCTTGAGGTAGTCATCCGCGGCCTGCTCGATGGGAGTCTTGGCATTCTTGCCAATGTTCAGTCCCAAGACGCCTCGTCGATCCCGGACCCACTCGGACCGTGCAACGTTGGTGATGAAGGCCGATAGCCCCTGGTTGTTGAAGCCGAAGCGATTGATCAGGGCCTTGGCTTCTGGCAGTCGAAAAAGACGCGGTTTGGGATTGCCGGGCTGCGCCTCTGGTGTGACGGTCCCCACTTCGATAAACCCAAAGCCAAATCGAGACAGGCCATCGATGTGGGCAGCGTTTTTGTCGAGACCCGCGGCCAGGCCGACTCGGTTTGGGAATCGCAGACCTGCCAACTCCACTGGACTTGACGTTGGGATGGGGTGCGCCGCTGGCAAGAGTCCACCGAGCCAGCGGTGGGCAAAGTCGAGTCCTGAGAGGCTCAGTTCATGAGCAGTCTCGGGATCCAAGGAAAACAGAAACCGTCTGGCCAATGGGTAGGCCTTAAAAGCAAGTGCAGTCTTAGGCATTCGGATGAATATCGGTGAGTGGTCTGAGTGCACGCCAGGACCCCTCAATCAAGACCTCTGCTGGTTGGAAATTGGCCTTGTAGGCCATCTTGGGGCTGGCTTCGATCCAGTAGCCCAGGTAGACATGTGGCAGTCCCATTTGTTGGCATTGGGCGATCTGCCAGAGAATCCCGTAAGTTCCAAGAGAGGATTGCTCGAGACCGGGATCGTAGAAGGTGTAAACCGCCGACAGTCCCTCTGGCAGTACATCGATGATCGAGACCATTACCAGGTGTTGCTGGTCATCGTAAAACGCAACCAATTGGGTATCGACTCGACTTTGTAATAGAAATTGGGCGTACTGGTCTTTGCTGTCTTGATCCATGCCGCCACCGGCGTGACGGCTGGCCTGGTAGCGCAGGTAGAGGTCGTAGTGTTCAGGCTGAAAGGCCAGCGGCTCTTTGCGGGCGGTCAGTCGCCCGGAGAGTCGCCGGTAGACTTTCTTTTGGGTTCTGGAGGGACGGAATGCGGCGACCTCGAGCCGAATCGGGCGACAGGCTCGGCAGTGGTCACAATAAGGCCGATAGGCAAAGTGACCACTGCGTCGAAAACCAAGTTGGACCAGATCCCCATAGACCGGTCCTGTGATCAAGTAATTGGGTGTAGCAACCTGGGACCTGGCCCGCCGTCCCGGTAGATAGCTGCATGGATAGGGCGCAGTGACATAGAACTGCAGCCGGCTCATGGGCAGGTCGTTGAGGTCAGCCATGCGATGTCCTGCGATGGGTGAGGGCCGACCAGTCATAAGCCGTGGTTGGCCAGGCCACTGGATCGGCTGCTACGGTCTGCTGCAAGTGATGCTCAAACTCAGCCCGGGTCACGGGCGCAGCACCAAGGCTTGCCAAGTGCTCGGTCTCCTGCTGGCAGTCGATGAGCGCCACCCCGGCCTGTTGACAGGCATGAACCAGGGCGGCGAGGCAGACTTTTGAGCCGTTGCTGACTCGGGTAAACATACTCTCTCCAAAGACCATGGCCCCGAGATTAACAAAGTAAAGCCCCGCCAACAGCCTTTGCCCCTCATACAGGCCCACGCAGTGGGCTAGGCCCATCCGATGCAGTCCTAGGTAGGCCTGATGGATGGGGTCAGTGATCCAGGTGCCAGCCTGGTCCCCGCGTGGCTGCGCGCAGGCTGACATGACCTCTCCAAAATCCAGGTCAAAGCAAATGTCCAGGCCCTGCTGGGCGAACTGTTTGGCGGCCTGTCGAATAGAGCGATGGCATCTAAAGTTCTTCACCCGCAGGACCATGCGGGGATCTGGTGTCCACCAGAGCACTGGCTCGGCGGAGGAAGACCAGGGAAAGATGCCTCGTCGGTAGGCCCTCATGAGAAGGTCTGTTGTGAGGCTGCTTCCAACCGCCAACAAGCCGTTGGCACCTTGTTCATCTGTCCAGGCTTGATGACTCGGTGGAAAGTCATCCAGGGGACCCACCCAGGCCAGTGGTGGTCGAGAATCCTTGTGCATGTTGTTGGGACCGTTCGTGCCTGGCTACCACCCCATCTTGGGCAGTTGCAGTCGATGAAGTCGATGGGTACCCAGGGACAGGTCCTCTAGGTGCAGTTGTAGGGCCTGTCGAACGGATTCAAAGGCCAGGTCGTCCCATGGGATGTCCTTGGCTTGAAAGAGCCGCGCCTCCAGGCTTTCGACGCCAGGTGCGAGATGGGGGCTGGTCATGGCTGCCCGAAAGAACAGGTGGACTTGTTCAACATGTGGGATGTCGAAGACCGCAAACAGATCATGGATCTCTACCTCTGCGCCGGCCTCCTCTAGCGTCTCTCGTTTGGCACCCGCCTCCGTGGACTCTCCAATTTCCATAAAGCCCGCCGGCAGTGTCCAGTAACCAGATCGAGGGTCGATTGCGCGGCGGCACAGCAGGATCTGGTCCTGCCAGGTGCTCAGTGTCCCCAAGATCAGCCTTGGGTTTTCATAGTGAATCGTCTGACACTTGGTGCAGACCGAGCGGGTTCGGTTGTCATCGGCTGGCACCAGCTTTTTGATGGCATGTCCGCAACTCGAACAAAACTTCATGTATACTCTCCAGTTCTTCGACGCGGGGTGGAGCAGTCTGGCAGCTCGTCGGGCTCATAACCCGAAGGTCGTAGGTTCAAATCCTACCCCCGCTACCATCTGCTTTCGCAGATTCCCGCTCAGCCTACCCCCGCTACCATCTGCTTTCGCAGATTCCCGCTCAGCCTACCCCCGCTACCATCTGCTTTCGCAGATTCCCGCTCAGCCTACCCCCGCTACCATCTGCTCACGCAGAGTCCCGCTCAGCCTACCCCCGCTACCATCTGCTCACGCAGAGTCCCATGAGTGTCAGTTTCGTTTGACTCTTTTGACGTCAAGCGGCACAGTCACCCCATGACCCGTCCTGCCTATCCCTTCACCGCCTTGGTTAGCCAAGAGGACATGCAACTCGGCCTGCTCATGGCGGCCGTGGACCCCCAGATCGGTGGCGTGCTGATTCTCGGTCAGAGAGGCACCGGTAAATCCACCGCCGTTCGGGCGTTGGCGGCCGTCTTGCCAGAGATTTCTGTGGTGTCCGGTTGTTCATACGCCTGCGACCCTCAGGCCGCAGCCGGCTTGTGCGCAGGGGGCTGCCAGATCAAGTCTAAAACCAAGCGCCCAGTTCCTGTCGTGGACTTGCCCCTGGGGGCCAGCGAGGAAAGCATCGTCGGTGGCCTGAGTCTTGAGCAGTTGATGGTCGCCGGCCGCCGTGTCTTTGAGCCTGGCCTGTTGGCGCGTGCGAACCGAGGTTTTCTATACGTTGATGAGATCAACCTGTTGGAAGACCATCTCGTGGACCTGCTGATCGACGTGGCCGCCAGTGGTGAGAATCGGGTAGAGCGAGATGGTCTGAGCATGGTCCATCCTGCTGCCTTTGTCTTGGTGGGCAGCGGAAATCCGGAGGAGGGCGAGCTGCGACCTCAATTGCTGGATCGTTTCGGTCTGGCCGTTGAGGTCACCACCCCTCAGGTCTTATCAGAGCGCATCGAGGTTGTGCGACGTCGAGAGGCCTACGACCGGGACCCTATGGCTTTCGTGGCCTCTTATGACCAAGCCCAGCAAGCCCTTCAACGCAAAATCACTCAGGCTCGTCGGCAGCTAGACAAGGTCAAGGTGCCCGATGGTTTGCTTGAGAAGGCTGCTGGATTGTGTCTTTCTCTAAATACCGACGGTCTGCGCGGTGAGCTGGCATTGATGCGGGCCTCGCGAGCCATGGCTGCACTCAATGGCGCCCGTCAGGTCACCCTCGAGCATCTCAAGGCGGTGGCTCCTATGGTGTTGCGTCACCGCCTGCGGCGGGACGTCCTTGATGAGACCACCGGCAACGAGAGGGTTGCCCGCGCACTGGCGACCTTGACTCCATGACTGCCCAGGCCCTGACGCCAGAGTCTCTGGCGCTCTGCGCCTTTCTTGCACAACCAGCGCGTTACGGCGGCATGTTGATTCGGTCGGCCCGGCCTGGGCCAGTTCGGCAGGCCTTCGAGGCCTTGCTCAAGACGATGGTCAACGCTTCGGAGACCGCCTCTGGTCTCCGTCTGGCGAGATTGCCAGCTTCGACCCCATCGGAGGCCCTTAGGCCGTCTTTGGATGTGGTCCAGACCCTGGCGACCCGAGCGCCAATCTATGACCCGGGATGGATTGAATGTCACCGGGACTGCATCGTCTTGGTGAGCATGGCCGAGCGGATAGAATCAGCGCTGGCTCAAGAACTGGCGCAAGCCTTAGACCAACGACGCCTGCTACTGGTCTTGTTAGACGAATCCGTCGAGGACGAGCCCGGAGTGCCGTCCATCTTGTTCGACCGGATGCCCCTTGTGATGGTGCAAGACCGACTGCTGCCACCGGAACAGTCTGCGGATGAGTGGGGGCGGCAGCTCGAGCAGGTTATCCAGGCTTGGCCCGTCTCGGCCAATGGTCGTCTCGATTTGTCCTCAGATCAATGGCGTCGTCTGGCGGCCATCGCCTCGGTGCTAGACGTTCCCTCCCTGAGGCCACTCATGGCAACGGGTCGCTTGGCGATCGATCTAGCCCGGCAGGCATCACCCCGGGCCCGCAAGGTTTCCGACGAACGGGTTGATCAAGCCTTGGTGGCCAGTCTCTTCCCCCATGCTCGCCGATGGCCTGAACCGTTGCCTGAGCAGAACGCTGATGATCAGCAGCCGTCTGCAGAGGCCTCAGAACCTGGTGACCAAGGGCACCCCCAGAACGAGCCTCAGGAGACCGATCAGGCCCCGGCACCGCCTCAAGGGGGGCTGGGGCAGTCATCAGCGGATCACCAGGACCAGCAGGACCAGCAGGCGGTTGAGGCGGCACTGGTTGATCTGCAGCGTGGACTGCTTGGGGTCCATGGAATGGACCGCAGGCGACCTGTGCGTTCAGGACTGGCACGTCGAGAGGGTGGTCGGGCCGGCCAGCGGAGCTGGCACCCCAGTCGTGGCAGGCGTCTGCGGGTCACAGCCTGGAAGCGCGGGCAACCCGCGCGGCAGTTGGCCTGGGTCAAAGTCCTGGAGCGAGCCTTGCCCCTTCAAGACATGCGTCGTCGAGTCTCTCCATCGGAGGATCGGCTCTTGCTGATGCCCAGCGATCTGCGCATCTGGAGGCGGCAGCACCGGCGTCCATTGACGACTATTTTTCTGGTCGATGCCTCTGGTTCAATGGCGGCAACCCGTTTGGCGGAGGCCAAGGGTGCAGTCCAGGCTTTGTTGGCCGAGTGTTACGTTCGTCGGGATCAGGTGGCCTTGTTGAGTTTCGGAGGGCAAGGCGTTCGTGTGAACCTGCCACCGACGCGATCGCTTGTCGCCGCCAAGAGGGCATTGACCGCCTTGCCCGGCGGTGGCGCCAGTCCGGTAGCCGCGGGTCTTCAGGCGGTGATTCGTTGGGTGGACCGGTTGGCCCAGCAGGGAGAGGATGCGGCAGTGGTGGTCTTGTCAGATGGGCGGGCGAACGTCTGTTTAGATGGTGAGGTGAACCGAGCCTTGGCGGGCCAGCAGGCTGAGCGGGCCGCGCGAGCCTTGGGTTTGCAAACCCTTCGATCGATCTGGATTGATGCCAGCCCTCGGCCGGAACAGGCTGCTCAGGTGCTGGCGCATGCGATGTCAGCGGCCTACTACCCACTGCCATTTGCCAGCGCCAGCCAGATTCATGGCCTGGTGAGTTCGGCGATGAAGTCCACTACGGGGCTTGAATCCGTCTCGTGAAACAGGTGGCCACCTGTCTCTAGCCATTTGACCTTGGCCTGTGGCAGCCTTGTTTGCAGGATGGTTTGAAGAGCGTTCGCGGGAATCCATGGGTCGTCTTTTGCCGAGAGGATGGCCACCTTCGCAAGGCTCTGCAGGGCAGGATGAGCGAGTAACCCAGGTAAATCCGTGCCGGCCATAAAGGCCAGTGTTCCCTCCAGATGAGCCTTTGATTCAAAGAGTTTGCGGTAGCGGTGTTTCTGCTCTTGGCTGATGGGGCTGGCCGTCGAAGCCAGGAGCCGATCAATCACCAAGGCCTGCCCAGCCAGCCAGTGGCCGAGCGCCAGGCTTGGCCCACTTCGCACCATGGGTCCAAGCCATGGACCAACCAGGCTGCTGTATATCGGAGGCGGTGGCACCAGTGAGGGCGCCAACCCCAGGATGATTCGCTGTGGATGGTTGAGTCCCATGATCAATGCCACCGCGGCGCCTGCCGAATGGCCAAGGATCAGGTCCGGCTTGGCATCAAGTTGGAGCAGCATGGCCTCCAACCACTCACTCATCTCCCGCAGACCAAACCCCGCTGGGCTGCTGGAGGTCGATCCGTGAGGCGAGGAGCGGGGTTGCTCGAACGTCGACTCACCATGACCAGGAAGGTCTGGGATCAGCAGTCCGAAGTCGCTCGGTAGTGCCTCGCAGAGCTGCGTAAAAGAGGCGTGACTGCTGCCGGTTCCATGAAGCAGCATCAGCATCGGGGCCCCTGGGCCGGCTGTTCGATTCCAGCAACTCAGGCGCAGTGGCCATGGGCTGGGCAGCTTCAAAACCTGCCTCTGAAGACCGGCAATGGCCTCGATCGGATCCGTCTGCATGGCTAATTTGGAATTGACACTGGGCTGACTCCCCCCTAATGTCTAATTTAATAGACATTTGATAAAGTCAATTGTAATTGACAACCGGAGGGGCCATGTTAATCGAACGAATAGAGCGCGTGCTCCAGGCCAGCCTGAAAGAGGCTGCCCATCCGGAGACTCCGCCTCGCCTTGGGCAGGCCCTGGTTCATGCCGTGATGCCCGGCGGCGCAAGAATCCGGCCCCAGCTGGCCTTGGCGGTGAGTCTGGCCTGTGGCGATGATGACCCCCATCTTTCCGAGCATTACGCTGGTGCCCTGGAGTTGATGCACTGCGCCTCGTTGGTTCATGACGACCTACCTTGTTTTGACAACGCGGCAGTCAGGCGTGGTCAACCGTCTGTCCATAGCGAGTTTGGTGAACGACTGGCTGTTCTGGCAGGCGATGCCCTGATTGTGATGGCCTTCCGATCGGTCATTCGGTGCAAGACCCGGCAGCCCCATCGTCTGGCGGGTGTGTTGGGTTATCTGGAATCTGCCGTGGGCCCTTCCATGGGAATCGTGGCCGGGCAGGCCTGGGAATGCGAGCCAGTCGCCCAGATTCAGGTCTACCAGCGTCTGAAGACGGGCGCCTTGTTCTCGGCTGCGACCATGGGTGGGGCGGCTTGTGCAGGCGCTGACCCTCGCGCTTGGCGGGTCTTGGGTGAGGCCTTGGGCGAGGCCTACCAGGTGGCCGATGACATTCGTGATGTGATCATGGATACGGTCGCCTTGGGCAAGCCGGCCTGCCAGGACCAGATCCTCGATCGTCCCAGCGCTGCGAGACAGTTGGGTCTCGAGGGGGCCTTGGCCTATTTTGATGGCCTCATAGCGAATGCCATCGAGGGCATACCGGCTTGTAGAGGTGCCGTCAGGCTACGCAACCTCGTCCTCAGAGAGTCGGAACGGTTATTGCCTTTGCAGCAGCGCTCCATGGCGTTGGATCCTCAAGTCTCGGCCTCTGTGGCCTCTCACTGAAGCTTACTGAAGCGCTCATGCTGAGTGTCTCAAGCCTGATCCGACGGCCAGGCTTTTCGGATTGGGCTTCACGATCCCTGTTGTTCGGCTGGCTGGTTCGACGTCAGGCCAGAAAGGTCTTCGATCTGATGTCGGGCTTTGTCTACACGCAGACCTTGCTGGCCTGCGATCAGCTTGGCTGGTTGGAAGCTCTAGACGATTCCAGTCTCTCAGTTGATCAACTCGCTGCCCTGGGTGAGTTGACGCAAGACCGAGCCTTGTTGTTGGTGAAATCGGCCAGTTCGGTTGGCCTGCTAAGTCTTCAGGGCGACAAGGTCCAACTCACGCTGACGGGCCGGGTGATCGCCCAACAGGCGGGCTTGAGGGCCTTGATTCGACATCACCAGATCTTCTATGAAGACCTGGCCGCGCCCGTTGACTTGCTGCGTCATCCAGATCCCAGCACACGGCTTCGGCAGTTTTGGCGTTACGTCGAAAGGCGCGGCATCGGTGACGGAGAGGCCACGCCAGGTGAAAGGGCACAGACTGCTGAGTACAGCGCCCTGATGACTGCTACGCAAGACATGATTGTGAGTCAGGTCTTGGCCAGCGTGCGATTCCACGAAGCAGACCGGCTCTTGGACATCGGCGGTGGTCAGGGTCGATTTGCAGCCAAGATCAGGGCCAGTCATCCGAGCGTGGTGACCCATGTCTTCGATCTGCCGGGTGTAACCACGGCCAGCGACTGTGAGCCCATGGCACGAACGGCGGGTGATTTTTTTCGGGATCCCTTCCCAGCTGGTTTTCAGACGGTCAGCCTGGTGAGGGTGCTCTACGACCATCCTGATGACTGGGTGGTTCGCCTGCTCAAAAAAGTCCGTGACTATCTGGCACCGCAACAAGGCCGATTGATCGTGGCAGAACCGATGTCTGCTGAGGGTCGCGATAGCCGGATGTCAGAGGCCTACTTTGGCTTCTATCTCCTGGCCATGCGCGGTGGTCGGCCCCGTTCCCAACTGGAGTTGGCGGGCCTATTGCAGAAGGCCGGCTTCACCAAGGTGCAGCCCCGGCCCACCCCGCTTCCAATGCAGTGCAGCGTGATGGAGGCGTTCACGTGATGACGCCACCACTTTTGTTTGTTGACTTTTGTCAGAATTGGCCGACAATCAAGTGTAAGTAAAATTAGACACTCACAAATGTCAATTTAAAATGACTACTCCATCATCCACCGAAGCAGTTGTCTTCAAGGCCCCGGGCGACATCACCCGTCGAACCTTGACGTTGCGCGAGCTGGCCTCGGATGAGATTCGGGTGGAGACGGTCTACTCCGGCATTTCCACTGGCACCGAGCGACTCTTGTATCGGGGTGAGATGCCCAGCTTTCCTGGCATGGGCTATCCCTTGGTGCCGGGCTACGAGTCTGTGGGCCGCATCGTGGAGGTCGGCCCTGGTGCAGAGGCCCAGCTGGACCAGTGGGTTTTTATCCCGGGGGCGAACTGTTACCAAGAGGCCAGAGGGCTGTTTGGTGGCGCGAGTCAACAATTACAGACCAGTGTCCAGCGGGTGATCCCACTGTCTGGTGACCCAGGCCCCCAGATGGTCTTGCTCGCGCTGGCTGCCACCGCCCTACACGCCATTCGCCTCGCAGGCTCGACTCTGCCTGACCTTGTGGTGGGACATGGTGTCATGGGCCGATTGGCTGCAAGGCTAACAGTGGCCTTGGGTGGCCAGCCGATGGTCTGGGAGACCCACGCTGATCGGCGCTTCGATGGTCAGGGCTACCTCACCCGAGACCCGGCCTACTGCAAGGGTCAGCAGTTTGACTGCATTCTGGATGCCAGCGGTGCTGGGGATCAGTTAAACCACTGGGTCAGCAGTCTTACGCCGGGCGGCCAGATTATTTTGGCGGGCTTCTACAGCCAGCCCCTGAGCTTTCATTTTGTTCCCGCGTTTCTTCGTGAGTCCCAGTTCAAGGTGGCAGCCCAATGGCAGCCCACTGATCTTCAAGCGGTCTCCGAGATGGTTCAAGACGGTCGTCTCAGCCTGGATGGGCTGGTGACCGATCTGATGCCGGCGACCCACCCTCAGCAGGCCTACGAAAAAGCCTTTGAGGACTTCGCTGCCCTGAAGGTGGTTATGGATTGGAGGTGTCTGTCATGACACAGGATTTGTCAGCCATTGGTCCCACGCCGGTTCAATTCATGATGAAGACCCGGTTGCAGTCAGAGGCCGCGATCGAGCCAGATCCGGTACACACCGGCCCGATTAAAAAAGAGACACAGATCATTGCCATCTATGGCAAGGGTGGTATTGGCAAGAGCTTCACGCTGGCCAATCTCTCTTACATGATGGCTCAGCAGGGCAAGAAGGTTTTGCTGATTGGCTGTGACCCCAAGAGTGACACGACGTCCTTGCTCTTCGGCGGCAAGGCCTGCCCGACCATTATCGAAACTTCATCGAAGAAAAAATTGGCTGGTGAGGCGGTGGCGATTGGTGATGTCTGCTTCAAGCGCGATGGGGTCTACGCCATGGAACTCGGTGGTCCCGAGGTGGGTCGTGGCTGCGGCGGGCGCGGCATCATCCATGGGTTTGAGACCCTCGAGAAGCTCGGCTTTCATGACTGGGGTTTTGACTACGTCTTGCTGGACTTCTTGGGCGACGTGGTCTGTGGTGGCTTTGGTCTGCCGATTGCCCGAGACATGTGCCAGAAGGTCATCGTCGTCGGTAGCAACGACCTGCAGTCGCTCTATGTTGCCAATAACGTCTGCTCTGCGGTGGAGTATTTCCGAAAGCTGGGTGGCAACGTCGGTGTTGCGGGCATGGTCATCAACAAGGACGACGGGACCGGCGAGGCCGCTGCCTTTGCTCAGGCGGCGGGCATTCCAGTTCTCTCGGCCATTCCCGCAGATGAGGACATTCGCCGCAAGAGTGCCTCTTACGAGATTATCGGAAGGCCAGACGGCCAGTGGGGGGCCATGTTTGCCGATTTGGCCAGCAACGTGGCCACGGCGCCACCCGTTCGGCCAAAGCCGCTCTCACAGGATGAGCTACTTGGTCTGTTCGCAGGCAGTGCTGTTGGGCGAGATGTGGTCCTGGAGCCTGCCACCGTTTTTGACATGATGGGCCGCGAAGACATTGCCAAGCCCTCTCTCGAAGTGGTCTACGACCAGGCTTAGTCAGATGAACGCACGACAGCCGATCCCGATTGTTCCTGACGAAGGCGGTGCCTGTGTCTCAGGGTCGGAGCGCATGATGGCGTCGGCGATGGCGGCCGGGAAGTCGGATCTGATGGAGCAGTACGCCAAGGACTATCCCAAGGGTCCGCATGACCAGCCCCAGAGCATGTGTCCAGCCTTTGGATCGCTTCGCGTTGGGCTTCGCATGCGTCGAACCGCCACGATTCTGTCGGGCAGTGCCTGCTGTGTCTACGGTCTGACCTTTACCTCCCATTTTTATGGCGCGCGTCGTCCGGTGGGCTACGTCCCTTTTAACTCCGAGACGCTGGTCACCGGCAAGCTGTTTGAGGATATTCGGGAGGCCGTCTACGCCCAGGCCGATCCTGATCAACTTGATGCACTGGTGGTCATCAACCTCTGTGTGCCCACCGCTAGCGGTGTCCCTCTGCAGTTGCTGCCTAAAGAGATCAATGGGGTGAGGGTCATTGGCATTGATGTCCCCGGCTTCGGTGTTCCCACGCACGCCGAGGCCAAAGATGTCTTGGCCGGGGCCATGTTGGACTATGCAATGAAAGAGATCCAGGCGGGTCCCGTCGCAGCTCCCCGAGCCGGCAAGAGCGCTTTGCCATCGGTCACCCTGCTTGGTGAGATGTTTCCCGCTGACCCGATGGTGATTGGCCAACTCCTTGCGCCGATGCAACTCAGTACCGGCCCCGTGGTGCCAACGCGGGAATGGCGTGAACTCTACGCAGCCTTGGATAGCGTAGCGGTCGCCGCCATACATCCGTTTTACACCGCCAGCATGCGGGTCTTCCAGGCTGCTGGCCGACCGATGGTTGGATCGGCGCCAGTGGGCTACGAGGCCACTGCCAACTGGATCGAGGCCATTGGCAATGCCACCAACACACCCACCGCTCAGATTGAGCAGGCCAAGCAGGCTGCGTTACCTGGCATCAAGGCTGTCTTGGACCGTTCACCGATTCGTGGACGCATCACCGTGAGTGGCTACGAGGGATCCGAGTTGTTGGTCGCCCGTCTGCTGGTCGAAAGCGGTGCGGATGTGCGTTACGTTGGAACCGCCTGCCCACGCACGGACATGAGTGCGGAGGATCGTGACTGGCTGCAGGCCAGGGGTGTCCAGGTTCAATACCGGGCCTCCCTGGAGCAGGATCTGGCGGCAGTCGAGGAATACCAGCCTGACCTGGCCATCGGCACCACGCCGGTGGTTCAGAAGGCCAAAGAAAAAACCATTCCCTCTTTGTATTTCACAAACCTCATCTCGGCCCGCCCACTGATGGGTGCTGCTGGTGCAGGGTCGCTGGCACAGGTGGTCAATTCAGCCCTGGCCAACAAGGCTCGATTCGAGACCATGAAGTCCTTTTTTGGACAGACGGGACTGGGCGACAACGCTGGCATCTGGCAGAGCACGCCTGTGGAACACCCTGAATTTCGGGCGCAGGTCCGTCGACAGCAGGAAAAGCGGGCGGCCCGTCGGGCCCAAGAGGCGATGGGGACCTAAGCCATGCTGATACTCGATCACGATCGTGCAGGCGGCTACTGGGGGGCGGTCTATGTCTTCACCGCCATCAAAGGTCTCCAGGTGGTCATCGACGGTCCTGTCGGCTGCGAGAACCTGCCGGTGACCTCAGTCCTTCACTACACCGATGCTCTGCCGCCGCATGAACTGCCCATCGTGGTGACAGGCCTGGCTGAAGAGCAACTGGGTCGCGAGGGCACCGAGGGGGCCATGAAGCGTGCTCACGCGGTGCTGGATCCAGACCTCCCTGCGGTGGTCGTGACGGGTTCTATCGCAGAAATGATTGGCGGCGGTGTCACCCCAGAGGGCATGAACATTGCTCGTTTTCTGCCTCGTACCATCGATGAAGACCAGTGGCAGTCGGCCAATCGAGCGATGAGCTGGCTCTGGACCGAATATGGCATGAAGAAAGTGCCAGCCTTGAAGCCGCGAAAAGAGGGCGAGCGTCCAAAGGTCAATATCATTGGACCAGCCTACGGCATGTTCAACATGCCCAGCGATCTGGCCGAGATCACGCGGCTCGTGGAGGGCATCGGCGCCCAGGTGCACATGACCTTTCCACTGGGTAGCCACCTGTCTGACGTGCCGCGGCTGGCCGAGGCCGAGGTGAACATCTGTCTTTACCGAGAGTTTGGACGACTGCTGTGTGAGCAGTTGGAGCGGCCCTACCTACAGGCGCCGATCGGCCTACACAGCACCACGGCGTTTCTTCGCAGCCTGGGCGAACTCCTGGGCCTGGATCCAGAGCCCTTTATCGAGCAGGAAAAGCACACCACCATCAAACCCATTTGGGATTTGTGGCGATCGGTTACGCAGGACTTCTTTGGTACAGCGACCTTTGGGATCGTGGCCAACGAGACCTATACCCGAGGTGTTCGTCATTACCTGCAAGACGAGCTGGGACTGCCCTGCAACTTTGCTGTGGCTCGTAAGCCTGGCGAAAAGACCGCAAACGATACGGTTCGCGATTTCTGCAAAAAGAAGGCGCCGCTCATCCTGTTTGGCAGTTTTAACGAGCGGATGTATTTGGCGGAAGCGGGCGGTCGAGCCAGCTACATCCCGGCCTCCTTCCCGGGCGCGATTATTCGCCGGCACACGGGCACCCCCTTTATGGGATACGCCGGAGCCGTCTACCTCTTACAAGAGGTCTGTAACGGGCTCTTCGATGCCTTGTTCCACATCTTGCCGCTCGGAACCGAGATGGACCGCGTGGAGGCCACTCCCACCGGGGTGACCACTTCCGACGCTGGCAGCAGACGCAGCCTGCCTTGGGCAGCAGATGCCCAACAGTTGCTGGAGGATCTGGTGTCCGCTCAGCCGGTCCTCATTCAGATTTCGGTCGCCAAGCGCATCCGGGATCGAGCCGAGCGCCTGGCTCGAGAGGCGGGCGACGATCTGGTATCGATTGATCGAGTCGTACAGGCCCAAGAGGCCTTACACACCGGGGTGACCGCATGAAGCTTGAACGCCTTCAGGGCCCGATGCGGACCTCCAACAGACATGAAGCAGCAGTTGCTTCAACCGAATGTCGTGACACGGTGTCACGGCTGCCTTCTCCACGCGGGCCCTGCGTGGATTTGATCCTTGCGGATCAACTCTAAGGAGAACCTCCCATGAGCGACAACAGAAGCATCTCCGGACTGTCCGACGAAGAAGCCCAAGAGTTCCACACGTATTACATGCAGGGCTTGGTTGGATTTACGGCAGTAGCCGTCATTGCCCATATCTTGGTCTGGGCATGGCGTCCTTGGTTCCACTAAATCTCTGATACAGGAGGCCTAGCCATGCAACAGAGTCCACCGCTAGTTCAACGCGCCACCGTGAAGGCTGATTCATTGGCCCTAACGCTGGGTTTTGTCGCGGTCTACATCGCTTTCTTCGTGATCGCGCTGTTGGCAACGATTCTGATGCTCAACTGGCGCAGCTGGTTTCCTGGTGCAGAGAGCAGTCGGAATCTTTTTAGTGGGGTCAGGGCGGCGGTCTATTCCCTGATGTCACATATCACCTGAGAAGGAGAAAACGTCATGTGGCGAGTTTGGAAACTATACGATCCACTGCGTGCAATGGTTGTACAGGGCGTGTTCCTGTTCGGCCTGGCAGCAATGATTCACCTCATTCTGCTGAGCACAGTCCGGTTCAACTGGATGGATGGCCTGAGCCAAGCCGAGTACAAAGCCTCGGTCGCAAAGGTTGCAGCACCAAAGTAGGCAATAAAGGCTTGCAACCTCAGTCCGCTAGCGCTCTGAGGTTGCAAGCTCATCGAACGAGGAGGACATCAAAATGGCCATGCTAAGTTTTGAGCGGAAGTACAGAATTCGGGGCGGCACCCTGCTGGGTGGCGACCTCTTTGATTTTTGGGTGGGCCCTTTTTATGTCGGCTTCTTCGGGGTTCTCACCATATTTTTTAGTTTTCTGGGCACAGCCCTGATCCTGTATGGTGCCTCGCAAGGTCCGACATGGAATCTCTGGCAGATCAACATCGCCCCGCCGGATTTGAAATACGGCTTGGGTCTCGCGCCACTGATGGACGGCGGGCTCTGGCAGATCATCACCATCTGTGCCATCGGTGCCTTCGGCAGCTGGGCCCTGAGGGAGGTCGAAATTTGCCGTAAGTTGGGCATGGGTTATCACGTCCCCTTTGCCTTTAGCGTGGCCATCTTTGCCTATGTGACGTTGGTAGTCATCCGCCCCATCCTGTTGGGTGCATGGGGACACGGCTTTCCGTACGGCATTTTGAGTCACCTGGACTGGGTGTCCAACGTGGGCTACCAGTTCCTGCATTTCCACTACAACCCGGCCCACATGATTGCCGTGAGCCTGTTCTTCACCACGACGTTTGCGCTGGCCCTTCATGGATCGCTGATTCTCTCGGCCACCAACCCGGGCAAGGGTGAGACGGTTAAATCGCCCGAGTATGAGGACACCTTCTTCCGGGACATCATCGGCTATTCAGTGGGCACCTTGGGTATCCACAGGCTGGGTCTCTTCCTGGCCCTCGCTGCCGGCTTTTTTAGCGCGGTCTGCATCGTCATCAGCGGCCCCTTCTGGTCACGTGGCTGGCCCGAGTGGTGGGGCTGGTGGCTGCGGCTACCAATCTGGTCTTAATGAGGGACATGGGAGACACAAATGGCTGACTATCAAAACCTCTTCACCCAGGTCCAGGTCAATGGACCGATCGAGATGGGCATTCCCTTGGACAGGCCCAGAGACACCGCTGAGCGGGTGGGCAAGCCCTGGCATTGGCATCTGGCGGGTCGACTGGGTAACGCCCAGATTGGTCCCGTCTATCTGGGCTTCACCGGTATTGCCTCGATCATTTTCTTCCTGATCGGCTTTACCGCCATCGGCTGGAACTACCTGGTTCAGGTCAACTACAGCCCGATCGAATTTGTTCGCCAACTGTTCTGGCTGAGTGTGGATCCGCCGAATGCCAGCTATGGCCTGCGGATTCCGCCCATGAACCAAGGCGGCTGGTGGCTTTTTTCGGGCTTTTTCATCACGGTGTCGATCCTGCTCTGGTGGGTGCGTACCTACCGCCGGGCCGTAGCCTTGAAGATGGGCACCCACGTGGCCTGGGCCTTCGCTGGAGCCATCTGGCTCTACCTGGTCTTGGGTTTTTTCCGGCCCATCCTGATGGGCAGCTGGGCTGAGGCCGTGCCCTGGGGCATCTTCTCCCACTTGGACTGGACCACAGCCTTCTCCTTGCGCTATGGCAATCTCTTCTACAACCCCTTCCACATGCTGTCGATTGCCTTCCTGTACGGCTCTACCTTGCTGTTTGCGATGCACGGCGCCACGATTCTGGCGGTCAGTCGGTATGGCGGTGAGCGCGAGATCGAGCAGATTGTGGACCGTGGCTCTGCCTCTGAGCGTGCGGCCTTGTTCTGGCGCTGGACCATGGGCTTCAACGCCACCATGGAGTCGATTCACCGCTGGGCCTGGTGGTTTGCTGTGCTGACCTGCATTACGGGTGGCATTGGCATCCTGCTGACTGGCACGGTCGTTGACAACTGGTACCTCTGGTCGGTCAAGCATGGTGTAGCACCCGGCTATCCAGCCATCTGGGGTCCGGTGGTAGACCCCATGACTGCTGGCGCTCAATAAAAAAAGGATCTGACATCATGAAAAAGACCTACCAACACTGGACCTTGGGGTTGATCCTTGGTATGAGCCTTGTCTTGACTGGGTGTGAACGGCCGCCAAAGGTCACCGAGCAGATCGGCTACCGTGGCACCGGGATGGAGAAGGTGATCAACCCTCGCATCGAGTCCGCTACCAAGGTGGCCAACGTGGCACCTGAGCCTCTGCCTCCAGCCGAGAAGGGCGGCAAGAAGGCCTCCGCGGTCTACAAGAACGTCAAGGTGCTGGGTGATCTGACCGAGAACGAGTTCAACCGTGTGATGCTGGCGATGACCACCTGGGTCGCACCGGAGCAGGGCTGTACCTTCTGTCACAACGGGGCCAACTTTGCGGATGACTCGCTCTATCAGAAAGTGGTTGCCCGCAAGATGATCGAGATGACCACGACCATCAACAGCAAGTGGCAGGCTCACGTTGGCAATACTGGTGTGACCTGTTACACCTGTCACCGTGGTAACAATGTGCCTAACAAGCTCTGGTTCACGGCCCCCGAGGTCAAGACGGCTGGACGTATGCTGGGTAATGATTTTGGTCAGAACAAGGCGGGCCAAGACAGTGTGAAAAACGCCTCGCTGCCCTATGACCCGTTCACGCCCTTCTTGCTCAAAGACACGAACATTCGTGTGGCTGGAACCACGGCCCTACCCACTGGCAACAAGACCTCGCTCAAGCAGGCTGAGTATGTGCATGGTCTGATGATTCACATGTCCGACAGCCTGGGGGCCAACTGCACCACCTGTCACAACACCAGAGCCATGGCTGAGTGGGATGAGAGCACGCCCCAGCGGACTACTGCCTGGGTGGGCATCCGGATGGTCCGGGACCTGAACAACAACTTTGTGGTTCCTTTGACCGGTATCCAGCCAGCCCATCGACTGGGTCCCACGGGTGATATCGGCAAGGTGAACTGCGCCACCTGCCACAACGGGGTGCAGAAGCCGCTATACGGAGCACCCATGCTGCAGGCCTACCCGGAGCTCAAGGGTAGCCTGCCAGTGGAGAAGGTCGCCGCTATGGCAGCACCGGCCAGCGCACCCAAAGACCACATGAGACGCTAACGCATTCACGAAAGCACCTCCTCTCCTGGAGTGTGACTCAGGGCCCTCTCCCCGGGGGTGCCTGATTCAGCGCCAGCCAACGACAGTTGGCTGGCGTCTTTTTTTAGGCGTTTAGGATCACGACAGCGGCATTGAGGGCCGCTGCAAAACTTACCCAAGCCAAATAGGGCCACAACAACAAGGCTGCCTTGGGGGCGTATGGCCTGAGATGCCGAATGAGCAAAACAATGGACCCCCAGAGCAGACAGACCTCGATGACCGAGAGCTCTGGCCTTTGTAATTTAAAAAAGAGCAGGCTCCAGCCGATATTGAGAATGGCGTTGAGGGCCCAGAGCGCCAACAGCCGTTGTCGTGTTTGGATGGCTTGCGTTGCTGTTGCACGCCAGGCCAGAACACCGGACCAGGCCATCAGAGTGAAGAGCGTGGTCCAGGCCGGCCCAAAGAGCCAGTCGGGTGGTTTCCAACTGGGCTGAATCAGACCGTAATACCAATCGTCGAGGATGGTGAGGCTGCCACCGATGCTGGCGGTCGCGAATGCCAGGCCAGCGGCGACCCAGGCATCGCGCCTCATGCTCGTGCAAAACCCAGCAGGTGGGCAATATCCTTGATCAGTATGCGCAGATGGGCCATCGGACGGCGACGGACGAGTTCTTTGTTCATGTAGGCATCAAAGGTCAGTTGTTGAACATCTTTGTCACGGCATATTTTGACAAACTGTTCGCGTCTTTTCTCGGTCTGGTACCAAAACCGCTGAAGCAGGCCCAGAATAAAGAAGACTCTGCCATGAGCCTTCATAAAGGTCTGTCTGGCCAGTCGAAGGTCGCGGCTATCTGCACTTTTTAGAAAGGCCATACCCGCCTTCGCTGCCAGTTGCCCGCCGAGCATGGCGTAATAAATCCCCTCGCCTGAGGCGGGGGCCACCACGCCAGATGCATCCCCAGCCAAGACCACGTTGTGACCATCGTCCCATCGGGGTAGGGGCTTGAGCGGGATGGGTGCGCCCTCTTTGCGCAACAGTTCGCATTGGTCCAGCCCAGCACGTTGCTTGAGCAGGCTGGTTGCGTGTCGCAAGGAAAAGCCCTTGTCCATGCTGCCCGTGCCGATGCTCAGGCAATTGCCGTGGGGGAACATCCAGCCATAGAAGTCAGGCGAAATCTCACCCTGGTAGTACACATCGCAGCGGTCTGGGTCGTAATCCGCCTGCTGAGCCATTGCGGGATCAGGCCGGCGCAGTATTTCGTGATAAGCAAACACCGTCTTGCCTCGGTCGGCGCCCGGGACACTCTGCTTGGCGACCTGCGACTTGGCCCCATCTGCACCGATGACCAACTTGGTGCGAATCGTCTGCTGCACGGGGAGGCCCTTCTCGTAGCTCACCTCTATGTCAATCCGGCGCCATGGTCCTGCCTCGGGTGGGTGAATTCGGCTGAACTGTCCGGTTAGGCGAGTGGCTCCAGCGCTGACTGCCCGCTGTCGAAGGTATTCGTCGAACTCGCCCCGATTCACCATGCCGACAAAGCCATTGTCGATGTGGATATCAACCTTCTGACGGCTGGGAGCAATCATCCGCGCACAGCGAATTTTGGCCACGAGCAGGTGATCTGGAATCTTGAAGTCACGGATCAATCGAGGTGGAATGGCACCACCACAGGGCTTGATTCGCCCAGCGCGGTCAATCATGGCCACCGACCAGCCGGCCATGGCGAGTTCCTCTGCGGCGATGGCGCCGGATGGTCCTCCGCCGATCACCACGGCGTCATATGAGAGCGTCTCAGGCACGGCATGTCTCCTCGGGTGGTGGGGCCCTCAGTGGGGGGCCAGGGGCAGGGTCATAGGGGCTGGGTGCAGTAGTGGTCGGGTCGACCGTGCTCAGGCGTCCCCCCAGGATGGCGGCCAAGAGAAAAGCGAGTGCCTCGAGGAGAAACACGGATCCGTAGGCCGTGGCCAATTGACTCATCCATTGACCCGCCAGATCGGCCATGGCGGTGCCGAGCAGGCCACCCAGCGCAAACGCTAGAGCCTGGGCCGCCCCCCAGACACCCATGCGGGTCCCTTCTCGCTGGCCGGCTCCTTGGCCCGCCAAAGCCATCATGCTGGCGATGGCCGCGATTGAAAAAGCACCATTGGCCATGCCCAATACAAAGACGTTGAGTTGGAGCGGCCAGTCCTCCGGGCTCATCCCACCAATGGTGAGTCCGGCTAGGGCTGCGCCAGACACCAGGCAACCGGTGACCGTCCAAAACCTCAGTAGCCCCTTGTGTCGCTTAACCGCTGGGATCAGTTGAGACAAGGGGACCAGCAGCATGCCCACCAAGACGCCGGCATGTTGCAGCCCGGACAACTGCGTGGATTCGCCTGGCGTATAGCCAAAGACCAGGCCCGCGTATGGCTCCAGGATCAGATCTTGTGCGCTGAAGGCCAGCATGCTGATAAAGACAAACACGGTAAATTGCCGCACGGCCGGCTCGTCCAATACGGTGCGCAAGGCTTGCCGAAAAGTGGTGGAGGCTGAGTCGATGGGAGCGGACCTGTTGGCTGCCCGATCAACCCTGGCGGTCGATTCCAGACGCCAAGTGGCCAGCAGGGTAAGGCTGACCGCCAGACCGGTGACCCAGGCGGAGACCTGCAGGAGTCGGTCCATGCTGAAGGGATCTAGAAAATGGCCGGCAGTTCCAGCGGTGATGGCAAAGCCGGCGATCATCATGAGCCAGACCACCGTCGCGGCGGGTGCTCGCCTGGCGGCTGGAACGGATTTGGCCAATAAGGCCAGGACGGATGTCCCGCAGGCACTGACCCCAATTCCGATGCCGACAAATCCCATGGCACAAATGAACAGGCCCATCGGAAAGTCTTGCACGATCAACCCGGTTCCGAAGCCGGCGGTCAGCCCTCCAGCTGCCAGGATCACCATGCCACCCCTGATCCAGGGGACGCACCGGCCGGACTGGTCCGCGCCAAACCCCATTCGAGGTCGAATGATTTGCAAGAGGTAATGACCAGCGACCATCAGCCCAGGAATGACTGCTGCCAGCCCAAGCTCGACCACAATGACGCGGTTCAGGGTGGAGGTGGCCAGCACCACCACTCCGCCAATACAGGCCTGAACCAGGCCCAGTCGGATGATCTGCAGCCAGCCAAAGGGTTTGGTCATGATCCAGCTCCTATTTGCCAGGCACTGATCATCATGCCGCTCACAAACAAGGGCACACCGAACCCGCTGAGCATCAGGGCCCGCTCGACCGGAGCCTGTTCAAACCAGACCATCAGGGCAGCCTGGGCGACCAGCAGCATCATCAGGCTGGCGGCGGCCCATGGGTAACCCCAGTTCACCAGCAAGAACATCACCACTGCTTGGGGTAGCAGCATGATGGCGATGGCCAATCGCGCCGCTGTCTGTGGGCCGTACAGAACTTGCAGAGACCGAATCCCATGCGTCTTGTCGCCGGCGATGGCCTTGAAGTCGTTGAGGGCCATGATGCCGGCGGCCCCCAGGCTGTAGAGCAGGGCTAGCCAGACGACGGGTCCAGTAGGGGCCTGTCCATCGGTCATCACAGCGTAGCCGGTCAGCCAGGCCAAACCCTCGTAAGCCAGACCGCAGGCCACAATGCCGAGCCAGCCGTTTTGCTTGAGTCGAATCGGCGGCATGCTGTAGGCCCAGGCCAAAGCCAGGCCAGCCAAGCCAGCACCAAAGCCCCAGGGGCCCAGCAGGCTGGCTACCGCCACCGACAGCAGTGTCCAGAGCAGTGCCAATCGAAGTCCCCAGTGTCCGGGCAGTCGGCCGGAGGGAATGGGTCGAGTGGGCTCGTTGATGGCATCCACATGGCGGTCAAACCAGTCGTTGATCGCCTGACTGGTCGCGCAGACCATGGGGCCTGCCAGGACAATGCCCAAGAGGGCCAGTGACCAGTTGTCTAGAAGCCCTTGGCCCGATGAGACCACACCGCAAGAAAAGGCCCACATGGGCGGGAACCAGGTGATGGGCTTGAGGAGTTCAAGTGCGGCCCTGGCAGCCTGACGCATGGGTCGGCTACTGGTAGGGGTTGCGGTCGCACTTGGCAGTAGGTCCAAGGCGGCAGACCCTGGCGGATCGGGTTGAAGGGCCATAAAGGCATTCTCTACTTGACAAATCTAATCGTCAATTGCAATTTACAGTCTTAGAAGACTCCGAGGCAGCGCATTTATGGTGAACCAGCAGACCAATGGGCGGGTCCCGTCTGTGGTGGTGATTGGCAGTGGGTTCGGCGGCCTGGCTGCGGCGATTCGTTTGTTGGTCAAGGGCTATCGAGTCACCGTCTTGGAACGTCTGGATCGACCGGGTGGCCGTGCCCGCGTCTTTGAACAAGATGGCTACACCTTTGATGCTGGGCCTACCATTGTGACCGCCCCGTTTCTGCTCGATGAACTCTGGGCTCTGGCGGGGCGTCGGTTTGCAGATGACGTGACGCTGGTGCCCATGAACCCTTATTACCGCATTCGCTTCAGCGATGGCAGTTACTTTGATTATTTCGGTGATCAGGTCCGCATGCGTCAGGAGGTGGCTCGTCTGAGCCCTGAGGATGTGGCCGGGTTTGATCGATTCATGGCCGAGGCAGAACATTGCTACGTCAAAGGTTATGAGGAGTTGGGCACCGTCCCCTTTGAGACGATTGGCGAATTGCTGGCCTCTATTCCCGCGATGATCGACATGAGAGCCTGGCAGAGCATCTTTCAGATGGCCAGGCGACACTTTCGCAGCCATAAGCTTCAGCAGGTCTTTAGTTTTCACCCCTTGTTAATTGGCGGCAATCCATTGACGGTCACCTGCGTCTACAGCCTGATCCCGGCGCTGGAGCGACGCTATGGGGTTCACTCGGCCATGGGCGGTACCGGAGCGATTGTTCAGGCCATGGTCCAACTCTTGAGGTCACTCGGCGGCGAGTTACGACTCAATTCGGACGTTTCGGAGATTCTGGTTGAGCAGCGACGGGTCACAGGGGTGGCCCTCTCCAATGGTCAGTCGGTCCCAGCGGATCTGGTGGTATCCAATGCCGATGCGGCTAACACCTATCGCCGCCTCATGCCATCGGTCCAGCGCAAGACTTGGACCGATCGAAAGCTGGCAGGTGCTGCCTATTCGATGGGATTGTTCGTCTGGTATTTCGGCACGAATCGACGGTATGAGGATCTGCCACACCACCAGATTCTCATGGGTCCGCGTTACGAGGGCCTGCTGCGTGACATCTTCCAGAACAAAGTGCTTTCCAAAGACTTCAGTCTCTACCTTCACCGACCTACCGCGACGGATCCCAGTCTGGCGCCGGCCGGCTGCGACAGCTTTTATGTCCTGTCACCAGTTCCTCATCTGGATGCTGGAGTGGACTGGGACCAGGAGGCGCCTCGCTATCGCGATGCCATCTGCCGCCAGCTGGAAGAGACCATCTGCCCTGGACTCTCAGAGGCGATTGTGACCTCTCATTGGATGACGCCCCCAGACTTTGAATTGGACTACATGGCCTACAAGGGGGCCGCCTTTGGCATGGAGCCGCGCTTGTTGCAGAGCGCCTGGTTTCGACCCCACAACCGCAGTGAAGAGATCGAAGGTCTGTTCATGGTGGGGGCCGGCACCCACCCGGGGGCCGGCATTCCCGGTGTGCTGACCTCGGCCAAAGCCTTCGACGCCATGATGCCAGCCGCGCATGAATGGGACGGCTACGGGTCCAGAGCCACTGTGGGCGAGCAGCCCAAGCCCCGTTGGGCCAAGGCCTGACATGTACAGCCAGACGTTGGTGCGACAGACCGCTCGGCAGTATCGGGCGGCCCATCTAAAGGCGTTCTCGCAGGGCGGATGCGATGCCCTGATGCGCCAGGGCTCAAAGTCTTTTTATGCCGCCTCGCGACTGCTTCCCCTCGATGTCCGCCGGCCGGTCTTGGCCCTCTACGCCTTCTGTCGAGTCACCGATGACGAGGTAGACGGGTCAGACCAGATGGCGATGGTCATGCAGGATCTTCGACAGCGTCTGCAGGCCATATACCGAGGCGAGCCTCGGGCTCTATTGGCCGACGAGGTCTTCGCTCAGGTGGTGGAGCACTACCAATTGCCACTCGCCTTGCCAGCTGCCTTGTTAGAGGGCTTTGAGTGGGATGCTGAGGGTCGGGTCTACGAGACCATTGACGAATTGTGCGACTACGGGGCCCGCGTGGCGGGATCGGTTGGAGCCATGATGGCCCTGATCATGGGCGTTCGCGAGCCCTGGGCCATGGCCCGGGCCTGCGAGCTCGGTGTGGCGATGCAGCTGACCAACATCGCCAGAGATGTCGGAGAGGATGCGGCCATGGGGCGGTGCTATCTGCCTCGTCAGTGGCTGCGAGAGGAAGGCCTAGATGCCGAGCGTTGGCTTGCGCATCCAACCCACAGTCCCGGGATGGCTCGGGTGGTGGCACGTCTGTTGGATCATGCTGATGCCCTGTATCGACGAGCCGAACAGGGTATATCCGCCTTGCCCCGAGGCTGTCGCCCGGCAATTTTATCGGCTCGAACCATTTATGCCGACATCGGTCACTGCATCCGTCGGCAGGGCTTTAATTCGGTGGATCATCGTGCGGTGGTCTCCAGGGGCCGAAAGCTCTACCGGGTGCTTCAGTCCTCATCCTCGTTTCTGCTGGCGCCCGCTTGGCGCAGAGGTCATCGTCCTATTGAAGCGGTCAAGTTTTTGGTCGAGGCGGCTCTGCCATCGATGGCAGTGATTGCGCCCAAGACCGTCTCAGACAAGGCAGGCTGGATGATTGATCTCTTTCTGGAGCTCGATGCGCGCGGCCGGGCGCAACATGCCCGGCGATCAGGGCCGTCGGGGCATGCGCCAAGGTAGCATCCATTGCACCACCGGTGAGACCAGACGTTTGACGTCTAGCGTCTCATGCATCAGAGGCACCGTCTTTCCTTCTTGATTCAGGTGGGCCATCGACCGCGCATAGAACGGGGTGTCCTCCAGGGTGCTGAGCTGCTGTGGTGGGGAGCCTTCGAATCTCAGTTGTCTTTGGATACGCCAACCAGTGGCACCAAGCGAGCGTCGAGCTGGAGCCTCAAAGGCTTCGATCCGGCCGTCCGGATAGTAGCGTTGGGCCAACAGGTTCTCTTGGCCATCGCGTTGACGAACATCGTAGATCACGCTGCAGCTGCCGTCGGGCTGGTCTGCGCGTGACCAGTCCCAGTCTCTAAAAGGCATTTCAATGGGCTCGTCGCCCTCGTTCGAGTCTAGATACCCGTGACCAGACCAACGCAGGCCAGGCTTTGGAAAGTCCACTTCAATTCGTGCCTTTGGTGCAATCGGTCCCCATCGATGTCGGCCGTTGCTGTCGAGCCGATCGACCTGTCGAAAGAGCTGTTGGGGGTAGAGAACGACTCGGCCTTCGACTGGGCGGGGCAGGGGGTTGGCCCACTCTCTTACCGAAATGACCAGACGATCACCCTCCCAACTCACCTGGCTGGGGCCAAGACGATAAAAGTCGACGCCCCTCTCCAGGTGTCGACTGCCCCGTTCGGTCATGGCCCATCGTTTCTGGCCGGGGCTGTAGAGGGCTACGTTGATCGCAGAGTAATTCTCGGGGTCAATCACGCCACCTCGCCCGGCGGCTCGACGCAGGGCCGATCGGTAGTAGGGTGAGAAGACGCTTCCAACAAAGACGATAAGGGTGATGCCATGCCGACCGCAGTCGCTCAGGCCATCGACATACCACCAGAGATAACCACCCGACGGGACGATCTGGTTGAAGCAAGGTCTTCCGTCAGGCAGGCGGCCGCCAAGCGGCCCGACAGGGCCGCCATGGGAACGCCAGCCCCCGGATGAACGGTCCCTCCGGCCAGGTAGAGACCCCGCATCGGGCCCCGACTCGAGGCCCTGTGAAAGACCGACAGCCATCCATGGGGAGCTCGGCCGTAAAGCGCTCCCTTGGAGCCCGGGAAGCGCTGCCCAAACTGGGTGGGTGTTTTGATCACCATGGGGGCCTGCATCGAGAGCCTCAAGCCCGATTGGGCCAGGCGAGAAAAAACCCTGTCTTGGCATTGCTCGATCTCCTCTTGTGGGAATGCGCTGCGAGAAGTCTCGCGGGCTGGGGCATTGATCAGCATGAACAGTCGCTCATTTATCCCGTCGTTGGTCATCTGGCCAGCCCGACCGGCCAGGCGATCCTGGGCGCAGACATAGACAGTCGGTCGCTCTGGCATGCGGTGATGACCAAAGATGGCGGTGAATTCATCCCTGTAGGGATTTTGGAAAAAAACGTTGTGGTATTGCAGGCCAAATCCCTCCGCCTGTAGAACGCCGGACCAGGTCATGGCCGACAGGGAACTGGGGGCTCTTTGGCGAATGGGAATCTGTCGTCGTTGGGCCGGTAGGAGGTCTGAGGCCTGCAGCGCTCCAATATCACCATTGAACACGACCGCATCAAACTCGTACCGTTCGGGAGTCTCGCCAGCCTTCGCTGCCAATAGGCCGCAGACACGCTGGTCTTGCTCCATGAGTTGATGGACTTGCGTTCGATATCGGATCTCTGCACCGAGTTGCTCGATGGCCTTGGCCATGGCTGTGGCCAGGGCCTGCATCCCACCCGAGATGGCCCAGACACCCCGAAGTTCGACATAGGCAATCAGCAAAAGGGTGGCGGGGGCCTGCCACGGGGACCCACCGCAGTAGGTGGCATACCGGGCAAAGAGTTGCTGAAGACGGGGATCCTTGAAGCGACGTCGCAGGACTTGCGCCAGACTCTGCAGGGGCCCTAGTCTTGTGAGCATGCCGAGGCCGGTAGGACCCAAGGCCTTTGTCATACCGAAGAAGCTGGGCCGCTCGCCTCGCATGTAGATCGGCTCTAGTCGGTGATAGACCTCACGAGCCTCTCTCATGAAATACTCGAAGGCGACCGCCTCGTCTCGACCTGCGAATTCAGAGATGGCCTGACTGCTCCGCTCGAGGTCGGTGTAGAGGTCGAGCAGACTGCCGTCCGGCCAATGGTGACGTGCGAGAACGTCCAGTGGCTGCAGGACGACCAAGTCGTCGAGTTGTCGGCCAGAAGGTGCCAGCAGGTCATCGAAGACCCACCGCATGGTCATGACGGTCGGACCACTGTCGATGCCCTGACCAAGGACCTGCTCCTGGTGAATCTTGCCCCCTGGCTCTGCATGCTGCTCAAACAGGGTGACCTGATGACCGGCCTGAGCCAAGTCATAGGCGGCCACGAGTCCGCCAATGCCCCCGCCAACGACGGCAATCCGCTGGGCCCGAACGAGACTAGTCATACGGGCGTCCCTTCCACTGACCCTGAGCCTGCAGCAATTGAAAACGGGTAAACATGGACTCAGAGAAAAAATGACGACCATAGGCCGCGGCGATGGCACGTTGATGAGCGCCGGTCTGTGCGTAGCGAAGCAGCAGAGACTCCTCCCGCCATAGGCTGAGGGTGGCCTGTCGAAAGACTGGCATTTCCCCTAGGCCGATGGCCAGTTCACAGCCGTCGGCCTGTCCCAGATCAGCCTCTGCGGCAGGCGATTGACGCCAGAAATCCACCGCCTTGTTAGGCCGGATGCTGGCCCGAGTGAGGGAGACAACGGGCCCGGAGGTTGGCTGGTCTGCTGCGGGTTCGATGGAGAACCCTGACCAACTTCCTCTGGATTGATAGGCCTGCAGGGTCAGGATGAGACAGTCCTGGCTGCGCTCTCGATAGCGTTGAACCATATGGCTTTCGCTGATGAATGCGTCGGCCTGTTGCCTGGAGGCGAAAACGCCAAACCAGGCCTGGTGATCCAGGCTGGGCTTGAGTTGGAAGCCGCCTTGGTGACCACTGCCAAGCCATTTCTGAAAGACGAGGCCATGACCAGCGTCAGGACGTTGGGGTGGGGTGATGGCGGCGAGAGGCAGACGCATGAGACCCCACAAGAGGTGTTGAGGCTGCCAGCGAACCAAGATGGCGACGGCCGTGGCGCTCATGTGCTGGCCGTCGACTGCCTACTGCAAGTCGCCGCGATCTAGGCCGAAGCGACGCATCTTGACGTAAAGACTCTGTCTGGAGAGGCCCAGCATGTCAGCGGCTGACGCACGGTTATTTTTGGTGAGCTTAAGTGCAGCCTCGATACAGAGTTTTTCGATCAGATCCACGGTCTCACCGACGATCTCTTTGAGGGGCATCCGACCCACCAGATCTGAGAGGTCTTCATGAGATCGGGTCAGTCCGCTGGCTTGGCTTGGTTGGGGTTGTAGACGTCGACCGGTGTCCCGTATGGTGAAGGCAAAGAGAGGCTCCTTGTCTTGCGGCAGGCTGATGCCGGAAATTTCTGCGGGGATGGCTGCGCCCGCGTCGGAGATCAGTTGGGTTGAGAACAGTCTGACCACGCCACCCTGCTGTAAGCCGTTGATCAGGACTTGGAAGTCGGTGTTGGCCCGTCCGAGCCATCGGCTGATGGGTTCACCCAGTACCTGTCCATGGTGAGGCGAATGGACGATCTGGGCAAAGGCCGGATTGGCATGCAGGATGATGCCCCTGCGGTCGGTGATCACCAGGCCGTCAGTCATGAGAGACAGCGTCTCTTGGAGCAGGTGGTTGTCTACAAGCTGTCCATTGGACTGCGAAGCCGTATCGATACGCAGAAGGAAGGCGGTCTCGTTTTCATGTCGAAGGTGCGCCACGTGAACGGTAGATTTCTGCTTGTGCTGACCAAATCGAAGGCTGGCCTGCCCGGATCGTCCTGAACCATCCACTTCCCGCAAGACCTGGTTGAAGGCGCCCAGAGACGGTGCGCTCACCAACGTCTCGAGCTTCTTGTCCAGTAACTGTCCGCCCGATAGGCCAAAAAACGCCTGGCTCGCTTTGTTGGATTCGAGGATGCGGCCGTGCCGACCCTCGATCATCAGGATTGGATCGCGGATGAGATCGAAGAGGGTCCGATATTGGTTCTCGATGGATCTCATTCGCAGATAGTCTTGCTCAAGCATCTGTTGGGCTTGAAGCAGCCTGGATTGCAAGGAGGCCATGGAGCGCAGGTCTCGACCAATGGCCGTGAGGCGATCATCGCTGGGACTCTGGGCCAGCGAGTACAGGACGGGAAACTCAGTCTGGTCTTTGAGAACGTGGTTGATATGGCGCCAGCGCGTCGGGCGTCCGGTCTGTTTGGCCTCGGTCAGCATCTCCTGGACTTTGATGCGACTCTCGCTGGTCACGGTGTCCAGCCAGTTTCGCCCGATCCAGTCCTGGCCCATGGCGGGCATATCCTGCAGGCCAGAACTGGCCTGGCGGATGATGCCGGCGGAATCGATGTCTAGGTAAAGATCTGCAGCCGCTTTGAAAAGATCAGAGGGAGCCTGCTGCGCCTGGGCCTGACGTGCCTTGTTACTTGACTTGGGCACCGGCCTGATCGCGTCTGCGCTGAATGTGGATCTGGGCCGCCGCCAGTGCCTCTGGGGCATCACCCGAGATCAGGTCTGCCTGGCAGGCAGCCGCTAGTTCGGGAAAAAGGGAGGGGCCGGGGCCGCCGATCATGATGATGGGGGATGTCTGACTGGTCGATTGTTTGAGCGCGAGTATAAAGGTGGGCGCGTCGATCATCTCCTGTTCACAGCTTAAGGAAACCCCTAGTAAGTCTGGCGCGTAACGCTTGGCCTCATCGCAGATCTGTCTGGTCGTCTCGCCAAATGACAGGCCTGTTTGCCAGCCGGCCTTGCAGAAAAAGGCGCTGATCATTTGAACGCCAAGTCGGTGTTGGGCACCGGGTGGTGTGCAGAAAAAAGCACTCGGTCTGGACCGATCGCCAGTGGGGCATAGGCCCGCAGTCTGCTGTCGGGGTTCGGTCTGGAAGTCGTGCAGCAGCCGATGAAAGAGCTGTTGGAGGTGCCAGAGCCCTGTGGTGACATCTACAAAGCTGCAGCTGTCCTCCTTCCAGCGCGACCCCAGGATTCTGGCTGCGGGTTGAAGAACCTCCAAAAAAATCGACTCCAGGCCAAGGCCGCCGTCTCTGAGTCGCTGCAGGTATTGCTCACAATCGGGCAGTCCCGCCTCAAGAGTCAGCAGGGCGAGTTGGTGGGCCAGCGCATTCGGTCGGTCTAGGCTCTCCTGGTTTGGGATGTGACTGCCCAGCCGGTCCAGAGGATGGGCCTCCGGCGCACCAAGATCGAGCATCAGCAACCTTGGAATGAGTTCGTGCTCCACGACGTCTTGAATGTCATGGGCATGCGCCGGACTGCTCTGCTGTGGTGGTGGGCCATGGCCCCCGCTTGGTCTTGTCATTATTCGCCCCCTTTGTGTCAGGCCCGACCGGATTTGAGCAGGGGGTCCTGCCCAGATCGGAGAGCTCGCACGCGAATTCAGTTCTTCCATCTTCCTCTCTTTTGGGGGGATGTCCACGACTGACGACAATTTATTTTGTCTAGGACATTGCAGTTTGTCAATTTAACTAGATGTCAGAATTTATTGACAATTTTTCCCCAGACTCCTAGAGTTGGATTCATCAGAAATTGTGGACGGGGAGGCCGAGGACCATGACCGATTGGACGGTTCGGGGGCTGGAGATCAAAACGCAGGCTCAACGCCCCGTGGTCTATTCGCCGGACGAGAGACGCCGGCGAGACGAGACGGGCTGGACACTGGTGCAGGGGATCCTGGCGCCAGTTCAATTTCTTGTCTTTCTGGTCAGTCTGGTCTTGGTGGTTCGCTACCTTCTCACCGGGGATGGTCTCGATGTAGCTGGCTGGTCCGTGGTCATCAAGACGGGTGTCTTGCTGTTGATCATGTTGACCGGTGCCATATGGGAGAAGGTGGTCTTTGGTCAGTATCTCTTTGCCAGACCTTTTTTCTGGGAGGACATGGTCAGCATGCTGGTCATCGCTCTACACCTAGCCGTGACCATGGCCTGGTTTGACTGGGGTCTTCACCTCAGTGCAGAGGGGGCCATGGGCTTGGCGCTTCTGGCCTATGCCAGCTATCTCATCAATGCTGCACAGTTCCTTCGTAAATTGCGTCTGGCTCGCCTAGAGGTGCGTCATGCCTAATCGTGTTCTGGACCAGGAGGCCTGTGCACCGGAGGGGTCGCCAGTGCTGGTCACTGGGCTCGGTCCGACGGTGGTCCGGGAACGCGGTCAGCACGAGGTGTTCTGTGGTCTGACCAGCATCGTCTGGTTACATCGAAAAATGCAGGACGCCTTTTTCCTGGTCGTTGGGTCTAGAACCTGTGCCCACCTCGTCCAGAGTGCAGCGGGGGTCATGATTTTTGCAGAACCTCGTTTTGGGACGGCCATTCTGGATGACCGTGACCTGGCCGGATTGGCCGACGCCCATGACGAGTTGGATCGAGTGGTCGATCAATTGCTGTCGAGACGCCCTGACATTCGTGTCTTGTTTTTGGTGGGATCCTGTCCATCTGAGGTCATCAAGCTGGATCTCGGGCGCGCAGCCGAACGGCTGTCTGCACAGTATGGGCCGGGACAACGGGTGGTTCATTTCTCAGGCAGTGGCATTGAGACCACGTTTACCCAAGGGGAGGATGCCTGCCTTGCGGCCATGGTCAGCCAGCAGGTGGACCGTCTGAGTCCAGGAGATCCAAGAGGCAGCGATGCAGCAGAGCTCGTCTTGGTTGGTAGCCTCGCCGATGTCGTCGAAGACCAGTTCCGCTCCTTGTTGAGTGACTTGGGTCTGAAGCGAATCAGCTGTCTGCCTGGCCGTCGTGGCGCAGAGAGGCTAATGGTCAACGACCAGACCCGGTTTGTCTGCATGGCCCCCTACCTTGCGGAGACGGCCCAGCGTTTAGAGGCAGCAGGCTGTCGTCGAATTCCTTCACGCTTCCCATTTGGTCTGCAGGGCACCACCGACTGGTTTCTCTCAGTTGGGGAGGCCTTTGGACAACCGAGCGATCGCGTTCTTCATGTGATCAAACCCGCACAGCGCCGGGCCCAGCTCGCGCTGACGGCCATGCGTCCGATGCTCGAGGGCAAACGGGTCTTTTTCTTCCCAGACAGTCAACTCGAGATCCCACTGGCCCGCTTCCTGGCAGAGGAAATGGGCATGAAGGTGGTCGAAGTGGGCGTGCCCTACCTTCATCAGGCCATGATGGCCGAGGAACTCAGGCCACTGTCTGCCGAATGGCGCATCGTCGAAGGACAGCACCTGGAACAACAACTGGCCCGCTGTCGCGCGGCAAGGCCAGATCTAGTGGTCTGTGGTCTGGGCCTGGCCAATCCATTGGAGGCCGAGGGCATGAGTACCAAATGGTCTATCGAGTTGGTCTTCACGCCAATTCAGGGTTTTGACCAAGCCGGTGACTTGGCCGAGCTCTTTACACGCGGCTTTGCACGAAAGGCACGCCTCGCCCGCCGCATTCCGATTGGGGTCGCGGCATGAAGCTCACGCTCTGGACCTACGAGGGCCCTCCGCACATCGGAGCCATGCGCGTGGCCTCTGCGATGAGGGATGTTCACCTGGTCTTGCATGCGCCGCAGGGTGATACCTACGCCGATCTGCTCTTCACCATGATCGAGAGAAATGACCACCGACCACCGGTCAGCTACACAACATTCGGGGCCCGTGACTTGGGCAAGGATACGGCGGCCCTCTTTCAAAGCACCATTCGAGAGGCCGTTGAGGTCCACAAGCCCAAGGCATTGATGGTCGCAGCCTCGTGCACTGCAGAGCTGATACAAGACGATCCGGCGGGACTGTCATCCGCTCTGAATCTGCCGATTCGGGTGATTCCCCTCGAGTTGCCGGCCTACCAGCGCAAGGAGAATTGGGGCGCATCGGAGACCTTTTATCAGATGGTGCGCCATTGTCTGATGGGCACAGATCAGGGCCTTAAAAGGGCCAATCAGAATGGCCCCGTCTGCAACATTCTGGGTTTCATGGGGCTCGGCTTTCGTCATCGGGACGACCTGAAGGCCATCGAAGAGCTGATTCGGGCCATGGGCATTGGCATCAATGTGGTCGCTCCTTGGCAGGCCAGTCCCGAGGATCTGCAGCGTCTTCCACTGGCCGATTTCAACATCATGCTCAACCCAGAGCTCTCAGAATCAACCGCTCTATACCTCAAGCGCCAGTGTGGCCAGCCCTTCACCCAGTCCATTCCGATTGGTGAGCAGGCCACCGACGCTTTTGTGCGGGAGGTGGCCCAATTGGCTGGTCTGGACCCCGATCAGGCCCTCTTCCGTGCGCGTCAGGCTCAGCCTTGTCGTGCAGCCTGGTACGCCGCCTCGGTCGATGCGACTTATCTCACTGGCAAGCGGGTCTTTATCTTCGGCGATGCCAGTCACGCCGTTGCTGCAGCCAGGGTGGCTACTCAGGAGATGGGCTTTGATGTGGTGGGCTTGGGCACCTACAGCCGCGAACAGGCTCGGCTGGTGCGTGAGATGGCCACGGAGTTACATCTGGAGCCTCTCATCACCGACGACTACCTGGAAGTCGAACGGGCGATTGCGGCCACCTCGCCAGAGTTGGTCCTGGGCACGCAGATGGAGCGCCATATTGCCAAGCGGATGGGCATCGCCTGTGCGGTGATCTCAGCCCCGGTTCATGTTCAGGATTTTCCTGCGCGCTATGCCCCCCATATGGGTTACGAGGGCGCCAATCAACTCTTTGACGCCTGGGTGGCGCCGCTCATGATGGGTTTGGAGGAGCACCTGCTCAAGATGTTTAAGGAGGACTTTGAGTTTCATCCTCAGGCTGTGGCCTCCCATCTGGGAGTTCAGCCTGTCGCACCAGAGGTGGACACACCATCAGACGAGGTGCGTGAGACTCCGCTGGCTTGGAGTGACGAGGCTCAGAAAGAACTGGGACGAATTCCATTCTTTGTTCGCAGCAAGGCCAAGCGCAACACCGAGCGCTACGCCCAGGCGCATGGCGTGAGCATGATCCAACGGGACACCCTCTATGAGGCCAAAGCCTTCTATGCCCAGCCTCGATAAGCGCTCACAGGCTGAGACGGTCAACATGGTGATTGTCACCATGGACACCCACCTGTCTTCGGCGACGGCCATGGCAGCCCGTCGTCTGGCCAAGCAGCACCCCGGACTGGTCTTGGAAATGCATGCCGCCTCAGAGTTCAGTGCCTCTGCTGATGCCTTGGCCTCGGTTCAGGCTGCCATTGCTCGAGCCAATATCTTGGTGGTCTCCATGCTGTTTTTGGAAGACCATTTCAAGCCGATCTTGGCGGATCTGCAGGCGGCTCGTGACCGGGTCGACGCCATGCTCTGCATCATGTCGGCTGCTGAAGTGGTCAAGCTCACACGACTAGATCGCTTTGACATGAGCAAGCCCAGTGGTGGCTTGATGAGTCTGCTCAAGCGCCTGCGTGGCAAGTCTGGCAGTTCAGCCGGTGGTGACTCTGGTCGCAGTGCTACTAACACGGGTGGGGCGGCCCAGATGCGCATGCTGCGTCGCCTGCCGAAGATTCTTCGCTTCATTCCGGGAACGGCCCAGGACGTTCGGATTTACTTTTTGTCCTTGCAATACTGGCTGGGTGGATCTGAGGACAACATGGTGGCCCTGACCACCTGTCTGGTCTCCCGCTACACCAAGGGACCACGATCCAGCTGGCACGGCTTTTCCAGTTTTCAAGAGCCAGTGCTCTACCCCGAGACAGGTCTGTACCACCCGGATCTCACGGGCCGACTGACCGAACAACTGGAGCAACTGCCTGGCCTGTCTGGTCGGGGAAGGGCGTCAGGGGGGCCGCGTGTAGGCCTGCTCTTGCTGCGGTCTTACCTACTGGCGGGCAACACTGCTCATTACGATGGTGTGATCCGAGCACTCCAGGCCCAGGGGTTGGTGCCGGTGCCGGCTTTTGCCGTTGGCCTAGATGCTCGACCGGCCGTCGAGGCTTTTTTCAAGAAAGACGGCCAATCAACAGTCGATGCGGTGGTGTCGCTGACGGGGTTCTCGCTCGTCGGTGGCCCCGCCTATAACGATGCTCAGGCCGCAGAGGAGCTGCTCGCCGGCCTTAATGTGCCTTACATAGCTGCCCACCCGCTTGAGTTTCAGACCCTGGCAGACTGGGGTGACTCTGATCGAGGCCTGATGCCGGTGGAGTCCACCATCATGGTGGCCATCCCTGAACTCGATGGTGCTGTGTCACCGATGGTCTATGGGGGACGCCCAGGAGCGGCTGGCCAGGTCTGCCATGGTTGTCACCGGGCCTGCCGATTCGATGGTCTGGACAATACCCTGGACATGGTCTCCTGTCCGGAGCGAGCGGAGCAGTTGGCTCAACGGGTGCAAAGGCTGGTGGCGCTGAGAACCGATCCGGTTGAGTCCCAAAATCTGGCACTCATCATCTTTAATTTCCCACCCAATGGTGGCAGTGTGGGCACCGCTGCGCATCTGTCGGTCTTTGAGTCCATGGTCCACACCCTCAGGGCCCTGAGGTCTGTCGGCTATGACGTACAAGATATTCCCGCCGACGCCAATGCCCTGCGGCAGGCCTTGCTCGAGGGCAATCGTCACCGCCATGGCACAGAGGCCAATGTATTGGCCGAACTCCCAGTTGCTCAATACATCGCGGCCGAGCCCCATCTTCACGAAATTGAGGCGGCCTGGGGCCCAGCGCCGGGTCGACAGCTCACCAATGGACGAAGCTTTTTTGTACAGGGCCTGTCATTCGGACGCATCAAACTCTTGGTGCAACCGGGTTTTGGCTACGAGGGCGACCCGATGCGGCTGCTCTTTGAGAAGGGCATGGCACCGACCCATGCCTTTAGTGCGTTTTATCGATTCATCCGTGAGGATCTGAAGGCGCATGCCATGGTTCATTTTGGGACCCACGGCGCCATGGAGTTCATGCCTGGTAAGCAGACCGGTAGCTCCGGCACCTGTTGGCCTGATCGCCTGATTCAACAGACGCCCAACTTCTATCTCTATGCCGTTAACAACCCCAGCGAGGGCACGATTGCCAAGCGTCGGTCGGCCGCGACGCTCCTCAGCTATCTGACGCCATCGGTCTGCGAGGCCGGCCTCTACAAAGGCCTGGCTGATCTCCGGCAGAGTCTCGACCGTTGGCGTTCGCTGCCCTTACATGGCCTAGGAACCTTAGATCTAGCCTCCGAGGTCGGTGGCGTGGCCAGTGTCGTCGTCGAGCAGGCCCGGGCCCTGGACCTCTCGGTAGCAGTCGATCTTGAACAAGACCAGGTCGGTCAGGTCGACCAGGCCTTCCAGGCCTTGCGCCAGAACCTGGATGAGATCGAGGGGACGCTGATCCCGCAGGGCCTGCATGTCTTTGGCCAGCCCATGCCGCTGGGGGAGCAGCGCGAAGTCTTGTCAGCCATGATCAAGGCCTGCCAACTCCAGTTGCCCGAGCAGGCGATTCCGGAGATTCTCTCGATTCTGGTCGAGTCTCAGACCCAGGAAAAGGCCAAGGCTGCGTTGAAAAAGTTGGTCTCTGCCGATGTGGCTGAGTCCGATGCACTGGCCACTTTGATGCGCGTGGCCTTTGGCCTGCGTGACAACCATGAGATGGAGGCCTTGCTGAGGGCGCTAAGAGGACAGTTCATCCTGCCCTCGGTCGGTGGCGACCTCTTCCGTGCGCCTGAAATTCTACCCACTGGTCGTAACCTGCATGGCTTTGATCCCTTCCGCATGCCCAGTCGTTTTGCCTGGCTGGATGGCCAGCGACAGGTAGAGCGTCTGTTGGCTCGGCACCTAGAAGCGTCTGGGCAACTGCCCGAGTCTGTGGCCATGGTGCTCTGGGGAACCGATAACCTGAAGACAGAGGGCGGGCCCATCGCGCAGGCCATGGCGCTCATGGGCGCTCGCCCCCGATTTGACGGATTTGGTCGTCTGGCGGGCGCCGAGTTGATCCCGCTATCCGAATTGGGTCGTCCACGGATTGACGTTGTGGTGACCCTGTCCGGCATCTTCCGAGATCTGTTGCCCTTGCAGATTCGCATGTTGGCCGAGGCCGCCTTGTTGGCCGCCCAGGCCGATGAGCCGCTGGATCAGAATGCCATTCGTCGCCATGTCCAAGAGACCATGTCCGCACAGGGCGTCGACCTCGAGACCGCTGCTCTGCGTGTCTTCGGCAATGCTGATGGTGCCTATGGTGCCAACGTCAACCATCTGGTCGACCAGGGCTGTTGGCAGAACGAGGACGAATTGGCGGACTGCTACGCCCGTCGAAAGGGCTTTGCCTACGGTCGCTCGGGGCAGCCGGTTCGCCAGCCCCAGGTCTTGGAAGCAGCGCTCTCGCATGTGGATTTTGCCTATCAGAATCTGGAGTCCCTTGAGGTCGGCATCACCTCGATTGACAACTATTTCGACACGCTGGGCGGCGTGAGTCGGCTGATTCGCAAGGCCAAGGGATCGAGCACGGAGACGCCGGTCTACATCGGCGATCAGACAGCCGGGCCCGGTGTGGTTCGAACGCTGTCTGAGCAGGTGGCCTTGGAGGCCAGAACGCGTGTGCTCAATCCCAAGTGGTATGAGGCCGTGCTCTCCCACGGCTATGAAGGGGTCCGCCAGATTGAGGCGCACCTCACCAACACCATGGGCTGGTCTGCAACAACTGGCCAGGTTCAGCCCTGGGTCTATCAGCAACTGACCCAGACCTTCCTAATGGATCAGACCATGCGCGACCGGCTGGCTGATCTCAACCCCAATGCATCGGCCAAGTTAACCGGCCGACTGTTGGAAGCCTCTGACCGCCACTACTGGACGCCAGACCCCCAGACCTTGCAGGCCCTCCGAGAGGCCAACGACCTCTTCGAAGACCGCATAGAAGGCCTTTACCAAGGAGCATCGACTTGAACATAGCAACCGTACCCTTTAGCGAGATTCGCCGAACGGGTCGCCCCCCCGACGGTGAGGGATCAGTCCAGGTCTCGTTAGACCCCAACCTCTCCATTGGTCAGGCCAAGGTGTTTGCTGTTTACGGAAAAGGTGGCATTGGCAAGAGCACCACCTCCTCCAATTTGTCCGTGGCTTTTTCGAAATTGGGCAAACGGGTGATTCAGATTGGCTGCGACCCCAAGCACGACTCCACCTTTACCCTGACCAAGACCTTGGTACCCACCGTGATTGATGTGCTCGAGCAGGTGGACTTTCACCCCGAAGAGCTGCGGGCCGAGGATTTTGTCTACGAGGGTTACAACGGCGTGCTCTGCGTTGAGGCTGGTGGGCCACCTGCCGGAACCGGCTGTGGCGGCTATGTCGTGGGTCAGACCGTCAAGTTGCTCAAGGAGCACCACCTTCTGGATGAGACCGATGTGGTGATCTTCGATGTTCTCGGTGACGTCGTCTGCGGTGGTTTTGCGGCACCACTCCAGCATGCCGATCGGGCCTTAATTGTGGCTGCAAACGACTTTGACTCGATTTTTGCCATGAATCGAATTGTTCAGGCTATCTCCGCAAAAGCGAAGAACTACAAGGTCAGACTTGGGGGCGTCATCGCCAATCGAAGCGCCCAGACGGATCAGATTGATCGCTTTGCCGATCGAGTGGGCTTGTCGAGGTTGGCCCATTTCCCCGACCTGGATGTGATTCGTCGCAGTCGGCTCAAGAAATCAACACTCTTCGAGATGGAGCCCTCGCCCGAGCTCGAAGCAGTACAGCAGGAGTACCTGCGCCTGGCGGCCGCCTTGTGGGCCGGGACGGCGCCCATGGCACCCGATTCCCTGAAAGACCGGGAGATTTTTGACCTATTGGGATTTGACTGATGAGCGACCACAGCTATTTTCAGCGCAGGAGCCAGATCGAGTCGTACTTCGATCGAACGGCCGCAGAGGCCTGGGAGCGCCTGACATCGGATGCGCCGGTCAGTGGCGTTCGGGCGACGGTTCGGGCTGGCCGCGCCGAGATGCGTCAACTGATGACCGGTTGGCTTTTGGAGCGACTGGGTCGGCAGGAGCCCAACGGGGATCCAAAAACACACCCGCTCGAGCAGATCACGGTCTTGGATGCTGGCTGTGGTACCGGACTGCTGGCAGTGGATCTGGCCAGGCTTGGGGCGCAGGTGGTCGCCACCGACCTGTCTCCCAAGCTGATTGAGGTGGCAGAGCGCCGACATCCAAATGACCTGGCACCAGGGTCAGTCTGTTTTCATGCGGGTGACATGCTCGATGCACGGCTCGGCCGTTTCGATGTGCTGATGGCCATGGATTCATTGATTCACTATGCCCCCGAGCAGGCCATGGCTGCAATATCGACGTTCGCGGCCAGGGTTCGCCGGACCATGATCATTACCTTCGTGCCCAGGACGCCTCTGCTCATGGCCATGATGGCGGTGGGTCGACTCTTTCCCAGCTCCGACCGGTCGCCAGGCGTTGTGCCGATCTCCGAGACTTGGCTGAGAGAGGCCATTGAACAGGCCCCGGCCCTTCGTGACTGGAGCATCGGTCGGGTTCAACGAGTCTCCAAGGGCTTTTACACCTCCACGGCCCTGGAGTTGAATCGCTCATGATGCTGCTGGACCTGTTCTCACCCAAACGCTGGGCCCGCGTGAACCCTCGCTGGCTGCCTTTTGCGGACTTGGTCAGCCAGGACCTGTCTCTACTGCGACTCTTGCGCCTGTCGCTCTTCCAGGTGTCGGTTGGTGTCTGCATGGCCTTGATGGTGGGCACCTTGAACCGCGTCTTGATCGTGGAGATGGGTGTGGCCGCCTGGCTGGTGGCCAGTATGGTGGCCCTGCCGGTCTTGGTGGCGCCCTTGCGCGCCATGGTCGGCTATCGATCGGATACCCACCGTTCATTCCTAGGGCTTCGTCGATTGCCCTATCTCTGGACGGGCAGCCTGTTGACCTTCGGTGGACTGGCGATCATGCCCTTTGCTCTGCTGCTGCTCTCGGGGGACACCCATTGGCCCAAAGCCATCGGGCCGGCCAGCGCGGCACTGGCCTTTCTGTTGGTGGGCCTCGGCATCCAGACCGTTCAGACAACAGGCCTGGCCTTGGCCACCGACTTGGTGGACCAGCCCAGTCGCCCCAGGATGGTGGCCCTGATGTATGCCATGTTGCTGGTCGGCATGGTCGGAAGTGGACTGCTGTTTAGCCTTCTCTTGCAAGACTTCAGCCCCTTGCGCCTGATTCAAGTGGTCCAGGGGGCGGCCAGTCTGGTCTTGGCCATGAACCTCTTGGCGATGTGGAAGCAAGAACCCAGGCGGCCTGATCTCACCCAGACCGATCACACACCGGCATTCGGATTGGCCTGGCGTCGATTTGTGGCCACCCCAGGGCACCGGCGTTTCTTGGTGGCTGTTTTTATGGGCACCGCAGCCTTTTCTATGCAGGACATCATTCTGGAACCTTATGGGGCGGAGGTGCTTGGCATGTCCGTCTCTCAAACGACGTTTCTGACCGTCCTGCTGTCCAGTGGGGCCCTGATGGCCTTCTGGCTTTCGGCCGTTGCCTTGAGAAAGGGCTATACGGCTCATCTCTTGGCAGCCATCGGAGCCCTGGTTGGAACGCTGGCCTTCTCGTTGGTGATTTTCTCCGAACCGGTTGGCAGCCCGGTGCTCTTTCAAGTGGGTACAGCGCTCATCGGATTCGGCGGTGGTTTTTTCTCAATCGGAACGCTCTCGGCGGCCATGTCTATGGAGACGGGTGGCCACACCGGCCTGGCCCTAGGTGCCTGGGGCGCTGTCCAGGCGACCAGTCTGGGTCTGGCCATTGGACTGGGTGGCGTCATCCGTGACCTGGTGTCGGCCATGGCTGTGCATGGCGAGCTGGGATCGGTGCTGACATCAACCGGTGCTGGCTATAGCGCGGTCTATCACCTCGAATTGTTGTTGCTGTTCATGACGCTGGTGGCCCTCGGGCCTTTGGTGAAGGTGTTTAAACGGTCCTCGGCAGACGAGGCATTTGGACTGGCCGAATTCCCCGGCTAGGACTTTGATCAAGAGAAGGAGAACGACATGGGAACCGGAGCAATTACGCAGTACGTGGATGTGGCCCAACTGGTGCTCTACCTGTTTTGGGCGTTTTTTGCAGGTCTGATTTATTACCTCACCGTTGAGAGCAAACGAGAGGGCTTCCCACTGGAAACCGATCGTGCCAACGGCAGCATCCGTTTTGACAACGGAATTGCTGGCATGCCGACACCCAAGGTCTACAAGACTGAGTTCCACGGTGACTTCGTGGCGCCGCATGGTCGGGATCGCCAGGAGCTGCCGGTCCAGGGCCGTTCACTGTCAGGCCTGCCCAGCATGCCCTTGGAGCCGACTGGCAATCCGATGACCAGCGGCATTGGCCCAGGCGCGTTCACCCAACGATCGACCAAACCGGACATGACAGCGGAGGGGCATGCTCGCATTGTCCCGCTGCGCGAGGCTGCTGGCTTCTCATTGGCTGAGCAGGACCTAGATCCAAGGGGTTTGCCTGTGCTGGGTGCAGACGGTCAGACGGGTGGTCGCGTGACCGATGTCTGGGTTGACCGATCGGAGCACCTGATTCGTTACCTAGAGGTTCAGACCAACGGTGGTCGTTCGGTTTTGGTGCCGATGAACTTTGCTCGTGTTCGCAAGGACCGGATCAAAGGCAATCGAGTCACGATTGAAGCCGTCCTGGCGGGACAACTCGAAGGTGTGCCAGGTTTGGCCAGCCCCAGTCAGATTTCCAGGCTGGAGGAGGAGGTGGTCATGGGCTACTTTGGGGCCGGTACCCTGTTTGCAACGCCTGATCGTCGGGAACCACTGCTGTGAAAGCGCATCATCACGGTCACGAGCATGAACTGGAGCCAGAGTACGGGCTGCCTGAGGCATTGCCAGAGCAGGAGCGAATTGTCTGGCAGGGTAGTCCCAGTGCGACGGCCCTCTTTCAGCGTGTCTTTCATGCCCGCGGCCTGGTGGTCTACTTCAGCCTCCTGATTGGCCTGAGAGTGGCTTTGGCCTATCAGCCGGATCAGGGCTGGGGCGTCGCGCTTCGGGAGGCCAGTTGGATGATTCCGGTTGCCGCTGTCGCCGTGATGGTGTTCGGCATCGTGGCCTGGCTGATGGCCAAAACCACGGTCTACACGATCACCACGCGACGGGTGGTGATGCGAATTGGGATCGTGCTCAACGTCACCTTTAACCTGCCGTTCAAGCGGATTGCATCCGCTGACCTGCGTCTCGGGTCTGCTGGTGTGGGAGACATTGCCTTGACTCTGGTGCCTGAGGACAAGATCGCCTTTCTACACCTCTGGCCGCATGCCAAGCCATGGACCCTGGCCCATCCGGTGCCCATGATGCGGTGTCTGCCCGCAGCAGAGCAGGTCGGCCGTTTGCTTCATCAGGCCTGCGCCCAGTGGGCGGGTCGTCCCTTGGGCAGCACGGTTGACGTCAAGCCGAAAGATGTCCAGCAACACCCAGACTTTCCGGGGCATCGGGACATGGTGAACGGTTGATGGATCGTCCGAGTCCGCGACTGATTTCTCGGCCCAAGCTAGAAGGCTGGCCCTTGGCCAGCATCGGCAGTCTGCTGCTGGCCAGTCTTATCCTGGCCGGCTGGTCCGCCCATGAGAAGAGAGAGCGTCTGGCGTTGGCCGACCAGGGATCCGTTCCCGCTTATCAGGGAACCAGCAGCATGATCTCCCGAAACCTGACGTTTCGAGATCAGCCGGACTCCAGCATCTCGGTGCGAGACGCGGACACCGGTCAACGGTTGGCCAGTATCGAGGGCGAGGCCGGGTTTGCGCGAAGCGTCCTTCGAAGCCTCGCTCGCACGCGTCTGAAGGCAGGGTATGGCCCTGATCGGCCATTCACCTTAACCAGGACCGAGCAGGGCGGATTGGTTCTCTCGGATGCCCTGACTGGAGAGCGAATCGACCTTGCGGCACTGGGACCGACCAATGCCGGTGTGTTTGCGCTGTATTTGAAGTGATGTTTGTTTGGAAGACAGAAAGAGAGGGGTCGTATGAGTGAGCATTCAGAAGTATTCGCCGCAGCCAGTGCCGCACATGAGCGCATGGCCGCCAGGAATCGTGAGATCAATGAGGCCACCCGAAAGGCCCAGCAGGACACGCTCCTGACGCCTCGTTTCTACACAACCGACGCAGCCGCCATTAACCGAGTGTCGGTGGACTCCCTGCGGCAGGAGTGGGATGCCCTGATGGCCGAGTTCGAGGCCGACAACAACGATGACCACTTTCAACGCCCCCCAGAACTGATCGGCCACAACTACGCTCAGGATCTAGAGCCCGAGCTTTACAAGGAATTTAGTGACTTTCTGATCAGCTCGGTGACTTCCGAGTTTTCGGGCTGTGTACTGTATGCCGAGTTAAAAAAGAAGGTGGACAACCCAGACATGAAGGCTGTCTTCGGCTACATGGCGCGGGATGAGTCTAGGCACGCCGGATTCATCAACCAGTGGCTTAAGGATTTCGGGATCGGCGTGGACTTGGGCCTGCTGACCAAGATTAAAAAGTACACCTACTTCAGACCAAAATTTATTTTTTACGCGACCTACCTCTCTGAAAAGATCGGTTATGCCCGATACATCGCCATCTATCGACAGGTCGAAAAGAACCCCGCCCATCGCTTTCATCCCATTTTTAAATGGTTCGAGAAATGGTGTAACGACGAGTTTAGGCATGGAGAGGCCTTCGCTTTGCTCATGCGAGCCAATCCTGACTTGCTACGAGGCGTGAATCTCTATTGGATTCGGTTTTTCCAGTTGGCCGTCTTTGCCACCATGTTTGTTCGGGACCATACCCGGCCGGTGATGCATCGGGCCTTGGGCTTCGATCCCACCGACTACGACATGCAGGTCTTGGAGATCACCACGCAGATCTGCAAGCAGGTCTTTCCCGTCACGCTGCAAATCGATCACCCCGACTTCCTGCGTCTGCTGAAAGTCCTCTGTGACGTTCAGGACGGCGTCGATGCTGCGCGGGCCCGTGGTGGTCTGATCGGGCGGGCACAATTGGCCTGGCAGGCTACACGTGGCGCCTGGACCTTTGCCCGGCTGTATTTCATGCCGACTTGTCGGGCGCCCTTGCCAGCGCAGGCCCGTCTTGCGCCGACCTGGTAGACCACGATGATGATCCTCGCCGCTCTGGCGATTGCCCTGCTGTCCTGGTGGCTCTTGACTGGCCTGGTGCTCTGGGGCAGTCGGGGTAGCGCGTTACGTCAGCGATTCTCCATGGCGGTCTGGTCGGTGGGTCTGATGGTGGGCCTCTCGGTTCACGCCGAGGCAAGCCGCTCAGACACTGTGGTGGCGAGCCTGCTGTGTTTTCTGGCTGTGCTCGCCGTCTGGGCCTGGCAGGAGGCTGCCTTTCTGGTGGGAGTGGTCACTGGCCCCAACCGGGCGCGGGCGACCCCAGACCTGGTGGGCTGGCGTCGGTTCTGGCGGGCTTTTTTGACCGTCTCGCATCACGAGTTGGCGTTGTTGGCCTTGTTCGCAGCCTTGCTGATGCCGTCGATAGGAGCCAGCAATCAGACTGGCCTGGCGACCTTTGCCGTGTTGTGGATCATGCGTCTGTCGGCCAAGCTCCACCTCATGCTGGGTGTCAAGAATTTCTACGAGGAGTTCCTGCCCACGCGTCTGTCGCACATGGCCAGCTACTTCAGGCGTCGTGACTTTAACTGGCTCTTGCCCCTGAGCGTGGGCGCTGGATTGTGGATGGCCTATGCCCTGTGGAACCTGATCCAGGGCGCGAGCCAACCCAGCGGGATTGCCTTTGGTTTTTCACTGGTGCTCGGTCTGGTGATTCTGGCTGTCATCGAGCACGTGCTGCTCTTTCTGCCCTGTCAGCCCCAGCGGCTCTGGAGCTGGGCCCTTCGGTCGGACTCCTCGATCATTCGTGAACGAATTGGGTGATCAGAACCAGCCGCTCAGGTTTTTACGCGCGCGCAGTTTGGGCTGGAGGTTGGCCAGAAATGGAATCGCATCCTCTGCGGATCGATGTAAAAACCAGCTGCCGTAGGCAGCCACGATGGCCAGGATGAGAAGCAGTTCGATCATGTTGAGGGTCCTTTCTAGCTTAGCGTTTCGGAGAGGTGAACCAGAGTCTGTCCGCGGGCCCTGGCAGCGGTCTGTTGATGCCAGCTGGGGCGTCTCCCGCAGTTAAAGCCATGGTCAACACCCGGATGCATCACGATGCGAACATTGCCCCGGCCATGCAGGCTCTGACGGACCGCCTGGACTGCTTTGTTGGGGATGTAGGCGTCTTTCTCGGCGAAGTGAAAGAGCAGGGGGCAAGAGATGTCCTCGACCAATTCCAGGTGTTGGTCAATGCCACCGCCGTAGTAACAGACGGCTGTGTCCACGCCCGCCCTGGCGGCGGCCACAAACGACAGCATGCCACCCATACAAAACCCCACAGAACCCACCAGACCGGTGCAACTGTCCAGGTGCTTGACGGCCTCCACACTGCGCTGAAGGTCAGCGGCGGCGAGGTCTACGTTGAGGCGCGACAACAAACCCAGGCCCTTCTCGAACCCCACCGCGTCATAGGCGAGGTCGGTCCTGGGAGACTCCCGCCAGAAAATGTCTGGGGCTATCACCACAAAACCATCCGCTGCGTACTGGTCAGCCACCGCCCGAATGTGCTCGTTGACGCCAAAAATTTCTTGGATCAGGAGCAGACCAGGGCCACGACCGGTAGCCGGCTCGCTCACGTAAGCCTCAAAGGGGCGCCCATCGGCGCTGGGAACTGAAATCCATCGGCTGGTCATAGTGTCTGGGACCTTTCTGGTTCGATTGACCACTTCGCCGAGATCTTGACATGACCAAAACACAACTTCAAAGCATGAAACCCACTAATGGGGGTGGGAAAACCCCACGCCGCCCGCTCATCGCTGCCCTGGCCTGGCTGGTTGGTCTGGGGGGCGCTGGGAGCGTGCAGGCCTCATCTGGGGTATCGACAACCAAGCCACAGGCGGGCCAGCAGGTCATAGGACGCCTGGCCTGGGACGTGAGCGAGGTGAGCGTGGGCCAGTTTCGCCATTTCGCCCGCAGCACAGGATTTGTCAGTCGGGCCGAGAGAGAAGGCGGTGGCTACATCTATGAGTTTGGCTGGACCAAGAAGTCTGGCTGGACTTGGCAGAGCCCATTCGGCCGACCGGCCGCTGACAACGAGCCAGCGGTTCACCTGACCTTTGATGAGGCGCAACAAGCCTGCCGTTTTTTTGGCAAACGTCTGCCCACCGATTCAGAATGGGTCTCTGCGGCTTATACCGAGCAGCGGCCCACGCCACCGAGCCCATTTCAGGCTGGCCGACAGTACCGGTGGCCCAATGGTGATACACCCAAGGCCAGCCACTGCCTGTCGGGATGCGGCGGTTACCCCGGGCTGGCGCCGCAGGGCGTGTTGGACCGTGGTGTTGGACATGTGGCCGTTGACCGCACCCCACCCGGTGTGAATGGCCTTCGGGACATGGGCGGCAACGTCTGGGAGTGGGTCGATACCGGCCAAGGCTCGGAGCGCATCACCAGGGGGGCTTCCTGGTGGTACGGACCCGAGCGGCAGCTGGTGGATGATGTGGCTACCAAGCCTCGCGACACCAGGGTCGCGTATATTGGGTTTCGATGTGTTCAGGAAATGAAATAGATGTTGAATTCGATTAAAAAAATCTCCTTCAAAACAAAACTCCTCGCGGTCATTGGTCTGCTGGTCCTTGTGGCGGTGGTCTGGCGTCAGACCAGACCGGTCGAGGTGCAGTCGACCCCCGTGGTCACAGCCTTCCCCTCGTCTCTGATGTCCACCTTAAATGCGAGTGGCTATGTGGTGGCTCAGCGAAAGGCGGCCATCTCCACCAAGGCCCAGGGGCGCCTGGAATGGCTGGGGGTTGCTGAAGGCTCGGTGGTCAAACAGGGACAGTTGCTGGCTCGCCTGGAGCGACAGGAGTTGACGGCGCAGTTGGCGCAGGCCAAGGCACAGGTGGGCTTGGCTCAGGCTGAACTGGACGATGCCATTCGTGAATATGAACGATCCAAGTCTCTGCTGGCCAAGCAGTACATCTCTCAGGCTGCAGCAGACTCTGCCAGGGCTCGATTCGAAAAGGCTCGAGCTCAACAGACTGCGTCGGCGGCTGCTCAGGCGGTGGCGCAGGCGGCCTTTGACCAGTCAGAAATCCGGGCTCCCTTTGATGGCGTGGTGCTGACCAAAAATGCAAATGTGGGTGACAACATCACGCCCTTTTCATCAGCTGCTGACAGCAAGGGTGCGGTGGTGACCATCGCTGATATGACGACGCTGGAGGTGGAGGCTGATGTCTCCGAGTCTAGTCTGGGCAAGATCCGAATTGGCCAGCCAGTGGAGATCGGTCTCGATGCACTGCCCAGCGAGCGTTTTTCAGGGGTGGTGGCCCGGATGGTGCCGACCATTGATCGAGCCAAGGCGACTCGGCTGGTTAAGCTCAAGTTCAACCAGATCGACCCCAGGATCCTGCCGGACATGTCAGCCAAGGTCTCCTTTTTAGACAAGCCACTGCCGCCCGAGCAACGCAAGCCAGTGGTGGGAGTCAACCAGGCCGCCGTGCTGACACAGGGCGATGAGTCTGCGATTTTTGTCATTGAATCCGACCGTCTGAAACGGATGACGCTGCCCAAGCCCCTGGCCACCATGGGCGAGTTGGTGCTGGTCCCGGGACTGAAATCCGACCAGCGGGTGGTGCTTCGGCCCGCTGCGGGACTTCGCGATGGACAATCCGTAAGGTCTGCCAAGCAGTGATCGATGTTCAAGCATTGGGGAAGTACTACCAGCGAGGTGATCAGCAGATCACGGTCCTCGACGGCCTCAACTTAACGGTCAACGATGGCGAGTTTGTGGCGCTCATGGGCCCCTCAGGGTCTGGCAAGAGCACGCTTCTCAATCTGATCGCAGGCATTGATCGGCCGACCGCCGGCCGAATCATCATCGATGGCATCGATGTTGGCCAACTGAGCGAATCGGAGTTGGCCAAGTGGCGTGCCAGACATGTTGGGTTCATTTTTCAGTTCTACAACCTGATTCCGGTGCTCACTGCGGCCGAGAACGTTGCACTGCCCCTGACCCTGACTGACTGTCCGGCAGCCGAGCGTGCTGATCGCGTGGCCAAGGCCTTGGCCGCCGTTGGTCTATCAGATCGTGCTGGGCATATTCCCAGTGAACTCTCTGGCGGTCAGCAACAGCGTGTGGCCATTGCCCGGGCCTTGATCACCAATCCAAGCCTGATTGTGGCGGACGAGCCCACCGGTGATTTGGATCGCAAGTCAGCGCAGGATGTGCTGGCCATGCTCCAGCAGCTCAACCGTGAGCGCGGCAAGACGATTGTCATGGTGACCCACGACCCCAAGGCTGCTGACGCAGCCGGTCGGGTGGTGCATCTGGAGAAGGGTCAGCTCATGGCGCAGGCCAGTCACTGACAGAATCGATGCTGTTATTTCGTCTGGTCTTCCTGAACATCTGGCGCAACCGTGGGCGTGCGATCTTGACGCTGTTGGGACTGGTGGTGGCCGTGCTGGCTTTTGGTCTGTTGTCGACGGTCGTTCGGGCCTGGTACTCGGGGGCTGAGTCGGCCAGTCAGGCTCGACTCATCACCAGAAGTGCTGTGTCTCTCATTTTTCCGTTGCCCCTCTCATACGGGGACCGGATCCGCCAGGTCGACGGTGTCCAGGCCATGACCGTCTCGCGATGGTTCGGTGGAGTCTACAAAGACACCAAGAATTTTTTCCCTCAATTCGCCGTTGACCCAGAGACCTACTTTAAGATCTATTCCGAGTATCGACTGACTGACGAGGAGAAGGCTCGTTTCTTCCGCGATCGTCGCAGTGCAGTGGTAGGGCGTCGCCTGGCTGACACCTATGGCTTTCAGGTGGGTGATTTGATCAGCCTCAAGGGTCAGTTGTTTCCTGGTCAGTGGGAGTTTCTGGTCGCAGGCATCTACGAAGGTGCAGAGGAAAAGACCGACACCAACAAGATGTACTTTCATTGGGCCTACCTCAACGAGGAAATCAAGCGCCGCAATATCTCCCGCGATGCGGACAGCGTTGGTGTTTTCATCACCAGCGTGCAGGGGGCTGACCAGGCGGCTGCCGTGGGCTTGGCCATTGATGGCCTCTTTCAGAACTCGCCCAAGGAGACGTTGACCGAGACCGAGCAGGCCTTCCAATTAGGCTTTGTGGCCATGACCGAGGCCATTGTGGTGGCGATCCGAGCGGTGTCGTATGTGGTCATTCTGATCATCATGGCTGTTATGGCCAACACCATGAGCATGACGGCCCGCGAGAGGACCAGCGAGTATGCAACCCTCAAGGCCTTGGGCTTCTCGCCGTTTTTTGTGGCCGGGCTGATTGCGGCCGAGTCCCTCTTGTTGGCTGTTTTGGGCGGCCTCATTGGCATTGGTCTGACTTACCCATTGGCTGAGGCCTTTCATTCGGCGACCGGAACACTCTTTAAGAGCTTCGTAGTCTCCCTAGACACCAACCTGATGCAAATGGTGGCGGCGATCGTCACTGGGCTATTTGCCGCTCTCTGGCCGGCGATCAAGAGTTATCGAATTCGCATCGTCGAGGGCCTTCGGGCCATTTAGGACGGGTTCTCATGGCCTGGTCCGCAATTCCCATTCAGTACAGTCTGCGCAACCTCTGGGTGCGAAAGACCACCACGCTGTTGACGGCTTTGGGCATGGCGCTGGTGGTCTACGTCTTTGCGGCGGTGCTCATGCTGGAGGCTGGTCTGCGCAACACACTCGTAAACACCGGTGAGGCTGACAACATGGTGATCACCCGACAGGGCACCGCCACCGAGGTCCAGAGTTCGATCGACCCATTGCAGGCCTCTATTGTCGCCAGCCTGCCTGAGGTGGCCAGTCGCATCGAGCCGTTGGCGTCCTATGAGACGGTGGTCTTGATCAACCTGGACAAGCGAGAGACCGGGCGGCCGTCCAATCTGGTGATTCGTGGTCTGAACGAGGCCGGCCGCGAGCTGCGTCGGCAGGTGAGTTTGGTATCGGGTCGCGTCCCGCGACCAGGTACCGATGAGGTCATGGCTGGTCTGGCTGCCTCCAGGCAGTTTGTGGGTCTCGAACTGGGAGGGTCGGTTCGTTTTGCCGGTCGTGACTGGCCGGTCGTTGGTGTCTTCGACGGCGGTGGCAGTGGCTTCGACAGTGAACTCTGGGCGGATGCGGATGTTTTACGTCAGTCCTTTCGTCGCAGCAGCTACTCGAGCGTGATTGTGCGTCTCTTGGACCCCGCCAAGGCACAGGCCTTTGCAGAGCGCGTTCAGGCAGATCCCAGGCTACCGCTTCAGGCAAAATCAGAGCGAGAGTTTTATGCAGAGCAGTCCGAGACGCTGTCTCGCTTTATCAAGATTCTCGGACTGACGTTGACGGTGATTTTTTCGATCGGCGCTGTGATCGGCGCCACCATCACCATGCAGTCGGCAGTAGCCACGCGTGTGGCGGAGATCGGCACGCTGCGAGCCTTGGGTTTTGCCAGGCAGGCCATCTTGTTGGCTTTTCTTGCTGAGGCGATTGCCCTGTCTTTGGTGGGGGGGGCGATCGGTCTGGGCCTGGCCAGCCTGATGCAGGCCATCGAATTTTCAACCACCAACTTTCAGAGTTTTTCGGAACTGTCGTTTGGTTTTCTGCTCACACCTGGCATCGTGATACAGGCTCTGGTGTTTTCGATTCTCATGGGAACCGTTGGTGGCATGCTGCCCGCCATTCGGGCCTCCCGCATCGCCATTGTGGAGGCGCTTCGTGCGGCCTAGTCAGAATGCCTGGCGATTTGGATTCTGGTTGGCCTGGCGGGACCGTCGGGCCAGCCACCTGCGTCTCATGGCCTTGGTCTTGATGGTGACTGTCGCGGCCACCTCCGCCGTCGGATTTCTAGCCAGCCGAGTGCAACAAGCCTTGTTCGCCGACGCCCAAGCCAGCCTTGGGGGCGATCGACTACTGGTCTCCGACCGCCCCATTCCCTCTGACTGGATCCAGGCCGCACGCCAGGGGGGGCTGACGTTTACGCAGGGGGCCCAATTCCCCTCCATGGCGTTGGGACCTGCTGGCTCAGCCTTGGTGTCGGTAAAGGCGGTCCAGGAGGCCTATCCACTGAAGGGACGTCTGCAGGTCGATGCCGACCGCCCATTGGGCGAAGATGATGTCTATCTCGATCAGTCGCTGTCGGCTCGACTGGGGGTCAGACTCGGGGACCGTATTGACCTGGGGGCCAGCCGTCTTCGCGTGTCGGGCTGGATTCTGCAAGAACCGGACCGAGGCATTGGCTTTGTCAATTTCTCGCCCAGGGTCTTGATGCGTCAAGAGGCCTTGGCCAGGACTGGACTTCAGACTGCAGGCAGTCGCATCAGCTATCGCCTCTGGGTGGCTGGCTCAGCAGAGGGTTTGGCCCAATTTGACCAACTGGTTCAGCCGACCATCGGGGCGGGTCAGCGTTACGAGACCCTGGACAATGCGCGTCCTGCGCTCAAGGAAACTTTGGTGAGGGCTCAACGGTTTTTGAGTCTCTCCGGCATGGTGGTCTTGCTGATGTCCTGTGTCGCCTTGGTCTTGGCCGCTCGGCAGATGGCGGGTCGGGCTCTGCCAACTCTGGCTGTTCTCAAGGCGACTGGGGCCAGCCGGCAGTCGTTGGTGATCTATTGGGTGCTCAAGCTTTTGATGACGGGTGCAGCTGGATTGGCCGTGGGGCTCCTGGTGGGGTTTTCTGTGAGCATTGGATTGGCATCGATCCTGTCCGAGCTGCTGGGCCGAAGCTTGAGTGTCGATGCAACCGATGGTCGACTCTGGATGGGCCCTGCCTTTCAAGCCTCTGTCCTTTGCTTCGGACTACTCGCCTTGTTTGCCTGGCCTGCGGTTCGCCGGGTCCTTCAGGTAAGCCCTTTAGCCAGCCTTCGGTCTCAGGAGCAAAGTCCGCAGCCAGGCTCTGCATCCAGTCCTGGCGTCTGGTCTAGGCGTCGGGCCTCGTTGGCACGCTGGCTCATGCTCACGATCGGCGTGCTGGGTTTGCTGTGGTTTGGCAGTGGAGATTTAACCCTGGGCCTATCGGTCGGCTTGGGTTTTTTAGTCTTGGCGGCGGTGTCGGCATTGGTGCTGTCGGGGCTTTTTGCGGGGTTGTCGAGGGCGCTGCGTGTAAGGGCTCTGACGTCTTGGTCCTTCTATGCCCTTGCTCAGTCGCTTCGTCGACGCAGGGCGAGCCTGGTCCTGCAGGGGTTGGGGCTTACACTGGCCTTAGGTGCTCTGGGGTTGCTGATTTTTCTTCGGGCCGATCTGGTGGAGGCCTGGGGCCGCAGCCTGCCGGATCAGGCCCCTAACCGTTTTGTTCTGAATATCCTGCCGGAAGAACGGGAGTCGGTTGCCAGGCGCCTTCAGGCTCTTGGTGTGCAAGACCTACAGCTCTATCCGATGGTGCGGGGCCGACTGGTCGGCATCAACGACCGAATGGTGGGCCCAGATGATTTTGAGGATGACCGGGCAAAGCGGCAGCTCGATCGTGAGCTCAACCTGTCCTATGCCGCGGTCTTACCGGCTCACAATCAGTTGGTCCAGGGCCAGCCCCTGAGACCCGATCGATCCGAGGTCTCGGTGGAGCAGACATTGGCCAAATCGCTCGGATTGCAGTTGGGTGATCGCCTCACGTTTGACATCGCCGGTGAGTCTATTTCGGCCACGGTCAGTAGCATTCGGGCACTGCGATGGGATTCGATGGCCGTTAACTTTTTTATGGTTCTAAGCCCTAGCCTGATTCAGGATCAGGCCCAGACCTTCATCACGTCGTTTCATGCTCCTGCGGCCATCAGCAATCAAGTGGACCGCCTGGCTGCTGAATTTCCATCGCTGACGGTCGTGAACCTCGATGGCATTCTTCGTCAGCTTCGGCAGGTCCTCGATCAGACCGGTTTTGCGGTTCAAGCCCTGTTTGTCTTTAGTCTGGTCGCTGGAGTCTTGATTCTGGTGACCTCGTTGTCAGTGACCAAGGCCGATCGAATTCGCGAGGCTGGGGTGCTGAGAGCTTTCGGTGCGAGTCATCGACAGCTCCAGCAGGCCCAGCGCCTTGAGCTGCTGGTTTTGGGAGCCGTTTCTGGGCTGGCCGCGGCCATCTGGTCGCAGGCCATGGGCTGGGGTGTTGCCCGATTTGCCTTTGAGCTCCCCGTGGCGATTAACTGGGTCAGCATGTTGCAGTTATCAGTGGCAGGTGTTGGGCTGGCCTGGTTTGGCGGTTGGCTGGTCCTTCGCGAGGTCAGCCGGGTACCGCCTGTTCAGATCCTGAGGCACCTTTCGGGTTAACCCCAGCAATTTTCCACACTGCAAAAACAGCATTCCACATAGTGGAATATTGATGTTGCGTAACACCTATTTCATTTCTCATTGTGCAAACCACTCTTTCATAATACAAAAAATCAATCTAAATCATTGTTTTTAATAATTAAAAAATTTACAAAAAAACAAAATATTTAGCGATGCAAGGCAGCAAACCCCCTAGGATGAAGACACCAAATTCATCCTTTAGGGAGTCCTACCATGGCAACGCGTGAACAAGAAGCACAGAAACTTCAAAAAGACTGGTCTGAAAACCCCCGCTGGCGCGGCATCAAGCGCGGTTACACCGCCGATGACGTGGTCCGCCTGCGTGGGTCTTTGCAGCCTGAGCACACCCTGGCCAAGCGCGGCGCAGAGAAGCTCTGGAATCTCGTTAACAACGAACCCTTTGTTAACAGCCTCGGCGCCCTGACGGGCAACCAGGCCATGCAGCAGGCCAAGGCCGGTCTCAAGGCCGTCTACCTCTCAGGCTGGCAGGTCGCTGGCGATGCCAACCTGGCCGGCGAGATGTATCCGGACCAGTCCCTCTATCCCGCCAACTCCGTCCCCCAGGTCGTTCGTCGCATCAACAGCACCCTGACCCGTTGTGACCAGATCCAGTGGATGGAAGGTAAGAACCCATCCGACGCCGATTACATCGACTATTTCCTGCCCATCGTCGCCGACGCTGAGGCAGGTTTTGGTGGCGTCCTCAATGCCTTCGAACTCATGAAGTCCATGATCGATGCCGGCGCTTCTGGCGTTCACTTCGAGGACCAACTGGCCTCCGTCAAGAAGTGTGGCCACATGGGTGGCAAAGTCCTGGTGCCCACCCGTGAGGCCGTTGCCAAGCTGGTCGCTGCACGTCTGGCGGCTGACGTGATGGGCGTACCGACTGTGCTGCTGGCCCGTACCGATGCCGAGGCGGCCGACCTGGTTACCTCCGACGTTGATGACAACGACATGCCCTTCCTCACCGGTGAGCGCACCGTCGAGGGTTTCTATCGCACCAAGAACGGCCTTGAGCAGGCCATCTCCCGCGGTCTGGCTTATGCCCCGTATGCCGACATGATCTGGTGTGAGACCGGTACGCCTGATCTGGCCTATGCCCGCGCATTTGCCGAAGCCATCCACAAGCAGTTCCCGGGCAAGCTACTCGCCTACAACTGCTCGCCCTCGTTCAACTGGAAGAAGAATCTGGATGACGCCACGATTGCCAAGTTCCAGCGTGAACTCGGTGCCATGGGTTACAAGTTCCAGTTCATCACCCTGGCCGGCTTCCACAGCCTGAACTACTCCATGTTCAACCTGGCTCATGGCTATGCCCGCAACAACATGACTGCCTTCGTCGAACTGCAGCAGGCCGAGTTTGCTGCCGCCGAAAAAGGCTTCACAGCCGTGAAGCACCAGCGTGAAGTCGGCACCGGTTACTTCGATGCCGTGACCACGACGATCGAGCGTGACGCGTCTACTGCAGCCCTGCATGGGTCTACCGAAGACGAACAGTTCTTTGACAACAAGGCTGGCTCCAAAAAAGTCGCCTAAACACCAGCTTCTGAGGAGGAGACCCCCAGCTCACAATACCCAGAATGGGTTGGGGACAACAAGGGGAGGTGACGGGTGCGATCCATCCGTCCGATACACAAAAGGGAGGTGCACCACACCTCCCTTTTTTATTGGCTTTGTCGGCCGCGGGGCACCGACGGGCTGGCGTCTGGGCTACGCGCTTTGCGAGTGGGGGTGGATCGGTTAGAGGGTCCCTTGGCTGAGGCCGCTGGTACAAAAGGCTTGGCTTCTCTGAGCAGCTCGAAACTGGCTGATGCATCCTGCCCGAGTTGCTTGACCAGCCATGGCATGGCCTCGCGACAGGCTTGTTCCAGGCCATACGGGGGGTTGAGCACAATCACATGGCTACCCATCAGGCCGAGACCATCCTTGAGGGGATCCCTGACGCGAAAGGCCACATGCAGCTTGTTGGCCACTGGCATGTTCATCACCTGGCGGACGAATCGATCCACTTCAAAGCGTTGGAGCATGGGCAGCCAAATGACATAGCAGCCAGACGCAAAGCGAGCCACGGCATCGCGCAGGGCTGCGATGGCTTTGTCGTAGTCGGTCTTGATCTCGAACGACGGATCCATCAGCACCAAGGCCCTTCGGGAGATGGGTGGCAAGGCGGCCTTTAATTGGGCGAAGCCGTCGGACTTTAGGGCTTTGACCTTGCGTCCGAATGGGGCCAGGGTCTCTTGCAGAATGGGATGGTCCGTCGGGTGAATCTCGCAGGCCCGCAGGCTGTCAATCGGACGGAGCTGTTGAGCCAGCAGCAGGGGAGAGCCCGGCAGCCACTGCAGTTGCTCGGTGTTGGCAAGTCGGATTTGGGTCATGTAATCACGAATGAGCGCTGGCATGCCGGCATCCTTCATGGGCCAGAGCCGGCCCACGCCCGTCTGGTATTCCGCCTTGTCGCGCACCAGTCTGGCGTCAGCCGCGTAGCGGCCAGCCCCCGCATGCGTGTCCACCACGGTCAGCGCCACGGGCTTCTGTTGCAGGTAGTCCAGGCAGTAAAGGGCAATGGCGTGCTTGAGAACGTCGGCATGATTGCCGGCATGAAAGGCGTGTCGATAGGCGAGCATCCGCCTACTCTATCGGCTTTTTGACTCATCCCGGGTTTTGCACAGGATCGTCGCCATTTGATCGAAGTCGGTGCATAGACGCTTAGACGCAGGAATGCATGCACCTCTGTGGTGCCACAGCGGGTCACTCGCGCATCCGCAAGGGGCGTGGACCAAGCAGTTTTATGGCCTGCATGCCATGGCATGCCGTTTGCTGTGAGTACTCCATGAACAGACCATACCCTCCTAAAACTCGGCATGGCAGGTGAGATGACCTTTGTTGACGAGTGTCTGAAGTCCTACGGGGCCCCTGCCGAACCGCAGGCCCATGCGGCTGGCTTCTGGTCCTGGCTGGAGCAGCAACCTCCGGAGGCGATGGCCAGGGCCCGTCAGGATGCGGACCTCCTGTTTCGTCGCGTCGGCATTACTTTTAATGTCTATGGAGATGAGGCCGGTGCGGAACGCCTGATTCCGTTTGACTTGATCCCACGCATCCTACCCGCAGCGGAATGGCAACGTCTGGAGGCCGGGCTACGTCAGCGGGTTAGCGCTCTGAATGCTTTTTTGCAGGATGTCTATCACGAGCGACGAATCATCGAGGCCGGCCTGATCCCAGCCGATTTGATTTACCAGAATCCTCAGTACCGTCCAGAACTGTCCGGGGTCAAGATGCCCCATGACGTTTGGGCGCACATCAGTGGTGTCGACATAGTGCGAGCCGGAGTGGGGGAGTTCTATGTCCTGGAAGACAACCTAAGGGTGCCATCTGGCGTCTCCTACATGATCGAGGATCGTAAGGTCATGATGCGTCTATTCCCGGAACTGTTCTCTCGTAATGCGGTTGCACCGGTGGAGCACTACCCGGATCTGTTGCTCGAGCACTTGCGTTCGGTGGCGCCGATTGGCGTGGACAATCCAACCGTGGTGGTACTGACCCCGGGTGTCTACAACAGCGCCTACTTTGAACATGCCTATCTGGCCCAACAAATGGGTGTCGAGTTGGTAGAGGGCAGTGATCTTTTTGTCAACGATGAACGGGTGTTTGCCAAGACCACTCGAGGTCCTCAGCGCATTGATGTGATCTATCGCCGAGTGGACGATGACTTTCTAGATCCATTGACCTTTAGGGCCGATTCCACCCTAGGCGTAGCTGGTCTGGTTGGAGCGGTTCGGGCGGGCCGGGTGACGGTCTGTAATGCGATTGGAACCGGTATTGCGGATGACAAGGCTGTCTACCCCTATGTCCCAGACATGATTCGGTTCTACCTGTCAGAGGAGCCGATTCTGAACAATGTGCCCACCTACCTCTGTCGTCGAGAGCAAGACCTGCGTTATGTCCTGGATCACTTGCCCGAGTTGGTGGTCAAAGAGACCCATGGGGCCGGTGGCTACGGTATGTTGATTGGCCCCAAGTCTAGCAAGGCAGAGATCGAGAATTTTCGTGCTCGAATTCTGGCCTCGCCCCAGACCTATATTGCCCAGCCGACCCTGGCCTTGAGTACCTGTCCCACCTATGTGGAGGAGGGCATTGCTCCTCGTCACGTGGATCTCAGACCCTTTGTCCTGTCCGGCCAGAGAATCTCCATGGTTCCTGGGGGCCTTACCCGTGTGGCTCTAAAGAAAGGTTCCTTGGTGGTGAATTCCTCACAGGGTGGTGGTACCAAAGACACCTGGGTGCTGCATGCTTAGCCGCCTGGCCGACAACCTGTATTGGATGTCTCGATACATCGAGCGCGCTGAAAACACGGCTCGAATGCTCGATGCGCAACACCAGGCCAGTATGCTGCCCGGGGGTACGGAGCAGGCCCTGTCCCAGTGGGAGGCCTTGTTGCGTCGTAGTGAATTGGTGGATGGCTATCAGGCTCGTCACCCGGATCTCACCGCGGAACGGATTCTGGAATTCATGGTTAGCGATGCCGATAATCCGTCGAGCATCTTTAGTTGTCTGCAGGCTGCACGGGACAATGCCAAGGCCGTTCGGGTGGTACTGGCGCCGGAGTTGTGGGAGTCGGTTAACACCACCTGGATCGAGATGCGATCCCTCATTAGAACGCCCAGTTGGCGTCGTGATCCCGGCAAGGTCTTCGAGTGGGTGAAGTATCACTCCCATCTATTTCGGGGCGTGATGATCGGGACCATGCTCAAGGACGAAGCCTATTTCTTCAGTCGGATGGGCACCTTTGTCGAACGGGCTGACAACACGGCCCGCATTTTGGACGTCAAGTACGTGGCCCGTGAGACGGCTCTTACCGATGCGGCTGGCAGTGCTGATTACTACTTTTGGGCCTCTGTGCTTCGATCCGTCTCGGCCTTTGAAATCTACCGGAAGGTCTACCGAGACGTCATCACGCCGACCCGGATTGCCGAGTTGTTGATCCAGCGCAGCGACATGCCTCGCTCCTTGTTAGCCTGCATGACCGAGCTCATGACAAATCTAGAGCAAGTGGCAGACCCCAAAACCTCAGAGGCTCTCCGACAGGCTGGTCGCCTGCGGGCTCAGATCCAGTACCTGAGAGTCGACGAATCCTTTGAACCGGATATTCATCGATTTCTGGGTAACTTTTTAAAAGACGTGAATGCCCTGGCCTCTCGCATCAGCGAGGAATTCTTGGTGCCCTTGGTGCATGAGCAATCACTCTAGATAATCCACTGCGAAAGGACCGATACAGGTGCGCATTCTGATCAATCATCAGACCCATTACGACTATGAGGATTTCACCCGGTATGCCATTCAGCGTCTCTACCTGACACCAAGAGATGAGCCGGGCCAGCGTGTCCTGCGCTGGGAACTCACGGGCGACGGAGAGATGCGTCAGCAAAAGGATGCTTTTGGCAACACCGTGACCACCCTGGTGACCACCAAACCCCGAAAGTCCATCAGCATTTCGGTGGTTGGGGAGGTGGAGTCTATGGCATCTCCACTTGATCCAGCCAAGCATTATCAGTTTGAGAGGGGCCCACACGAGCCGCCGGTGGAAGTCTTTCTCCGTCCCACTGGTCTGACACAGGCCAACGCCGAGATGGTGGATTTTGCCCGCAGCCGAATCTCACCGACGAGTCATGAGCGTGAATTGCTAGCGCTGGCCGCTGATATCGAGGATCGATTGACCTACACACCCGGAGCCACGCATGTGGGCACCACGGCAATCGATGCCTGGGCACGCGGGGCTGGCGTTTGTCAGGACCACGCACATGTGATGCTGGCCCTGTGCAGGTCCGCCGGACTGCCTGCTCGGTATGTCAGTGGCTATCTGTCTGGTGAGGCCAGAGCCAGCGAGGCCACCCATGCCTGGGTCGATGTCTGGCTTGCTGGCCACTGGCTATCGGTGGACATTACTCACCGGTGCTTCACGGCCGATCGTTGGCTGCGACTCGCGGTTGGTCAGGATTACGAAGCCGTCTCTCCGGTTCGCGGGGTTCGGCAGGGCGGTGGTGCGGAGACCATGCGTGTGGCCGTCTCGGTCTGTCATTGACTCTAGGCGTTACACTCCTCAGCCATGACCTACTGTGTTGCTGTAAGACTCCAAGAAGGACTGGTCTTCCTGTCCGATTCCAGAACCAACGCTGGTATGGACCAGGTGTCGACCTTCCGGAAGATGAGTGTTTTCGAGCGCCCGGATGACCGGATGATCGTCCTGATGTCGGCCGGTAATCTGGCGATTACTCAGAGCGTGCGAGAAATTCTGAAAGAATCCGTTGAGTCGGAGTCGATTTGGTCGGCTACCAACATGTTTGAGGCCGCCACCGCAGTGGGTGCAGCCATTCGTCAGGTCTACGAGCGAGACCACCAGACATTGTCTGAGATGGGTATCGACTTTAATTGCAGTTTCATCCTAGGTGGGCAGATCCGCGGTGAGTCCTGTCGGCTCTTTCAGATCTATGCGGCCGGCAATTTCATCGAGGCCCATTCAGAAAACCCTTGTTTTCAGATCGGGGAATCCAAGTACGGCAAGCCGATCCTGGATCGGGTCATTCGCCCGGAGATTCCCCTGGACGAGGCGGTGAAGTGTGTCCTGATCTCTATGGATTCCACCCTCAAGTCCAATATCTCCGTGGGCATGCCGCTTGATTTGCTGGTCTATCAGGCCGGTAGTCTGCAGGTGAGTCATTTTGTCTCGGTCACCGAGGAGGACCCTTACTTCAATATGCTGAGGGCCTCCTGGGGCGAGCGCATTCGGCAGGCCTTTCACGACCTGCCAGCACCCGACTGGTCCACCATGGAGAAGGAACGCTCCAAGCCCGTTTTTGAGAGGCACATCCGAACGGTGGATCAGTAGTCGGCTCGTTTAAACTGGGGGCATGACGACTAGCAACCACACCAGCGTCCTCACGCACGGCCTAGCCAATGATCTTCGGGTGGTGGCCTTTGATGCCTATGGGACCCTGTTCAATGTCTATGCGGTCTCTCAGGCTGCAGAGATCTCTTTCCCCGGCCGGGGAGAATCGATCGCACAACTCTGGCGAGACAAGCAGTTGGAGTACAGCAGGCTTCGGGCCTTGGCCGGGCCTGATCACTACGCGTCCTTCTGGCAGATCACCATGGACGCGTTGGACTTCGTCGACCGCCGGCTTGGACTGTCCATGACCCCTGCACAACGAGAGACGCTGTTGGGGGCATATGCCCACCTCACACCCTATCCAGAGGTGACACAGGTCTTGTCGGCGCTGCGCGACAGTGGCCGGCGTCTGTGCATTCTGTCCAATGGCGATCCGCAGATGCTGAACAAGGCGATTTCGGCGGCCCAGCTGGGGAGTTCGTTCCACGCGGTCTTGTCGGTTCATGAACTCAAGACCTTCAAGGTCTCTCCGCAGGCCTACGGGCTGGTGGTGGAGGCGTTTCAGGTTGAGCCTCATCAGGTCTGCTTGGTGTCCTCTAACGCCTGGGACGTCTGTGGTGCCCGTTGGGCTGGCCTGCAGGCCTTCTGGGTCAACCGTCAGCAGATGCCCATGGAGGTGCTGGGCGTCTCGCCCTCAGGTGAAGGGCGAGACCTGCACGATTTGCTGGCTTGGCTCAGCGCCTAGGGCTCTGAAGCGTTCCCTCTTTTTTAAAGCGCAGCGGAATGAGCCCGTTGCCGGTCGTCGCGCTGCCGGTGACGTCGTAGCGCAGCCCACCCGAGACGATGGCCAAGGCTGACTGCCTTAAGACTTCTGGAAGGGTTTTAAATTCCACTCGAGCAGTGAGCGGCAGGCTAATGGCCTGTTGCGCAGTGAGTCGGTATTTGGACTGAGCCGCCTTTGCAGTGGCCACCAGCTGTCCGGACAGCTTGATGTCAGCGGTCAGGTCCTCTAGCGGAATGTCAACGATATTCGGGTTGAACACGCGGAGCGTCACCGTGAAATCAACGCCATCGCGGTCAAACCCACCGACCCGAACGTCTTGTAGTTCTACGGTCGGTTTTAGGCTGGCACCACCTGGGCCGGCACAGCCCACGATGATCAAAAAGGCCCCCGATAGGAGCAGGGTGAGAAGTTTTTTCATGGTTTCAGTATGGCATGATCAAGGCCATGCTGATTCTATTGTCGCCAGCCAAGACGCTCGATTTTGAGACGGCTCTGCCGCCAATCGACCTGTCTCATCCAGCTCTAGAGGACCAGGCCTTGCCGTTGATCAAGCGGGCCAGGGAGTTATCGCCCTCCAGCCTCGCTTCTTTGATGGGTATCAGCGACAAGCTGGCCCAGCTCAATGCGGAGCGCTTCAAGGCCTGGCAGCCGGGTGCTGGTCACCCGGTGGCCCGTCCGGCGATCCTGGCGTTTAACGGTGATGTCTACGAAGGTCTGGCAGCCACCAGCCTTGATGCGCAAGACATCGCCTGGGCCCAGGATCGGCTGCGAATGCTGTCAGGGCTGTATGGGGTATTGAGGCCCTTGGATGCCTTGCAGCCTTATCGACTCGAGATGGGCACTCGGCTGAGCAATCCTCGTGGCCAAGACCTCTACAGCTACTGGGGGCATCGGGTCACCCAGGCTCTGAATCAAGACCTTGCCAGGTTAGCGGCTCGGGGCGAGCCCACGCTGACGGTGAACCTCGCCTCAGAGGAATATTTCAAGGTGGTTTGTCTGAACGACCGGCCAGTCAACGATCAAGACGTGCCAAGTGAAGGGCTTCAGGGTCAGTTGGTCTCGCCGGTGTTCCAAGACGCCAAAGGCTCCGGCGACTTTAAGATTGTGAGCTTCTATGCCAAAAGGGCCAGGGGACTGATGGCCCGTTACATTGTTCAGAACCGTCTGACCAAGGTTGCGGACCTTGAGGGGTTTGACCTGGAGGGCTATCGGTTTGATCCCAGTGTCTCGACGGTGGAGCGTCCAGTCTTCCGTCGCCGTCAGGGCTAAGACCCTTAGTCGCTCGTCCCGGGCCAGAACAAGGGCTCTGGCTCCAGCCACACGCCAAACTGCCCCATGACTTTTTTCTGAATGGTCTGACAGACCGTCCGGATGTCTTGGGCGGTGGCGCCACCGCGGTTGACCAACACCAGGGCGTGGCGTTGGCTTACACCAGCTTGATCCAGCCCCCAGCCCTTGAGGCCAGCCGCCTCGATGAGCCAGGCGGCAGACAGCTTGGACTGATCCCCGGCCTCGTAGCATGGCAGGCCCGGGTACTTGGCGAGCAGACTCTGTGCAAAGGCTTTTGGCACTACGGGATTTTTGAAGAAGCTGCCAACGTTGGGTTCTTGCTCGGGGTCGGGTAGTTTTTCTCGACGCAAGGACATGACCGCATGGGCCACTTGGTAGGCATTGGGGGCATGGTCAATACCCAGTGATGCGAGTCGTGCCTCGATTCCCGCATACGCCAGTCGAAGTGGTGTTTTGTTGCCGCTCCAGAGCCGAAAGTCGACTGCGGTGATCAGGTAACGGGGCGCATCCCAGGGGCCTTGAATATTGCTGTCCTTGAACAGGCTGTGACGGTAGCCAAACGAGCAGTCTGATCGGTCAAACACGACATGGTCGCGCTGGTGAAAGTCCCAGACGTGGACGGAGTCGATTAACTCCGCCACCTCGACCCCATAGGCTCCGATGTTCTGGACCGGCGCTGCGCCAACGGTTCCTGGAATGAGGGCCAGGTTCTCTAGTCCACCGTAGCCCTGCGCCAGGGTCCACATCACAAAGGCGTGCCAGCTCTCGCCAGCAGCGCATCGGATTCTGGGGCGTGCATCCGCCTGCTCGGGTAGTCGAACAATGCCCTTGAGCTCATTGAGAATCACCGTCGCTTGCAGCGGGCTGCTGGCGGACCCTTGAATGACCAGATTGGTGCCGTGACCCAGGATGCAACGGGGGCTCTCGGTGAGTTGCTGCGACAGGCCATAGAGGCTGGCCGAGTTGCTCAGTCGAATACACCGGTTCGCGAAGGCCTCCAGCCCCAGGCTGTTGTGCCCCTTGAGGGAGAAGGGCTCAGTGGTTTGGGGTGTATCCAAGGCGCACGTAGATGGGGGCGAAGGGTGCAGCCTGGGTGATGTCGATCAGCCCCTCCTTGGCCAGTTCAAGCAGGGCCAAGAAGTGCACGACGATGACCGGTACACCGCCACCGCTGGCCACCGCCTCTGAGAACAGGTCTGCAAACTCGATGAATTGAGCGTTCTGAAGCTGACGCAGAATCTTGGACATGTGCTCGCGCACCGACAGGGCCTCACGGCTGACGTGGTGATGGGCCACCAATTTGGCCCGCTTGATCAGATCGCGCCAGGCCGCCTGAAGGTCGTCTGGGTTGACCTGAGGCAGTCGGGGTACCAGGCTCTGTTCAATGTAGACCTGGGCTGCAGCGACATCCCGGCCCAACTGCGGGATGGCGTCAATCTGTTGGGCCGCGAGTTTCATTTTCTCGTACTCGAGCAGCCGGCGAACCAACTCCGCACGCGGGTCCTCAGGCTCAGCCTCACCTTCTTTGGGGCGCACTGGCAGCAGCATGCGGGATTTGATCTCGATGAGCATGGCAGCCATCAGCAGATATTCAGCAGCCAACTCTAGGTTGTGGTTGCGAACCTCGTCGATGTATTTCAGGTATTGCTGGGTGACATCGGCCATCGGGATGTCGAGGATGTTGAAGTTCTGACGGCGAATCAGGTAAAGCAGCAGGTCGAGTGGCCCCTCAAAGGCCTCCAATATGACCTCAAGGGCATCTGGGGGAATGTAGAGGTCGCGTGGCAGATCGAGCAATGGCTCGCCATACAGGCGCGCGATGGCAGAGGCCTGGCTGTCCTCGGCCAACCCTTGATCTGGGTTGGTCAGCTGTTGATCCGGCAGCATGGACTCAGTTGGATTGGTAGACATAGGGCTTTTGGGGGACGCGGGCCCGGGCCTGGCGTGACTGCTCGTCTAAGCTTCGAGGCGTCTTGTCCCAAAGCAGGGCACGACCGGCCTGCTGGTCCGACTCTAGCTTGGGGTTGGCCGCCTTGAGAGACTGTAAAAACTGAGTGACCTCTGATTCATAGTGGGGTGCTGAGAGTCCCAAAAGGGCCATGTCGATCTCCTATTGACTGGTCTGCAGAGAACTGCGATTGGCTTCGATGAGCGCATCAATGGCGTCACGGTCAACCCGGGTGAGCAGGTGTCCAAACTCGCCCACTGATTGAACCGGTGGCCGATCCAGTTGAGTCCAGTCGAATGCCTTGGTCAGACCAAAGACCTCGGACTCGACCCTGGCCACCGTGACCGGGAGGATGGGCTTGAGATAAATGCTCAGGCGTGCAAAACAACGCAGTGTGGTGCTGAGAATCCGGTGAAGGGCCTGTTCAGTACCCTCTTGCTTGGCCAACTCCCAGGGCTTGTGCTGATCGACATAACCGTTGACGGCATCCATGAGAAGTCCGATTTCCCGAACGACCCGGGCGGTGTCTCGGGCCTCGTAGGCCTGAGCAATCGTGGGTGCGGCCTGGCTTAATTGTGCCTCGAGTTCAGCATGCGGGGACTTGCCCTGGTCCCGTGCATCACCGAGCAGCTGGCTGTCGTAACGTTTGCGGACAAAGCCAGCACAGCGGCTGGCGATGTTGACGTACTTGCCCACCAGGTCGCTGTTGACCCTGGCAATGAAGTCGTTCAAGTTCAGGTCCAAGTCTTCCATGCTGCCATTGAGCTTGCCGGCAAAGTAATAACGGAGCCACTCGGGGTTAAGCCCTTGCTCCAGATAGCTCTGGGCCGTGATAAACGTGCCCCGGGATTTGCTCATCTTGGCGCCATCAACGGTTAGAAAACCGTGGGCATAGACCCGACTAGGGCTTCTGAACCCACCAAAGTGCAGCATGGCTGGCCAGAACAGTGTGTGGAAGTACAGGATGTCCTTGCCGATGAAGTGAATCTGCTCAATGGCAGAGTCAGGCCTGGTGTAGTCAGCAAAGTTACGACGATGATCGGCGCACCACTTTTTGAGGCCCGCGTAGTAGCCAATCGGCGCATCGAGCCAGACATAGAAATACTTGCCTGGCGCGCCGGGAATTTCAAAGCCGAAGTAGGGCGCATCTCTGGAGATGTCCCAGTCACCCAGTCGGCTCTTACCGCTCTCGTCCTGGCCGAGCCACTCGCGAAGCTTGTTCGCAGCCTCGGGCTGCAGTCGCCCAGAGTCCAAAGCCCAGTCCTGCAGAAAGGCCTCGCAGCGGGGGTCGGATAACTTGAAGAAATGGTGCTCACTCTCGCGGGTCTCTGGCTTGGCACCGGACACGGCCGACATCGGATCGATGAGATCGGTGGGGGCATAAGTAGCCCCACAGGCCTCACAGGAGTCACCGTACTGATCTTTGGCACCGCATTTGGGGCAGGTGCCCTTGATAAAACGATCTGGCAGAAACATCGACTTGACCGGGTCGTACATCTGCTCGATGGTCTTGACCTCGATGAGCCCCTTGTCCCTCAAGGCCAGGTAGATGCCTTCGGCCAGTTCCCGGTTCTCCGGGCTGTGTGTGGTGTAGTACAGGTCAAAAGCCACGCCAAAGCCCGCGAAGTCCCGGGTGTGTTCCTGCCAGGTCTTGTCGATCAGGGCCTCGGGAGTGAGACCCTCGGCCTGGGCCCTGAGCATGATGGGGGTGCCATGGGTATCATCCGCACATATGTAGACGACCTCGTGGCCCATCAGGCGCTGGAACCGGGCAAAGACATCGGTCTGGATGTACTCCACCAGGTGGCCAAGGTGGATGGCGCCGTTGGCATAGGGCAGGGCGGAGGTGATAAACAGGCTGCGGCGGGGTGTGGACATAGCCGACCATTTTAGCTTGGGTCATAATGGCGCGCATGAGCATCAAAAGCGACCACTGGATTCGGCGAATGGCTGAGCAAAACCGCATGATCGAGCCATTCGAGGCCGGTCAGGTGCGCCAGGCCCATGGCCAGAAAATCGTCTCCTACGGCACCTCGAGCTACGGCTACGATGTTCGCTGTGCGGACGAATTCAAGATCTTCACCAACATCAACAGCACCATTGTGGACCCCAAGAATTTCGACTCGGGCTCTTTTGTCGATTTCAAGGGGCCGGTCTGCATCATTCCGCCAAACTCGTTTGCCCTGGCGCGCACGGTCGAGTACTTTCGGATCCCGCGCAGCACATTGGTGGTCTGCCTTGGCAAGTCCACCTATGCCCGGTGCGGCATCATCGTTAACGTGACGCCCTTGGAGCCCGAGTGGGAGGGTCACGTTACCCTGGAGTTCTCCAACACCACGCCGCTGCCCGCCAAAATCTATGCCGGTGAGGGCTGTGCGCAGATGCTGTTCTTTGAGAGTGATGAAGTCTGTGCCACGTCTTACGCTGACCGCGGCGGTAAGTACCAGGGTCAGACGGGCGTCACGCTGCCCAAGACCTGATCAGCCCAGCGGGTGCAGTCGGGTCAGCCGGCAAAAGCGATAGGCCAAGCCAGTTGGTGTCTGGCCATCTCCCAATACAGTGCGTTGCCAGTCTGATTCCTGAAACTCGGGGAAAAAGGCGTCGCCCTTGACCTCGGCCAGGACTTCGGTCAACTCAATGCGGTCGGCCAGCGCCAGTGTCTGAGCATAGACATCGGCACCGCCCACCACCATCAGGCTTGACTCATTTCGCATCTCGGCCTGCCACAGCGCCTGCTCAACGCTGCTGACTGGTTCAACCTGGTCTCGATGATCGGGCAGGGCCTGCCAGTTGGCCTGCCGGGTCAGGACATAGTGGTGACGGTTGGGTAGGGGCTTGCCCAACTGATCCAGGATGCTCTGATAGGTCTTGCGGCCCATGAGGACGGGGTGACCCGTGGTGATGGCCTTGAAGTGTTTCAGGTCCTCGGGGATGTGCCAAGGCAGTTGGTTGTCCTGTCCGATGCAGCCATTGCTGGCCACGGCCACCACCAGCACCAACTCCGTCTTCATACAGCTACGGGCGCTTTGATGGCCGGGTGGGATTGATAGCCGAGGATCTCAAAGTCATGGAATTGGTAGTCAAAGAGACTGGCTGGCCTACGCTTGATCTGCAGCCTGGGCAGGGGGAAGGGCTCACGGCACAACTGTTCTCTGGCTTGATCGAAATGGTTGTTGTACAGATGACAGTCGCCGCCGGTCCAGATGAAGTCCCCGACCTGTAGATCTGTCTGCTGGGCCACCATATGCGTGAGCAAGGCATAGCTGGCAATGTTGAAAGGAACGCCAAGGAAAATATCGGCGCTTCGCTGATAGAGCTGACAGGAGAGCTTGCCGTCGGCCACATAGAACTGGAAGAAGGCGTGGCAAGGGGCCAAGGCCATCTCGGGGATTTGTCCAACGTTCCAGGCGCTGACAATCAGTCGACGAGAGTCTGGCGTGCGACGAATGTCATCGACCAGGCCCTGCATCTGGTCTATCACACGATTGGGGTTGTCCATCGTCGGGGCCGGCCAGGCCCGCCACTGCTTGCCATAGACCGGACCCAATTCGCCGTGCTCGTCAGCCCATTCATCCCAGATCGACACGCCGGCAGCCTGCAGGCTTTTGACATTGGTCTCGCCTCGCAGGAACCAGAGCAGCTCGTGAATGATGCTCTTGGTGTGGAGTTTTTTAGTGGTGACAATTGGAAAGCCATCGGCCAAGGCAAATCGCATTTGCCATCCGAAGACGGACCGAGTGCCGGTGCCAGTTCGATCGGTCTTGGGGGTGCCATGTTCCAGGACATGGCGCATCAGGTCGAGATAAGTCTTCATGGTTGCCGCAGTCTTTCGATCAGGGACTTTAACTGGGTTTTCTCCAGCGAGGGGCTGGTCAGAGCGGGGGTGTTTTGGATCAGAGCTGAACGCAGGTCATCCCGGAAGGCGACTGATTCGGCAAACCGGCGCATCAAGATGGCCAGGTCGGCTGGGCTGCCCACCTGGAAATAGCCTGGATAGTCCTCGCCGAGCAGCCCCAAGTGCCCATCGATCCGACTGGCCAGAACCGGCAGGCGATGGGCGGCGGCCTCTGAAATCACCAGTGCTCCGCCCTCCATGCGAGAGGGCTGGATCAGGCAGTGGTGCTGTCCCATCAGGCCAACGGCCTGGTCGTGTGGCCGGGCCCCCATCAAGGTGATGGACCCCGAGGGCATCTGGTTGGCCGCAGCTACCAATGCTTCTGCTGCAGATGGGTCGCGCGCCCCACCGACATGGGTGAGGTAGGTGGGGCTGCCATCGGCCAGGCATGCCGAGGGGAAAGCCTGGGCAAAGCCGGCCAGTCCTGTCAGGGGATCTTTCTCGGACCGGACGTGGCCACTGATCAGCCAGGTCAGCGCAGTCCCTGGAGTCTGAACGTAAGAGGGCGCCCAGCGGTCGGGTGCTTCCAGTGGGACGGCTTGGGCGATGACGCGACGCTTGCCGGCGGTTTGCGGCAGTATTCGGACGAGTTCTTCGGCAGCACGAGATTGCAGCGTGACGACCAACTGCGCTGCGTCAATGGTCTGTTGGCAGGCCTGGAAGTCCGGGGTATTGGGGTGCTGAAGGTCTGCGTAGAGATCGGTGCCGGTGAGGACCACCGCGAAAGGTGTGCCGGTCCGAGTCAGGGCCTCGGCTACCGACCTGGATCGTTTGGCATGCAGAACGATTGCAGTCTCACAGGCCGGCAGAGGCTGCAGGCCATCGTACTCGGCCAGCACCGTCACTTCATAGCCGACGCTCTGCAAGTGGTCAGCATAGCGCCGAGCCGTCTGCCAGTTTCCCGTCTGGGTCTTCTGACCAAACGGGCTGGCAATCAGAACGGTGGTCTTATTCGGCAAGACCAGAGGCGACGGTGGAGAAGCCAGCGTCTACGTAGGTGATCTCACCCGTGACGCCCGCGGCCAGGTCCGAGAGCAGGAAGGCGCAGACGTTTCCGACGTCGTCGATGGTGACGTTGCGCCGAAGTGGTGCATTTTGCTCCACCACAGACAGGATGTTGCCAAAGCCCTTGATGCCGCTGGCGGCCAGGGTTTTGATGGGGCCGGCTGACACGCCGTTGACCCGAATACCCTTGGGTCCCAGGCTGGAGGCCATGTAGCGGACGGCCGCCTCGAGGCTAGCCTTGGCCAGGCCCATGGTGTTGTAGGCGGGGACCATCCGGACAGAGCCCAGGTAGCTCAGCGTCACCAAGGCTGCCTGTCGTCCAGTCATCAGGGGCAGGGCCGCCTTGGCGAGGGCGGGAAAGCTGTAGGCCGAGATCTCATGAGCGGTGGTGAAGGCCTCTCGACTCATACCCTCCAAAAAGTCACCGGCGATGGCCTCGCGGGGAGCGAAGGCAATGGCGTGGACCAAGCCGTCCAAGTGCGTCCAGTGCTGACCCAACTGGGTCATGGCAGCCTGAATCTGGCTGTCTTCGGCGACATCGAGGGGAATGCAGATCTGGCTGCCAAATTCAGCTGCCATGTCCTTGACGCGATCTTCGAAGCGCTCGTTCTGATAGGTGAACGCCAGGTTGGCACCTTGGGCATGACAGGCCTTGGCAATGCCATAGGCGATGGAGCGGTTGGACAGCAGGCCGGTGATCAGAATATTTTTGCCTGACAGAAATGCCATGTGTGCCTCGTTTCTTGGTCTGGTTGGCGAATGATTCCGTGATTTTAAGCGCTAGACCGGGAATATCCCTGATCGCCATGAATCCGCGGATGGCGCGCCGCGCCAAGTCTGCAATTGATGGCTAAACTGCTCGCCATGACAGACAGCGTTTTCCTGCTTCCAGGACTCCGTCGAATGGGTGTGGGCCTGGCCATCTGGATCTTCGGGCTGTCCACTGCGGTGGCGCAGGACAGCTTTGGCCCCTGGAGCCGCTCCATGGCCTTGGGCGGTGAGCCCAAGTATGCCGCAGGCTTTAAACATTTTGATTACGTCTCGGGTCAGCCACAGCTCGGTGGAGAGCTACGTCTGGCGGCCATGGGGGGCTTCGACAAACTCAATCCCTTTACGCTGAAGGGCCTGTCCGCCAGGGGGCTCATGGAGCTCGTCTTTGAACCGCTGGCCATTGCCAGCCTGGATGAGCCGATGTCGATGTATGGCCTGCTGGCCAGCGAGATGCGCCTGGCCAGTGATGCCATGGCCATTGAGTTTCGGCTGGACAGCAAGGCCCGCTTCTCCAATGGCAAGCCGGTCACCGCCCAGGATGTGAAGTTCTCCTTTGATACCTTGCGTGGGCCATTGGCCAGTCCCATTTGGAAGAACTACTGGGCGGACGTCAAGGCGGTTGTGGTGGTGGACGAGAGGACCGTCCGGTTCGAGTTTCTTCGACGCAATCGGGAGTTGCACATGATTGTGGCCAGCCTGCCCGTCTTTTCCCGTGACTGGATTCCCACTGACAAGACCTTTGACCAGGTCGTCCAAGAATTGCCCATCGGCTCTGGTCCTTACGTGGTCGAGAAGTTCGACTTGGGCAAGCGCATCACCTATTTGCGTCAGTCGGATTATTGGGGCGCTCAAAAGCCAAGCCGCGCAGGTCAGTTCAATTTCCAGCGGATCAGCTTCCAGTACTACAAAGATGTTTTTGCCCGCCTGGAGGCTTTGAAGGCTGGTGAGTTTGATTTCATCCACGAGAACACGGCGAAGAATTGGGCTCGCTCCTACAAAGGCCGGTCATTTGACAGTGGCAGCCTGATCAAAACCGAGATGCCCACCTCGAATGCGGCAGGACTTCAGGCGTTTTATTTCAACCTTCGCCGACCGGTTTTTCAGGATGTCAGGGTCCGGCGGGCCATCGAACTCGCCATGGATTTTGAGTGGATGAACCGCCAACTCTTTTATAACCAGTATCGCCGCTCAGATTCGTACTTCACCAATACTGAAATGGCTGCTGTGGGCGCTCCGAACCCCAGCCAGGTCAGTCTTCTCAAGGCTCTGTCAGCCAAGACAGGGCGCGCTTTGCCTCCTGAGCTGCTGGGTCCGGTGCCCACTCCGGCCAGCACGGCTGCGCCATCGTCGCTCAGAGACAACCTTCGCCAGGCGAGGGCGCTTCTGACCGAGGCGGGCTATCAACTGGTGGATGGCCGTCTGGTCAATGACAAGGGCCAACCCTTGCAGTTTGAGATTCTGATCAGCCAGAAGAGTTGGGAGCGCGTGATTGCTCCGTTTGCCCGCAACCTGGCCAAGCTGGGTATCGAGGCGCGCAGTCGGGTCACGGACAATTCGCTCTACAAGAAGCGACTGGATGATTATGACTACGACATGGTGGTTCATTGGTATCTCTCCAGCCAAAACCCTGGCAATGAATTGCTCTTTCGGTTTACCAGCCAGTCCGCCAAACAACCCGGCGCCGACAACTACATTGGCATCGCAGACCCTCTGGTGGATGCCGCCATTACATCGGTGATTTCAGCGCGTAACCGCTCAGACATGGTCCTAGCTGCCAAGGTGCTTGATCGTCTGCTCCGACATGGACACTATGCAATTGCCCACTGGCACAACAATGTCCATCGGGTCGCCTATCGGCAGGGCCTCCAGGGCCCCAAGAAGCCTCCGCTTTACTATCACTCTGAGGATTGGGTGATGGCCACCTGGTGGTGGTCTCAGAAAGGACCTCAATGATGGGAGCACTCCGCTCTTCTGCCATTTGGATTTATGTGCTCAAGCGTCTGCTCCTCATGGTGCCTACGCTGCTGGGCATTCTGCTGGTGACGTTCACGCTCATCCAGTTCGTACCCGGAGGACCGGTGGAGCAGATGGTGCAGATGCTCAAAGGGGATCATTCGGCGGGTGGCACGGCTGGCCTTGCGGTGCCGGGCAGTTCTGCTGCTGGCGATGTTGGCCAGGCCTCCAGCGGCCTCTACCGCGGCCGCGTTGGGGTGGATCCCCAGCGTCTTCAGGAGATCAAGGCGCTCTATGGTTTCGACAAACCCGTGACTGAGCGGTTTGTTGACATGGTGGTCGGCTTTCTGCGTCTGGATTTGGGTACGAGTTTCTTTCACAACCGAAGCGTCTGGGAGTTGATCGTTGACAAGCTTCCTGTCTCGATTAGCTTGGGGATCTGGAGCTTTCTGATTACCTACGCGGTCTCCATTCCTCTCGGGATTGCGAAGGCCGTTCGCCATGGCAGTCGGTTCGATCTGATGACCAGTCTGGCTATTCTGATTGGCTACGCCATTCCGGGATTTGTTCTCGGTGTGGTGTTGCTGGTCTTTTTTGGCGGGGGTAGTTTTCTGCACCTGTTTCCGCTTCGAGGCCTGACCTCGGATGACTTCGCGTCCTTGTCGCTCATTGGAAAGGTGCTGGACTACTTCTGGCACCTGGCCTTGCCGCTGACCTGCCTGATTCTGGGAAGCTTCGCCGTGGTGACGATGCTGACCAAAAACACCATGCTCGAGGAGATTCGCCGTCAGTATGTGTTGACCGCACGGGCCAAAGGCCTTCCGGAGGACGTGGTCCTCTGGCGCCATGTTCTGCGCAATGCCCTGATCCCCATCGTGACCGGATTTCCGGCTGCCTTTGTGGGCGCGTTCTTTACTGGATCCTTGCTCATCGAGACCCTGTTTTCACTCGATGGCCTAGGGCTGTTGTCCTATGAGTCAGTCATGAAGCGCGACTACCCCGTGGTCATGGGAACCTTGTTCTTCTTCTCTCTGATTGGTCTGTTGGCCAAACTGGTCAACGATTTGTTGTACGTGGTGGTCGATCCGCGGGTTCAGTTTGGAGCGCAGAAGTCATGATCGATTCTCCTGCCCGTCTGGCCTGGCGTCGTTTCTGTGCCAATCGTCGTGGACTCTGGAGTCTGCGGATTTTCCTGCTGCTGTTCGCCTTGAGTTTGTCCGCTGAGTTGATCTCCAACGACCGCCCGTTGGTGGTGTCCTATCAGGGGAGTCTGTATTGGCCGCTGGTCAAGGACTACTCCGAGAAAACCTTTGGCGGGGAATTTGAGTCGCCCGCAGATTACCTGGATCCCTATATTCAGCAGAGGCTGGAGGCCGATGGGAATTGGGCGCTTTACCCATTGAACCGCTACAGTTTTCAGACCATCAACTACTTTGCACCGTCCCCCAATCCGGCTGCGCCCTCAGCTGAGAACTGGCTGGGAACCGATGACCGGGGCCGAGATGTCCTGGCTCGGTTGATTTACGGCTTCAGGGTATCGGTTTTGTTTGGATTGGCCTTGACGGCCATTGGTCTGGTATTGGGCATTTTCTTCGGCGCCATCCAGGGCTATTTTGCTGGCCGAATTGATCTATTTTTCCAGCGTCTGATAGAGGTCTGGGGCTCATTGCCTGAGCTCTACCTGCTGATCATCCTCGCCTCGATGTTCGAGCCGGGCCTAATAGTCTTGCTGGTAATTCTCTCGGTCTTTGGATGGATGGGGCTGTCTGATTATGTCCGTGCCGAGTTTCTGCGCAACCGAGGCCTGGATTACGTGACTGCAGCGCGGGCCATGGGCCTGTCAGACTGGCGAATCATGACCCGCCACATTCTCCCCAACAGCCTGACACCGGTGATCGCCTTTCTGCCGTTCCGAATGTCGGCGGCGGTCTTGGCGCTGACCAGTCTCGATTTTCTGGGGCTCGGCGTCCCGACCTCGACCGCAAGCCTTGGGGAACTGTTGGCCCAGGGCAAAGACAACCTCGACGCCTGGTGGATTACGGTCTCCACCTTTGGGGTGCTGGTAGCCTTGCTGCTGCTGTTGATCTTTATTGGGGAGGCGCTGCGCGATGCACTCGACACTCGCCGATAAGCAGTCCCTGCTGAGGCTGTCGGACCTGACGGTTCGGTTTGGGCAGTTGGACGAGGGACCGGCGGCCGTTGAGTCTCTCTCTCTGACCATCGATCCCGGTGAGAGGCTGGCCTTGGTAGGGGAGTCTGGCTCGGGCAAGACCGTGACGGCCTTGGCTGTGTTGGGTCTGGTGCCCGACGCACAGGTGACGGGTCAGGTGCTCTGGCAGGGTGAAGACCTCTTGGACGCCTCGGCCATGCGACTTCAGTCCATGAGGGGTTCCGAGATTGCGATGGTCTTTCAAGAGCCGATGACGGCCTTGAACCCCCTACTCACAGTCGGTCAACAGATTGCCGAGGTGTTACAGACCCACGAGGGCTTGGGGCCGGTCCAGGCAATGCAGCGCGCTGGCGAGTTGATGGAACGGGTGGGCATTGATTCGGCTGAACACGCGGTCATGGCCTACCCGCACCAATTGTCGGGTGGCCAGCGTCAGCGGGTTTTGATTGCCATGGCACTGGCCTGCCGCCCAAAGCTGTTGATAGCAGATGAACCCACTACTGCTCTGGATGTGACCCTGAAGCAGCAGGTCTTGGATCTCTTGCTCGACTTGCAGCGCGAGACAGGCATGGCGATTCTGATGATTACCCATGACCTACCCATGGTTCGCCGATTTGCCCAGCGAGTTGCTGTCATGCAGATGGGGCGTCTGGTGGAGGTAAAAGAGACGGCGGCCTTGTTCTCAGCACCCGAGCAGGCCTATACCAAGCAGCTGATTGCGGCCGAACCGGTCCCTCTGGTGGGCCCGGCCCAAAAGGGTCCGATCATGGTTGAGGTTCGCCAACTCCAATGTTCGTACCCCATTGGAGGCAGTTGGTTCAGGCCACGTTATCGGTCGGTGGTCAATGGCGTGAGCTTCGTCGCGACCAAGGGTGAGACCCTTGGGATTGTAGGGGAGTCTGGCTCTGGGAAGACCACGCTGGGACTTGCACTCTTGCGACTGTCCAGTGCGTTGGTCAAAGGCCAGATCCGCCTGGACGACCACGACATCATTGGGCTGACCTCTAAAACGCTTCGGGGGTTGCGCCGAGATTTTCAGGTGGTCTTCCAGGACCCTTTTAGCGCCTTGTCCCCCCGTCGGACCATTGCTCAAATTCTGGAGGAGGGGTTGTTGCTGCATGCCCCTCAGCTTGATGCGTCCGAACGACAGCAGCGCTGTGAGCAGGCCCTGTTAGAGGTGGGCATGCCCATCGAGGCCTTGGGTCGATACCCCCATGCCTTCTCCGGTGGTCAGCGTCAGCGAATTGCCATCGCCCGGGCCTTGATTGTCGAGCCAAAGCTCCTGCTTCTGGACGAACCGACCAGTGCCCTGGATGTGTCTGTTCAGAAGCAAATTCTGGAATTGTTAGTCGGTCTGCAGCAGGCCAGAGGTTTGACCTATGTCTTGATCTCGCACGATTTGGCGGTCATGCGCGCCATGGCCCATCGAGTGTTGGTCATGCGGCATGGCAACATAGTGGAGTTTGGTGCGACCGAGCATGTGCTGCAGAGGCCTCGACAGCCTTATACCCAGAATCTGCTCGACGCCGCCTTTCCAACTGAAAGACTTGGCCATCTGACGGCCTAGGAGGCAGCATGCTCATGGTGTTTTGGACGAGGGTATTTCTGACCCTCGCAGGATTGTTTGGGGCGATGGCGGTAGCGGTCTCCGCAGCAGCGGCCCACATGCTGGTCGGCCTGCTCGAACCAGACCAATTGGACTGGGTGAAGACCGCCAGTTCTTATCAGATGATCCATGCGGTGGCCTTGTTTGGCTGTGCTGCCATGGTTAATTTCTCTCGATTTCGTGTTGGGGTCACCCTAGCGGGGATTTGCTTTGTCATGGGGACTGTGTTCTTCAGCGGAAGCCTGTATGCCATGGTCTACACCGGTCACAAGGCCTTCGCGGCCGTCACCCCTTTTGGAGGATTTGCCTTTATCGTGGGCTGGCTCAGTCTGCTCTGGGCGGGACTTCGTCATCAGCGGGAGGCTGGCCAATGAGGGCGCAGCCATGGTTGTCACTGGTGGTCGCAGCGGCGCTGTCACTGGCGGCCGGTTGTTCCAAGGAGGCGCCCAAGCCATTGCCAGACCCCCTGGTAGAGGTCTACCGGATTGAAGACCGCAGATCAACCCTGCAGTCTGGGGGTTCCTCCGCTGTTGTCTCTCAGACGAATTCGCCAACCGTTGTGGCCCAGTCCAATGGCGTGGTCGAGTCTGTCTTGGTCAAGTCAGGTGATCGCGTCGTCGCTGGCCAGGCACTCGTTCGGTTAGATCCGATTGATGCGCGATTGGCCGATTCAAGTGCCCGGGTTCAGATCGCTGCTGCTGCCGCCCAGTTGGCCAGTGCCGAAGCGGATTTCGCTCGGTATGAACGATTGCGTCAGCAGAACTTCATCTCGCAGGCTGAATTCGAGCGTCGACAGGCAGCTGTATTGGCTGCCCGGGCCGAGCACGAAGCCAAGCTCGATGGATTGGGTCTGATCACCAGTCGGGCTTTGGTGGGAGGGGTGGTTCAGCGTGTCGCCGTCAGCAAGGGCCAGCGCGTTGAGGCTGGTGCGGTCTTGGTGGTGCTGTCGGGGTCTGCTTCTCCGGTTGCTCAGCCACTGTCCGGTGCTGATCAGCGGATCCAAGTGCCTCTGTCAGCCGTGATCAATGGGGGGCAGGCCGTCATGCTGATTGAGCCCATCGAGGGCGGTCACCGGGTTCGTCAGCAGCTGGTGACGGTCGCAAGCAGTGACGAGCGTTGGGCCCAGGTGGCCAAGGGTCTTCAAAGCGGTGATGTGGTGGTGGCCATTGGTGCCCATTTGCTCACCGATGGTCAGAGAGTTCGGGTGCCGACCGGTGCCCAGAACGTCAAATGACACCATTCAACCTATCTCGCTGGGCGATCGAGCACCCAGCCCTGGTGCGCTATCTGATGGTGGCGCTGATGCTCTTGGGTGTGGCGAGTTATTTTCAGTTGGGCCAGGACGAGGATCCACCGTTTAACTTCCGAGTGATGGTGGTCCAGGCCAATTGGCCTGGCGCTACCGCGATGCAGATGGCTGCTCAAGTGGCCGATCGACTCGAGCGGATCGTTCAAGAGGTGCCTAATGTCCGCAAGACGGTGAGTTTCTCCAAGCCGGGGCACACCACGGTCATCGTCGAGATTGGGGACGATTTCGATCCCAAAGAGGTCTCCCAGCGGTTCTACACCATCCGAAAAAAAATGATGGACATGGCTGGCAGTCTGCCGCTTGGTGTCCAGGGTCCATTCTTCAACGATGATTTTGGTGACACCTTCGGCATCATCTATGCCGTGCAGGCGCCAGGACTCAGTCTGGCCCGACAGTCGGAGCTTGCCCGAGACCTGCGCTCCCGCATGCTGCGAGTCAGCAACGTGGGCAAGGTGGAGGTCTTCGGTCTGGAGCCGGAACGCATCTATCTGGAGTTGTCCCGAACCAAACTAGCCCGCTATGGCCTGACCACGGCCCAGATCTCGGATCAGATCAACGCCCAGAATCGGGTGGTGCAGGCAGGCAGCCTTCGCGCCGAGCCTTTCGAGATCCCGCTTCGGGTGACAGGCCAGTTTGAGTCAGAGGAGCAGATCGCCCAGACGCCCATTCGAGCCGGTAGCCAAATCCTTCGGCTCTCAGACCTGGGTGAGCTGCGTCGAGGCCCGCCTGACCCCAGTGGACAGCTCATGCGTGTCAACGGCCAGTCTGTGTTTGGTCTGGGTGTCTCCATGAAAAAGGGTGGCGACGTCATTGCCCTGGGCCGTGCCATGAACGAGTTGGTCGAGCAGATTCAACCGGATCTCCCACTAGGGGTGCAGCTTACCCAGGTACAAGATCAGCCCGGGGTGGTCGCGAGCTCGATCGGGGAATTTCTCAAAGTGCTCGCGGAGGCCTTGGCCATTGTGTTGGGCGTGAGTCTCTTGGCCCTCGGATTGCACCAGCGACCGCTTCGCATCGACCCGCGTCCCGGACTGATTGTGGCCATTAGCATTCCCCTGGTCATGGCGGTGACCTTTTTGATTATGAAGGCCTGGGGCATCGGGCTTCACAAGATCTCGCTGGGCTCTCTGATCATCGCCCTCGGACTGCTGGTGGATGACGCCATCATCGTGGTGGAGATGATGGTGCGCAAATTAGAAGAGGGCGCCGACCGACTCTCAGCAGCTACTGCGGCCTTCTCTCTGACGGCCATGCCCATGCTGACCGGTACCTTGATCACCGCGGTTGGCTTTCTGCCAATTGGCATCGCCAAGTCCACCGTGGGTGAGTACACCTTTGCCATATTCGGCGTGACAGCGGCGGCCTTGCTGGTCTCGTGGTTGGTCTCGGTGTTCTTTGTGCCGGTCTTGGGCTTTTGGCTGCTGAAGAGCAAGCCAGTGGTGGCTGGAGAGGCTTATGCGGAGGCCTTTCAATCCGATTTTTACCAACGATTTCGATCGGTGGTGAGCTGGTGCGTGGACCATCCCTGGAGGGTCCTGGCAGCTACTGTCCTCTCGTTTGGACTGGGCCTGGTGGGGATGTCCAAGGTCCAGCAGCAGTTTTTCCCCGATTCGTCCCGTCCCGAGATGCTGATCGATGTCTTTCTTCAAGAAGGCGCCAGCATCGAGGCAACCCAGAGGACGGTTCAGGCCCTGGAGCAAGTGATCCTGAAGGATCCTGGTCATGGCAGTCTGACCAGCTGGGTTGGGAGCGGTGCACCACGATTCTTTCTGCCATTGGACATTATTTTTCCGCAGCCCAACGTGGCCCAGCTGATTGTGGTGCCCAAGCCTGGCGAGGATCGTCAGGCCATGCTGAGTCGCCTCCAACAGGCCCTGTCGGACGTGGCCCCTCAGGCCAGGCTGCGTATGAAACTCCTGCCCAACGGGCCGCCTGTGGCCTATCCAGTGCAGCTGCGTCTGGTGTCCGAGCAGCCGGGGCTGGTCCAGGCCTGGCTACCCAAGGTGACCGAGGTGATGCGGGCCCACCCGGACATTCGGGGCCTGAACAACAATTGGAATGAGTTAAGACCGGTGGTTCAGATTCAACTGGACCTTGGGCGTGCACGGGATCTTGGGGTGTCGCCGCAGTCCATTGCCGAGGTCTTGGCCGCCCGATTTACCGGTGTGACTGTTGGTGAGTATCGAGAGAGCACGCGTCTGATTCCGATCGTATTGCGCCTGCCTGCCCAGGAGCGCGACGGCCTGGAGGACTTGAAGGGCTTGTTGGTGCCTTCGCAGTCAGGTCAGCAAGTGGCGCTGTCTCGGCTGGCCCGTCTGGAGATGGTCTGGGAACCTGGCATCGTCTGGCGACAAAATCGTGAGTTCGCCCTGACCCTGCAGGCCTCGGTGGGTCCGGGTCGTCAGGGACCCACGGTCACCAAAGAGTTGATGAGTCAGCTGGCACCGACCATGGCCGCGTTCCCGGCTGGATTGAGGTTAGAGGTCGGCGGTGAGGTCGAGGAGAGTGGCCGGGGACAGCAGTCCATTTTTGCCGGCATGCCCATCATGCTCTTCATCACCTTAACCCTGCTGGTACTGCAGTTGCAGAGTTCCTCGCGCAGTTTCATGGTCTTGGCCACTGCACCCCTGGGCCTGTCCGGTGCCGCTGCTGCATTGCTGGTGCTCAATCGGCCCTTCGGGTTTGTGGCCATGCTCGGCGTGATTGCGCTGATGGGCATGATCATGCGCAATTCGGTCATCCTGATTGATCAGATCGAGCGAGAGCGCCAGGCCAGGGATCTGCGGTCGGCGATTGTGGAGGCCACGGTCTCGCGTTTTCGTCCCATCCTGTTGACCGCTGCTGCAGCCGTGTTTGCTATGGTGCCACTGCAGTCCAGCGTCTTCTGGGGCCCCATGGCGGTGGCGATCATGGGGGGGCTGATCGTTGCAACCGCGCTGACGCTCTTTTCGCTGCCGGCTTTGTACGCGGCGGTCTACCTCAGAGGCCAGTTAAGACGAGAGTCCGCTCGCTAGCTGAGCCACTTTAGAAGCCACGGGCCAATCAGGGGCAGGAACAGGGCGCCCGCCACGCCATGCAGGCCCATCCCCACACTCGAGAAGGCACCCGCGTCGGGGTGAACCGCAAAGGCACGAGAGGTGCCGATCCCGTGAGCGGCTACGCCGACTGCGAAGCCCCGGGCCGTCCAGTCTTTCATGCCCAGGGCATTGAGGAGGTGGGTGGCTGCAATGGCGCCTATGACCCCGGTCAGCACCGCATAGACTGCGGTCAGGGTCGGGGAGATTCCCATGGATTCGGAAATGCCCATGGCAATCGGGGCGGTGACGGATTTCGCCAGCATGGGGGTCACCAGATCGGTGGGGATCTTCAACAGGCTGGCCAATCCAACGCTGGAGACCACCGAAACCAGACCGCCCATCAGCAGCGCCAGGCCCAGTTGGGCAAAGCGCCCCTTGAGTAGATGCCAACCCTGAGCGATGGGCACGGCCAGGGCTACCGTTGCTGTGCCCAGCAGAAAGTGAATGAACTGGGCCCCTTCAAAGTACTGGGGGTAGGGCATGTCGATGAGCAGCAGCATGCCGGCGGTCAAGAGAACGGCAATGGCCACTGGGTTGACCAAGGGCGACCGGCCAAACCTTTGGTGAGCCATGACGCCCAGTTGATAGGCCACCAGGGTCAGGATCAGGCTAAAGAGCGGGCTGCCGCTGAGGTAGACCCAGATTTCTCTCAGGTCCATTGACTACTCCGCCGGTCCGTCTGCGGCCCGCCGCTTTAGGACAAGGGCGGTGCTGGCCATGGCCAGGATGACGCTGACCACCAAGACCGAGAAGATGGCGAGCATATGTCCCTTGAGCATGGGCAGAAAGCTGACCACCCCGACCGCCGCCGGAACGAAGAGAAGTCCCAGGTGGGCCGTCAAGCCCTGTGCGACCATCTGAAGGTCCGGATCAGTCTTTTGGCGCCACAAAAGGCTCACCAGCAGCAAAACCAGGCCGATCACCGGGCCAGGCACCGGCGAGGAGAGTCCCCGAGCGAGAATCTCGCCTGCACCTTGGTAGAGCAGTAAAATCACCAAACCTTTGATCATCATGGGGGAAACTACCGAGGTTTGGGTCATGTCGCAAGTCTGGTCAGAGGCTTACACTCTTGCCACGTGGTAACTGGGCGTTATCCCCGTTTTCATCAATTCGTTCGAACACCTGTCAGGAGACAATGAATGGAGCATTCCCAAAAAGAAGTCGCCGCAGTCGAGGCAACCGCCAAAACCGCCGGCCGTCGTAAGTTCTTCAGCAAGGCCGCCACGGCAGCAGTTGCTGCTCCTGTAGCCGGCTTCCCCATGATTTCTGTGGCTCAGGCTCCCATCGTCCTGAAAATGCAGGGTTCTTGGGGTGCAAACGAGATTTTCTCCGATATGGCCAAGCTCTACGTTGAGCGTGTCAACGAGATGGCTGGTGGCCGCCTGCGGATCGAGTACCTGGCCGCTGGTGCCGTTGTGAAGCCCTTTGAAATCATCGACGCCGTCAGCAAGGGTGTTCTGGATGCCGGGCACCACGTATCGGGCTATTGGTATGGCAAAAACAAAAGTGCCTCCCTGTTTGGTACTGGCCCCGTAAGCGGCGCCACACCAGAGATTGGTCTCTCATGGATCTACAAAGGCGGTGGTCAGCAGTTGTGGGACAAACTGACCGCTAAGCTGGACCTCAACGTGGTCGGCTTTTTCAGTTTCCCCATGCCCTCACAGCCACTCGGATGGTTCAAGAAAGCGCCTCCCAAGAAGGCGGCTGACCTGAAAGGCTTCAAGTACCGCACCATCGGCCTGGCGGCTGACATGTTCCAGGAAATGGGTATGTCGGTTGCGCAGCTTCCCGGTGGTGAGATCGTTCCTGCCATGCAGCGCGGCGTGATTGATGCCTTCGAGTTCAACAACCCCACGGCCGACATGCGTTTCGGCGCCCAGGACGTCGCCAAGTACTACGCGATGGGCTCCTTCCACCAGGCCCAGGAGTTCTTTGAGATTATTTTCAACAAGGCCAAGTACAACGCCCTGCCGGCGGACCTCAAGGCCATCCTGAAGTACGCTGCCGAGGCTGCTTCGCTGGCCTCCACCGCCCTGGCCCATGACCAGTACTCCAAGGATCTGCAGGAGTTGATCACCAAACACAAGGTCCAGGTATCCCGAACCACATCGGACGTCTACAAGGGTCAGTTGGCCGCCTGGGACAAGGTAACTCCGAAGCTTGAAAAAGAAGTCGATATGTTCAAGGAGATCAACGACTCCTTCAAGGCCTGGTCGCGTCGGGTTGGCTTTTATCATTTCACCAACGAAGCCGACTATAAGATGGCCTATGAGCACGTGCAGAAGATCAAGCTGCCGCGCTAACGAGCTAGCTTGAAGCTTGGGGCTGCCACGTTAAGCGTGGTGGCCCCGTTTTTTAGTCCTCAACGAGCCGAAAGAGCCTGAATGGAAAGTTTTATCCGAGTCGTCGACTCACTCAACAAATCGATAGGACACGCCTTCTCCTGGTGCGTGTTGGTGTTGGCTGGTAGCACCTGCTTCGAAGTATTCATGCGATATGTGCTCAGCGCCCCCACTGTTTGGGCCTTTGACATTAGTTACATGATGTACGGGGCGCTCTTTATGATGTCTGGGGCCTACGCGCTGAGTCGTGGTTCTCACGTCCGAGGCGATTTTGCCTACCGGAGTTGGAAGCCCACCACGCAGGCTCGGGTCGACCTTGTCCTCTACATATTCTTCTTTTTCCCGGGCATCTTTGCGATGGTCTACACGGGATCTCAGTACTCTTTCCAGTCTGCAAGCATTCTGGAATCCAGCGTCAACAGTCCGGCAGGGATTCCCGTCTGGCCTCTAAAGCTCATGATTCCTCTGACTGGCTTGACTCTGGCGATCGGAGGAATCGCTGAGATCATGCGTTGCATTCTCTGTATTCGCACCGGTGATTGGATGCCCCGCGAGGGCGACGTCGAAGAACTCGAATTGGTTCTTCAGCAACAGTTTGGTACTAAGGACTCAGAATGAGTGATCCTATTGTCGCCGTGGTCATGCTCGGCTTGTTTATCTTCGTTATTTTTCTTGGATTTCCGATCGCCTTTACCCTGATGGCTATGGGCATTGGCTTTGGCCTGTATGCCTATTGGGAACCTGGCGTTGCGATTCTCGAGAATAAAATCTTTTACTTGTTTGTTCAAAACACCTTCAGTGTGATGAACAATGATGTGTTGATTTCTATCCCGCTCTTTTTGTTTATGGGATACATCATCGAGCGCGCCAATATTCTCGACCGGCTCTTCTTGAGCCTGCAGGTCGGTCTTAGGTTTCTGCCAGGCTCCATGGCAGTGGCTACCCTCATCACCTGCGCACTTTTTGCGACCGCTACAGGTATCGTTGGTGCCGTCGTTACCCTCATGGCTCTCATTGCCTTGCCGCCGATGCTCAAGGCGGGCTACGACCAGAAACTCTCTACCGGTGTCATTGCTGCTGGTGGTACCTTGGGTATTCTGATTCCACCGTCCATTTTGCTCATCGTCTACGCGGCGACAGCCAGTGTCTCGGTTGTGAAGCTCTACGCAGGCGCACTTATTCCTGGCTTTCTTCTTGCCGGGTTGTATTTGGTCTACGTCGTGGCTCGGGCGATTATGAACCCTTCGCTGGCTCCAAAGCCGAAGGACCTGCAAAACTACTCGGTAATCGCAACCATACTTCTGGTGTTGAAGGCCTTTGTGCCTCTAGCGGCCTTGATTCTCTCGGTCCTGGGCAGCATCCTGCTGGGAATGGCGACTCCTTCGGAGGCGGCGGCGATGGGAGCGCTTGGCGGGCTCATACTCGCCATTGTTTACAAAGCTTTCTCATGGCAGCGTCTACGTGAGTCGGTCTATCTGACTGCCCGTACCTCGGCCATGGTCTGCTTCTTGTTCGTGGGATCAGCCACCTTTGCGTCGGTCTTTGGGTACTTGGGCGGTGAGACGCTGGTCAAAGACCTGATCATGAGCATGAACCTCTCGCCACTTCAGTTTCTCATCATTACCCAGATCATCATCTTCATTCTTGGCTGGCCTTTGGAGTGGTCCGAGATCATTGTGATATTCGTGCCGATCTTTCTGCCGTTGCTGCCCCTGTTCAACATCGACCCCATCCTGTTCGGCATTCTGATTGCGATCAACCTGCAGACCGCATTCTTGACGCCGCCAATGGCCATGTCGGCCATCTACCTTAAGGGGGTGGCTCCAAAGGAGGTTACTTTGGCGACTGTGTTCTCAGGATGTATGCCATTTGTTTACATCGTGCTAGTGACCCTTGTGTTGACCTATGTCTTCCCCAGCCTGGTCACATACCTGCCGGACGTCTTGTTTAATCAGGCTGATGAAATCCTTTATGATCCAAAGGACGAATCTGTCGTCGACCCGAGCATCTTCAAGAGTCTGTAGTTGAAGCCTACTGGTACAACGACCGCCGAGTTGTCTCTGAGCGACTGGCACCAGGGGATGACCTCTGGTGCCTTCGCTGTTGAGAAGGTGCTGCTGGACCACCTTCAATTTGTGCAGAAGGTCGACCAAGACATTCAGGCTTTTGTGGCGCTTGACGAGGCGGTCGTGCGGGAGCAGGCCTGTCAGCTTGCGTCTAAAAAGGAGGCGGGGGAGCCCCTCGGGCCTCTGTTCGGAGTGCCGGTAGGGCTGAAGGACATCATCGAAACTGAGGATCTTCCGACGGCTAACGGCAGCCCAATATATGAGGGTAAATTCGCCATTGCTGATGCAACGGTGGCCCGTCGGCTTCGCAACTCCGGTGCAGTGGTCTTCGGAAAGACTGCTACCACTGAGTTCGCAACGTTTCACCCGGCGAAGACCAGGAATCCACACAACCCTGAGCACACGCCTGGGGGATCCTCAAGCGGCTCAGCTGCCGCTGTCGCTGCGGGATTGGTTCCTGTCGCCCTGGGCACTCAGACCAATGGTTCGGTGATTCGGCCGGCCTCCTTCTGTGGCGTCTATGGCTTTAAGCCCAGTTATGGCCTGATCCCCCGGACAGGCATTTTCGAGCAGTCAGACACCCTCGATCAGGTCGGCTTCTTCGCCAGAAGCCTTGTAGACATCGCCTCTGTTGCACAAGTCGTATCAGGGGATGATGGCTCCGATCTGGCCTCAAGAGGCCTAGCAAGCTATCCGTTTCTGAATTTGTTGCAGCAGGAAAATCCGGTCCCCCCTCGTTTTTGTTTCGTGAAGACACCTTGGTGGGATCAGGTCAGTGCCGATGCCCAGGAGGCATACGAGGCTTTCTTGGATCTTTTCGAAGGCCAGATCGTCGAGACCAGTCTGCCAGACATCGTAACCAAAGCAGTGGATTGGCACAGCACGGTCAACGAAGCCGAACTTGCGGCCAGTCTTAGCAGGGAGTGGCTCCATCATCGGCACCAGTTAAGTCCAGCCATGCAGAGTCGGCTTGAGAAGGCCCACACGATCACGGCGTATGACTACCTGCTTGCAAGATCGCGGGTACCTCACGTCAGAACAGCCTTCGAGGAATTCTTCGATCGATACGACGCAATCCTGTCGCCCGCTGCGCTTGGAGCGGCCCCGAATGGTCTACAAAGCACTGGCAATCCGATCATGCAGACGGTTTGGACCTTCGGTGGTCTTCCGAGTGTCAGCCTTCCTTTTTTATCGACGGCAGACGGTTTGCCGTTGGGTGTTCAGGCAGTTGGGGCATTTCGGCAGGATGGACGTCTTCTGCGCAGTCTCCAGTGGTTGGTAAATGAATTTGATAAGCGGAGTTCAATATGAGCAATACCAAAACCCCAGCAAGTCCTCAGAAGCTTGTTGAGACCCAAAAGACGCGGTTGGGCAGTCTTGTCGCTCTGATCCTTCTGCTCGCGTTTTTTACGCCCTACGTTCTAAAGGTCGCCCAGATTGACATCACCGTGATTCTTCTTGGCGGCATGGCGCTGGCTGTTGCTGACTTTCTGATTCCTGAGAAAAAAGACTAGTCACCTGCCGATCCGCACGCTCTGTGAGGCCACCAAAATCTCGGCCAGATAGAGCATGCAGGCAGTGATAAAACAGCCAAAACCACCAAGAAAAGTGGTGGTCACCCAGTGGGTGATCTGCAGACGGCCACCCAGTCCAGCGGAGTAGAACAGCTCCATCACGGTCAGACCGATCAGGGCGGCACAGATCACCATAAGTGCTGTGGCCAGATTGATGATCTTGCTGCGTTGGCGCAGGGTCTTGAGCTCTGCCGAGATGGATGCCTGCTTGCTAGGCGATAGAGCCGGCTGTTCATCTTCTAGTTTGTTCTGTAACTGACGTGCTCGGTCGATCACCCGCGCCAGGCGGGTTCCCAACGCATTGAGCATGCCAGCGACACCCGTTAGCAAAAAAACCGGCGCGACGGCCAGCTGAATGGCCTCTGTTAGGGGGTTAATGCTGTCTGCGGTGAGCATGATTGTCCTCTTTAAGAGGGTTGGGTCAGTCGACTGCTCTGTCGGCGATGGCGCCGCCTTTTTGCCTTGAGCGCGGTCACGCCGCGCCAGGCCAACAGGGTACCGAAATATCCGAGAACACCACCAATCACCGCAAAGATCGCCAGACCTATAAACAAGGGCTTGCCCATGGCCAGCAGATCGGCCCAGGCAAAGCCACTGGCCATGCCACCGCCAGTCGCCTCGATGAGTTGGGTGGCGCCAGACCCCAAGGCATCGAGATCGGATGCGTTCAGCGGCTCGCCCAATACCAAGTGTCCGGTTTGGTAAGCCAGGTAAAAGATGGGGGCAAAGGTAAAGGGATTCGACACCAGCGTGCTGATGGCAGCCACCGGAAGATTGGCCCGGACAACAATCGCTACGATTGCGGAGAAGGCGATCTGGAGAAAGGGAATCAGAAAGCCAAAAAAGATTCCAATTCCGACACCGGCCGCTACACTTTTGCGGTTAAAGTGCCAAAGCCAAGGTCGGTTTAACAGGGGCCCAAGCCAGCGAAGTCCCCGGCTCGACTTGAGTTTGTCCTCTGTTGGCAGCCAGCGCTGAAAAGATCGGCGCATGATCAGGATGGGCTATTGCAGTGACTGGAAGTCGGGGTGCTGAGAAGGCCCCGAAGCGCTTCGAGATTCTTGATGGTGATGTGTCGTTGGTTGACATCTATGATGCCGTCTTCAACGAATTTGGAGAAGGTCCGACTGACAGTCTCGAGCTGCATACCCAGGTAGTTTCCGATCTCTTTGCGTGTCATGCGCAGCACCACCTCGGACTGAGAAAATCCCCGGGCGTGCAGGCGTTGAACCAGATTGACCAGAAAAGCAGCCAAACGTTCATCGGCCCGCATGTTTCCCAGCAGCAGCATGACACCCTGGTCTCGAACAATCTCCCGGCTCATGATTTTATGGATGTGCCGCTGCAGCGTTCCGAACTCGCGCGAAAGCTCTTCGATTCGGTCAAACGGCATGATGCAGACCTCGGAATCCTCCAGGGCAATGGCATCACAGGAGTGGTGATCCTGGACAATGCCGTCGAGACCCATGATCTCGCCCATCATCTGAAAGCCCGTGACCTGCTCACGGCCATCCGGGGTGTTGACCTCGGTCTTGAAAAAACCGGTTCGAATGGCAAAGATCGCCGTGAACGGATCACCGGTCTTGTAAAGGGTGGCGCCTCGCTTGATGCGTCTGCGACCTGCAATCAGGCTGTCGAGTTTGCCCAATTCCTCGTTGTTGAGGCCTACAGGCAGACAGAGCTCCCGAAGATTGCAGCTGGAGCAGGCGACTTTTAGGCTTTTTGTATCCATGTATTCATCACTTCGTATATAGGGTAGCTGATTTGCGGACCAGAAGTGGCCCGGTCTTGACGCTGGTCAAAACCCTTTGGGCCCGCCCGGGGAGAATGAACTCAACTTTTAGACGAGGGGGTTTGCGGTGAAGCATGTGATTTCAGAGGACCTGCTCAAGGCCTACGATATTCCCGGTCCCAGGTATACCTCCTATCCCACAGCAGACCGGTTTGTGGAGGCCTTCGGCCCAGACCAATTCCGGGCCGTGCTGGCTTCGCGTCGAGAACAACGCTCGGCCAGTCCCTTGTCTCTGTACATCCACATTCCATTCTGTGAATCCGTCTGTTACTACTGCGCCTGTAACAAGGTGGTCACCAAGCACCACAGCAAGGCAGCCGAGTACCTGCACTACCTGTCCAAAGAGCTGGATTTGGTGTCCCAAGACCTGGGTTCAGGCCAACGGATCTCTCAGCTGCACCTGGGCGGTGGTACGCCGACCTTTTTATCCATGGCTGAGATGGACGACCTCATGTCGATGGTCCGTCGGCACTTTGAACTGGTGCCCGGCGGGGAGTATTCGATTGAGATTGACCCGCGGACGGTCTCTCGGGAACGACTCAAACACCTGATGTCGATTGGTTTTAACCGCCTGAGTTTTGGGGTGCAGGACTTTGATCCGGTGGTCCAGCAGGCGGTCCATCGGGTCCAGCCCTATGAGCAGGTGGCTGAGTTGATGGCCTGGTCTCGCGAGATCGGATTTGACTCGATTAACCTGGACCTGATCTATGGCCTGCCGATGCAGACGCCGGAGTCGTTTGCCCGAACGCTCGAGCAGGTCAACCGCCTTCGACCCGATCGCATTGCACTCTACGGCTATGCCCACCTGCCCAATCGGTTCAAGCCTCAGCGTCGCATCATTGAGGCGGAGCTTCCCACTGGGGCCAACAAGCTGCACATGCTCAGCATGGCCTTGGACACCATGCTGGCGCAAGGCTATGTCTACATTGGCATGGACCACTTTGCGCTGCCCAACGATGCGCTGGCCGTGGCCAAGCGTCAGGGGCGTTTGCACCGAAATTTTCAGGGCTACAGCACCCAGCCGGATTGTGATCTGGTGGCCCTCGGGGTGTCGGCCATTGGCCGGGTCGGTGCGACCTACAGTCAGAATGCCAAGACCCTAGAGGAGTACTACGACGCCCTAGACCAGGGCCGTCTGCCGATCATCAAGGGTATTACCCTCTCGCGAGACGATCTGATTCGGCGATCGGTCATCATGGCGATCATGTGCCAGGGCAAGATTGATTTCGAGTCTTTCCGGCTGGGTCAGTTGGCGGATTTTGAATCTCTGTTTGCCAATGAACTCCAACGTTTGACGCCCTTGGTCGAGGCCGGTCTGGTTGAGATCGATCGCGCTGGTCTTACAGTCACCGAGACAGGCTGGTATCTGGTTCGGGCGATTGCCATGTCGTTTGATGCTTATCTGCAGACCGACCTTGATCGGGCCCGATTCTCGAAGATAATCTGAGGATGTTCGCTTCATTGATATCCTAGCCTGCGGTGGCCCGCCCGCGTTTGCCGGATCGGCTGGACGATCTGCCACTGGCTTTCGTTGACCTGGAGACGTCAGGGTCAACGCCGACCAAAGACCGCATCACCGAGATTGGCATCGTGACCGTCGATGGCGAGCAGGTCGAGCGATGGAGCAGTCTGGTCAATCCGCACCAGACTATTCCAAGTTTTATTGAGAACCTGACGGGCATTTCCAATGACATGGTGGCCCAGGCGCCCAGCTTTGATGAGCTGGCCCCAGAGGTTCGCCGTCGTCTGCAGGGCAGGGTGTTCGTTGCTCACAACGCTCGATTTGATTATGGGTTTCTCAAGCAGTCTTTTATGCGCACGGGTTACGCCTTCTCGGCCACCACGCTCTGCACCGTGAAGCTCTCTCGGGCCCTGTTCCCGCAAGAGAAGAAACACAACCTCGACAGCCTGATCGCACGGTTTGATCTGCAGGTCCAAGACCGGCATCGGGCTCTGGCCGATGCCGACCTGATTCACCAACTCTGGATCAAACTTCGGGCACAGCTGCCTGAGGAGAAGCTTCGGGAGGCGGTGGTGGATTTGTGTGGCCATCCCAGCCTGCCGTCGAGCCTCGATCCCACTGTGGCCGAGGAGTTGCCCGAGTCCTGTGGGGTCTATCTGTTTTGGGGCGAGAACGGCGCACCGCTCTACGTTGGGAAATCTAAAAACATTCGCGAGCGGGTCTTCGCCCACTTTGCAGCCGATGTCTATTCGGCCAAGGAGCTGGGATTGAGCCAACAGATCCGCAGCATCACATGGGAGGAAACGCCGGGAGAGGTCAGTGCCTTGCTGCGAGAAGCCCAGTTGGTCAAAGAGCTCAAGCCTAGTTTTAACAGGCAACTCCGCCTGCAGAAGGGCTTTGCCTCTTTGGCCTTGGGGGCTGCGGACGATGATCCACAGGTGGATGTCGTGACCAGCCAGGATCGCTCGTTTGCAAGAGGTGAAGACCTACACGGTATTTTCGAATCGGTGACTGAGGCCAAGCGTGTCCTGCGGCATTTGGCCGATCAGCATGAACTCTGCAAGGGCTTGCTGGGGTTGGAGAAGCTGCGCCAGGGTGCAGGCTGCTTTGGCCGCCAATTGCGCAAGTGTCGAGGCGCCTGCCAGGGACAGGAGTCGCTCAGGGACCACCACCTTCGCCTGAGTCTGGCACTGGTCAAGCTTCGGTTGGCGGCCTGGCCCTTTCAGGGGCCAGCGGTGTTGCGCGAGTCCGACGAGGCTGTCCTGGTGATTGACCAGTGGGCCTACCTGGGCATCGCCAGAAGTGAAGACGAATTGGCCTCCCTACTAGAGTCCCCAGGAGAGCGTCAGTTTGACCGAGACACCTACCGAATCTTGCAGAAGGTGGCCCGCCAGCTACAACCGATTCATACGGGTGCAGCCGGCGAGGGCTGAACAAGCCTTATTTGGCGATGGCGTGTGGGTAGCAAAGGCCGCCGGTGATCTCGAGCGTGGTGCCATTGATGGCCTCGTTCTCGGCGCAGTGGGCAATGAGAGAGGCGATCTCGGAGGGCTCGACCAGGCGACCCAGGTGCACGTCTTTTAGGATCGCGGCCAGGGCCTCCTGGTTCATCCCCTGCAAAAGGCTGGTGGCGGCATAGCCAGGGGCGATGCTGACGGCCCGAATGTTGCGAATGCCTTTGAGCATGAACTCACCGACCAGAATCTTGGGCATAAGGGCCACAGCAGCTTTGGTCGAGGCATAGTTGATCTGCCCAACCTGGCCAACTTTGTTGACCGAGGAAATGCCCACCAGCAGGCCAGGCCATCCACCGTTGGCCATGGCCTCGGCGGCGTCGCGCATGGTCAGGAAGGTGCCGGTCAGGTTGACATCGATGACCTGCTGCCATTTGTCCAGGCCCAATTTGCGGGTCACTTTCTTGGTCTCTTTGTCAGGACTGATGGTCAGGCCATCGCGAATGATGCCGGCGCAGGTGACCACAATGTTGAGCTGACCATAGGCCTCCAGTGCCTTGGCAATGAAGGCAGCGGTGTCATCTTCCTTGGTGACATCGGCGGCGATGGCAATCGCCTGGCCACCTGAGGCCATGATGGCCTGGGCGGACGCCTGGGCCTGCTCCTCCGAGCGGTCCACGATGACGATTTTGGCGCCTTTGGCCGAGAGGTACTGGGCAATCGCTGCACCAATGCCGTTCCCGCCGCCGGTGATCAGGGCGACGCTTCCGTTGATCTGCATGAGGGCTCCCTTTTGGTCTGGTTTGCCAAGAGTGTACCCAAAACAGCCAGAACGTGTTGCGCTGCATCAAATTTCCATCGACAGTGCCGGTCGATAGATGCGCCGATGATATTTCGCTAGTCTTGGACCAGTTCACATTTGGGAGTTGGTCCAGGATGTCTTGCAAGCCCACGCTGGGTCGACTGACACGGGCTCTCGTCGGTCTGATGACGGTCGCGGCCGTTTGGCTCTCGCCCGTCGGGGCCGCTGAAGGCTCCAAGCCACTCGTCATTCTGGTGGGCATCGATGGCTTTAGAGCCGATTACCTGGCCCGAGGCCAGGCGCCGACCCTTGAGAAACTAGCCCGCCAGGGCGCCACAGCCAGTGGGCTGACCCCGGTCTTTCCGACGGTCACTTTTCCAAATCACGTCAGCCTGGTCACCGGACGTCGGCCAGCGGGCCATGGCATTTTGAACAACACCATGTGGGATCCCAACATCCCTGAACAGATTTTCCGTCTTCGCGACCGTCAAGCGCTGACGAACCCTGCGTGGTGGTCAGATTCAGAACCCATCTGGGTGACGGCAGCGAAGCAGGGACGCATCAGCTCCACCCTGTTTTGGCCGGGCAGTGAGGTGGCGATCCAGGGGATTCAGCCGAGAGATTGGCTGCCGTATCGGCATGAGATGACGTCTATGCAACGGGTCAATCAGTTGCTGGCATGGTTGACTGACATTCGCCCTGATCGCTCTCAGGCCGACTTTGCAACCCTCTATTTCTCAGAGGTCGATTCAGAGGGTCATGCATACGGGCCCGACAGCCCCGCCGTGAATCAGGCCATTGCCAGAGTGGATCAGGCACTGGCTCATCTAATAAAAGGCTTGACCGCTGCCGGTCTGTGGTCGCGTACAAGCTTGGTGATTGCCGCCGACCATGGCATGACCTTGGTGCCAGCCGAGCATCGCATCGACGTCAGTCCAATGGCCAAAGAGTTTCCCGGGGTCGTCTGGCACTGGACCGGACCGACTGCAGGGCTAAGCCTGGCCGGTCAGTCCGAGCCGGCCGTTTTGCAGGCCCTGGCCAAGATCCCCCGGCTCACCTGCTGGCCCAAACATGGTGTCCCCAAAAGATTTGGATCCATGAACCATCGCAGAGCCCCCGATATCCTCTGCCTGGCGGACACCGGCTGGACCGTGACAGATCGCCTGCTCAGTTTTCCGATTCCAGGGCAGCACGGCTTCGATCCGGACCATGAGGAGATGCAGGGGCTCTTTATCGCCGTTGGCCCAGGCATCAGCAAACGTCAGTTGGGACGGGTAAGTAATTTAGAGGTCTATCCCTTGCTCTGTGCGCTGCTGGGCATTCAGCCAGCCGCCAACGAGGCCAGAGGCATCCTCGTGGACCAGTTATTGCAGAAACCTCGCCCCGGATCTAGAAGACCGTGATGATGGTCAGGCCAGCGAGCATGAGCAGCGCGCCTGATAGCCGACGTCTGAGGTCGGTCTCGCCCAGGAAGATGGCCCCCAACACTATGGCAAACAGGATGCTGCTCTCTCGTAGGGGGGCTACCAGACTGAGTGGCGCCATGGTCATGGCATAGAGCACCATCTGATAGGCCAGTGGTGACAAGACACCAATCACCAAGATCCAGCGCCAATCTCGTTGAACCCAGCCCGCCATCAGGTGGCGATCCCTGACCATCCAGGGGGTGCAGAGTGCAGCGCGAACCAACAATTGTCCCCAATAAAAGCCAACCACCGGCAGAGCCCAGGCCTTGACTGATTGCTGGTCCCAGACGGTGTAAGCCGCGATCGTGAGTCCGCAGAGCAGAGCCAGACCGATGCTCTTAGACCAGTCGGCTGAGCGCATGGATTTCGCAGTCGAGAATCCAACGACGAGTGAGCCAGCAATGATGGCCAAGGCCCCGATGAGTTCGATCGGGCTCGGACGCTCGCCGAGAATCAGAATCGCAAAGATGGCTGACAGCAGCGGCCCGGTGGCCCGTGCAATGGGATAGGCCACGCCAAGGTCGCCACGGCCATAGGCGCTTGTCAGAAGCCAGAAATAGACAATGTGAAGTGCAGCACTGCCGAACATGGCCAGCCAGGCAAGGGGTGAGAGAAAAATGCTTGGGTCTAGGACCACTAGGGCCAGCGGTAGCCAGATGAGCGTTTCGACGACTGACATGAGACCAATAAAACCCAGCCTTGGCTGCCCAATTCGTTTGAGGGCCAAGTTCCAGCAGGCATGGCAGAGCGCCGCGGCCAGGACCAGACTGAGCGCAAGTGGGGAGAGGTTCATAAACAGCGCGCCAGCAGACTGCTAGCGCATCAGAATTCGACGAGTGAGATAGGACAGCGAGTCAACCAGGACCACCAAAAGGATCATCACAATCAGAATGCTGCTGGTTTCGTTCATCTGAAAGAGGCCCATGTGAAACGACAGCATCTGGCCCAGTCCGCCTGCACCAACCACGCCAAGCACAGCCGCAGCACGGATATTGTTTTCCCAGCGGTACAGCGTGTAGGAGAGCAATTGAGGAATGATCGATGGCAGGGTCGCATAAAGAAAACAGTGAATCGGGCGCACGCCGGCGAGTCTGAGGGTTTCTCTCTCATGGTCCGCAGCATTCTCACTGGCATCCGCAAAGAGCCGGCCCAGAACTCCAGCTGTATGCAGGGCCAGTGCCAGGGTGCCGGCCATTGGTCCTAGACCCGATGCAATGATCAACATAGCGGCCCACATGAGGTCTGGAACTGAGCGCAACAGATTCAACAGCAGTCGCGAGAGGGCGACGATGGATGGGTGGCTGTCTGGGGTGTCGGTCGCCATAAACGCCAAGACCAGACCGGCCAGGGCGGCCAGAAGCGTGCCGACGAATGACATGGCCAGAGTCTCGAGGGCGGCCAGCCCAAGCTTCGTTAAAAAGTCGACGGAGAGTTCTGGTCGCGAGAGTTCGAGAACAAAGCGGCCCATCCGCTCCAGGGCCGCCATAGAAAAGAGTCGATGGAGTTGCAGGTCCAGACTCCAAAAACTCAAGACCACCAAGGCCACAAGGCCCGCGAGACCCCAGCAGATGCCGCATCCCCATCGGACCATGCTCTGAGGCATGGGCGGTGCTAGTCCATTGGTCTTCATTGGATCGCCCTTCGAACCCAGCTGCTGATCTGGTCAGCTATGGCGACCAGAAGCATGAGCACCAGCAAAATGGTGGCAACCTCTCCGCCATTGAACATCTTCATTGAGGCATCTATTTGTTGGCCGAGCCCACCCGCTCCAACAAACCCCAAGACGGCCGAAGAACGAATGGCACATTCCCAACGATAGACGGAGTAACTCAGCAACTCGGTGGCGTTCTGGGGTAACAAGCCATAAAAAAAAGCCTGTAGGCGTCCACCGCCACCCAGGAGGATCGATCTGCTGGCCTGCGTGTCGCCACTCTCCAGAATCTCCCCGTAAATCTTGCCCAGCATCCCGCTGTAGGTGACAGCGATGGCCAAGACACCCGCTGCCGGCCCCAATCCAACGACTCGAACGAAGATGAGGGCCCAGACCAACTCCGGAATGCTTCTAAGAACAATCAAAAGCCAGCGGATTGATTGGCGAACCGCGAAGCCAAGGGGATGCATGCGGCCTGTCAGAGAGGAGATCGACAGTGCACTGCTTGCTGCGATCGCCAGGGGCACTGCCAACAGCAGGGCAAGAGCCATACCGGCTGTGGCAATGGCAATGGTTGTCCAGGCTTCCTTGGCCAGTAGCAGTAGAAATTCGACTTGAAAAACCGGCGGAAAAAAGTCACCAATAAAGTTTGCAGTGACCTTTAAGTTCTGGGGCTCCAGAAGAATCCAGGGTTTGAACTCTACTGCGATGAAGGTCGGTAAGAGCAGGACCCCTATGACGCTAGCCCAGAACGCTCTGCCGATCCAGGCAGGGTCACGGGCGGCCGGGTGAAGGGTTTGCCTCAGCGACATGCGATGACATGGGCACTAGAGGAGGGCAGGGTGAGGCTGTCCTCTGGGTGCAGGGGGCCGCTGGTCTGCTCGAGCTCATGCTCAAACTGGGCGTAGAGGTGTTGAAGTGCCTGATCGGTGACCGATGCCCGTGGCAGATCGAATTGTAATTGCCCCTCTCGAAGACCAATAACCCGTGGAAACATCTGTCTGGCCACCTCCACCTGATGGAGGGTGGTGATGAGCGTGACGCCTCGACGATTGGCTTCCTCGACCAAGGCCGCAATGGCCTGCTGGGACCGTTTGGGATCCAGAGCAGACAGGGGTTCGTCCACGAGCCACAACTCTGCTGAAGACATAAAGGCCTTGGCCAGGCCGATTCTCTGACGCTCACCGCCGGATAGACGATCGACCCTCAGCCATAACTTCTCACCGAGATCAAAGGCGCAAAGGGCCTCGTAACTCTCCTGGGCAAAGCGAGGCCGCACGAGGTTGAGGAAGGAGGCCGCTGTCGAGAGTTCGGACAGTTTGGCGCTAGAGAGGGCCGTGACCACCCGTTGTCGGGGTGGCAGGGGAGGGATCTGAGGAGCGTAGAAGATGCGCGAGCGCAGCCTTCTAAGTTCGCCGCTGCTGAGGGACCACGGATCCAGGCCATCGAGTGACAGACGCCCGGAAGTGGGGCGCAGCCCTGTGGCCAGGACTTGAAGCAGGCTGGTCTTGCCGGCACCGGAGGGCCCGATGACGGCAAGGTGTTCACCAGTTGATACCTTCAGGCTGAGACTATGCAGGGCCAACGGCCCGTTGTCCGCAGCGGCTCTATGCCGCGCGTCCAACCCCTCGAGCACAATCTCCATCAGAGTCGCCCCGGGGCTTTACTTGACCAGCCCGGCGCTTCGTGCAGCCTTTTCCATGCCCTTGTAATTCTCAGCCTTGGTTGGGATGAATCGAGTTGCTCGGGCGAGACTCAGGATTTCTTTGCCCTCCGGCGTGGCGTCGCTCAGGTCCAGAAAGGCTTTTTCGATTTTCTTGCGAAGTTCGGGGGCCATATCCTGGTGGATGGTCCAGTTGTAATTGAAAAAGGTGGGCGTCTCGTAGAAGGCATTCACTTTGGTGATGTCCACTCGCTTGGACTCCACAAACTTCTGCCAGACCGTCATATCAACAGCCGCAGCATCGACCCTTCCACTGACCACAGCGGCAATCGAGGCATCGTGGGCGCCCGAGTATGCGACTCGCGAGAGATCCTTCTCGGGGTTCAGTCCGGCCTCTAGCATGTAGGAGCGGGGCATCAGGTGTCCAGAGGTGCTGGAGGAGGAGCCGAAGGTGAGAGTCTTGCCTTTTAGATCGCTGAGTTTTTTGATGCCTGAGTTGGTCTGGCTGATAAAGACCGACCGAAACTTCGTGTCTTCCTCACGCTGGAGGATGGGGACGACTTTGCCGCCCGAGCGGATGTCAGCCTGAACAAAGGTGAGGCCGCCCAGCCAGGCCAGATCAATCTGTTTGTTCACCAGTGCCTCGACGGCTGCCGGGTAGTCAGCCACTGGCCGGAACTCCACCTTCATTCCGAGGCGCTTTTCCAGGTATGCGGCCAAAGGCGTGAACTTGCGGATCTGCTCGCTGGCCGCCTCTTCAGGGATGGTTGTAATACGAAGGATGTCTTTGGCCTGGGCCTGGGCCTGCGACTGGGCCTGGAGGGGCAGGCAAATGGCCAACAGAGAGCCAACAACTGCTTGGAGCATTTGACGTTTGATCATGGAAGTGGTCCTTAGAGGAACAGGCCATCACGTGGCACGAGAGAGGGTGGCGCCAGAGCGGGGCGTCACCCTTGAATCATAGCCTTAATCAGTCCGTGTCGGTGCTATGCCGTCTGGCCACCAGATAGCTTGCGCCCGTCGGTCCATAGCGCTCTGCATGGGGTTGGCTGTGACTGAGCTCAAATAGATCGCCGGGCTGCAACTCTCGTTCCACACCATCGACGGTGAGCCACATCTGGCCCGCGGTGACCAAGGCCCTTAGCGCAAACGGATGCGAGTGATCGGGGATGACGTGGTGGGCTGGCCAGTCCCGTGTGACGACCTCATCGAAGTCTGCTGTCTGGGCTCGGAAGTCGGATTCGGTCATGGTTATTGGGCTTCTACGCGGGGGCTTTTCTTGCGGGAAATACTACAGTAGCCTACGAAAAAACCTCCTCCTCTCCCGTGATTTTTCAAGGAGGTGCAAAGCATGAATTGGCAGCCGTATATCAAAGCCAGTTGGGAGTTGGTCATGGCGTCCCAGGGGCGTACCCAGGTCTTTCTGAGGGATGACTTGGAGGCCTACCTGGTGAACATGATGGCCCGCAACTTCACCAATAAAAACATCCCCCCGGACATCATCTGCCTTGAGTTTCCAAAGGCTAGAAATAAAAACGACTTTCAGGCCCTGGGAGACTCATGCCTGTTTGTAGATGCCTGGCGCATCAAGCCGGCGCGTCTGGTCAACGCCGATTATTACGAACGCATGGGTCAGATGGCCTACAGCAGTGCAGCCCTGGCCAGCAGACCCATTGATGAGTTCTTCTCTGGTCTGGCCCAACAGTTTCGGACCATTAGTCGGGTATTGGCTGGGGTTCGGCAGTTGGCGAATACTGCCTCTTCTTGAGTCACGTCTTGACGGTGTGATCGGCATAAAAAAGCCCAGAAGATTTTCTGGGCTTTTTTAAGTTTGGCTCCCCGACCTGGGCTCGAACCAGGGACCTACGGATTAACAGTCCGGCGCTCTACCGACTGAGCTATCGGGGAAAGAAGGCCGAATTATACGCAAATTCAGCGGATGGTGGACCAGGCGGCCTGTCCGCCGTACTGTGTGACCGCCTTTTCATCAAAGCCAAAGCCCAGTCCGGGATCTTGGCGCAACTGAACGTAGCCGTCTTTGAAGCCCAGTTGGTTGTTGATCAGTCGGCGGAAGTTGAGTACCTGATCGTCTAGGAAGAACTCCACAAACCGGGCATTCGGGGTGGCCGCCACCAATGGGGCGTGCAGGTCATGGAACCAGTGGGGGCTGACCGTCACGCCACGGGAGTCGGCATGGGCGGCAATCTTGCGCCACTCTGAGATACCACCGCAGACAGCGGCATCGGTCTGGAGAATCTCCGCGCCACCCGCATCGATCAACTCCCGAAAACGCCAGCGACCCACCTCGATCTCGCCCGTGGCCACCGTCACCGAGGTGCGTTGGGCCAGCCGGGCATGCAGGTCAATGGCATCGGGTGAGAAGGGCTCTTCGATCCAGTAGGGGTCATAGGCCTCGAACCGGCGCATGTATTCCATGGCCGTGGGCAGGTCGGACCAGGCGTTGTTGGCGTCGAGCATCAGGTAGACATCTGGACCAATCGCATCGCGGGCAGCGGCGATACGGGCCTCTTCGTCGGCTGGACTTAAGCGGCCGGTTTTCATTTTGACGGCCTTGAAGCCCTTGCTGACATAGCCGGCCAGTTCTTCGCCGAGCTTGGCGGGCGTCTTGCCGTCCAGGTAGTAGCCGCCGCTGGCGTAGGCGATGACCTGCTCACGGTGCAGGCTGCCCAGGTAGTCGTGCAGGGGCAGGCCAACCGATTTGGCATTCAGATCCCACAGGGCGGTATCCAGAATGGAGATGCCTCGCATCACGGCGCCAGAGCGGCCCTGCAGAATGGCCTCTTGGTACATGTCCTGCCACAGGGCCTCGGTCTGACGGCTCTCACGGCCGATGAGAATGGGCGCCAGCAGTTGCTCGACCGCCGTTTTGAGAATGCCGCCGGCTTTGCTACCGACGTAACAAAATCCAATTCCCTCAAGGCCATCGACACTTCGGACCTTCACCAGCCCATAGTGACGGGCATGAACCGTTCGAGTCGAGAAGGAGGTCACACGGTCCAGGGGCACTTCGACGGCAGCGACACTGACGGATTCAATCTGGGGCATGGATGGTTCTCTTTAAAGGGGAATTTGAACGCCCCACACTATGTCCGGTCAGCCCGGGTCTGCGCAGCCGAGTTTTCCCCAGGCTATTACCAATTGGCGGCGGTTCCGGGCCCCCCTAGACTGGGTTTTCTCATTTTTGTGTCCCCGTCATGAAAAACCCCGTTCTGCAGTTGTCGCGCCTGTCGGCGCCAGGTGATCAGCGTCTGGCCGAGTCCTTTGACCTGGTGTTTTTAAAGGATCAAAAAGATCCTCAGGGATTTCTAAAAGAGCAGGGGCATCGCTTCCAGGTTGCGGTGACCACTGCTCCGGTTGGCGCCTCAGCCAACCTGATGGCGGCTTTGTCAAACCTCAAGGCTGTGGTCTGCCGGGGCATTGGCGTGGACAAGGTAGACCTGGGTTATGCGAAGGCCAATGGGATTGCGGTCTCCAGCACGCCAGATGTCTTGACCGAGTGTGTGGCGGACCTGGCCATGGGCCTCATGATTGACACCATGCGTGGCCTGTCAGCCAGCGATCGGTTTGTCAGGCAGGGCCATTGGCCCAAGGGCGCTTATCCCCTCACCAGTCGGGTCTGGGGCAAGCGCCTTGGCATTCTGGGATGCGGCCAGATTGGCCAGGCCATTGCCCAGCGGGCTCAGGGCTTTCGCATGGCCATTGGTTATCACAACCGTCGCAGGCGGGATGACTTGGCGTTTGAGTACTTTGACTCACCGGTTGCGCTCGCGAACTGGGCGGATGTCTTGATGGTGGTGGTGACCGGGGGTGAGCAGACCGAAGGATTGGTGGACCGAGCAGTCCTGCAGGCCTTGGGTCCTCAAGGCTATCTGGTAAACGTGGCTCGCGGCAGCGTCATTGATGAGCCTGCATTGGTGCAGGCCCTTCAGGACAAGACCATTGCGGGGGCAGGACTTGATGTCTATGTCCATGAGCCCAGCGTTCCTGCTGAGTTGATGTCCTTGGATAACGCAGTCCTTCTGCCGCATGTGGGCAGTGGCACTCACGAGACTCGTCGGGCCATGGAGGACCTGGTCTTTGATAACGTCCAGTCCTTTTTCTCCACCGGCCGTCTCATCACCCCCGTGGTGGCCTAAGTGAGCTCGTCCATCTCCATGCCCATGCGTCGGTTGGGCCCGTTCCAGGTCTCCGCCATCGGCTTTGGCTGCATGAACTTTAGCCATGGCTATGGCCAGCAGATGACAGCGGCGCAGGCCAGGCCGGTGATCGAGGCAGCCCTGCAGTCGGAAACCACCTTGTTCGACACGGCCATGCTCTACGGCAACGGTCACAACGAGACGCTGCTCTCCGAGATCCTGGTGGCGGCATACCGACACCAGATTGTGCTGTGCTCAAAGGGGGGCATGGTCGCCGAGCAGGGTCCAGAGGGCTATCGCCGCCGCATCGACAGCAAGCCCCAGACCATTGTCCAGAACTGCCATGACAGTCTTCAGCGACTGAAGACCGACGTGCTGGATCTCTATTACCTGCACCGTTGGGACAAGGTCACGCCCATCGAGGAGGTGGTTGGGGCCATGGGCCGCCTGGTGGAGCAAGGCAAGGTCTGTACGATTGGACTGTCTGAGGTCTCTGCAGCGACCCTCGAAAAAGCGCACTCGGTGCATCCCATCACGGCGGTGCAGTCCGAGTACTCACTCTGGACTCGCAACCCAGAGATCGCCTTGCTGCAGGCCTGTGAGCGGCTTGGGGTGGCCTTGGTGGCGTTTAGCCCGGTTGGGCGAGGGTTTCTGACGGATTCGTTTGAGGGTTTAGATGGACTGGCCGGCGACGACCTGCGTCAGAAGATGCCGCGTTTTCTCTCGCCAGCGTTTGAGCACAACCAAGCTTTGCGAGTCACCCTTAGAGCAAAGGCGCACGACTTGGGGATGACCACGGCCCAACTGGCATTGGCCTGGCTGCTGCAGAAGTCGCCCGCCATCATCCCGATTCCAGGGACCACCTCAGTGGACCATGCCCGCGAGAATGCGCAGGCGGCCAGGCAGTCTCTGAGTCATGAAGACTGGCAGATGGTGGACCGACTTTTAGGTCAGCATAACGTGGTGGGAGGCCGATACGACGCAGCGGCCCAGGCCGGTGTCGATACCGAAAATTTTTGACTGTTACGAAGGAGCACAACATGGATTTGGGTCTTAAAGGCAAACGCGCTTTGGTCTTGGGCGCCGGTGGTGGGTTGGGCCAGGCGGTGGCACTGTCACTGGCTGCAGAGGGCGCATTGGTGGTGGCAGCGGGCCGCACCCTGGACAAGGTCCAGCAGACCGTTGACCAGATCAAGGCAACCGGTGGCGCAGCCCATGCCATGGCCTGGGATGTTCGGGAGATCGATCGCATGTCAGTGCTGCATGAGCAGGCGGTGCAACTGGCTGGCGGTCACATTCAGATTCTGTTTAACAATGGTGGAGGACCGGCCCCTAGCCCGGTTCAGGCGCAGCCGCTGTCCGTCTGGCAGGAGCAGGTCAACAACCTCATCCTGCCGGTGATTGCCCTGACCGACGCGGTTCTACCTGCCATGAAGCAACACGGCTGGGGTCGGATTCTGACCAATGCCTCATCGGGTGTGGTGGTGCCCATCCCCAACCTGGCCATGAGCAATACCCTGCGCGGGGCCCTTGTCGGCTGGAACAAGACCCTGGCCAACGAGGTCGCTGCCAGTGGCGTCACCGCCAACATGGTTCTGCCTGGTCGTGTGGCCACCGATCGCACTCGTTTTATCGACCAGAACAAGGCCACCAAAGAAGGCGTCGCCGTTGAGGAGATCGAGCGCCGGTCCATGGCCAGTATTCCAGTCGGCCGTTATGGCAAGCCTCAGGAGTACGGCGATGTCGTGGCCTTTCTGGCCTCCGAACGGGCCAGCTATGTCACCGGGTCCATGGTCCGAATCGATGGCGGTGCGATACTAAGCGTCTAGACCGAATCCTCTAAAAACCAAGGACTCTCCAATGCTCAAGCCGCATGCCAAGTTCAAATGGGAAGACCCCTTTCTGCTCTCTGACCAGCTGACCGAAGACGAGACCATGATTCGTCAGGCGGCACGAGATTACTGTCAAGACAAGCTGGCGCCACGGGTGTTAGAGGCCTTTCGCCATGAGAACACCGATGCCAGTATTTTTCGTGAGATGGGTGAACTCGGCCTGTTGGGTCCGACGATCCCCACCGACTATGGCGGGGCCGGTGTAGGCGATGTTGCTTACGGCCTGATTGCCTCCGAGGTCGAACGCATCGACAGTGGCTATCGCAGCATGTTTAGTGTGCAGAGCTCGTTGGTCATGCTGCCCATCTATACATTTGGTACGGAGGCCCAGCGGCAGAAGTACCTGCCCAAGCTGGCCACCGGCGAGTGGATTGGCTGTTTTGGACTGACCGAGCCTAATCATGGATCAGACCCTGGCAGCATGGTCACTCGGGCCAAGGCCACGCCGGGTGGCTATCTCTTGAGCGGCGCCAAGACCTGGATCTCTAACAGCCCGATTGCCGATGTGTTCGTGGTCTGGGCCAAGGACGACGCGGGCGAGATCCGGGGGTTTGTCCTGGAGAAGGATATGAAGGGCTTATCCGCCCCAGTCCTTCACGGCAAGATTGGTCTAAGAGCTTCCATTACCGGTGAGATCGTGATGGACCAGGTCTTCGTGCCAGAAGAGAACGCCTTTCCAGACATTCGTGGCCTGAAGGGCCCCTTCACCTGCTTGAACTCGGCGCGCTTTGGCATTGCCTGGGGCGTGTTGGGTGCAGCGGAGTTCTGCTGGCATGCCTCGCGTCAATATGTCATGGATCGGCAGCAGTTCGGCCGCCCATTGGCTGCGAACCAGTTGATTCAAAAGAAACTCGCTGACATGCAGACCGAGATTGCCTTGGGCTATCAGGCCGTGTTGCGTCTGGGTCGTATGAAGGAAAACGGTACGGCGGCTGTTGAGGCCACCTCGATCGTCAAACGCAACAACTGCGGCAAGGCCTTGGACATTGCTCGAATGGCGCGGGACATGCTGGGCGGCAATGGCATCACCGATGAGTTCGGCGTGATGCGACACATGGTGAATCTAGAGGTGGTGAACACCTACGAGGGTACCCATGACATCCATGCCCTGATTCTGGGTCGAGCCCAGACCGGCATTCAGGCATTTTTTTAGCCCAACCACTCTCGTTCGTCCGTGACCACACAGACCACCTTGCCGCTGGCCGGCATCAAGGTGCTAGACCTCTCCAGGGTCTTGGCTGGTCCCTGGGCGACGCAGCTTCTGGCCGACCAGGGTGCGACCGTCATCAAGATTGAGCGGGCGGGTGCCGGTGACGACACACGCCAGTGGGGGCCGCCGTGGTGGACCGATGACACCGCCAGTTACTTCACCTGCGCGAACCGTGGCAAGCACTCCATCGCTGCTGACTTTGGTGACCCCAGTCACCTGACAGCGATTGCGCGTCTGGCTGAGCAGGCCGATGTGGTGGTGGAGAACTTCAAGGTCGGGCAGCTCAAAAAATACGGCCTGGATGCCCAGACGCTCCAGACCAGGAATCCAGGACTGATCTACTGCTCGGTGACGGGCTATGGGCAGACGGGCCCCAGGGCCCAGGAGGCGGGCTATGACTATGCCCTTCAGGGCCTGACCGGTCTGATGAGCATCACCGGACCAGCCGGTGGCGAACCTCAAAAGGTGGGCGTGGCGATTATTGATCTGGTGACGGGCCTCTATGCAGCGCAGGCGATCTCGGCGGCCCTGGTCCGTCGGCAAACCACGGGACAGGGCGCCATCTTGGACTGCTCATTGCTGGATTCTGGTCTGTCGATTCTGGCCAACCAGGCCAGTGGGTACCTGGTGGCAGGACAGGTGCCCAAGGCCATGGGCAATGCGCATCCCAGCATCGTGCCTTACCAGGTTTATGCCACCGCCGATGGATTCATGGTGTTGGCTGTTGGCAACGATGGGCAGTTCCGATCCATGGCCAGAGCCATTGGACGGCCTGAGTTGGCGCTTGACGATCGCTTTGCCACCAACCCAGCGCGTGTGAGAAATCGTGATGCCCTGAATCACATCTTGGAGCCTTTGTTTGCGGGGTCCTCCAAGTCCCATTGGACTGATTTGTTCAGACAAAACGGGGTCCCGGCGACCCCGGTGCAGAACGTGGCAGAGGTTTTTCAGGATCCCCAGGTCTTGGCCAGAGGGCAGGTGATCCATCACGAATCGATCGGCCTGAAGACCTTGGGGTCCCCGGTCTTGTTCGAGGGCCAGCGTCTGGCCAGTCCGCTGCCCCCTCCTGCGCTTGGTCCAGTGATCGACGAGCAGGTGACTGGGTTCGAGGGGATGGCTGCGTCAGTACCCAAGGGCTGCAATGGATCGCATTGATTGTGTGGTGGTGGGAGCGGGGGTGATCGGACTGGCCATCGCCCGGGAACTGGCCCTGGCCGGCCAAGAGGTCGTAGTGCTGGAGTCAGAGAGTCGACACGGCACTGGCACCAGTTCCAGGAACAGTGGTGTGATTCACGCAGGTCTTTATTACCCGGCTGGTTCTCTCAAGGCTCAGTGGTGTGTTCAGGGCAAGCACCTGCTATACGACTACGCGGTGTCTCGGCAGGTCGTGCATGCCAACATCGGCAAGCTCATCGTGGGACAGGCCGATGACGAGCAGGCCTTGGCCTCTATTCAGAAGAAGGCCTTCGCCAATGGGGTAGAGGATCTCACCTGGTTGAGTGCCAGTGAGATACGGGCCTTGGAGCCAGAGCTCTCGGTTCGTCATGCCCTGCTCAGCCCATCGACTGGCATTGTCGATGTTCACAGCCTGATGCATGCGCTGGAAGGTGACTTAACCGATGCAGGTGGCATGGTCGCCGTTCAATCTTGTTTGCTGGGCGCGGAGCAACTGGCCGATCAGACCTGGCAGATACGGGTTCGGGTTGGTGAGTCCGGGACTCAGCACCCCGGCGCCGAGGAGCACTTGCTTCAGGCCAGCCTGTTGGTCAATGCCGCTGGACTGGACGCGGACGCTGTGGCCAGTAGGATTGAAGGGACCTGTCAGTCACTGGTACCGCAGACGTATTTTGCCAAGGGCAACTATGCCAGCCTCAGTGGTCGATCACCCTTCAAGCGATTGATTTATCCAGTGCCAGTCCCGGGAGGCTTGGGGACGCATCTGACCTTGGATACCGGAGGTGGGGCGCAGTTTGGCCCAGACGTGCAATGGCTTGGAGCCGTAGATCCTCGGCGGGAGCCCGGCAGCAGTCATGCCAGCGTGGACTACCGGGTGGACCCAGCCAGGCTCGATGGCTTTGCCAGAGATGTCGCTCGATGGTGGCCAGGCCTCAGTCGAGACAGGCTCGTACCGGGCTATGCGGGGGTTCGGCCAAAGATCGCGCCACTAGAGGCCCCTCCAGCAGATTTTATGGTCCTAGGTCCAGCCGACCATGGTCAGGCTGGGCTGGTTCAGCTGTTTGGAATGGAGTCGCCGGGCCTAACCGCCTGCCTGGCCATCGGGCAGGCGGTTCGCCAGAGACTGCAGGACTAGCTGGTCGAGGACTGGGTGACGTCGGGCGGTTGGTTGCGACGCAGCCACTGAAGACTCAAGGCCAGCACGAACCCAGCCAGGCCTGCCACATCACTCTGGATGCCTGGGTAGGTCAAGGCCAAGCCCGACAGAATCATCAGCCAGCGCTCCAGCAGATTGGTCTTGCGGATAAACCAACCCTGTAGACCGCCTGCTAGGCAGACAATGCCCAGTGCTGCGGTGGCCGAGACCAGGCCGATGTCCATCCAGTTGGCCGCCTCCAGCGCCTTCATGGAGCCCATGAGCAGCAGCCCCAGACCGCTGGGATCCAGAACAAACATGAAAGGCACCAGAATAGCCGGTGCCACATATTTCCAGCTCTGCAGCGTGGTCTTGTAAGGATTGCCTTTGCAAATGGCTGCCGCCGCAAAGGGTGACAGGGCAGTTGGTGGTGAGACCTCGGACAACACCGCGTAGTAGAAAATGAACATGTGTGCAGCGAAATCAGGCACCCCCAGCTTGATCATGGCTGGCGCTGCGATGACCGCACAGATGATGTAGGAGGCGGTGACGGGTACGGCCAGGCCGACGATCCAGACAATGAGAGCGGTGTAGATGGTCGTGAGCAGCAGACTACCGCCAGCCAGCTCCAGGACGATGCTGGAGAACTTCAGTCCCAGCCCGGTGAGCGTGACCACTCCCACAATCAGGCCAGCACCAGCACAGACGGCGGCAATGCCCAGTACCTCTCGGCTGCCACCGGCCAGTGCATGGGTTAGTTTCGATTCGTAGAGGCCTTTGAGCAACGGGGCGCGTCCTCTTAGGACATCCCAGGAGATGATGGCGGTGTCGGCTCGCAGAAGACTGGTGAGGCCAGACAGGAGCGTGGCCCAGAACACGCTGGCGACCGGCGAAAAGCCCAATAGCATGAAGCCGACAATTGAGACCAAAGAGAAGAAATGAAACCAGTACCGAAGCGCCAGGCGCAGCGCCGGCTCGGTCTCTACGCGTGCGGCCGACAACATGCCGTACTTGCGACTGTCGATCTCGACCATGACAAAGAGTCCTAGATAGAACAGGATGGTCGGTATGGTGGCCATGACCAGGACGTCCAGGTAAGAGCGGCCCAGAAAGTCGGCAATCAAGAAGGCGGCGGCGCCAAGGACGGGTGGTGAGATGATGGCCCCAAGGCCACCTGCTGCCAGTAGTCCACCAGCAGCATTCTTCTCGTAGCCCATTTCCTGAAGCATCTTGCCTGCGACGGATCCCACCGTCACGGTGGTGGCGACGCCGGAACCCGAGGGACCTCCCAGCAAAAAGGAGGACAAGACAATCGTGCGGCCCACTTTGGAGGGGCGTCCCCCCAGAACCGAGAAGGACCAGTCAATGAAGAACTTTCCAGCGCCGGTAAATTGTAGAAAGGCGCCAAAAATGGTGAAGAGAATGATCAGCGAGGAAGAGACATCGACCGCTGAGCCATAAATCCCCTCCAGGGTCATGTACATGTGGCCAACCAATCGACCAATCGAGTAGCCTCTGTGAGTCCAGGGCTCCGGGAGGTGATCGCCGAACAGGGCGTAGCACAAGAACAGCACGGTGATGGACAGCAGAATCCAGCCGTTGGTCCGTCGCAGGCCCTCGAGCACCACCAGGATCATGCCAATGCCAATCAGAATGTCGGTGCTGTTGGGGTTGGTATTGCGCTCGAGCATCTCCTCGCCCCCCGACCATCGGTAGTAGACGGCAAACAGGGCAAAGCCGGCGATCAGAATGTCCCACCACATGATGCGGTCACGGAATCGTTTGTGGATGGGAAAAATCAGCATCACCAGGGCCAGCACAATCCCCACATGCAGGGGACGCAAGGTAAAGGCCGGCACGATGCCGTAGGCGGAGTAAAGGTGGACCAGTGACATGGCCACCAGGGCCAGCGTAATCAGGACGCCCATCCAGCCCTTGAACTTGCTCTGGGCCCCTTCCTCCTCTTCGATCAGTTCGTCGAGTTTCTTCTGCAACTCGGCGTCGATGTTGTCTTCTAGGTGGGGCGCTTGAGTCGGGCTGGCGTTTGGAGTGGTCATTTTTTAGGTTTTATATTGAACTTAAACAGAAGACCCGCCGAAGCGGGTCTTCTATCACTACTGCTTTAGGAATTCAGGAAGCCTTTCGACACGGGCATCTTGATTAGTTGGTCTTGATGCCTTTTTCCTTGAAGTACTTCAGAGCACCTGGGTGGAAGGGCACCGGGGATGCGGCGCTCTTCTGGGTCTCTGGTTTGACTTCTTTCATGGCCGCATGGACCGACTGGAGTTCTTCACGCTTTTCCAGAATGGTCTTGACGATCTTGTAGGCGGTTTCGTCTGACATGCTGGCTGGTGCCACCAGCACGTTGGCGATGGAGGCGATTTTGTTGTCAGTCGCCATGCCCTTGTAGACCGCCTTGGGGATGACATCGCCATAGTAGAGCTGGCCGTACTTCTTGTTCATGTTGGCGATGGCTTCGCTGTGGTCGATCATCTGAATGGTCACACCGGGCGTGTTGGCCAGGTCCGTGACCGCGGCGGTGGGTAGACCACCAACCCAGGTGAAGGCGTCGATCTTGCGGTCCTTGATGGCGTTGACCGACTCGGCCACGCTCAGGCGCTCACGCTGAACGTTTACGCCGGCTGCCTCGAACAGGCGGCTGCTCATGACCTCGGTGGCCGAACCGATGTCACCTACCGAGACACGCTTTCCGTTCAGGTCTTTCAGGGTCTTGATGCCGGTCGCGGAGGTCGTGACCACGTGCATCCGGTTGGGGTAGAGAATGAGCAGGGTGCGGAGTTCAACTTTGTTGTCTTTGAACTTGCCCTCGCCATTTTGGGCGTCTTTGACGGCATCCACCATCGAGAAGCCGATGTAGGGTTTACCGGTTCCGATGAGCTGAAGGTTCGCAACAGATCCACCGGTGACCTCCGCAGTGGCCTGCATTCCAGGCACATGCTTAGACAGGGCCGCAGCAAAACCTCCGCCCATTGGGTAGTAAACCCCTCCGGTGCCACCGGTGCCAATCGAGATGTTCTGGGCTTGTGCGATGCCACCGAGGCCCAATGCGCTGACAGCGGCTAGTCCTACAAATGCTTTGCGGAAATTCATGACGACTCCTTTTGGTTGAACAACAGAAGGGTTTCATTAGACGGGCTTTGACGACATCAGTAATTCCACGGAGAGGGATACCCGTGATTGGGTGTGCAACTGCACAAAGCTACAGTCACCGAATCAAATTAAACGACGATCAACGTATGAAAACCCCGGACAAAAGCGAGCAAAAGCACTTGGTGGTGATTGGCGGCGGAACGATGGGTGTTGACATCTCTGCAGCCTTCCTAGCCGGCGGGTGGCAGGTCACGATCGTCGAGCCAATGGTGCTCAGTCACCCCCTGCGTAGAAAACAACTCAACCAGAGCCTCAGCACGCTGGGCGTGCACGACAAGAGTGCACCCTTTGTTGAGAAAATCGCCGATGTGGCCTTCGATCAGATCGGCCATGGCCTGGTGATCGAGGCGGTGCCGGAGTCCCTGGCCCTCAAGCAGCAGGTGTTCGCTGAGCTGGTGCGCCTGGTGCCCGACCACATTCCCCTGTGCAGTAACTCGTCAGCCATCCCCATTAGCGAGATCGGACGCGGTCTACCCAATCCCGCCCGGTTGTTGGGAACCCACTTTTTCATGCCCGCCCATCTGGTGCCAGGTGTCGAGGTGGTCAGTTCCGTTCAGACCGATCCAGTCGTGGCCCAGCGCGTTGCAGACGATATGCGCTCGGCCGGACGGGTCCCGATTATGGTGAAACGGGACATCCCAGGCTTTCTGGTCAACCGCCTTCAGCATGCCATCTCCAGAGAGGCCTTCCACCTGATTGACGAGGGCATCGCCTCTCCTGCGGACATCGATGCGGCCGTGCGGTTTGGATTCGGCTTTCGGTATTTGGCGGCCGGGCCCTGCCTCCAACGTGACCACGCGGGACTCGACGTCCACTGTGCGGCTGCTCGGTCCATTTACCCCGACCTCTGCAACGATGCGGAGCCCGCTCGGGTGCTTCGCGAGCGAGTGGAGGAGGGCGCACTGGGAATGAAGATGGGCAGGGGGTTTTTTGAGTGGGACGAGGCCAAGATGGAGGCGGAACGGGCTCGCTATCAAGGCCTGCTGCTGGCGGCTGCCAGGCTACTCGAGAAGGAGATTGCGCACGCCGCGTCCGGTGGCCTAGACGACCAGACCGGGCATCTCAAAACCGATGGCATCGAGCGCCCGCATCAAGTCGGCCTGCTGAACCGTCGATAGACTGACCAGCGGTGGACGAACAGCCTGCCACTGGGCATCTTTTAGCGTGACCGAGACGGCATGCTTCATGGCGGCAATCATGGGGAACTTCTGGAAGATGCCCCGAACCTGGTCGAGCGCCGCCTGGAGCTGATCCGCATCGGCGCTCTGCCAGTGCGAGGCCAAGGACGAGATTGCCGCTGGATTGACGTTGGCCGTCGCTGAGATGCAGCCAACACCGCCGGCTCGCAGGGTCTTCAGTAGGAAGGTTTCGCTACCGGCATACGCTCGAAAGCCTGTCGATTTGAGCCGGTGGATGCAGGATTCCGTATAGGCCCAGTCACCCGAGCTGTCCTTCATGCCGACAACGGTCTTTGGGTAGGCCTTCACGAGTCTCTCGAGAAGGTCAACGGACAGCGGGATCTTGGTGACCTGGGGGATGTTGTAGATGTAGACCTGCAGTCGAGGGTCTGCAATCCGTTGAATGACTTCGCTGTAGTAGGCAAAGAGCCCATCGTCCGGAACATCTTTGTAGTAGAAGGGTGGCAGCATCAATACGCCGCCTGCCCCCAGCTCAACCGCCGTGCGGGTCATCTCGACGGCATCGTCCAGGCTGCAGGCCCCGGTCCCGGGCATCATTTGCTGGGCAGGCAACCCTGCCTTCACAAGAGCTGTCAGGGCATTGCACTTTTGACGCGCGGACAGGCTGTTGGCCTCAGAGTTGGTTCCAAACACCGCCAGACCAACCCCATTGTCGAGCAGCCAGCGGCACTGATGGGCCAGCCGGCTGATGTCGGGATCACCGTCAGCCGTGAAGGGCGTGATGACCGGTGACAAGACAGCTGGCAGGCTGGAGGCGTGTGGTGTGGTTGACATGGGGTAAGTCCGCTCGTTGATGGGGTTGGAATCTGAAATCATGGCCACCTTAAGCAACTTGGCAGAGAACATCACCTATGGCTAGCCCTAAGCAAACAACTCCGCGCTCCTCCACGACCACCAGCCCGGATTCGGCGAGCAGCGGCACGCCAACTCGCAGAGGCCTCGCCTCCAACACCGTCGATTATGGCGACAAGGACTTTGCCTTGTTTCTGCGAAGGGCTTTTATCAAGGGTGCGGGATACACCGATGAGGACCTCAAACGACCCATTGTTGGCATCGTCAACACCGGCAGTGACTTCAATCCCTGTCATGGCAACGTTCCTGCCCTGATTGAGGCGGCCAAGCGGGGCATCTCGCAGGCTGGTGCACTGCCCATGGTCTTTCCGACCATATCCCTTCACGAATCCTTTGCCGCACCCACCAGCCTCTACCTGCGCAACCTCATGAGCATGGACACAGAGGAAATGATTCGGGCCCAGCCCATGGATGCCGTCCTGCTCATCGGGGGCTGCGACAAGACCCTGCCTGCGCAGGTCATGGGTGCCTTATCGGCTGGTCGCCCCTTTGTGGTCTTGCCAACCGGGCCCATGCTCAGCTCTCAATGGGCCGGTGAGCGAGTCGGCGCCTGCACCGACTGTAGACGCCTCTGGGCTGACTTCAGGGCCGGTCGGCTCAACCAAGAACAGATTGATGAGGCCAACAACCGGTTGGTCCCCTCTGTTGGAACCTGCTCGGTCATGGGTACGGCCAGCACCATGGCCTGCGTACTAGAGGCCATGGGTTTGACGGTCTCGGGTGCCGCGAGTGCACCGGCGGTCTCTGCCGATCGCGTCCGCGTCGCCCAGGCTTCAGGCGCTGCGGCCGCGGCCCTGGCCAGTGGGCAGGTCAGCATGCCTTCGGTTGGGCAGGCCCAATTCGACAATGCGCTGAGAACCTTGCTGGCCGTGGGGGGTTCGACCAATGGCCTGGTCCATCTGGCGGCCATGATGGGCCGTCTTGGGCTGGACCTGAAGGCAGAGCACTTCAATCAGTTGGCAGAGGACACACCGGTTCTGGTGGATCTCAAGCCCGGTGGCCAGGGCTACATGCCGGACTTTCATGAGGCAGGGGGGATGCCCCGCCTGATGCTGGCTTTGGGCGATCGGCTGGATACACAGATTGCCACGATCACTGGCCAGACCCTGACCGAGCGACTGACCGAACTGCAGGCGCAGGGTCGGATCGAGACGCATGAGCAGTCGGTGATTCGTGGTGCGAACAACCCGATTTACCCAGCCGGTGGCCTGCGCTTTCTGTCGGGCAACCTTGCACCCGATGGCGCGGTGATCAAGCCCGTGGCGGCCAGCAAAGCGCTGCTGGTCCACCAGGGACGGGCAGTGGTCTTCGATGGCCTGGAGGACATGGCCAAGCGCCTGGACGATCCGGACTTGGATGTGAAGGCAGAGGACGTCTTGGTCTTGAGGGGAATTGGCCCCCTCGGCGCTGGAATGCCGGAGGCTGGTCTGATTCCCATCCCCAAAAAACTCGCCGCCCAGGGTGTGCGCGACATGGTTCGGATCTCCGATGGCCGCATGAGTGGGACGGCCGCCGGCACGATTGTCTTGCACATCAGTCCAGAGGCTGCCGCTGGCGGGCCCTTGTCGCTGGTCAGGGACGGTGACCAGATTCAGTTGGATGTGCCCGCCGGGCGTCTGGCGCTCTTGGTCGAGCCAGAGGTGCTCAGAAAACGCCAGGCGGAGGCCCTTCACACCAGGCTGCCCACAGTGGCCAAGCCCCGTGGCTATGGCTGGCTGCATGGCGAGCAGGTGCTGCAGGCCCCGCAGGGTTGTGACTTTAAATTCTTGAGAGGGGAAGCCTAGTCGGCAGACCACTCGACGCCACAGCCGAGACTCTCACGCCAGACGTGAACGCGTCGAAGGGCCGGTCCCTGCCACTGGGCTCTGATGAAGTCCACCAGGGCCTCCATGGTGGGTTGCTGCACCATGAGGTCATTGAGGTGCTGGTGATCGAGCAGGCCGGCCACACGCTTGGCCTCTGCCTCTAGGCTCGGTAGTGGGGTGAGTTGCTCACTGCTCGATTCGATCCAGACACGAGCCCAGTAGGAGTGTCCGTGGATGGCGGGCACGCCAACTGACGCCTGTAGGCTGTGTGAGGCTTCGAAACAAAACGTCGTGTAGAGCAACATTTACCGAATTCCAATCATCTTGTGGGCCTGAAGACTGAGCCGCCAGCGAGGGTGCTGGCCGATCCAGTCCATGCACCAGTCCAGCGGGGTGCTGACCAGCGGCGGCTGGCCCATGGCCTTGTGGTCCAGTGGTTGAATGAAGAAGTGAGCGAAGTCTAGCGACTCCAGCGCTGCAATATCAAATCCAGTCTGGGGCATGACCAATTTGAGTTCATCTCCGCTGGTCACGATCAGGGGTTGGGGTTGCCCATTCATCAGGCGTTTGGGGCTCACACAAACCCAATCCAGCGCCCGAGGGAGGGGCAGGCTGCCGTTGGTCTCAATGGCCACCAGGGCTCCCGCTGCATGAAGGCCATCGACCAGGGCTTGGTCCAGTTGAAGGGCCGGCTCACCGCCCGTAAAGACAACATAGGGGCCTCTGCTGGATGAGTTGGCCCCTGCAGGCCACAGCGCCAGAATGCGGTCGATCAACGCCTGTTGGCTGTAACTGCCGCCGCCATCACCATCTGTACCCACAAAGTCGGTGTCGCACCATCGGGCACAGTCAGCCGGTCCACTCAGTCGATCCTGTTCTCGACCACTCCAGTTGTTGCAGCCAGAGAACCGCACAAACACCGATAGACGGCCAGCCTGGGCCCCTTCACCCTGCAGTGTTAGAAAACTTTCTTTTACCTTGTAAGACATCTCGCGAGTTTACTCATGAACCAGACCTCAGCCGGACCCATTATTGATTTAGTTGACGCCAACATCAGCGAGCCAGCAGATCTGGTGAATGCCATTCGCAAGCGCCGTGGTGGCCAGTTGCTCAAGCTCGACCGCATGCTCTTGCATAGCCCAGCGTTGGCCGAGGGCTGGAACGTCTACCTGGGCAAGATTCGCCAACACCTGGCGGTGCCTTATCGCCTAAGGGAGCTGGCCATGTGTGTAGTGGCCATGCTCAACGGCGCTGAATATGAGTACGAGCACCACGCGCCGCTCTACATTGAGTCTGGTGCGTCAGCCGAGCAGGCCGAGGCTCTTCGCCAAATTGATGATGCGAACTTTCCCCTGGGCCTTTTCCCGGAATTGGAGCAGGACGTGATTGCCTTGGCGAAGGAAATGACCCGCCAGATTCAGGTGAACAGTGGACTCAAGCGTCGCCTGGTCAAGGCCTTGGGGGAGCAGCAGACGGTGGAGTTGGTGGCGGTGATTGCCACCTACAACATGGTCTCTCGCTTCCTTGTGGCGCTAGGCATTCACACCGAACATGACCAGCACTAGTTCGGCTGCCCTCAGAGCACGGCGGCGATCGACCGGCAGACGTAAGGCAGGTTGTGAGTGTTCAGGGCAGCGATGCAGACGCGGCCGGTGCCGATGGCATAGACCGCGAATTCCTCACGCAGGCGATCCACCTGAGCCGGTGACAGGCCGGTGTAGCTGAACATGCCTCGCTGGCTGGTGACAAAACCAAAGTCCTGGGCAACGCCTTGGGCCTTGAGACCATCCGCTAGTCCCTGCCGCATGGCCTTGATGCGCTCGCGCATCTGGGCCAGTTCGCCTTCCCACATCTGACGCAGGTCGGGCGTGGCGAGCACCATGGCCACCACCGCACCACCATGGGTGGGTGGGTTGGAATAGTTGGTCCGGACGGTCCGCTTGACCTGGCTGAGGACCCTGGTCGTCTCGTCGGCATTCTGGGTCACGATGGACAAGGCGCCCACTCGCTCGCCATAGAGCGAGAAGGATTTGGAAAACGAACTGGATACAAAGAGGGTCTGGCCACTGGCGACGTACTGGCGCAGGGCAAACGCATCGGCATCGATTCCATCGCCGAATCCCTGGTAGGCCATGTCCAGAAATGGCACCAGGCCCTTGGCAGCAGTCAGGGCGATGATCTGGTCCCACTGGGCGGGGGTCAGGTCTGCTCCGGTTGGGTTGTGACAGCAGGCGTGCAGCACAACGATGGTGCCGGGGGCCATGGACGACAGGCTCTTGACCATGCCGTCGAAGTCCACACCACGCGTGCTGGGGTCGTAGTAGCTGTACTGCAGGACGTCAAAGCCGGCCATCTCAAAGAGGGCCCGGTGGTTCTCCCAGCTGGGGTCACTAATGGCCACCTTGGCCTCAGGCAGCAGTCGATGCAGGTAGTCTGCGCCGACCTTCAGGGCGCCTGTGCCGCCCAGGGTCTCGATGGTGATGACCCGCTTTTCAGTGATCAGGGGGCTATTGGCGCCAAACAGCAGACCGGCAACGGCCTGGTTATAGGCAGCTGCGCCTTCGATGGGCTGGTAGCCACGGGCAGGCGCGCTGGCGATTCTGATCTCTTCTGCTTTCTTTATGCAGTTAAGTAGCGGTAATTTGCCGTTATCGTCGTAGTAAACCCCGACGCCAAGGTTGACTTTGTTGGGGCGGCTGTCAGCCACATAGGCCTCGGTTAGGCCCAGGATGGGGTCTCGGGGGGCTAGGGTTACGGCATCAAAAATAGAGCGGGTCATGGTCGTGGGTGTTGCGTTTAAGCCCTTTTGTCAAGGGGTCTGGCGCAAAAAAAGAAATGGAAATTTGGGCCTTGTGCAGGGAAAATATGCGTTTGCTCTCTTCACGTGCGGTGTCACCGCAGCGTCATAAAAGTCTAGCATGGCCCATGGTATTGACACACTGCAGCATGCCGCCAGCCCATTTGAGCTGACGGCGCCGTATGTCCCGGCGGGGGATCAGCCCGAGGCCATCGCACGCCTGGTCGAAGGCGTCCGAGACGGGCTGAGTTTCCAGACCCTGTTGGGCGTCACGGGCTCGGGCAAGACCTTCACCATGGCCAATGTCATCGCCCAGCTCGGCCGTCCTGCATTGGTATTGGCCCCCAACAAGACACTGGCGGCCCAGCTCTATGCGGAAATGCGGGAGTTTTTCCCCAGAAATGCGGTGGAGTACTTCGTCTCTTATTACGACTATTACCAGCCGGAGGCCTATGTGCCCCAGCGGGACCTGTTTATCGAAAAAGACTCTGCCATCAATGAGCACATCGAGCAGATGCGGCTGTCGGCGACCAAGAGTCTGCTGGAGCGCCGAGACACGATCATTGTGGCCACGGTCTCCTGTATCTATGGCATTGGCAATCCATCGGATTACCACGCCATGGTCATGTCTCTGCGCCAGGGCGATCAGCTGACCCAGCGCGAACTCATCGCCCACTTGGTTCGGATGCAATACCAGCGCAATGACACGGAATTTACCCGCGGGGTCTTTCGTGTCCGCGGTGACACCATCGACATTTTCCCGGCCGAGCATGCCGAACTGGCCTTGCGGGTGGAGCTCTTCGACGACCAGGTCGAGTCGCTTCAACTGTTTGACCCGCTGACTGGTCGAGTCAAGCAAAAAGTCATTCGCTTTGTTATTTACCCGTCCTCGCACTATGTGACGCCCCGTGAGGTGGTGCTTCGGGCCATCGAGACCATCAAGCAGGAGCTGGTCGAGCGGAGCAAACAATTCGTGTCGGAGGGTAAGCTGGTCGAGGCCCAGCGTCTCGAGCAGCGCACCCGGTTCGATCTGGAAATGCTGGCTGAGCTCGGATTCTGCAAAGGCATCGAGAACTACACCCGTCACCTGTCTGGTGCCGCCGCCGGCGAACCCCCGCCCACGCTGATTGACTACCTGCCAGCAGATGCCCTGATTTTCTTAGACGAGAGCCACGTCATGATTGGCCAGCTGGGTGGCATGTATCGGGGGGATCGGTCTCGCAAAGAGACTCTTGTGAACTACGGCTTCAGGCTGCCATCGGCCCTGGACAACCGCCCGCTCAGGTTTGACGAGTTTGAACCCAAGCTGCGTCAGGCCATTTTTGTCTCGGCCACGCCGGCTGACTACGAGCTTCAGAAGTCGGGCGGGGCGGTGGTGGAGCAGCTGGTCCGCCCCACCGGCCTGATCGACCCCGAGATCGAAGTCCGGCCAGCCCGCACGCAGGTGGACGACCTGCTCGGTGAGATCAAGCAGCGCGTGACGCAGGGTTCTCGGGTGTTGGTCACCACGCTCACCAAGCGGATGTCGGAGGACCTCACCGACTACCTGGCGGATAACCAGGTTCGAGTCCGTTACCTGCACTCGGACATCGATACCGTTGAGCGCGTCGAGATCATCCGTGACCTGCGCCTTGGTCGGTTCGATGTCTTGGTGGGCATTAACCTGCTTCGTGAAGGCCTGGACATCCCAGAGGTCTCATTGGTGGCGATTCTCGATGCCGACAAAGAGGGTTTCCTGCGAAGCGAGCGAAGCCTGATTCAGACCATCGGGCGGGCCGCACGGAACATCGAGGGCAGGGCCATTCTCTACGCCGATCGGGTCACAGACTCCATGCGAAGAGCCATGGAAGAGACCGCCCGACGTCGTCAGAAGCAGTTGGCTTTCAATCAGGCCCATGGCATCGTGCCGCAGGGTGTGGTCAAGGCTGTTCGCGACATGATCGATGGCGCCGTTTCGGCCAAGACAGTGGCCGAGCGCCGCGCGGTGGAATCGGTCTCGGTGGAGGGGCTTGAAGAACTCTCTGAGAAGGCGTTGTCCAAAGAAATCGCCCGCCTCGAAAAGCAGATGCTCGAGCACGCTCGCAACCTTGAATTTGAACAAGCGGCCAGGGCCCGTGATGCCCTGTCCCAGTTAAAGGCCCGTGTCTTTGGGGCTGGTCAGCTACACGACCAGGTCCAGGATCCGGATGTTTCTCACCAGTCCGGTCTGTCGAGCCGGGCTGCATAAGTTGTATGGCTATTACTCAAAGGAAACCGCATCATGAGCCGCCTTGCCAAGAAGAACGAAAACCTCTCCTCTCCTATCCTGACGGTCGCCGAAGCCGCCCAGACCAAGATCCTGTTTGTCTGTATGGGCAACATCTGCCGTTCGCCCTCGGCCAAGGCCGTTTTTGACGGCATGATCAAGGCGGCCGGCCTGCAGGGCCTGATTCAGGCTGATTCGGCCGGCACCCATGCCTTTCACATCGGCGAGCCAGCCGATGCCAGGGCTGTCTCTGCTGCCTCTCGTCGTGGTTACGACATGAGCAGCCATGTGGCCCGCAAGGTCGAGCTGACCGATTTCCAGGCCTACGACTACATCCTGGCCATGGACTGGGACAACCTGTCCTTGCTGCAGCGCATGGCTCCCCGAGGCCTTCAGCACAAACTCCAACTGCTGATGCGATTTGCCACCGAGTTCGAGGCCGCCACCATCGGGGACCCCTATCATGGTGGCGCCCAGGGCTTTGAGACCGCACTGGACTACATCGAGGACGCCTGTACCGGACTGATGGAAGTGGTCCGTCGTCGGGCTAGCATGGTGGCTGCGGCCTAGAGCCAAGTCGGTCTGGCCGCCCAAGGGTGGTGGCTCGGTCTTGAAAAAGGGGTGCTCAGGCACCCCTTTTCATTGGCGCCCCGGCCGTCATCAGGGTTTTTCTGGGGAACTAATTCTTGAGTGAAACGATCAAGTAAGCTACATTCCTAGTAAATCAGTCGGGAATCCGAAAGGAGCCAAACCATGAGACTTACCACCAAGGGTCGTTTTGCCGTGACCGCCATGATCGATCTGGGCCTTCGCCAAGAAAAAGGCCCCGTCACCCTGGCAGCTATCAGCCAGCGCCAGCGTATCTCGCTGTCGTATTTGGAGCAGCTCTTCGGTCGTTTGCGCCGCCACGAGTTGGTCGAGTCCATGCGTGGACCGGGTGGGGGCTACCGCCTGGCCAGACCGGCCAAAGACATCACCGTGGCCGACATCATTTATGCCGTGGACGAACCCCTTGACGCCACGATGTGTGGTGGCAAACAAAACTGCCATGACGACCAGGTCTGCATGACCCACGAGCTCTGGGCCAGCCTCAATCGGCACATGGTCGATTTCTTGGATGGCATCAGCCTTCAAGACTTGGTCAATGAGCAGCGGGGTAAGCAGTCTGCTGGTCTCGAGAGTCCAGTGACCCGACATGTTGTCTTCCATGAAGAGCGAGAGGCTGCTTACTAAGATGAACACCCCGATTTATCTGGATTACTCAGCCACCACGCCCGTTGACCCTCGGGTGGTCGACGCCATGCTGCCCTTTTTGCGTCAGGACTTTGGCAATCCGGCCTCTCGAAGCCACGCCTATGGCTGGAAGGCCGAGGAGGCTGTTGAGAATGCCCGACGTCAGGTGGCCGACTTGGTGGGGTGTGATGCCAAGGAATTGGTCTGGACCTCTGGTGCAACGGAGTCCATCAATCTAGCCATCAAGGGTGCAGCCCACTTCTACAAGGACAAGGGGCGGCACCTGATCACCGTCAAGACCGAACACAAGGCCACGCTGGACACCTGCCGTGAGCTGGAGCGAGAGGGGTTCGAGGTGACCTACCTGGATGTCCAGGAGAACGGCCTGATCAACCTGGACGATCTTCGTGCGGCGATTCGGCCCGACACCATCTTGATCTCGGTCATGCTGGTCAACAACGAGATTGGGGTCATTCAGGACATCGCGACCATTGGCGAGATCTGTCGCGAGAAGGGCATTGTTTTTCACGTCGACAGTGCTCAGGCCACAGGCAAGGTTCAGATCGATCTCTCCACGCTCAAGGTCGACTTGATGTCCTTCTCCGCCCACAAGACTTACGGACCCAAGGGCATTGGCGCACTCTTTGTTCGTCGCAAGCCCCGCGTGCGGCTGGAGCCCCTGATTCATGGTGGTGGCCATGAGCGGGGTATGCGTTCCGGTACGCTGCCCACCCACCAGATTGTCGGCATGGGCGAGGCCTTTCGGATTGCCAAAGAAGAAATGCAGACCGAGAACGAGCGCATTCGCATGCTGCGGGACCGCCTTTGGAGCGGTCTGAGTCAGATTGAGGCCACCTATCTGAACGGTGACATGACCCAGCGCGTGCCGCATAACCTAAACGTTAGCTTTAACTACGTCGAGGGTGAATCCCTGCTGATGGCCGTCAAGGACATCGCGGTCTCCTCGGGTTCGGCCTGTACGAGCGCATCGCTAGAGCCCAGCTATGTCCTGCGGGCACTTGGCCGCAGCGACGAGCTGGCCCATTCGTCCATTCGCTTTTCCGTGGGTCGTTTTACCACCGAGCAGGACGTGGATTTTGCAGTGGCCCTGCTCAAGGACAAAGTGGCCAAGCTGCGCGAGATGTCGCCGCTCTGGGAGTTGGTACAAGAGGGCGTGGATCTCAACACCATTCAGTGGGCAGCCCACTAAACCATTTTTCATCTATTCATCGTTCAGGAGTTAGCCGTGGCCTACAGCGACAAAGTTATTGATCACTACGAGAATCCTCGTAACGTCGGATCGCTCGACAAGAACGACCCCAATGTGGGCACCGGCATGGTCGGTGCACCAGCCTGTGGTGACGTCATGAAGCTTCAGATCAAGGTCAATGACCAGGGTGTGATTGAGGATGCCCGTTTCAAGACCTACGGTTGTGGCTCGGCCATTGCGTCTTCGTCACTGGTGACCGAGTGGGTCAAGGGCAAGACCCTTGATCAGGCCATGGCCCTGAAGAACACCGAGATCGCCAATGAATTGGCGCTGCCACCGGTTAAAATTCACTGCTCTATCCTGGCCGAGGATGCCATCAAGGCGGCGGTCGAAGACTATAAGAAAAAACATGGCCATCACGCTGACTGAGAAAGCCGCCCAGCACATCTCTCGCTTCATCGAAAAACGGGGCAAGGGACAAGGCATACGGCTCGGCGTTCGGACCACTGGCTGTTCTGGCTTGGCTTACAAGCTAGAGTTTGTCGATCAGCCAGAGCAAGCTGACCTGACCTTCCAGAGTTTTGGTGTCAACGTCTTTGTCGACCCCAAGAGCATGCCCTACATCGATGGCACCGAACTCGATTTTGCCAAAGAGGGTCTCAACGAGGGCTTCAAGTTCAACAATCCCAACGTCAAGAACGAGTGCGGCTGCGGTGAGTCATTCCAGGTCTGAGGCCCCCGTGGGCAACAGCCTGCTCACTCAGGATTTTTTTAGTCTGTTTGGTCTCCCCCGAAGCTACGACCTGGCCTTGGACCAACTGGAGTCTGCCTGGAAGCGTCTTCAGGCGGTGGTTCATCCCGACCGGTTCGCTGGCGGTGGGGATGCCCAGCGCCGGATGGCCTTGCAGTGGAGTACCCGGATCAACGAGGGGCACCAGACCCTGAAGCACCCGATCTCCCGAGCCACCTACCTGCTGACACTCAGCGGGGTGGATCTCCAGACCGAATCCAACACCAGCATGCCGGCTGAGTTTCTGATGACTCAAATGGCTTGGCGTGAGGCCCTGGATGAGCTTCGCGAAGAATCCGATGCGGAGCGACGGTCGCGGAGCAAGGCCGCCCTTCGGCAGGCGGTCGATCAGTTCTGGCAGTCGGGCGAGGCGCGACTCGTGACCCTGTTATCCGGGCATACCGATCCGAAAGCCCTGGCCGAGGCCGCCGATCTGGTTCGTCAGTTGATGTTTGTAAAGAAGTTCGAACAAGAACTGTTGGAAAGTTAGAGCCATGGCCCTGCTGCAGATCAGCGAACCAGGTGAGTCTACCGTTCCCCACCAGCGCCGTCTGGCGGTTGGGATTGACCTGGGCACGACGCATTCCTTGGTGGCAGCGGTTCGTTCCTCTCAGGCCGATGTCCTGCCGGATGCTCAGGGGCGTCGGCTGACGCCATCGGTGGTTCGGTATCAGCAGGATGGATCAGTCGTTGTGGGATGGGAAGCCCTGGAGCAGATTGCGCAGGATCCCAAGAACACCATAGCCTCGGTCAAACGCCTCATGGGCCGTGGGGTTGACGATGCGATTCGACAACGCTCGCCCTATCAGTTGGCTGTTCAAGAACCGGGACAGGCTGGTCAGGTCAGAATTAAGACGACCGCTGGTGCAGTCTCTCCAGTCGAGGTGTCAGCCGAGATCTTGCGACAGCTTCGCCGCCAGGCCGAAGAGACCCTGGGCGATGAGCTGGTGGGTGCGGTGATCACGGTGCCGGCCTACTTTGATGATGCCCAGCGGCAGGCCACCAAAGATGCCGCCCAGTTGGCAGGCATCAGCGTCTTGCGCCTGATCAACGAGCCAACGGCAGCCGCCTTGGCCTATGGTCTCGAATCAGGGGCCGAAGGACTGTATGCAGTCTATGACCTTGGTGGCGGTACCTTCGACATTTCCATCCTGCGACTGACCAAGGGGGTCTTTGAGGTCGTGGCCACGGGAGGGGATGCAGAGCTGGGCGGGGATGATTTTGACGAACGACTGGCCGAGCATTGGATGGACCAATGGCAACTGGATCGCGCCCAACTGTCCCATGCGGAATGGCGGCGGCTGGTTCGACTAGCCAGGCAAATGAAGGAATCTCTCTGCGACCAGACGGCGCCCGATCTTTTGATCCAAGCGCCTTATGCCCTGGACGACTCTTCCAAGCTAAAGGCTAGCGCCGGGGTCTTGACCGCGGGTGTGTCGCAAACCATATTTGTCGAGCTCACCAAGGACCTGGTCGACCGCAGTCTCCAGGCCTGTGAGCAGGCCCTCAAGGATGCAGGCCTTCAGGTTGGACAGGTCCAAGGCGTGGTCTTGGTGGGAGGTTCCACGCGCCTGGTCAACGTGAGGCAGGCCGTGTCGCGGTTTTTTGGCCAGCAGCCGCTTGCCAACATCGACCCCGATGAGGTCGTTGCCATCGGTGCAGCCCTGCAGGCCAATCTCTTGGCTGGCCATGGCAGTGGAGAGGACTGGCTGTTGCTAGACGTCCTGCCATTGAGCCTCGGGCTGGAGACCATGGGTGGCCTGGCCGAAAAAGTCATTCCGCGCAACACGCCCATTCCAGTGGCCCGTGCCCAGGAATTCACCACCTTCAAGGACGGTCAGACCGCCATGGCCATCCATGTGGTGCAAGGGGAGCGGGAGTTGGTCAGCCAGAACCGTTCATTGGCCAAGTTTGAGCTGAGGGGCATGCCCGCCATGACCGCTGGTGCCGCCCGCATTCGCGTCACCTTCCAGGTGGATGCAGATGGTCTGCTGTCGGTCTCCGCCCAAGAGACCAGTACAGGTGTGATAGCCAGTGTTCAAGTGAAGCCGTCCTATGGGCTGTCGGATGGTGAGATCGCCCAGATGCTCCAAGACGCCTACGCCCATGCCAAGGATGACATGCAGGCGCGAGCACTGCGTGAGCATCAGGTGGATTTGCAGCAGTTGCTGGAGTCACTCAGTCAGGCGCTGTCCGCCGATGGTGACCTCTTGTCTGATGATGAGCGTCAGCAGCTGGATCGGGAAATGGTGGCGGCTCGATCGGTCTGCGGCGGCCAGCAAGTCGAGGCGCTCAAGCGGGCCATCGACCAGCTCTCCAGGCTCAGCGAGCCGTTCGCTGCCCGTCGGATGGACCGGGCTGTCTCCATGGCGCTCACCGGCCAGTCCATCGATCAACTCTAACGGGACCTGTCATGCCCAAGATTCAAGTTCTTCCGCACGTCGACATTTGTCCAGAGGGCAAGACTTTTGAGGTGGCCTCAGGGGCCAACCTCTGTGAGAGCCTGCTGGCTCAAGGGATCGCCATCGAGCACGCCTGCGAAATGAGCAAGGCCTGTACAACCTGCCATGTGGTGATTCGTCAGGGGTTTGCCAGCCTGATCCCGTCCGAGGAAGACGAGGACGACCTGCTGGATCGGGCCTGGGGGCTAACCGCCCAGTCCAGACTCTCCTGTCAGGTGGCCGTGGCCGACCAGGACCTGCAGGTCGAGATCCCGCGCTACACCATCAACCACGCACGCGAGAACCACTAGCGGTTCTCCGCGCTACTCGTTCGCTAGTCTTCTCGTCGTAACGCCGGAAACAGAATCACGTCTCGAATACTGGCACTGTCCGTCAGCAGCATGATCAGTCGATCGATGCCAATCCCGCAGCCGCCGGCTGGTGGCATGCCAAACTCCAACGCGCGGATGTAGTCGGCATCGAAGTACATGGCCTCCTCATCGCCAGCCTCTTTGGCGGCCACCTGACGGTTAAATCGATCGGCCTGGTCCTCGGGATCGTTGAGCTCTGAGAACCCGTTGGCGATCTCTCGTCCCGTGATGAATAACTCAAAGCGCTCGGTGATCTCGGGGTTCGCATCAGAGGCCCTGGCCAGTGGGGAGACCTCAACCGGGTAGTCAATGATGAAGGTGGGCTGCCAGAGTTTGTGCTCGGCGACCTCCTCGAACAGGGCCAACTGCAACGCGCCCAGACCTGCATGAGACAGGGGCGGCTTGTTGGCATCGACGCCATGCTGGCGGAGCAGGCCTGAGAGGGCCTGCTTGCTCTGCAAATCCTCTGGCTTGATCTCCGGCGCATGTCTGGCGATGGCCTGGGCAATCGTGAGCCGTTCAAAAGGCTTTTCCAGATCGACGGTCTGTCCGGCATAGGTCAGCACGGCAGAGCCCGTGGTCACCATGGCGGCTTGGCGAATGATCTGCTCGGTAAAGCTCATCATCCACTGGTAGTCCGTGTAGGCGGCGTAGAACTCCATCATGGTGAATTCAGGGTTGTGCCGTGGACTCAGGCCCTCGTTACGGAAATTGCGGTTGACCTCATAGACACGTTCAAATCCGCCCACCAACAGTCGCTTGAGATAGAGCTCCGGAGCGATTCGCAGAAACATCTCCTGGTGCAGGGCGTTGTGGTGGGTCACAAACGGCTTGGCCGCCGCGCCGCCTGGAATGGGATGGAGCATCGGTGTCTCCACCTCTAGGAAGCCGTGCTCTGCCATGAAGTGGCGTATGGCGGTCAAGGCCTTGGAGCGGGTGAGAAAGACGTGCTTGGACTCCGCATTGACCATCAGGTCCAGGTATCGCTGCCGATACCGCATCTCGGTGTCGTGCAGTCCGTGAAACTTGTCGGGCAGTGGACGAAGGCTCTTGGCCACCAGGCGAAGGGAGGAACAGCGAAGGGACAATTCACCCTTCATGGTCTTGAACAAGACCCCCTTGGCCTCAATCAAGTCGCCCATGTCCCAGTGCTTGGCCATCTGGTGGGCCTCTTCACCCACGCCTTCGTCGTTCAGATAGAGCTGAAAGCGTCCGGTGGCATCGGCAATGGTGAGAAAGCTCGCCTTACCCTGAACGCGTTTGAGCATGATGCGACCAGCCAGGCTCACCTGAACGTGTTCGGTCTCCAGGGTCTCTCGGCTGTGGTCCTTGTACCGCTCGTGCAGTGGCTCTGCGCGATGGCTGGGGTTGACGTTGTTTGGGAAGGCCTGTCCCTGCGCACGACGAATTTCAGCCAGCTTGTGCCGGCGTTCGGCCATGATCTGGTTCTCATCTTGGGCCGGCTGTGAACCGTCGGTGGCTTGTCCGTTGGCCTGGGGGGAGGAATGGTGGTTCTGAGTCATGGCTTAGACCCCTTGCTTGAGGCTGGCTTCGATAAAGGCGTCTAGGTCGCCATCGAGCACTTTTTGTGTGTTTGAGATTTCGACGTGGGTTCGCAGGTCTTTGATACGGGACTGGTCCAATACATAGCTGCGAATCTGGTGTCCCCAGCCCACATCAGTCTTGCTGTCTTCCAACTTTTGCTGCTCGGCCATGCGCTTTCGCATTTCGTGCTCATACAGACGTGATTTGAGCATCTTCCAGGCCTCATCTCGATTGCGGTGCTGGGACCGGTCGTTCTGGCACTGGACCACAATGCCCGTGGGGACGTGGGTTAGGCGAACAGCAGAGTCGGTCTTGTTGACGTGCTGGCCGCCTGCACCAGAGGCTCGGTAGGTGTCCGTTCGAACGTCAGCGGGGTTGATCTCGATCTCGATGGAGTCGTCCACCTCGGGATAGATAAAGACCGAGGCAAACGAGGTGTGCCGTCCGCCACTGGAGTCAAATGGCGATTTTCGAACCAGTCGGTGGACCCCGGTCTCGGTCCGCAGATAGCCAAAGGCGTATTCGCCGCTGACCTTGATAGAAGCCGATCGAATGCCCGCCACATCGCCTTCGGTCTCCTCGAGCAACTCGGCCTTGAAGCCCTTTCGTTCACAGTACCGCAGGTACTGGCGCAGCAGCATGCTCGCCCAGTCGCAGGCCTCGGTGCCGCCAGCACCGGCCTGAATGTCGATGAAGCAGTTGGCGGGGTCCGCCGGGTTGGAGAACATGCGACGAAACTCCATGTCGGCCACACGGGCTTCTAGTCGCTTGGCATCGTCTGCCAGCGCGGCGATGGTCGAGTCGTCCTGCTCCTCGCGGGCCATCTCAAAGAGCGTTGCTGCGTCGTCCGTCTCGGATGTGAGTTCGGTCAGGGCCAGCACCACCCCTTCAAGGAGTTTCTTCTCTCGACCGACTTCTTGTGCTTTTTTGGGATCGTTCCAAAGGGCGGGGTCTTCGGCCTGGGCCTGGACGACCGCTAATTGTTTTGACTTCTCATCGAAGTCAAAGATACCTCCGGAGGTCTTTGACGCGGGTCTGGAGGTCGGTTAACTGCTGGTCTAACTGATTGAGAAATTCGGCGTCCATAGACTTCTTCTGGTTCAACTGACTGTAAACCTAGCATTCTAGCGGGTTTCAGCACGCTTCTTCGGTCGGGGTCTGGGCTGCTCGAATGAGCAACTGGAGGCTCTGATGGCCCTGCCAGTCGTTGATTTGCAACTCGTAGGCCAGTTCGACCTCGGGCGGCAGAGTCTCCGGGGCATCAAACCAGATGGCTTGGAATCGATGGGCTGGAGACTGGGGCAGTTGGAGTCCGAGTCGAAGATGCCGGTCTTTAAGCCGTTGCTGGCTGAAGATGCGAAAACGATTGCGAAACAGCGGGCGCGGAAAGCCTTGGCCCCAGATCAACTGGTCAAGGGCCCGCACCAATGCCAGATCGTGATGGTCTGCGGCCAATGGGCCGTCGGTGATGAGCTGGTTGGTAAAGAGGCTCTCATCGGGGGCAAATGCGGCCACGGCCTCCTCGAGTGCTTTTTCGAACAATGGGAGTTGTTCGGGGCGACCCAGGGTGAGTCCGGCCGCCATGGCATGTCCCCCAAACGCCACAATCAGACCGGGGTTCTGCGTGTGGACCCGCTCGAGAACGTCGCGAAGGTGAATCCCCGGAATCGACCGTCCGGAGCCTTTCAGGCTGCCATCTTCGGCCTGTCCAAAGACCAGGCTGGGCCGGTAGAAGTGGTCCTTGACCCGGCTGGCCAGCAGACCGACCAGTCCGATTGACCAGTTGGGCTGAAAGAGCACAAAGGCCCGACGGCTCTGCTGCCCCTCAAGAGACTCTGCGAGCATCAGGGCCTCCTCGCGGCTGGTGGATTCCTGCTCCCGCCGTTCCACATTGAGGCTTTGGAGCTGCTGGGCCAAGGGCAGGGCCCTCTCAGGCGTGTCGGCCAACAGACACTGGATGCCCACGGTCATGTCCGCGAGTCGGCCTGCTGCGTTGAGACGTGGGCCGATCGCAAAGCCAAGGTCCTCGGTCTGGGCCTGAGCGGGATTCTTGCCGGCGACCTGAAACAAGGCAGTGAGGCCGGGTGGGCAGTTGCCTTTCTGAATGCGGCGTAACCCTTGACTGACCAGTAGGCGATTGAGGTCATCCAGTCTCACCAGATCGGCCACGGTGCCCAGGGCCACCAAGGCGAGCAAGTCGTCGATGCGGGGCATGTCGCTGGCTGGCGGGGTTGCGGATTGCTGGGCCAGCCAGGTTCGGACGGCCATGACCAGATAAAAGGCCACCCCAACGCCCGCCAATTGCCGGCTTGGAAAGTCGTCTCCACCCAACTGCGGGTTGATGATTCGGCACGATGGAAGGTCTTGACCTGGCAGGTGGTGATCCGTCACCAGCACCTGCAGTCCCATCGCCTGGGCGTGGGCCACACCGGCCATCGCCGAGATGCCATTGTCAACGGTGATGATCCAGTCTGGTCGATGACCACCTGCGCGAGCCAGTGCCTGATCCACCAAGGCGGGGGTGAGCCCATAGCCCAGTCGAAATCGATCCGGCACGATAAAGTCAACCTTGGCCCCCAACCGGCGAAGGCCCAGCACCATGACCGCAGTGGCGGTGGCCCCGTCTGCGTCGTAGTCCCCAGCAATCAAGAACCGCTGTCTCTGGCCAATGGACCGACCGATGGCCTCGGCAGACTCCGAGAGGTTCGCCAGCAGACGTGGCGGCGGCAGACGGGTCAGCGACACGTCCAAAGAGTCCAGTCCCTGAATCCCCCGGCTCGCCAGACAATGGGCGACCACAGGGTGAAGCCCAGACGAGACCAGACTGGCTTGGAGCCTTTCATCAACCCTGCGGTCTTCCAGTTGTCGGTGGTGAAGTCGGCTCATACGGGGCTGGCCCTTTAGTCGAGTTCATCTACGCTGAGCGACTGGAGTAGGTGGCTCAACACCTGCTCAAGAGTCCTGCTTTTTCTGAACCACGGGCTGCGGTCGACCACTCTTCTCCATCGCCAGGAGGTGGATGGTCGCTCAATGAAACGGGTGGACCAGGGGCTGGCCAGAATGAGTCCGCCGACCTCGTCCTGGTCTATGGACTCGAGCACCGCGAGCCACTGGTCCAGCCAATCCACCAGGTCCTGCTCCTGCCAAAGACCATCCATGACGGGGGCAGTCTGCAGGCTCAGGCGGGGTGCAAATCCCAGGCGACCCAGCCACTGCAGCAGCCCACTGAGGTACAGGGGCAGGTGTTGAGTGTCTCTCGAGTCAATCGGCTCGGGCAGGGTTGGCAGGACGATGGGCAGGCTGCCGACTCCCCAAGGCCAGAGCGTCTGGGCCTGCTGGGGATTCGCCTGAGACTGTTCAAAGACCGCCATCTGGAGTGCATTGATGGACCGTCGCCAGAGGCTCGCCTGTTGTCCTGTGGGCTCATGATCTGGCAGGTGCTCGCCCACGACCAACTCTGGCATGGGGCTGACCAGGTCGATGAGTTGGTCAGAGGCCAGGTAGAGCTGACCGCTTCGACCTTGCATCAGCGAGCCGCCCATGTCCTCGCAGAGTTGGACCACCGCCGGCATGGCGCTGGTTGGCCAGTGGACTCCTTGTGTGCGCAATTCAACCTGACTGGTTGAGACTTCGAGTCTTGCTGGACTCAGTCCAACAATCGTTTGTTGTTCTTTGACGTCCAATCCATCGGCCAAGGCCGCCAGGCTGGCCCATGGAAAGTGCGCAATGGTCATGCCAAGGCAGAGCCTTTCCGCACAGACGGCCTGGGCGATGGGCAGAAGCCCTGCCGAAAACGGCTGTTGGTGGACGTCCAGCATCGGTTGGGGTGCTGGTGCGCTTCGTCGCAGCCAGGCCAAGGATCGCGTGGCGGAGGGGGATAGATGAACGCGCCGCGTGAGCCAGCCCTGCGAGCCAACGAGTTGGGTAATCTGCTCTGCCTGTGAGGTGGGCAGCAGGGCATTGACCAGGAGCCGCCACGCGGTGCGTCCGTAGAGCCAATCCTGCTGCCGGCTATGGTCTCGGCGATCGTCTCGCTTGCGTCGTCTGAAGGGGTTGGCCATGCGTCGAGTATCGCAAAAACAGCTCAGCCGCTGTGGCACACTGCGCGAATGATCTATGAGCTCCAGTTGGGCCTTCGCTACATTCGAGGTGGCCGAGGCAGAGGATTTGTGAATTTCATCTCTGCCATGGCAACCATGGGCATTGCCTTGGGGGTGGCGGCCTTGATCATGGTGTTGTCGGTGATGAACGGGTTTCAGACGGAGGTCCGTGATCGAATGCTGGGCGTCTTGTCTCATGTCGAGATCCGAACGCCAGGCTACAGTCAGCAAGACTGGGCCGCTGCTCAGTCGGCACTGCGTCAGACTCAGCCTGGCCTGCAGGCTGGCCAATCCCCCTTTGTGAGTGGTCAGGCCATGCTGACGCGTGGTGATCAGATGAGGGGGGTCATGCTGCGTGGGGTGGAGCCCAGCACAGAGCCCTTGGTCACCCAGGCACTGGCCAGGCTTCAGGCCGGTCAGCTCGACAGCCTCAAGCCAGGTGAGTTTCAGGCGGTGATTGGGCGTGAATTGGCCATTGCCTTGGGCTTGGGGATGGGTGAGAGCTTTCAACTGGTCGTGGCAGACCTGTCTGGTGGGCCTGCCGGTCTCACACCCAAGACCAAGACCTTTAAGGTGGTGGGTATTTTTGCCTCGGGGCATTACGAGTACGACAGCGGCCTGGTTTTCGTTCATCGTCGCGATGCAGGCGTTTTCCTCAGAGACCAGGCGACCGAAGGACTTCGAATCGCACTAAAAGACATGCAGGCTGCTCGGGGCTTCGCAGCCGAGTTATCCACCCGTCTAGACCGCGGATTCCTGGTTCGGGACTGGACGCAAGAAAATCGCAACTGGTTTGCAGCAGTGGAGCTTGAAAAGCGCATGATGTTCATCATCCTCATGCTCATCATCGCGGTCGCTGCCTTCAATTTGGTGTCGATGCTGGTGATGACCGTGATGGACAAGCGTGGTGACATTGCCATTCTTCGGACCATGGGGGCTCAGCCTAAAGGCATTCTGCTCATTTTTATGACCCAGGGGCTGTGCCTAGGCCTGGTCGGCGTGGCTGCTGGCACCGCACTCGGCGTGCTGGGGGCCTGGCAGATTGATGCGGTGGTGGGATTTTTCGAAGGCGTGTTCGGATTTCAGGTTCTGCCCAAGGGCATTTATCTCATCGATCGCCTGCCATCAGACCTGCGTTGGTCAGACGTCGGACAGATTTCGGTGACCGCCGTGTTGCTGTCTTTTCTCTCGACCCTCTACCCGAGTTATCGGGCTGCGGCCACCCAACCGGCCCAGGCGCTGCGATATGAGTAAGACCCATCAGCCGGTCTTGGCCTGTCGTGGACTCAGCATGCGATTTGAGGACGCGGGTCGTCTGGTGGTGCCCTTTTCGGGCTTTGACCTTCAGGTACAGGCAGGGGAGTCCGTTGCCATTACTGGGCCATCTGGGGCTGGCAAGACCACACTGCTTCAGTTGTTGGGAGGGCTCGAGCGAGCCACCGAGGGGCAGGTCATGATTCAGGGGCAGGACCTGAGCTGTCTGTCGGATCGAGATCGAACTGCACTGCGAGGCAAGGCCATCGGGTTTGTCTATCAATTTCACCATCTGCTGGGCGAGCTGACGGCCTTGGAGAACGTCGCCATGCCTCTGCGCATCGCTCGGGTGCCGATTGCACAAGCACGCAGCCGCGCAGCCGAACTCCTCACGCAGTTGGGCCTGTCCCATCGACTGGATCACCTTCCCGGTGCACTCTCGGGTGGGGAACGCCAGCGGGTCGCCATTGCCCGAGCCCTGGTCACCAAGCCGGCCGTTGTGCTGGCCGATGAACCCACCGGTAATTTGGATGCGGCCAATGCAGCTCAGGTCTTCGATCTCTTGATGACCCATGTCCATGCTCAGTCTGCCGCGCTGGTGTTGGTGACACACGATCAGCGACTGGCTGACCGTTGCGACCGTGTGATTGGGCTGCACAGCCAAGCCAACTGAGCCTGGCTCAACCCCGCACCACGTGCAGGATCAGGATCGGGACCGTCGACGGGCCAGTCTTTTGCGTCGGTGGCGTTTGACCACAACAGGCCAGACCATCCAGACCAGGGCATAGCCCGACACAGCCAAAAGGGTTCCCAGGCTGAGCACGCCTACCACCAAGGGCCAGCCGAGTCCCAGCATCCACTGGCCCAGTGCCACCAAGGACTCCACAGGGGTGGTGAACGAGAAGTCTGGCGGGGGTGGAAAGCCCGCCACGCTGAGGCTCATGGGATCCGCATGGGCAGTGGCGCCTGTGGTTTGGATTGACCAGCCGAATAGCCGAAAAATGGCCAGGCCCAAGGCTAGGCTCACGAGGTACAGCGGCACGAAGGTGATGGGGTTGGTGTAGAGGGTGACGAACACCGCCAGAGGGAGGTTCCAGTGAAAGACCAGCGCAGCCAGTGCCGCTGACAACATCTGAAAGGGGGCTGGCAAGAGCCCACAAAACAATCCAGCCGCCAGTCCCCCAGCCACCGATCGACGGCTGAGGTGCCAGAGCCCTGGGTGGTGAACGGCGGGACCCAGCATCCGAAACCAGCGATTCTCGTTAAGGCTGCTGGCGTCAGGCAGGCGAGATTTGAAGTACTGCCGCATGGTGCCAAGATTGTATGCTCTTGGCATCATGACAGCCTCAATTCGCTTGGTGGATTCCCACTGCCACCTGGACTACCTGCAAGACCCAGAGGCCTCTTTGGCCTTGGCGCTCGAGGCGGGTGTCGCCACTGTGGTGGTGCCAGCGGTCAGTCCAGAGAATTTTGATCGGGTGCAGGCCTTGGCCGAGCGCCATGACGCGGTCTTTTATCTCTTGGGGCTTCACCCCTGTTATGTCGATCGGCTGAAAGACGACAGCCTCTCTATCCTAAAAGCTAGGGCCTTGGCGGCCCGGGACGATCCCAAGTTCTTAGGAATTGGCGAGATCGGGCTGGATTACTTTGTTCCTGACCTGAATCGAGATCGCATGCATTCATTTTTCCACGCTCAACTCCAACTGGCCCGAGACCTCGACAAGCCTGTTGTCTTGCATGTTCGCGCGGCCCAAGACCAGGTGGCGGCCGGCCTGCGTCGATATGGCATTCGACGAGGCATTGCGCACGCCTTCAATGGCAGTGACGTGCAGGCGGCCAGGTTTGTCGACCTGGGGCTCAAACTGGGATTTGGGGGTGCGGCCACCTTCGCCAGGGCCACCCGACTTCAGAGGCTTTTTAGAGAGTTGCCGCTAGAAGCGTTGGTGCTAGAGACGGACAGTCCAGACATTGCACCGGCCTGGCTGCCAAAAGACCAACAGAACGAACCACATCAACTCCAACGAATCGCACAGACACTGGCGGACCAGAGAGGCTTGCCCTTGGCGGCCCTGGCACAGGCGACCAGCCAGAACGCCGCGACGGCCCTCGGTCTGCCTCAATAAGCGGGCGTCATCATGTGGGTCTTTTGCCTGGCCTCGGCCTGGCTGAGTGGTCTGCTTTGGCTGTTTTCGCTCGACGAACTGCCGGAGCTTGGCTGGTCCGTGGCCACGATCGTTGGATCGAGTGCCCTCGGCCTGCTCATGGTGTTGGCCCTGCTGCGAGTCGATTGGCATCGATGGTGGGCTCTGTGGGCTGGCCTTGCCCTGATTTGGTCTTGGATCGCCTGGATCGCAGTGGGCTATGGGGTCTGGCAGTCCAAGGAGCGTCTTGGTCAGCGGCTTGATCCAGAGGTCACCGAGCTCACCAGGTCCCTCGTCTTCGAAGTCCTAGACCTTCCGGTTCTGGTTGATCGCGGACGGGGCTTCATGCGGTTTGAGGCGGTGGTGCGCTCAGAAAACGGCGAGTTGACGTCGGGGCCGGCGCCGGATGCAGCACTCCACCAGAAGCCAGCGGTGGGATCGCGCCTTTGGATGATCTGGCCACTGTCGGCAGGCCAGTCGCCCCAACGAATGTCATCGACCTATTCGGCCGATCCTCGGCGCATACACCCTGGTCAGGTCTGGTCGGCTCAGGTGCGACTTCGAACACCGGTGGGTCAGCGAAATGTGTATGGATTCGATCTGGAGACGTGGCTCTTTCAGAAGGGCATCGGACTATCCGGTGTCGTGAAGACGGATGCGTCCCCACCGGTTCTGCTGGACAGCCCGCCAAGCCTTCAGGGTCGTCTGGATCAGCTGCGTCATCAGATTCGCGAGCGCATTCGACTGTCTCTTGAGGATGGCCCTTACTGGGGGGTGATGGCCGGGCTGGTGGTCGGGGATCAGGCCTCGATATCGACCGATGACTGGCGCATTTTTTCCATGACGGGCATCTCTCATCTGGTCTCCATCTCGGGGATGCACGTCACCATGTTTGCCTTGCTGGCCCGATGGCTGGTGGCCCAGTTGTGGCGGGGTTTGTCGCGACCACCATTTCGATTGGGCCTCTGGTTGCCGGCCCCACCTGTCATGGCGATCGCGGGTGTACTGGCCGCCGTTGGGTATTCCCTGCTAGCGGGGTTCAACATCCCGGCTCAACGAACGGCGATCATGGTGACGGTCATGTCGGTAGGTCTGTTGATCGGCGAGCAGAGTCGACCCTGGCGCATGCTGGCCCTGACCCTGTTCATCGTCCTGCTGTTGGACCCAACAGCCGTCTTAGCCCCAGGTTTCTGGCTGTCTTTCGTCGCGGTGGCCATTTTGTTTTCGCAGCCCAGTGGCCTGCCAGCCTGGCAGTCGGCGATCCGAGCTCAGTTGGCCATCAGTCTGGCCCTGGCACCACTGACCATGCTGTTGTTTCAGCAAGTGTCCTTGATTGGCCCACTGGCCAATGCACTGGCCATACCGGTGGTGACCTTTCTGGTGACGCCGCTGGCCCTGGCCGGAAGCCTATTGGCGGGCCTTGGCTGGGATGCACCCTTGGTCTGGGGGCACTGGGTGTTTGCACAATTGCAGGCGGTTATGGTGTGGCTGTCAGAGCGGTCGTGGGCCAGCCTGCGATGGCATGCACCACCCATCTGGGCCGTGCTGCTCGCCTGCCTGGGTGTCTTGGGCGCACTGCATCGTCCGTTTGGGCGATTTCGACTGGTGGCGCCATTATTGGCTTTTGGGCTCTGGACGGGCAGACCAGTCCCGCCAGCGCCAGGCGACTTCGAGCTGCATGCCTTCGACGTGGGGCAGGGCTCAGCAGTACTGGTGAGAACCGCCTCCCAGGCCTTGCTCTTCGATACTGGACCGACCATGGGGGCCACACATACAGCCGAGCGTGTCATTGCCGCTCAGCTCGCGGGGTTGGGCCTGCGTCGGCTAACAGGTCTGGTGGTGTCTCACCAAGACGATGACCATGCCAGCGGAGCCCAGTGGGTCGCCGATCATTTTCGTCCGAATTGGGTGTTGGGCAGCCTGCCCCGGGGCTTTCCGCTGCGAGACTGGGTGGCCTGCCAGGCCGGACAGTCCTGGCAGTGGGACGGAGTCATCTTCCGCATGATCCACCCGTTTGAGAGTCCCGATGGTGAGTCCAAAGGCAGAAATGAGGATTCGTGTGTCCTCATGGTCGAGGACCAAAAGGGGCATCGCCTGCTGCTGACTGGCGACATCTCCCAGACCCAGGAGTCCGAGGTGTTGGCTCGTCAGCCCTGGCTTATGGGGATCGACAAGCGGGCCAAGGCTACAAAAACGATTCTGGTGGCAGCACACCATGGCAGTCGGGATTCATCGGGCGCTGACTGGCTGCAGGCGCTCGAGCCCGACTGGGTTCTGGTCCAAGCGGGCTATCGAAATCGCTTTGGCCATCCAACCCGGCCGGTGCTGGAGCGATCTGCAGCGGTTGGGTCCAGCGTGCTTCGAACGGATCTACAGGGCGGCTTGCAGATGCGCTGGCAGGATGGTCGTTGGCAGGTCAGCCAGGCCCAGACGCTGACCCGCCGGTTTTGGCATGTAACGCGACTGCCCGATTCTGATTACTGAGCAACCCAGCCGCCATCCATGTTCCAGGCCACACCCCGAACTTGGTCGGCCGCGGGGGAACACAGAAAGACGGCCAGTCCTGCCAACTGCTCCGGGGTGACGAACTCACCGGATGGCTGCTTCTCGAGCAAGAGGCGTTTTTTGGCTTCCTCGCCGGAGACCCCCTCGTTCTGGGCTCGGGCGTCCACCTGTTTCTGGACGAGTGGGGTGAGCACCCAGCCGGGACAGATGGCATTGCAGGTGATGCCGGTCTGCGCAGTCTCCAGCGCGACCACTTTGGACAGTCCCACCAGACCATGTTTGGCCGCCACATAAGCCGATTTCTGGGCCGAGGCCACCAGGCCATGGGCGGAGGCAATGTTGATGATGCGGCCGTAGTTACGTGTCTTCATGCCGGGCAGGGCTAGTCGTGTGGTGTGGAAGGCAGATGACAGGTTGATGGCCAGAACTGCATCCCATTTCTCAACTGGAAAGTCCTCGACCAGGCTCACGTGCTGAATCCCGGCGTTGTTCACCAGAATGTCGATCGATCCGAAGGTCGTTTCGGTGGTCTTCATCAGGTCTTCAATCTCTGCTGGCTTTGACATGTCGGCACCGTGGTAGCGGGCCTTGATGCCGTAGGTCTTCTCGATCTCCTGACGCAGGGTCTCAATCTGGGATGGGTCGCCGAAACCATTCAACAGGAGGTTCGCGCCTTGGGCTGCCAATGCGCGGGCCATTCCAAGGCCAATTCCACTGGTGGAACCAGTGACCAGGGCAGTTTTTCCAGCAAGCATGGCGGACATCGAGGCTTCCTTTCTGAAGTTGTTAGCATGTGTGATCCAGTCAGATTAGCAGGACCCGTTGCCCCATGTCCCAGACCGAGTGGTTGCAGATTCAGTGTCAAAGCCCAGCGGGCCCTCACCGCATGGCGGTTCGCAGTTGGGGATCTCGGGCGGCAGACCGGGTGGTCGTCTGTGTTCATGGGCTGACCAGGATCTCCCAAGATTTTGAGCCGCTGGCCCAACGGCTGAGCAGTCGTTATTGGGTCTTGGCGCCCGACGTAGTCGGCCGAGGAGAGTCCGACCGCCTTGTGGATCCGAGTCACTACCATGTTGGTCAGTACGCCATGGACATGCAGGCCATGGCTCAGCAGTTGGGGCTCTCCACGGTCCACTGGGTGGGGACTTCGATGGGAGGACTCATCGCCATGGTGATGGCAGGCCAGGCGGCCTTGGGTGTGGGACTGGGCTTTCGATCCCTGGTGCTCAACGATGTCGGGGCGGTGGTCAGTGGATCCGCCCTTGATCGAATTGCCCTCTACCTCGGAACCAACCCATCGTTTTCATCGTTCGAACAGGGCCGTGGCCTGGTGGAGAAAATCTTCGCGGGATTTGGCCCCCACACCCCGGAGCAATGGGACTTCCTGGCCCGCGCGGTCTTGCGCTTGGAGGCCTCTGGTCATTGGCGTTTTCATTACGACCCTCGCATCGCTGAACCGTTTCGGTCGGCGATTGCGAGCAATGGTGGACGGGCGGCAGACCTGGACCTTTGGGGTCTCTACGATCAGATACAAGCCCCGACGCTTCTTGTTCGCGGTGGGCTGAGCGACCTGCTGACCGAGGAAGTGGCCTTGCAAATGACCCTTCGAGGGCCTCGAGCACAACTCGTTACCATAGCTGGGGTGGGTCATGCACCGTCTCTGCTGCAGAGTGATCAGATTGACCTGATCGAAGGTTTTATTTCCAACCAGTCTTAAAAGGAGTTTGTCTTGTCGACGATTAAACGTCTTGAAGTGGGAGCCCGGATGTCCGAGGCCTGTATCTACAACGGCGTGGTCTACCTGGCCGGCCAGGTGGCAGCGGACCCTTCCGCTGATGTGGTCGGCCAAACCCAACAGGTCCTGGCTGCCATCGACCGTCTGCTGGCCCAGGCCGGTTCGGATAAATCTCGGATTTTGTCGGCGCAGATTTTCCTGGCAGACATCGCTGACTTTCCCAAAATGAACAGTGTCTGGGACACCTGGGTGGTTCCTGGGGCCACACCGGCCCGGGCTACGGTGCAGGCCGCCATGGCGGCACCCGCCTACAAGGTGGAGATCAAGGTCATCGCCGCCCAGGCCTAAGCTCTCCCGGTACCACCAAAACAAAAGGCCCTGGGATCCCGCCCAGGGCCTTTTTCGCATTCGCTAGGAGAACGACTGCGACTTACTTCCAGCCGGTTTTGTCGGCAATCTGTTGGGCCGTACGGATCTGCTTGGCAAAGTCACCGATGGCCTGGGGGTCGCGCTTAAAATCGCCCAAGGTCTTGAGGGCGGGGTTGTCAGCCTTGAGGCCAGCCAAGACGGGCCATTCGTTGTTGCCGTTGGCGAAATCGGTCTGGGCCTCTTTGCTAGCCAGGAACTCCAGAAACTTGCGCGCGTTGTCCTTGTTGGGCGCATTTTTCAGTGTGCCACCACCGGAGATGTTGATGTGGGTGCCACGGCCGGCCTGGTCTGGCCAGATGAGCTTGGTCTTGGCGACAACGGCCTGGTCCTCTGGCTTGCTGCTGCGCATGAGGCGAGCGTAGTAGTAGCTGTTGCTGACGGCCACACCGCACTCGCCCGAGGCGACCGCCACGATCTGGTCGGTATCACCACCCTTGGGTTTTCGGGCCAGGTTGGCTACGACGCCTTTGGCCCACGCCTCAGCCTTGTCGGCGCCGTTGTGGGCGGCCTGGGAGGCGATCAGAGAGATCATGTAAGGATGTGAGGCGGTGCGTGTACAGACCAGGCCTTTGAGGGCTGGGCTGGCCAAGTCGGCATAGGTCTTGACCGAGTCAGCCTTCACCCGGGCAGGGTCAATCACCAGCACTCGGGCACGGGTCGTTAGTCCGAACCATAGGTTGCCCGAGCGTAGGCTGGCCGGAATGGCCTTTTCAAGTGAGGCCGACTGGGTGGCCTGAAAGAGGCCGTCTTGCTCGGCCGCGTAGAGGCGGGAGGCGTCGGCCAGCAGCAGCACGTCCCCGGGGCTGGCAGCCCCTTCGCTTTTGATTCTCTGCAGCAGTGCCTCGTCACCGGCACTCACCACATTGACTTTGATGCCGGTGGCCTTGGTGAATTTCTCATAGAGGACGTCGTCGCTGCTGTAGTGCCGAGCTGTGTAAAGGTTCAGGACTCCGGCGGTCGCTTGTGCTTGCGCCTGGCGCAGGCCAGGGGCCAGGAGGGCGGCCAAGAGGGCCAATCCGACAAGCCGGCGGAATGGGAGTGGTGAGGATTTGGTGTTGATCTTGTTCATGGACTCTGATGGATTTGGATGGTTGTGAAAGTGAGTAAATAGTAATACGAACATTTCTTATTTGCAAGTACTAGGTTTGTCACCCAACGCAAAGGGACCGGTGCCTTGGGGCAATTCCCAAAAGACAGTGAGCCGACGCCTGTGACATAGTCCATCTGTATCTGATCCCAAACGAACAAAGGAGTCTTACGTGAAACAACGACCCATGCTCACCCAGGCCGATGTCGAAATGATGGGCGCAGCCGCTGAGGCCGAGGCCAAGAAGAACAA
>VFQT010000037.1_pt1 | contig 220928 bp, 228 predicted proteins | sample 3512381 | NCBI WGS metagenome assembly VFQT01 (sample SAMN10412376, study PRJNA504923) | tailings metagenome | isolation source: Relicate 2 Philex TSF3 active mining site | place: Philippines: Tuba, Benguet | collected 2017-08-29
TGGCCGCCTAGTCCAGGATTTCCGAACCAATTTGAAATCGATTGCCGCTGCGCATCTCGAGGCAGCGACATGCGGCGCGGCCAGCATTGACGCCATCCCACATCACCCCCATGCTTGCTCTCAAAGGGCAAGAGGGGGTGACCGGTGAATTTTGATCATAGCGACAAGGTCAAGGCGCTTCTGGCGCGGATTGAGGCGTTTATGGACGCCCATATCTACCCCCATGAGGCGGACTATTATCACTGGGTCCATGATGCCGCGAATCTCTGGCAAGAATGGCCGAAGATGGAGGCGCTGAAGGAAAAGGCCCGCGCCGAAGGGCTGTGGAACCTGTTTCTGCCGCATGAATATGGCGCGTTCAGCCCCGGGCTCACCAATTTGGAATATGCGCCGCTGGCTGAGTTGATGGGCCGCGTGCCCTTTTCGTCGCAGGTGTTCAACTGCTCCGCGCCCGACACCGGCAATATGGAGGTGCTCGCCAAGTTCGGATCGCCCGAGCAGCAGGAGCGTTGGTTAAAGCCGCTGCTCGCGGGGGAAATCCGCTCGGCCTATGTGATGACGGAACCGCAGGTCGCCTCGTCCGACGCGACCAATTTGGAACTCTCGATCCTGCCGGATGGCGATGACTATGTGATCAACGGCCGCAAATGGTGGATCTCCAACGCGATGCACCCGCGCTGTGATTTATTCATCGTCATGGGCAAGACGCTGTTTGATAATCCCCGCCATGCCCAACATTCGCAGATCATCGTCCCGCGCGACACGCCGGGCGTGCGCGTTGTCCGGCATCTGACGGTATTTGGCTCGATGAACTCGCCGGGCGGCGAGGTGGAGCTGGAATTCACCAATGTGCGCGTGCCGAAGGAAAATCTGATCCTCGGCGAAGGCCGGGGGTTTGAAATTGCGCAGGGCCGGCTTGGGCCGGGGCGCATCCATCACTGCATGCGTTCCATCGGGCAGGCGCAACGGTCGCTTGAATATATGGCGCGGCGGGCGGACAGCCGGGTTGCCTTTGGCAAGAAGCTCTCCGACCAATCGAGCATCCGTCAGGATATCGCTCGCTCTTTCTGCGAGGTGGAAATGGCGCGGCTGCTGACGCTGAAGGCCGCCGACCAGATGGATAAATATGGCAACAAGGTCGCTAAGGACCTGATCGCCGCGATCAAGGTCGTCGCGCCACAAATGGCGCAGACGGTGGCCGACAGGGCCATCCAGGTGCATGGCGGCATGGGCGTCAGCGACGATACGCCGATGGCCTATTTCTTCACGCTCAACCGCTATGTCCGGATCACCGATGGGCCGGAAGAGGTGCATATGGCGCAGCTCGCCAAACAGAAGATCGCCGAATATCTGGCATCCCCGCAACGCTAGGCAAGGAGAAGCCAGATGAAGGCTCTGCGTTATTATGGCGCGCGCGATATCCGCTATGAGGCGATGGAGGATCCCACGCCGCAAAGCCCGCGCGATGCGATTGTGAAAGTGACGGCCTGCGCGATCTGCGGGTCAGACCTGCATATCTATCATGGCCACGGCTTTTCCGAGGATGTCGGCTATTGCGTCGGCCATGAGGCGGTGGGCGAAGTGGTGGAGGTGGGCAGCGCCGTCTCCCGCTTTCGCCCCGGCGATCAGGTGATGATCTCTGCCGCTGTGGGCTGTGGCGCCTGTGCGCCCTGCCGAGCGGGGGTTGTCAACAAATGCGAGACGAATAGCGGGTCGTGCTATGGTCTGTCGGCAGCACTTCAGGGCTGTCAGGCAGAGGCGGTGCGGGTGCCTGCCGCCGATGGCAATATGGCGCTGATCCCCGACGGCATTTCGGCTGATCAGGCGCTGATGATGACGGACAGTCTCGCAACCGCCTGGTTTGGTGCGCGTCAGGCCGATATTGCGCCGGGCAGCTCCGTGGCGGTGGTCGGGCTTGGGCCGATTGGCTTGATGGCGGTAGAGGCCGCCTTCATCATGGGCGCGGCGGTTGTCTATGCGATTGATCTTGTGCCGGAGCGACGGGCGCTGGCAACGGCGGCTGGCGCCATCGCGCTGGACCCTGAAGCCGCGGCGGACCACATCAAGGAAGCGACCAAGGGCCGGATGGTCGATTGCGTCGTGGAAGCGGTGGGCGTGGACGCAACGATCAGCCTTGCGCTTCGCTTGGCGGCGCGGCGGGCAACGGTGTCCGTCATCGGCGTTGCGCAGAGCCGCAAATTTACCTTCCCGATGAGCCGCGCTTTTGGGCAGGGGTTGACGTTCCGCATCGGCACCTGCTCCGTGCCGGAAGAATGGCCAGCGCTGATCCCGCTGGTTCAGTCTGGCCGGTTAAAGCCCGAGCGCTATATCAGCCACAAAATGCCGCTGAGTGAGGGCGCGCGCGCCTATGAATTGTTCGATGCTCGGGCAGAGGGCGCGCTCAAGATGGTCTTGACCATATGAGGCCCCTTGTCTTAGCTCGCCTATGATTTCCCTTTCTTCAAAGGATGCTGTGATGACTTTGGCAATGCGTTTGGCCGCGCCCTTTTTGGCTGGATTGCTGTTTGGCAGCGCGGCGCAGGCTCAATCCGCGGGGGCAGATAAATCGGCTGCTAAAGCTGACACCGTGGCGGCAGCAGTGCCGCCGACCGCGACGCCGAACCGTGCCATCACCCGCCATGTCGGCACCTTTAACGGTCAGAAGATCAACTATACGGCGATTGCAGGGGAGACATTTCTGCCCGGCCCTGATGGCAAGCCTCGGGCCGCGATTTTTTCGACCAGCTATATCAAGACGGGGACAGACCCGAACCGTCCGGTCACCTTCATGTTCAACGGCGGGCCGGGCTCTGGCTCTGTCTGGCTCCACATGGGGGCTTTCGGCCCGACACGCGTCGCGATCCCGTCCGACGCGCGCGATGATGGCGCGCCGCCCTATCCCTTGCTCCCGAACCCAGACAGTCTTCTCGATGTAACAGACATTGTCTTTATCGATCCGGTCGGCACGGGATTTTCCTATGCGATGCCTGGCGTCGACCTGCAGGAGTATTGGGGGGTCACCCAAGATGCCAAATCTGTCGCGCAGTTCATCCGCCTGTGGCTGAACGAACATGGCCGTTGGAACGCGCCCAAATTCATCGGCGGGGAAAGCTATGGCACGACGCGGTCTGCGGCTGTGCTCCATGAGCTTGAGGGCGCGTATAATGACGTGGCGCTCAACGGGGTTATCCTGATTTCAACGGTCCTTGATTTCGGCGCCGGGGCCGACACGTCCGGCAATGAATTGGGTTATGCGCTCAACATTCCGTCAATGGCGGTGACGGCGCTGTTTCATGGCAAGGCCACCCATCCCGGCGGTGCAGCGGGTTTTGCGGCCGAGGCGCGCAGTTGGGCGACAGGCCCATATCTCGCGGCGTTGCTCAAGGGCAATGCGCTCTCCACAGAAGAGCGCGCGCGCGTGCGCCAAGATTTGGCGCGTTTTACCGGCTTGAGCGAGGTGTTTCTGGATCGCGCGGATCTCAGAGTCACGCCTGCGCGGTTTTATAAGGAATTGCTGCGGGATCGTGGGCAGACCGTGGGGCGCCTCGATTCCCGCTATACGGGGCGTGATGTCGACAGCGCCGGATCAGAGCCGGATAATGATCCCAGCTTTTACGGGATTGATGCCGGCTATACGGCGGCCATCAACGCTCATGCCCGAATTACGCTCGGCTATAAGACGGATCGCAGCTATGTAACGATCGGCGGTGTCGGCAAATGGGATTGGCGGCTTAATGCGGGGCGCGACAGCGACACCTATATGAATGTTGCGCCCTATATTTCGCGCGCACTGCGCGAGAATTCCGGGCTCAAAATCTTTGTGGCTCAAGGCTATTATGATTTTGCGACGCCGTTTTACGCGGCAGAATATGCCTTGACCCGCGCGGACTTCCCGAAAGAGCGCATCGCCTTCAAATATTATGACTCAGGCCATATGATGTATGTGCGCGACGAGGATCGGGCCCAGCTCTCCCGCGATATTCGCGCCTTTATCAAAAGCCGCTAAGCGCATGAAAAAAGGGCGAGCCCTAAAAGGGGCCGCCCTTTTTCTTTCTTCTTCATCCGGCGCTTAGCGCGGCAGTTCGGTTGTCCCCATCAGGTGCAGGTCAACCGCGCGGGCACATTGGCGGCCTTCGCGGATCGCCCAGACAACCAGGCTCTGGCCGCGACGCATATCGCCACAGGCAAAGACGCCGTCTTGGCTTGTCGCATAGCTGTCGGTATCGGCCTGCACGTTGCCGCGCGGATCAAGCGAGACGTCGGCCTGTTCGATCATCCCGGCCTTGCGCGGGCCCACAAAGCCCATGGCAAGCAGGATCAGGTCAGCCTTCAGCGTAAACTCGCTGCCCGGTACTTCCACCATCTTGCCATCGACCCAATCAACGCGGACGCATTCAAGGCCCTCGACAACGCCGTTCGAACCCACGACACGCTTGGTCAGCACCGCCCAATCTCGGTCGCAGCCTTCTTCATGGCTGGACGAGGTCCGCAGCTTCAGTGGCCAGTTCGGCCAGCTCAGCGACTTCTCTTCCTTAACCGGCGGCTTGGGCATGATCTCAATCTGAGTGACAGACGCCGCGCCCTGGCGGTTGGAGGTGCCAACACAGTCTGACCCGGTATCGCCGCCGCCGATGACGATGACGTGCTTGCCCGTTGCGGTCAGTGTGCCACGCGGCGCGGCGCGCAGTTCATCATCGCCCGCATTGCGCTTGTTCTGCTGCGTCAGGAATTCCATGGCGAGGCGGACGCCCGCCATCTCTGCACCCGGAATGTCGAGGCGACGTGCCTCTTCCGATCCACCGGCCATCACGACTGCATCGTAATTTTCCTGCAGGCTCTCGAACGACACCTGCACGCCGACTTCCATCGAGGTGCGGAACGCCACGCCTTCGGCTTCCATCTGAATCACGCGACGGTTGATCAGATGCTTTTCCATCTTGAAGTCAGGAATGCCGTAGCGGAGCAAGCCGCCGACCCGGTCGTTCTTTTCAAACACAGTGACGCTATGGCCGGCGCGCGCCAATTGCTGGGCACAGGCGAGGCCCGCCGGGCCAGAGCCGACAACCGCAACCGATTTGCCCGTCTTGCGGGAGGGGACGAGCGGTGTCACCCAGCCTTCGGCCCAGCCGCGATCGACGATCTGGCATTCGATGGACTTGATGGTGACGGGTGCGTCATCAATATTGAGCGTGCAGCTTGCCTCGCACGGGGCGGGGCAGATGCGGCCGGTAAATTCCGGGAAATTGTTGGTCGAATGCAGCACTTCCAGCGCGGTGCGCCAGTCATTCTCATAGACCAGATGGTTCCAGTCCGGGATGATGTTGTTCACCGGACAGCCATTGTGACAATAAGGAATGCCGCAATTCATGCAGCGCGACGCCTGCCCACGAATCTGGTCTTCCGACATCGGAATCACAAATTCGCGGTAATGCGTCAGGCGCTCCTTGGGGTCCGCATATTTGCGGTCGGAACGGTCGAGTTCGAGGAAGCCGGTGGCCTTGCCCATGGTCAGTTTCCCGTATCTATTATTCAGCAGCGACGTTCGCAGCGGCGAGGCGCTCGGCCTCGAGCTGTTTCAAGGCCCGGCGGTAATCCCGCGGCATAACCTTGACGAAGCGCTTCAAGCTATTGTCCCAATCATCGAGCAGCGCGCGTGCACGCTTGCTGCCGGTATAGAGATGGTGGCGTTCCAAGAGGATACGCAAGCGATCCTGCGAATGGTAGAGCGTATCCCCCATGCCGAAATCATGGACATTGGCCGCGCGTTGCTGCGGCGCGCCCGATGAATTTTCGGCTTCGGGGCCATCGGCCTCGATCGCTTCGACATCAACCATCGCCATATTGCAGCGGTCGCGGAACAGGCCGTCCTCGTCATAGACATAGGCGACCCCGCCCGACATGCCGGCGGCAAAGTTGCGGCCGGTCTTGCCCAGCACGACAACCACGCCCCCCGTCATATATTCGCAGCCATGGTCACCCGTGCCTTCGACGACGCAGAGCGCGCCTGAATTGCGCACCGCAAAGCGTTCCCCGGCGACGCCGTTGAAATAGGCTTCGCCCGCAATCGCGCCATAGAGCACGGTATTGCCGACGATGATATTTTCAGTCGGCTCGCGGGTGACATGAGCGGGCTGGCGCACGACGATGCGGCCGCCCGACAGGCCCTTGCCGACATAGTCATTGGCATCGCCCGTCAGTTCCAGCGTCACGCCATGGGCGAGGAAGGCGCCAAAGCTCTGGCCCGCGACGCCGGTCAGCGCGATCTGGATCGTGTTGGCGGGCAAGCCTTCATGGCCGTAACGCTTGGCGACTTCGCCCGAGAGCATCGCGCCCGCGGTGCGGTTGACGTTCTTGATCTCGCGCTCGATGCGAACGGCCTCGCCCTTTTCGAGTGCGGGGGCGGCGGCCTTGATCAGCTCTTGGTCCAGCGCCTTGTCGAGGCCGTGGTTCTGGGTTTCCGTCCAGCGCAGCGGCGCGCCTTCGGGCAGATCGACCTTGTGGAGCAAGCGACCCAGGTCAACGCCGTGCGCCTTCCAATGGTCGAGCGCCTGCCGCATGTCGAGCCGGTCAACACGACCCACCATTTCATCGACGGTGCGGAAGCCCATTTCCGCCATGATCTGGCGCAGTTCTTCAGCCACGAAGAAGAAATAGTTGATGACATGTTCGGGCTGGCCGGTGAAGCGCGCGCGCAGCACCGGGTCTTGCGTCGCCACGCCAACCGGGCAGGTATTCAGATGGCATTTGCGCATCATGATGCAGCCCGCCGCAATCAGGGGCGCGGTTGCAAAGCCAAATTCATCCGCGCCTAAAAGCGCGCCAATGGCAACGTCGCGGCCGGTGCGCAGCCCGCCATCAACCTGTACCGCGATGCGCGAGCGCAGACCGTTCAACAGCAGCGTTTGTTGGGTTTCAGCAAGGCCGATTTCCCACGGGCTGCCGGCATGGGTGAGCGAGGTGAGTGGCGACGCGCCCGTGCCGCCTTCATAGCCCGCAATCGTCACATGATCGGCGCGGGCCTTAGCAACGCCCGCTGCCACCGTGCCGACGCCCACTTCCGAGACGAGCTTCACGGAGATGCGCGCACCCGTGTTCACATTCTTCAGATCGTGGATCAGTTGGGCCAGATCTTCGATCGAATAAATGTCATGGTGCGGCGGCGGCGAGATCAGGCCAACTCCCGGCGTTGAGTGGCGGACGCGGGCGATGTTCTTATCGACCTTATCACCTGGCAGCTGGCCGCCTTCGCCGGGCTTGGCGCCCTGCGCCATCTTGATCTGAATATCATCGGCATTGACGAGATATTCCGCAGTCACGCCAAAGCGGCCCGAGGCCACCTGCTTGATGGCGGAACGCATCGAATCGCCATTGGCGAGCGGAGTGAAGCGGTCCGCCTCTTCGCCGCCTTCGCCGGTGTTCGACTTGCCGCCGATCCGGTTCATGGCGATGGCAAGCGTGGTATGCGCTTCGCGGCTGATCGAGCCAAAGCTCATCGCGCCGGTGGCAAAGCGCTTCACAATTTCGCTTGCGGGCTCAACCTCGGAAAGATCGAGCGGCTTGTCCGCCTTTTTCAGCTGCATCAGCCCGCGGATCGTCAGCAGGCGTTCCGACTGCTCGTTGATCGAGCGGGCGAATTCTTCGTAGCGATCCTTCGAATTGCCGCGCACCGCATGCTGGAGGTTGGCGACATTGGTCGGCGTCCAGGCATGGTCTTCACCGCGGACGCGATAGCCATAAATGCCGCCAACATCGAGCATGTTGCGATAGATGGGGTTGTCCGAATAGGCAGCCGCGTGACGGCGCACGGTTTCTTCCGCAATCTCGGTCAGGCCAACGCCCTCAATGGTCGTCGCTGTGCCGGTGAAATAAGCGTCGATAAAGCTGCTCGACAGGCCGACCGCGTCAAAAATCTGCGCACCGCAATAGGATTGATAGGTCGAAATGCCCATCTTGGACATGACCTTCAATATGCCCTTGCCGACCGCCTTGATATAGTTCTTCTGAACCTGCTCGGTCGTCAGATCGAGGCCCTGACGGACACGGATTTCTTCCAGCGTCTCAAAGGCGAGATAGGGGTTGACCGCTTCCGCGCCATAGCCTGCGAGCACGCAGAAATGATGCACTTCGCGTGCTTCGCCGGTTTCAACGACAAGGCCGGTCTGCATCCGCAGGCCCTGGCGGACGAGGTGATGGTGCACAGCTGCGGTCGCCAAGAGCGACGGCATGGCAATGCGGTCCGGCCCTTGGGCGCGGTCAGACAGGATGAGGATGTTCTTGTCAGCCAGCACCGCTTCGGTCGCGGTCCAGCACATTTCCTTCAACGCCTGCTCCAGCCCGGCAGCGCCCGCCTTGGCATCCCAGGTCATGTCGATGGTTTCGGTGCGGAACGCGCCATCCAGCGCCTGTTCGACCGAGCGGATCTTCGCGAGATCGGCATTGGTCAGCACCGGCTGATCGACTTCGAGCCGCTTGTGCGTGCCTGCGACACGGCCCAGCAAATTGGGGCGCGGCCCGATCATCGAGACGAGGCTCATGACGAGTTCTTCGCGGATCGGATCGATCGGCGGGTTGGTTACCTGCGCGAAGTTCTGCTTGAAATAATCATAGAGCAGGCGCGGCTTGGCGGAGAGCACGGCAATCGGCGTATCGGTGCCCATCGAGCCGATGGGATCATCGCCATTGCGGGCCATCGGTTCTAGGAACTTGGCCGTATCTTCCTGCGTAAAGCCAAAGGCCTGTTGCTGGTCGAGAAGGACGGACGGGTCATTGGCCAGCACCGGCTCTGCGGCCGAGACGACTTCCAGATCCTTGAGCTTATATTGGGCGGCCTTCAGCCACTCATCATAAGGCTGTTCACCCGCGAGCTGGGCCTTGATTTCTTCGTCCTCGATGATGCGCCCTTCTTCAAGGTCGATCAGCAGCATCTTGCCCGGCTGGAGCCGCCATTTACGGACAATATTGTCTTCCTTGACCGGGAGCACGCCCGATTCCGACGCCATGATGACATGATCATCATCGGTCACAAGGAAGCGGGCCGGACGCAGGCCGTTGCGGTCCAGCGTCGCGCCAATCTGACGGCCATCGGTAAAGGCAATCGCGGCCGGGCCATCCCATGGCTCCATCAGCGCGGCATGATATTCGTAAAAAGCGCGGCGCTTGGCGTCCATCATCGGGTTGCCGGCCCAGGCTTCGGGCACAAGCATCATTACCGCGTGCGCCAGCGAATAGCCGCCCGCAACCAGAAGTTCGAGCGCATTGTCGAGGCACGCCGTATCGGATTGGCCGTGCGGGATCAGCGGCCACATCTTGTCGAGATCGGCGCCCAGCAGGTCCGACTCCATCGTGCGGCGGCGCGCGTTCATCCAGTTCACATTGCCGCGCACGGTGTTGATTTCGCCGTTATGCGCGATGAAGCGATAGGGGTGCGCCAGCTTCCAGCTCGGGAAGGTGTTGGTCGAGAAGCGCTGGTGGACAAGCGCCAGCGCCGAGGTGACGATCGGGTTCTGCAAGTCCTTGTAGAAGCTGCCGACCTGATCGGCGAGCAACAGCCCCTTATAAACAATCGTCCGCGTCGACAGCGACGGCATGTAAAAGCGCGGCAGATCGGGCAGGTTGTGCTTTTCGGCAAGCGCGACCAGCGGGTTCTGCGCCTGCTTGCGAATGGCGAGCAACTTGCGCTCAAACGCATCCTGATCCGCGCAATTTTCGCCGCGGCCGATGATCAGCTGGCGGATCACCGGCATCTGCTCGATGACGGCTTTACCGAGCCCGGTCGGGTCGGTCGGCACATCGCGCCAGCCGATGATGTGCTGGCCTTCCTTCACGCAGAAGTCTTCGAAATTCTTGACGCCAAAAGCGCGCGCACGTTCGTCCTGCGGCAGGAAGCACATGGCAACCGCATAATCGCCGGGCGCCGGCAGGGTGACGCCAATATCCTTGGCCCAGTCGCGGAAGAGCGCATCCGGGATTTGGATGAGGATGCCCGCGCCATCACCCAAGAGCGGGTCTGCGCCCACCGCGCCGCGATGGTCAATGTTCACCAGAATTTCGAGGCCGCGTTTAATGGTTTCGTGCGATTTCACGCCTTTGATATTGGCCACAAAGCCGACACCGCACGCATCATGTTCATTGCGCGCGTCATAAAGACCCTGATTCGACGGAAACCCTAGATCGGCCAACAAAACCTCCACGGCATAAAAGTCGCAAACATAACGATTCGCACGGTCGCTATAGGGGCGGCCGTGCGTGTGTGAACCCATGAAATCGTATGTTGACTTATAGCTGAGCTTTTTCGCGGCTTATAGCGGAAAATGCAGGAGAAAATATCACCGCCCCCGCCGATGTAACTGGACGATTGGCCTGCGGCCCCGAATCGGCGGCAAAGAAAAAGGCCCTCCGAAGAGGGCCTTGATCGTATTTCGGGAAAAAGAGGCCGGATCAGGCCTTTTTCTTGGCCGGCGCCTTTTTAGCAGCTGGCTTGGCATCTGCATCCGCCTTTTCAGCTTTTGCGGCCTTCGGCGCAGCGGCTTTCTTTGCCGCCGGCTTTTTGGCAGGCTTGGCGTCGCCATGGTCATGGCCGCAGCCCGGGCCATGGACATGGCCTTCATCGGCATCCGCTTCGATCGCGGCTTCCAGTTCCTCACGAGTCACCGAGCGATCGGTGATTTCCGCCTTGGAGAAGAGGAAGTCGACAACCTTATCTTCATAAAGCGGCGCGCGGATTTGCGCGGCGGCCATCGGGTCCTGCTGGACATATTGGATGAAGCGTTCGCGGTCGCCGGGGCCATATTGCATCGCCTGCTGGGTGATCAGGCGGTTCATTTCCTGGCTGCTGATCTGGACGTTATTCGCCTGCCCGATTTCCGACAGGAGAAGGCCTAGACGGACGCGACGGATGGCGATGGCGCGATATTCGTCGCGGTCCTTTTCCATTTCGGCGCGTGCCGCTTCCGGATCGGCTTCATGGCTGGCTTCATGCTCCAGCTGGGCCCAAATCTGGTTGAACTCGGCATCGACCATGCCCGGCGGCACGTCAAAATCATGCGCGGCGGCCAGCTGGTCGAGCAGGCGGCGCTTCATGTGCGTGCGGGTGAGCTGGTTAAACTCTTGCTCAAGCTGGCCCTTCATCAGCTCACGGAGCTGATCAATGCCTTCAAGGCCAAGCGACTTGGCAAAGGCGTCGTCCGCCTTGGCTTCGCCAGGGATGCGAACGTCCTTGATCACGAGATCAAAGGTCGCTTCCTTGCCCTTCAGATTCTCGGCAGTGTAGTCCGCTGGGAAGGTAACGGTGATGGTCTTTTCATCACCCGTCTTTACGCCCACCAGCTGATCTTCAAAGCCCGGAATCAAGCGGCCAGAGCCGATTTCAACCGACATGTCTTCGCCGGTGCCGCCGTCAAAAGGCGTGCCATCAACCTTGCCGACAAAATCCATCACGACAAGATCGCCCGTCTTGGCCTTGTGGCCTTTGGGGGCGTCGTCATAGCCCTTTTGCTGTTGGGCAATGCGAAGGACCGCTTCCTCCACAGCGTCGGCGCTGGCTTCCACCGTCAGTCGTTCCAGCTTCAGGCCGTCGATATTGGGGGTTGCGATGTCGGGGAGAACTTCAAGTTCTACCTTCACTTCAGCATCCTTGCCATGCGCATAGCCTTCGCTGAGCTCGACCGCAGGCGACAGCGCCGGGCGCAGCTTCTTATCGGCGATCAGCGACTGCACCGCTTCCTGCACCGAATTGTTGAGCGCATCAGCCTGCAACGAATCGCCGTGCATCTTCTTGATAAGGTTCGCCGGGACCTTGCCGGGACGGAAGCCGGGCATGCGGACTTGCGGGGCGAGTCGCGCCACTTCCTGCTCCACGCGGGCCGCGATGTCCTTGGCCGTGATGGTCAGCGTATAGGCGCGCTTCAGGCCTTCGTTCAACGTTTCGACAGTCTGCATTTCGTCACTTCATCCTTCAGGAAATCTGCAAGGCCCCTATCCCCAGGGGTGGGCCTTGGCGCAACTGGTGCGGGCGAAGGGACTCGAACCCCCACATCTTGCGATACCAGAACCTAAATCTGGCGCGTCTACCAGTTTCGCCACGCCCGCAAAGGCCGGTTGGAGCGGCGCTATAGCACGGGGGACGGGAAGGGCAAGTCGCACCGCATGCCTGCCCCTTCCAGCCTTATCCCGCGAGCGCCTTTTTCAGCAGTTCATTCACAACCTGCGGGTTCGCCTTGCCGGCCATGGCCTTCATCGTCTGGCCGACGAAGAAGCCGAACAGGGCTTCTTTGCCGCCGCGATATTGTTCGAGCTGGCCGGGGTTCTTTGCGAGCACGTCCGCGATAACGGCTTCAATGGCGCCGGTATCGCTGGTCTGCTTCAGGCCTTCGCGGTCCACGATGACGCCCGCGCTGTCGCCGGTTTCCAGCATCTTTTCAAAGACCTGCTTGGCCAGGCTGCCGGAAAGCGTGCCATCTGCGACCAGCTTCAGCAGCTCGGCCGCATGGGCCGGGCTGACCGGGCAATCTTCGATGGATTTGCCCAGACGGTTGAGCGCACCGAACAGTTCGGACATCACCCAGTTGCTCGCCTGCTTGGCCTCTGCCCCTTCTGCAAGTAGTACTTCAAACCAGCGCGCGGTTTCCACCTCGGCGGTCAGCACGGCGGCGTTATAGGCGCTGATGCCCAGCGTTTCGACATAACGGGTGCGCTTGGCATCGGGCAGCTCGGGCAGGCTCGTCCGGCAATCTTCGACAAACGACTCGCTCAGTTCCAGCGGCAGCAAGTCGGGGTCGGGGAAATAGCGGTAATCATGCGCGTCTTCCTTCGACCGCATCGATCGGGTCGTGCCGGTATCCGGGTTGAAGAGGCGCGTTTCCTGAACCACTTTGCCGCCACTTTCGATCACATCGACCTGGCGGTTCGCCTCATGCTCGATCGCCTGCATGACAAAGCGGACGGAGTTGACGTTCTTGGTTTCGGTCCGCGTGCCAAAGGGCTCGCCCGGCTTGCGGACCGAGACGTTGACGTCGGCCCGCATCGAGCCTTCTTCCATATTGCCGTCGCACGAGCCGACATAGCGCAAGATCGCGCGGAGCTTGCGCAGATAAGCCCCGGCTTCCGCGGGAGAGGACATATCGGGGCGCGACACGATTTCCATCAGCGCAACGCCTGAGCGGTTAAGGTCAACATAAGAGCGGGTCGGGTGCTGATCGTGCATCAGCTTGCCAGCATCCTGCTCGACATGGATGCGCTCAATGCCGATGCGCTTGTTTTCGGCAATGCCCGCTTTCTCGTCCGCCTCGATGTCGAGATAGCCCTCGCCCACCAGTGGGTGGTACAGCTGCGAAATCTGATAGCCCTGCGGCAAATCCGCGTAGAAATAATTCTTGCGGTCAAAGCGGCTCCAGCGGTTGATCTGGGCGTTGATCGCAAGGCCGGTGCGCACGGCCTGGCGGATACATTCCTTGTTCGGCACGGGGAGCATGCCGGGCATCGCTGCGTCGATGAGCGAGACCTGCGTGTTCGGCTCGGCGCCGAACGCGGTCGCCGCGCCCGAAAACAGCTTCGCCTGCGAGACGACCTGGGCATGGACTTCCAGCCCGATCACCACTTCCCATTCGCCCGTGGCGCCTTGGATACGATAGCTGCTCATCTTACCACCATTTGTCCGGACGCGCGGCAAAGCCCGCGCGTTCTTCGAGCGCGAGGCTCGCATTAAGGACGCTCTGTTCATCCAGCGCCTTGCCGATAATCTGAAGGCCCAAGGGCAGCCCCTGTGCATCCAGCCCGCCCGGCACCGACATGGCGGGCAGCCCGGCAAGCGAGGTCGGCACCGTGAACACATCGTTCAGATACATGGCGAGCGGGTCTGACGTCTTTTCACCAAGCCCAAAGGCGGCGCTGGGCGCGGTTGGTGTCAGCAGCAGGTCGCAGCTTTGCCACGCCTGTTCGAAATCCCGCGCAATCAGCGTGCGAACCTTCTGCGCCTGGGTGTAATAGGCATCGTAAAAGCCGGCAGACAGCACATAGGTGCCAATCAGGATGCGGCGCTTCACCTCATCGCCAAAGCCAGCGGCGCGAGTCGCGGCATACATGTCCTGCAGGTTCGCACCCTCGGGCAGGTCGCGCAGACCATAGCGCACGCCATCATAGCGGGCGAGGTTGGATGAGGCTTCGGCCGGGGCCACGATATAATAAGCGGCGAGCGCATATTGGGTATGCGGCAGCGAGACGTTGACGATCTCTGCGCCCGCATCCTTCAGCCAAGCAATCCCTTGTTCCCAGAGCGCATCGATTTCGGCGGGCATCCCGTCCACGCGATATTCTTTGGGGATGCCGACTTTCTTGCCCTTGAGGTCCGAGGACAAAGCGGCTTCCCAATTCGGCACGGGCAGGTCGAGCGAGGTCGAATCTTTCGCGTCAAAGCCCGCCATATTTTCCAGCAGGATCGCACAGTCGCGGACATCGCGCGCCATCGGCCCGGCCTGGTCCAGCGAAGACGCAAAGGCAACGATGCCCCAGCGCGAGCAGCGGCCATAGGTCGGCTTAATGCCTGAAATGCCGGTAAAGGCAGCCGGCTGGCGGATAGACCCGCCGGTATCCGTGCCGGTCGCGGCCGGGCAGAGGCGGGCTGCAATCGCCGCAGAGGACCCGCCCGACGATCCGCCCGGCGCCAGTGCCGCGGTGTCGCCATTGTTGCGCCGCCACGGCGAAATCACATTGCCGAAATAGCTCGTTTCGTTGGACGAGCCCATGGCGAACTGGTCAAGGTTGAGCTTGCCGAGCATCCCCGCACCCGCGGCCCACAACTTGCCCGAGACGGTCGATTCATATTCGGGCGTGAAGCCCTCAAGCATATGGCTTGCCGCAGTGGTCTGCACGCCCTTGGTCGCAAACAGATCCTTCATGCCAATCGGCACGCCCGATAAGGGCTTCAGATTGCCCGAGGCGCGGTCGGCATCAGCGGCGTCGGCGGCCGCAAGGGCGGCTTCCGGCGTTTCGACGATGAAGGCGTTAAGCGCCTTGGCCTCGGCCACAGCGTCGTTGAACGCGGTCGCCACTTCGCGAGCGGAAAAGGCCCCGTCGCGCACACCGTCGCGCAGGGCGGCGACGCCCAGATCGGTTATGTTCGTCATTATTCAATCACCTTCGGCACCGCGAAAAAGCCGTGTTCGGCTTGCGGCGCGTTCTTCAAAACGGCGTCCCGCACATTGCCATCGGTCACGGCATCGTCGCGCAGGCGCAACTGGTTGGGGATGACGGCGGTCATCGGCGCGACAGCGGACGTATCCACTTCGCCCAGCTGTTCAATCCAGCCAAGGATATTGTTGAGTTCGGGCACCATCGCGTCGACCTGCGCATCGGTAACAGCGATGCGGGCCAGCGAGGCGATCTTGCGAACGGTCTGAGAGTCGACGGACATGGGATTCCTTGCGCGCTAAATCGAAAGCGCGCCTAGCAGGGGCATGGCCGTCGGGCAAGCCAAGGCGGGCCGGATCGGAGATGGCTTCACCTTGGCGCGTCTCCCGCCTATCGGGAGGAAATGGCGCGCGTTCGCATCCTCCATACCAACCCTGCTTTGGGGCCGCTCGACTATCGTGTGCCGTATGGCATGGCGGCAGAACCGGGCAGCGTGGTGCGTGTGCCGCTGGGCCCGCGCGAAATGGTGGGCGTTGTCTGGGAAGAAGAGGCGCTGCCGACCGAGACAGTCGGCGACAACCGGCTGCGCAACATCCTTGAAGTCTATGATCTGCCGCCTTTGGGGGCGGCCTTGCGCCGACTGATCGAATGGACGGCCGACTATTATCTCGCCCCGCCTCAGGCGGTCTTGCGCATGGCCCTGTCGTCTGCGGCTGCCTTGGAAGGCGGGCGCACCGTCACCGAATATCGGCTGTCGGGCAAAATGCTCGACAAGATGACGCCACAGCGCGCGCAGGCCGTGGATCGGATCGGCGAACGTCAGGGCCTGATTCGCGAACTGGCCGAAGTTGCCGATGTGTCCGAAGGGGTGATCCGCGGACTGGTAAAAGCGGGCGTGATCGAAGGGGTCGAGGTTGCGCTCGACACGCCTTTTGTCGCCCCCGATCCAGGCTTTGCGCCACCCGCCTTGTCCGAGGTGCAACGCGCCGCCGCAGACGAGCTGGTTGGCCTTGTGCAGGCGCAGGATTTTGCGCCGGTGCTGCTTGATGGGGTGACCGGCTCCGGCAAGACCGAGGTGTATTTTGAAGCCGTGGCCGAGGCTTTGCGCGCCGGGCGGCAGACCTTGGTGCTGCTGCCTGAAATTGCGCTGACCGAACCCTTTTTGCGGCGCTTCATGGATCGTTTTGGCCATGCGCCCGTTGCCTGGCATTCCGACCTGCGCCAGTCGCAGCGCCGGCGGGCCTATCGCGCGATTGCGACGGGCGAGGCGCTGGTCATAGTGGGCGCGCGCTCGGCGCTGTATCTGCCCTATCGCAACTTAGGCCTGATCGTCGTCGATGAAGCGCATGAGACGAGCTTCAAGCAGGAAGACGGCGTCCAATATCATGCGCGCGACGCCGCCGTGATGCGCGGGCATTTTGAAAAAGTGCCGGTGATTTTGGCGACCGCGACGCCCGCGATTGAAACCCGCCAGCAAGTTGCCCAAGGCCGCTATAAGGAGGTCAAGCTCCCCGGTCGCTATGGCGCGGCGGAAATGCCCGCGATCACCGCGATCAATCTGGTACAGACCCCGCCTGATCGCGGGCGCTGGCTTGCCCCGCCGCTTGTCGCCGCGATGGCCCAGACGCTGGAACGCGGCGAACAAAGCCTGCTCTTCCTCAACCGCCGGGGCTTCGCGCCGCTGACGCTTTGCCGCCATTGCGGTCATCGCTTCCAATGCCCCAACTGCACGGCGTGGATGGTTGAGCATCGGCTGACCAACCGCCTTCAATGCCATCATTGCGGCCATGTCGAGCCGCCGCCCCGCGCTTGTCCTGAATGCAGCGAGGAAGACGCGCTGGTCGCGTGTGGGCCGGGGGTGGAGCGTATTTCGGATGAGGTCGGCATCCTCTTTCCGCAGGCCCGCCGCGCCATTGTAACGTCGGACACGCTCTGGTCGCCCGCCAAGGCGGCGGAATTTGTCGGCCGGATGGAAGCGGGTGAGATTGATATCGTCATCGGCACCCAATTGGTGACCAAGGGCTATCATTTCCCCAACCTGACCTTGGTGGGCGTGGTTGATGCCGATCTTGGCTTGCAAGGTGGGGACCTGCGCGCGGCGGAACGCAGCTTCCAACAGATCATGCAAGTCGCGGGGCGCGCGGGGCGCGGGGTCAAGCCCGGCCATGTTTTCCTGCAAACGCATGAGCCGGATGCCCCGGTGATGCAGGCGCTTGTCTCGGGTGATGCCGAGAGTTTCTATGCCGCCGAAACCGAGGCCCGCCGGATCGCCAATGCACCACCTTTTGGCCGCTTTGCCGGGATCATCATTTCATCCGAAAATCTAAAAGAAGCCCAAGATGTCGCCCGCCGCATCGGCGATGCCGCCCCAGCGATGGAGGGGATGGAGGTCTATGGCCCCGCCCCCGCCCCGCTCGCCATGCTGCGCGGCCGCCACCGCCAGCGCCTGCTTGTCCATGCTCGGCGGGCGCTGGATGTTCAGAACGTCCTGCGCGATTGGCTGGGCGCGCTCGAGTGGCCCCGCAGCGTGCGGGTGAGTGTGGATATTGATCCTTATAGCTTTGTCTGAGCAAAGTCTGAGCAGGGCCCCTTTCGCATCACCCCATCTCTCCCTAGATCGGGGTTATGCTTGATACCCAAAACGCCCCCGCCGCCGTCCCCGCCCTGATCCGCCGCGAAGAGTATCGCCCGCCCGATTGGCTGGTGCCCGAAATCGCGCTCGATTTTGATCTGGATGCCGCGCGCACCCGGGTCACGGCGCGGCTTATGGTCACGCGCAATGGCGTGCATGATCGGCCCTTGCGGCTCGATGGCGATGGGCTCACGCCCCGCGCCGTCCGCGTCAACGGCGTTGCGACAACGGATTGGACGCTGGAAGCCGGCGTGCTTGTTCTGCCGATTAATGGCGCCACGGCCGAGGTGGAAACCGAGGTCGAGATTGCGCCCGAAACCAACACGCAGTTGATGGGGCTTTATGCCTCGGGCGGGCTTTTGTGCACCCAGTGCGAGGCGGAAGGCTTTCGCCGCATCACCTTCTTCCCGGATCGGCCGGATGTGCTCTCGCGCTACCGGGTCAAGATGGCAGCAGACAAAACGCTCTACCCGGTGCTGCTCGGCAATGGCGATCTGACCGGTTCGGGCGATCTGTCGGGTGGGCGGCATTGGGCGGAATGGACGGACCCGTTCCCGAAGCCGAGCTATCTTTTCGCGCTCGTCGCAGGCCAACTGTTCGCGAACCGTGACACCTTCACGACCAAGTCGGGCAAATTGGTGGATCTCGCCATCTGGGTTGCGGAGGCGGATCTGCCCAAGACGCACCACGCGATGGACGCGCTCAAGGCCAGCATGAAATGGGATGAAGATGTCTATGGCCGGGAGTATGATCTGGGCCAGTTCAACATCGTGGCGGTTGCCGATTTCAACTTTGGCGCGATGGAGAACAAAAGCCTCAATATCTTCAACTCGCGCTATATTCTGGCGGACCCGGACACCGCGACCGATATGGATTATGATGCGGTCGCCGGCGTCGTCGCGCATGAATATTTTCACAATTGGTCGGGCAATCGCGTCACCTGCCGGGATTGGTTCCAGCTGAGCCTGAAGGAAGGCTTTACCGTTTTTCGCGACCAGTGTTTTTCGGCGGACCAAGGCTCGGCCGCGGTCAAACGGATTGAGGATGTCCGGGTGCTGCGTGCCGCGCAATTCCCGGAAGATGCCGGGCCGCTTGCCCATCCGATCCGGCCCGACAGCTATATCGAGATTTCAAACTTCTACACCGCAACCATCTATAACAAGGGCGCGGAGATTATCCGGATGCTCCACACGATTTTGGGCGCCGAAGATTTCCGCAAAGGCTGCGACCTATATTTTGACCGGCACGATGGCACGGCCGCGACCTGCGAGGATTTTGTCCGCGCGATGGAAAACGCAAGCGGCCGCGATCTCGCCCAGTTCCGCCTTTGGTATGGGCAGGCGGGCACGCCGCGCATCACCGCCAAGATCAGCGGCGAAACGCTGATCCTCGAACAGACGCTGCCCGAGACGCCGGGGCAGACGGACAAGCAGCCTATGCTCATCCCGCTGCGCCTTGCGTTGTTTGACCGGGCGACCGGCGGCCATGCGGGCGAACAATTGGTGCTGCTGGATAAGGCCCGGATGGAATTGCCGCTTCCCAGCGGGGGCGGGCGGCCCGTGCTGTCGATCAATCGTGACTTTTCTGCCCCCATCATCGTTGAGACAGACCGCACGGCAGAAGACCTCGCCTTTTTGTCGGCGCATGATGATGATCCGTTTGGCCGCTATGAGGCGATGCAGCAATTGATGCTCGACACCTTGGTTGGCGCTGCGCGCGATGGGGCGGCGGATCACACCGCGGTCGTCACGGCCGTCGGCCAGACGCTCGCCAATAACGCGCTGGACCCCGCCTTTATCGGGGAGGCGGTGCTCCTCCCGTCCGAAGCCTTTATCGGCGACCAGATGGCGCAGATTGACCCGGAGGCGATCCACCGCGCGCGCGAGGCGCTGCGCCGCGATCTGGCAACCCGCCTCGCCGGCCAATGGGAGGCCGCCTATCATGCCCATGCCGCGCCGCGATTCCACTATACGCCCGAGGCCAAGGGCGCGCGTCGGCTGCGCAATGTCGCGCTCGGCTATCTGGCGGCGGCGCAGGCGGACCATGCCGGGGCGCTCGCCTTCCGCCAATTTGAGGCCGCGGACAATATGACAGATCGCCTCGCCGCGCTTGGCACGCTCGCTAATGGCGATGCGGTGGAACGTCCGGCCGCGCTGCAGGCCTTTTATGCGCGCTATCAGGACAATCCGCTCGTGATCGACAAATGGTTTTCAGCCCAGGCGCTGTCGAGCCGGGCCGATACTGGCGCGGCGGTGGCGGCGCTGCGCGATCACCCGGATTTCACCCTCCACAACCCCAACCGCGTCCGCGCGCTGGCGGGGGCCTTTTCGATGAACCAGCTGCATTTCCATGCGGCCGATGGCGGGGGCTATCGGTTCCTAGCGGACATCCTCCTCGCGCTCGACCCGATCAACCCGCAAACCGCCGCCAAGCTCCTTCCCCCGCTGGGCCGCTGGCGGCGCGTTGACCCGGCCCGACAGGCGTTGATGCGCGCCGAGCTGGAGCGGATCCTCGCGGCCCCGGGGCTGAGCAAGGATGTGTTTGAACAAGCGTCGAAGAGCTTGGCTTAAAGGGTTGCGCTGAGGCGCAGAGGGTTGCGAAAACCGCCCGCCCTGAGCCTGTCGAAGGGCCGTTCTTCACTTGGCGCCAAAGAGCCCGGAAAATACGGTCCTTCGACAGGCTCAGGACAAGCGGGGTTCTGTGGGGGAGGGCTTCCCCCTTGCCACCGCGGCTGAACTGACCGATAGTCCGCCTTGGAGCCGCAACGCACGGCTCTTGGGGGTGTAGTAGCCCGCCATATACCCGGCTGATGTCCACCGTTTGGCATCACGTTTCCTGACCCTATGGTCGGGGAGCCTGTGGCGTATGTCCAAGGCTTCTCGCCCAAAGGCCACAGGACCGAGGTATATCGGTCTACTACCTCCCCGATCACCAACGGATCAGTGAAGCCAAGCGGGGGCGCACCGCAAGGGCTTCACCGGAGGGAGGCGACCATGGACTTTGGCGCCACGGAAAATCTCACAGGGCTCTTTTGCTGGGAAGCAACCTTTGGCTTCGGGTTGCTGTTGATGGACGGCAGCCGCTTTTGCATCCTCAATATCGAGGAGGTACGCGAAGACTTGCTGGGCGCGATGGTTGAAGTGCGGGGCAAAAGGCTCGCCGACAGCGTTTTGGTGGTGGAAGAAATGAGCCCTTGGGCGTGCGGCTAGCTCGCCAAGAAAGGTCAGCCCTTCGACAGGCTCAGGGCGGACGGGAGAGGAAAGCCTTCCCCTCTCCGTCCAGGCTGAGCTTGTCGAAGCCCCGTCCTTATTACAGCCCCAGCTTGGTCGCTTCGCTGAACGGAATGTCCTTGTCCGGCCGGATTTCGCCCGGCAGGCCCAGCACGCGCTCGGCGATGATGTTGCGCAGAATCTCATCGGTGCCGCCCGCGATGCGCAGGCCGGCCGAGCCGATATAGCTGGTGTGGAAGCGCGAAATATGCGGCACGTCCACCGCATCTGAGCCCATTAACAGCCCGGCGCTTTCGCACAGGTCTGCCGCGAAGGAGCCCATGTCCTGCATGTTCTTCGCCACGACGACCTTGGAGATCGACGATTCCGGGCCCGGCGTGCGACCAGAGGACAGTGCCGAAATCGTCCGCATCCGGGTGAGCGCAATGCCTTGGTCCGCGATATAGGCATCGGCCACGCGCTGGCGGACATGGCTTTGTTCCAGCGCATTGCCTTCTGCCAAATCGATCGCCTTGGCGAGCTCAATCATTTCCTTCACGCCCGGCGCGCTGGCGGGCTTGCCGCCCACGGCGAGGCGTTCGTGCATCAGCGTGGTGAGCGAGACTTTCCAGCCTTCACCCACCTCACCCAGACGATGCGTATCCTTGATGCGGACATCGGTGAAGAAGACTTCGTTAAACTCGCTGCCGCCCGACATCTGCTTGATCGGGCGGACTTCGACGCCCGGGGCCTTCATGTCGACAATGAACATGGTCAGGCCCTTGTGCTTGGGCACATTGGGGTCGGTGCGGGTAACGACAATGCCAAAGTCCGACAGATGAGCGCCCGAGGTCCAAACTTTCTGGCCGTTGATCACCCATTCATCGCCATCGCGTTCGGCGCGGGTGCGGATGCCCGCCAGGTCAGAGCCGGCGGCAGGTTCCGAAAAGAGCTGGCACCAGACTTCTTCGCCCTTCATCGCCACCGGCACATAACGCTGGGCAATATCCGGTGAGAGGGCATGGGAAAAGACGGTCGGGATGCACATGCCCAGGCCGATCGCATAAAGACCGGTTGGCGCGTTGTAGCGGGCTTCTTCTTGATTGAAGATGATCTGCTGCATCGCATTGCCGCCCTGGCCCCCCACGGCCTTGGGCCAGGTGATGCCAACATAGCCGGCTTCATATTTGCGGGCCTGCCATTTCTTGGCGGCGGCGACCGATTCGGCGCGGCTCGCATGATCGCCTTCCGGCAGCGCATCCTTATTCGCTTCGATCCATGCGCGCACCTTGGCGCGATAGGCGGCTTCTTCGGGGGTATCTTCGAAATCCATTTTTTCGTCTCCCTTTAGGCGGCCATCATCGTGTTGCGCTGTTCCAGCGCACGCACCAGCACATCGGCCCAATGTGCCTTGGCGCCGAGCATCAGCGTCAAGAGACGCGCCCGGCGGTAGAAAAACTGACAATCGCTTTCCCAGGTAAAGCCGATGCCGCCATGCAGCTGGACATTTTCTTCCGCTGCAAATTGGAAGGCATCCATCGCGGCGAGGCGGGCGCCAGCGGCGGCCTGCACCAGCTCCGACGCGCCGGTCGACAAGGCCCAGGCGCCATAATAAGCATGGCTGCGGGCCAGCTGGTTCTTGATATACATATCGGCAAGCCGATGCTTGACTGCCTGATACCCCGCGATCTTGCGGCCAAAGGCCACGCGTTCCTTGGCATAGGTCAGCGCCATTTCCATCGCCGCATCGGCACCGCCCAGCCCTTCAAAGGCCAACAGGACAGCCGCCGATTGGAGGAATTTTTCGAGCGCCTCCCGCCCGCCGGTCAGCGGCTCAACCGCCGCGCCGGACAAGGTCACGCGCGCCGAGCGGCGGACCAAATCGATCGTTTCCACGGCCTCGACGCTGACGCCCGCGGCCTTGGTTTCGACGAGGTAAAGCCCGTCTGCGCCGGAGAAGATAATGAAATCAGCCGCCGCCGCATCGGGCACGGGGAGCTTCACGCCCGTTGCCGTACCATTAGAGATGGTGATCTTGGAGCGGGTGCCGGGCGCCGCTGTGCCTTCCCCCAGGGCGACCGTGCCGATGGCAGAGCCCTCCGCCAGCTTGGGCAGCCATTTTGCCTTTTGGGCGTCGGTGCCCGCGGCGATCAGCGCCTCGGTGGCAAGCAGGACGGACGAGGTGAACGGCACTGGGCTGACCGCCCGGCCGATTTCTTCTGCCAGCACGCACAGTTCCAGCACAGACAGGCCGAGGCCGCCATGGTCTTCGGGAATGCGGATTGCCGTCCAGCCCAGCGCGGCGATTTCGGCCCAAAGGGCAGCGTCATGGCTCGCGCCGGAATTCATGACCGCGCGGGCTTTGTCGCGCCCGGATTTATCCTCCAGAAAGCGTCGGGCCTGATCCCGCAGCGCTTCTGCTTCTTCCGAAAATTGGAAATTCATGCCGTATCTCTCCGTGTCCGTTTCGGCTATCCAAAGAGCCTTGCACAGCCTGTGTCAATCGCCTTTTGGGGGGTATCCGCCTTGCGCGCGGCCTGACGTTATGTCGGCGCCGTCTGAGCGTTAACCCCGCCGTAACCTTACGCACCGACAATGGACGCTTCGGCGGAACGCGACACGAAGGAGCGTGAGATGAGCGATGGCGTCCAGTCTTCCCAACAGGTTTCAGCGATGGTCGATGCTGCGGTTGAACCTCCGCCTGTGATCACGCAGGATGAACGACGGCTCCAGGTGCGGGTTTTCGGCTATTGGACGAGCCTGTTAAGGGATCGCTTGGTGCCCCAGATTGCAGACCTTCCGCTGCATGATTTACCCGATTTCGGTGACAGCGCTGTCCTCCTGAATGTTAGGGCCGCCGAGGAGCCTGTGATTGCTTTCATGGGGTCGGCGCTCCGGGTTGAAGCAGGGCTGACTGACGCTGTGCCGTGCGTCGCGCAGATTCCGCCCCGCTCGCTTGTGTCCCGCCTGACGGATCGGTGTCAGCAAGTGATCGCGTGCGGTGCACCGATTGGCTTTGAAGCGGAATTTGTGAACCAGCGTGGGCGTGATACGCTCTATCGTGGGCTGCTGATGCCATTCACCTCACTTGACGATCAGATTGATCATGTCTTTGGCGTGATCAATTGGAAGGAGCTTGCCGATCGCCAAATGGCGACCAGCATCGACGCGGAAGTCAGCCGGGATCACCCCCTATTGCGGACCCGCCCCCCGCGCGCCGTTTGGCGCAACGGCCCCAATGATGACTGGCTTCGCCCCGCCCTTCGTCGCGAGGGATGATCCATGTCTAAGCGCCCGCCAACCGGGCTTGGGTGAACAGCCAGACGCGAATGGCGCTGGCAAGATTAGGGGGCGTTTCGCCGGCAATCCTTTCGGCATCAATTTGCGCGATCAGCGCGTTGACAGGCAAGTCCGCCGCCGCCGCCGCGTCGCGCAGCGCCTCCCAAAAGATCGGCTCAAGACTGATCGAGGTTTCATGGCCCGCTATCGTGACCGAGCGCTTGATGGGTCCCTGCATCTGGCGGCTCAATACATGTGCTGGCCGCCGTTGATCGACAGCGTCGAGCCCGTCACAAAGCCCGCCTCCTCGCCGCACAAAAAGGCGACGCCGCGCGCGATTTCATCGGCCTGGCCCAGCCGCCCGACGGGCACTTTGGCGACGATTTTGGCGAGCACATCTTCCGGCACAGCGGCGACCATATCGGTATCGATATAGCCGGGGGCGAGCGCGTTGACCGTTACGCCAAATTTCGCGCCTTCCTGCGCCAGCGCCTTGGTAAAGCCGTGGATGCCCGATTTGGCCGCGGCATAATTGACCTGCCCATATTGGCCGCCCTGCCCGTTGATCGAGCCGATATTGACGATCCGGCCCCAGCCGCGCTCCCGCATCCCAGGGAACACAGCTTTCGCCATATTGAAGCAGCCGCCCAGATTAATACGCATCACCTCGTCCCACATCGCATAGGTCATTTTCAAAAGCGTGCCGTCGCGGGTGATCCCCGCATTGTTGACAAGGACATCAATCGGCCCGACGTCCTGCTCTACCCGAGCACAGCCTTGCTGGCAGGCATCATAATCCCCGACATCCCATTGATAGGTGCGAATGCCTGTTGCCGATTCGAAGGCGCGGGCCTTTTCGGCATTGCCCGCATAATTAGCGACAACCGTCATTCCCATGTCTTTGAGACGGCTGCTAATTGCCGCACCAATGCCCCGCGTTCCGCCGGTTACAATCGCCACTCGTCCCATCTTAAATCCTTTCAGGATTGCCAAGGGACCCAAGGCTATGCGGCGGGAAGCCAGCCCGCAAGTTCACGCGAAAGTAAGCTGTGCAACATGGTGATGCCGGGCGCGCTGGCATTCAAACAGGGAAGATAGGCAAAGTCCGTTCCGCCCGCTTCTTCAAAGGTCTCGCGGCCACGCAGCGCGACTTCTTCGAGCGTCTCCAGATTGTCGGCCGAAAAGCCGGGCGCGATGACAGCCAACCGCTTCACGCCCTTGCCCGGCAGGGCGGCGAGCGTTGCGTCGGTCGCGGGCTCCAGCCATTTGGCACGGCCCAGCTTGGACTGGAAGGAGACCAGAACCTCGCGCCCCAAGGCTTCCGACAAAAGTCGTGCCGTTTTTTGGCAATGGCAATGATAGGGGTCACCCAGATGGAGCGTGCGTTCCGGCATGGAATGGAAGCTGGCAAGGATCGCGTCAGGCGCAAAGGGTAGCGCCTTCAACCCTTCTTCGACCGAGGCTTTGAGCGCGCCGATATAGGCCGGGTCATCATGATAGGCCGGCAGTGTGCGCAGCGCGGGCTGCCAGCGCATCTTGCCCAGCACACGGGCCACTTCATCAAAGCCTGTGCCTGTCGTCGCGCCGCTATATTGCGGGTAGAGCGGGGCGATCAGAATGCGGTCGCACCCGGCGGCTTTCATCGCGGCCAGCCGGTCTTCGATGCTCGGCTTGCCGTAACGCATCGCCCAATCGACCAGCACCTCCTCGCCAAAGGCCGTCTGCACGGCCGCTGCCTGATCGCGCGTGACGACAGAAAGCGGCGAGCCTTGCTCGGTCCAGATTTGCGCATAGGCATGGGCGGATTTGGCGGGCCGGGTTGTCAGCACGAACAGCCGGAGGATCGGCTGCCAGACAAAGGCCGGGATTTCAACGACACGCCGGTCAGAGAGGAACTGCTTCAGATAGCGGCGCACCGGCCCGGTTTCAGGCGCGTCGGGCGTGCCGAGGTTCATCAGCAACACGCCAATCCGGCGCGGCGCGATCGGGGGGTGGTTGGCAGGAAGGCTCATCATAGCCGTGTTCCTAGCGGTGAAACGGGCCGCCCGCCACCTGCCCCAAAGCCCATTGGCGGTCAGCCTTGCCGCGCCGCCATGATCTGGCGGTTGCGGGCATCCACCTCGCGCATCGCGGCAAAGACCGATTTCTTCAAATCAACCTCGCCCGTCTGCCCCAAGGACCAGATTTGCGCATAATACCAAAACTGGACGCCAAAGCCCGCCAGCGCGCGCACGGCGTTGAACCGCTCCATCCAGCGCAGCCAGCCGGGCAGCAGCTTCAGCTGCTTTTCAAAGCGCGGAATTTCGGCTGCGCCGTCGAGCAGCTGTTGGCAGGCATCGGGCGCGCCGCACAAGGGCCGGCCAATGCCGATCAGGTCTGCAGCGCCCGTCGACAGCGCGTGGTCCATCGCTGCACGGGTGCGGAACCCGCCCGTCACCATCAGCGGCATCTTCTTGAGTTCCGCCTTCATCGCTTTGGCAAAATCGACAAAATAGGCTTCGCGCGCGGCGGTCGAGGCAGCGACCTTTTGGTCCTCCACCGCTTCCATGCCGTCCAGATCCATCATGCGCGGCTGCTCATAAGACCCGCCCGAGATTTCGAGCAGGTCAACGCCCGCTGCTTCCAGCCAGCGCGCGACGGTCAGGCTGTCTTCAAAGGCAAAGCCGCCTTTTTGGAAATCGGCCGAGTTGAGCTTTACGGACACCGGAAAATCAGGCCCGACCGCTGCGCGCACGGCTTTTACCGTTTCCATCAAAAAGCGGGCGCGGTTTTCAAGGCTGCCGCCCCAGTCGTCGTCGCGCTGGTTGGCGCGGGGGCTGAGGAATTGGGAAATCAGATAGCCATGCGCCGCATGAATCTGCACGCCGGTAAAGCCCGCGGCCTTGGCGGCGCTGGCGGCAATCACAAAGCGCTGGATAAGATCGCGGATTTCGGCATCGGTCAGCGGCACCGGCGTGCCAAACTGCCCGCCCGGCAGGCCAAGCTGAACCGCAGAGGGCGCCTTGGGCGTCTTGTTGACAAGCGCCTGAGTCTGGCGTCCGGCATGGCTGATCTGCATCCACAAATGGTTGCCGCCGACGGTGCCCGCTTTGGCCCATTTGGTCAGCGCGGCCATCATCTCGGCATCGGGCGCGCGATCGATGATGACATTGCCTGGCCGTTCCAGATGGTCGCGGTCGATGATGACATTGCCCGTCAGGTGCATCCCCGCCCCGCCTTTTGACCAGACGCGATAGAGCGTCTCCAGCGCCGGGGTCGGCACGCCCTCGGGCGTTGCCAGCCCTTCGGTCATCGCGCCCTTGGCAAGGCGGTTGGGCAGCGTTGCGCCACAGGGCAGGTTAAGCGGGGCGGCGATACTCATGCGGCGCTCGATTCTGCCCAGACTGCGCGATATTTTTTGCGCAGCGACACCTTATCGATCTTTTCCGTGCCAAGCCGCGGGAGGTTCTCCGCTTCAAACCAGATCTTGGTAGGGATTTTGAAGGCGGCGATGCGATCTTTCAAAAACTCGGCAAGGCTGGCTTCGTCAACGCTCTTGCCCGGATGGCAGTACACAACTGCCCCCGGCACTTCGCCTAGCCGTTCATCGGGCAGGCCGAAGACGCAAGCTTCGGCAATGGCAGGATGCTCATAAATCGCAGCTTCGACTTCCTGGCAGCTGATATTCTCACCGCCGCGGATGATGATGTCCTTCTTGCGGTCGACGATAAACAAATAGCCGTCTTCATCAAAATAGCCGATATCACCGGTGCGGAAATAGCCGTCTGCGGTCATGCACTCCGCCGTGGCATCGGGCCGGTTCCAATAGCCGGAGAACAAGGCGACCGAGCGGATCGAGACTTCGCCGCGTTCACCCTGTGGGACGGGCTTACCCGCGTCATCCAAGATCGCCATATCCACCAACGGTTTGGACGGCATGCCGGTGGAGTTTGGCTTTTCAAGATAATTGGTGGAGAAATTCCCCGCCCCAATGCCGTTGGTTTCCGTCAGGCCATAGCCCAGCGCCGGGGGCGCTGTGGGGAATTCATCGGCGATCCGCTTGACATGCTCAATGGGCCGCGGCGCGCCGCCGCCGGCCAGGCCCTGGAGCGTCGACAGATCATATTTGTGCCGATCTGGGTGAGACATGAGTTCAAAGCTCATCAGCGGCACGCCGGTGAAGTTGGTGATCTTTTCCTTCTCGATCAGCTTCATCGCGTCGACGACATTCCATTTGGGCATCATCACGATCTTGCGGCCAATCGCAAAGCTCACCAGCATAACCGGCACTTCGCCGGTGACGTGGAAAAGCGGCACCGTCAGCAAGGTTGCGTGCTGCGGCCGGTTTTCAGAGACGGTGCCGTCCTCAACCGCCAATTGCAGCATCATCAGCGCCTGGACGATATAGTTGAACGTCCCCTGCACCACCGCGCGATGAGTCGAAAAGGCGCCCTTGGATTGGCCTGTTGAGCCGGAGGTGAACAGGATCGTCGCCAGATCATCGCCCGTCACCTCAGGCAGGGTCACGCTGGCGAGATCCGCCGAGCCCAGCACGGGCGCGAGCGCTGTCTCCAAGGGGGCGGCGATATCGAGCGTCACGATCTTGGCGGCGCCAGCATAGCCGGCTTCGCTCAGGCGTTGGGCGCGGGGCGCATCGGCAAAGACCAGGCTGGCCTCCACATCGTCGATCCCGGCAGCAAGCTCATTGCCCTGCCACCAGCCATTGAGCAGCGTGGCACAGCCGCCCGCCATCAAGATGCCCATGTAAAGGACGATCCACGCGGGCGCATTGCGCATGGCAATGCCGATCCGGTCCCCCTTTTTGACGCCGTGAACCGAAACCAGCGCGCGCGCCACCTGGTCCGCTGCTGCGTAGGTTTGTTTGAAGGACAGGCGTTCCGCGCCATCCACGATAAATTCCGTGTCGCCATGCTGGGCGCAGAAAAAGGCGAAATATTGGGGCAGCGCGGGTGGCGCCACGGCGACCATCGGCACTTCGACGCCGTGCGTTTTGAAATTGGTCAACGCCATCATGCCGCCGGGGGCGGTCAACATTTCTGTGGCCTTCGCAATACGCAGGTCCAAGGCGGACGGCATGAGAATCTCTCCCTTTGTCTTCTATTCGTCTCCCTCTATGTAGGGAGAAATCCTGAGGGGAAAAGCCTTGATCCTTGCGAATCTTATTGACGTTACGGCGACCGTGCATTGGGAAAGCCTTGGTCTTGATCCGGTGGCGGTTGACCTCGGCTTTTTCAAGATCCGTTGGTATAGCCTTGCTTATATCACCGGCATCCTGGTGGGCTGGTGGTATCTTGCAAAAATGTGCGAGCGCCCCGGCGCCCCGATGACGAAACACCATGTCGATGATTTTGTTTTTTACGCCACTTTGGGGATCATCCTCGGCGGACGGATAGGCTATATCCTGTTCTACAGGCCAGAAATGCTCGCCCAGCCGCTCAGTATCTTGAAGCTCTGGGAAGGGGGCATGTCTTTCCATGGCGGGGTGATTGGCGTCATCTTGGCGGTCAGCTGGTTTGCCTATGCCAATAAGCTCAACTGGCTGCGCATCCTCGATTATGTCGCGGTCGTCTATCCGATTGGCCACTTCCTCGGGCGTCTCGCCAATTTTGTGAACGGGGAGCTTTGGGGGCGTGAAACAACGGTTGCTTGGGGCATGATCTTCCCTGGCGGCGGAGATGTGGTGCGCCACCCCAGCCAGCTCTACCAGGCAGGGCTTGAGGGCTTGGCGCTTGGCATCCTCTTGTCGCTGCTTTTCTGGAAAACAGATGCCCGGTTGAAGCCGGGGGCGCTGGGCGGGCATTTTGTGCTGTGGATGGGCGTTTTCCGATTCGGGCTCGAAACGGTGCGGGAGCCGGACGTTGGCGTGACGGGCCTCTGGGGGATGACGATGGGGCAGACCTTGTGCATCCCGATGATCCTGCTCGGCCTTTATCTTATCCTCTCGGCCAATGGCCGGCGTGACGGGGCGCAAGCCGACACCAAGTGACCAAGGCTGATCTTACCCCCGAACCGCTGCTGCCGGAACGGCTTGCCCGCGCCATCACGTTGGGCGGGCCGATCCCGGTCGCCCAGTTTATGGCCGCGGCCAATGCCCATTATTACGCCACGCGTGATCCCTTTGGCGCGGCGGGCGATTTTGTGACCGCGCCTGAGATCAGCCAGATATTCGGGGAGCTGATTGGCCTATGGCTCGCAGACCTGTGGGACCGGGCGGGCCGACCCGCGGTGCATTATGTCGAACTTGGCCCCGGTCGCGGGACGCTGGCCAAGGATGCGCTGCGGGCGATGGCGAAGGCAGGCCTTTCTCCATCAGTGCATTTTGTTGAAACCAGCCCGGCGCTGCGCGCGGCGCAGGAAGCGGCAGTGCCTTATGCTCAGTGGCATGACGATGTCACGTCCCTGCCCGAAGATCGGCCGCTGCTGATCGTCGCCAATGAATTTTTTGATGCGCTGCCCGTTTATCAACTCGTTTGCCGCGGGCAGAGCTGGCACGAAAGGTTGGTCGCCTGTCAGGATACGATGTTCCTGCCCATCGCAGGCAAAGCCGTGCCGGAAGAGATTGTCCCCGATGCTTTGCGCGATGCGGCACCGGGCAGCATCATCGAAAGCTCCCCCGCCTCGGTCGCCATTATTCGGGCGGTCGCCAAACGGCTCGCGGCGCAAGGCGGCGCGGCCTTGGTCGTCGATTATGGCTATGATGGTCCAGCGCTGGGCGACACGCTGCAAGCGGTGAAGCGCCACGGCTTTGCCAATCCCTTCGAGGCCCCAGGCGAGCATGACCTGACTGCCCATGTCGATTTTGCAACGTTGGCGGGCATGGCCGAGGTCAGCGGCGCTGTGGTGCATGGCCCGGTGGCGCAGGGGGATTTTCTGGCGCTATTAGGTATCGCCGAACGCACGGCGGCCTTGGCCCGTGCCCATCCAGAGCGCGGCGCAGAGCTGGCCGAGGCGCACCGCCGGCTGACCCACCCGACCGAAATGGGGAGCTTGTTCCGCGCGATGGCGCTGACCGGGCAGGGCTGGCCCGTCCCCGCAGCGATGGGCTAAAGCGACACAATGGACAGGATCGATGTCTTCCGCGCTGCCGCACTTGAGGGCGTGCCGCATGGCTTTCTCGGGCGGCGAGGGGGTGTTTCTAAGGGGGTCCATGCCGGGCTCAATGTTGGCGTCGGGTCCGAAGATGATGCCGCAGCGGTTCTGGAAAACCGCCGTCGCGCGGCGAACGCCGTGTTGCCGGGGGCAGATCTGGTTACTGTCTTTCAAGTCCATTCCCCCGATGTCGTGGTCGCGACCAAGGCGTGGCCGCTCGACGCGCGCCCCTCAGCCGACGCTATCGTGACCGACCGGCCGGGGTTGGTATTGGGTATCCTCACCGCCGATTGCGCGCCTGTCTTGCTGGCAGACAAAGTCGCCGGGGTGGTCGGGGCAGCGCATGCCGGGTGGAAAGGTGCGATTGGCGGCGTCACCGATGCCACGATTGCAGCAATGGTTGCGTTGGGGGCAGAGCCAAGCCGAATCTCGGCCGCGATCGGCCCGTGCATTGCTCGGGCGTCGTATGAGGTGGATTCAGATTTTGTCTGCCGTTTCGAAGCCGCAGATCCCGAAAATGAGCGCTTTTTCACGCCGGGTCGGCCCGCTCATTTTCAGTTTGATCTAGAAGGCTATGTCGCCCACCGTCTTGCCGCTGCCGGGGTAGCGCGGGTGGAAGCCTTAGGGCTTGATACCTATCCCGATGACACGCGCTTCTATAGTTTCCGCCGGGCGACCCATCGCGGGGAACCTGGCTATGGCCGCCAGATGTCGCTGATCGGGCTGCCGCTTAACGACGCCTGAAAGAGGGATAAGCATGGCACATAAGACGGGGCTTTGGGCCGGGCTGCTCATCTTCATTCTGATGCTGGCGACGCCCGCCCCGGTGGGGATGCCGCCGCTCGCGTGGCAGTGCGCGGCGCTGGTCGTGCTGATGGCGATCCTCTGGATGACAGAGGCGCTGCCGCTGAGCATCACCGCATTGCTGCCTTTTGTTGCCTTTCCCTTCATGGGGATCATGCCGGCAGACAAGGTGGCGGCAGCCTATTATACCCCCATCATGTTCCTTGTGCTCGGCGGCGCCTTCATCGCGCTGGCGATCGAGCGGACGGGGCTCCACCGCCGCTTTGCGCTTGCCATTTTGGCGCGGGGTGGCCGGTCTGCCGGCGGGCTGTTGATGGCCTTCATGGTTGCCACCGCGCTGATTTCGATGATTGTGTCAAACACGGCGACGGCACTCATCATGATGCCGATTGCGGTCGCGGTCCTGCGCGCCAACCAGACGCCGGAAGGCGCAACCGGGGGGCTTGCGGGCGCGCTTCCTATGGGGATTGCCTTTGCCGCCTCGATCGGTGGGCTTGGGACGCTCGTGGGTTCTCCCACCAATGCGATTGCGGCGGGGCTCATCGAAAAAAGCGTCGGCTATGACATCAGCTTTCTCACCTGGTCGCTCTATGGCTTGCCGATCGTCGCCACGGCGCTGCCGATCTGCTGGGTCATTTTGATGCGGGTCCAGCGCGTGGCGGGCGAGCGTTTTGACGCGACCGCCACCCATGCCAGTATCGGCGCCGTCGGCCCTTGGTCCACGGCGGAAAAGCGCCTCGTCCCGCTGATCTTGGCGGTTGTGCTGGGCTGGGTCATGCTGCCGCTTCTCGCCGCGCGCCTGCCCGAAGGGATGGTGGAGGATGGGACGGTGGCGATTTTGGTCGCGCTTCTTCTCTTCATCATTCCCGATGGGACGGGCCGCCCGATCCTCATCTGGAAGGAGGCGGATCGCGCGCCTTGGGGCGTCATCCTGATGTTCGGGGGTGGCTTGGCGCTCGCGGCCGGGATCAGCGCGTCGGGCCTCGCGCAATGGCTGGGCAGCGCGTTGCAGCCGCTGGCAGGGATCAACCCCCTTTTGGTCGCGCTCGCGCTCGTCACAATTGTGATTTTGGTGACAGAGTTCGCCTCTAACGTCGCCACCGCCTCGGGCATCATGCCTGTTGTGGGCGGGCTGATCGTCGCGACAGGGGCAGATCCGGCGCTGCTCGCGGTGAGTGCGGCCATGGCGGCGAGCTGGGGCTTCATGCTCCCCTCAGGCACTGGCCCTAACGCCATTGCCTGGGCGACAGAGCATATCGCATTGCCCAAGATGCTGCGGGCGGGCCTGCTCCTTGACCTTGCGGGCATCCCGTTGATCGTCGGGATGGTGGGGCTGATCGGCGCGTTGGTTGCCTAAATAGCCGCACTGAAGGCGCTTACTGCCAGTCGAGGATGGCCCAGCCGCGCTTCACTGCCAGCGCGCGCAGGGGAGGGTGCGGGTTGGTGGCAAAAGCTTCGTCCGCCCAGTCGAGACAAGGGGCATCCGACACATGGTCGGAAAAGAAGCGGACATGGCTTTGCGCCCGCGAAATGTCCTTTGCAGTCATCCAGCTTTCGATCATCCGCAGCTTGGCGGGGCCATAGCAGTTTTCTCCATCGATCCGGGGAGAGAGGAATTCTCCTGTCCGCCGGGCCTTGGTGGCGATAACATCCTTGATACCCAGAAGATTGGCGATTTCGCGGACATAAAAGGCGTATGATGCGGTGGCGAGGACCACCCGGCGCCCTTCGGCGCGCTCCGCCTCAATACGCGCAAGTGCTTGCGCTAGGCTGTTGCGGGCGAGCGTGAAGCCAGCAAAGCCCCGCGCAACGGGAAGCAGTTCTGCCTCGCAGATCCGCCGCCCCATCATCAGCGCAAGGTTGAGCTCTTTCAATCGCCCTCGACTGATCAACCGCAGCCCAAAGCAAAGGCTGGAAAGCAGAACAAGCGGCAGGAAGATGACCCGCCACAGCTGGTGCCGCGGCACGGCATAGGCAAGGAACGGCCCAAAGGTCGCGGCGCGCGTGATCGTCTTGTCCATATCGAAGATCGAAAGCTTGTTCATAGAGTTGCCTTAAGCCCAATCTAGCTTGCCGATCCAGCAGTTATGCACCACTGTGTTGGAGATGAACGACATGGCCGACTTTATTGTGGATGAATCAAGCGGGCGCGCCTGTTTGCGCCTGTCTGGTCGGCTGACGCTTGCGGGGTTGGGTGACTTGCCGCGGCGGCTTGATGGTCTCCAAGACCATGTGGATGACATTGACCTGAGTGGTGTCGGGCGTGTCGATACGGTCGGGGCGTGGGTCGTCCATCGCGCCGCAGAGCGCTGGGGTGCGGCGATTACGGGTGCACATGCAGATGCACAACGCCTGATCGCGCTGGTAGAGACGGCGGCGATGTCTGAAGATGTGCGCGTGCGCCCCGCGCCGCCCCATCCTGCCATCCGCATATTAGCGGAAGTCGGCGACGCGGTGATCGTCGCGTGGCAGACACTGCTTGGCCTTGTTGCCTTTTTCGGGGCCATCATGATCGCGGCTTGGGATCTGCTGCGTCAGCCGCGGCGGTTGCGGGTCAATGCTGTGGTGCATCGCTTTGAACTCGTCGGGGTGAAGGCGCTGGGCATAATCGGGTTGATGAGTTTTCTGATTGGGATTGTGATTGCGCAGCAGGGCGCGGTGCAATTGCAGCAATTTGGGGCCGAGGTGCTCACCGTCAATCTGATCGGCCGGATCACCACTCGGGAATTGGGTGTGCTGATGACGGCGATCATGGTCGCTGGTCGTTCTGGCTCTGCCTTTGCCGCACAGATCGGCACGATGAAGCTCACCGAGGAAATTGACGCGATGCGCACCATCGGCGTGTCGCCCATCGAAGCGCTGGTCATTCCGCGGGTGCTTGCGGCAGTCATCATGATGCCGCTTCTGGGCTTTTACTCGACGCTCATCTCCATTATCGGCGGTGGGCTCTTCTGTTGGGTTTCGCTGGAAATTCCTCCCGTCACCTTTGTGCAACGGCTGCAAGAGGTGATCCCGCTCACCGATCTTTGGGTTGGGCTTTTGAAGGCGCCCGTCTTTGGAGGCATCATCGCCATGACGGGGTGTTTTCAAGGCATGCAGGTATCGGGCAATGCCGAAGAGGTCGGCCTGAAGACGACCGCGGCCGTGGTGCAGGCGATCTTCCTTGTTATCGTGCTCGACGCCTTTTTCGCTGTGTTCTTTACGCAGATCGGGTGGATCTGATGGATCTCAATCATCCTGTCGCCATTCGCCTGCGCGGCATCTCCAACCGCTTTGGGGATCAAATCGTTCATGAGGGGCTCGATCTGGACGTCCGCAATGGCGAAGTTTTGGGCGTTGTTGGTGGGTCCGGCTCGGGCAAATCGGTGCTGATGCGCACGATTATCGGCTTGCAACAGGCGCACGCGGGTGAGGTTGAGATTTTTGGCGAACTGATGACGGGCGCAGATGCCGATGCCCAGCTCCAGCGGCGCTGGGGTGTCATGTTTCAGGGGGGCGCGCTTTTTTCGACGCTCACGGTCGCTGAAAATGTGCAGGTACCCTTGCGCGAATTTTATCCGCATCTTGGCCAGCAGCTTTTGGATGAGATTGCGGCCTATAAGGTCATTATGGCGGGGCTCCCCGCCAATGCTGCGCCCAAATATCCGTCAGAACTCTCAGGCGGGATGAAGAAGCGCGCCGGGCTCGCGCGCGCGCTGGCGCTCGATCCGCAGCTCTTGTTTCTCGATGAACCCACGGCGGGGCTGGACCCGATTGCCGCGGACGCCTTTGATCAATTGACCCTTAACCTCTCGCGCACCTTGGGTCTCACTGTTTTTCTGATCACGCATGATCTCGACACGCTCCACGCCATCTGCGATCGGGTGGCAGTGCTGGCGGATCATAAGGTCATCGCAGTGGGCACCATTCCCGAGCTGCTGGCATCCGATCATCCGTGGATTCAGCATTATTTCAATGGCCCACGGGGCCGCGCCGCTGCCGAAGCGGTTGATCGACACCCTGCCAAGGAGGCATGAAGGGCTTATGGAAACCCGTTCAAACCAGCTGCTTGTTGGCTCTGTCGTCCTCGCGCTGCTTGCCGCCGTCTTAGGCTTTGCCATTTGGATCGCCGGGCTGTCGGGCGGCAATACCAAGGAATATGACATTTTTTTCCGCCAATCGGTCGAAGGTTTGGCGCGGGGGTCAAGCGTCACCTTTGCGGGTGTCCCGTCCGGCCAAGTTCGGCATATCGAATTATGGCGTCCCAATCCTGAATTTGTCCGGGTCCGTATTGCGGTGGACGATGAACTCCCGGTGCTGATCGGCACGACCGCCTCTATTCAGGGTGTTGGCTTTACGGGCGTCTCCCAAATCCAGCTCACCGGTGCTGTCAAAGGCGCGCCGCCCATCACGGAGCCCGGCCCTGCGGGGGTGCCGACGATCCCGACCCGGACAGCGGGGCTCGGTGCTCTGCTCAACAATGCGCCACAGTTGGTGGAACGCCTCTCGACCCTGACCGAACGTCTGACGGAACTCATGTCCGATCAGAACCAGCGATCGATCACCAATATTCTGGCGAACGTCGATAAGGTCTCAGGGCATTTGGCGCGGAGCGGGCCGGACCTGGAAGCCAGCGTGGCGGAGGCACGGATCGCGATCCGAGAAGCGGGCGTTGCCGCGAAACAAATTGGCGAGGTCGCGGGGACGACCAACGCGATGCTCAACGAAGATGGCCGGCCATTGGTGCAGGATCTTCGCCGGACGGTGAAGTCCGCCGAGCGCAGCATGGCGGCGTTGGATGAGGCGCTGGCGGAAGCAAAGCCCGGTATTCGGACCTTCTCCACCCAGACCCTGCCAGAATTGGGCCAGCTGGTGCGCGACCTTCGGGCGATGTCGGAATCGCTGAGTTCGGTTGCCAATCGTGTAGATCAGGAAGGGGCAGCCGGCCTGATAGGGGGCTCTAAATTGCCCGATTATAAAGGCGGAGGTGCAGGAAAATGAGGCGCAATCTTTTTTGTGCTGGCGCGGTATCGGTCCTCTTGGCCGGGTGCAGCCTTGGCTTGACCCAGAAGGCCCCGCCCTTTTTGCTGACCCTGACGCCGGACGAGCGCCCTGCCGCAAGCGCGGGGTCGATGGTGGATGAAGGGGACCGGCTGACCGTTGCAACCCCGCTCGCGCCCCAAGCGATTGCGACAACACGGGTGCCCGTGGCGCAGGGGCAGACGGCGCTGGCCTATGTTCCCAAAGCGGTCTGGGTGGAACAGCCTGCGCGGCTTTTTCAGCGGCTCGTCGCTGAAACAATCCGGGTGCGCAGCGGCCGCGTCGTGCTTGATCCCCGCCAGTTCAGCATGACGCCTGGCGGCCTCTTGTCAGGACAATTGCTCCGCTTTGACATCGATGAAGGCCGTCGCGAGGCGGTTGTGATCTATGACGCGACCTTGTCGGGCGAAAGAGATCGCCCCGTTCAGACCCGCCGCTTTGAGGCGCGGGTGCCGGTGTCGCGGATCGATGCACGCGGGGTGGGCCCTGCGCTTAATCGTGCCGCCAACCTGGTCGCGCGTGACGTGGCGGATTGGGTGAAGCGGTAACGCTGCTGAGGCGGCGTTAAAAAAAAGGGCGGTGGCACATGGGTGCCACCGCCCTTTTCGTTGCCCGCTGACAAAGGCGTTACTTCGCCTTGGCCTCCAGCGCCTTATCTTCATTGGCGCGGCGGATGACATATTGGCGGATATTTTCAATCTGCTCCGGCGTATATTGGCCCTTCCAGCCAACCATCCCGTTCTGACTCAAGAGGCCGTCATAGACAATCTGCTGCCACAGCTTGGGATTGCCCAGTGCGGCGGAGTGGCGAAGGTCTGGATTGAGGCCGCCGGCAATCGCGGCATCGCCATGGCAGACGCCGCAGCTATTCTGATAGGGGCTGGCCCCTGCATTCGCCTGCGCCGCGGTGCCGGTGAAAGGCGGCGGGTCAAGCACGCGCTTCGCATCGGCGGGCGGCGGCGGCAATTTGCCCTTGGCGCCCAGTTTGAAGACCATGATCCGGCTGATATTGCGCACCGAGCCGGACTTCCCGGCCAAGATGCCCGGTGCAACGTCGAATACGCCACCCCAGCCGACCATGATCGCAACATATTGCTGGCCCTTAACCGAATAGGTCATCGGTGCTGCGATAATGCCGGATTGCGCGACAAAGCTCCACAGCTGCTTACCCGTATCGGCGGTATAGGCGCGGAATTCGCCGCCGGCCGTCCCTTGGAAAACAAGGTTGCCCGCGGTCGCCAGCGTCCCGCCATTCGAGGGGCCGGGATGCTCCACCCGCCACCGCGCCTTGCCTGCCACAGGGTCCCACGCCAGAAGCGAGCCGGTGGTCGCGGCAGCGGCGGCAGCCCGAATATTCGGATCTGCCGGCATGCCAAGCTGCCCGGTATCAAGGCCAATCTGGAAGCCGACCTTGCCCGGCTTCCAATCCTTGCTCGCGGCCAGATAGGGCTGGGAGACTTCGTTGGCCGGAATATAAACCAGCCCGGTTTTGGGGCTGAACGACATTGGCTGCCAGCTATGCGCCCCAAGCGCCCCCGGCCAACCGAGGAAGGGCTTGCCCGTCAATTCGTACCGTGCTTCGGGGTTGATGATCGGCTTACCCGTCACCGGGTCCAGCCCCTTGGCCCAGGTAATCAGCTTGGCAAAGGGCTTGCCCGAAATGAACTTGCCGGTTTTGGCATCGAGCACATAGAAAAAGCCGTTTTTCGGCGCGTGCATCACAACGCGCGTGACCTTGCCGTTGATCGGCAGGTCGGCCGCGATGATCTGCTGGGTGGAGTCATAATCCCAGCGATCTTCCGGCGTCTGCTGGAAGTGCCAGGCATATTCGCCCGTGTCGGCGTCAATCGCGACGATCGAGGCGGTGTAGAGGCTGTCGCCTGCTTTGCCGCCCCGTGCATTGGGGTTCCACGGTTCGGCATTGGCAGTGCCGAAATAGACAAGGTTCGTCTTGGGATCATAGGTAATTGAATCCCAAACCGTGCCGCCCCCACCATTTTTCCATGCATCGGGTGCCCAGGTCTTTGCGGCGGCTTCCAGATGCTTGCCTTCAAACGGCTTTGAAGGGTCGCCGGGGACGGTGTAGAACCGCCATGCTTCCTTGCCGCTTTCGGCATCGAACGCAGCAAGATAGCCACGGGTAATATATTCCGCGCCCGCCGCGCCGATCAGCACCTTGCCCTTGACGATGCGCGGTGCGCCCGTGATCGACATATGGGATCCCTTGGGGATGGTGAGCTTGTCCCACAGGACCTTGCCATTATCAGCGTTCAGCGCCACCAGTCGGCCATCGAGCGTGCCAACATAGACGCGGCCTTTATACACGGCGACGCCGCGGTTGACGGCATCACAGCACACTTCCACCAGCTTTGCGCGCGGCACCTTGGGGTCATATTCCCACAGCTTCTTGCCGGTGGCGGCATCATAGGCCTTAACCATCGACCACGCGGTCGAAATATACATGACGCCATCGACCACGATCGGCGTTGCTTCTTGCCCGCGCGCTGTGTCGAGATCAGAAAACCAGCTCAGCCCCAATTGACCGACATTCTGGTCGTTGACTTGGGTCAGCGGCGAGAAGCGCTGCTCATCCATCGTGCGGCCATAAGAGAGCCAGTTCGCCCCATCCGGGCTGCCTTCGACAAGGCGGGTATCGTCAACAGCGGCATTTTTTCCACCTTTTGGCGCACAGCCTGCAAGGGCTGCGGCAACGAGTACAAGTGCACTGCCGATCGCAAAAGAACGTGACTTCATTGTGAGCTCTAACCCCTCATATCGGCCCGCCATTTCCGGCACGCCCATCCATCACCCATGGAGTCTTTTCGACTCTCCTCTGGCGTTCTGCCAGCGAAGTCTTTTGGATGCGAGGGGAAAATGAGGTCAGGTGAGAGGATGCCTCAGGCTCATAGGTCAACCCCTGCGGCAATCGCTTCCAGCTTGCGCAAGCGCTCGCGCAGATCGGCGAGTTCGATGCGGCTTGCAGCCGATGCGCTGGTGCCATTAGAAGGCTGAAGCGTCGCCAGCTCGGCGCGCTTCAGGTCGATCCATTTGCCAAAGGCGATCAGCCCGGCAATCGCCGTGAGGCCAAGGCCGGCCAGCGCTGTCAACGCGTAGATCAGGGCTGAAACATCGGTCATCTTGTTTCTCCAGTCGCGATCGCTCAGCGCAGCTTCTCGATCTCTCGATCCAGAGCCGCCGCACTGTGCGTGTCTGTGGCGAGCCGTTCCAGAACGGCGATCCGTTCTTTCAGCTCTTTAATCTCGTCGCGAAGCCGCGCATTTTCTGTCGGGCTGTCGGGGCGATCCTCGCTTTTGCGGGCGCGCTTTTGGTACTTCCCGCCGATCACGCGGCCGATAGTGACGATGGCAACAATCATCACGACCATTTCAAACGGGTTCATGGTTCTTCTCCCTCTTCCAAGCGCACAGATTAGTTGGTTTTGTTGCGCAGTTGTTCGATCTCGCGGTTCAGCACATTGCTTTCATCAATCACGATGCGCTCCACATTGACGAGCCGATCCTTGACCGACCCCAATTCCGCCCGAAGCTGAGCATTTTCCTGGCTGAGTAGCTTGATCCGCTCCACCGCCTCCTGATCCATCTTCGGATAAATGGCCTTGCCCCAGCTATTTTCGAGCGGATATCCGTTCTTGATCCGAAGCCATGTGGTGAAGATCCAGCCAATCACGCCCAGCAATCCGATGGCGGTTCCTAGAAGGAGGATGAGAGGCAGGAAGGGGGCAAGTTCGCGGGCTATCATGCCGGATATCCTTATTTCAGGCTGTCGATTTCATCAGCCAGCCGGGTGTTGCGGCTGGTATAGTGCGCCTCAGCGTCGGCGAGCCGCCGGTCGATGTCGCGTAATTTGGAACGGACATCACGGGTCGTCCGCGTGGGCGATTGGCGCACGCCCTGCCAGAATTTTTCGGCGTCCTTGTCCTCATACAGGCCCATGGGCTTGTCGTCTGCGATCCAGGCGGTCGCACCATAGGCAATCAGTGTCCAGGGAAATCCCCCGAGCAGCGTGAGGATGACGGTGCCGACGCGGACCCAGGTGACATCAACGCCGGTATATTCGGCGATGCCCGAGCAGACGCCCATCCACTTGGCGTTGCGTTTATCGAGATAGAATTTCGTGCGGCTTGCAGACATTGGTCGTGCTCCTATTTCAGCGAGAGGGGTCGGGCGCTCAGGCGCCCCGTTTCCATTGGGGGTCATCGGCGGCAATGATGCGTTCGATGGTGGTCATGCGATCTTCGAGGCGGCGAGCAAGGTCGTAGAGCTCGTCGAGCAGATTCTCATCCTCGCGGGTCAGGGTCGCGGCGGTTTTCCACTTGGTCATATAATGGAGGATCAACCAGGGCAGCCCAACGAAGATCGAGGTGATGGCGATCAGGGGAACGAAAATTTCTTCCATCTGCTCAGCCCTTCCGCACCGCAGCCTTTAGGGCCTCGAGTTCCGCCTCAACCTTTTCCGAGGTGCGCAGTTCGGCAATTTCCTCTTCCAACGTCTTGGTCGGCGCGCCCATGCCGAGCGCGTCGGCGCGGCCTTCTGCCAGATCGACCCGGCGTTCGAGAATTTCGAACCGCGAAAAGGCTTCTTCCACCTTGGCGCCGGCATAGGCTTCGCGCAGCCGGATCCGGGTGTTCGCCGCTTCCAGGCGTGTGACGATGGTGTTCTGGCGGGCGCGGGCTTCGCGCAGCTTTGCCTGAAGCTTGGCAATATCGTCTTCATTGGCGCGCAACGCGTCATCGAGAACCGCGATTTCAGCGGTCAGCTGTTCGGCCATGTCTGCCGCCTTTTGACGTTCAACCAACGCCGCCTTTGCTAGATCTTCACGATCTTTCGACAAAGCAAGCTCTGCCTTTTCCTTCCAGCTTTCCTGAAGGGTCTCGAGCTTTGCGATGTGGCGACGGAGTTCCTTTTGATCGGCAATGGTGCGCGCTGCTGAGGCGCGAACCTCGATCAGCGTTTCCTCCATTTCCATGATGATCATACGGATCATCTTGGCCGGGTCTTCTGCTTTGTCGAGAAGGTCGGTCACATTGGCGGCGATGATATCGCGGGTTCGCGAGAAGATGCCCATAGCTGAAACTCCTTTGGAAATGGGAAGGGGCTGTTGCCAGAAGAAGCCGGGGAGAGCGGGGGGTCTGGGGCTCTCCCCGGCAGGGCCGGCCGTGGGTGCGGCCGGGGGATGGCTCAGGCCGTCAGGACGATCGCCGGGGTGGCGGCGGCGGTGCTGGCGTCCAGCGGCCCGGCGGCCACAAGCAGGCTGCTTGTGCTGACGAAAAGGGTGGCGACGATCGCGAAGATCGAGGTGCGAAGGTCAAAGGCCTTATAGCGGTTCATGGTCAGTCTCCTGAAAAGATATGCTGTGCCGCCAATGCGGTATGTTTCCTTCCTTTGCAGGAGCCGTGCCAGTTTTTGAAAAGGAAGCAGATCAAAGGGTTAACGGGCTGCCGCGTCGAAAAAATATCAAATAAATTGCCAAGAAATAGAAAAATATACTAAGTGGTAGGAAATGGATCGCGATAAACCTTTTATTGGTCAGTCCATGGCCTTTCTCGACAGCGTTGAGCGGGTCAGCCGCGCGGCGCAGCTCAACCGCCCCGTGCTCGTCATTGGGGAACGGGGCACGGGCAAGGAATTGGTGGCGGAGCGGCTCCACCGCCTGTCCGGCAGGTGGGATGGTCCCTTTGTCGCAATGAACTGCGCGGCGCTCACCGAAACGCTGATCGAAGCAGAGTTGTTTGGGCACGAAGCGGGTGCTTTTACCGGCGCCACCCGCGCGCGTGCCGGTCGGTTTGAAGAGGCGGAGGGCGGCACCTTATTTCTCGATGAACTGGGGACGCTTTCTGCCGGGGCGCAGGAACGTCTGCTGCGCGCGGTGGAATATGGCGAAGTGACACGGATCGGCGCCAATCGGCCGGTGCGTGTCGATGTGCGGATTGTGGCTGCCACCAATGCAGATCTGCCCGCGCTTGTGGAGCAGGGGCGGTTCCGGGCTGACTTGCTCGACCGGCTCTCTTTTGACGTAATCACCCTTCCGCCCCTGCGCGCACGCGAGGGGGATGTTCTTCAATTGGCCGATATGTTCGGGCGGCGCATCGCGGCCGAACTGGGATGGCGCGACTGGCCGGGCTTTTCGCCAGAGGCAGAGGCCGCGCTCAATGCGTATGAATGGCCCGGCAATATTCGCGAACTGCGCAATGTCGCAGAGCGGGCAGTCTATCGTTGGGACGATCCTGCCCGACCTGTCGACGGGCTGATTTTCGATCCCTTTGCCTCGCCTTGGCGACCCCGCGCGGGGTTCAACGCGTCAGCCGCGCCGGCGCCTTGCACGGACCGGGCCGAGCCGGATATGCCCGCCAGCGGGCTAAGAGCTGCCGTTGCCGCTTATGAAAAGCAGTTGGTGGAAACCACGCTCCGCCGTCACCGCCACAACCAGCGGGCGACTGCCAAGGCGCTGGACCTCAGCTATGATCAGCTGCGCCACTGTTTGAAAAAGCATGGTCTATTAGACGCCCCTACGGGGGAGGCGCGCCGCCCCTAGCTCAGTAGATAGTCCGAGACATAGCCATTGGTCTTGCGCTCATGACCGAAGGTCGACATCGGGCCATGGCCGGGGACAAAGGCCGTCTCACTCCCCAAGGGCCAGAGCTTTTGGGTGATGGAGTCGATAAGTTGCTGATGGTTGCCGCGCGGAAAATCGGTGCGGCCGATCGACCCTTGAAACAGCACATCGCCGACAATCGCAAAATGCGAAGGGGCGTGGTAAAAAACGACATGGCCCGGGGTGTGGCCAGGGCAGTGGATGACATCCAGGGTCAGCTTGCCAACGGTCACCGTATCGCCATCTTTCAGCCAGCGATCCGGCTCGAAAGTCTGGGCGTCCATCCCATATTTGCGGCCATCCTCCCCCAATTGTGAAATCCAGAACCGGTCGTCCTCATGCGGGCCTTCAATCGGCACGCCAAGTTCCTGCGCCAGCAGGCCCGTTTGCCCGCAATGGTCGAGATGGCCGTGCGTTACGAGCAGCTTTTCAATCGTCACGCCCTGTTTGGCCGCCGCGGCCTTCAGCAACGGCAAGTCCCCGCCCGGATCGGTAAAGGCGCCCTTCATCGTTTCGGTGCACCAGATGAGGCAGCAATTTTGCTGCAACGGGGTGACGGGGATAATCGCGGCCTGAAGCGGGGGTTTGTCAGTCATGGCAGTCTCTTGCGAAAGCGGGCGCGATCAGTCCAGCAGATTCCGATATTGGGGTTCCCCCGCGCCGGTGATGCTTAACAGATCGCCGTCGCGCATCGCCCGAATAGGCCCCTTATAATGCTTGTCTGCCCCTTGAATGACGAGCCGCGTCAGCGGGCCGGGGAGGGCCGGGACGATATGGGTAAAGGCGAGCATCTTGGCGTCCGCTAGGGTCGCGATGTCGCCGGCATCTTCGGGCGGCGTATGATAGCCCGGGATGTCGCGGAAAATCTTGGCGCGGTTGGGCTGGCCGTGGCGCGCGGCGGCTTGCGCCATGACCTCCGTCAGCCGCGGGTTCAGCACTTCATGGACCAGCAGGTCAGTCCCCTTGGCCATCTTTGCCAGCTCGCTGGATTTGGCGGTATCGCCGCTGATCGTCACGCTCTTGCCCTGCCAGTCCAGCCGGTAGCCATAAGCGGGCGTAACGGGGTCGTGGTGAACGGCAAAGGCCGTGATGCGGATACCGTCTTTGTCATAAACCATGCCGGGCTTGAGGGTCGTCGCGGCAAAGCCAAAGCCTGAAGGTGGGACAACCTTGGGCCCATGGTGCGCGATGCGGAACACGCTGTCCGGCTGATAGGCGATGTTCAGCCCTTCAGCGATCTTCTCCGTCCCCACCGGGCCAAAGAGCGGCAGCGGCGTCGCCGCGCTTGCGCCGGCCCAACGTTGCAGCGCGAGCGGGCCCAGCCCTTCAAAATGATCGGAATGAAGATGCGTTAAATAAACGCCTTCAATCTTGCCGAGCGGCAGCCCCATCATCGAGAGCGTTTTGCCCGACCCTTCGCCCGCATCAAAGACAAAGAGCTTGCCGCCCGCATAAACGGCGGTGCAGGCAGCGGCCCGGTCGCGGCTGGGCAGCGGTGAGCCGGTCCCGCAAAAGGCAATATGAAGCGCCTTGGGATCCAGCGTGGCAACGACATCGCGGCCAATGGCCTTATCGACCGCGCGATCATAAGCGCGCAGCAGCAGCGCATCGCGATTGGCATAGGCCAAGCCCGCCGCTGCGATCAGCAGGCCGGACAGTGAAAGGATGATCCGGCCGCGCTTGGTCATATCGTAAAGCTCTCCCCGCACCCGCAGGTGCCCTTGGCATTGGGGTTTTCAAAGACAAACCCCGCCGTGAAGTCATCTTCCTGCCAGTCCATCGTCGAGCCGACAAGATACAGAACCGACGCGCCATCGATGAAGAAAGTGCCACCCGGCGTCTCGATCCGCTCGTCAAAGCTGTTGGCTTCGGTGACGTAATCGACCGAATAGGCAAGGCCAGAACAGCCCCGGCGCGGGGTGGAGAGCTTGACGCCGATGGCATCTTCAGGGGCTTGCGACATGAGATGCGCAATTCGCGCTTCGGCCGAGGGGGTGAGGAGAACGGCAGCAGGCCGTGAGCGAGGTTTGGTATCGGTGGTCATAGCATCCCCAATTCCAGACGCGCCTCGTCCGACATGGATTCAGGTGACCATGGCGGATCCCAGACAAGGTTGACTTCGCAATCCCCGACGCCGGGGACCGAGCCGACGCGCAGTTCCACTTCGCCGGGCATCGATTCCGCGACCGGGCAATGCGGCGTCGTCAGCGTCATTGTCACATGGACATGGCTGTCGTTGATCTCGACATTGTAGATCAGGCCAAGGTCGTAAATGTTGACCGGGATTTCCGGGTCATAAATGTCCTTCAGCGCGGCGATCACGGCATCATAGAGGTCGCCGCCCGGCGCGCCTGCCGGAACTTCCGCCGGCTTTTGCGCCAGAAAGCCGTCGAGATAATCTTTTTTGCGGTCCAGCTTTTCGGCCGGGCTTTCGGCATCTTCCACGCGCGCCTTGGGCGGCGGGGGGACGCTGTCGACTTCTTCTGTTCGGATTTCCTTGCTCATCCGAAGATCCTTTTCACCCGTTCCAGACCACGCACCAGCGCAGCCACATCTGTTTCATCATTATAAAGTCCAAAGCTCGCCCGCGCGGTGGCGGGGACACCCAGATGATCCATCAACGGCTGGGCGCAATGATGCCCGGCGCGAATGGCCACACCTTCTTCATCCAAGATGGTGCCGACATCGTGGGGATGCACCCCCTCCATCGCGAAGGAGATAATCCCGGCAGAGGCTTCCGGGCCGAACAGCCGAATGGAATTGATCTGGCACAGCGCCTCGCGCGCCTGTTTGACCAGCGCCATTTCTCGCGCATGGATATCGGCCAGCCCAATCTGCTCGATATAGTCGATGGCGGCGGCCAGCGTGATCGCCTCGCTGATTGCCGGAGTGCCTGCTTCAAAGCGGGCCGGGGCCGGCGCGAAGGTCGTTTTTTCAAAGGTCACGCGGTCAATCATCGCCCCGCCGCCCTGCCAAGGGGGCATTGCCGCGAGAATCTCCGCCCGCGCCCACAGCGCACCAATCCCGGTTGGGCCATAGAGCTTATGGCCGGAAAAGACGTAAAAATCGCAGTCCAGATCTGCGACATTGACGGGCATATGCGGCACCGCCTGACAGCCATCGAGCAGCAGCTTGGCGCCCACCTTATGGGCCAGCGTTGCAGCCCGCTTGGCATCAAGGATCGAACCGAGCACATTGGAGACATGGGCAAAGGCGACCAGCTTGTGCGCGGGCGTCAGCAATTTTTCGGCGGCGTCCAGATCAATCTGGCCGTCCTCAGTCAGCGGGCAGATATCAATTTCAATGCCGCGCCGGTCGCGCAGCAGCTGCCACGGCACGATGTTGGAATGATGCTCCAACTGCGAAATCAGGATGCGGTCGCCCGCGGTCAGGCTGTCGCCCCAGCTATAAGCGACAAGGTTGATCGCCTCGGTCGCGCCACGGACAAAGACAATCTCATTGGCATCCGCCGCGCCGATGAACCGCGCAACCCGGCGCCGCGCCGCCTCAAAGGCCAAAGTCATATTGGCGGAGCGGGCATAAACGCCGCGATGGACGGTCGCATAATCCTCGCCTAGCGCGCGCGCCATCGCGTCGATCACCGCCTGCGGCTTTTGCGCGGTTGCCGCGGTATCAAGATAATGCCAGCCGGCAAGGCCCGGAAAATCGGCTTTGTGGCCGGTCACAGCAAGTCCCCCAGCCGGGCGAGGGCGGCGGCTTGCAGCGCCTCTTGGTCTGCCGCCCCTTCAAAGACTTCGGCAATAAAGGCTTGCAGCAGAACAGACTTGGCCGCTGCCGGGGTCAGCCCGCGCGATTGCAGGTAAAAAAGGGCCATCGCATCCAGCTCGCCAATCGCACAGCCATGGGCGCATTTGACGTCATCGGCAAAAATTTCGAGCTCGGGCTTGGCATTGGCGGTTGACGTGCGGTCAAGGATCATCGCCTTGATCGATTGTTCGCTATCGGTGTGCTGCGCCCCGCGCGCGACCGCGACCTTGCCCAGATAAGTGCCCGTTGCCTCGCCTGCGAGGACCGAGCGGACCAATTGGCGGCTGGTGGCAGATGGCGCCTGATGGGTGACGGTCGTGATGATTTCCAGCGTCTGTTTGCTGCCGCCAATTTGGGCTGCGCCCAGCGTGAAATCCGCGCCTTCATCCAAAATGACGTCCAACTCGATCCGGCCATAATCGCCGCCCATATTGAGGATATGGAGCGCCGCCTGCGCACCGGCTTCCAGCGTGATCTGCAATTGCTGGATGCCGCCTTTGTCCTGCACGATGGCGCGTGCAAACGGCGCGCCCGCCGTGACGCGGATCGCCTCGGGCGCGGGCAGGGGCCATAGCCGGGCGACCGCCGCCAGATCGGCATAGCGCCACGCCTCATCACGCCGGGTGGGCAGGTCGCTCAAGCCGCCAGCTCCCGATAGCCTTCGCGCTCCAGTTCCAGCGCCAGCTCCGGCCCGCCCGAGCGGACAATCTTCCCGTCGGCCAGCACATGGACGAAATGGGGCTGCACATAATCCAGCAGGCGCTGATAATGGGTGATCAGCAGCACGGCCTTGTCCGGCTTGCGCATGATTCGGTTGATGCCTTCGCCCACAATCCGCAGCGCGTCGATATCGAGGCCGGAATCGGTCTCATCAAGCAGCGCCAGCTTCGGGTCGAGAATGCCCATCTGCACCATTTCGTTGCGTTTCTTCTCGCCGCCCGAAAAGCCGACATTCACCGGGCGCTTGAGCATCTCCATATCCATGCCCATCGCATCGGCCTCGGCCCGCGCGCGCTTCAGGAAGTCAGCGCCCGACAGCGGCTCTTCCCCGCGCAGCTTGCGCTGGGCGTTCAGGCTTTCACGCAGAAACTGGACGTTGGAAACACCGGGGATTTCAACCGGATATTGAAAGCCCAGAAACAGCCCGGCCGCGGCGCGTTCATGCGGGTCAAGGGAGAGCAAGTCGATCGTTTCTCCCAAGGCCGTTCGTGCTGAGCTTGTCGAAGCACCGTTGTGTGACAAGGACGGCCCTTCGACAGGCTCAGGGCGGACGGTAGGGGTAAAGAGAACTCGTCCCTCAGTCACCTCATAGCCCGGCCGGCCCGACAGCGTATAGCCAAGCGTGGATTTGCCCGCGCCATTGGGCCCCATGATCGCATGGATTTCGCCGGCCTTGATCGCGAGCGACAGGCCTTTGAGGATCGGCTTGTCCGCGACCGTCGCATGAAGGTTTTCAATCGTCAGCATATATTTTCCGCCGGTTACCCGACACTCCCTTCAAGGCTGATGCCGAGCAGCTTTTGCGCCTCGACCGCGAATTCCATGGGCAATTGCTTCAGCACATCGCGCGCAAAGCCGTTGACGATCAGCGCGACCGCCTCTTCCTGACCCAGCCCGCGCTGCATCGCATAGAAGAGCTGGTCGTCCGAAATTTTGCTGGTCGTCGCCTCATGCTCGATCTGGGCCGAGGGGTTCTTGACCTCGATATAGGGCACGGTGTGCGCGCCGCATTGATCGCCGAGCAACAGGCTGTCGCACTGGGTGAAGTTGCGCACGCCCTCTGCTTGCGGCGCCACGCGCACCAGCCCGCGATAGGTGCCGTTGGAACGGCCGGCGCTGATTCCCTTCGAGACGATGGTGGAGCGGCTGCGCTTGCCATTATGGATCATCTTGGTGCCGGTATCGGCCTGCTGATAATTATTGGTGACGGCAACCGAGTAAAACTCGCCCACGCTGTCATCGCCATTGAGGACGCAGCTCGGATATTTCCAGGTGATGGCAGAGCCGGTTTCCACCTGCGTCCAGCTGACCTTGGAGCGGTGGCCCTGGCACAGCGCGCGCTTGGTCACGAAATTATAAATGCCGCCCTTGCCCTCGGCATCGCCCGGATACCAATTCTGCACGGTTGAATATTTGATCTCGGCATCGTCCAGCGCGACCAGTTCCACCACCGCGGCATGAAGCTGGTTTTCATCGCGCATCGGCGCAGTGCAGCCTTCAAGATACGAAACATAGCTGCCCTTGTCCGCGATGATCAGCGTGCGTTCAAACTGGCCGGTATTTTCCGCGTTGATGCGGAAATAGGTGGACAGCTCCATCGGGCAGCGCACGCCTTCCGGGATGTAGACGAACGTCCCATCGGAAAAGACCGCGCAGTTGAGCGCCGCGAAATAATTGTCACGCACCGGCACGACCCGGCCCAGCCATTTTTTGACAAGGTCGGGATATTCGCGGATCGCCTCTGAAATCGAGAGGAAGATGACGCCCGCTTTTTTGAGTTCGTCGCGAAAGGTGGTCGCCACTGAAACGCTGTCGAACACGGCGTCCACGGCTACCTTGCGCGCGCCCTCGACGCCTGCGAGCACCTTTTGCTCCTCAATCGGGATGCCCAGCTTTTCATAGACTTTGAGGATTTCCGGATCGACTTCGTCCAGGCTTTCCAGCGTCTTTTTCGCCTTAGGCGCGGCGTAATAATAGGCGTCCTGATAATCGATCGGCGGGACGTTGAGCTTGGCCCAATCGGGCGCTTCCATCGTCTGCCAAAGGCGGAAAGCCTTTAACCGCCAATCGAGCATCCATTCCGGCTCGTTCTTCTTGGCGGAGATAAAGCGGACGGTGTCTTCGTTCAGGCCTTTGGGCGCGAATTCCTGTTCGATGTCCGCCGCCCAGCCATGCTCATAATCGGCGACTTTGGCGGCCGCATCGCGCGCGGCCTGATCCTTGATCGGGGTATCTGTCATGGCTCAGCTCGCAGGAACGGTGAAAGCAGGGGTGCCCGCCCGATTAGGGGAGGCAATGGCGGTCAGGCTGATCTCTGCCAGCGCGCCACGGATCGCTTCGTTCACCACGGGCCAGTGCGGCTGGACCGAGCAGCTGCCCTCTAGCGCGCAATCATGCCGGCCTTGTTCCACACAGGCCGTCATCGCGATCGGGCCTTCAATGGCCTCGACGATTTCGGCAAGGCTGATCGCGGCGGCCGGCCGCGCGAGCTTGAACCCGCCGCCGGCCCCCCGGATGGAGCGCAGCAGCCCGGCCGACGACAAGCGGCTGACCAGCTTTTGCACGGTGGGCAGGGGAATGCCGGTTTCGTCTGCCAACTGCCCCGCATTGATGCGGGTGCCGCCACAATGGCGGGCACAGGCCGTCATCATCACGACGGCATAATCGGCCAGACTCGATAAGCGCATAGCGGCTAATTGGACCGCATTAGTCCGAATTTCAACCCCCCTATTTGGCTGGGTGAAATTGCGTGATCTCAAGCAACTGGCAAAAGGCGCACGCCCGGTTTGACGCCGTCCCACGGGCCGCTAAGGGAGGCATATGATGCTTTACCCCCTTATTCGCCCTTTTGTCTTCCGGCTTGACGCAGAACCGGCACACCGGCTGAGCCTTGCGGCATTGAAGCTGATGCCTGCCGGCGCTCCGCCCAAAATGGACCCGATTTTAGCGACACAGGTTGCCGGGTTGACCTTTCCCAATCCGGTAGGCCTAGCGGCTGGCTATGATAAGGACGGGGAAGTCCCCGCGCAGATGCTGGCTTTGGGCTTTGGCTTTGCCGAGGTGGGCACGCTGACGCCGCTGCCGCAACCGGGCAATCCGCGCCCGCGCCTCTTCCGGCTGGTGGAAGATCGCGCGGTTATCAACCGCATGGGCTTTAACAATGGCGGGCAGGAAGCGGCGATGCCGCGCTTGGCCGCGGTGCAGGGCCGCGGGATTATTGGGATCAATATCGGCGCCAATAAGGATGCGGTGGACAGGATCGCTGATTATGCAACTGGCGTCGCGCGCATGGCGCCGCTTGCGAGCTATTTGACCGTCAATATCAGCTCCCCCAACACGCCGGGCTTACGGGCGCTGCAAGATGAAGCGGCGCTGACGGAATTGCTCGCGGCAGTGCGTGCTGCCCTGCCCGAAGGCGGCCCGCCCGTCTTTCTCAAGGTCGCGCCCGATCTGGAGCCGGCAGATATCGAGGCGATTGCGCGGCTGTCCCTAGGGCAGGTCGATGCCCTGATTGTGTCCAACACCACCATCTCACGACCGGCCTTGGCCTCGCGCTTCGGCGGGGAAGCGGGCGGCCTCTCGGGTGCCCCGCTCAAGGGGCTGGCTCAGCAGCGGATGAGGGATTTTGCAAAAGCAACAGCGGGGAAGATTCCGCTGATCGGCGCGGGCGGGATCGCCTCGGCAGAGGATGCGTATGCCCGCATCCGCGCGGGTGCCTCGCTCATCCAGATTTACTCTGCGCTTGTCTATGAAGGCCCGGGGCTCGCCCAGCGGATCAACACGGGGCTTGCCCAATTGCTGCGCCGCGATGGCTTTGCCCATGTTGCAGACGCGGTTGGGGTGGATCTTCGATAGGGCTTGTCGCCCTTCAGGCGGGCGTTAGGGTATGCAGATGAAAAAATTCCTTCTCTCCTTTCTCGTCCTTTTGTCGCTGCCCGGCGCCGTGTTTGCACAAAAAGGGGCTGTATCTGCGGCAGACCCGCGCGCGGCCGAGGCGGGGCAGCAGATGCTGCGTGCCGGCGGCAGTGCAACCGATGCTGCGCTGGCGATGATGCTCGCGCTGACTGTGGTGGAGCCGCAATCCTCAGGCATTGGCGGCGGCAGCTTTCTGGTTCATCATGAGGGTAAAACGGGCGCGATCGGCACGATCGATGGACGGGAAACAGCCCCGGCGGCGCTGAAGGAAGATCGCTTTCTGGGGGCGGATGGCCGGCCTTTGCCGTTTCGCACCGCCTTTTTGGGCGGGCATTCGGTCGGTGTTCCCGGCAATATCGCGCTTGCTGCCAAGGCACATGAAAAATGGGGTCGGCTCAAATGGGCACAGCTCTTCGGGCCCGCGATCCGTCTTGCAGAGCAAGGCTATGCCGTCACCCCGCGCCTTGCAGGTGTCATCGCCCAGATGGCCCCTTTTTGGTCCGGGATGGAGGCCACCAAGGCGATCTATTTTCAAGATGGCCGCCCGAAGGTCGCGGGCGACGTGATCCGCAACCCGGCTTTGGCGAACACGCTACGCCAGGTCGCGCGGAAAGGCCCCAAAGCCTTTTATGCGGGTAAGATCGCAAAAGAGATCAGCGCCGCCGTCTCCAACGCCCCCGAAAACCCGGCGCCCCTGACGCTGGCGGATTTGGCGGCCTATCAGGCGAAGGAGCGCGCGGCTGTCTGCGTCACCTATCGCGTTTATAAATTGTGCGGCATGGGCCCGCCCTCGTCTGGCGCGACAACGGTGTTCCAGATTTTGGGAATGGTCGAGCGGTTCGACCTAAAGGCGCTGGGCAAGGATGACCCCAAGGCGTGGCACCTGATCGCGGAGGCCATGCGCCTCGCTTACGCTGATCGAGACGCCTATCTGGGGGATCCCGATTTTGTAAACGTGCCGGTATCGGGCCTTCTCGACAAAGCTTATCTTGGCAGTCGATCTGCGTTGATCTCCGAAACGGCGGCGCTCAACCGGTATGACGCGGGCACTCCGCCGGGCGCCCCGGCACGCACCGCGGCGCGCTCGGGCGAGGTGTCTGGCACCACCCATTTTGTCGCGGCAGACCGGTTTGGCAATGTCGCGAGCATGACGTCCACGGTCGAAGGGCCGTTTGGCAGTCAACTCGTGGCGGCGGGCATGATCCTGAATAACGAACTGACCGATTTCACCTTCGCGCCGATGAAAGATGGCGCGCCTGTCGCCAACCGCCCCCAGCCGGGCAAGCGCCCCCTTTCCTCGATGGCGCCAACAATCGTCTATGGGGCACAGGGCAAACCGATCTTCGCGGTCGGCGCGGCAGGTGGCAAAAGGATCATCATGCAAGTTGCCAAGACGCTGATCGCCCATCTCGATTGGGGGATGAATGCGCAAGACGCGCTCGCCGCGCCCAATATCTGGTTTAGCGGCGACGCCCTGATCGTTGAAAGCGGGACGTCTTTGGCAGATCAGTCGGCCGCGCTCGCGGCTTTTGGTCGGCAGGTCATCACCAACCCGATTAGCCCCTCCAAAGCCAATGCGGCAGAGCTGACGCCAGACGGCTGGCGCGGTGCGGCCGACCCCCGCAGCGATGGTGTAGGGTTGAGTGAATGAGCAAGGCACGCCATGTAGGCGTCAACAAAAGATAAACAGGAGATGGCCCGCATGAGGGAGTTGGAGCATTTTCCGAACCTTGTGACGATGTTTTTCAAGCGCGCTGAGGAAAAAGGCGATGCCCCTTTCCTCTGGGCGAAAGCGAAGGGCAGCTGGCAAGCGATCAGCTGGAAAGAGGCCGCGCAGCAAGTCGCTTCGCTCGCCCAATCCTTGAAAGATATCGGGCTTGAACCGGGCGACCGGGTAATGCTTGTCTCTGAAAATCGTCCCGAATGGTGCATCGCCGATTTGGGCATCATGGCCGCTGGTTGCGTGACAGTTCCGACGTATACGACCAATACCGAGCGCGATCACCAGCACATCATTGAGGATTCGGGCGCCAGCGCGATCATCGTGTCGACGCCCAAGCTCGCTCAGTCGGTCATGCCTGCCGCCATCCGCGCGACTCGGGCGCATCAATTGATCGGGATTGAGGAACTGCGCGTTGGTCAATCGACGGGGGTGACGATCCGCAATTGGAAGGACATGGTCTCAGCACCAGCAGACGTCGCGGCCTGCGCGGCCTATGCCGAAACCCATTTCAAGCGCGACGATCTGGCCTGTCTGATCTACACCAGCGGCACCGGTGGCGCACCGCGCGGCGTGCGCCAGCATCATGGCGCGATCCTGTGCAACGTCGAAGGCTGTGCGGAAGTTATTTCGGAAGATTTCGGCTGGGACGATGAAGTTTTCCTCTCCTTCCTCCCGCTATCGCACGCCTATGAACATACAGGCGGCCAGCATTTCCCGATCGGCCTTGGCGCGCAGATTTATTATTCGGAAGGACTGGAGAAGCTCGCCTCCAATATCGAAGAGACAAAGCCGACGATCATGGTCGTTGTGCCGCGCCTGTTCGAAGTGCTGCGGGCCCGTATCCTCAAGCAGATTGAAAAACAGGGCAAGCTTCCCCAGGCATTGATGCAGCGCGCTTTGTCGTTGGGCGCGAAGGATTTGCAGGGCGGGCTCTCGCTCTGGGATCAGCCGATGAACCTTGTCGTCAACAAACTCCTTCGCCCGAAAATCCAGCAGCGTTTTGGGGGGCGGATGAAGGCAATGGTCTCCGGCGGCGCACCGCTGAACCCCGAAATCGGCGTCTTCTTCCACGCCATGGGGCTCACGATGCTGCAAGGCTATGGCCAAACAGAGGCCGCGCCTGTCATCTCGTGCAATCGGCCCAAAGTGGGTCTTAAAATGGATACGGTTGGCCCGCCGCTCAAAAATGTGGAGGTCAAGATTGCCGAGGACGGCGAAATCCTCGTGCGTGGGGAATTGGTAATGTATGGCTATTGGCGCAACGAGGCGGAAACCGCCCGCGCGCTGCAAGATGGCTGGCTGCATACGGGCGATATCGGCGAGATCGACGAAAAAGGTCGTATTCGCATCACCGATCGCAAAAAGGATATCATCGTCAACGACAAGGGCGAAAATGTCAGTCCGCAAAAGGTGGAAGGCATGCTGACGCTGCAGCCCGAAATCTTCCAAGCGATGGTCTCGGGTGACAAGCGGCCGCATCTTGTTGGCCTGATTGTCCCTGATCCCGAATGGGCGGTGGAATGGGCGCAGGCCAATGACGAGGATTATGATCTGGCGGCTTTATGTGACCTGCCGGCCTTCCGAAGCGCCGTTATGGCAGCGGTCGATCGGGTCAATGCTCAAGTCTCCGTCACGGAGAAAGTCCGCAAGATCGCGCTGACGCCCAATGCCTTCACGGTGGATAATGAGATGCTCACCCCGAGCATGAAGATCCGGCGGCATATGATCCGTCAGACCTTTGGGGAGCGGCTCGACGCGCTCTACAAAGGCTGATCGCTCAAATCTCCGGCGGGTTTAGCGAAACGCGTCTTTTGCAGCGCGCCGGGCGGCCAGTTCCTCGGCAGAGGTCGCGCGCATAAAGGGGTTGGTGGCAAGCTCTTCGGCAATGGTCGTCGGCACCGTTGCGTCCCCCCGGGCACGGGCTGCTTCGACATGGGCCATCCGCGCTGCAATGGCTGGGTTATCCGGCTCAGCCGCGAGTGCATAGCGACCGTTTGAGAGGGTATATTCATGCGCGCAATAGACGGCTGTTTCCGGCGGGAGCTTTGCGAGCCGCTGCATATTGTCGAACATCTGCTCGGCGGTGCCTTCAAACAACCGGCCACAGCCCATCGCGAACAGTGTATCGCCAACAAACACGGCTTTGGCCTCGGGGAGATGAAAGGCGATGTGCCCAGCAGTGTGCGCCGGCACATCGATAACATCCGCGCGCAGGCCGCCGATGGTAATGCTCTCCCCGCCGGCCACTTTATGGGTGAGCGTTGGGATCCGCTCTTCCTCAGCCGCCGGGCCGGTAATGGTGCAGCCGGTGGCGGCCGCAATATCGGCATTGCCGCCGGTATGATCGGGGTGCCAATGGGTGTTCCAAATCTGCGTGATCGTCCAGCCCCGCACAGCGGCGGCGGCCAGCACAGGCTCAGCAACCGCGGGGTCGATGACGACCGTCTCGCCTGAGATAGGCTCATGTACCAGCCAGACATAATTGTCGGACAAAACGGGGATACGGACGATCTCGATCATCGGTTGATCCTTACCAATGGCCAATATTGGGCATCGACGCCCAAGGCTCTGCAACCGGAAGCGCGGGGCCATCCTGCAAAAGCTCGACCGAAATATTGTCTGGCGTGCGGACAAAGGCCATGCGCCCATCGCGCGGCGGGCGGTTGATCGTTACCCCACCCTCCATGAGCCGCTGACACACCGCGTAGATATTGGAGACGCCATAAGCGAGATGACCGAAATTGCGGCCTTCACCATAGCCACCCTCATCCCAATTATGCGTCAGTTCCACCTGCGCTTCTTCATTGCCGGGTGCGGCCAAGAAGATCAGCGTGAAGCGACCCGCTTCCACATCGACGCGCTTGAGTTCCTTCAGCCCCAGCAACTCAAAAAAGCGGATCGTGGCGTCCGGATCGGACACGCGGATCATGGTATGAAGATATTTAATCACCACCTACTCCCGGCAACACTATATGGCGGGAGGATAGGCGCTTCGGCCGCCTGCGAAAAGAACCTAATCGCAGGTCTATTTCCCCGGTGTGCGCTTTCCCCTAAAGACGGGGAATGCGGCCCTTTCATCTCGCCTTTCCAGTCCATGATCTTGACGCAGCGCGCGCCTTTTATCGCGGGGTGCTGGGCTGCGCCGAAGGCCGGAGTTCTGATCATTGGATCGATTTTGACCTATATGGTCACCAGATCGTCGCCCATCTGAACCCCGGCATCAGGGCTGCCAATGCGACCAACCCGGTGGACGGCCATCAGGTGCCGGTGCCCCATTTCGGAGTGGTGCTAACGATGGCGCAATGGGAAGAGCTTGCTGCACGGCTGCGGGCGGCTGGCGTCGCCTTCGGGATCGAGCCTTATATTCGCTTCAAGGGGCAGGTGGGGGAGCAGGCGACGATGTTCTTCACCGACCCCAGCGGCAATGCGCTGGAGTTCAAGGCATTTGCTGACGACGCGATGCTCTTTGCCACAACCTAGCGGCTGCTATTTTGCGGCGCTGACCCGCCAGATCCGATCCCCTGAGTCATCCGCGACAAGCAGCGCGCCGTTGCTGTCGATCGTCAGTCCGGCGGGGCGGCCTTGCGCCTCGCCCTTGGCGTTGAGGAAGCCGGTCAGGACATCAACAGGCTTGGCCTTGGCATCGGGGAAGCCGCGGTCGTTAAAGGGCACATAAATGACCTTATAGCCCGAGGGTGGATTGCGGTTCCACGACCCGTGCTGCGCGATAAAGGCGCCGTTCGCGAATTGGGGGCCAAGCTTGGCGGCGCCAGCAAAGGCAAGCCCAAGTGACGCCGTATGCGCGCCGAGCGCGTAATTGGGCCGCTTCACATATTGCTGCAGGTCGGGCCGTTGTGGCTGGACGCGCTGATCCGCCATGCGCCAGTAGAACCAGGGCCAGCCATAATGGCCGCCAAAATCGACGGTGGCGAGATAATCTGGCGGGATGTCCGGCCCCAGTTGGTCGCGCTCATTCACTGTTGTCCAGAGATACCCTGTCTTGGGTTCATAAGCCAGACCATTGGGGTTGCGCAGGCCTGCGGTGAAGATCCGGAAGGTCTTCTGTTTCGGGAAAACCTCCAGCACATTTGCGCGATATTCCTCGCTCTTCAGGCCATTTTCCCCGATATTGCTATTCGAGCCGACGGTGACAAACAAGGTCTTGCCATCGGGAGCGACGATCACGTTGCGCGCCCAATGGTTATTGGGGGCAGAGGCCGGAAGTGGGACGATTTTTTCACCCTTGGCGGTGATCTTCGTGTCCCCCAGCTTATACGGAAAAGCCATCAGGCTGTCGGTATTGGCGATGTACAGCGTCTCGCCGACCAGCTCCATGCCAAAAGGCGAGTTCAACCCATTCGCAGCGGTCAAAAGAGCAGATCGGAAATCGGCTTTGCCATCGCCATCGGTGTCGCGGAGCAACGTGATGCGGTTGGCGGATATTGTGGAGCCATTGGCCGCCTTCATAATCCGCTGGGCAATCCAATCTGCGATGCCTTGCGTCGCGCGCGCGGGCTGGGTTGATTCGGCGACCAGCACATCGCCATTGGGCAGCAGCTTCAGCCAGCGCGGATGGTCGAGCCCTGCGGCATATTCATTCACGTTAAGCCCGGCGGCGGCGGTCGGCTTTGCGGCACCTTGCCAGCCCACCACCTTTGCGATCACGACTGAGGGAAACGCCTCTTGCTGGATCTTGGTGAGCACCGGCGTGGGGCCGTAAAGCTTGGCGATATCGACTTCGGATGTGGCGGGTGTGGTCAAAACCCAATAACCGCCAACAAGGCCAGCCACGACCAGGCCGGAAATGATCTTTGCATGGGTCCGCCAGTTCATCCTGCTCTTCCTTCTTCGTTATGGCGATGGCGCTATCACGGCTGCCTGCTTGTCTTCAAGCTGCCCCTTTGGTCAACGCCTAAGCGTCGAGGGGCAGCGATCCTGAGGGCGCATGGAGCCGCAAGCGCGTGACGCGGCGCTCATCGCCTTGTGTCACTTCAAGCCGCCAGCCGCTCTCGTGCGTCATGATTTCCCCCACCTCTGGCACATGGCCAGCAAGGACAAAGGCAAGGCCGCCCAAGGTGTCGACATCTTCGTCAATCTCGCCCAATCGCGGGTCGATGATGCGCGCCACATCTTCCAGCTCGGCGCGGGCATCCGCTTCCCAAATCCCGTCTTCCACATTGGCGAGCAGATCGACGGGCGCGTCGTCATGCTCGTCTTCAATATCGCCGACAATTTCTTCGACCAGATCTTCGATCGTGATCAGCCCTTCGGTGCCTGAATATTCGTCGATCACAATCGCCAGATGCATCCGCTTGGCGCGCATATCGGCCAGCAGATCCAGCACGCCGCGCGCGGCCGGCACATAAAGCGGCTGGCGGATCAGCTTGGTGATCGTCGTCGGCGGCTTGCGGTTGCTCGCCAGGATGGCAAACACATCTTTCAGATGGACCATGCCGGTCACATCATCGAGGCTGTCCTTATAGACGGGCAAGCGGCTATGCCCGGCGTCGGCAAAGGCCTTGACGAGATCGGCAAAGCTGATCGTCGTCGGCACGGCGATAATGTCGCTGCGGGGCACGGCGATATCGCCTGCCGTCCGCTCCCCAAAATGGAGGAGGTTCAGCAGCATCTCGCGTTCAATGGCGGACAAGTCGCCCTTGGCCGGGGCGTCGCCATCCTCTTCGGCTTCTTCGATAGCGTCTTCAATCTGGTCGCGCAGCGAGGCTTCGCGGCGGAACATCAGCGATCTTAAGGATTGGAACCAAGATCGGCTACTACTGGCATCCTCCGTCATGGCGGTGTGTCTAGTCTCCATAAGGGTCATCAAGACCCATGTCGTTCAGGATCCGGCGCTCCAAAGCCTCCATCTCCTCTGCCTCATCGTCCGATATATGGTCAAAGCCGATCAGATGCAAAACACCGTGGACAATCAGGTGCGTGGCGTGGGCGGAAAAGGCGATGCCCTTCTCCGCGGCTTCGCGCGCACACGTCTCGTGGGCCAAGACGATATCGCCCAGCAAGGCTTCGGGAAAAGGCCCCTGCGCTAGGCCCGCAATCTCGTCCGCGTCAAACATCGGGAAGGAGAGGACATTGGTTGGCTTGTCCTTGCCGCGATAGTCGCGGTTGAGGGCGTGGACCTCGGCATCCTCGGTCAGGCGGATCGCGACTTCAATTTCGGCCTCGGCCTCAGCCAGTGCAGCATGGGGAGAAAGGGCGATGGCGCGGGCAACCGCGCGGGCGGCGAGCGTTTCCCAATCGGTTCCGTCATCCCAGCCTTGGTTCAATAAAGCCGTTTCAATCATCGAGGCGCGCTGTCCGGCCCTTCATAGGCTTCGACGATCCGCCCGACGATCGGGTGGCGCACGACGTCCGCCGCGTTGAAGCGCACGGTGGCGATGCCTTCCACGTCCTCCAGCCGCGAAACCGCATCGGCCAAGCCCGATTTGCTCGGGTCGGGCAAATCGACTTGCCGGGGGTCGCCGCAAATGACCATGCGGCTATTCATGCCAAAACGGGTCAGGAACATCTTCATCTGCGCGGGCGTGGTGTTCTGCGCTTCGTCGAGGATGATGAAACTTTCCGCCAGCGTCCGGCCGCGCATAAAGGCAATTGGCGCAATCTCAATCTCGCCGCTTGCAATCCGTCGTTCCACCTGTTCGGCGGGCAAACAATCATAGAGCGCATCGTAGAGCGGGCGCAGATAGGGATCGACCTTTTCCTTCATATCGCCCGGCAGAAAGCCCAGCCGCTCCCCCGCTTCGACCGCGGGGCGCGAGAGGATCAGCCGGTCAACCGAGCCGGAAATCAGCTGCGAGACGGCCTGCGCGACCGCCAAATAGGTTTTGCCCGTACCCGCAGGCCCCAGCGCGAAGATGACATCATGCCGGGTCAGCGCCTCCATATAGCGAATCTGGGTGGCCGAGCGCGGGACGATCGTCTTCTTGCGGGTGCGGATCATCACTGGGGGCTGCTCGCTCCCCTCATGGCGGATGATGCCATCAAGCGTGGGTTCCGCCGACATGGAAATGGCGGCAGAAACCATGCCCGCGTCAATTTCTTCGCCATGGACAATGCGGTTATAAAGGCCCGTCAGCACATCGCGGGCGCGGCCAATGGCGCTGGCTTCGCCTTCGATCTGCAACTTGTTGCCGCGCGCAGCGATATAAACGCCCAGCGCATTTTCAATCGCGACAAGATTTTGGTCATAATGCCCGAACACGGCGCCCAAAAGCTGGGGGCGATCAAAAACCACCTCGATACGGGCGCGGTCGCCCGGTTGGGCGGGTTGGGGTTTACGCGGCATTCAGATCCTTGCGAGTTGGAGTCCCGGCCAGACTATTGGGCCCGGCGGAGACAAGGTCAACCTCCACCATGTCGCCAATTTGTGCATCGCTGATGACATGGACCGATTGCAGCCAGGGCGATTTACCGATCTTCTGACCCTCAAGCTTGCCGTTGCGTTCCAGAAGCACGTGCGTTTTCTTGCCAAGGCTCGCCCGATTGAACGCCAGCTGCTGGTCGTTGAGCAGCGCCTGAAGCCGCTGCAACCGATCATCCATCACCTCGGGCGCGATCTGGTCGTCCATGGTCGCGGCGGGTGTGCCGGGGCGCGGCGAATATTTAAAGCTGAACGCCATCGCATAATTGGCCGCCTCAATGACGCGCAGCGTATCTTCAAACTCGGCTTCGGTCTCGCCCGGAAAGCCCACGATGAAATCGCCCGACAGGGCAATATCTGGCCGCGCAGCGCGGACCCGATCGATGATCTTCAAATAGCTGTCGGCCGTGTGCTTGCGGTTCATCGCCTTCAAAATCCGGTCATTGCCGGATTGGACGGGCAGATGGAGGAACGGCATCAGCTTTTCGACCTCAGCATGGGCGCGGATCAGCCCTTCAGTCATGTCATTGGGGTGGCTGGTCGTATAGCGGATGCGCTGCAAGCCGGGGATCGCATCCAGCGCGCGGATCAGATGGTCAAGGCCTTGGCCTTCTTCTTCCCAGGCGTTGACGTTCTGGCCCAGCAGCGTGATTTCCTTGGCGCCGGCATCGACGAGCGATTTTGCCTCATCGACAATCGCCGCAAAGCTGCGGCTGATCTCACCGCCGCGCGTATAAGGCACGACACAATAGGTGCAGAATTTGTCGCAGCCTTCCTGCACCGTCAGGAAGGCCGTCGGCCCTGTTTTGCGCCGCGCGGGCAGCTTGGTGAATTTGTCGAGCCCCGGCAGGTCAAGATCATGGACGCGTTCCCCCGCCGCCGCGCGCGCGATCATGCTTGGAAGTTCGTGATAGGCCTGTGGGCCGACAACGATGTCGACATCCTTGGTCCGCGCCGTCACTTCGGTGCCTTCGGCCTGGGCGACACAGCCGGCGACCGCAATCATCGGGCGGGTGCCGTCTTCGCGCCGCTGGCGACCAATATCGGAATAGACCTTTTCGGCGGCCTTTTCGCGGATATGGCAGGTGTTGAGGATAACCAGATCGGCCTCGGCCTCGCGCGTCGCGGCCATGCCTTGGGCGCCCAAAAGCTCCGCCATGCGTTCGCCGTCATAGACGTTCATCTGGCAGCCAAAGGATTTGACGTGGAAAGTTTTGGGGGCAGGTCGACTCATGGCCGCCGCCCTAGCCGAGCCCAAGGGCGGCGGCAATCTCGGCCCGGCTATGCGCGGCAATTGCCTTGCGGTCGGCAAAGTCCGCATGGCTGAGCGGCTCTAGGAAATGGACACGCACTGGGAACCGGCCGGGCCGGCTCAGGACGCGCAGCGCATTGGCGCCAAAGCTTTCCTCGCCCACCCACGCAATTTCGCCAACAATCGGCCCATAATCCAGCGCGACGGGCTGAATCGAAATCGCGTCGGGCGCAGGCGTTACCGCCGCGATCAGAGAGGTGCGAAAGGTCAGCAGCGCGGACCCATCGCCTGTTGTGCCTTCCGGAAACAAAGTGACAGGCTGGCCGGACACTAAGGCCGTTTGCAGCGCATTTGCCTGATGATGCGCGGTATGACGCGCCTCGCGCGCAACATAGACGGTGTTGTTGCTGGTCGTCAGCCAGCCGATCAGCGGCCAGGGCTTCATATCGGCCTTGGCCACAAAGGCGCAGCGTGTCTGCCCAGCCAGTGCCAGTATATCGAGCCAGCTGACGTGGTTGGCGATATAAAGCGCCTTCGCGCGCACCGGCGTGCCGACCGTCTTGACATCGGCACCCGCGATCCAGCCCGCCATTTTCAGGAATAGGCCCGCAATGGGGGATCGACGATCGAAAAGTCGCCAGATCAGGTGCGGCAAAATGCACAGTAGAAGCGCCGCGACAATCGCAGCGATCCGCAGCCACGCCCGCGGATGGACGCGATCAGCCTTTGCGATCGAGCGCGACGCCATAGAGCTCCATGCGGTGGTCAACCAAACGGAAGCCGAGCCGTTCTGCGATCACCTTTTGCAGGGCCTCCAACTCTGGATCGACAAATTCGATCACCCGCCCGGTTTCCACATCAATCAAATGATCATGGTGCGCTTCCGCCGCCGCTTCATAGCGCGAGCGGCCATCACCAAAATCATGCCGTTCCAAAATGCCGGCTTCTTCGAAAAGGCGGACAGTGCGGTAGACGGTGGCGATCGAAATGCCAGGGTCAATGGCCGAGGCACGGGCGTGGACCGCCTCCACATCAGGATGATCGACAGCTTCGGAAAGCACCTTGGCGATCACCCGGCGCTGGTCAGTAATGCGCAGGCCCTTTTCATGGCACAGCGCTTCAACGTCGATATATCGGTTCATGCACGCCGTCCGGGGCCAGAATCCAAGGTCATGACTTGTCTTCTAGCCCCCAATTTGGCCGGCGAAAAGAACTGATTACTTCTTGCGACGGCCGCCGGGTTTGCGACCCAAGCCAATCTTCACGGCAAGGCTCCGGCGCTGTTCGGCATAATTGGGCGCGACCATCGGATAATCCTTGGGCAGGCCCCATTTTGCGCGATAATCGTCGGGCGTCATGCCGTAATGCGTCATCAGGTGACGCTTCAGCATTTTCAATTTCTTCCCGTCTTCCAAGCAGACGAGATAATCTGGCTTGATGGACGCACGAACGGAAACAGCCGGCTCCGGCGCGACTTCTGCGACGGCTGGCCGTACGCCCAGCCCGGAAAGCGCGCCATGCACATTCGCGATCAACGTCGGCAGATCAGAAACAGAGACGGAGTTATTGCTGACATGCGCTGCAACGATGTCAGCAGTTAATGTAATCAGGGTTTCCTGGATATCCAAAGCATCGGTCATGTTGTGTTCCTATTATTTTATTGTGGTAAATTTTTAAGAGGATGTCGGTATATCAACCCAAATCGTAAAATATAGCCTAAAATCACAGGCCACTGAGTTAAGACTGAGGCGCTAAATCGAACCGTAAACTAACCGCATCAAACTTTTTGTCATTACTACCCTGATAATAGTTTATTCGCCTTCCCAAAGGTTTAAAGCCAAGTTTCGAATAGAGAGAATAAGCGGGGTTCCCGTCTCTCACTTCGAGGAAGACTGAAGTGATTCCATTTTCGCGGCACCAGGCGAAAAGGGTGAAGCATAGATTCGCGCCGATCCCTGATCGTCTATGCTCAGGATGCGTCGCAATTAACAGCAACTCGGCTTCTTCTAGAACAGACCGGATCAGCGCGAAGCCGCAGACCTGGTTTGATTTTTCTGCAGTAAACAAAATAGTTCCGGGCAGAGCCATCATCCCGGCGCATTGAGCCGCTGTCCACGCCTCGCCATAGGCGGGATCGAATGCGGCCTGCATTACCGGCATGATCGCGTCGATCGTGCGGATGTCTCCCTGCCGAATGACGAGATCGTCTGCTGTCATCATGGGTTGGGCTTTGCGTCTGGCGCGCGGCCGTAAATCGGGCTGGGCGCAGCTGCACGAAGGGCAGTTGGCAAGCGCCATGCCTCGCGCGCATCGGGGCCAATCTCTAGGGCACGATCGCACGCTACCCGATCCGCTGCGCTGCCCGCGGCAACGGGGGCGTACGGCACATCTTCGGGCCGCAGCGACGCGAGCGGCGATATGGGGCAGAGCGGGTCTCTGCCAAAGCTCTGGGTAAAGACTTCGCCATGCCCCCCATCGATCACGATATTGGCCGTGGCGATCTCAGGATGGCGGGCAAAAAGCCGGGCGGCTAGCAGCGCATGGGTGGAATAGCCGGATATGGGCACACCCCACCCAAGTGCTAAGGCGCGGGCCGCGGCAAGCCCAACGCGCAGGCCCGTGAAACTTCCTGGGCCGCAATTGACGAGCACCGCATCCGCGCGTCCGCCATTTGGCAGAGCGGCGATCATCGGGATAAGGCGCTCCGCATGGCCGCGCGCACCCTCTTCATGGCCAAAAGCCACCACCGCCTCGCCCTCGATCAACGCGACCGAGCAGGCGGTCGTCGCCGTATCGATGACGAGGATCATTCGGTGGTCAGACGATTTTGTTGAACCGGTCAAAGCCGGGGCGCGGGGACCGTTCAAAGATTGTGGCCGGATCGCCATAGCCCAAGGTGGAGATGAAGTTGGACTTCACCGAGGTGCCGGCAAAAAAGGCGGCATCGACCGCGTCATTCGCAAAGCCCGACATCGGCCCGGTGTCCAGCCCCAAGGCTCGTGCGGCCATGATGAAATAGGCCCCTTGCAGCGAGGAATTGCGGAACGCCGTGGCGTGGATCATCGCGTCATTGCCAACAAACCAGCTGCGCGCATCGGTATGCGGGAAAAGCTCGGGCAGCTCTTCGTAAAATTCCAGATCCATCCCGATGATCACCGTCGCCGGGGCGCTGAGGATCTTTTCTCCATTGGCGGGCATGGTGAGTGCGGCCAGCTTTTGCTTGGATTCATCGCTCACGCACCAGACGAGCCGGGCAGGCAGCGCGTTCGCGGAGGTCGGGCCGAACTTCATCAATTCCCAGATGGCGTCCAACTGCTCGGTCGTCACGGGCGTGTCGAGATAGCCATTATAGCTGCGCGCCTCGCGAAAAAGCTGGTCCAGCGCAGCGGGGGAAAGTGGGTCGGCCATGGATTATTCCTTCAAAGGGGGCGTTTTAAACGGCGAGGACTTCGCTCACTTCCGGCACATAATGTTTCAGCAATTGCTCGATGCCGTTTTTGAGTGTCGCGGTAGACGAGGGGCAACCTGCGCACGCGCCCTGCATCTTCAGATACACGGTGCCCGCCTTGAACCCGCGATAGATGATGTCGCCGCCATCATTGGCAACGGCGGGGCGCACGCGCGTTTCGATCAATTCTTTGATCTGGACGATCACATCTGCATCGGCGGGATCATCGTCGAACCCGGTATCTTCCGCCGGGACGGAGAAGCTGGCGGTTGCCGGTTTGAACAGAGGCATATTGCCCGCAAAATGATCCAGCAGGATCGAGAGCACATCAGGCTTTAACTGCGCCCAAGCAACGCCCGGCGCGGCCGTGACCGAGACAAAGTCGCGCCCGAAGAACACGCCTTCTACATCCCCCAGATTGAACAAGGCTTCAGCCAGCGGCGAGGCGTCGGCCTCTTCGGGCGAGGCAAAGTCGCGCGTGCCAGAATTCATCACCGGGCGGCCCGGCAGGAATTTGAGGGTGGCCGGATTGGGCGTGGGTTCGGTTTCGATCAGCATGGTCTCTATCTGGGGTTTGGGGACGGCGCGATCAAGCGGCCTTACGGATAAAAACCGTACCAGCCGAATAGCCTGCGCCAAAGGAGCAAATCAGGCCGATATCGCCGGCCTGGAGATCTTCATGATGCTTGTGGAACGCAATGATCGAACCCGCCGAGGAGGTGTTGGCATAAGTGTCGAGCACGGTCGGGCTTTCATCGGCCTCGGGCTCATGCCCCAGCACTTTGGTTGCGATGAGGCGGTTCATCCCTGTATTGGCCTGATGCAGCCACATCCGCCGCAACTGCGCGGGCGCGAGCGCCAGCCGATCCAGCTGGCCAAGGATCATCTCGGCCACCATCGGGACGACTTCCTTGAACACCTTGCGGCCTTCCTGCACGAACAGCTTGTCGCGCGCATCGCGCGTTTCGGGCGCGGTGCGGTTCAGGAACCCAAAATTATTACGGATATTGTTGGAGAACTGGGTTTTGAGCTTGGTCCCCAAAATATCCCAATGGCCCGCTGGTGCGATGGATTTCTCTTCGACAAGGATCGCCGTCGCGACATCGCCGAAGATGAAATGGCTGTCCCGGTCGCGCCAATTCAGGTGGCCCGAACAGATTTCCGGGTTCACAACTAAGACCGATTTGGCATTGCCCGCGCGGATAAAGTCTGCCGCCGTCTGAATGCCAAAGGTGGCGGATGAGCAGGCGACGTTCATGTCAAAGCCAAAGCCGTCAATGCCAAGCGCATCCTGGATCTCAATCGCGATGGCGGGATAAGCGCGCTGCAAATTGGAGCAGGCGCACAGCACGGCATCGACATCCTTTGCCGCGCGGCCAGCGCGCGCCAGCGCCTGACGCGCGGCGGCAACGCCGATCTCAGCGAGAATAGACAGCTCGTCATTTGGCCGTTCGGGCAGGCGGGGGCACATCGTGTCCGGGTCGAGGATCGGCGCTTTGGAAACGACATGGCGCGCTTTGATGCCGCTCGCCTTTTCGATAAATTCAACCGAGCTGGGCGCCAACGCCTCAACCACACCGGCTTCGATTTCGGCGGCGTGTTCGGCGTTGAAGCGGTCGACATAGAGGTTGAAGCTGGCGACCAGCTCTTCATTTGAGATGCTGTCCGGCGGCGTGTAGAGGCCGGTTGCGGAAATGACGGGCGTGGCAGTCATCGTCTTATGGTCCCTTTGCGACAGCTTTTTCTTTTTGCCCTAGCCGCCGTCTGGCACGGGTGCAATGCTCGCGAATGCTGCTTTGGACTTGCACTTTGGGCCTTGCCTCCGCCACATAAGGGTGATGCTGCGCCAATATGAACTTGTTGAAAAGGTCCGGGGCTATGATCCGGAGGCAGACGAAGATCTGCTGAACAAGGCCTATGTCTTTTCCATGAAGGCGCATGGCACGCAGCTGCGCGCCTCCGGGGACCCCTATTTCAGCCACCCGATCGAGGTGGCCGGGTTGCTCACCGATTTGAAGCTGGATGATGAGACGATCGCGACCGCGATCCTCCATGATACGATCGAAGATACGCTTGCCACGCCCGAGCAGCTTGAAAAGCTGTTTGGGCCCAATGTCGCGCGGCTGGTCGATGGCGTCACCAAGCTCTCCAAGATCGAAGCCCTGACCGAAAATGAGCGGGCGGCGGAGAATTTGCGCAAGTTCTTGCTTGCCATGTCGGACGATATCCGGGTTCTTCTGGTGAAACTTGCGGACCGGCTGCACAATATGCGCACCCTCCACTTCATCAAGAATGAAGAAAAGCGCCGGCGGATCGCGCGCGAGACGATGGATATCTATGCGCCGCTGGCGGAACGCATCGGCATGTATGAATTCATGAAAGAGATGCAGACGCTGGCTTTTCGGGAGCTGGAGCCCGAAGCCTATGCGTCGATCACCAAGCGGCTGGAACAGCTGCAGGAAGGTGGGGGGGACCGGATCGCGCGGATCAGTTCTGGCATCAAGATGCTGTTGTCGCGGGCCGGGCTGGAAGCTGATGTGACGGGGCGCGAGAAGCACCCTTATTCCATCTGGCGCAAAATGGCAGAGCGTCACATCAGCTTTGAGCAATTGTCGGACGTGATGGCTTTCCGGGCGATCCTGCCGGATACAGACAGCTGTTATGAAGCGTTGGGCGTCATCCATCAGCGCTGGCCGATGGTTCCCGGGCGGTTCAAAGATTATATCTCGACGCCGAAGCGCAACGGCTATCGCTCGCTCCACACCTCCGTCATCCATAACGAAAAAGTACGCATCGAAATCCAGTTGCGGAGCGCGGAGATGCACGCGCAGGCAGAATATGGCTATGCCGCGCACTGGGCCTATAAAGCCGATATTGAGGGGCCGGTGGGCCAGACGGCGTGGATTCAGGATCTTGTCGAAATCCTCGACCATGCCGAAAGCCCGGAAGAGCTGCTCGAGCATACCCGCATGGCGATGTATCAAGATCGCATCTTTGCCTTCACGCCGAAGGGAGAGCTGATCCAGCTGCCCAAGGGTGCGACGCCAATAGACTTTGCTTATGCCATCCATACCAATTTGGGCGATCAGGCGGTCGGCGCGAAGGTGAATGGCCGGGTCGTGCCTCTGCGGACGCCGATTGATAATGGCGATCAGGTCGAAATCCTGAAATCCAAGGCGCAAGAGCCGCAGCCCGCCTGGCTCAACTTTGCGGTCACAGGCAAAGCGCGTGCTGCCATCCGCCGTTTTGTGCGGAACAAGGAAGAAGATGAACTGATCGCTCTTGGCCGCAAAATCTACGAGGAAATTGTCGCGCGCTTGCCAAGCAAACTTGGCACCAAGGCGCTGACTGATGCGGTCAAGCGTCTGAAACTCAAAGACGAAGATGCCCTGATGATCGCTATCGCGCGCCAGTCCGTTACCGATGCGCAATTGATGGAAGCCTTGATGCCCGGCAGCGTCGCCAAGGCAAGCGTGAAGGGCCTTGGGCAGCGTCAGGCGATTTCGATCCGGGGCTTGCGGCCCGGCGTTGCCTTTGACCTCGCCCAATGCTGCCGCCCCGTGCCGGGGGACCGGATTGTCGGCCTCCGTCGCCCGGATGAAGCGATTGAGGTCCACACGATCGATTGCGCGCACCTGGCAGAGGGGAGCGAGGCAGCAGATGCGGATTGGCTCGACCTTGCATGGGGGGTCGGTTCTGACGGCGGGACGGCGCGGCTCCATATCATCGTCCGGAATCAGCCCGGGGCACTTGCTGTCGTTGCAGGGATTTTTGGCGCGCACGACGCCAATATTCTGAACCTCAAAATGGACAATCGTGATGTCAGCTTTTTCGGCTTTACGGTTGATCTTGAGGTGCGCGATCTGCAGCATCTGATCCGAATTCTGGCGGCGTTGCGGGCGGCTGACGCTGTCGCACAGGCGGAGCGCGCCTGATGGCAGACCCGCTTTCGTCAGTGCCTGACCTTTCGCGCCAAATGCGCAACCCGCGGCTCCTGGAGGCCGCCGTCGCGCTCAATGAAAACCGGCTTCACGATGCGGAGCCGCTGCTGCGCCAGCATCTGAAGCAAGACCCGTTCGATGTCGCAGCCATCCGCATGCTCGCAGAATTGGCGGGCCGGATCGGGCGGCTGAAAGATGCCGAGACCTTGCTGCGCCGCGCGGTTGAGCTGGCGCCCAATTTCGTGCCCGCGCGGAGTAATTTGGCGATTGTACTCTATCGGCAGAACCGCGCTGCCGAAGCCGTGGCAGAGCTGGATGCTTTGGCGGCGCTCGACCCCGATGATGTTGGGCTCGACAGTCTCAAAGCAGCCGCCAAGGGGCGGTTGGGCGATTATGATGAGGCCATCGCGCTTTATGGATCAGTGCTGGAGCGCTTTCCCGGCCAGCCTAAAATCTGGATGTCCTATGGCCATCTGCTGAAAACGGTGGGTCAGCAGCCGGAAAGTATTGCCGCTTATCGCCGCGCGTTGGAGATTGCGCCCGCGTTAGGCGAAGTTTGGTGGAGCCTCGCCAACCTCAAGACGGTATCGTTCGAGGATCGCGATATCGCACTTATGGAAGCTGGACTGGCGCGAGACGATATTTCGTCAGAAGACCGGTTCCACCTCCATTTCGCGCTCGGCAAGGCCTATGAAGATCGCAAAAAGGCTGAGCCCGCTTTTCACCATTATGCCGAAGGAAATCGCCTGCGCGTGGCGGAGCTTGATAGCCATGAACGCCGCGTTTCCGCGCATGTGGCCGCCGCCAAAGCGCTCTTCACACCGGCGTTTTTTGAGGAGCGGCAAGGGCAGGGCTGCCCTGCCGCAGACCCGATTTTCATCCTTGGTTTGCCGCGCGCCGGCTCGACCTTGTTGGAACAGATTTTGTCGAGCCATTCGCAGGTCGAAGGGACGATGGAGCTTCCCGACCTTCCCCATATTGCCGCGCGCTTGGGCCCCGTTGCGCAATGGCCAAGTCGCCTTGCCAATGCCGCACCCGATGAATTGCGCGAGATGGGGGAGATGTTCCTCGAGCGCACCCGCATTCAGCGTAAGACAGACAAGCCGTTCTTCATCGACAAGCTCCCCAATAACTGGCTCCATATCGGGTTGATCCAGTTGATCCTGCCCAACGCTCGGATCATCGATGCCCGACGCCATCCGATGGCGTGCTGCTTTTCCAACTTCAAACAGCATTTCGCCCGCGGCCAGGGCTTTACCTACAGCCTCGAGGATATTGGCCGCTATTATGCCGATTATGTGGACTTTATGACCCATTTCGACCGGGTGCTGCCTGGCCGGGTCGTTCGTGTCTTCCACGAAGCGATGGTTGACGATAGCGAAGCGGAAATCCGCCGGCTTCTCGCAGCGCTCGGCCTGCCTTTTGAAGAAAATTGTCTGCGCTTCTGGGAAACCGAGCGCGCAGTGCGGACAGCGAGTTCAGAACAGGTGCGCCGACCCATTTTTAAAGAGGGCACCGAACAGTGGAAGATCTTTGAGCCATGGCTCGATCCCCTCAAGGTCGCCCTGGGCCCGGTACTGGCGGCCTATCCCGACGTGCCTGCTGCCAATTAAGTGTGGTATTTTTGCATCATTGTGGGGGGTTAATTGCGCCTTGAACGTGGTTTTTCGGGTGTAAGAATTGACCCGGAGTCGCGGCGCGCACATCCTCCCGCGGATTGTTAAAGGGGAAAAATTATGTTCGTTACCCGCTCACACCGCGCGCTGGTTGCTGCTCTGCTTGGCAGTTCCATGCTCGCTCCGGCGATGGCGTCCGCGCAGGAAGCTGCTGAGACCAACGCTGACGAAATCATCGTCACCGCGCAAAAACGCTCGGAAACCCTGCAAAACGTCCCGATGTCGATCCAGGCAATCGGCACCGAAAAGCTCGATCAGCTGCAGGTTCAGGAATTCGCGGATTATGTGAAGTTCTTGCCATCGGTCACGATCCAGTCGTCTGGTCCGGGTTTTGCGCAGGTTTTCTTCCGCGCCGTGGCCTCGGGTGAAAACGCGAACCACTCCACCTCTCAGCCGACGGTGGGCATGTATCTTGACGAGCAGCCGATCACCACGATCCAAGGCGCGCTCGACATCCATGTCTATGACGTTGCACGGGTCGAAGCGCTCGCAGGTCCGCAAGGGACGCTGTACGGCGCCAGCTCGATGGCGGGGACGATCAAGATCGTTACCAACAAGCCGGATACCAAGGGCTTTTATGGCGAAATTGGTGGCGAGGTGAACTCGGTGTCGCATGGCGGCATGGGGGGCACGCTCGAAGGCTTTGTGAACGCGCCGATCAGCGATGCGATCGCCGTGCGCGCCGTGGGCTGGTACCGCCGCGATGGTGGCTATATCGATAACGTTCGTGGTTCGCGCACCTATGCGACATCGGGGATCGTTGCCGATAACGACGCCTTGGTTGAAAATAATTACAACGACGCTGAAACCTATGGCGGCCGCGTGGCTCTGGGTATCGAACTTGACGATAGCTGGACGGTCACGCCGACCCTGATGGGGCAGGTGCAGAAGACGAATGGGTCCTATTCGCAAGAACGGGGCCGCAAATATCAGACGGTTCAGTACAACCCGGAAGGATCGGTCGATAAATGGTGGAATGCAGGTCTCACCATTCAGGGCAAGCTCGGCAATTGGGATCTGACCTATGCCGGCGGCTATCTCAACCGTCGTGACCGCGTCGAATCCGACTATTCGGACTATAGCTATTTCTACGACGCGATCGCGGGCTATGGTGCCTATTTCTATGACAATGGCGGCGATTATGTCAGCCCGAACCAATATATTCAGGGCAAAGACCGCTATAAGAAATACTTCCAGGAATTCCGCATCTCGTCCCCGTCGGATAACCGTTTGCGGGTGATTGCGGGCCTGTTTTGGCAGCGCCAAGCGCATAATATCGAACAGAATTACATCATCGACGATATTGCGGACTCGATCACCGTCACCGGGACCGATAGCAATATCTGGCTCACCAAGCAGCAGCGTATCGACCGCGACCAAGCGGCGTTCGGTGAAGTGGCTTTTGATGTGACCGATAAGCTGACCGTGACGGGCGGCATCCGCGCCTATCATTATAAAAACTCGCTGCAGGGCTTTTTCGGCTATTCGGCGGGCTATTCGAGCCGGACGGGCGAGGCCGCGTGCCTCAACACCGATGGCACCACGCGCCGCGCCAATCCGGGCGGCACGCCCTTGCCCATTTTGGTGCCGGGCAGCCCCTGCACCAATGTGGATAAGACGACGTCAGATACGGACTTCATCCATAAGCTCAACGCGACGTACAAGATCAACGACGACGCGCTTGTCTATGCAACATGGTCGCGTGGTTTCCGTCCAGGTGGCGTCAACCGTCGCGGGACCTTGCCGCCTTATCTCTCTGACCAGATCGACAATTATGAACTGGGCTGGAAAACAAGCTTTGGTCGCCTGCGCTTCAACGGTGCAGTCTACCAGCTTGATTGGAACGACATTCAGCTGTCCTTCCTTGGCGCCAACGGTCTGACGGAAGTTCGCAACGCCGGTATCGCCCGGATCCGCGGGATCGAAACGGATGTTAGCTACCGTATGGGCGGGTTCTCGTTGACTGCGGGCATCAGCTATAACGATGCCGAAATCCGTCGTGATTTCTGTAAGATTGCGAACGCGACCTTCAACTGCGCGCTGCCCAGCGCCACCGGCACGGCAAATGAACTCCTTGCGCCATCAGGCTCGCGCCTGCCGGTCACCCCGAAGATCAAGGGCAATGCCGTCGCGCGCTATGAATTCCCGGTCAATGACTGGACGGCGCACGTCCAAGTGGCGGGCAACCACACCGGCGGTCGGCGGAGCGATCTGCGCACCGTTGAAAGCGGCATCAAGGGCGCGCTGAAATCCTACACGACGCTCGATTTCAGCGTCGGGATGAAGAACGACCTTTGGACAGCAGATCTGTTCGCGACGAACCTGTTCAATTCGGGCGGGATCATCAACACTGGCGTGCAGTGCCTTGAATCGGTCTGCGGCGACGTTGATGGCGTCACGGCATCGGGCGGCGTCTTCTACGACACGGTCATCCGGCCGCGCGTGGTGGGCGTGAAGCTCGCGCGCAAATTCTAATCAAACGTCCATTCCCCTCTTGCTTGCGGGAGGGGGTTTTTCCGGGCAGGGTAGGCGTTGATGGCGTCTGACCTGCCCGTTTCTTTTTCGGCTGCGGCCGATCCCGACGCCGGGGCTCCGCGCAAGCTGGGCGTGTGGATGTCCATCGCGCTGGTTGCAGGCAGCATGATCGGCTCGGGCGTGTTCCTCCTCCCCGCCAGCCTTGCGCCTTTTGGTTGGAACGCCGTGGCGGGCTGGGGGGTGACGATTGCCGGGGCGCTGTGCCTGGCCCATGTTCTGGCTCGGCTGACGGCGGCGGCCGATGGCCCGATGGGCCCGGCTGAATTGGTGGAACGCAGCTTTGGCCCGGTGGCGGGCTTTCTGATTGGGTTCAGCTTTTGGGTTTCGGTTTGGGCAGCCACGGCGACCATCGCAATTGGTGCCGTTTCTTACGCGGCGAGCTTTCTTCCGATCCTGGGCGTGCATCCCGCGCTTGCGGCGACCGGCGTGATCTGGGCGGTGACCTTGGTCAATCTTGTTGGCACGCGGACGGCGGGTGGCTTTCAGCTGGTGACGACTATTCTGAAACTTGTGCCGCTGATCGTGGTCGCCGCCTTGATTTTTTTAGTCGTCGGGCGGCAGGGCGCAGCGGTGATGACGCCTTATCCGGAAGCAGGTCTTTCTTTGCCACTGGTCAATCAGGCGGCGGCCATCACCCTTTGGGCAATGGTTGGCTTTGAGGCGGCGTGCGCGGCCTCGGGGCGGATTGCTGATCCGGCACGCAATGTCCCGCGCGCGACCTTTTTCGGCGCCTTGTTGAGCGGGGTCTTCTACCTGATCGTCTGTTCGGGCATTGCGTTGATGCTCCCCGCTGACAAGGTGGCCGCGTCCAATGCTCCTTTTGAGCTATTTGTCGCGACCTTCTGGTCGCCCGGCCCTGCCGCTTTTGTCGCTTTGTTCGCCGCGATCAGCGCGGTCGGCGCGGTCAATGGCTGGGTGCTGGTGCAAGGTGAAGTCCCCTATGAGATGGCCCAGCGTCGCCTGATGCCGCGTTGGTTCGGGAAGACCGCCGCCAATGCGGTGCCCGTGCGCGCCGTACTTGTCGCGAGTGTGCTGGCAACACTCCTTGTGATGACCAATTCTAGCCGGTCGATGGCGGGGCTTTTCACGTTCATGGCGCTGCTCACCACCTCGGTCACCCTCTGGCTCTATCTGGCGTGCGCGCTTGTCGCGCTGAAGCGGCGGATCGCCGTTCCTTTTGCTGGGGTTGGGCTGCTCTTTGGGCTCTGGTCGCTTTGGGGGGCGGGGCTCACGGTCAGCTTTTACGCCTTTTTGCTGATGATTGCGGGCCTGCCGCTCTACTGGTGGGCGCAAAGGGAAGGGCGGCGCGACCTCCCTTAATGAAAATCCCGTGATTTGGGGATGGTGCGTACATCGCGCGGGTGGCTCATCCGCGGATAATAAGGATGGGCAAAGGCATCGCCGCGGCCCGGTGGGGTCTTGAGGAGGTGCGCGTCTGACAGACGCAGGATCTCCGCATTGCGTTCGATGATGCGGTGCGCCATCAGATGGACAATCCCTTCCGGGCTGCGCTGCACCTCGCCCCGCACTTCCATCAATCGCGCGGCCATCACGGCGCGGCGCTGCGCCTCGAAGCTGCGCGCCCAGAGGATGATGTTCGCCACGCCCGTTTCATCTTCCAGCGTGATGAACACCGCATTGCCCTTGCCGGGCCGCTGACGAACGAGCACCAGCCCTGCTACCGCCACGCGCGCGCCTGCCTTGGCCCGGTGTAGCTCCATCGCAGACAGGATTTTCTCTGCCCGGAATACAGGGCGGAGCAGCGCCATCGGATGCTCCTTCAGCGAGAGGCGGAGCGTCTGATAATCTGCGACCACCTGCTCCCCCAATGCCATATCGGGGAGGGCCATGTCCGGTTCTTCCCCCAATTCCCGCGCGCGGGCCGCGGCAAACAGGGGAAGCTCATCGGCAGGCATTCGCTGGGCTTCCCATAAGGCCGCACGCCGGTCGAGCTGGAGCGAGTGGACGGCGTCGGCTTCGGTCAGCAGGCGCAGCGCGCGGGGCGGCAGGTGCGCTGTCCGGGCGAGTTGCTCCAGACTGTCATAGGGGCGATGAGCTATAATCGCTTCTGCCCAATCCTCGCGGAAGCCGCTGATCTGCCGAAAGCCAAGCCGTAGCCGGGTCTGGCCATCCGACCCCAAGATCGCCTGATTGTCCCAGGTGCTGGCATTCACCTCCACCGGGTCCACCGGCACGCCATGTTCGCGTGCGTCGCGCACAATCTGGGCGGGGGCGTAAAAACCCATGGGCTGAGAATTGAGGAGGGCTGCGGCAAAGGCCGCGGGTTCGTGATGCTTGATCCAGGCCGACACCCAGACCAGCCGGGCAAAGGCAATCGCATGGCTTTCGGGAAATCCGTAAGCGCCAAAGCCCTCAATCTGGCGAAAACAGCGCTCGGCAAAGTCCTGCTGATAGCCGCGGGCGACCATGCCGGTGATGAGCTTGTCGCGAAAGGCGTTGATCGTGCCGAGGTTGCGAAAGGTTGCCATCGCCCGGCGCAGCTGGTTCGCTTCGCCGGGGGTAAAGTCTGCCGCGACAATGGCGAGCTTCATCGCCTGTTCCTGAAACAGCGGCACACCCAACGTCTTGCCCAGCACATCGCGCAGTTCATGGCGGTCATGCGGTGCGGCGGGGGAAGGAAAGGACACGACCTCGCGACCTTGCCGTCGGCGCAAATAGGGGTGGACCATATCGCCCTGAATGGGCCCAGGCCGGACGATCGCAACTTGAATGGCAAGGTCATAAAAATGGCGCGGCTTCATCCGCGGCAGCATGTTCATCTGCGCCCGGCTCTCGACCTGGAATACGCCGATGCTGTCGCCCGCGCACAGCATATCGAACACGCCCGGATCGTCATCGGGGAAGGTAGAGAGGGATAAAGGCGGATGCTCTTCCCCGCGCGCGCGGCGCAGATCGTCGATCATCGTAAAAGCCTTGCGGATGCAGGTCAGCATGCCAAGCGCGAGGATATCGACCTTCATCAAACCCAAGGCGTCGATATCATCCTTGTCCCATTCGATGAAGGTGCGGCCGTCCATCGCGGCGTGGAGGATCGGTACGGTTTCATCCAGCCAGTCTTCGGTCAGCACAAAGCCCCCGACATGCTGCGACAAATGCCGGGGGAAGCGCAGGATCTGCTGCACAAAATGGTTGAGCCGCGCGATCTCGGGCGCGTGCGGGTCAAACCCGCTTTCGGCAAAGCGGCTTTCCTCCATCTTTGACGCATGGCTGCCCCAGACGGTGGCGGAGAGGCGCTGCGTCACATCCTCGGTCAGCCCCAAAGCCTTGCCGACCTCGCGCACCGCGCTGCGCGGGCGATAATGGATGACCGTTGCAACGATGCCCGCGCGGTGCCGGCCATAACGGGCGTAAATATACTGCATCACCTCTTCGCGGCGTTCATGTTCAAAATCGACATCGATATCGGGCGGCTCGCGGCGCTCCTCTGACATGAAGCGCGAAAACAGGAGCTTGTGCCGCGCGGGATCAACCGCGGTGATCCCCAATACGAAACAAATGGCCGAATTGGCCGCAGAGCCGCGCCCTTGGCACAAAATGCCCTGGCTCTGTGCAAATTGGACAATATCGTGCACGGTCAGAAAATAGGCTGCGTAATTGAGCCGCCCGACAATCATCAGCTCCTCATCCAGCAGCTTTTGCATTTCGGGCGGCACCCCTTCCGGCCAGCGGGCGCGCGCCTGGTCCGCCACCAGCGCCTCCAGCCAGCCTTGAGGCGTATAGCCCGGAGGCACCGGCTCGTGCGGATAGTCATAGGCCAATTGGGCAAGGTCAAATTGGACGATGTCCAGCAGGCGCAATGTCTCTGCCAGCGCCTCGGGGGCTTCGGCAAAGAGGCGGGCCATTTCCGCCGGAGTCTTTAAATGCCGCTCCGCATTGGGGGCGAGTTGGCGGCCTGCCTTGTCGATGCTGGTGCCGAGCCGAATACAGGTCAGGATATCCTGAAGCGGCCGATCCTCCGGCCGCGCGTAGAGCGCATCATTGACGGCGATCAGCGGGACGCCTGTTTCGGCCGCGCGTGCTTTCAGCCCCGCCAAGAGCCGTCGATCCCGCCCGGTGCGGTGGAGGCTGGCGCCGATCCAGAGATGCGGGGTCAGTTCGGCAAGGCGGCGCGCAAGGGTGACAAAGCCAGCATCCGCGGTGGCAAGTGCTGTCTCAGGCGTGGGCAGCAGGATCAGCGCCATATCCTCAAGCGCTTCCGCCAGATCGCCAAAGAACAGGCGGCAGTCGCCCTTTTGGGCGCGTAAATTGCCCGTGGTCAGCAGCCGGGTCAGCCGCCCCCAGCCGCGCCGGGTGATCGGATAGGCAATGATATCGGGCGTGCCATCGACAAAGACGAGCCGAGCGCCGCTGATCAGGCGGAACGGGCGTGCTTCCCCGCGCTCGCGCAGATCGTTGAGCGCGCGCCACGCCCGCACCACACCCGCCACGCTATTCCGGTCCGCAACGCCCAGCCCCGCCTGCCCCAGCGCCATCGCCTCTGCCACCATATCTGCTGGGTGAGAGGCGCCTCGTAAAAAGGAAAAGTTGGTGGCGGCGACCAGTTCGGCATAACGGGCGCCAGTCTCACCCGAATAGGCCATGGACATACCAGTCCGGATTGACCTTTTCCGTTCCGTACAGCCCGTGGCGGAAGAGCCAGAAGCGGCGTCCCTGACTGTCTTCGACGCGGTAATAATCCCGTGTCAGCCCCGCGCCATCACGGCGCTTCCACCATTCGGCGGAAAGACGTTCGGGGCCTTCAAAGGCAGTGATGTCATGGGTCTGCTTGCGCCAGCGGAAACGCCGCGGCGGGCCATCCGGCACTTCAGCAATCACGTCCACAATCTGCGGTGGATCGAGCAATTGGAGCGGGCGGCGCGGAGGCTCCCCCGTTTCGGCCTTGGGGTGGGATGCCAAGGGCGAGACCGGGTGCTGAGCAGGGGCCGTAAAGCCCGCGCATTCCGGGATATGGCTATCACCCGCTGCAAAACGCCGCACCCGCGCTGCGCCCAGCCGCACGCTCAGCCGGTCCGTCAGCAGGGCCAGCGCATCGGCAGGCGTGCTATCCTCCTCAAAGCCGCATTGGGCCGGGGCAAGCGGCTCTGTCTGGAAAATGTCGAGCCGCATCATGTCATAGCCAAAGCCGGGGTCGAGGGGGTCAGCCAGCGTCTCGATCCGCTCCGCAAACAGGCGGCAGATCAGGTCCGGATCGCGGCTTGCCTGCCCGGTTTCGATGCGGAGGCGGTGGACAGCGCCGTCGCTTCGGTAGAGTGAAAAGCCAAAATCGCGGCCGCCCTCCTGCCGTTCGGCGAGGGTGGCCACGGCTTCAGTGGCTAAGCGGCGCAGGGTCTCTTCGATAAAGGCGGTCCGCGCCACCGGCTCGGCAAAGCGATGGCTCACCGCCAGCGCGGGAGGCAGCCGTCGGGGCGTGATCCGGGCATCGTCTTCCCCTAAAATCCGGGTCAACCGGGTGACAGCATCTTGCCCGAAGCGCGCGGCGAGTGGCGCGCGTGGGCGGGTGGCGAGATCCCCCAGCGTGACCAGCCCGGCGCGGCGCAGCGCGGTTGTTTGCGTGACGCCCAGTTCCAGCGCGCGCAGGGGGAGATCGGCCACAGCCAGCATGGGGGCGGGCTCTGCCACAGGGGCAAGGGCGGGCGGCTGATAGCCGGGGCGGGCATCATGGATATTCTGCGGCGGAATCTTGCGGCCCGCACGCAGCAAATCCCCGCCATAGCGCGCGAGCGCGCGGGCCTGATCCGGCGTATCGCCTAAGGCCAGCCTCAGGGTCAGCCCGGCTTTCACAAGATAGGCGGCGAGTGCGCTGACAAGCCCCGCTTCCCCCTCCCAGAGATGGGTGCAGCCAGTGATGTCGAGTACAAGGCCATCGGGCGGGTCGAGCGCGACCGAGGGGGTGAAGCGATCGCACCCTTCGGCAATCTCATCGAGCAAGCGGGCATCGGCGGCGGGGTCGTGCGCCACGCTCTCCACCTCGGGCACGCGCGCGCGCGCATCCGCCAGTGTCATGCCCGGTGTTAGGCCCAGCATGTCGGCTACCTCGTCCACCGCAACGACGCGCATCGCGGCTTTCGTACGGGCCACAAAAACGCGGGGGCCGGGCTTGCCGGGGTGATCACGCAGCCAATTGTCGGCGCTCAATAGGGGTAGAAAGACGGCGCAATAGCGCCGGTTCACGGAAGACTCTGTCATCATGATTCCACTCCACCAAGATGTTGAACGGGGGCACCCCGCCACGGTGCCGAAGCAGCGAGAGCGCCAGACAGGTCTGTCCCGGCGCATGGCCGGGCAGCGGCACAGAAGGGGCAGACGCAACCTGCCAGCGCGACGCCGCTGCGCTGGCGATCATGCTGCTGCCGGTGCGGAGCACAAAGGCGGTGACGCCCGATTGCGCGCTCGCCAAGGCAAGGCGGCGGCTGGCGGTGAGATCGAGCCGCTTGGCGTCGCCCATATCGATGAGCGCGGCGGCTAACCCTGCACAAGCGAGTGCGTCACCTGCCGCTTTCAGGGCCGCGCGCTCATCCGCCACATGCACAAGCATCACCTGCTCGGGCCGAAGGCCCAGCGCCGCCACGCCCGGGCCATAAGGAACACCTTCGCGCTGCACCCGCGTATCGCGTGTTATCCAGAGGAGGGGTTTTTCCCCTTCGGCTGCGCGCGCGGCCATCATCAGCGCAAAGGCGCTGGCGCTTGCGATATCGGCCCCGCTTTCTGGCACTATTTCATGCACCGCGCCGCGCGCCAGCCCGCCTTCCAGCCGGGTATCGAGCGCGGCGATTCCAAAACACACGCGGCCGGCCGTACCTGCCCCGGCCGGCGCAGCCAGGGCGGCGATCCGGCGTTTAAGCCGGGGAAGCGAGAGATGCGACTCAATCATGTTCACCATTTGTTCTATAATCTCCGGAATTAAATTCCTGTCAAGGCTTCCCCTCGCACAAGCCGCGCTGGTAAAGACGCCAAAGGTTTTGAGGGGGCAATATGCGCAAGGTCAGAAAAGCGGTTTTTCCGGTTGCCGGTTTGGGTACGCGGTTTCTCCCTGCGACCAAGGCGATGCCCAAGGAAATGCTTCCCATCGTGGATCGCCCCTTGATCCAATATGCCGTTGATGAAGCGCGCGAGGCGGGCATCGAACAGATGATCTTCGTCACCGGCCGCGGTAAAAGCGCGATTGAAGACCATTTCGACATTGCCTTCGAACTCGAACGCACGATGAGCGATCGCGGCAAGGACCTTTCCGTTCTGGAACCGACTCGGCTTGGCCCGGGCAATTGCGCGTATGTGCGCCAGCAAGAGCCGCTGGGCCTTGGCCACGCCATCTGGTGCGCGCGCGATATCATCGGGGATGAGCCGTTCGCCATCTTCCTGCCCGATGAATTCATGGTTGGCTCCCCCGGGTGTATGAAGCAGATGGTGGATGCGTATGAAAAAGTAGGCGGCAACCTCATCTCGGTCCTCGAAGTGCCGCACGACAAGGTGTCGAGCTATGGGGTGATCGCGCCCGGCGCGGTTGAGGGTAACATTACCGAGGTGAAGGGGTTGGTCGAAAAGCCAAAGGCGCAAGACGCGCCATCGAACCTTATCATCTCTGGCCGCTACATTCTTCAACCCGATGTGATGCGCGTTCTCGAGGCCCAGGAAAAGGGCGCAGGCGGCGAAATCCAGCTGACCGATGCGATGGCGCAGATGATCGGCAAGCAGCCCTTCCACGCCGTCACCTTTGAGGGCGAGCGCTATGATTGTGGCGATAAGGCAGGCTTTATCACCGCCAATATCGCTCTCGCGCTTGCACGGCCCGATATTGGCCCTGCGGTGCGGGACTGGTTGAAAACTCTCAATCTTGCCTAAGCTCGGCTGAGGCCGTCTCCCAAAAGAAAAAGGCCGACCCGAAGGCCGGCCTTTTCCTGTTTCGTGAACCCACGCCGAAGATTATTCGGCGTCGTCCGCCACCGCGTCGGTCGCAGCTTCGGCCGGAGCCTCTTCTGCAATCGTGCCGGGTTCGGCATTGGGATCGAATTCTTCGGTAAAGCCGGCGACGTCCTTTTCGAACATCTGGGCGAGGATATCGACGCCCTGGCTTTGAAGATCAGCTTCTTCCGGTGAGCGGGCGACATTGACCTTGACGGTCACGGCCACTTCCGGGTGCAGCGAAACCTTGACGTCATAAACGCCAATGGCCTTGATCGGCTTGTCCAGCACGACCTGCTGCTTGGTGACTTTCTTGCCATCGGCAACCAGCGCGTCGACAATGTCGCGCACCGCGACCGAGCCGTAAAGCTGGCCGGTGTTCGATGCCTGACGGATCAACGTCACTGACGCGCCGTCAATGCCCTTGGCCGCCGTTTCGGCGTCCGCGCGCTTGGCGTCGTTATCAGCGACAATCTTCGCCTTATTGGCTTCAAACAGCTTGCGGTTGGCTTCATTGGCGCGGAGCGCCTTGTTGCGCGGCAAGAGATAATTGCGCGCAAAGCCGTTCTTCACGGTGACAACGTCGCCGATCTGACCAAGCTTTTCGACGCGTTCAAGAAGGATAACGTCCATCGGTTGTGCTCCTTACTTCACGATGAAGGGCAGAAGCCCGATGTGGCGGGCGCGCTTGATGGCCTGAGCCAGTTCACGCTGCTTCTTGGCAGAAACGGCGGTGATGCGCGACGGAACGATCTTGCCGCGTTCAGAGACAAAGCCCTGAAGCAGACGGACGTCCTTATAATCGATCTTAGGCGCGTTCTTGCCAGCAAAGGGGCAGCTCTTGCGCCGACGGAAAAATGGGCGTGCCATGTTCTATCGCCTTCCTTAGAATTCTTGTTCGTCGTCGCGGCGCGGCTTGCGGTCGCGCTCACCCTTGCGCATCATCACCGACGGACCGGCTTCCTGCGCATCGACCTTGATGGTCATGTAGCGAAGAACGTCTTCGTTGATCTGCGTCTGACGCTCCAGCTCGGCAACGACAGTGCCGGGGGCTTCAAAGGCAAGCATCACATAATGCGCCTTGCGGTTCTTGGCGATCTTATAGGCGAGGGTGCGCAGACCCCAGGTTTCGGTCTTGGAAACCTTGCCACCGTTCGATTCGATGATGTTGGTGGCGGTCGCCGCCAGCGCGTCTACCTGGGCCTGAGCCAAGTCCTGACGCGCAAGAAATACGTGCTCGTAAAGAGCCATAAAGCTTGCCTTTCCCTGCCGATCGCTGACGCCGCCCCATGCGGACGCCCCTCCGGCTTTCTTCAATTCCCTGCAAAGGGAACGGGGGCTTTGGCGGAAAGCGCCGGGAAAAGCAAGGGTCGCGGCTCAATCATAATGAAAGCGGCACTGGGCGATTTCGATCCGTTGCTCTGCCCCGCTGCCTTCAATGCGGTAAACTAGTCGATCAGACGCCGTGACCCGGCGTGACCACCAGCCGTGCAAACTCCCTTTCAACGGTTCAGGCTTGCCGGTTCCCTTGAAGGGGGTGCGCCGACATTGTTCGATCAGATCGTTTACGCGGCGCAACGTGGTCGGATCGTTGATGACCCAATATTGGTAATCTTCCCAACCATGGCTGGAAAAAACGACCTTCACGCCTCGTGCAAATCCCGGTCGATTCCTTGACCTGCGTCCAGCTGGGTAATCGCCTCCTGCAGTCGCGCGGCGTTGGTGGGAGTGGACAGCAGATGCAATGTTTCAGAAACGGCGTTCCAGTCAGATAGCGATACCATAACAACGGCCTCGGCTTTCTGGCGGGTCACAACCACCTGCGCGCGATCTTCGACGACGTGATCCATCACGGCTTTCAAATTCGCCCGTGCATCCGAATAGGTCAGCACTTCCATGTGATATTCCCTTCGGTGCCTATATGTACAATAACTCGTACAACATCAACCCGCCTCACCCTGGTATTTCAGCTCCAGAAAGCGGCCTTGGGTGGCCAGCTTGTGCAGGTCGCCGCTTGCCAATTGTTCGCTCATGCGCTGGAGCTCACTTTCCACGACGCCCAACCCTTCGATCAGTTGCCGATCCGGACTCATGCCGTTCAGCCCCTCGCGGCGGAGATGGGCGGGGACGCGGAGATAGCCGGTAACGAGTTCGGGGAGTTCATCTGCGATCAGGCGACGGACTTCGAGTGCCGCAGGTTCTTTTTCAGCAAGCGTTTCGAGTTGCGGCGCGATCTGTTCGAGCTTGAGGCCAATCTGGTCGGCGAGACGTTGAGCCGGCGGCGGCAGCGCGCGGCGTTGACTCGATAGCCATGCTTCGGTGGAAAGGGGCAGCGATGCCAACGGCGCGCTCGGCAGGTCTGATGCCGGGACAGCGCGCGTTGCCGGGATCAGCAACGATGCCAGCGCCAGCCCAATATAGGCCATGATGGAGAGCAAAAAGCCTCCAATGCCAATAGGGGTGATGAGCGTTGCAAAAAGCGGCACGCCGACCAGAAAGCCAATGGTCAGCCACGCCACCCGTTTGGCCTTCACACGACCGGCATGGATCATGCGCGACAGGGCGCGCTGCTGCATCCGAGATCGGCCGCCATGCCGCTGAAGCGCGGCTTCAGCACGGGCGAGCACTTCATCACTGCGCATCACCAGACGTCACTCCACTGGGGTGAAGGGGTTGGGGCTATTCGCCTCAATGGCAGCCTGCGCTTGGCCTTCCGCGCGGGCGATATAGCCCTTGGACTTTTCGACCTCGCTTTCCAGCGTCTCAACCGTTGTTTTCATCGAGACGAGCGCTTTGGCTTTGAATGTGTCGATCTGGTCCATCGTCAGATAGATATTCTGGAAGGCGCGCTGCAGCGTTTCCACGGGGATGGTCGCACTCGCGGCCTGTTCGTGGATCAGGCCCGTCTGGTTCTTCAGCATCTCGCCCGTCGAATCGATGATATTGGCGGTTGTGGTATTGAGCGCGGTAATCTGATCGAGCACGAGTTTCTGGCCGACCAGCGCTTGCGCCACGGTCACTGCCGTGCGCAGCGCGGCGACGGTCGTGGTCGAGGCGCGATCCACGCCCTTGATGAGTTCCACATTATTCTTTTTGACAAGATCAAGGGCGAGATAACCCTGCACCGTCACCGCCATCTGGGTCAGCAGGTCCTGCGTGCGCTGGCGGGTGTAGAAGAGCGCCGTTTCGCGGATCGCCTTGGCCTTGGCCGGATCAGTAAGTTCAATATCGGCGGCCTTTGCCTCCAGCTTTTCGTCCAATGCTTTCGAGACATGGATCATCTGTTCCAGCCGGCCCATGGCGGCCCAGAGGTTCTGGCGCTCCACATCAATCGCGGCATTATCCTTCAGCAGCTCATCCTTACCGGACGCAAGGTGCGAGAGGATCGACGCGATATGGCCCTGGCTCGACTTATAGCTGTCGAAATAGTCGCGCATCTTGCTGCCCCAGGGGATGATCCCGAAAAGCTTTTTACGGGTGAAGAGATCGTCCTTTTTCCCCGGATCAAGGTCTTCGATGGTGCGGCGCAGTTCGGCAAGATTCGCCCCGACGCCCGCTTCCCGGTCCATCGCGCGGACGGGCCGGTCGAGAAAACGGTTGGATTGGCCGGCTGCTTCCGCAATTTCGCGGCGGCCCATGTTCACGAGCTGATCAACCTTCTTGCCGAATTCGGGCGAACTGGCGTCTAGGCTCGCCAGCTCCTCCACAAAACGATCTGCTTTCTCCTCAAGTGCGGAGCGCTTAGCATCTTCAATTGGGACAAGTCCTGCTGCCTTGTGCGGGGGCACAGCGGCCACCGGGTCCGGTGCGGTCAGCGTGATTTCGGGGTCCTGAACAGGTGTCGCCACGGGCATCTCCTTGCTGTTGATCCTAGATGGGTCAAACAACTGTATTATTCAAGTATAACACCAGAGATTTTAAGACGAAAGAGGGTTTAAAAAACTCGACCTCTTCAGGATTTTGCGCCGCGGGCGGCAATCATTTCCTCAATTGCAACGAACTTCTCGCGCGGCGCCCCGTCGCGGGCGCGGGCGATTTCAGCAGCGTCGATCTTTTGCCAGTCGCGGAAGGTGACGATATCGACCCCCCGGCCTTCCAAAAGCGCATCAAGCGCGGGCCGGCCCGGCTTGCCCTGCGCGTGCGCCATGTCCTCGGCGATCTGGTCGATAATCGCAAAGCCGTCTGGCCGGTTGGTCCCAATCGTGCCGGAAGGCCCACGCCGCGCCCAGCCCACGCAGTAGAGGCCCGGCAGAATGCGGCCGTCCACATTGGCAAAACGACCCCTGCCATGTTCATAGGGCACCCCTTCAATCGGCGGCGTCTGATAGCCGATACAGGCCACAACCAAATGGCAGGGCAAGATGTATCGCTCCCCCGTGCCGACCGCCCGCAAATCGGCATCCAGCCGGGTCTTTTCAAGGATAATCCGTTCGGCGCGGCCATCCCCCTCAATCGCAACGGGCATGACGAAAAAGTCAAAGTCAATAGCGATATCCCGCGCGGGGCCAGCGGCAGCGGCAAAGTCGCGCAAATGGGTAACGGACTTGCGCATCCCCGGTTCCAGCAGCGCGTCGTCTGCAATTGGGGGCAAGTCTGTGGCGTCTACCACCGGGGTGGCGCGGGCAAGATGGCCCAGCTCGCCCAGTTCCTTAGGTGTCATCGCAATCTGGTGCGGTCCGCGACGACCGAGCAGCGTGATGCGCTTAATGCCCGATGTTTCCAGCCGGTCGAGTGCATGGGCGACAATGTCTGCGCCCTCAAATTCGGCCCGCGTTTTTGCCAAAATGCGGGCAACATCCAGCGCGACATTGCCATTGCCGACAATCACCGCGCCCGGGCCGGACAAATCCGGGTCCAGCCCCGCAAAATCAGGGTGACCATTATACCAGCCAACAAAAGCGGCCGAGCCGATCACGCCGGGGAGATCATCCCCCGGGATGCCAAGCGCCCGATCTGCCGGGGCCCCCGTCGCGAGAACAACGGCGTCATAAAACTGGCCAAGCTCTGCGATGCTGACATCCCGGCCGACAGAAACATTGCCGACAAAGCGGACATTGTCGCTGAGGTTGACGGCTTCATAGCGTTTATGGACGCCCTTGATCGACTGATGATCGGGGGCGACGCCAAAGCGGATCAGCCCATAGGGCACAGGCAGTCGGTCGATAATGTCCACCCGAACGGTATCGCCAAACTTCTTCTGGGCCGCCTCTGCCGTATAATAGCCGGCAGGGCCGGACCCAACCACCGCGATATGCCGCATGCCTGTCTCCTGCGGGTCTGCCTCGTCTTATTCGGCGGCCAGCGCCATGGGTTCGCCTTGCGGGCCGCGCAGCACTATGCCGGGGGTCGGCCCCTGCATCACGCCATCGCGGAAGGTGATCTGGCCCGACTTGATCGTGGCGACATAGCCGTCGGCCTTTTGCAGCAGACGCTTGCCACCCGCGGGCAGATCAAAGGCCATCCAAGGCTTGCCGAGCTTCAGCTTGTCCATGTCGATCACGTTTAGGTCAGCGAGCATCCCCGGCTTCAGCAGCCCGCGGTCGTGCAGGCCATAGAGTAAGGCCGTATCCCGGCACTGGCGCTTGATCGCGTGTTCCAGCGCAATGCGCTTGCCGTTTCTGTCGCGTACCCAATGCTGAAGCATGAAAGTGGGCGAGGCGGCATCGCAGATCGTCCCGCAATGCGCGCCGCCATCCGACAGCGAATTGACCGTATCGTCCGACAATTGCAGCTCTTCGAGGAAGTTCAGATTGCCGTCGCGATAATTGAGCACGGGGAAGTAGATAAAGCCCTTGCCCTCGTCCTTCATCAGCAGGTCATAGGCATAGGCTTCGCCCGAGACGCCTGCCGCGGCCGCGCGCGCGGCGATGCTTTCATGCATGCCCGGCTCATAGTTGAAATCCGGGTCCATCTCGAACTGGACCGGCCAGCCGCCCGCGATCACGCGATAAAGATCGGCAATGTCGATATCGGGGATGTCGCTTGGCTCGGTGATCATCCGTTCGCGGAAGGCCGGGTCCTTCAGTTTGGCAAGTTTTTGCTCCCAAGGCAGCTCGGCAATCTCGGCCCAAGCCGGGCGGAAGAGGAAGGGGTGAACGGTGCCCTGCCATGCCATGATGATGCCGTTGCCGCGCAGTGCGATCTGGGCGACGATGTTCGCGCCATTATCATTTTGCGCGCGCATCTCGGCGATCTGTTCTTCCAGTGGCAATTCCTTGGCGATGCTCTGAAGCGCGGCGAAGGTCACGGGCAGGCCGGTTTCGCGCGACAGCTGGCCCATCCATTCGAACTCATTCCATTCGCGCTTCAGGTCGCTCGCCATTTCAAATACGCCATGGCCCACCTTGCCCATCGCGCGGCCAATCGCGATCAGCTCTTCAGCGGTTGCCGTCGTGCCGGGGACAAGTTCGCCATCGATCGATTTGTGGAGCACGGTGCGTGAGGTAGAAAAGCCGAGCGCCCCGGCGCGGATGCCATCTTCTACGATCCGTGCCATTTCTGCGATATCGGCGTCGGTCGGGATCGCGCCCGGACGCTCCCGATCGCCCAGCACATAAGCGCGCACGGCGCCATGCGGGACATGGGTTCCCACATCCACGGTGCGCGGCAGTTCTTCCAGCGCGTCAAGATATTCGGGGAAGGTTTCCCAATTCCACTTCATCCCCTCCGCCAGCGCGGTGCCGGGAATGTCTTCCACGCCTTCCATCAGGCTGATCAGCCATTCATGCCGATCGGGACGGGCAGGGGCAAAGCCCACGCCGCAATTGCCCATGATCACGGTCGTCACGCCATGCCAGCTCGACGGCGCCATTTCCGCATCCCAGGTTGCCTGCCCATCATAATGGGTATGCACATCGACAAAGCCCGGTGTGACGATCTTGCCCGTCGCGTCAACTTCTTCGCGGCCTTTAGCCTCGATGGTGCCGATCGCCGTGATCACTCCCCCATCAATTGCCACATCCCCTTGGAAAGGCTTGCTTCCCGAGCCGTCCACAATAGTGCCGCCGCGGATGACCAGATCGTGCATCGCTCGATTCTCCTACATCGTCATTATTTTGAAACAGCCTATCAGGAATATCCGGGAGGGAAAGTGCCTTACGTAGCGAAGGTGCTGGGCGCCAAGTGCCTGTGGATAAGTCTTGACTCATTCCATCGCCTTGCTCAGTTTTCCGTGAGGGTATCCGAGTCGCTTAAGTCGACTGGATAGGGAGAATTCGGCCTTGGCCGAACGTTGGGGACGCGAAGATGCATATTGCTGGTCGGCTTGCCTTGCAGTCGCCGTCAACGGTGACACTGCCCACAACGGGGGAAGGGATCGCCCCGAACCCCGATATTTTGAGCTTCCACGGCTGTGATGTCGTCGTGCGACATATCTCTGAATATGGCTTTGAGGCGGAACTGATGACACCGATCATGGCCGGTGCGCTGGTGCGGCTCCGCCTTCCCGGTGCCGGGGCGATGATCGCGCGCGTCAAGGAATCGCAATGTGGCCGGCTGGTGGCGGATTTCGTCAATCCCGTCAGCCCGCACCGGCTCGGCAAGACGCTTGGCATGTCTTCCCATATCCGGCAGGTCGCCTGACGCCGTTGTCTGGTGCCCCTATTTAGCGGCGGGGCATGTCTCCCCAGCGGCGGGCCGCGGTCAGTCCCGCTATTGCAAAGCCAAGGCCTAAGGCAAACCCAGCCACCACGTCGCTTGGCCAGTGAACGCCAAGCATCACGCGCGATGAGGCGACAAGCCCCGCGCCGATCACCGCCAAAGCCAGCCACGCGCTCCGGTGGCGGGCGGGGATGAGCAGGGCAGCAAGGATAAGGATCGCCGCGGCGTTCGTCGCATGGCCGCTCGGGAAAGAGAGGTTGCCGAAATGGTCGAGGTGCGGGACAATATCGGGGCGTGCGCGGGCGAATAGCTCCTTAAGCAAACTGGACGTAGCCCCAGCCATGGCCGGAAAGATCAACATGATCAGGCCCGTGCGCCAGCGCCTTTGCCAAAAGAGCATGAGTGCAAAGCCGATCAGCGCGATGGAGCGTTGCGCCGCATCGCCAGCCCAACTGACGCCCTGAAAAAAGGTGATCACCCAATCCGGGGATTGGCCTTGGCGCAAGGCAAATTCCCGCAGCACCGCTTGCTCCTGCGTTGTGCCGATGCTCCCAAATGTCACCAGCCCGCCCAAGAGGACACAAAAGATAATCAGGATCACAGCCGGAGTGAATGACGGCGCCCGCCGCCCGGCGTGCCCTTTCACGGACGACCCTTCACAATCTCGCCACCCTTGATGACGACATCCACCGTTTCAAGCGCGGTGACATTGGCCAGCGGGTCGCCCTCGACAGCGATCATATCGGCGAGCCGGCCCGGCGCGATGGCGCCCAGATCCTTATCGCGGCCCAGCGCCTGCGCGGCATTCCGGGTTGCAGCTTGGATCGCTTCCAGCGGCGTCATCCCATAGCGCACCATCACCTTGAACTGGCCGCCCACTTGCCCATGCGGCATCACGCCCGCGTCAGAAGCAAAGACCATTCGAACGCCAGCGGCATGGGCTTTTTTGAAATTATCCCGCTGGATTTGGGCGACTTCCCGATCTTTACGCAGATTATCCTCCAGCACGCCATTCTTTGCGCCTTCGGCCTGAGTGTAATCGGTGTTGAAGATATCCATCGCGAACCAGACGGGCTGCTTGCGCGCCGCGGCGAGCTTAATCCCCTCGTCATCGACAAGGCTCGCATGTTCGATTGTATCGATCCCGGCGCGAATGGCGGCCTTGATGCCCGAGGCACCATGCGCGTGCGCGGCGACTTTCAGGCCCCATTGGTGCGCCTCATCTGCGATGGCGCGCAGCTCATTTTCGGACAGCTGCTGCTGGCCCGGTTCAGTGTTGCGGGAAAAGACGCCGCCCGTTGCGCAGACCTTGATCACTTCAGATCCATATTTGCGCTGGCGGCGGACTTCGTGGCGCAAGCCCTGCTCGCCATCAGCGACCCCTTCTTGGGGAGTTTCAAGGCTTGGCGGCAAGAAGGTCGAGTCGCAATGCCCGCCGGTCGCGCCCAGCGCATAGCCTGCCGGGACGATCCGCGGGCCCACGGCATAGCCCGCGTCGATCGCCTGTTTGAGGCCGATATCGTTGCGGTTATCCGACCCGACATTGCGGACCGTCGTGAAGCCTGCGTCCAGCATGGCGCGCGCATTTTTCACCGCGACCATCGACCAGAAGCTGTCGGTATATTGAAGGCTATTATAGCCGCCGACCTCGGCCAGCGAATCAAGATGCACGTGCATGTCGATGAGGCCAGGCAGCAGGGTTTTGGCACCCAGATCCACCAGCTTGGCATCGGCGGGGAGTTTTGCCGTCCGCCGGTCTGAGACGGCAACGATCCGCCCGTCACGCACGGCGATAAGGGGCTGTTCCACTTTCTTGCCGGTCTCAACGTCGATCATCTGCGCAGCAGTGAAATAGGTGAGGGGCGCAGGAGCGTCGGCAGCTAAAACCGGCATGGCCAAAGCAAGGGCGGCGGTCGCAGAAAGCGAAGAGAGAAGCGTTTTCATGGCCTCAATTGCTGGCAGGGCGGAGGCCGCTTGGCAAGAGGGGCGGGCATTTCGGCCCGCCGCCTTGCATCAGAAATGCAGCGCCCGCCCATAGGCTGACAGCACGCTTTCGTGCATCATCTCGGACAGGGTCGGGTGCGGGAAGACGGTCTGCATAAAATCCGCCTCCACCAGTTCCGCGGTTTTGCCGATGGTGTAGCCCTGAATAAGTTCGGTCACTTCCGCGCCGACCATGTGCGCGCCCAGAAGTTCGCCGGTCTTGGCATCGAACACCGTCTTCACAAAGCCTTCCGCCTCGCCCAGCGCAATCGCCTTGCCATTGCCGATGAACGGGAATCTGCCGACCTTGACCTCATGACCCGCTTCTTTGGCCTTGGCTTCGGTGAGGCCGACCGAGGCGATCTGCGGGTGGCAATAGGTGCAGCCGGGGATGTTCTTCGCATCCATTGCGTGCGGGTGAACATCCTTATTGCCCAGCGCTTGCGCAATAGCTTCGGCCGCGATCACGCCTTCATGGCTTGCCTTGTGGGCGAGCCAGGGCGGCGCGGTGATATCGCCAATCGCCCAGAGCCCGGCAACATTGGTGCGGCACAGCTCATCCGTTTTGACATGGCCGCGTTCGGTTGCGACGCCCAACGCCTCTAGCCCCAGATTTTCGGTATTGGGCACAATGCCAATCGCAACAATGGCGTGGCTGAAAGTTGCTTTTTCAACCTTGCCATCCTTCGTCTTGATCTCGGCGGTGACGCCCTTGGCATCCGCCTTCAGGCTGTTGACGCCTGCGCCGGTCAAAATGGTCATGCCCTGTTTGACCAGTGCCTTTTCCAGAAAGTCCGATACCTCGGCATCTTCGACGGGCACGATCCGGTCCATCATTTCGACGACCGTCACGTCAGCGCCCATATCATTATAGAAGCTTGCAAACTCGATCCCGATCGCGCCCGAGCCGATGACGAGCAGCTTGGTCGGCATTTCGGCCGGAACCATCGCGTGGCGATAGGTCCAGATACGCTTGCCGTCCGCCGGGGCAAAAGGCAGGTCGCGGGCCCGCGCGCCGGTCGCCAAGATGATATGCTTGGCTGTCAGCTCCTCGGTCTTGCCGTCTTTGCTAACCGCAATCTTGTTGGCCGCGGTCAGCGTGCCGTCGCCCATATTAACGGTGATCTTGTTCTTTTTCATCAGGTGCGTGACGCCCTGATTGAGCTGCTTTGCCACCCCGCGCGAGCGCTGGACGACGGCGTTTAGATCGGCGCTGATCTTTTCGGCCGCCAAGCCATAGGCCCCGGCGTGCTGCATATAATGATAGACCTCAGCCGAGCGCAGCAGCGCCTTGGTGGGGATGCAGCCCCAGTTGAGGCAGATGCCGCCCAGATTTTCGCGCTCAACAATCGCGGTCTTAAGGCCCAGCTGCGCCGCCCGGATCGCCGCGACATAGCCGCCGGGGCCAGAACCGAGGACAATCAGATCATAGGTCTCGGCCATGTTATGCCACCAGACCCAGCGGCTTTTCGCACAGCTCGCGGAAGGCCTGCATCAGCTGGGCACCATCGGCGCCGTCAATGGCACGATGGTCAAAGCTGCCCGTGGCCGACATGACCGTCGCAATCTGGAGGGCATCGTTGATGACAAAAGGCCGCTTTTCGCCTGCGCCGATGGCCATGATCATGGCCTGAGGGGGGTTGATGACCGCGTCAAACTGCTTGATGCCGTACATGCCCATGTTGGAAAGGCTGGCGGTGCCGCCCTGATATTCATGCGGCTGGAGCTTGCCTTCCTTGGCGCGATTAGCGAGGTCGCCCATCTCGGTGGAGATGGTGCTGATCGCCTTTTCATTCGCGCCCGCGATGATTGGCGTGATCAGGCCATTGGGAACGGAAACAGCCACGCTGATATCGGCGCGCTTATATTCGATCAGCTGATCGCCTGCAAAGCTGACATTGCATTTGGGGACCTGCACCAAGGCCAAGCCCAGCGCCTTGATGAGCATATCGTTGACCGAAAGCTTGATGCCACGGGCCGACAGGCTGTCATTCAAGTCTGCTCGCAGCTTCAGCAGCGCATCCAGCCGGACATCCACCGTCAAATAGATATGCGGGATCGTCTGCTTGGCCTCGCTCAGGCGGCGCGCGATGGTTTTGCGCATGTTGGAGAGCTTGACGATCTCATGCGGGGTGTCGCCCGGCACGACAGGCGCCGCGGCTGCCAGCGATGTGCTGGGCGCCAAAGCAGGTGGAGCAGAAGGCCGTGCGCCGCCGTGCGCCGCTTCGACATCGACTTTGACGATGCGCCCATTGGGACCAGAGCCCTTAATTGTCGCGAGATCGATGCCCTTATGCTCTGCAATCCGGCGGGCAAGCGGAGACGCCGCGATCCGGTTGCCAGCGGCACGCGGTGCAGCAGGTATCGCGGTGGCCGCTGTTGCCGCTGCGGGTGCAGGAGCGGCGGCAACAGGGGCGGGCGCTTTGGGTGTGGCTGGAGCCGGCGGCGCTTTGGCGGTTGCCTTGGATGCAGGAGTGGCTGCCTCCCCATCGCCTGCGATCAGGGCGATCACGGTGCCCACCTTGACGCCATCGGTGCCGGCTGGGACCATAATCTGGCTGACCGTCCCTTCGTCTACGGCTTCGAACTCCATCGTTGCCTTGTCGGTTTCGATTTCGGCCAGGATGTCGCCGCTTTTGACAACATCGCCTTCTTTGACGAGCCATTTTGCAAGCGTGCCTTCCTCCATTGTGGGGGAAAGCGCGGGCATCTTCAGTTCGATCGACATGTGACGGTGCACCTTTTGAAACTATGGCGTCTTGAGGTGAGCGTTTCCCTAGCGTCACCAAGGCGCTTGCGCCAGTCTCTGCTTTGGCGCAACGTATCCGCATTCGTTTCCAAGGAAAGGAAGGCCAGCCCATGCGCACCTATCTGGCCGTAGTGGATGAAACTGAAGAGGCCGAAATCGCGGTGCGCTTCGCTGCGCGCCGCGCTGCCAAAACAGGCGGCGCACTGGTGATTCTGGCCGTCGTGGAGCCGCAGGATTTTGTAGCGTTCGGTTCGATACAGGCGACGATCGAAGCCGAAGCAGAAGAACGGGCGCAAGAGGTCGCAAAACGCGCGCTTGATATGCTGGGAGACGAACGGGGCGTCATTCCCCACATTGTCGTCAAGCATGGGGAGCCGATTGCGGCGGTTCAGGCCGCGCTTGCGGATAATTCGGATATTGCGGCGCTTGTTCTGGGGGCCGCGAAAAGCGGCACGCCCGGTCCCTTGGTGTCCCATTTCTCTGGGATGGGCATGGCAAGCTTGCCGTGCCCCTTGATGGTCATACCCGGCGCCCTGTCCCGAGAAGGGCTTGATCGGTTGAGCTGAGCCCTCAACGGCAAATGATTTGGCAGGTGCAGCAGATCCGGGGGGTGGGGCGGCGCACTGCGCGGCGTTTCACGGCAGGGCGGCTTTCATAAAAAGTCTCGGTTGTGGTCGTTGTGGTGACAGTCACAACGGGGCTCGCGTTGACGATGATGGTGGTTGTGGTGCCCGGAGCGGCCGTCACATGATGCTCTGCAACAGGCGGGAATGCGGGCGTGACGGGATAGACCATTGTGCCATGTGGGCCAGGCAGCGGCGGCGGGGCGGGAGGCTGTGGTAAGGGCGTTGCCGTCTCGCCGGATATCCAGCGACCCTGCCATTGGCCCTGCCACGTCACCGGTGGGGCGGATGGGGGTGCGTCCGCAGAGAAAGACGGCGCAGCGACAGCCGGGGTTGTCCCCAGCACGAGAGAAAAGAGAATAATACGCATCTCACACCTAATAGTTCAAACCTATAGCCGCGCGCCGTGAGTAGCCGCTTCTATCGTTTCGTCCCTATCACAAGGCACCGAGCGCGGCGATGCGTTGATGGCGTGGCGATCGTCCCGAAAAGGGATGAGAGTTCAGGCCAGAAGGCGCGGCGCGAGCAGGGTGGCGATGCGCTCCAGCCCGGATTGATCCTCAGTGTCGAAGCGGCCAGGCACCGGGCTGTCGAGATCGAGCACGCCGATCAGCCGGCCATCAGCAAGAAGCGGAACGACGATTTCAGACGCAGACGCCGCATCGCACGCGATATGCCCAGGAAAGGCGTGAACATCAGCCACCAGCTGGGTGGCGCGTTCTGCCGCTGCTGTGCCGCAGACGCCTTTACCCAGCGGGATTCGGATACAAGCTGCCTTGCCCTGAAACGGGCCGAGGACAAGTTCATCCCCTGCGAGGCGATAAAAGCCAGCCCAATTCAGGTCCGGCACATATTCCCAGATCAGGGCCGCGACATTAGCCATATTGGCGATGGCGTCCGGCTCGCCCGCGGTAATCGCATCGACGGCGGCGGTGAGGTCGTCATAGAGGCTCACTTTGTCACAAGCGTTGACATCAAAGCTGAACATCAGTCGATCCTTATCTTGCCGCGGCCTTTTTTCACATCGCTGCGTATGGCCTTGCCAGTCAATCGCTTTTCTTTTGCGGCCCGGCTAGGCTTGGTTTTTAACCGGCGTGCGGGGCGGATATGGGCGCGGCCGAGCATCTCCGCGAGCCGTGCGCGGGCATCCTGCCGATTGGCCTCTTGCGTGCGGAAGGCGCGGGCGGTGATGACGATCTCCCCCTCCTGCGTCCAACGGCTCCCCGCCAAGAGCTTGAGCCGGGCATAGACTTCCGGGTGGAGGCGTAGCGCAAAAACGTCGAGCCGCAGTTGCACGGCGGTTGCGACCTTGTTGACATTTTGGCCACCGGGCCCGGTTGCTGCGAGGAATTTTTCCTCGAGTGCGTCTTCCGGCACGGGCGGCCACTCAGCCATGGCGGAAACCAGCTTTTGCGAAACTTTCAGGCAGCGGTGCGTGCGCCTCTATGGGGGACTTAGCGCCCCGCGGCAGAGAGATCCGGCTCGCGTGGAGAAGCATCGGCCCTGCGCCATCGCCATAAACAGGATCGCCTGCAATAGGGAGAGATAAGCCGCTTGCGGCATGAACGCGCAACTGATGCGTGCGCCCAGTCTCGGGCCGGAACTCAATCAACGCCCGACCCTGTGCCTCAGCTAAAAGCCGCCAATGGGTGACAGCGCGCTTGCCCTTGGGGTCGACGATCATCCGCCAGCCTGATGCGGCGCTGCTGGTTTTGCCCAAAGGCAGGTCGATCGTCCCGCTTTCCTCCGTGGGGACGCCTGTAAGGACGGCCAGATAGGTTTTCTCGACCTCGCCAGCCTCAAAAGCAGCGGCATAGCGCTTATGCGCCTTGGGGTTGCGTGCAAGCAGCAGGCAACCAGAGGTGTCGCGATCCAGCCGGTGAACCGGGAGCGGCCAGCGCTGAAAGCCGAAGGTCAAGCCCGCCAGGTGATTTTCGATGCTCAGAGATCCGTCGCGCGGCGCATCCACCGGCATGCCAGCGGGCTTGTCGAGGACAAGCGCCTCGCCATCGAGGAAAAGGACACGGTCACTCATGAGCATGGCGAGCGCCTTGCCACGCTTGCTGTCCTGCGTCCACCGCCCTAGGCGATTACTTGTCCTTGTTGCGGCGGCTTGCGTAGATCAACGCACCAAGAATGGCGGCAGAGCCAATGCCAATGCCTGCAGCGGCTTTCCAGTTGATCGGCTTTTTTTCTTCTGCCGCTGCGGCTTCCGCACGGGCACGCGCACGCTTCACTTCGCGCAGGGTTTCGTTGTCTTCGGGCTTTTCGTCGGTGTCAGCCATTCGGGTCATCCGTCACAAGAACAGGTTATGTCCCATATGTGAGTCTGCCCTTGGTCAAGGTCAACGGCAAAGTGCATCTAACCCATCAGTTTTCTGAGGGTGGGCGGCAAAGAACCGTTTGCCTGCCGCCCTTTTCCCCGCACGCTACGCCTTTGGATTATACCAGATCGGCGACGTATAGGCGCGTTCTTGATCTTTAAGCTTGGCGTCCTTGGGTAGCTTCGCACCATAGCGCAATGCGTCAAAAACAGGCCAGCGCGGCGTCGGGATTTCCAGAACCCGCACATAATAAAAGGCACGCTGCTTCGGGTCGAACTCAGGATCGCTCCACACGGCGCGCAATTCGGGTGCGCCGATGCTGTTCTTGTAGCTCGCAGTTTTGAGATTAACCGTATCGCCCACCGGCGTCAGGCGCCCGTTGACAACCTTACGCTTCGCCGGATCGCTCCAGACAACCTCGAAGATCTTTTCCTGCATCTTGCCCGAGGCATCGACCCAGCCTTTGACCATCTGGACCCGGTCCAGATTGGCGCCCATTGCGTCCTTAAGCGCCAGAATGAGGAATTTCGGCGCGCCTTTGCCCGGCTTCAGGTCGCTCCCCATCGGAACGCCCCGGGTATAGCCCGCCTTGACCCAATTGCCTTTCCAATCGGCGGCCGAAAAGTCCCAGCCGCCAAAAACGCGAACCTTCATCCGCGTTCCCGTGGTGGCGTAGACTTCGCGCTTCGTCATGGCGTCGAAAATGGCCCCGCGGGTATTGCCGCGCGCCCAGACGGCGGCATAGCCACCTGTCAGATAATGCCAGCCGATCCGGCCGCCCCGCGTGCCCAGATTCTGCGCATCTGTTGCCCGATGCGCGCTCGGTTCATTGCCGCTATGCTTGCCGAAGAAATTGTCTTCCTCTGCAGTCGACAGGCCGGTGTGGCTGTCGCTCGAGCCGATCATGCCAAGCTTATAGGGGTTCACCCCCGTTCGCTGCTCGATCAAAAGCCCCCGCTTCAAAGCTTCGCGAACATAATCGCCCGCAAGCATGTCCGGGGTCTTCTTCCCTTCCATCGTCAGATTGCCGAGCTCCCATCCGGCATCGCCAAAATTGGCGAACTCGTCATTGGGCGAGAGGAAGGGATGGCTTTCGCTGTCGCCTTTGATCTGCGTGGCTTCGACAATCGGCTCCTTGGCGCTGCGGCGGCGCGCATAGGCCGCGGTCATCGGCCCGCCATTGGGGCCGGTCAGCTGGAACATCAGGCCGTTTGAAAGGTTCGAATTGTGGGGGATGGCGAGGATCTTGCCGCCCGTCTTCTTCTCATAGGCATCCATATAATCCCAGAGCTGCTCTGGCGAGGTGCCGATCAGCGAGGAGTAAGGCAGGACCTGATCCGCTTTATCCTTCCCATCGCGCATAATGACGACGCGGTGGAGGTTATCCCCCTTGCGCATCAGCGTGTATTCAAAGCCCATAAAGGCGGTGAACTTGCCGGGTTTGTTATAACGCTCAACGATCGAGGTGTGATCCAACCAGACATCGCGCGAGCGCTTTTCCATCGCCTTGGGGTCGAGCATATCGGGCGGCAAGGTCCGCTGCGAGAAGCGATCGATCAGCTCCATCGCGACTTTCTGGGATTCCTTAGGCCCTTTTTGGAGCTCATCATGCCAGCGCCGTAGGATGGGGTCTGTCAGCATGAAGCGCGGGGCATCGTGGATCTGCTTCAGTGCAGCCAAGCCGTCCGAATGGTCGGCAATCACCAAAAAGTCGAGCGGCCGCGCAAGCTTGGCCTTGATTCCGGTTGTAGAGGTGATTTCTTCGCCCTCGGCAAAACGGAGCGCCTCTTCTGGCCCAAGCCGCACGCCGAGGCCAAAGGCGTCTGACGAGTTGGCAGTGTGCAAGTGGGTGTCCCCGAAATAGACCTGCTCAGGATATTCCGTCAGCTTGATATCAGCTTCAGATTTTTTGTTGGAGACCAGATCGCTGATCTGGTTGCAGCCCACCAAAGCGAGGCCCAAGGCAACACTGCCCAGCCATTTGCGCGCTTTCATCACATCTCCCCTCTTCAACTCTGGCGGCTGTTGAAACAGTAAAGCGTGGCATTTGCAAGCGGAACAATTACTCTCTAATCCAAAGCAAATGAGCAATTTTAGCGCTGTAATATGGGACTTTGGCGGTGTCGTAACGTCATCTCCATTTGAAGCCTTTAATCGATACGAGGCGGAGCGGGGGCTGCCGCGCGACACGATCCGTCGCATTAATGCAACCAATCCCGACTCTAATGCCTGGGCCTTATTTGAACGGGCTGAAATCGACTCGGCCCGCTTTGACGCTTTGTTTGCGGAAGAGGCAGGGCAGATGGGTCATGATATCCCCGGCCGGGAGGTGCTGGCGCTTCTATCGGGTGATATCCGCCCGCGTATGGTTGCGGCGCTGGATACGATAAAAGGGGCCGGGCATTTGATCGGCTGCATCACGAACAATGTCCCCGCGGGTAAAGGGGCGGGCATGTCGACTACCGAAGAAAAGGCCCGCGATGTTCGTGCGATCATGGCCCGGTTTGACCATGTGATCGAAAGCTCCAAGGCTGGCATCCGCAAGCCTGATCCGCGCATCTACCAAATGATGTGTGCTGCGCTTGATGTTGATCCGACGCGGTGCATCTATCTGGATGACCTTGGGATCAACTGCAAACCCGCTGCCCAATTGGGGATGACCGCGATCAAAGTCGTGGGCGAAGCCCAAGCGCTGGAAGAGCTGTCGGCGTTGACGGGGTTGGCGCTCTAACATTTCGTTGCATGATCAAGAAAAAGGGCCGGGCAAATGCCCGACCCTTTGGTGCGCAGTCCGGGATCATACGCAGATACTCGCAAGAGGCTCTCGCCCGGGCCGCGCTTTAGCCTCGCCATATGAATATCAACCAAAATGGCATGAATGTCTATACCAAAGTGACGCGATTGCGCATTTTGTCCCAATGCTGGACACGGCGCCGGAAATAGGCTGAGATTCTGCTGTCATTATGGGCTAGGAGCCGTCAGGCGATGAGCAAGGGTGCCGCATTTTCCTGGGAGCCGGGGGCTGGATCTGGCATTCGCCAACGCTTTGTCCGCGCCAATGGGCTGGACTTTGAACTGGCAGAGGCGGGTGATCCGGCCTCCCGCCAGCTGGCGCTGTGCCTGCACGGCTTTCCCGAGCTCAACTATAGCTGGCGCTTTCAAATGCCGCTGCTGGCAAACCAGGGTTGGCGCGTCTGGGCGCCCAATTCACGGGGTTATGGCCAATCCTCTCGGCCAGAGACGGTGCGGGACTATGGGCTGGATCATCTGACTGCCGATGTCGGCGCGCTGATTGACGCCGCGGCTGGGGAAAGCCCGGTCGATGAGGTGATGATCTTGGCGCATGATTGGGGCGCGATCATCGCTTGGGCCTATGCGATCCTGCACGGGCAGGGGCGCTTCGCGCACCCCCTTAAAAAGCTGGTGATCATGAACGTGCCGCACCCCAAGGTGATGCAGCGCGAACTGAAGCGCTGGGCGCAGCTTCGCAAAAGCTGGTATGCTTTCTTCTTCCAGCTGCCCGGCCTGCCCGAACGTTATATGGCAGCAAACGACGCCGCGGGTATCCGCCGTGCCTTTTACGACATGGCGGTCGACAAAAGCCGGTTCGGCAAAGAGGTGTTGGATGTCTACGCCCACGCCGCGCAGCAGCCGGGCGCGATGACGGCGATGATCAACTATTATCGCGCACTGATGCGCCACCGCGATGCGCTTGATCTGGGGGATGCCAAAGTGAATGTGCCGACCTTGATGGTCTGGGGTGAAGAAGACGCGGCTTTGGGATTGGGCTGTACGGTTGGGACGGAGCAGTGGGTGCCGGGACTCGAGCTGCACCGGCTGCCGCAGGTCTCGCATTGGGTGCAGCAAGAAGCACCGGAAAAGGTGAATGCGATTTTGGCCGATTGGCTCGCGCGCGGCTGAGGGCGTAACACCCCTTTGCCCTTTGCCTTTGGCGCTGCTAGGGCCGCGGCATGTCCACGCCGCTTGACCTTATTCGCAACTTTTCGATCATTGCCCATATTGATCATGGCAAGTCTACGCTCGCAGATCGGTTGATCCAGCGCACAGGCGGCCTGTCTGAGCGCGAGATGACCGCGCAGGTGCTCGATAATATGGATATCGAGAAGGAACGCGGCATCACGATCAAGGCGCAGACCGTGCGCCTTGATTATAAGGCGCAGGACGGCAAGACCTATACGCTCAACCTGATGGACACGCCGGGCCATGTGGACTTTGCCTATGAAGTCTCGCGCAGTCTTGCGGCGTGCGAAGGCGCCCTCTTGGTGGTCGATGCCGCACAGGGCGTCGAAGCGCAGACGCTGGCGAACGTCTATCAGTCGATCGAGCATGACCATGAGATCGTGCCCGTCATCAACAAGATCGATCTGCCCGCCGCTGAAGTGGACAAGGTCAAGGCTGAGATTGAAGAAATTATCGGCCTGCCCGCCGATAATGCGGTGCTGACCAGTGCCAAGTCGGGCATCGGCATTGACGATGTGCTGGAAGCGATCGTCACCCGCATCCCCCCGCCCAAGGGCGATCCGAACGCGCCGTTGCAGGCGATGCTCGTCGATAGCTGGTACGATCCCTATTTGGGCGTCGTCATCCTCGTCCGCATCATGGATGGCGTGCTGAAAAAGGGTCAGCAGATCAAGTTCATGCAGGCGGGCACCACGCATCTTGTCGATCGTGTCGGCTGTATGCGTCCCAAGATTGAAAATCTGGCGGAACTCGGGCCGGGCGAAATCGGCTTTATCACCGCCCAGATCAAGGATGTCAGCCAGGCGCGCGTCGGCGACACCGTGACGGATGCGAAAAAGCCGGCTGATGCGCCGCTGGCGGGCTTTAAGGAAGTCCAGCCCGTGGTGTTCTGCGGCCTCTTCCCGGTGGATGCGAACGACTTTGAAAAGCTGCGCGAAAGCATTTCCAAGCTGCGCCTCAATGATGCGAGCTTCAGCTTTGAAATGGAAACCTCAGCGGCACTCGGCTTTGGCTTCCGCTGCGGGTTCTTGGGGCTGCTGCATCTGGAGATTATCCAAGAGCGCCTGACCCGCGAATATGATCTCGACCTGATCACCACCGCGCCGTCGGTGGTCTACAAGCTTGCGCTGACCAAGGCGGCAGGCGAAGCGGAAGGCCGCGAGATTGAACTCCACAATCCCGCCGACATGCCCGACCCGAACCGTATCGCGGAAATTCAGGAGCCGTGGATCGAAGCGACGATCTATGTGCCCGATGAATATCTCGGCAGTATCCTGAAGCTGTGTCAGGACCGGCGCGGCATTCAGAAGAACCTGACCTATGTCGGCGGCCGGGCGCAGGTGACTTATGAGTTACCGCTCAACGAAGTCGTGTTCGATTTCTACGATCGTCTGAAGAGCATCTCGCGCGGCTATGCGAGCTTTGACTATCACCAGATTGGCCATCGCCCGGGCGATCTCGTCAAGATGAGCATTTTGGTGAACAACGAGCCGGTCGACGCCCTGTCGATGATCGTCCACCGCGCCTCGGCCGAGCAGCGCGGGCGGGGCATGTGCGAACGGCTGAAGGATTTGATCCCCCGCCACCTGTTCAAAATCCCGATCCAAGCGGCGATTGGCGGCAAGGTGATCGCGCGCGAAACCATTGCCGCGCTGCGCAAGGACGTCACTGCGAAATGCTATGGCGGCGACGCCAGCCGTAAGCGCAAGCTTCTTGATAAGCAGAAAGAAGGCAAAAAGCGGATGCGCGAATATGGCTCCGTCAGCATCCCGCAGGAAGCCTTTATCGCGGCGCTCCGCATGGGGGACGATAGCTAGGCGTAAGCTTTTTCTGCGCGATGCAAAGCATTTGACCCAAATCAAGGACGGCGCTGCCAAGTATCGGCATTCTTCTCGCATCACCTGAGAGGAGGAAGTCGATGTCACCTTATTTGATGCAGGTCCCGGTGCTGGGTGCCTTGGTTGCAGCGGCGGGCTTTGCCGCTGTTCTGATGTTCTGCTCGATCACCGATGCGTTGCGCAAGGATGGCGGCCAGTGAGCCATACGCCCCATGAACTGCGCGACGAGTTTCCGGATGCGCACGATATTCTCCATGATCTGAAAACCCGCAATGCGCATTTTGCCACACTGGCGGATCGGTATCATGAGATGAATCGCGAGATTCACCGGATCGAGGCCGAAGTCGAGGCGGCGTCCGACACGCGCGCTGAAGATCTTAAAAAGCAGCGGTTGAAGCTGCTCGATGAAATTGCAGCCCTTGTCGAAAAGGCGCGTGCCGCCTGAGAGGGGGAGGGGCCCTTTCGCTATTTTCCCCGAGTGCCGTGCGGATTAGCGCGTTGGCACCCTTGGGGGACAGACGGGCGCGCCGCCCCTCCCCCCTTTAGGCGCGCCCGTCTTTGTTATCGGCTCATCAAGGGCCAGTCAGGTCTCAGGATCAGTCAGGTCTCAGGATCAGTCAGGTCTCAGGATTATTTAGGCGAAGTCGAGCGGCGTCTCATCCTCTGAAATGGGATCGGTCGCTCGTGCCCATCGCCGTGCAGCTTCAATTTCCGCCAGCTTAAAGTTCCGGATGCTGGAGGGGTAAAGTGGCGCCACCAAATTCGTAAGCGGTCCCATCCAGCCTTTGTCAGAGACGATGGCTGCGCGCCGCATGAAGTTGCGATGGGTGAGGTGAAAGGCAAGGTCCTTCAACCAGACGCCGGGATCAACCCAGCCAATATCCTTGACGACTTCGACAATATTGATCTTCTTGTGGCGCGCGAGCAGCAGGCTTACCGCGTCCACCGCCTGCTGATAATCGGCATCGCTGATCGCGCCATCTACCGTCAGCTCCAGAAAGCCGGCGTCCAGATCCATGGCGATGTCGAGCATGTTCATCTCCTTGTTGCGCTACCGCAGGTGTCGCGATTCCAAGGATTTCCGCCGATTTCATTGATTTCGGTCAAGGCAAGAGAGGGGCGCTTGAAAATAATAAGCATTGCTATAATATGTTCTGCCATGAACGACACGGACAATCTCGGCTCGCTCATCGCGGACGTTTCGCACCTGATGCGTCGGGCCTTTGATGAAAGGGCGCGCGGCATTGGCGTGTCGCGCCCGCAATGGCGCGTGCTGACAATGTTGCGACGGCACGAGGGCATTCACCAAGGCGGGCTCGCAGAGTTGATTGAGGTGGAGCCGATTACCCTTTGTCGCATGGTTGACCGGCTACAAGAAGCTGATCTTGTTGAGCGCCGGGCCGATCCTTCCGACCGGCGGGCATGGCGGCTTTATCTAACGGAAAAGGCGCGCGCCCTTCTTGAAGACATGCGGCCGCTGGCTCTGGGGCTTTTCGATGAGGCGATGGTTGGGCTGAGTGCCGCGGAGCAAGAAGAGCTTTTCCAAATGCTCGCTCGAATTCGAACTAATTTGTCGCGCCGCGCGGCGCAGGAGATGGTGGCTCATGGCTGACAGAGATCCGCAGATTGATGTTGATCAGGGGATTGCGCATCGCCCCGGCACGCCGCGTAAATGGTTACGCCCTGTCCTAATGGTGTCGGCGCCGTTGGCCCTGCTCGCCGCGGGGGTCGGCTATTATTTTGCGACCGACCATTATGTCTCGACTGACAATGCCTATGTCCAGCAGGATAAGGTGTCGGTCGCGGCAGAAGTGGGGGGGCGTATCGTTGAGGTGATGGTCCGCGAAAACCAAGAGGTAAAAGCTGGCGACATCCTCTTCCGTATCGACCCGGAGCCCTATCGAATTGCAGCGGCGCAGGCTGATGCGACGATTGCCCAAGCGCAGGTGCGCCTCACGGGACTCGAGACAGAGTATAAAGCCAGCGGCGTCAGTATTACGCGGGCGCGCGAGGCTGTGGCTTTCTTCACCTCGGAATATCAGCGGCAAGCAGCGCTGATGCAAACCGGATTTACAACGAAAGCGCGCCTCCAACAGGCTGAGCACGCTCTGTCCGATGCGCGGAGCCAATTGGCTGCGGCGGAAGCAGAAGCGATGAAGGCCCAGGCGGCGCTGGCCACGGGGGCCGCTGCTCCGGGCGTCAATCCGCAGGTGCTCGCGGCGCAGGTGCAGAAGCGCAAGGCGCTTCTTGATCTCTCTCGCACGGTTGTTCGCGCGCCGATTAGCGGTGTGGTCAGCCAAGCCGATCGGCTTCAATTGGGGCAGATGATGGTTTCGGGCCTGCCCGCTGTCACGATTGTGTCGCGTCAGGGCAGTTGGGTCGAAGCCAATTTCAAGGAAACAGACCTCAATCATATGAAGGTCGGCCAAGCTGCGTCCTTGTCATTTGATGCCTATCCGTCGCTCAAGCTTAAGGGCCGGGTGGCCAGCATCGGAGCAGGCACAGGCTCAGAATTCTCGGTGCTCCCCGCGCAGAACGCCAATGGCAATTGGGTGAAGGTGACGCAGCGCGTGCCGGTGCGCATCGCGATTGAAGGGCGCGCCCAGCGTCCGCTGATCGCGGGGCTTTCAACGCATGTCCGCATCGACACCGCCAGCAACTAAGGTGTCAGCCGCGTCAGACACGCCGGTTATGGGCCAGCCCCTTTTGCCAACCCAGAAAAAGGGGTTGTTGACGCTCGCCATCATGGGCGCGGCGATGATCCAGATTTTGGACTCGACGATCGCCAATGTCGCGATACCCCATATGCAGACCAGCTTGGGCGCGACGCAGGATACCGTCACATGGGTGCTCACGAGCTATATCGTCGCGGGAGCCGTGGTCATGCCGATCACCGGCTGGCTGGCGGACCGGATTGGCTCCCGCCGGTTGTTCATCTGGTCGGTTATTGGCTTCATCCTCACGTCAATGCTCTGCGGGATCGCGGTGAACTTGACGGAGATGGTCATCTTCCGGGTCCTGCAAGGGGTGTGCGCGGCCTTTATCGCGCCGCTTTCCCAATCCATCCTCCTCGATATCAACCCGCCAGAACGCGCGCCGAAGGCGATGGCGATGTGGGGAATGGGGGTTATGATCGCGCCGATTTTTGGGCCGATGATCGGGGGGTGGCTCACCCAAAGCTATGACTGGCGCTGGTGCTTTTACATCAACCTCCCCATCGGGATCCCGACGGTTATTATCCTCTTCTGGCTTCTGCCCAGCCGCCCTGTGACCAAGCGCTATTTCGATGGCCTCGGCTTTGCAGCGCTTGCGCTAGGCGTCGCAACGCTCCAGCTCATGTTGGATCGAGGTCAGCATGAGGATTGGCTTGAAAGCTGGGAAATTCGGATCGAAGCGATCATCGCGATTTCCGCGATTTGGATTTTCTTCGTCCATCAGGCGACCACCAAAAAGCCGATGTTTGATAAAGAACTCGTCACGGATCGGAACTTCGTGACCGCGCTGCTCTTCATGGTGCTGATCGGGGTGATGATGTTCGGCGTCTTTGCGCTGCTTCCCCCGATGCTTCAGACCCTGTTCGGGTATAACGTCATCGACACGGGCATTTTGTTGGCGCCGCGCGGGATTGGCATTCTCATCTCCATGATGATTGCAACGCGGATCGCGGGCAAAGTCGATGCGCGCAAGACGGTGGCTGTTGGTTTTCTGATCACCATCTTCTCGCTTTATGAAATGACGCGCTGGGGCCTGATGATCGACTGGACCTATGTCGTCTATACGGGCCTGTTGCAGGGCTTTGGCATGGGCTTTGTCTTCATTCCGATGAACCAGCTCGCTTTTGCGACGTTGCCGATGCGGCACCGCACCGATGGGTCGAGCTTGCTCTATCTTGTCCGGTCGATTGGCAGCAGCATCGGCATCTCGATCATGTCCACCATGTTCGCCCGCAATCTTCAGACGAGCCATGCTGATTTGTCGAGCCACATCACGTCATCGTCGATGGCGGCCATCGATCCTTCAACGGCTGACCGCTATCAGGTGCTGGGGGAAGCAGGCTTGCGAATGGTGGATCTGGAGGTCAACCGGCAAGCGGCGATGATCGCGTATCTGGATGATTTTCAGATGATGATGTGGGGCCTGATTGTCTTCATGCCCCTAATCTTGTTGATGAAGCCGCCAAAAATGGGCGGCGGCCAATTGCCGCACCCGATGGGAGAATAGGCTACATCTCGCCGCGGGCGCGGCGGATGGCGTACCAGCGGCGCACATTGGCGTTATGTTCTGCCAGCGTGCGCGCAAAAACATGCCCGCCCGTGCCATCAGCCACAAAGAAGAGATAATCAGTCTTTTCTGGGTTGAGCGCCGCTTCGATCGACGCGCGGCCGGGGTTGGTAATCGGTCCCTTGGGCAGTCCCGCGCGTGCATAGGTGTTATAGCCATTGTCGGCGCGCAATTCTGACTTGCGAATGCGGCGACCCAAAGGCTTACCTTGAGTGATGGGGTAGATCACCGTCGGGTCGGCCTGCAGTCGCATGCCGATGCGCAGCCGATTGGTATAGAGCCCCGCGATCAGGTGCCGCTCTTCGGCTTTGCCGGTTTCCTTTTCGATAATGCCGGCGAGGATAATCGCTTCTTCGGGGGTTTTGGCCGCGGTATCTGCTGATCGCGCCGCCCAAAGCTCAGCAAGCGTTTTATTCATCGCGGCTTGCATCCGGGCGATCACCGCCGCGCGGCTTTCCCCCGCGGCAATCTCATAGGTGTCAGGCAGGATCGACCCTTCAGGAGGGATAGGGATGTCCCCCGTCAGCCCCTCGGTCGCCATCAGACGGTCCCGCACCATGATTGAGGCCATACCCTCCGGGATGGTGACGAACCGCCGCTGTACGTCTTCGCCTTGGAGGATGGCCAGCACGCCGCGCTGGCTTGCGCCTTTGGGCAGCAGGAAGCGGCCAGCCTTAACGGGCTCATTCCCCCCCAATAGCTGGGCTCTCAATCGAAAAATGCGCGCGCTGCCGATGGCGCCTTCGCGTTCCAATTGCGCGGCAACGCGGCTCAGGCTGTCGCCCTCAGCAACGACAAAAGTTTTGTCCGCAGACAAAGGCCCCGGGATGAACCAGCCCCCGACCAACCAGAGGCCCGTCAGCGCTGCGAAGAGCGCGACCAGACGGATCGCGCCGCGCATCGCCTTAGACGGCCTTCATCACCAGGCTGGCGTTGGTCCCGCCAAAGCCGAAGCTGTTGTTGAGCACGGCCCTCACCGAGCGCTTCTTGGCGGTGTGCGGCACAAGATCGACGCCTTCGGTGCCTTCATCCGGATTATCCAGATTAAGTGTTGGCGGCACGATCTGGTCGCGGATGGCGAGGATGCAGAAAATGGCTTCCACCGCGCCCGCACCGCCCAAAAGATGGCCGATGGCGGATTTGGTGCTGCTCATCGAAGCGCCGCCCAAATCATCGCCCAGCACGCGCTTGACGGCACCCAGCTCGATCGTGTCGGCCATGGTCGAGGTGCCATGAGCGTTCACATAATCAATATCGCCCGCTTCAAGCCCGGCCTTGCGGAGCGCCATGCGCATCGCCAGTTCCGCACCCTTGCCTTCGGGGTGCGGGGCGGTGACGTGATAGGCATCGCCCGACAGGCCATAGCCGACGACTTCGGCGTAAATCTTGGCACCGCGTGCCTTGGCGTGCTCATATTCTTCCAGCACCACAACGCCCGCGCCTTCGCCCATCACAAAGCCATCGCGATCCTTGTCATAGGGGCGGCTGGCCTGTTCCGGGCGATCGTTAAAGCTGCAATTCAGCGCGCGCGCCTGCGCAAAGCCCGCGACGCCCAACGGATTGATCGTGCCCTCAGCACCGCCTGCCAGCATGATGTCGGCATCGCCATCCTTGATCATCCGCGCAGCATCGCCAATCGAATGAGCGCCGGTGGAGCAGGCGGTAACAACCGCATGGTTCGGCCCCATCAGGCCATATTTGATCGAGACTTGGCCCGAGATGAGGTTGATCAACCGGCCATGGACGAAGTGCGGCGAGACGCGGCCCGGCCCTTTTTCATGAAGAACGATGGATTCGCTTTCAATTCCCGGTAGGCCGCCAATGCCGGAGCCGATCGAGCAACCGGTGCGCATCTTCAGATCGTCATCCATGTCGGCAAGGCCCGCATCTTCAAGCGCTTGCCCTGCGGCATCGATGCCATAGACGATGAACGGATCAACCTGGCGCTGGATTTTGTGATCGACGCGCTTGTCGGGATCAAAGCCGAAAGGATGGTCCTTGGGCTTCACTTCGCAGGCAATATGACATTTCTGGTCGGACGCGTCGAAGCGCGTGATCTTACCCGCGCCGGATTTCCCGGCGATCAGGTTCGTCCAGGTCGTTTCCACATCACCACCCAGCGGGGTTACCAGACCCAGCCCAGTCACAACTACGCGGCGCATAAGCGTCTCCAGTCTTCCAGAATCAAAAACGGCTCCCGACATTGCCGGAAACCGTCTTCGAATACGTCGATTCGTTCAAGGCAATAGCCCTGATCCTGAGATCAGCCCTTGTGGCTGTCGATATAGGAAATCGCGTCCTTGACGGTCGAAATCTTTTCGGCAGCGTCATCGGGGATTTCGACGCCGAACTCTTCTTCGAACGCCATGACCAGCTCGACGATGTCGAGGCTGTCCGCACCCAGATCGTCGATGAAGCTGGCATCGTTCGTCACCTTGTCGGCCTCGACGCCGAGGTGCTCGACAACGATCTTCTTAACGCGGTCGGCGGTGTCGCTCATGGATAACCCTTCTCGTTCATGTGTGAGCAATGTTTGACAGAAGCCCTAATCGGCCAGCTTTGGCGATGCAAGCCTTAGTGTGCAGGGCATCGTCATTCAGCTGTTGATGATCTGGATCAGATCATCGCCATCCCGCCATTTACGTGGAGCGTCTGGCCTGTGACATAGCCCGCTTCGCGGCTGGCGAGATAGACGGCGGCCGCCGCAATATCCGCGCCTGCACCCATATGTCCGGCGGGAATTCGCGCATTCAGCGCCTCTTTCTGCGCGTCGGGCAGAACATCCGTCATGGCGGAGGAAATAAAGCCGGGCGCGATGCAGTTCACGGTGACGCCGCGGCTCGCCAGTTCTTGCGCCAAGCTTTTCGACATGCCGATAATGCCCGCTTTGGAGGCGGCATAATTGGCCTGACCCGGGTTGCCCGTCACGCCGACAACGCTGGTGACGGAGATAATCCGGCCAAAGCGCGCCTTCATCATCGGCTTGGCAGCCGCGCGACACAGGCGGAAAGCCGCTTCGAGGTTGATGCGGATCACATCCGACCAATCTTCATCCTTCATCCGCAAGATCAAGCCATCCCGCGTCACGCCAGCATTATTGACAAGAATATCAATCTGCCCGCCCAGCGCCTCAAGGGCTGCCGGGATCAAGGCTTCCACCGCGTCGGCATCGCCCAGGTTGCACGGGAGAATGACGGTATCGCCGCCAATCTCCGCCGCCACTTTCTTAAGCGCGTCTTCCCGCGTCCCCGACAGCGCGACCTTCGCGCCCTGTTCGACCAGCGCCTTGGCAATCGCCGACCCGATCCCGCCCGAAGCGCCCGTCACCAGCGCGGTCATTCCTGAAAGGTTGAACATCAATCTTCACTCCTTGGTATCTGGTTCACGCGGAGACGCGGAGACGCGGAGGGTTTATAGTCGTTGACGACCCTTTTAAGCCCTTCTTTCAGCGTCGCACCTCCGAAATTGATGAGAAGACCAACCGGCTGGTTGGTCAGGCGTAGATAAGTAAGCAGTTGTCTCGCGTGGGTCGCTTTAAGCTGTTCGACTGATTTGACCTCAACCAATAATCGCCCCTCAACCAGAAGGTCGATCCGGAACGCGCCTTCGAATTTCATCCCCTCGTACGAAATGTCGATGGCCTGCTGTCTGCTTACGTGGAGACCAGCTGATTGCAGCTTCGCTGCAAGCAACATTTCATAAGCCGATTCAAGTAGGCCGGGGCCAAGGTCCTTATGCAGCGCCAGAGCTGCGTCGACCACGGTGCCGCTGATCTCTTCGATCTCTCTCACCTGATCCCTCCGCGTCTCCGCGCCTCCGCGTGATTATCGTCTCATAAGCCTTTTATCAGCGCCTCGATATCGTCCATCGTGATCACGCTTGTCGCATTGGCGTCGGGGGCGGTGCGTTTGACCATCGGGCCGACGACCTTGCCGCCAAACTCCACATAATCGGTCACGCCGGCTGCAAACATCGCGAGGATCGATTCCCGCCAGCGCACACGGCCCGTCACCTGTTCGACCAAAAGGCGCTTGATCGTCTCTGCATCCGCGACCGGTGCTGCCGTGACATTGGCATAAACCGGGACGAGCGGCGCGGTGAGCGCGGCCTCGGCCAGCGCCTTTGCCATCGCGTCGGCCGCAGGCTGCATCAGCGGGCAATGGAAGGGGGCCGAGACGGGCAAGAGCACGCCGCGCTTGATGCCATGGTCCTTGACCAGTTCCACCGCGCGCTCGATCGCTGCTTTATGGCCGGAAATGACGACCTGACCCGGGTCATTATCATTGGCGACGGTGCAGACATCGCCTTGGGCAGCGGCATCCGCCAAGGCCTGTGCCTTGTCGATATCCGCCCCCAGCAGCGCGGCCATCGCGCCCGTGCCGATCGGGGTCGCCGCCTGCATCGCCTGACCGCGCAGCTTTAAAAGGCGGGCGGTCGTTGCAAGGTCGAGCGCGCCGGCCGCGCAGAGCGCCGTATATTCGCCAAGGCTATGCCCGGCGACGAAATCCGCCTTTTCCGAAAGACGGATGCCGCCTTCTTTTTCCAACACCCGCAGCGTCGCAATCGCATTGGCCATAATCGCGGGCTGGGCGTTTTCGGTCAGCGTCAGCTGGTCTTCGGGGCCTTCGCGCATCAGGCGGAACAGGTCCTGCCCCAGCGCTTCGTTGACCTCTTCAAACACCTCGCGAGCGACGGGACTGGCTGCGGCCAGCGCTTCGCCCATGCCGACAGACTGGCTGCCCTGGCCCGGAAATAGAAATGCGCGCATCTTTCACCCCTTATGCTGCGTCATGGAATGAACGGCGGTTATAAGAAGGTGTGCGCCCTGTCGAGATTTCGTTCTTTGAACGCTGTGGGAGAGCTTTTTCGTCCCATGCCCTTGAACCGGGCGCATTCGCCCGCTAGGGGAGCCGCCTGCCTTCATCGGGGTCACCCCCGATTCACGCGTCGGGGAGTAGCTCAGCCTGGTAGAGCACTGTCTTCGGGAGGCAGGGGCCGGAGGTTCGAATCCTCTCTCCCCGACCATTTTTTACTCTCATTGCGGTTCAGTATCAAAGCGGCGGGCGGGCCTGTTCGTCCGGATAAGGCGCTATCTGGCCCCCAAGGTAACAGAACATGCCCCGTAAATTTGGGCTTCATCCGAACTCCGGAAACCGTATCCGATAAAAACCGTGTATTCGCCGTTACTGTTGAAGATTGGCTCAATCCTTTGTTCAACCAAATCTACTCTCAAGCCCATTGCTGAGCGCAGGGGGATGTCAATTTTATCCATCTTTTCTAAATTTATATTTGTTAAAACGAAAAGGTTTGGGTTCTTTGGAGAGATTTCGAAAATATATTTATAAGCTACGTATATTTTACCGCTCGATAACTCGATCTGTATTTCGTCTCCGTAGCTGTGTTTTAATTTGGTAATGATCAAATGCAGACCGTCTGCACGACGCACGATATTGCAGGATCGGATCGCATTGACGGGCGCGTTCAAGAGGCCAGAAAAATCTTCGGCAGCCGATGCTGATGGCGCCTGTATCGCCATGAGAAGGGCAGGGGCGAGCATAAGTTTGGCCATAAGAAATCCGCCTTTGCGCTTTTACAAGGTCTTGCCGGGGCAGCGGGTTAAGGGAAATCCAACTCAAGCCCGCTATTTGGCCCCCAACGTCACAGAGCATGCGCCAAAAATTTGGGCTTCATCGGTATTCCTAAAGCCGTATCCCATATAAATCGAATAACTCGCATTTTTAGTAAAGATGGGCTCCGCGATTGTTTTATCGATATCAGCTCTCAAACCCATGGCGGTACGGATAGGAATATCGATTTGATCGCTTTTTTCCAATTTGCTGCTGCGGACATTGAAAACACGTGACGTCTTTCCGCTGCTGCTAAAAATGTAATCAAAGCTCTTATAACCAAAATCAGGCTCGACGCGTATTGCATCGCCTACGCCGCGCGTTGCCATTTTTATAACCAGATGCCTGCCATCGGCACGATGCACGATATTGCAGGATCGGACCGCATTGACGGGGGCGTTCAAGAGGCCAGAAAAATCTTCGGCGGCCGATGCTGATGGCGTCTGCATGGCCATGAGAAGGGCAGGGCTGAGGATCAGTTTAGACATAGGAATCCAGCCTTTACGCTTTTATTAGGTTTCGTCGGGGCAGCGGGCATTGGAATCCGACGCAAGGTCCTATTTGGCCCCCAAGGCCACAGAGCATGCCCCAAAAATTTGGGCTTCATCGGAACTGCGGAAGCCGTATCCAATAAAAACCCGGTAGACGCCGTTCATGTTGAAGATTGGCTCAACCCTTTGCTTACCCAAATCCGCTCTCAAGCCCTTTGCTGTGCGCAGGGAGATGTCGATTTCATCCATCTTTTCTAAATTTCTGTTTGTAAAAATGAAGTGATTTGGATTCTTTGAAGAAATGCCAAAAATATAATTATAGGTTATGAGGCCAGTGTCAGAAATATCGATCTGTATTTCATCTCCCTCGCTATGTTTTAATTTGGAAATGATCAGATGCAGACCGTCCGCACGACGCACGAATTTGCAGGATCGGATCGCATTTACCGACGTATTTAAGAGGCCAGAAAAATCTTCGGCAGCCGATGCTGATGGCGCCTGTATGGCCATCAAAAGGGCAGCGACGGGCATAAGTTTGGCCATAGGGACATCAACCTTTCAGAAGGATGCATGGATGTGGATAGGGACGCCTTCGCCCAACGGCTTTCCGCCATTCTTCTTAATGGCTCTTTCAAGCGCTTGCGTTTGAGCCAACGTCATATCTTTGGTCCTGAAATCGACGCCCATTCCTAAAAGATGTTTCGAAATGGGGTGCCCGTTCCGGAAGTGATGGTCGATGATGGCAGCCATATCGTTCAGGATTTGGGATCGGGATTTACCACTGGCTCTGCCCTGTCGATAAACCGCGGCAAGCTGGTCGGCCTGCGGGGACTTATACGTGCTGAAATCCCCATGGCTGAACTTATAATAGATGCGTTCAGCCTGATCTTGGGGTGTTCTCGCGCCATCGGTCACCACAAGCGTCTGCCCGGTCTCGGCATGATAATCTTTCGCCACCTGATCAATTTTGCCCCTGATACTGCCCGGCACCTTCACCTGCGCATCCTTGACCTTCCATTTCCGCCCGGTTGAAACGCCTATTGCCGCCGCTGGCTGCGCGGAAATATCGGGTGTTTTCTTTCCGGGATTTTGGGGGGAGGGTGTTACAACCGGGTGAGAAGCCTCGCCGGGCGGGTGAGGGATTCGCAATTTTTGCCCCGCCTGTATGTGATCTGGGTGCTGAATGGCGTTCGCCCGTGCCAGAGCATCGGTTCTCACGCCGTGCCGCCGCGCAATATGGGACAATGTGTCGCCCTTCCGCACGATATACACTTTCGGCTCGGCTGGCGCGTGAGGGCCGGGATGTTTTGACCTGTCCGCCAAGCCTGTCCGGTTTCCCTTCGGCCCGTTTCCCCTCGGCCCGCTTCCCCCCGGCCCAAAGGTGAACTGACCGTTGCGGGGATCATGATAGGGGTTGAACTTCAGCTCAACGTCCTGCCCCTCGCTGAACATTTCCGGAGGGAGGCGTCTGCCTGTTCTGAGATAGTGGGAAAAGGCCCGCTCACTGGGCGATTTAGGGGAGAGAGTCATCGTCATCACCTCGCATCTGAAGCGAGGCATATGAGAAGATAAAGGCTGTAGGACAGCGGAAAATTGCGGTTTTTTGATATCCCAATCTTCTCAACGCGATGCGCGATGCCTGGCCCGGGTTGGATCAGGGGCGGGGGCCGGGGACGGCTTTCGCTGGCCCGCAGGCCGCGCGGCCTGGCCGCCGACTCGCGCCCCTGATCATAGCCCTTGCGCTTCACTCCCCAGCCCCATATCGGCCCTGTTCAGCAGTTGCGGATAGGAATGTCAGATGATCGAAGCGGAATGGTGGGATTATGAAGATATCGACGAGCTGGCCGAAGCGGTCGCCGGCGATGTTGGGTTCATCATTGAAAGCGCGCTCGATGCGCGGGGTCAGGCGCTGATCGCGCTGCCGGGTGGCAAGACCCCGCTGCCAATCTATGAAAAGCTCGCCGCGATGCCGATCAAGTGGAAGCACGTGACGATCATCCCGACGGATGATCGGCTGGTCGCGGTTGATAATCCGCTGTCCAACGCTGCGATGCTGGCCAAGGCCTTCATGCCCAAGGGCGCGCGGGTGCTGCCGATTGCCAGCGAAAATAAGGATCATAAGGCGGCGGGGAACGCGGCCGATGCGCGGCTGCAAGATCTGCACTGGCCGCCCGATCTCGTCTGGCTCGGTGTCGGCGGGGATGGCCATACCGCCTCCATCTTTGCCGGTCCCGATCTGGACGATGCGTTGAACGCCCCCAAGGCGCGCCGCGCCGTCGGCGTACTCCCTGATCCGCTTCCGCCTGAAGCGCCGGTGGCGCGCGTCACGCTGACCCGTAATTCCATTCTGTCCGCGCGGACGCTGATGATCGTGCTGACCGGCGATGACAAAAAGGTGATGCTGGAACGCGCGATTAAGGATGGCCCGCTGTCTTCACTGCCGGTTGGACGGGTGCTGGCCGACGCCGAACAGCCGATCGATATACATTGGTGCGCTTAAGCCTTCGGCACGTTCAGCCTTTTTTAGGCTCGAAATAGGGCATCACCAGCGTCCCATCGGGTGCGGCTGTGTATGTTGTCTGCGTCGGATAGGCAAAGGCAACGCCATGTTCTTGAAAGGCCTTCAAGATGCGGGTGTTGACGAGATGCTTGCGATCCATCGCGTCGCTCGCATCGTCGCCGTTGATTTCGTAAATCAGCAGAAAATCGAGGCTTGAGGGCGCGAAAGTGTCGAGCCCGCAGCGCGAAAAGACGCAGTCGGGAACGCTTTCGACGACCTCTTTCAATAAGGTCGGCAGTCGCTCGCACATCTCTGGCGGGGTCTGATGGACAAGGCTCAGCGTCTGGAAATAGCGCCGCGTGTCGACGGCCGTGAGGTTGCGCAATTCCTTATTCAAGAGGTTGGCGTTGGAGATCACAATTTCTTCCCCGGAAATGGCCCGGATGCGCGTTGATTTCAGGCCAATGGCTTCCACCGTCCCCTGGCTCTGGTCAAAGCGGACCATGTCGCCTTTCTTGAAAGGTTTGTCGAACAAGACAGATAATGCGGCGAACAAGTCAGAGAAAATGCCCTGTGCCGCCAAGCCGATCGCGATGCCGCCAATGCCGAGCCCTGCCACCAAGCCGGTGACGTTTACCCCAAGGTTCGAGAGGATGAGGATGACAGCAAGGATGAAAAGCCCGGCTGTCACCAAAACGCGGATCAACCCGGTGGCGCTTTGCAGATTGCCCGTGGAATCCGTCCCCCCGGCCCGATAATCGACAAGCCCAAGGATCAGCGCCCGCACCCAGACGGCGGCTTGCAGCCCCGAGGTGACAACGAACAGCGCATGGACAGGCGCGGCCACTTCGGGCGGGGCCTTGCCGGTCACGGTCACGATTTCTGCGGCAACGCCGATCATGAACCAAAGGCGGGTTTTGCCCAGTGCCCGGCCGATAATCGCGGGCCAGTGCGACGCCGAGAATTTCTCCCGACAGAGATAGCGCCCTAGCAGCTTTAAACCATGGAGGAGCCCGACAATGACCGCACCGCCCAGTGTTCCAGTGACGATTTGGATCGTGTGGCTATCGATCCATTGGAGAATGGCGTCACTGGTCTCACTCAGGGCTGAGAAAACGGAAGGGGAACCAAGCATCATGCTTCCTTCCTAGCGCGTGCCGCGCGGAGTTCAAATGCCCTGTTCGGGTTGATGTTGGCGTGGCGCCGACGCGCGAGTTGTGTCAGCGCGATGCCAAGCCCCACGATGTTAAAGGCAAAGGGATTGAAGGCGATGCCCACGAAGAGCGCGCCCGTGAGGTAGATCAAATGCGCTTGCTGAATGCCGAGCGCCATGGTTGCGAGCCAAGGGTCAGGTGCGGGGCCTTGCGCGCGGTGCCGCCGGATCAGCTGCTCCAGCCGAATGAAGGTGAGGCTATGGATTATCAACCAGATGCCAAGGCCGGGCCAGCCTTGCTCTCCCAGCATTTCGAAATAGGCGCTGTGGAAGGCGCGGCCCTTTTGGCTGATCGTCGCGCCGGTGCCGGCGGTGCTCTGGTTGTCGGCATCGAGCCGCGCATCGAGCGTCAGGTCGAAATGAAGCTGGTTCCCCAGATACGCGTCAAAGCCGCCGCCAAAGGGATGGTCCCGCGTATAATCGAGTGTCCAGCGCCAAACGGCCAGCCGGGTTGAGGCAGAGTTATCGCTTTTCGGGGTGGTGATCGTCTCCATCCGGTCGAGAAAAGAGGCGGGGAGCAGCGGGACAGCGGCAAGCAACAGCAACGGGGTCGCCAGGAGATAGAAAAAGCGGTGTTGCAAAAAGCGCATAAGCAAGAGCGCGAGCATGATAAGGCAGACCAGCCCCGTGCGTGCCTCGGTTGCAACGGGGACGATCAAACACGCAAAGATCAGCCCGATGCCATAGAGTTGAACCAGCCGACCTTTTGGCGAAAAGACAGTCCCGGCCCGGAGAAGGCTGAACACGAGTGGAATGGTTGCAATGGCAAGGCAGGCAAAGGCGGAGCTTTCGTACATGCCCGAATTGCCATCAACCAGCATCGATGCGGAGCCATAACGGCTCCCTCCCAAGAGCGTTTTGATGCCGGACGAGATGGCATTGGTCCCGATCGACAGAACGCTGACGAGCAGAACCGCCTCGAAGCGCAGCCGCGTCACCAAGGTCAGCGGGAGGAAGAGCGCGAACAGCCCGACCTTCCAGACCCAATCCCATTTGGTGAGCGCATTGACGGGAAAATCCGCAAAGATCGTCGAAATACCGCAATAGACGAAAAGAAGGAGCATGAGGCTCTGGCGGCCGCCCCAATTCGGTCGGCCTTTATGTCGGCTCAATCCCCAAAAGCCGAAGGCGCAGAAGAACAGGATCTGTGACACAGGAACAGAATTGAGTGCCCAATAGGTCAGATATTGGGGGCGAATAAGATCGGCATAGATATAGGCTGGGACGAAGAGAAAGGGCCGCCTTAAGCCCAGAAGGAAGAACGCGCCCAAGACGCTGACGAAGAAGAGGTCACGGAGCACAGATCATCGATCAGGGGTCATGAGGGGCGCGGCCCGGCGATCCCGAGTTATGCTCCTCTCGCTCAATATCGAGCGCCCGGCGTTGGGCGAGCCGCCAAAAAGCGATCAGCAGCAAGACATGCGTGACAAGAATGGAGAGCGTATCAACCATCAGGGCTCGATACGCCGCGCCGGTTGACGATGCGTTAAGCCTCGTCTGGCAGACCGCGCCGCATCTGGGGCCAGATTGGCCCGAAGGGCGGGCCATGCGTATTCTTCACCTTCTCGACCACAGCCTGCCCATAGGGTCGGGCTATAGCCATCGCAGCCAGGCCATTCTCTCAGCGCAGCTAGCGCGGGGGCTTGACGTGGCGGCGGTCACAGGGCGGCGGCACGCTGTGTCTGGCCCCAATCCCGATCTGCAGGGGGACGTCTGCGTCTTTCGAACTGCTGGCGCGCGTATTGCCCTGCCATATGGGCGCGCGGCGACGGACGTCTTGGCGCTGGCCCGACGCGCGGTGCAGGTTGGCCGCATGACCAGAGCGCAGCTTCTCCACGCGCATTCTCCGGTGCTCAACGGGCTTGCCGGGATGGTCGCCTCGCGGGTGCTAGCCATTCCCTTGGTCTATGAAATCAGGGCCTTTTGGGAAGATGCGGCGGCGGACAATGGCACGGGCGCTCCCTTTGGACCTCGCTACCAGATGATCCGCGCGGCAGAGGGCTGGCTGGCGGGGCAGGCGGATGCGGTCATCGCCATTAGCGCCGGGATCGCCCGAGATCTGGGGAAACGTGGCATCCCGGCGCGCAAGATCACCTGTGTCCCAAACGGCGTCTCTTTCTCCCAATTTGGGTGCCCGCCCTTGCGAGATCCGGAGCTTGCCCAGCGCTTTGGACTTGGCGGTAAGACGGTGCTGGGCTTTGTTGGGAGCTTTTACCCATATGAAGGCCTGGAAGATCTGATCGCCGCGATGCCCCTCATCCGCGCGCGTCGTCCCGATGTGGCCCTGCTCTTGGTCGGGGATGGCCCAGCTGCACCTGCGCTTCGGGCGGCGGCGGCGGCGTCTCCTGCGGCAGATGATATCCATTTCACCGGACAGGTGCCTCCCGATTCGGTCGGGCCGCTCTATGGCCTGATCGACATCGCTGTTTATCCCCGCCGCGCGAGCCGCCTGACCGAACTGGTGACGCCGCTCAAGCCGCTTGAGGCGATGGCGCAGGGGAGGGTCGTCCTTGCCTCCGATGTGGGCGGTCATCGGGAACTGATCACGCACGGCGAAAGCGGGCTTCTCTTCACGCCCCATGAACCGCGTGCGCTGGCGGATATAGTGCTTGCGATATGCGATGATCCTGCTCGACAAGATCAGTTGCGACGGGTTGGGCGCGAGACGGTGCAGCGTTCGCGCGACTGGTCGGCATTGGTTGCACGTTATGATCCTGTTTACCATCGCGTGTGTAACGCTTCTCCATAAGGGCCAGATTGGTCCCGGTTCGAGTCGCGTTGCTGGGGACAGGGTGTGATCAGATTATTGGGGCGTTTGCCTGTGGCGCCGTTCATTGCCTGTCTTTTCGGCGGCGTCGCGACGATCCTTTTGGCGGCCGCGCCGATCGCGCAGCTGGAATATTGGGCGCACGCCTCTGGTCTGGCGGCGCGCGTGCCACTCGCTCGCGCGCCGATCGGCGCCAATGCGCATCTTTTCGGGGCCGCCTTGAGCGGCCTCGGGCTCGGCCTTTTCCTCTACCTCGCGGTGCGAATCATCGACGGGTGGCGCGCCCGCCCGCTTCGCGCCGTGCCAGTCCGCCCGTGGAGTGCAGCCTTTGCAGGGACTGTCCCTCCACAGATGGACGCAGCAAATGGCAGCGGGGTGCGCGACGCGCCTGATAATCGCATCGATTTGGCGCAATTGCCCCGATTTCTGTGTACTGCAGACACAGACGTAGAGCACGACGACGAGTTGCTGTTGGAAAGCGTGGCGCCAGATGTCGCAGCCGCGACGGTGGCGGAGCCGGCCCCTTCAGCGCCGACTTTTAAGATGCCGAACCGGCCTCATCTGACACTGGTGCCCGATAAGAGTGGCGACGAACCCTCGCAAAGATCCTCTGCCGCCGTTTACATGCCGCAGCCAGACCCAGTGCTGTTCAATGCGCCGCCGCCAGTCCTGCCGCCTGAAACTCTTAAGGAGTCTCTGGCTGATTCTGTGCCACTGTCTGTTGCTGAAACACGCGATCTAACGGCTCTTATCGATCGACTGCAACGCGGCCTGGCGTATCGTCGCAGCGCCCCACCAAGTCCTGCCGATGACGCCGTGTTGCGGGCCGCGATCCTCCGATTAGATGCATTGATGGTAGCGCCCGGACGCTGAGTTGGGCCTTTTCCCTTGATTTTTAGGGAATCGGCAAGTAGGGGCGCTTCTTCCGCGTGCGGCGTCCTTGGGTGTGCGCACCGATTTTTGGCTTTAGCGCGTCCTTTTGGGCGATGCGATTTCGAATTTTGGAGTGTGGCTTTTTTATGCAAATCATCGTTCGCGACAACAATGTGGACCAGGCGCTCCGGGCTCTCAAGAAGAAGCTCCAGCGTGAGGGCGTGTATCGCGAAATGAAGTTGCGTCGCCACTATGAAAAGCCGTCGGAAAAGCGCGCCCGTGAAAAGGCTGCCGCTGTTCGCCGCGCGCGGAAGATGGAGCGTAAGCGGATGGAGCGCGACGGCGTTCGTTAAGCGGATCGGCCTTTGCTAGGCTTGAAAAGGGCGTCGGGTTTTCCCGGCGCCTTTTTCGTTTGGCCTTGGCGCGGCGCGCAGGATGCGCCATAGGCCCTGGCCAGATTGATCGACCAGATAGAGGTTTTCCATGTCGAACACTGCGGTTCCGATTCGCCCGATCGCCAAGGGCTCGATTGCCAAATTATGGGGTGGCATTGCTGTTGTCGCCTTGGTCGCAGGTGGCCTTGCCTGGGCAGGCACCGCAAAGGTCGCGGGGCAAGGCTGTTCGGCGAGCCTGATGTTGCCGGAAGGCACGAGCGAGACGACGGAAACAGGCCTGGTCTTCCAAACGCGCACGCCTGGCCAGGGCCCGAGCCCGAGTGATCAGGACATTGCGCTCATCAATTACAAGGGCACGCTGGCGGATGGCCAAGAGTTTGACTCGAACAAGCAGGTGCCGATGCCGGTGGCCGGGAGCATCCCCGGTTTTTCTGAAGCACTGAAAAAGATGCAGCGCGGTGGCTCTTATCGCATCTGCATCCCGTCGAAGCTCGGCTATGGGGCGCAAGCCGTCGGCCCGATCCCGGCCAATTCTGTTCTTGTCTTCGATGTCGATTTGCTCGACTTCCGGAGCCAGGCCGAAGTGCAGATGATGCAGCAGATGATGCAGCAGCAACAGGCGCAGGGCGCGGGCGCCCCCCGCTAATCCGCCGTAAGGCACGCAGCTGTGAAAAAGGGCCGGGAAATCCGGCCCTTTTTTATGGCGTTATGGTGTCGGGTGCGAGGCTGGTGAGCGCCCGATCGGGTCGCAGCGCGGTCACCCAGCTAACGGGGTTCCAAAGGCTGCTCGATCCATCGAGCGAGAAGGTGATGATTTCCGCCCGCCCGCCGATATTCTCCCACGGCACAGGCCCACCCAGGCCGCGCTGCCATTGCGGGAAGCGGCTATCGGCGCTGTGGTCTCGATTGTCGCCCATCAGGAAATACGCGCCTTCAGGAATCGTGATCGGGCCATAATTGTCCCCGGCAGAGGCTGTCTCTGAATCGATCGTGTCATAGCTGCGGCCATTGGGCAGTGTTTCGCGGATGACGGGGAGCTTGCACCACAAGGTGCCATCATCCTTCCGGATCTGCCGTCCCGGATAATCCTCGGGCGCGCAGGGATCATTGGCGTCAACCGGAAAAAGCCGATCACCCATCGGCTGCTGCCGAACGGCTTGTCCGTTGAGATAGACCACGCCGCCGCGCACTTCGATACGGTCGCCGGGCAAACCAATGACGCGCTTGATATAATCTGTGTTCGTGCCGGGCGGCGTAAGGATCACGACATCACCGCGCTCGGGGGTGCTGCCCCAGATTCGGCCCTTCCAATCCGGCAATTGAACCGCGAGCGACTCGACGGGTTCACGCAGAACGAGCCAGCGGAAGATCGCGGGAATGGAGGGAATGGTCGGTGAGACATGGCTCCAGCCATAGGCGAATTTGCTGACCACCAGCCGGTCGCCGACCAATAAGGTTGGCATCATCGATTCGGACGGAATGTAAAACGGCTTGGCGATAAAGCTGTGAAAGCCGAGCACCGCCGCGATCAGCAGAGCGGCGCTGCGAATCTCTGCAACCCAATCCAGTTTCTCATCTTTTGTGCGCTTGCGCTTCGCCATGAGACTGCTTTGCTTTCAATTTGTTGGGGCAGAAGGGCAGCCCTTAGGCGCCGATATCCCTGATCGGCAAGGCTTCGATGATGACGAAGGCCTGTGCCCATGGATGATCATCGGTTAGCGTGAGGTGAACGCGGGGTTCGTGACCCGCCGGGATGAGGGCATCGAGCGCTGCCCGTGCCCCGCCGGTCAACGCCAGCGTCGGCGCGCCGGACGAGCTGTTGATCACGCCGATATCCTTCATAAACACCCCGCGCTTAAAGCCAGTGCCCACCGCCTTGGAAAAGGCCTCTTTGGCGGCAAAGCGCTTGGCATAGGTGCCCGCCCGCGTGAAGGGACGGCGTGCGGCCTTGGCGCGCTCCACATCGGTAAAGACGCGCTGCTCGAACCGGGCACCAAAGCGGTCGAGCGAATTCTGAATGCGCTCGATATTGCAGAGGTCTGATCCGAGGCCGACGATCATGCGACGCCGCGTGCTGCGTCCATCCGGGCGCGCATCTCCCGGATGCTCGCTTCAAGCCCGATGAAAATCGCCTCGCCGATGAGAAAATGACCAATATTGAGTTCTGCGATCTGCGGGATGGCAGCAATCGGTCCGACATTATCGAAGGTGAGGCCGTGCCCGGCATGAGGCTCGATCCCGTTGCGGGCAGCAAGCGCGGCGGCGTCACTAATCCGCTTCAACTCGTCCGCGAGAGCCGCGCCGGCGGCATGGGCATATTTGCCGGTGTGGAGTTCGACGACAGGGGCGTTAAGGCGCAGCGCTGCTTCGATTTGGCGGGGGTCGGGCTCGATAAAAAGGCTGACGCGGATGCCCGCCTCGTTCAGCCGCGCAACAATTGGGGCAAGCTGGTTGTGAAGCCCCGCCGCGTCCAGACCGCCCTCGGTCGTGCGCTCCGCCCGGCGTTCCGGCACGATGCACGCCGCGTGTGGGCAATGCCGCAACGCGATGGCCAGCATCTCATTGGTCGCAGCCATTTCAAGATTGACGGGCAAGCGCGTCTTGCCAATCAGGGCGTCAAGATCAGCGTCGCGGATATGGCGTCGGTCTTCGCGCAGATGGACGGTAATGCCGTCTCCGCCTGCTTGCTCGACGACCTGAACGGCCCGCCACGGATCGGGATGATCGCCGCCTCGCGCGTTCCGAATCGTTGCCACATGGTCAATATTAACCCCGAGGCGCAGATGGGCCGGCATTATTGGGCGTCCTTGCGGCTGCCGGGCTTGATCGCGGGGATCGCGGCCAGCTCCGGCGGCAGAGCATCGGGCGCATAGGTCGGGACATCGAGCCTGATCAGCGGGAAGTAGGGTACTCCCAGGTCGACGGTGCCGTTGGAGCGGTCAACCAGCGACGCTTCGGCGATAACCTTCCCGCCTTCGCGGCCGACAGCGGCAATTGCTTCGCGCGAGGACAGGCCAGTGGTCACGACATCTTCGACCATGAGGACGTTTTGCCCCGGCTCGAGCCGGAAACCGCGGCGCAGGCCGAACACGCCGTCAGGCCGCTCAAGAAACAGCGCATCCTTATTCAACGCGCGGCCCATTTCGTGGCCGATGATGATGCCGCCCATAGCGGGTGAGACCACAACATCAATCTGATCGCGCACGTCGGCAGGCAACCGATTGGCCAGCGCCACTGCCAGCCGGGCGGCACGGGCAGGGTTCATCAACACGCGGGCGCATTGCAAATAGCGCGGGCTGCGTAGGCCAGAAGACAGGATGAAATGTCCCTCCAACAGCGCTTCAGCGCTGCGAAATTCGGCAAGGATGTCGTCGTCGGTCATGGCCTCTCCGGCAGATCGTAAGAAATCGGCGTTGACCTGTCCCTTAAGGTGGCTGGACCCGGGCTGCAATCCTGCGCAAAAAATGCCGCGTGAATCCCTTGAGCCTCCGGGCGATGCCGCGTATAGGCCAGCCCGGAGCGTCCCATTTGGGTTGCTCCAGGGGCCTATTTTTGCCCGGTTTTCCGGGCGTCAACATGGACAAACAGGTAATGATGAAGCTGAGAACTGCCCTCATCGCACTTGGACTGGCGCTCGCGCCGGCAGCTGCGATGGCGCAAGCTATGCCGGCTGCCCCGGCACCCGCTGCTGCTGCGCCCGCACCGGTTGCGGCCGCCGCCGCGCCTGAAGCGGACGACGCGACTGCTGCTCCCGCTGCTGATGCAGCCAAGCCTGAAGCACCCGCTGCGCTGACACCCGTTCCGGGCATCGGTCAGCCGGTTCAAGGCAAAGTCGGCATTCAGCCGCAGGTGACACAAAACGGTGAGCGTGCCCGCTTCCTGCATGACGGCATTTTGTTGCCGATCATCACCGTCATCTCGCTGTTCGTTCTTGGTTTGATGTTGTTTGTGATGGTGCGCTTCCGCCGTGCCGCAAACCCGGTCGCGTCGAAAACCACCCACAACACCTTTATCGAAGTGGTGTGGACGTTGGTGCCGGTGCTGATCCTTGTTGCGGTCGCCATCCCGTCGATCAGCTTGCTGGCCGCGCAGTATAAGCCGGCGGGCAAAGATGCGGTGACGATCAAGGTCATCGGCCATCAATGGTATTGGTCTTACCAATATCCCGACCATGGCGATTTCGAAATCGTGTCGAACATGCTTTCCGATGCGGAAGCGGCCAAGCGTGGTGAGCCCCGCCTCTTGGCTGTCGACAACCGGATCGTCATTCCTGTCGGTACAGAGATTAAGGCGATTGTGACGTCGGAAGACGTGATCCACTCTTTCGCCGTTCCTGCATTCTGGACAAAGATGGATGCCGTTCCCGGTCGCTTGAACGAAGTGACGTTCAAGGTCGATAAGGAAGGCGTCTATTACGGCCAGTGCTCCGAACTGTGCGGCGCCCGTCACGCCTTCATGCCGATCGCGGTCGAAGTCGTGTCGAAGGAAAACTTCGCCCGCTGGGTGGCCTCTAAGGGTGGCAAAATGCCGGGTGCTGAGCCCGTCGCTGCGCCTGCTCCGGCTGCCGCTCCCGCCGCTGCCCCTGCTGCTGCACCCGCTGCGGCAGAAGGCGCGAACGAAACTGCTCCGGCTGCCGCAGCAGCCGTCACCAAGGCTTAATGACCATGACGACCATATCTGCTTCGCACGATCATGCGCATGATCACGATGATCACCTGCCGGGCTTTTTTGCCCGCTGGTTCATGTCGACCAACCATAAGGATATTGGCACCCTTTATCTGATTTTCGCGATTATCGCGGGGATCATCGGGGGCGGGATTTCCGGCCTGATGCGCGCCGAGCTCGCGCAGCCGGGTATCCAATATCTGACGACCTGGGCGGCCATGCTGGAAGGCCAGGGCGCCAGCATCGACCAAGCCTATCACATGTGGAACGTGCTCATCACGGCGCACGGCCTCATCATGGTGTTCTTCATGGTCATGCCTGCCATGATCGGGGGCTTCGGCAACTGGTTCGTCCCGATCATGATCGGCGCGCCGGACATGGCGTTCCCGCGCATGAACAACATTTCGTTCTGGCTGCTCGTGCCGTCCTTCATCCTGCTCTTGGGCTCAGCCTTTGTGCCGGGTGGTACGGGTCTGGGCGCTGGGACAGGCTGGACGGTTTATGCCCCGCTCTCAACCTATGGTGCCCAGGGCCCGTCGGTTGATATGGCGATCTTCTCGCTCCACTTGGCGGGCGCCAGCTCGATCATGGGCGCGATCAACTTCATCACCACCATCTTCAACATGCGCGCGCCGGGCATGACGCTCCACAAGATGCCGCTGTTCGTGTGGTCGGTGCTGGTCACGGCCTTCTTGCTGCTGCTCGCGCTGCCGGTGCTCGCGGCGGCGATCACGATGCTGCTGACCGATCGTAACTTCGGCACGACCTTCTTCGATCCCGCGGGGGGTGGCGATCCGCTGCTCTATCAGCACCTCTTCTGGTTCTTCGGTCACCCCGAAGTGTACATCATGATTCTGCCGGGCTTCGGCATTGTCAGCCAGATCATTGCAACCTTCTCGAAAAAGCCGGTCTTTGGCTATCTCGGCATGGCCTATGCCATGGTCGCGATTGGCGTTGTCGGCTTCATCGTGTGGGCGCACCACATGTTCACCGTCGGCCTCGATGTGAACACCAAGATGTATTTCACGGCCGCCACCATGGTGATCGCGGTGCCAACCGGCATCAAGATCTTCTCCTGGATCGCGACGATGTGGGGTGGCTCGATCCGCTTCACCGTCCCGATGGTCTGGGCGCTGGGCTTCATCTTCATGTTCACCGTGGGTGGCGTGACGGGCGTGGTCCTCGCCAATGGCGGCGTCGATAACTACATGCACGACACTTATTATGTTGTGGCGCACTTCCACTATGTGTTGTCGCTCGGCGCGGTCTTCGCGCTCTTTGCAGGCTTCACTTATTGGTTTGCGAAGATGAGCGGCCGCCATCTGTCGGAAGCGCTTGGCCATCTGCACTTCTGGGTGTTCTTCATCGGCGTGAATATCGTGTTCTTCCCGATGCACTTCCTGGGTCTGCAGGGCATGCCGCGTCGCTACCCCGATTATCCGGATGCGTTCGCTTATTGGAACGAAATTGCCTCGCTCGGCTATGTCATCATGGCCGGTTCGATGGTCATCTTCTTCGCCAACGTGATCTACGCGCTGGTCGCTGGTAAGAAGGCTGAAGGCAATTACTGGGGTGAAGGCGCGACGACGCTGGAATGGACTTTGTCCAGCCCGCCGCCGTTCCACCAGTTCGAAACGCTTCCCAAGGTTGACTAAGGGAAACGGGAGAACGCCGTTCCCCGTGCGTTGAAAATCTGCATCGCCCGGACCGCGCACGTCGCAGTCCGGGCCTTGCTTCACCGGGCCGGGGACGGATGTGATGCGTTATGACCAGCTTGAGCGTGACTAACTCAGAAAGCCTTCCTGCTGACTGGCGCGATTTTCTCGCGCTCACCAAGCCACGCGTGATGTCGCTTGTCGTCTTCACCGGGCTTTGTGGTCTGTTGGCGGCGCCCGAAACAATCCATCCCATTCTGGGCTTTACGGCTGTGTTGTGCATCGCGCTTGGCGCCGGTGCTGCCGGTGCGCTCAACCAGTGGTACGAAGCGGATATCGATGCGCGGATGCAGCGCACGGCCAACCGGCCTCTGCCTGCAGGGCGCATGGATCGTCAATCCGCGCTCCACTTCGGCGTCGGCTTGTCCTTTTTTTCGGTGTTGACCCTGGGGCTGGCAACCAATTGGTTTGCGGCGGCGATCCTGACGGCATCGATCCTTTTCTATGTGCTCATCTACACCGTCTGGCTCAAGCGCCGGACACCCCAGAACATTGTGATCGGGGGCGCTGCCGGCGCCTTTCCGCCGATGATTGGCTGGGCTGCGGCCACGGGAGATATGAGCCTGCTCCCCGTGCTCCTCTTTGGGATTATCTTCTTATGGACGCCGCCCCACTTCTGGGCCCTGGCGCTGTTTGTGAAGACGGATTACGCCAATGCTGGCGTGCCGATGCTGCCCGTCGTCGCGGGGGAAAAGGCAACCCGACATCATGTGCTGCTCTATACGCTGCCGATGGTTGCCTGCGCGCTCCTGCCCTGGGGGCTGGGGTTGCTGGGCCAGATTTATGGCGTCACCGCGCTGATCCTCAATCTGCTTTTCCTGGCGCTGGCGGCTCGGGTTGCATTTCGTCGACCGGTAACAGATGATCCGATGCGCGCGGAAAAGCTGCTCTTCGCCTTTTCGATCCTTTATCTTTTCGGCCTCTTCGCGGCCGTTGCCGTGGACGCTATGGTGGCTGCATGACCGAACATGATGACGAATTTCACCGCCGCCGTCGCCAGCGCTCGCTGGTCACGGCGGGATTGCTCGTGGCAATGTGCCTTCTTTTCTACTTCATCACGTTTGCGAGGCTTCACGGATGAATAAGACGACACGAACCGGGTTGATGGCGGCTGGCCTTGCCTTTGGCATGGTTGGCGTTGGCTATGCGAGTGTCCCGCTCTATCGGCTGTTTTGCCAAGTCACCGGTTTCGCCGGAACGACGCAAAAGGCAATCGGGACGGCAGCGCCCGGCGCGGTTGCAGGCGAGACAATGTCGATCCGCTTCGACGCGAACCATGCGCCCAGCCTGCCTTGGTCCTTCCGGCCCGAAGCACAGCGGGAAATCGTAACGGTTGGCGCGCAGGACATCACCTTTTACGAAGCGCAGAACAATTCGGACAAGCCGGTAACCGGCACGGCGACCTTTAACGTTACGCCCTCACAAGCGGGTAAATATTTCACCAAAATCCAGTGCTTCTGCTTTACCGAGCAGACGTTGCAGCCCGGCCAAAAGGTGCGGATGCCGGTGATTTTCTATGTTGATCCGGCGATCTTGCAGGATCCAACGGCGAATAAAATTGAAGAAATCACGCTCAGTTACACATTCTATCCGGTGGACGAGCGGAAAAAGCAAAGCTAAGCGATTTTTCGAATTTACAGGGAAAGCGAACCACCATGGCAGGCGCAAAGAACCACGACTACCATATCCTTCCACCCAGCATTCACCCGTTCTTTGGGTCGATGTCGGCGCTTTTGGCGTTCGGCGGGCTGGTCATGTGGATGCACAAAATGCCCTATGGCGGCCTTGTGGCTGCGATTGGCTGGATCGGCATCCTCTACACCTTCTACGCTTGGTGGGCCGATGTCGTGAAGGAAGCGCAGGGTGGGGAGCATACCCCGGTTGTGCAGCTACACCTGCGCTACGGCATGATTCTCTTTATCGCTTCGGAAGTCATGTTCTTCGTGGGCTGGTTCTGGGCATGGTTTGATTTCTCGCTCTTCCCGGAACCGATTCAAGTGATCGAGGGCTCGGTAGAGCGCATTGCAGGGGCCACGTCGGTCTCGCAGGTTGTCGGCGCTTGGCCGCCCAAGGGCATCGAAGTCATCGACGCTTTTGGCTTCCCGCTGCTCAACACGCTGATCCTGCTCTGCTCGGGCACCACCGTGACCTGGGCGCACCATGCGCTCATCAATGGGGAGCGGGGCGGTGAGCTGCGCGGCCTTTGGGGTGCTATTGGCGTTGGCGAAAACGACAATCTGAAGAAGGGCCTGTGGCTGACGATCTTGCTCGGCCTGCTCTTCTCGTCGATCCAGGCCTATGAATATGTCCACGCGCCGTTCGCCTTTAAGGGGCTGAACTACAGCGCCGCCTTCTACATGGCGACGGGTTTCCACGGATTCCACGTGCTCGTCGGCACGATCTTCCTGATCGTCTGTTTGGCGCGTGCCTATAAGGGCCATTTCACCAACCGTCAGCATTTCGGCTTTGAAGCGGCGGCTTGGTACTGGCACTTCGTGGACGTTGTCTGGCTGTTCCTCTTCGTCGTCGTCTATGTCTGGGGCGGCTGGGGCGCGCCGGTTCACGGCTGATCATGACCAAATGGCACGCCCCCGCTACGACCGAGGCGTCGTTGCGGGGGCTCTGTCCTCGCTGCGGCGCCCCGACCCTGTTCGCGGGCGCCGTTCGCTTTTCTGAGCGCTGCGGCACCTGCCAACTCGACCTGACCCAGTTCAACGTGGGCGATGGGCCGGCGGCCTTTCTGATCATGATTGTGGGTGGCCTCGTCACAATTGGTGCGGTGGTATTGGAGCTCTCCGTCTCGCCGCCTTTTTGGGTGCATATCCTCTTATGGGTGCCGCTTACGCTGGGGTTGGTTCTCGGGCTTTTGCGGCTGGCCAAGGGTGCGCTCTTGGTGCTGGAATATCGCAACCGTGCCCGCGAAGGGCGGCTGGTTGAATGAGGCGCTTTCCGGCTCTCGCAAGCTTGATCGTGGCCGGTGCGTGCGCGGTGATGATGGCCCTTGGCCTTTGGCAGCTTGATCGGCGTTCGGAGAAAGAGGCCCAGCTCGCGCTCTATCGTGCGAACCTGAACCGCCCCGCTATCGCTTACCCGATGGGCGCGCCTGTTCCCGATGAGAGCCTGTTCCGCGTGTCGTCTGCGATGTGCGCCGGGGTTGTTCGGTGGCAGACGGAAATTGGCCGATCGGCAAAAGGCGCGCCGGGATATCGTTGGATCGCCCAGTGCGCTCCACGCGGCCCGCATCCCGAGTTGATCGTCGATATGGGCGTCACGCGCGATCCCAAGCAAAAGCCCGCTTGGTCTGGCGGGCAAGTGGCAGGCATCATTACCACCGAGCCGAGCCATCAAAGCCTTTTCGCCCGCTTGGGGGGGCAGGATAAGCCCCTGCGCCCGATGCTCGTTTCGCGGAATGCGGCGCCGGGGCTTGAGCCCAGTGCACCGCCGAGCCCAGATGATGTGCCCAACAATCATTTGGCCTATGCGGTCCAATGGTTTTTGTTCGCAGGCATTGCGGCGGTGATCTACCTCATCGCCCTGCGGCGGCGAATGCGCGGCGCGTGATCGCTTTGGGCGGGACCACGCTTGCCCCCGCCCGTCAACAGGGGTAGGGCGCGGCCATTATGCGGTATATCAGCACCAGAGGGAGCGCCCCGACGCTCGATTTCGAAGGCGCCACCCTTGCGGGCCTCGCGTCGGACGGCGGCCTTTACGTGCCGGAAAGCTGGCCCCAGTTTTCGCGCGACGAGATCGCAGCGATGCGCGGGCTTTCTTATGTGGATACCGCCGTTGCGGTGATGCGTCCCTTTGTCGCTGGCGCAATGGATGAGGCCACGCTGAAGCGGCTTTGCACCGCGGCTTATGGGCGATTTTCGCACGATGCGGTGACGCCGCTCGTCCAGCTTGATTCGACCCATTGGCTGATGGAATTGTTCCACGGCCCGACTTTGGCTTTCAAAGATGTCGCGCTGCAGCTGCTCGGCCAGTTGTTTGAGACGTTTCTGGCGAAACGCGACGCGCATCTGACGATCATCGGCGCAACATCGGGCGATACGGGGTCAGCCGCCATTGATGGCGTCGCGGGCCGGGCGAAGATTGATATTTTCATGCTCCACCCCTTGGGGCGCGTGTCGGATGTCCAGCGCCGGCAGATGACGACGGTGCTCGCGCCCAATGTGTATAACATCGCGATCGAAGGCAGCTTCGACGATGCCCAGGCGATCGTAAAAGCGCTGTTCAACGATCGGGAATTTAACGGCCGCTTCACCCTGTCCGCTGTCAACTCGATCAACTGGGCGCGGCTGATGGCGCAGATCGTTTATTATTTTTACACCGCCGTCCGCTTGGGCGCGCCGGATCGGCCAATTGCCTATTCGGTCCCGACGGGCAATTTCGGGGATGTCTTTGCCGGTTATGTCGCAGAGCGGATGGGCGTCCCCATCGCGCAGTTGATCGTCGCGACCAACGTCAACGATATCCTTCACCGTGCGCTGACCACCGGCGATTATAGCTGCGGCGATGTGACGCCAACGGCAACGCCGAGCATGGACATTCAGGTCAGCTCCAATTTTGAGCGGCTGTTGTTCGATCTGGCGGGCCGCGATGGCCCGGCGCTGGCGAAGATGATGGCCGGGTTCGAATCGAGTCGGGCGATGTCGATCCCGGCGGATATGCTGGCAGGCGCCAAGGACCTGTTCTCAAGCGCGCGGATCGACGCGACGGGTATGGCGGACGCCATGCGCTGGGCCGCGACCCATGCCGGGCAGATTATCGATCCGCATACGGCGATCGGGCTGGAGGCAGCCCGTCGGGCGAACCTGCCCAAGGATGTACCGATTGTGACGCTGGCAACCGCGCACGCGGCCAAATTCTCTGATGCGGTGGAGCGGGCAACGGGCGTGCGCCCGGCGCTTCCCGCGCGCGTCGGCAATTTGTTCGACCGGGAAGAGCGTTATGATACGCTGGCAGCCACCAAGGAGGCGGTCGCAGCCTATGTTGCAGAGCGGGCCACGCCAGCCAAATGACGCCGATCACGCTGATCGGGGCGCCCTGGGCAGATTATGGCCTGATTGATTCGGGCCATGGCCGCAAGCTGGAACGCTATGGCCCCCATCGCTTCATCCGGCCCGAACCGCAGGCGCTTTGGGCCCCCGCCGAGCCCGACTGGCAGGCCGATGGGGAATTCGTCCCCGGCTCAGACGAAGATGGTGGCGGCCAATGGCGCTTTACCACCCGGCTCCCCAAAGAGGGGTGGACGGGCAGCTGGGAAGAGGTGCGCTTCACCATGCAGCCCACGCCCTTCCGGCATCTGGGCTTCTTCCCGGATATGGCGCCGGTCTGGCACTGGATGCGCGGGCAATTGGCCGGGATGGAAGCGCCGCTCGCGCTCAATCTCTTTGGCTATACGGGCGTCGGCAGCTTGGCGCTCGCCGCCCAGGGTACGGCCGTCACCCATGTTGATGCCTCCAAGAAATCGGTTGAGGCTGCGCGCGCCAATGCGGCCTTATCGGGCATGAGCGACAAGCCCATTCGCTGGATCGTCGACGATGCACTGAAGTTCGCCGCGCGCGAAGTCCGGCGGGGGCGGCGCTATGACGGGATCATTCTCGACCCGCCCAAATATGGCCGGGGCCCAGATGGCGAAATCTGGAAGCTGGAAGAGGGCCTGCCAGAGCTGATCGCCGCGTGCCGCAAGTTGCTTGATGCAGACTCCAAATTCCTCTTCCTGACCGTCTATGCGGTGCGGATGTCGGCGCTGTCGATCGGCGAGCTGGTGCGCCAGCATTTCGCTGACCTGGGCGGCACGGTGGAATGCGGGGAGTTGGGTGTGCGCGAAGAAGCGCGGGGCCTTGCTCTGCCCACCGCGATCTTCGCCCGCTGGTCCTGCTGAACAACAGGGCCGTCCTTCGACAAGCTCAGGACGGACGGAATGTCCGTCTCGGTTTGATCTCAATCCGTCCGGGCTGAGCCTGTCGAAGCCCTGTCTTGTTCTGTTCGCCTGTCTATTCTCGAAGCGCCCGGATGCCCGCCCCTGCCGCAAAAGGCGCAAGGGCCACCAGGAACAGCGAGGAGGCCGCCAGAAAGCGCAGCGCGCCGCCGCCAAAATCCCCAATGCTCCCCGCGCCAAAGATGATGAGGGGCACCGCGAGCGGCAGCATGAGAAGCCCGCCTAGCGCGCCCGAGCGGCGCACGCCCGCAGTCAAGCTGGCGACCATGACGCCCAGTGCGGCGAGCCCCGGCGTCCCCGCCAATAGTCCCAGTTCAACGGCGATAAGCGTTTCCCTATCGAGCCGGAGCAGCGCTGCAGCCGGGATCGCGGCAAGCATCAAAGGCGGGCCAAAGCCCAGCCAATGCGCGGTGATCTTCGCCAAGGCGACGATCTCTTCACCCGTGCCGCGCACGGCATATTGATCGAGCACGCCGCTCTCGGCATCGGGCGCGATCAGCCGATCAAGCGGCAGCAGGGCTGCAAGCAGCGCGGCGACCCAGATCACGCCGCCCCCGGTGCGCGCAAGCAGGGCGCCTTCAGGCCCTACCGCAAAAGGATAAAGCGTGGCGACCAGCAGAAAGAAGATCACGGGAAGAGCAACGCCCCCCGCGCCGAGGGAGAGGCGCAGATCGCGCTTTAGAATGGCGAGAAAAGTGTTCATGCGGCAGCCTCTAGGCAGAGGCTTTGGGCATCCGGCAGCGCCAAGGGCTGGTGCGACGCTGCAAGCACGATCCCGCCCCGTGCGCGGTGATCTGCCATCGCTTTCTCGAGCAAGCCCATCGACGCGGAATCGAGCCCATTGCCGGGTTCATCGAGCAACCAAATCTCCGCACGACTGACCAAGATACGCGCTAAAGTTGCACGGCGGCGTTGTCCGGTAGAGAGCATCCGCACGGGCACATCGGCAAGATGGGCAAGGTCAAACGCGGCGAGCGCGATGACAATATCAGCCGGGCCGCTGCCGTCGATCTGCGCCCAATAAGCAAGGGCCTGGGCAAGCGGCAAACGCGGTTCAAGCGCCATATGCTCATCCGCAAGCGCCATCCGGCCCGTCCGGTGCACCTCCCCTTCATAAGCAGGGAGGAGTCCTGCGATCAGCCGCAATAGGCTCGATTTCCCGACGCCGTTCGGGCCGGTCAGGATCAGGGCTTCGCCGGGCGCCAGCGCGAAGGAGAGCCCCTTAAAGAGCAACCGCCCCCCGCGCAGACAAGCAAGCCCGGTGACCGAAAGCCCTGGGATCGCAAGCGACACCTCGCTGCCCGGCGTGAGCGTCTCTGCCTGTTGACCTTTGCCTATCATGCCTGCGACATAGGCGCAGATTGAACGAGAGGCAAAATATGGTCGATCCGCTGACCCCTGAAGAACGCACCGCCGCGTTGGATGCGCTTGCAGATTGGGACTTTGACGAGGCGCGTGACGGCATCAGCCGTCAGTTTCTATTCGTCGATTTTTCAGAAGCTTTTGCCTTTATGACGCGCGTCGCATTGTTGGCGGAGGTGCAGGATCACCATCCCGAATGGTCCAATGTTTGGAATCGGGTCGATATTCTGCTCACAACGCATGATGCAGGCGGCTTGTCGGCGCGCGATGTGAAGATGGCAAAGGCCATCGACGCGCTGCTGGATTAACCACCCCTCCCGCGGGCGAGAGGGGCGGATAAACCTTAGGCGAACAGCTTTGCCCAGGCGCGCTTGTCGCGGGTCTTCCAATGGCCGCGATGGTACGCGTCTGAGGCGAGGAGCGGCATGACCGAGCCTGCTTCAGCAAAGACCATCTGTTCGATGCCGGTGTTGACCTTGCCCCAGCTCGCTGCTTCCTGAAGCGTCGAAGACGAACAGGCACCGTCGCGGACGTCCGCAACCGTGATCTGCACCGCATATTTGTGGACGGCGACATCGTCATGGCCAAGGATTTCGGCGCAGACGACGGTATCTTGAATGAAGTTCTTCGGCACGCCGCCGCCAACCATGAGAAGGCCGCTCTCGCCTGCCTTGATCTTGATGTCGGTCAGTTCGCGGAAGTCCGCAACTGCGTCGATCATCAGATAGGGCTTGCCTTCCTTCATCCGGTCGACCTGATGCTTGACGAGGCCAAAGCCTGCCGAGCTATCGACAAAAGCGGGGCAGAAGATCGGCACGTCATGCTCATAAGCGAGCTTGACGAGGCTGTTTTCCTTCTTGCCATGTGCCGACAGATATTTGCCCATTTCGCGGATGAAGGCGCGGCTGGAATAGGCCTTGGGCTCGAGTTCGTTGGCGATCTTGTTGATCGTGAAGTCGCAGTCCTGCAACTGCTCTTCATCGATATAGGTATCGTAGATGCGGTCGATATAGAGCGAACGCAGCGTGTCATCATCGGGGATTTCGAGGGCTTGGTAATGCTTGTGGCCCAGCCCTTCGAAGAAATCCATGTCGACAATCGTCGCACCTGTGGCGACCACGGCATCGACCATGTTGTTGCGGATCAGCTCTGCATAAAGATCCATGCAGCCGCCCGCCGAGGTCGAGCCTGCGATGACGAGGAAGATCGTGCAGTCCTTGTCGGCAAGCATCTGGTTGTAGATGCCGGTCGCGCGCGCAAGGTCGCGGCTCGTAAAGCTCATCTTGCCCATCTGGTCGATGATCGGGCGGGCATCGAAGCTCTTGATATCGATATGTTCCACCGTGGTGGACAGAAGTTCCGCCTTGCGCTGGGCGTTGATCTGGTCGGTCATTTAAAACTCCATTGATATCCCCCGCCCGCCTGCGGGAGAGGAAAGATCAGAGCTTAACGACGTTTGTCGAAAGCAGGTTCTCGCAGTCCTCGACATAAAGCGAGGCCATTGGCTCATCGGTCACTTCATGGGTCGCGCCATTGGTAAAGCCGTTAAAGCCGGTCCGCATCGCGCAGCCATAGGCACCGAGCATCCCGATTTCGATATAGTCACCTGCCTGCACATCGGCGGGCAGCAGGAACGGGCCTGCCATATGATCCATATCGTCGCAGGTCGGGCCGTAAAAGCTGAACGGCATATTGCGCGCGTCCGAGGCTTCTTCGCGCAGCAGCGCAACGGGGAAGCGCCAGCCGACATGGGCGGCATCAAACAGCGCGCCATAAGCGCCATCGTTGATGTAAAGCTCATCGCCGCGGCGCTTTTCGACGCGGACGATGAGCGAGGAATATTCCGCGCACAAGGCCCGGCCCGGCTCGCACCAAAGTTCGGACGAATAGCTGACCGGCAGGTCTTCATAGGCCCGCTTGATCGCGTCGAAATACGCGGTGAGCGCGGGCGGCTCCATGCCGGGATAAACGCTTGGGAAGCCGCCGCCGACATCAACGACGTCGACCGTCACGGCCGAGCCGACGATGGCGGCGCGCACGCGCTCCATCGCTTCGGTATAAGCCGAGGGCGTCATCGCCTGGCTGCCGACATGGAAGCAAATGCCCAATGCGTCGGCAACCTGACGGGTGTCGATCAGCAATTGCTTGATATCGGCCGGATCGGCCCCGAATTTGGACGCAAGGCTCAGCTTGGAATGGTCCGACGAGACACGGAGGCGCACACACAGCGTGAGGTCCGTCGCGCCTTCCGTCGCGCGGACGATCTTGTCGAGTTCTTCGCCGGAATCGAGCGAGAAGATGCGCACGCCATGCTCAAAATAGGCTTCGCGGATTGCTTCTTCGGCTTTGACCGGGTGCATGAAGCACAAGGTCGCCTCAGGCGCGTTCTCGCGCACCAGCCGGACTTCAGTCAGCGAGGCAACGTCGAAATGCGTGATCCCACTCTCCCACAGCAGCGCGATGAGCGCGGGCGATGGGTTCGCCTTCACCGCGTAGAGGGACTTGCCCGGAAACCTCTCTGCAAAGAAGCGGGCGGCACGCTGAGCGGCATGCGGACGGATGAGCGTGACCGGCTGAACCGGTCGAAGGGCAGAAGCTAGCCCCAGCGCGCTATGGTGCTTAGACAACTCAAGGGACCTCCAAAAGGTAGTTCAAGAACGACAAAGGCTGCCTTGCGGTTATTGGAAGTCCCCATGGGGCAGCGGAGGGCGCATATATGAAGCGCGTGCCCCTGTGTAAAGCATAAGAAATGCTAAAAAATTTTGACGTTCTGAACGAATGAAAATCCACGCATTTGCGCGGGTTTCCCAAGAGTAACGCGCGGGCGATTTTTCACCCATGGCGGCGACCACAGTTGGCCCATATCAGCGACTCGATTCTCTGGCTGTCTTTGAGTCGGTATCGCCGTCTGGTCGTGGGCTCGATGATCGCTTATGAGCGGGGTATGTCTGACGCCATTTTATCGCTTGCCATTCTTGCCTCGGCCGCGCTGATCTGGGGCGGGGTGCGCCTCATCCGCGACGCCAAGGAGGTCCGCAAAGGTCGGCTGATGATCATTGCCGCCCTGGTGCTGTTCGCCAATGTGCTGATTGTCGCTTGGCCCCAATAGGTCCAGAACAGGCGCGCGCTTAGGCTGCTGTGCCGCCGACGGTGAGCCCTTCGACCAGCAAGGTCGGCTGTCCGACCCCGGCAGGTACGCTCTGCCCGCCCTTGCCGCAAATGCCGACGCCTTCATCAAGCGCCATGTCATTGCCGATGCCGGTGACCTTGGTCAGGACGGTGGGGCCATCGCCGATCAGCGTTGCGCCTTTGACGGGAGCGCCGATCTTCCCGTCCTTCACCAGATAGGCTTCGGTGCAACTGAAAACGAATTTGCCCGACACGATGTCCACCTGCCCGCCGCCAAAGCTCTTGGCAAAGATGCCGTTCTTTACCCGCGAGAGAAGCTCGGCCGGGTCGTCCTGGCCATCCTTCATATATGTGTTGGTCATGCGCGGCATCGGGGCATGGGCATAGGATTCGCGGCGACCATTGCCGGTGGGTTCTACACCCATCAGCCGAGCATTGAGCCTGTCCTGCATATAGCCTTTGAGGATGCCGTCTTCGATCAGCACTGTCTCGCCCGTCGGCGTGCCTTCGTCGTCGATCGAGAGCGAGCCGCGCCGCGCCTCCAGCGCACCATTATCGACCACCGTTACGCCGGGGGCGGCGACCCGCTCACCGATGCGGCCGGAAAAGACACTGGTGCCCTTGCGGTTAAAATCGCCTTCCAGCCCATGGCCAACCGCCTCATGCAGCAGCACGCCGGGCCAGCCCGGGCCAACCAATACCGTCATCTCCCCTGCTGGCGCGTCCACGCTTTCCAGATTGACGAGCGCCTGGCGCAGCGCCTCATCAATGGCCCGGTTCCACGTTTTGGGATCAAACAGATGGTCGTACAAATAGCGGCCGCCCAGCCCAAAAAAGCCGCTTTCGCGCCGGCCATTTTCTTCGGTGACGATACTCACATTAAGGCGGACTAGCGGGCGGACATCGGTGGCAACAAAGCCATCCGCACGGACGATTTCCACCACGCCCCAATTGGCAGATAAGCCAACCGAGACCTGCACGACGCGCGGGTCCCGCGCGCGGGCCGCCGCATCGATCTGCTGGCAGAGCGCGACCTTGTCGGCAAAGGGGATAAGGCCCATCGGATCGCCATCGGTGTAGAGATGGCGGTTATTCTGGCGCGGGGCGGCTGACATAACAGACCCCGTCGGATCGAGCAGCGTCAGGGTTTCGCCCGCCCGGCGGATTGCCGCGGCGCTGATTTCATTGGCATGGGCAAAACCCGTCATCTCGCCTGAAACACCGCGCAGGCCAAAGCCGGCATCGGTTGAATAATCCGCTGTTTTCAATCGGCCATCGTCAAAGCCAAAGGCTTCAGACGCACGATATTGCAGGTAAAGTTCCCCATCGTCGCAATTGCGCAGCAGGTCCGCCGCCAGCTTTTGGGCGGTGTCCGGGTCAAGCTGGTTATCGCGGTAGAGAAAGCGACGCGGGTCTGTAGTGAAGGTCATAAATCACGATATAGGAAGGACTTTGCCACCTGAACAGGGCGAATGGCGGGGTTATTCGCTATCCGCCGGGCCGCCCTTCAGCACAAAGCGCTTGTCGCAATAGCCGCATTCGACAAAGCCCTTGTCATCAATCTCGAGCCACACGCGCGGGTGGCCGAGGGCAGCGCCGCCGGGAATATCGGTCGCGCCATCGCAAGAGACGCGGTGGCTGGTGACGCGGACGGTTTCAGGAGCCTTGATCATGGCTGGGCAGATAGCAACGGTGCGCCCGCATCTCAAGGCTCCAATTAAGGTCAGCCCTTCGACAAGCTCAGGGCGGATGGGTTATGGATGTATTGCTCCCATGGCCGTCCGTGCGGAGCTTGTCGAAGGGCTGACCTTCTTCTTCATCCCATTAGGACGAGTCTCAAATAAGCCCAGACTTAATCATGTGTTCGCTCAGGTCTTTCGTGCCGGGCGCTGAGCGGCTACAGTTACTTTATGACCGAAGCCGTCATTGTCATCGACGCCATCCAGAAAACCTATGCCGGGGGCAAGCAGGCGCTCAAGGGCGTCTCGCTCGAGGTGCCGCGCGGCTCTGTTTTCGGGCTTTTGGGGCCAAATGGCGCGGGCAAATCGACGCTGATAAATATCTTGGCCGGGTTGGTGACGAAAACGGCGGGTCGCGCCAGCATCTGGGGCTTCGACATCGATGAGCATCCCCGCAATGCCAAGAACTCCATTGGCATCGTGCCGCAGGAAATCGTGTTCGATCCCTTTTTCACGCCGTTTGAAACGCTGGAAAATGTCGCTGGCCTTTACGGCGTGCCCAAGGGGCAGCGCCGGTCGCTGGAATTGCTGCGCGCGGTTCATCTGGAAGACAAGGCGCATGCCTATGCCCGCACCCTGTCGGGTGGGATGAAGCGGCGGCTGCTGGTCGCAAAAGCGATGGTCCATTCCCCGCCGATTCTTGTGCTTGATGAGCCGACAGCAGGTGTTGATATTGAACTGCGCCAGCAGCTTTGGGCCTATGTGCGGGAATTGAACCGTCAGGGCGTGACCATCGTGCTCACCACCCATTATCTGGAAGAAGCCGAAGAACTGTGTGAGCGCATCGCCATCATCAACCATGGGACACTGATCGCCAACAAACCGACGCGCGAGTTGGTGAACATGGCACAGGAAAAAGTTGTTGAGGTGACGGTGGACCGCGATGTTGAGACTGCGCCGAGATCGCCCCTGTTCCAAAAGGTCGAGGTGAAGGCGGGCCGTGTGCTCTCCATCACTTATTCCAAGGCGCAGGCCAATGCGGGCGATGTCCTCGGCGCGGTTCAGGCCGCCGGGTTTGGCATTGCCGATGTCTCCACCCGCGAAGCTGATCTGGAACATGTCTTCCTTAACCTGACGCGGGCCGCGTGACCAGCGGGCGAAGAAGCTGAACCAACTTTCTCCCCTCCCGCTTGCGGGAGGGGCAGGGGGAGGGCCAATGACAGGCGGTCAATTTCGGCCAAGAAGCACCAACAAGGCGCGGGCGCTCCGTAAAGAGATGCCGCCTGCTGAACGTCTTCTCTGGAAAGCGCTGAGAAACCGCCAACTCGCCGGCGTTCGTTTTACCCGACAATATCAGATTGGTCCCTATTTTGCGGATTTTGCGTGCCGCCAGCATAAGGTTGTGGTTGAGTTGGACGGCTATTCCCACGATATGCGACAAACCCATGACGCTGAACGCGACCGTTTCATGGCTGGTCAAGGCTGGCGCGTGTTGCGATTTGGGAATGAAGACGTGATGGGCAATTTGGAGGGCGTCGTGACACTTATCAACGCGGTTTGCAGCGACCAGCCCTCCCTCTGCCCCTCCCGCAAGCGGGAGGGGGGGCGATGAACGCCGATATTCTGATCATCGGCTCCGGCGCGGCCGGGCTGACTGCCGCGCTGCAATTGGCAGAGACGCGCAAGGTCATTGTGCTCGCCAAAGGCGCGATTTCGGACGGGGCGACCAGTTGGGCGCAGGGCGGGATCGCGGCTGTGCTCGAGACGACAGACACGTTTGAAAGCCATGTTGAAGACACGATGGTCGCGGGCGCCGGCCTGAATAACCGGCAGACAGTGGAGTATGTCGTTGAAAAGGCGCCCGATGCGATCCGGCGGCTGGCGGCCCTTGGGGTGCCCTTTGATCTCGGGGCAGACAAGCACTGGCATCTGACCCGCGAAGGCGGGCATTCGCATCGGCGGATCGTCCATGTCCATGACGCGACCGGCCTGGCCGTGCAGCAGGCGCTGGAAAAGGCGGCGCAGGATCATCCCAATATCACGCTTGTGCCCGATCGTGTGGCGATTGACCTTATTCTGGGCCGCCACCAGATGCGCTTTTCGACCAGCGGGCGGATCCACGGCGTGTACGCGCTCAACCGCAAAACGGGCAAGGTTGAAGCCTTTACGGCGCGTGCGACGATCCTCGCGTCGGGCGGGGCGGGGCGCGCCTATCTTTATTCTACCGCGCCACGCGGAGCGACGGGCGATGGCATCGCGATGGCGTGGCGCGCGGGCTGTCGGGTGTCCAATATGGAATTCATGCAATTCCACCCGACCTGCCTCTATAATCTGGAGGTCAAGAACTTCCTGATTACAGAGGCGGTGCGCGGCGAGGGTGGGCAATTGAAAATCCCGACCACGGGCGAGCGTTTCATGCCGCGCTTTGATGAACGGGCAGAGCTAGCCCCGCGCGACATTGTGGCGCGCGCGATTGACCATGAGATCAAGCGGCTCGGGCTGGATTATGTCCATCTCGACATCAGCCATTTAGAGCCGGATTTTGTCCGCGGCCATTTCCCGAACATTTACGAAAAGCTGATGGGCCTTGGCATCGACATCACCAAGGAGCCGATCCCCGTGGTGCCTGCCCAGCATTATACCTGTGGTGGCGTCGTCGTGGATATTCATGGCCGCACCGACGCGCCGGGGCTGTATGCGGCAGGCGAAGTGACCCAGTCGGGCCTCCACGGCGCCAATCGGCTGGCATCCAATTCGCTGCTTGAATGTCTTGTCTTTGGCGATGCCTGTGCCACCGACATCTTGGCGCGGTGGGACAGCCTGCCGCCCCCGCCCGATATCCGCCCTTGGGATGAAAGCCGGGTGACCGACAGCGATGAGGAAGTCGTCATCCAGCAAAGCTGGCGCGAAATCCGCAATTTCATGTGGAATTTCGTGGGGATCGTCCGCACGACCAAGCGGCTCGAACGCGCCAAACACCGGATCGACCTGTTGCGGCAGGAAGTGGAAGATTATTATAGCCATTTCCGGGTGACGCCTGACCTTATTGAACTGCGCAACCTTGTCGAAGTTGCAGACCTCATCATCCGCTCGGCGCTGAAGCGCAAGGAAAGCCGGGGATTGCACTATACGCTTGATTATCCAGATCTCTTGCCTCGGGCGGAAGATACGGTGCTGGTGCCTTAAGCGCGCTTTTGCGCACGCTTAGGTTGATTGATCGGCGCGGGCAGGGCATAGCCCCCGCCATGACCGAGATGTTCAAAATCAGCCTGCCCGATGGCTCCGTTCGAGACATGCCGAAAGGGGCGACCCCCGCAGATGTGGCCGCCGCGATTGGCCCCGGCCTTGCCAAGGCCGCGATTGCCGCGCGTGTGAACGGGGAATTGCGCGATATCACCCGGCCTTTTGAGGGTGATGCAGAATTGGCGCTGGTCACCGCGCGGGATGAAGCCGACGCGCTGGACCTTGCCCGCCATGATTTCGCGCACGTGCTGGCAGAAGCCGTGCAGGCGTTGTTCCCCGGCACGCAGATTACCTTTGGCCCGTCGACGGACGATGGGTTTTATTATGATTTCGCCCCGCAACGCCCCTTCACCGAAGATGACCTGCCGGTTATCGAAGCCAAGATGCGCGAGATTATCGCTGCGGATAAGCCGCTACGTCGCGAAGTCTGGGCACGCGAAGACTTGATCGCCCGCTGGCGCGCCGAGGGCGAGACCTTCAAGGCTGAATGGGCCGCCGAACTGCCCGAAGGCGAAGAGATCAGCGTCTATTGGTCGGGCGACAATTGGATGGATATGTGCCGTGGCCCGCACTTGGCGTCGACCGGCAAACTTGATCCCGCGGCGTTCAAGCTGACGCGCGTCTCGGGCGCCTATTGGCGCGGCGACCAGAACAACGCGCAGCTCTCGCGCGTATATGGTACGGGATGGCTCAACAAAAAGCAGTTGGATGCACATCTAACCCGGCTGGAAGAAGCGGCAAAGCGCGACCATCGCCGTCTGGGTCTGGATATGGACCTGTTCCATTTGCAGCAGGAAGCGCATGGCTCTGTCTTTTGGCATCCCAAGGGCTTTCGCATTTATCGGGCGCTGGAAGCCTATATGCGCCGCGCGATTGATGCGGCCGGCTATCTGGAGGTGAAGACCCCGCAGATCATGGACGCGCGTCAATGGGAACAATCGGGCCATTGGGGCAAATATCGCGAAAATATGTTCGTCATCCCCGATGAGGTGCCGAATACTGAAGATGAAGGCCCAGTGATTTCGGGCGATGCGGACTGGATGGCCCTGAAGCCGATGAACTGCCCGGCGCACGTCCTCATCTTCCGCCAAGGCATCAAATCCTATCGCGATTTGCCGCTGCGCCTTTATGAAAATGGCTGCTGCCACCGCAACGAGCCGCATGGCGCGCTCCACGGCCTGATGCGCGTCCGCCAGTTTACGCAGGATGACGCGCATATCTTCTGCCGTGAAGACCAGATTGTCGAGGAAGTCCGCGCCTTTTGCGAATTGGCCGACCGGATTTATAAGGATTTCGGCTTTACCTATTCCATCAAGCTCGCGCTGCGCCCCGAAAAGCGCTTTGGCAGCGACGATATCTGGGACAAGGCCGAGGACGAATTGCGCCGTGCGGTGCAAGAGGCCGGGCTGGCGACGGCCGATTATGGTTGGGAAGAATTGCCGGGGGAAGGCGCCTTTTATGCGCCCAAGCTGGAATGGCATCTGACCGACGCGATCGGCCGGACCTGGCAGGTCGGCACCATCCAGTCAGACCGGGTGCTGCCCGATCGGTTGGATGCGACCTATGTCGGCGATGATGGCGAAAAGCACCGCCCGGTCATGCTCCACCGTGCGATTTTCGGCTCTTATGAGCGGTTTATCGGCATCTTGATTGAGCATTATGCAGGCCGTTTCCCGGTCTGGCTGGCGCCCGTTCAGGCGGTGGTCGCAACCATCGTGTCGGATGCGGATGGCTATGCCCAATCGGTCGCCGACAAGCTGGAAGCCGCCGGCATCCGCGTGGAAACGGACACGCGCAACGAAAAGATCAACTATAAGGTGCGCGAACATTCGCTGGCGAAGGTCCCGCATCTGTTGGTCGTCGGCATGCGCGAGGCAGAGGAAGGCAAGGTCGCCATCCGGACGCTGGGCGTTGAGGGTCAGCGGATCATGACCGTGGAAGAAGCGATCGCGATGCTCCGCGATGAGGCAACCCCGCCGGATCTGCGATAACGACGAAAAGCGGCCCTTCGACAGGCTCAGGGCGGACGGAAATTAGGTAACTTAATGCCGTCCGGGCTGAGCTTGTCGAAGCCCAGCCCTTCTGAACTGGGCTGTGCTTATTGCGCGGTCCATCCCCCATCGACGACCATGTTGCTGCCCGTCACCGCGCTGGCTTCATCGCGGCAGAGGAAAAGCGCCATCGCCGCGATTTGATCGGGCATCACGAACTTCTTTTGCGGAATGGCCGCCAGCAGCACATCGTTGATCACCTCATCGCGCGACATATTGCGGATGCGCATCGTGTCGGGGATCTGGTTTTCGATCAGCGGCGTCCAGACATAGCCGGGCGAAATGCAGTTCACGGTGATGCCCTGTTGCGCGACTTCAAGCGCGGCGGTCTTGGTCAGGCCCATCAGCCCGTGCTTGGCAGCATTATAGGCCGATTTATTGGGGCTCGCGACGATCGAATGGGCGGACGCGGTGGAGATGATCCGCCCCCAGCCTTTTTCCTTCATATAAGGCAAGGCAGCGCGCATCGCGTGGAACGGCGCAGAGAGCAAAATGGCGATCAGCATATCCCATTTTTCCAGCGGAAATTGATCGACCGGGGCAACGTGTTGCAACCCGGCATTGTTGATCAGGATATCTGGCCCGCCCAGTTCGGCGTGGCACGTCTCTACCATCGCGGCGATCTCGTCAGGCTTGGTCATGTCGGCGCCCGACCAGAGGACCTTGGCGCCGCTTAGTTTCGCCAGGTCCTGCCGCTGCGCCTCAATGGCATCTGCCTCGCCAAAGCCGTTGATCATAATAGAACAGCCTTCTTGTGCCAGCGCGGTTGCGCAGGCCGCGCCAATGCCGGAAGTGGACCCGGTGATAAGCGCGGTCTTGCCCTTGAGGATCATGATGGACTCCTGATGGTTGATCCGATGTGATTGCATCCCCATGTCATGCGGTGCAATGTCTTTCGCATCAGGCGGTAGGATCGGCGCATGCGTCTCGATGATATGGATGGTTCTGGCACCGGGGGCGGGGATCGGCAGACAGATGCGCGCCGCGCCCGCGCGCGCTTGGGGTGGCTTGGCCTCGGGGCTGTGGTGGCGCTTGGCATCAGTGTCGCGTTGGGCGTGAACCCGAGGCAACTTCTTGGTTTAGAAGATGCGCCTCCCGTGCCGCAGATGGCGCCATCAAAAGCTGTGTCGGACCGCGGATGCCAAGGAGATTTGGCCCGGCCTTATCCCTGCAAGATTTTCGCGGCCGCCAATGGGACATGGGCAAAGGCGTTTCCGAAAGGCCAGTATCAGCCGCCTAAAATCGTCTTCTACGCACCCCAAGGGCAGAGCGGATGCGCCACGGCCCCTGCTGCGATAGGGCCGTTTTACTGTGCGGACGATCAAGGCATTTATTTGGATATAGCTGTGCTGGACGCCCTTGCCCTGCAAAAGGGCAGCGGAGGGGAGGCCGCAATGGCCTATATGGTGGCTCATGAGATTGGCCACCATATCCAATCGCTCACGGGGATTGCAGATCAGGTGCGCCGCTATCTGGCGCGAGCGTCCCAAGCGGATGACGCCCAGTTGAGGGAGGCGATGGAACTGCAAGCCGATTGCTATGTTGGCGTCTGGGTGGCTCAGTCCAAGGCGGGTGTTGGTGTGCCGGATATGGGGCGGGGACTGCGCTCTGTGCACCAAATGGCGCGAAAAATGGCTCAGCAAAAGGCGCCAGGGCAGAGTGGTCCCGACAATTTCAGCCATGGCGCTCTTGAAGATCGCATGGCATGGCTCAAGCGGGGCTTGGAAACGGGCGACCCGGATAGATGCGATCCGTTCCGAACGGTGCGGCTCTCACAACCATTGCAATAGGGGGCGCAATGCGCATCGGGATCATGGCACCGTCGTGCCGGCTGGACGAGCAGGTGGCAGAAAGATTGCCCGGCCTCGCGCGGGATGCCTTTGGCGCCGACGCACCTGAATTGGTCATCCACCCGCAAAGTTTTTTGAGGGAGGGCCATTTTGCCGGGCCGGATGCCGCGCGCGCTGATGCCTTTGTTGCGCTCGCCAATGATCCGACGATCGACGCGATCTGGTTCGCTCGCGGCGGTTATGGCGCGTGCCGCATGGTAGACCTTGCCTTGCCGCGTCTGGCCTCGGCTGCGGGCGACAAGGCGTATCTTGGCTATAGTGATGCCGGCTTCTTGCTCGCCGGGCTTTATGCGCACGGGGTAGGTCGCGTCGCCCATGGTCCGATGCCAAGCGATCTCAAGCGCCACGGCGGTGAAGCTGCGGTAGGGCGCGGTCTGGCGTGGCTGATGAACCCGGCCCCTCAAAAAGGCGGGCAGAAGCAGGCGGCGTTCAACTTGACAGTCTTGAGCCAGCTGCTCGGCACCTCTCTCCAGCCTGATCTATCAGGTCATGTCCTGATGATCGAAGAGGTGGGCGAATATATGTACCGGATCGACCGGAGCCTGTTTCACCTGACGTCCAACCCAGGCATCCGGCAGATTGCGGGGCTGATGCTCGGGCGGTGCAGCGATATCCCTGAAAATGATCCTGATTTTGTGCTGACCGAAGAAGATGTGGTCCAGCATTGGTGCCGCCATGCCGGGATCGCATATCTGGGCCGCGCCAATATCGGGCATGACGCCGATAATGAGGTTATCCCGTTCGGGGGGTGAGCGAGGCCCCGACCTTGGGGTCAGGGCCCTGTCTCGTCACCTTTTAGCGGAACTTCACCGCCAGATAGCGCGCCGGGTTATTGCCGCGCTGGACATAGAGCAGCACATTGGCGCGGCCCGCCTTTTTCGCTTCCGCGACAATCCGGGCTAGATCGGCGGGGGTGTCGGTTTGCTGCTGGTTGGCCGACAAAATAATGTCCCCGCGGCGCAACCCCTTGGCGGCGGCATCGCTTTCAGGATCAACGCTGGAAATGACGATCGCGGGTGGTGTGGTCCCGAGGCCCAGCTGGCGCGCAATCTCTGGCGTTAGGTCTTGCACCGCAAGGCCCAGCGAGCCGCGGGTGGCATTCTGCGTCGTTGTTTCATCTTCCGGGTCGAGGCCCTGCTCGCCATTGGTGATGGCGGCGAGCTGGTCTTCCGAGGGGCGTTCCCCCAATACCGCCGTAAACGTCATCCGCTTGCCGCCACGGATCACCTCAATCGGCACCCGCGCGCCCACCTGCTGGGTTGCGATGAGGAAAGAGAGGGTCTGGTCGGGCGTCACATCCCGGCCAGCAACCCGAACCACGACATCGCCCTCGCGGATGCCCGCTTTGGCCGCGGCTTGATTAGGCTCGACGCGCGCGATCAGTTCGCCTTGGTTCTTCGGCAGGCCCAGTGCGTCGGCCACGCCTTCATCCAGCGGCTGGATGCCCACGCCCAGATAGCCGCGCTTCACCTTGCCGCCCGATTTCAGCGTTTCGATGATCGGTGCCGCCACTTCCGACGGGATCGCAAAGCCGATGCCGACATTGCCACCGGTGGGCGAGAAGATCGCGGTGTTGATGCCCACGACATTGCCGTTCATGTCGAACATCGGACCGCCCGAATTGCCTTGATTGATCGAGGCATCGGTCTGAATGTATCGGTCCGAAGGGCCAGACCCAATATTGCGGTGGAGCGCTGAGACAATCCCGGCCGTGACGGTGCCGCCAAGCCCATAGGGGTTGCCAATGGCGACCACCCAATCGCCTACCCGCGTGCTCGAACTGTCCCCAAATTTGACGAAGGGAAGATTCTTGCCTTCGATTTTGAGCAGCGCGAGGTCAGACGCCGGGTCGCGGCCGACCAGCTTGGCGGCATATTCGGTGCGATCCGCAAAGGTCACGGTGATGGAGCTGACAGCAGCGCCCCGCTGTCCGGGGGAGACAACATGGTTGTTGGTGACGATGTAGCCGTCTGCCGAAATGACGAAGCCAGAGCCGAGAGATTGCGCTTCGCGCGTGATCGGCCGGCCTTCGCCCCCGCCGAACATATCCGCAAAGGGTGTCCCCGCGAACGGATTGCTGTTGGGAACCTGCACTTTCTGCTTTGTCGAGATATTCACAACGGCAGGCTGAAGCCGCGCGGCCAAATCTGCAAAGCTCATTGGCGCGCCGGGGCGTGGCGCGGTGGCTGCGGCGAGGGTGCCAGGCTCGTTCTGCGCCGTTTGCGACGCGGCTGGCGATTGCAGTGCCAGCGTGGCCGTTGTGCCGCCAAGCAAGATCGCTGCGGTCATGGCATAAGCGTATCGCACCTTGGATAACCTCCTATCATCACTCCGGATGTACATCCCGCGACGGGATTGCCGCCAACGGGATGAACCGAATTTGAACAACCCGACGGGTCAGTACAGGGCCAGCCGACTTAGCGGCCTCCCCCGCCCCGGAACTGGCGCAGATAATCATTGCCTGGCGACAGGATGATATTGGCGGACCCTTCCGGCTTGGTGCCATCCACGCCAAAGGTGGATCGGTAGGACTGCATCGCCCGGTAGAAATCATAGAATGCCGGATCTTTGCCGAATGCAGCGGAATAGATTTTGGCTGCTTCCGCATCGGCACTGGCACGAATGATCTGCGCCTGTTTCCAGCCTTCCGCGCGCTTGGTCGCGGCCTCTTGCTGGCGGGCAGTGCGCATCCGCTGGAACGCGGATTCCAGCGTGGCGCCCTTGGGAAGATCCGCGCGCTTGATCCGCACATCGATGACCTCGGCGCCATATTGGCGTGCCTGCCGATTGAGGCCATCACGAATATTCTGCATCACCTTGCCACGTTCCGGGCTCAGCAGCGCGGCGAAGGGCTCCTTGCCGAGCTCGTTGCGCAGGGCTGAGCCTAAAAGCGGGCGCAAAGCCTCGGCCAGCCGCTCTTCGGTGCGGGCGGTTTTATACATTTTCAGCGGATCGACGATGCGATAGCGGGCAAAGGCATCGACTTGCAGGCGGAGCTGATCGGTCGACAGCACTTCCTGTTCGTCCATGTCGATCGCCTGGACGCGCTTGTCCAGCCATTGGATTTTTTCGGCAAAGGGCACGCGGACGATAAGGCCCGCGCCGGTATTCCCAAAGCTTTCGCCCGGCTTATAGGCGTTGATGATCCGCACGGGTTGGCCAAAGCGTACGACCACGCCCTGCCGGGTTTCCGGCACGAACGAGACGGTCGCGCTAAACAGGATCACAAGGGCGAGCGCCAAAAAAGCAAGGCCCGCCGGGTTACGAAGCAGCCGTTCCATCAGCGGTCTCCCCCCCGATTCGCGGCCGGAGCTTGTGGCTCTGCGGCGCGGCGCGCATTCGGCGGCAATTGCATATAGGGCATGACATTTGGCGTCTCGATGATCGTCTTGTCGAGTTTGCCCAGGACTTGCTCCATCGTTTCATAATACATGCGGCGACGCGTCACGGCTGGCGAGAGCTTATACTGGGCATAGACCTTATCGAACGCCTGCGCTTCGCCAAGCGCGCGCTGGGTGATCTGCTGCGAATAGGTGTTCGCTTGGTTGATCATCGATTGCGCTTCTTGCTGCGCCGCAGTCACATCCTTGAATGCATCCATCACCGCGGCGGGCGGGTCGGCGCGCTTGATCGCGACGCCTTCAATCCGCACGCCGGAACGATAGGTGGCCAAGATGCTCCGCATCCGGTTTTCGACGTCTGCTTCAATCTGCCCGCGCTTCGCGCCAATCGCGCCGATCAAATCGACGCGAGACAACGCCGCGCGCATCGCGCTTTCGGCGACTTCGCGGATGGTTTCTTCAGGGTCAGCCAGCTGGAAGCGGAACAATTCCGGGTCAGCGATCGACCAGCGAACCGAATAATCAAGATCAATGATATTCTGGTCGCCCGTCAGCACGAAATTTTCGACGCCATTGCCTGCCGGAATATCGATCGTCCGGATTTCAGCGACATTGAGCGTCGTCACGCGCTCAATCGGTGCCGGCAAGGTCAGCCCGATTCCCGATTCGAGTGTGCGGCTATAGGCCCCAAAGACCGTGACAACGCCGCGCTCTTGCGGGCCGATGGCGTGAAAACTCGTAAAGATAACCCACAGCCCGAGGATGACAGCACCGGCAAGGCGCAACATCGGCCAAGAGGAGCCGCCATTGCCATTGCCGCCCATTTGCTGGCGCATCCGCCGGGCGAGTTCGTCAAGAACAGAAGGGCCGCGCGGACGGCCTCCGCCGCCTCCGGGCGGCAGATTCCACGGGTTTCTCGGGCCATTTCCGCCCGATCCGCCCCCATTTTGTCCCCCGCCGCCGCGATTGCCCCAAGGGCCTCCTACGTCGGCAAACAGCGCGATTGCCCGCGCTTTCCAGCCTGTTTTTGCGTTCATGTTTCTTCATATAGGGCGGCATTTCACGAAAAACAGTGGCGCAGATCGATTCTGCTCCTAAATCGCGATCCATGTCTGATCTCGACTCTTTGAAAGCGGCGCTCGACGCCATTGCCGACCCCAAAAGTCCCTCGGGCCTGCTGGCTGCTGGACGCGCCAGTGCGCCCCGCCTTGCCGATGGCGTGGCGGGCGTCATTCTTGATGTGACCGGCCTCTCGCTCGCCGAACGCGATGCCCTAAACAGCCAAGTTGATGCCGCGCTCAAGGCGGTCCCCGGCGTGCGCGAGGTGCGCATCGCGATGACCAGCGAAAAGATGGCTCGGCCCATCATCGCGATTGCGAGCGGCAAGGGCGGTGTTGGCAAATCAACGCTGTCGACCAATTTGGCCATTGCGCTCGGCCGGCAGGGCTTCCACCCCGGCCTTGTCGATGCCGATATTTATGGTCCGTCCCAGCCCTTGCTGACGGGGAGCGAAGGCAAAAAGCCCGAAGCCGAAGGGCAAAAGCTGATCGCGGTGGAAACACCCATTGGCGTGCCCTTGCTCTCCATGGGGCATTTGGTGCGGCAGGGTCAGGCGATTGCGTGGCGCGGGCCAATGGCAGGCAATGCGTTGGGGCAGTTGATCGATGCCGAATGGGGCAATGTCGATCTACTCGTGGCGGATATGCCGCCGGGCACAGGTGATGTTCAATTGTCGATGGTGCAAAAGCACAAGCCGGCCGGTGCTGTCATCGTGTCCACACCGCAGGATCTGGCGTTGATCGATGCCACCCGCGCGATTGATCTGTTCAACACAGCGGGTGTGCCGATCATCGGGCTGATCGAGAATATGGCGGGCTATGTCTGCCCGCATTGCGGCGAGGTATCCGATCCGTTCGGCTCGGGCGGGGCAGAAGCGGCGGCGCGCGCGTTGGGCGTTGATTTCCTTGGCCGCATCCCGCTGGATATCGACATCCGCACCTCGTCGGATGCGGGCCAGCCGCCTGCGGCAGGAACCGGGCCTCACGCCGCCGTGTTTGACCAGATTGCCGCCCGTATCGCGGGCTGGCTTCGCGCTTGAGGAGAGCCCCATGCCCCTGACCCAAGATGCCGATATTGCTGCTCTGTTGACCAATACGCGCCGCATCGCGCTGGTTGGCGCGTCCGACCGTCCCGACCGCGCAAGCCATAAGGTGATGCAGTTCCTTTTGGGGCAGGGCTATCGGGTGACGCCCGTCAATCCTGCGCTTGCCGGGCAAGAGGTGCTGGGCCAGCAGGTCGTCGCCACGCTCGCCGAGGCGGGGCCGGTCGATCTTGTCGACATCTTCCGCAACTCAGACGCCGCGGGGCCGATTGTGGATGAGGCAATCGCCGCGGGTGCAAAGGCTGTCTGGATGCAATTGGGCGTTATCAACCCGGAAGCCGCCGCGCGCGCCGAAGCGGCGGGCCTGAAGGTCGTGATGGATCATTGCCCGAAGATCGAAATTCCCCGGCTGGGCATCGCCAAAGTCGGCTAACGGATCGAGAGGCTCTTGGCGCGCTCGCTCAGGCGCGCAACCGCCGCCGGGTGCAGCTCTGCCCCTGTTGCCAGCACGCCAAAGGCCTCGCCCTTCGTAGAATTGAAGCGCAGCGGGCGGCCATGCGCATCCGTCACGCGGCCGCCAGCTTCCTCGGTCAGCAAGGCGGCCGCCGCGATATCCCATTCATGGCCCCAGCGCAGCGCGGCGACGAGATCAGCCTCATCAGCGGCGACCATCGCGATGCGCAGCGCGATGGAATTGGGCTTGTGCACGGTCACCAGATCAAAGTCTGCCTTGGGGAGGATATCGGCAGGAACGCGTGCGCCAGCTAAGGCGGGGCGCTGGCTCGCTGTCAGCTTTTCGCCATTGCGCCATGCACCCCGCCCGCGGGCGGCCCGCCAATGTTCTTCGCGCGCCGGGGCATCGAGCACGGCCAGCGTCGCTCGCCCGCCTTCAACCAGCGCGATGGAGACCGCCCAGCCTTCGCGCCCGCGCACATAATCGCGCGTGCCGTCAATCGGGTCGACTACCCAGACGCGCGCGCGCAGCAGCCGCTCGGGATTGTCCGCCGTTTCCTCGGAAAGCCAGCCCGCCTCCGGGTCCAGCTTTGCCAGTTCCGTTTTCAGAAACTGGTCCACCGCCAGATCGACTTCGCTCACCGGATTGCCGGGGGATTTTTCCCATTGGTCAAAGCTGCCGCGAAACCGGTCGAGCGCGATGGCGCCCGCCTCGCGGGCAATCTCGCTCAACGCCTCAAGGCGGGACTCAATCACCGGCGAGGGTCATGCCTTCCAGCCTCAAGGTCGGCACATTGGTGCCATAGCGGAAGGTCAGATCATTGGCGGGGGTGAGGTTGCGGAACATATCCTTTAGATTGCCGGCAATCGTGACTTCGGCCACGGGCTCGGCAATCGCGCCGTTGCGGATCACAAAGCCAGAGGCGCCCCGGCTATAATCGCCGGTCAGGCCATTGACGCCCTGCCCAATCAGCTCTGTGACGTAGAAGCCCTCTTGGATGTCGGCCATCAAATCGGCGGGAGAGAGGCTCCCTGCTTCCATATGAAGGTTGCTGGCACCGGCGCCCGGTGGGCCGCCCACGCCGCGGCTGGCATGGCCGGTCGGCGTCAGGCCCAATTGCCGGGCTGAGGCCGCGTCCAGAAGCCAGCTGGTCAGCACGCCCTTGTCGATGAGGGCGCTGCGATGGGTTGCCAGCCCTTCGCCGTCAAACGGGCGCGAGCGCAGGCCGCGCGGCCGGTGCGGATCATCAACAATGGTGATGGTGGGGCTAAAAACTTCCGTCTCCAGCGCGTCGAGAAGAAAGCTGGTCTTGCGGGCGATGGAACTGCCGGTGATCGCGCCGATCAAATGGCCGACCAAACTGCCGCCCACGCGCGGATCAAGGATCACGGTCATCGGCCCGCTTTTGAGCTTGATCGGGTTGAGCCGGGCCACGGCCTTGTCGCCCGCTTCGCGGCCAATGGCGGCGGCATCATCCAGATCCGCCAGATGACGCACCGAATGATAGGCATAATCGCGCTGCATCGCCGCCCCTTCGCCCGCCAAAACGCTGGCGGAAACGCCATGGCTGGAGCCGGAATAGCTGCCCGCAAAGCCGGTGCTGGTCGCCAGCGCCACAATCGCGCGGCCCGCGCTGGCGCTACCGCCTTCGCTATTGGTCACCCCGGCAACGGCGCGGGCGGCTTCTTCGGCGGCCAAGGCACGGTCGCGCAGATCCTGCGGCGAAACCTCGCCGCCATCATCCAAATCAAGGTCGGCTGGGGCATCGCGCATCAGCAGGTCTTGCGGGGCAAGCCCGGCATAAGGGTCTTCCGGGGCCTGTCCGGCCATCGCGACGGCCCGTTCTGCCAATTGCGCCAGCGCATCGGCCGAAAGGTCGGACGAGGAGGTGCTGGCCGATTGCGTGCCGATAAACACGCGCAGGCCAATTTCCTCGCCTTCAGAGCGTTGGACATCTTCCAGCGCGCCCAGACGCACCTGAACCCCGGTAGAGGCATCGGCGACATAAATCGCATCAGCGGCATCGGCCCCGGCCTTGAGGGCGCGGGCAACAAGATCGGCGGCGCGGTCACGCGCTTGGTCATGGGTCAGCATAGGATGCGATTAGGCGCTTGTTGCAAAAGCCTCAAGCCGAGGCGCCAATTGTTATCATCGCCAAGGCGACAAGCAGCCCGGCTGTTCGGTTGGAACGGAATTTGGCAAGCGCATCGGCGCCATCCGCTTCCTTCAGGGTCGCGACCTGCCAGATGAAATGGAGCGCCGCCGGAAGCAGGGCAACCAATGCCAGTCCTTGCGGCCGAATCAGCCAGATCGCCCCGCCCCACAAGGCCAGCGCCAGCGCGTAAAAGCCGGCGACCCCCAGCCGGACATGGCCGCCCAACGCGCGCGCGGAGGAGCGAACGCCGATCAGCGCATCGTCTTCGCGGTCCTGAAGCGCGTAGATTGTATCATAGCCGATTACCCAGAAGATCGAGCCCGCATAAACCAGCGCCAACGGCCAATCAGGTGTGGCCATAGCGATCCAGCCGACCAGCGCTCCCCAAGAGAAAACCAGCCCAAGCCAAGCCTGAGGCCACCAGGTGATCCGCTTCATAAAGGGATAGGCAGCCACCAGCGCAAGGCTTGCGACCGCGACCGCCTGTGCCAAGGGGCGCAGTTGGAGGAGAACAACCAAACCAATGGCCGACAGGAAAATCAGCCATGTCCATGCGGCCTTGAGCGATACGGCGCCGCTGGCGATCGGGCGGTTGCGCGTGCGGGCGACCTGCGCGTCGAGGTCGCGGTCGATAATATCGTTATAGACGCAGCCTGCGCCGCGCATGACAATGGCGCCCAACAGCATCCACAGCCCCAACGTCCATTGGCGGGGCAGGCTGCCTGCAAGCCCCAGCCCGTAAAGGCACGGCCAGAAGAGCAGCCACCAGCCAATTGGTCGTTCAAGCCGGGCGAGCGCGGCAAAGGGCCGGGCTTTGGCGGGCAGCCAGCGCATCAGCCCTGTCAATTCCACATCGGGCACAAGCGCAGTTTCGTTTTGGGCGCGGTTCATGCTAACCGCCCTTATGCCCGCAACACCCGCCTGGCCACCCCAATCCACACCGCGCCTCTTCGTCGAAGGGGTGCTGGCGGCGGGTGAGGTGCGGCGGATTGAGGGCGGGCAGGCGCATTATCTGGCGCATGTCCTCCGCGTGAAGCCCGGTGCCCCGTTAAAGCTCTGCGACAACCAGACCGGCGAATGGCTGGCCGAAGTCACCGATGTGGCGAAGCGGGATCTTGGCGTTCACGTCACCGAATTGTTGCGCCCACGCGAGACAGTGCCAGATCTTTGGCTGCTTGCCGCCCCGGTTAAAAAAGCCCGGCTCGATATGGTCGTTGAAAAGGCGTGCGAGTTGGGCGTCGCTCGGTACCAGCCCGTCATTACCCGCCGCACGATTGTGGAGCGGATGAATATGGAGCGGCTGCGCGCGACGATGGTCGAAGCAGCAGAGCAATGTGGCCGCACCGCGCTGCCAGCAATTGGGGAAGCGGTGAAGTTGACGGCGCTGCTCAAAGATTGGCCAACGGAACGCACGCTTTACTTTGCGGATGAAACGGGCGGGCTGTCCTTTGCCGAGGCGGTCAAGCCGGGGCCAGCCGCAATCCTGATTGGCCCCGAAGGTGGCTTTGATCCCGAGGAGCGCGACGCCATTCGCGCGCTGCCACAGGCGGTCGGCGTGTCGCTTGGTTCGCGTATTTTGCGCGCCGAGACAGCGGCGATTGCCGCGCTGTCCGTCTGGATGGCGGTGGCGGGCGATTGGCCGCGCTGCACCTGACGGGCAAAGAAAAAGGGCGGCCCCTTGCGGGACCGCCCTTGATCTTGAGTCAGTTAAGCGACGCTTACTTGACTTCGACCTGAGCACCAGCTGCTTCGAGCTGAGCCTTGATCTTTTCGGCTTCGTCCTTGCCGATGCCTTCCTTCAGAGCCTTCGGCGCTGCTTCGACGAGCGCCTTGGCTTCGGTCAGGCCCAGGCCGGTGATGGCGCGGACTTCCTTGATGACAGCAATCTTGTTGCCGCCGTCGCCGTTGAGGATGACGTCGAATTCCGACTTTTCTTCAGCAGCCGCACCAGCAGCAGCGCCGCCAGCAGCCGGTGCCGCAACCGCGACAGCAGCAGCAGCCGAAACGCCCCACTTTTCTTCGAGAAGCTTGGCGAGTTCTGCCGCTTCCAGAACGGTCAGAGCCGAAAGGTCATCAACGATCTTGTTCAAATCAGCCATTGTAAGTCTCCAAATCGAAGAGGGCTTTGCCCCCTTATGAGTTTCAGTTGAGTGTCAAAATCAGGCGGCTTTGGCGCCATATGCGCCAAAGACACGCGCCAGCTGTGCTGCCGGTGCGCCAACGACCTGAGCCACCTTCGTCGCAGGTGCCTGTACAAGGCCCACGAGCTTGGCGCGCAGTTCATCAAGCGACGGAAGCGAGGCCAGAGCCTTCACACCATTTGCATCCAGAACCTGAGCGCCCATCGCGCCGCCGACGATTTCGAGCTTGTCGTTCGTCTTGGCGAATTCCACGATGATCTTGGCAGCCGCGATCGGGTCGACCGAGGTGCCCAGCGCCGTCGGACCGGTCAGCAGATCGCTGATGCCGGCATAAGGCGTGTTCTGGGAAGCAAGCTTGGCGAGACGGTTCTTAGCGACCTTATAGCTGGCCCCGGCCTCACGCATCTTCGAACGCAGATCGGTCGACTGTGCGACCGTCAGCCCGAGATTGCGGGTGACAACCACCACGCCAACCTCGTTGAAGACACGATTGAGTTCGGCGACAGCATCGGCCTTTTGAGCACGATCCATGCCATTCTCCTTCAACATTCGGCTTGCGGCCCATCCGCAAACCGGGTGATCCCGCACTGCCCGCAAAAGGCAGCGCGACATCGGATGTCCGTGGGGAATGGCAGCCTCTGATAAGGAGACTGAGAAAATCCATGTCCCCGTCTAGGCAGGAGATTAAGAAGGGCAAATTCCCTTCACCTGCTGTCTCGGACGGTTGGACCGGCCTTTTGGGGCCAGTCCGGTCTTGCGCGAGACGCCCTAGAGCGTCCCGCCACAAAATTCAAATCAGGCGACGCCGATTTCGGCGACGTCGAGCTTGATGCCCGGGCCCATCGACGAGCTGATCGCGGCCTTGCGCAGATATTTGCCCTTGGCGCCCGACGGCTTGGCCTTGACGACAGCATCAACGAGCGCGTCGAAATTGGCGCGCAGGTCTTCTGCCGAGAAGCTGGCCTTGCCGATGCCCGAATGGATGATCCCCGCCTTTTCGACGCGATATTCCACCTGGCCGCCCTTGGCGTCCTTCACGGCCTGACCCACGTTCGGCGTGACGGTGCCGAGCTTCGGGTTCGGCATCATGCCCTTGGGGCCGAGGATCTTGGCGACGCGACCGACCATACCCATCATGTCGGGCGTGGCGATGCAGCGGTCAAAATCAATATTGCCGCCCGTGATCGCTTCGATCAGGTCTTCAGCGCCGACAACGTCTGCGCCAGCAGCGCGGGCTTCTTCGGCCTTCGCATCCTTGGCGAACACGGCGACGCGCACCGTCTTGCCGGTGCCCTTGGGCAGGGAGACAACGCCGCGGACCATCTGGTCAGCGTGACGCGGATCAACGCCCAGGTTCAGCGCGACTTCGATCGTTTCGTCAAACTTGGCGGTCGCGTGCTCCTTGATAAGCGCGATCGCTTCGCTGACGCCATAAAGCTTGTCGCTGTCGATCGCAGCTGCGAGCTTCTTTGCCTTTTTGCTCTGGAACGCCATGGATTAACCCTCCACCACTTCGAGGCCCATCGAACGGGCAGAGCCTTCGATGATGCGCGTTGCTGCGTCGATATCGGTTGCGTTGAGGTCCTTCATCTTGACCTCGGCGATTTCCGACAGCTTCGAGCGGGCGATGGTGCCGATGATGTTCTTGCCGGGTTCCTTCGAACCCTTGTCGAGCTTCGCGGCCTTCTTAATGAGGAAGGTGGCCGGCGGCGTCTTGGTGACGAACGAGAAGCTGCGATCCGCATAAACGGTGATCACCGTCGGGATCGGCATATTCTTTTCCAGATCGCCGGTCGCCGCGTTGAACGCCTTGCAGAATTCCATGATGTTGACACCGCGCTGACCCAGAGCCGGGCCGATCGGCGGCGACGGATTGGCGGCGCCCGCAGGCACCTGGAGCTTGATATAGCCCTCAATCTTCTTAGCCATTGTTACTCACTCTCTTTCAAGTTTAGCGGTACAAACGGGGTGGCCCCCTCCCGCGGGTTTGACGCCCGAGGGCGTCACTTCATGCGTTCAACCTGTTCGAACTCCAGTTCGACCGGGGTTGGACGCCCAAAGATGGAAACAGAAACCTTCACGCGGCCCTTGTCGAAGTCCAGCTCTTCGACCAGCCCGTTAAAGCTGGCAAACGGCCCTTCGAGCACCTTGACCTGATCGCCGATTTCATAATCGACACGAACCTGCTGCTTAGGTGCAGCGGCCGCTTCTTCCTTGGTGTTCAGGATGCGGGCGGCTTCGGCTTCGCTGATCGCCTGCGGCTTGCCGCTCGATCCCAGAAAACCCGTGACCTTGGGCTGGTTCTTGATGAGGTGATAGACATCATCCGTCATCTTCAGCTTGGCCAAGACATAGCCCGGGAAGAATTTGCGTTCCGACTGAACCTTCTTGCCGCGACGGATTTCCGTCACGGTTTCGGTCGGTACTTCGACTGCATCCACCAAAGCTTCAAGGCCAAGCCGCTCTGCGTCCGCGAGGATCGCGTCGCGCACCTTGTTCTCAAAGCCCGAATAGGCGTGGATGATGTACCAGCGTGACATAAATGTTCTTTTCTATGGCGTCAGGAAGCGAGCGACAGCAGCGACTTTACGATCCAGCTGAACAGCGAATCGATCCCCAGGAAGAACAGGCCGAGGATTGACGTCATGATGATCACCATCACAACGGTCATCCCCGTCTCACGGTTCGTCGGCCAAGAGACTTTCGCCGTCTCGGCGCGGACTTGCCGGATAAATTCGCCTGGGCTGGTCTTTGCCATAAACCCGATTTCCATCCTCAAAAACAATGTTCCGGCAACAGCTCCGCCGCCGGAAAATCCGGCCAGAAAAGAAACCCTGTTGTCGGGATGGGCTGCCTTTAGGCGGCTTTGCCCGAAAACGCAAGCGTTACGTGGGATTTTCGGGGTGTCCGTTGGACGTCGCGCAGCGCTGCGATTCGGGATCTGGCAGGAGTGGAGGGACTCGAACCCACGGCCCTCGGTTTTGGAGACCGATGCTCTACCAACTGAGCTACACTCCTATGGCCAGGCGGCGCGCATAGCGAAGCGGCACCGCCGGCGCAAGCGCCTCGGCGGGAAGTTATGCCACCGCCTTGCTCGAATCTTGGCCGGGTGGGGAAGGGTGCCACCCTGAAGGTCGGGACCCATCGGCGCGCAACGACCCGAAAAACGGGCCTTGCATCATGTGGCAGCCAAGGCTCTGCGCTGCGTTGAATTGCTTTTTCGTGTCAATTCCCTGCGCAATCACCGCCAAACCCATATTATCGGCAAGGGCCATCACCGCTTTCAGCATCGCCAGGCTTTTGCGATCATCATCGCTGGCCGCGCGGATCAGCGTCGGGTGAAGGCGCACGGCGCTAAACCGGGATCGCGTGAAATGGCCGAGCGCGGCGCCACTTGGCCCAAACTCACTCAGCGAAAGTCGCACCCCCAAGGTTGATATCTGATCCAGCATCGACAACCCTTGGTCTCCCGCCCGCATCAACGTATCTTCGGTAACATCAATTGTCAGGCGCGGCGCCGGCAGGCCGCTCTGCGTTAGAGCTTGGACAATGCTCCCGCTCATCCCCGAGTCGATCAGCTGTTCCGCGGTGACGCGGACGGTCAGGCTGACGCCCTTCTCCCAAGTCGCCGCCATTTGGCACGCCTCTTTCAAGAGCCAGTCGCCGACAGGGATGATCAACTGGGTGTCTTGCGCGATCGGGATGAAGCGCGCGGGGGCGACCTCTCCCAGTGAAGTGCTTTCCCAGCGCAGTTCGGCCTCTAGGCTCAAGACCTCGTTGCTAACCGTATCGAGCATGGGCCGATATGTGACGGACAACTCATTCGCTTCGAGCGCATTCTGAAAGGCAATTTCAATGAGGCGGCGTTCCTCCGCCTCCTCGAGAAACCGCGGTTCATAAGCGCGAAACCGGCCGCGTCCTGCCTCTTTCGATTCATATAAAGCAAGGTCAGCAGACCGCATCAACATATCCGCTGTGCGGCCATCGCGGGGAGAAACCGCCGCACCGACGCTCGCGCCAATCACAAGCCGGTGACGGTTGACGTCATAAGGCGCGGACAGGCTCTCCACGATGCGATGGGAAAGTTCGGCAATCTGGGCCGGGTCGTGCACTTCTGGGATCACGGCGGCAAATTCGTCGCCCCCCAATCGCCCGAAAACTTCGCCCCTGGTCGAGAGTGCCCGAAGCCTCGCCCCTACCAGCGTCAGCAACTGATCCCCCACGGGGTGACCAAAAGTATCGTTCACAGCCTTAAACCGGTCGAGATCGATCAACAGGATGGCACAGCGCGAATGCTGCCGCGTGGCGCCGATAATCGCCTGTTCGAGTTCTTCGAGCAGGTGGAGCCGATTGGGCAAGCCGGTAAGTGCATCAAATTTGGCCATGCGATTGATGCGGTCAACGGCGCGGTGCGCCTCTGTAACATCGCACCCCAATCCCCGAAAACCGGTGAAGGTCCCTGTGGCGTCCGTCGCAGGAAGTGCCGAGAGTTCCCACCATCGCGTCTCTCCGCCGCGATCAAAGGGCAGGAGTAACCCGCTGAATCGCTCGCGCTTACGCAGCTTTTCGGCAAGGTCTTGAATGGCAGAAGAAACACTACCGTCATCCCAAGAAGAACCCGCAAGAACCGGAAGCAGAGAGCAGCCCTCCAGAAGTTCGGCAGGCTTGCCCAAGGCATCGGCGAAGCGTGGGGAAACATTTTTGAGGCCGCGTGAGGCATCGATTTCCCACACCCAATTGCCGCCGCTCTCATCAAATTCCCGCAGAACAAGCCCAAGCATGTCACGATTCTCCTGGCGCGCAGCGTCATCCAGTAACTGGCGGTAGAGCGACTGAGCATGGCGCACCCCCGCCCAAAGGATGATCGCAACCACCGTCGCGCCAAGGGCTGCCGCGACCTTCTGTCCGGCCAGCACGAACATCATGACAAGGCCAGCGCCTGCAGGAAACGCCAGCGCCAGCGCTGCCAAGGGAGTGGCCGCTAAAAGGCTGACCGAGCCAATGATCCAGAAGAGGTAAATGAGGGTCAGGTCGAGCTGAACCGGGCGCGCGCCGAGTGAGAAAAAGCCGACCATTCCCGCAGACCACAGCAGGCCCATTCCGAGCGCAAGCGCCGCCTCGCTTCGGGCGTGAATATGCGCAGTGGGGCCAAGGGGTCGAAGATATGGGGCATTGGCTAAGACCGCCAAAATGATGACCGAAAGCGCCCAGCCGGTGAATTGGCCAGACGCCAGTCCGTCGAGGCGAAGCGTCGAGAGCAGCAGAATTGCGATGATCGAAAGCACGATTCGGCCAACAGCATCCCGCCGCATCCGGATGATCCGACCGCGGCGAACATGGAGGCCGCTATGGTTCCGCTCCTCCTTGAGACCAAGAAAGGGAAGCCAGCCCGTCTTTTGGGGCGCGGGAGAAGAAAGATAATCGTCAGACACGAAGCGGGCATAGCCCGCCAAGGGTTAGCGAAGGGTAAGCGATCCCGGGAATTTATGCGGCCAGGGCGTAGGGCTGGATCTCACCGGAAAGATAGAGACGTCGCGCCTTAGCCCGGCTGAGCTTGCCAGAGCTGGTCCGCGGCAACGACCGCGGCGGGACCAGTTCGACCACGCAGTTCATGCCAGTGATCGCGCGCACTTTTTCGCGGATGGCGTCGTGCAGCTTGCGGCGCTCTTCCTCGTCGATCGTGCGGCAATGGACAAGCACGGCCGGCGCTTCCTCGCCGTTCGGGGTCGTCACGGAAAAGGCCGCGATATCGCCCTGTTTAAAGCCCGGTAGTTGTTCCACCGCCCATTCAATGTCTTGCGGCCAGTGGTTTTTGCCGTTGATGATGATCATGTCCTTGGCGCGGCCAACGACATAGAGATAACCGTCTGACAAATAACCCATATCGCCAGTGTTGAGCCACCCATTTTGCAAGCAGGCATCTGTGGACTCGGGGTCGCGATAATAGCTGTGCATCAGCGAGGGGCCTGACGTCCACACTTGCCCGATCTGCCGTTCTGGCAGTGGGGTGCCATCATCCCCGCGGATTTCGACCTGCATGTCGCGGCACGGTTTCCCGCAATTGACGATCGCGCGGAACCGCTGAGGGCGGTCCCCCGGCCAGTCTTCGCCCGACAATTCGGATTCTTCGACCAGTTCGACGCGGATCCCTTCCCCCGGCGGCATGATGGTGACGGCCAATGTCGCTTCAGCAAGGCCATAGCTGGGCAGGAACGCTTTGGCGTTGAAGCCGGCGTCGTGAAAGGCATCGACAAAGGACTGCATGACGTCGGGTCGGATCATATCCGCGCCATTGCCCGCGATCCGCCAGCCCGAAAGGGCAAACCGCTCTGCCACATGGGTCTGGCTCGAAATGCGGCGGGCGCAAATGTCATAACCAAAAGTGGGGGAGTAGCTGATCGAGGTAACACCGGCCTGGGTGTTGCGGGTTACCATGTCGAGCCACGCAAGCGGGCGGCGCGCGAAATCTTCGGTCTTCATGTAATCGCCCGACACCTGATTGGCGACGAGCGAGAGGAAGCAGCCAACCAGCCCCATGTCGTGATACCAAGGGAGCCAGGAGACGCAGCGGTCGGTTTCGATCAGCTTCATGCCGTGGCTGTGCGCAGCCAGATTGTTGAGCAGCGCGTGATGCGTCACCGCAACGCCGTGCGGGAAGCGCGTCGAGCCGCTTGAATATTGCAGATAGGCAATATCATCGGTCTTGGCCTCGGGCAGCGCAACTTCGGGTGCCGGGCGGGCGCCAAAGGCTTCCCAGCTCATCGGTTCTGCACCCACGGCATGGGCCGCGGCGGGCGCCATCGTCTCGAGGCTTTCAGGATAGATTAGATATTTCGGCTCGGCGCTTTGCATCTGCACCGATAATTGGTCGACATAGCTGTCACGCCCGCCGAACGAGGTAGGGAGCGGCAGCGGCACGGGCCAAGCGCCTGCATAGACCGTGCCGAAGAACAAGGCGGCAAATTCCGGTGAGGTTTCTGCGATGAGTGCGATCCGATCGCCGGGCTGGACGCCCGCTGCAATCAAGCGAAACGCCATCGCGCGCGCGTCGTCGCGCAACTCGGCAAAAGGATAAGCGCGCGCCAACATGCCGCGTGGATCGTGGAAGTTAAGCCCCCGCTTACCCTGCGCGGCATAGTCAAGCGCCTCGCCCAGTGTGGCGAAATCTGAAAAGCGGCGCGGCAGATCGTCGCGCGTCGCAGTAGCGATGGTCGCTGCGGGCCGGTCCAGACGATCCTGCACGGAGCATCCCCCAATTCTGGTGCCGGCTTGGCCGAGCACAGGTTTCAATCCAAAGGCGTCCACATGCAGGGCATGCAAACCGCCAGCTAACATTCCCATTCTGATGTGACTATGGCACAAATTGGGCCGGATCAGCGGATAACCTAAGTGAAGCAGAAAATACCTTTGAATGCTGAGGCATTGCGCCAGCTCGCGCTGACCTATGTGGGCCGCTATGCGACATCGCAGGCGCGGCTTGAGGCATATCTAGCGCGCAAGCTGCGCGAACATGGCTGGGATGGTGAGGGGACCGGGGGCGGTGCGATTGCCCAGATCGCTCAAACGATGGTGCGGCTCCGCTTCGTTGATGATCGCGCTTATGCCGAGATGAAGTCTGATAGCTTGGTGCGTCGCGGCTATGGCCCTAGGCGGGTGCGCCACGCTTTGGGCGCTGCCGGCATAGGGGAGGAGGATGCTCAATCTGCACTGGAGGCTGCCTCCGAAAGTGCAGAGCAAGCGGCGCTTGCGTTTGCCCGCCGCCGCCGCCTCGGCCCTTTTGCCCGACAGCCGGAAGATCTCCGCCAGCGGGAACGCGCATTGGCCGCGATGATACGGGCGGGGCATGATTATGCCACGGCGCGGCGAATTCTTGATTTGCCACCGGAAACTGTTCAAAAGGAAAGTGACTGGTCGGGAGGCTGACGGGTGTGTGGGGAGCGCGCATCCGGAATCCTGGTCAGCAAGGCTTGATCAGAAAGCCGATAAGGGGTGCAAAGCCGGGTCCATGAGCAACACGATCATCACATCAGCACAGGCTGGCCGTTGAGATGAACGACGGCCCCATTGAAAGTACCACAAAGACCGAGCCGGAACGGCTGATCGAAGGCCATGTCAAATGGTTCGACGCGACGCGTGGCTTTGGGTTCATCGTTCCGGATGATGCAGAGGTGGGCGACGTCCTGATCCATTTTAGCGTGCTGCGCGAACATGGCCGGCGGACCTTGCCAGAGGGCGCGCGCGTTGCCTGCCATGTCGCGCTTGGTGGGCGCGGGCTGCAGGCGACGCAATTGGTGTCTTTTGATCTGTCAACCGCCGTCATCCCTGACCCCGAATCGCGCGCCATCCCGAAGCGAACGCGTGAATTGCCGCCAGAGCAGATTGAATCAGCCGGGCCATTTGAGCCGACCCGCGTGAAATGGTTCAACCGGCCCAAAGGCTATGGCTTTCTGGTTCGCGACGAAGATGGCGCAGATATCTTCGTTCATATGGAAACCCTGCGTCGGGCCGGGATCATGGATGTCCTGCCCGAAGATCCCGTTGATGCGCGGTTGGTGGACAGTGCGCGGGGATTTTTGGCGATCGAAGTGCGTCGACCATGAGGGTGTGGCAGGCGGCCGCGGCGCTCCTGTGTGCGGTGCCGCTTTTGGGCGTAGCCAAGGATAGCCCCAAGCTGGCGCCGTCTGGATTGCAACTGGTTCCGCTGAGCATCGAAACAGCTTCAGGTAAGCGGCATGGTTTTAAGGTTGAGGTTGCGCGCTCCAGCGAGGAGCAAGCCCGCGGGTTGATGTTCCGGACGATGCTCGCACCCGATGGGGGAATGATTTTCCCCATGAATCCGCCGCGTTTTGCGAGCTTTTGGATGAAGAATACGCCGCTGCCTCTCGATATTATCTTCATTCGGGCGGATGGGCGGATCGCGCGGATTGCGGCGCGCACGGTGCCCTTTTCTCTAGCCCCTGTTGATTCGGGAGAGGTCGTGGCTGCCGTGCTCGAAATTGGCGGTGGCCGGGCAGCCGAGCTCGGGATTAAAGAAGGCGATAAGGTCCTCTGGCCGCGCTAGCGCGAAACTTCTTTTGTAGGGCCAGAAGTGCCGTTGCATCGTGCGGCTGAAAGGCGTAACGGCGCAGCTTATGGGCGTGATCAAGAATATCTTCACCTGGTGGGAAGGGCAAACCTTCGGCACCTGGCTTTATACCCGGACCAAGGGCGTGCGCATCGGCGAGGATGCCGAAGGCAACGTCTATTATCAGGCGCGCAAGCCCGAGCCGGCGGGCTATTATCGCCGCTGGGTCGCCTATAATGGTAATAATGACGCGAGCCGCGTCCCGCCGGAATGGTTTGGTTGGCTTCACAATACGCATGACGCGCCGCCGAGCGAGAGCTTGCCGCCACCCCGCGCATGGGAAGCCGCGCCGCAGCCTAATCTGACCGGCACGCCGCAGGCCTACCGCCCGCAAGGTGCGCTTGAAACAGGTGGCAAGCGTGCGGCGGCAACCGGCGATTATGAGGCATGGAGCCCCGACGCCGCGTGAGGCGCGACCTCCTCTGGATGGGGGGTGCCGCATTGGCGGGCCTTGCCGCATGGCAAGGCGCGCTGGCCCTGCAAGAAAATACCGCCGCAGAAGTGGCGCCCGCAGCGGGTGCCCCTGCCGCTGACGCCGCCGAAAAGGAGGCGCCAAAAGCGGCGAAGCCGGCACCGTTGCCGGGTCTGCGCGCCGATACCCCCATGGCTGAACGTGTCGCCACCTTGGGTGTGCTCAATAAGCGCAACGGCCTTTCGCGCGATCTGGTGATGAAGCCGGGTCAGGCTGTGCGCATGGGCGATCTTGTCGTCCGGCTTCGGGCCTGTGAAGAAACAGCACCATGGGAGCCGGAGAAGTGGACGGGCGCCTTTGTGCAGGTGATCACCCGGCACAGCGGGACGACGTGGCGCAAGACCTTTTCCGGCTGGCTATACAAGGAAAGCCCGTCGCTCAACGTGGTTGAACACCCGATCTATGATGTTTGGGTCAAAGCCTGCAAGATGCGCCACGCCGAAGTCGGCCCCGACACAATTTTGGCGCGGGGAAATGACGGGGCGTCTGTATCCGCCAAATCAAGCGCGGATAAATCTGCCGAACCAAGCGCCCCTGCCGATGCGTCGGCAAGCGCGGCCCCCAGCATCACGGAATAATCCGCGCGCGAGACTTCGATGGCGCCCAGCGACTGCAAATGGGGTGTCTGGAATTGGCAATCGAGCAATTCAAACCCGCCGACCTTGAGACGCGCGACGACGTGAGCAAGCGCGACCTTCGACGCGTCTGTTGCCCGGCTGAACATACTTTCCCCGAAAAAGGCACGCCCGAGGGAAATCCCATATAACCCGCCGACCAGTTCGCCATTCTGCCACGTCTCGATCGAATGGGCATGGCCCATCGCGTGGAGCTGCAAAACGGCGTGTTCGATCTGCGCGTTGATCCATGTTTCCGGTCGGCCGGGCGTCGCTTCGGCGCAACTCAGCACAACCTGATGAAAGGCCTGGTTAAAGCTTGTCTCAAAGGTGCCGGCGCGGATTGTTTTGCGCAGCGAGCGGGAAAGATGAAACCCCTCAAGCGGCAGCACCGCCCGCTTCTTTGGTTCGACCCAGTAAACCTCCTCGGCGTTCCGATCGTCCGCCATCGGAAATACGCCCATGGCATAGGCCTTGAGCAGCAGGAGCGGATCAATCGGGTCGCGCATTCCCCTTATCTGCGGCGCGCATCTTCAATCCGCAATATCGCGCAGCCATGTCTTTAGATCGGCCGCGCTCTTTTCCGCAATTTCCTCCATCGGAATATGCCCGACCTTGGGATAGATGATGAGCCGAGATCCCGGCAGCGCTTTATGGAACCACCTTGCGGACGCGACGGGAATAAGATTGTCCTCTTCCCCCCACAAGATCAGAACAGGCACCTTGATCGCGGCAAGCTGCGCGGCGCTCGCGGGTTGGTTCGTCGCGGCCTGGGCAAAGCGCGCCATCGTCGCGGCGCGGTTGCCGGGGTAGCGGTTCAATTCCCAATAGCGGTCAACCATGGCAGGCGTTGCGAAGGCAGGATCATAAACAGAGGTTTTCAGGCTCGCCTCGAACATCCCGCGCGGGGTGATGATCTTGGCGAGCTGGTTGATGCCAGGGGTTCGGGCCAAGCGGAAGCCGATCGGCATATGGCGCGCCTTTTGGCTGGGCGCGCCTGCTGCGTCGATGAGAACAAGCCCCTTGAGCTTTTCGGGATGAGCCAGTGCATAATTCCAGGCGACGCCGCCACCCATCGAATTGCCGCCGATTACCGCCTGCGTCACGCCAAGGCTTTGCAGCACCCGGTCTACAAGAGCGACATAGGCTTGATAGTCATACCGCGCGTCGGGTCTTGCCCCTGTGAGGCCGTGGCCCGGCAGATCGAGGGTCACGATGCGATGGTCTTGCTGTAACTGGGTGACCCAAGGTTCCCAGGTGTGGAGCGAGGCGTTGGATCCGTGGATGAGCACGATCGCATCCGCATTGCGTGGGCCTTGATCGCGGATGTGAACGGTCAGGCCGGGCTCGAGCGTGAGGAAGCGGGACGCCCCGCCGCCATATTTGGCGCGCATCGTGGCGGGGTCCGTATCCGGCGTATATCCTAGCAATAGCCCGCCAATCAGGATCAGGCCAATCCCAGCTAAAAGCCATTTCAGGATGCGCATGCGTTCCCTCCCCAATTGATACCGCCACTATGCCGAGCAAGCGCCGAAGGGGAAAGGGCCGGTCAGAGAATCTCGCGAACGATATCTTGCGGGCGGCACAGGCGCACGCCTTTCTCGGTGCGGACTAGCGGCCGTTCGATCAAGATCGGCTCGCGCGCCATCGCCTCGAGAATCGCGTCCCCTTCGGCATCGAGCAAGCCCAGTTCCTCAGCGGGGGAGCCGCGGGTGCGCAGGCCTTGGCGGGGTGTGATCCCAGCCTCCCGGTACAGGTCAGCCAGCGTTTCCCGGCTGGGCGGGTTTTTAAGATATTCGACCACCTCAACCTCAACGCCCTGTGTTTCGCGCAGAATATCGAGGGTTTTGCGAGAGGTGCCGCAATTGGGGTTATGCCAGATGGTCGCTTTCATGAATGGTCTCCTTGCCCCACCCCATAGCCGAACATGACGCGGCGTAAAATTCTTCATTCATTGCTTGCAATTGAGAATGGTTATCAATAGTTGCAGTTTCATCAGATTTTGCGAGTCATTCGCATTTTGAACCTGGAAGGCTTGGAATGTTTCGTTTTCTGCTCGCTTCGGCGGCAACATCGCTGGGACTGATGGGCGTTGCCCAGGCGGCGGTGGCGGCCGAAGAAGAGCAGATCATCATCGTGACAGGCCAGCTTGACGGCTATCGCACAATATCGACTTACAGCGGGACCAAAACCGATGTGCCGCTGCTGGATGTGCCCCAGTCAATCTCTGTCCTGACAGAAAAGCAGCTTCGCGATGAAGCGATCCTGACCGTCGCGGATCTTGTCCGCCATGTCCCGGGCGCTTCGGCAGGCCAAGGTGAGGGGCATCGCGATCAGGTGACGCTGCGCGGCAATGGCTCTACCGCAGATTTCTTCATCGATGGCCTGCGCGACGATGCGCAATATTATCGCGGCTTTTATAATATCGAGCGGGTAGAGGTGCATAAGGGCCCGAACGCAATGATCTTTGGCCGCGGCGGCGGCGGCGGGGTGATCAACCGGATTACCAAAGGTGCCGTTGCCGGTGAGACGCGCGGTAATGCGCTTGCCTCCCTCAATAGCTTTGGCAGCTGGTATGGCAGCGCCGATGCCAATGTCGCGATCGGTCAGTCGGCCGCGCTGCGGATGAACGCCTTTTATGAAAGCCTCGATAATCACCGCGACGCCTTTAGCGGGGATCGGTACGCGCTCAATCCGGTGATCGGCGCTGAAATCGGCGCGTCTCGGGTGCAACTTGGTTATGAGTATGTCCGCGATGCGCGGGTCGTTGATCGCGGCATTCCCTCTGAAAATGGTCGTCCGCTCGCGGGCGCGCGTGACAGCTTTTTTGGCGCGATCGGCACCAATGAAGCCGAGATCACCGCTCATATGGTCCGCTTTCGCGGTGAAACCGACATATCGGATGACCTGAAGGCGAATGTCAGCGCTGTTTATGCGCATTATGACAAGATTTATTCCAATGCCTATGCGGCGACCGCGGTGTCGGCGGGCTCTGTCGGTATCGAAGCCTATCGGGATCCGACCACGCGCGAGAACCTGATCGTCCAAGGCAATCTAATCTGGAAGACGCAGACGGGACCGGTGGACCATGTTCTCCTCGCCGGGGCGGAGTTCACGGATCAGGACACGGTGACCGAGCGGATCAACGGCTTTTTCAACCCGGTCATTGCCAGTGCCGCCAACCGCCGGGTCGTGATTAGCACCCGCCAGCCGCTCGCCATTCCGACCCCCTATTTCATCGCGGGCCCCGGCGGGAATGGTAACCGGAAGTCGTCAAGCGCGCTCCGCCAATATTCGGCCTATCTTCAAGACCAGCTCAAGTTCGGCGATCATGTCGAGCTGGTGGTGGGGCTGCGCTATGATGAATTGTCGCTCGACGTTATCAATCTCTTCAATACCCAGCGCTTCGCGCGAAAGGACACGCTCTGGTCGCCGCGCGCTGGGCTCGTCCTCAAGCCTGCTGCCAACGCCTCTCTCTATGCGAGCTACACCAAATCCTATTTGCCGCAATCGGGGGATCAATTTAGCGCTCTCGATGCGTCGACTGCCGCCCTCGAGCCTGAAGCGTTCGATAACTACGAATTCGGGGCCAAATGGGATATTCGGCCGGCCCTCAGCCTGACCGCCGCCATCTATCAGCTGGACCGGAGCAACACGCGGGCCTCAGGCCCGGTGGCTGGGTCGGTGGTGCTGACGGGGATGCAGCGTACCAAGGGAGCGGAGCTGGCGCTTGTCGGCAAGGTGCAGCGCAACTGGCAGGTCTCATTTGGCTATGCCTATACCGACGCCAAGATCGTCTCGGCGACGACGGCCGCTCCTGCGGGGCAGCATGTGGCGCAAGTGCCCCGGCATCAGCTGACCTTGTGGAACCGCTATGACGTCAATGATCGCGTTGGGCTGGGCCTAGGCCTGTACCGCCAATCGAAGAGCTTCACGACGATTAGCAATGCGGTTGTGCTGCCATCCTATACGCGGCTCGACGCTGCCATCTTTGTGAAGATCAATAAGCGGCTGGAAGCGCAGGTAAATGTCGAGAATGTCGGAAATGCGCGCTATTTCCCGACCGCGCACAATGATAATAACATCACGCCGGGCGCGCCGATCAACGCACGATTTACGCTGATCGCCAAATTCTGATCATCGCTCAAAAGGCCCTATTCGCCGCGCGAGGGTCGACTTTATCCACAAGTGTTGCTTATACAGCACGCATGGAAAAAATCTTCGCGCACTCCATCGGCCGTCGTGACGTGATGGCGGGCCTGGCGATGACGGCAGCCGCCGCGCTGGTGCCGGGCGCTGCGCGCGCATCAACCGCCGATGCGCAGCTTTTCGCGATTGCCCAGCGGGAGCTGACGCGGCTCGACGCCCAGGTCTTGGAGCGCGATGTGGTTGGCCTTGCGGATTTCTCGCTCCCGTCGTCAGAGCCGCGCTTCTTCATCGTGAACCTGCTCTCGGGGGAGGTGAAGCGTTATTATGTCACCCATGGTCGCGGGTCTGACCCGGAGCATGATGGCTGGCTCAAGGGGTTTTCGAACACCTATGGCTCCAACGCGACGTCTCGGGGCGCCTATCTCACCCGCAATTATTATGAAGGCAAACACGGCCTCTCGATGCGGCTGACGGGGCTCGATGAGAGCAATAATAACGCAGAAATGCGCGCCATCGTCGTCCATGGCGCTGATTATGCGAACCCGGATTTGATCCGCAGCACAGGCAAGCTGGGGCGCAGCGAAGGCTGCTTCGCTTTTCCACGCAACCGGCTGGTCGAAGTGATTTCCCGCATGGGCCCCGGTCGGTTGATCTTTGCCGATCGTTTTGAGGGCCAGCGCCAAGGCTGAATTGCTGCCGGCGCGCGCCTAACGCGCGTGCGCGCCTCTCTGGCTTAGTCGAACAGGCTCGAGACAGAGCTTTCGTCTGCAATCCGCTTAATCGCTTCGCCAAGCAGCGGGGCAATCGTCAGATGCCGGATTTTGGCCGCCCCCTTGGCTGCGTCAGACGCGCCAATCGAGTCGGTCACCACCAGTTCGAGCAACTCTGATCCCTCGACGCGTGCAACTGCACCGCCAGATAAGACGCCGTGCGTGCAATAGGCCACAACGTCTTCCGCTCCGGCCGCCTTCAGCGCCGCCGCGGCATTGCAAAGCGTACCCGCTGAATCGACAATATCGTCGATCAAGATACAGAAACGACCTTCGACATCGCCGATGATATTCATCACTTCCGACTCGCCCGCGCGCTCGCGCCGCTTATCGACGATCGCAAGTGGGGCGTTGTCGAGCCGCTTGGCGAGCGCGCGGGCGCGCACAACGCCGCCGACATCGGGGGAGATGACCATGATATTCCGGTCGCCAAAGCGCGCCTGAATATCCGCCGACATGACCGGCGCGCCGAACAAATTGTCGGTGGGGATATCGAAAAAGCCTTGGATCTGGCCCGCATGGAGATCGACCGACAGGACGCGGTTGGCCCCCGCCGTGGTGATGAGATTGGCCACCAGCTTCGCGGAAATTGGCGTGCGCGGGCCGGGTTTGCGGTCTTGCCGGGCATAGCCGAAATAAGGCACGACGGCTGTGATCCGCTTCGCCGAGGCGCGGCGCAGCGCGTCGCAAATGATCAGCAATTCCATCAGATTGTCGTTGGCGGGATAGCTCGTCGATTGGATGACGAACACGTCCTCGCCGCGGACATTTTCCTGAATCTCGACGAAAACCTCTTCATCCGCAAAGCGCCGAACGCTCGCTTTGGTCAGCGGCAAATCGCAATAATCCGCGATGGCCTGCGCCAGTTGCGTGTTCGAATTGCCGGTGATGAGTTTCATGAATCGCTTCCCCGCCCTCAAAGGATGGCCGCTCCCTTAAAGCGCAGGTCGCGTTGGGGGAAGGGGATTATTTCCGACGCCCCCTGCTTTGGGTCGGGAGAGATTGCGGAAGCTGCCCCCGCCCAATAGAGAGAGCGGATGACCGAGCGTCTCACCATAGCTTTGGCGCAGATGAGCCAGCGTGTCGGCGATCTGGCCGGCAACGCCGATGCCATGTTGGCGCGCCGCGCCGAGGCCGCGAGTCACGGGGCAGATCTGGTCGTGTTCCCGGAAATGCAGCTGATCGGCTATCCAGCGGAAGACCTGATTGCAAAGCCGGCGCTCGCCGCGCGTGCCGCCGCGGAGATGGATCGGCTGGCCGCAGCCACGGCGGATGGCGGCCCGGCGATGCTCGTCGGGACGCTCATCACGGATGATGCGGGTGCGCTGTTCAACGCGGTCGCGCTGCTCGATGGGGGCAAGATTGTCGCCATTCGCGCCAAGCATGAGCTCCCCAATTACGGTACTTTTGATGAAAAGCGCCACTTCACGCCCGGGCCGTTGCCAGACCCGATTGCGTTTCGTGGTGTGAAGATCGGTGTGCCGATCTGCGAGGATATCTGGTTCCCGACAGTCGCCGCCCATTTGCAGGCGCAAGGTGCTGATTTGCTGATCGTGCCGAATGGCAGCCCCTATGAGATCGACAAGGACGAATATCGCGCGTCGAACGTTGTCGGCGCGCGTGTGAAGGAAACGGGCCTGCCCATCGCCTATCTCAACCGCGTTGGCGGGCAGGATGAGCTCGTGTTTGACGGTGCGTCATTTGTGATGAACGGCGACGGCACCCTTGCGCACCAGCTTGCCGATTGGGAAGAAGAGTTGCGGCTGACCCTTTGGGAAAAAGGCGCTTCTGGCTGGCGCTGCGTGCCCGGCGAGGTCCGTGCGCTGGAGCCGATGCTCGCGGACACCTGGCACGCGATGATGACCGGCCTTCGGGATTATGTGAACACCAACCGCTTTCCGGGTGTCGTGCTGGGCATGTCGGGCGGGATCGACAGCGCGATCTGCGCTGCGATTGCGGTCGATGCCTTGGGCCCGGAACGGGTCTGGTGCGTGATGCTCCCCAGCCGCTATACCAGCGCGGAAAGTCTGGAAGACGCGGCCGAGGCTGCACGGCTTTTGGGCTGCCGGATCGACACCGTGCCCATTGCCCCGGCGGTGGATGCCTTTGGCGGGATGCTGGGGGATATCTTTGCGGATAAGCCTGTGGATATTACGGAGGAAAACCTCCAGTCGCGGATCCGTGGCGTCACCTTGATGGCGCTCTCCAACAAGTTCGGCCATATGCTCATGACGACCGGCAACAAGAGTGAAATGTCCGTCGGCTATGCGACCATCTATGGCGATATGGCGGGCGGCTATAACCCGATTAAAGACGCTTATAAGATGACGGTGTTTGCCCTTGCCCGCTGGCGCAATGTGCACAAGCCGCGCCTGGGCCTCGGCCCCGATGGTCCGGTAATGCCGGAACGGATCATCACCAAGCCGCCCAGCGCCGAACTCCGCCCCGACCAGAAGGATTCCGATTCGCTGCCCGATTATCCCGTGCTCGACGCGATCCTGATGGGGCTGGTGGAAGAAGAACTCTCGGTCGACGATATCGCCGCGCGTGGCTTTGATCGGGCCGAAGTCGCGCGGATCGAACGGCTTTTGTGCTTGGCCGAATATAAGCGCCGCCAAGCCCCGCCGGGCGTCAAGCTTGGCAAACGCAATTTCGGCCGCGACCGCCGCTACCCTATCACCAACGCCTTTAGAACGGCCTGATTTTCATGACCATCGTCACCCGCTTTGCACCGTCGCCCACGGGCAATCTTCATATCGGCAATGTCCGCACCGCGCTCCATAACTGGCTTTGGGCCAAGAAAGCGGGCGGGCGCTTTTTGCTGCGGATCGATGACACCGATCTGGAACGCTCACGCGAGGATTGTGTGGAGGGCATCCGCGCCGACCTGACATGGCTCGGGCTCGATTGGGACGCAGAGGCGCGCCAGTCCCAGCGTTTTGATCTTTATGAGCGGCAATTTGAGGCGCTGAAAGCGGCGGGCCGCGTCTATGCCTGTTACGAGACCCCTGAAGAGCTGGAGTTGCGCCGCAAGGTGCTGCTCGGTCGCGGCCTTCCGCCCGTTTATGAGCGCAAAGATCCGGACGCCCCGGTGCCCGAAGGCCGAACGCCGCATTGGCGCTTCAAGCTTGATCATGCGACGCCGATTGAGTGGGTCGATCTGATCCGCGGGCCGCAGCATTTTGACCCCAAGCTTTTGTCGGACCCGGTGATCCGCCGCGCCGATGGCTCATGGCTCTATATGCTCCCGTCCGCCATCGATGATATCGATATGGGCGTCACTCATGTTGTGCGCGGCGAAGACCATGTGACCAACACGGCAACGCAGATCCAGATGTTCGCGGCCCTCGGCGCCGCGGTCCCCCAATTTGCGCATGAGGCGCTGTTGACCGGCAGCGAAGGCAAATTGTCGAAACGGCTGGGCTCGCTCGGCATGGCGGATTTCCGGGAGCGCGGCATTGAGCCAATGGCGATCCTCGCGCTGTTGGCGCGGCTGGGTACCAGCCAGCCGATCGAGCCGGTGACCGAGGTGGCGCCGCTCATTGAAAGCATCGACTTTGCCCATTTTGGCCGCGCCCCTGCCCGCTTTGATGAGACGGAACTCGCACAGTTGAATGCGAAAATCCTCCACCAGACGGATTTTGCCGCCGTCGCAGATCGGCTGCCGGCAGGGATGGACGCCACCGCCTGGGAAGCAATCCGCCCGAATATCGAAACGCTCGCGGATGTCGCCATCTGGTGGTCTGTCGTGACGGGAGATGTCGCGGCGGAGATTGCCGATGACGACAAGCCCTATCTGGCGGAGGCGATTGCGGCGGCCGAGACGCTGGACTGGGCGGGCGACCCCTGGCCACAACTCACCGAGGCACTGAAAGCAAAGACGGGCCGCAAGGGCAAGCCGCTCTTCCTGCCGCTGCGTCAGGCGCTGACTGGGCAAGATCATGGCCCGGATATGAAGGCGCTCCTCCCGCTCATCGGCAAGGACCGCGCCTTGGCCAGATTGCGCGCGGCATCCTGTTGAGAAAGCTGGGCCGCTCGGGCTAGCGCATCTGCGGCCAAGTCTCTATCTTATCGCCATGTCGATCTTGCCGCGTCCCTCCAGCCCCAAAGTCGCGCTGCGCGACCTCATCACGTTTTTCCGCACCCGGACACGTCACCAGGTGGGGATTGCGCTGCTGTCGATCACGATCCCATTTTTCTTTATCGCGCTATTCTATGTCGATCAGGTGCCGATGGAATATCGCCCGCCCAAGATCGTCTATGTGCAAAAGCTCGATCCCAATAGATCCGATGCGGACATTATCGCCCAGCAGAAAATCGACGCGAAGCAGCGCGCGGCGGAAGAGGCAGAGCGGCAGAAGATTCTGGAAGCGAACCGGCGACCGTTCAAGGAACTTGATAAAAAGCTGGATGAATGGGGGCTGTAACCGGCCTTTCTGATGCGCGGTTGATGGGCGCTGCTCTGGCCTTGGCGGGCCGGGGGCGGGCGCGTTCGACGCCCAATCCCAATGTTGGCTGCGTGCTTGCTAAAGAGGGTCAGATCATCGGCCGGGGATGGACGCAGAGCGGCGGGCGCCCCCATGCTGAGGCGATGGCGCTGCACCAGGCCGGCGAAGCGGCCAAGGGCGCCACCGCGTATGTCACGCTGGAACCTTGCGCGCACCAAAGTCCGCGCGGTCCCTCTTGCGCTGACAGTCTGATCGCTGCGGGCATCGCCCGGGTCGTGACGGCGCTGGTTGATCCTGATCCGCGCACCCATGGGACAGGGATCGCGCGGCTCCGCGCGGCGGGGATCGCGGTTGAGGCCGGGCTGATGGCCGACGCTGCGCAGCGGGCGATGGCGGGTTGGCTGATGCAGCAGGCGGAGGGGCGTCCCTTTGTGACGCTGAAGCTCGCGACCTCGCTCGACGGCTGTATCGCAATGGCGGACGGGGAAAGCCGCTGGATCACCGGCGCGCCGGCGCGCGCGCATGGCCATTTGGAACGTGCCCGGTCTAACATGATTCTTGTCGGTAGCGGTACGATTGCAGCCGATGCGCCGCAGCTGGATGTCCGCCTGCCGGGGCTCGCGGCGCGGTCTCCCGCGCGGGCGGTGTTGACGCGCGGTACGGCGCCGCAGGGCTGGGCGTCGCTTCCAGCACCTGAACATATCGCCGGTCTTGCGGATGTGCAGTATCTGCTCGTCGAAGGCGGTGCCGCGGCAGCAGCAGCATTTCTGAAGGCGGGGCTGGTTGATCGGTTGCTTCTGTATCGCGCACCGATCCTCATCGGTGGGGGGCGGCCCGCGCTGGGCGATATTGGGCTCGCGGGGCTTGCCGAGGCGCATGGCCAATGGCAGCGCGTTGACGCGCGCCTGCTTGGCAAGGACCAGCTTGAAGTCTACGAACGAGCCTGAAAAGGGGCACCAATATGTTTACCGGCATTATCACCGACATTGGCACGATCACCAAGGCGGAAAAGCGAGGCGATCTGCGCCTTATTATCCGGTGCGGCTATGACATGGCGGGGGTAGATCTGGGGGCGAGCATCGCCTGTTCGGGCGTGTGCTTGACCGTTGTGAATAAAGGCGAAGATTGGTTCGCGGTCGATGCCTCGGCCGAAACCTTGTCCAAAACAGCGGCCGCCATGTGGGCCGAAGGCCATCGCCTCAACCTCGAACGCGCCCTCAAAATTGGGGATGAGTTGGGTGGCCATATCGTTACCGGCCATGTCGATGGCATCGGCACCATTTCCGCCATCGCGCCTGAGGGGGATTCGCACCGCGTTTCCGTCACCGTTGGGGCGGACATCGCTCCCTTCATCGCGGCCAAAGGCTCGGTCACCGTCGATGGCGTGTCGCTGACGGTCAATAGCGTTGCCGATCATGCGGATGGGCGTGCGACCTTCGGCCTTAACATTATTCCGCATACCTGGGCTGTAACGGCCTTGGGTGATCTGACGGTTGGCCAGTCGGTCAATATCGAGATTGATGTCCTTGCCCGCTATCTTGCGCGGATGCAGGATCGGCTGGTGGGCCGCTAAGTCGCTCGTGCCGCCGGGCCAGCCAGTCGCGCATCGCGTCTGATACGGCTTCTGGCTTTTCCCAAGGGATGAAGTGTCCGGCGTCGGGCACCCGCGCGACTTCGAGATCAACGATATGCGCCTCCAGCCCGTCCAGTTGGCAGGGCAAGAGCGCCTCGTCTTTCATACCCCAGATGACGAGCACCGGCATGGTAAGTCTGGGAAAGGGCGCGTCGAGAAACGGGGTGGAAACCGCAGGCGCGTCGGGCGCGGGCACGGCCATGGGCGAGGCGCGATACCAGTTCAGCATCCCCGTAAGCGCACCGGGCTGGCCCCATTCTGCCAGATAGGCCGCCTTGTCAGCCGCGCTTAAATGGCCGCCTGAAATTTTGGCGAAGCGATCTTCAAAAAACCAGTCGAGCCCCTTTTCGGCCACTTCCCCTTCAATATCCCCGTCGCGAAACTCGGTGATATATTGCGAGGCGGCACGTTGGGCCGGATCAAAGATCAGCGTCTTTTGAAACACATAAGGGTGGGCGGCATTGCACTGGATAAGCCGCGCCACCCGGTTTGGCGCACGCAGCGCGGTGGCCCAGGCAATCGCGCCGCCCCAATCATGCCCAACAAGCGTGAATCTGGCGATGCCCAGTGCATCGGCTAGCGCCAGCACATCGGCGACAAGTACGGGCACCTTATAGGCAGAGACGTCTTGTGGCTTGTCCGATCCGGCATAGCCGCGTTGATCGGGCGCGATGCAGAAATAGCGGTCGGCAAGGGCTGCCATCTGGTGCCGCCATGTCCGGTGCGATTCAGGAAAGCCATGAAGGAAGAGGATCGGCGGGTTAGCTGGGTCACCTGCCGTCCAGACGTCCAGCGCCACGCCTGTGGCAAGGGCCAGCCGCTGCTTGCTCTCTGTCATGTCGGCGCTCAAATCGGGTCGCTATTGGTCAACGGCGTCTCGGGAAGAGGGATGAATTCCGGGTCATTTTCAACCATGGGGAAGCGGCCCTCGGTCCAGTCCATCACGGCTTGGTCGATCCGGGATTGTTTGGACGAGACGAAGTTCCACCAGACGCGCCGCGCGGTCGGGAAATCTGCGCCGCCCATCAGCATCACCCGCCCGCCGGCTTTAGAGGTCAGCGTGCCCGCCATACCGGGGCGCAGCACATACAGCGCATAGGCGTCCATCTCTTCGCCCGAAATTTCGGCGCTGCCGCCCACCAGCATCAGCGCCCTTTCATCGGCTTCGGCATCAATGGGGACAGAGCCGCCCGCCTCCAGCATGATATCGGCATAGATGGTGGGGGCGTGGCACGTGGTGGGCGCGGTTGCACCCCATAGGCTGCCCATGATGACGCGTGCCTTGGCCCCTTTCGCCTCGATGATCGGCAGCTGATCGGCGGCAACCTGTTCAAATGCGGGATCTATTTCTTCCTTGCCATCGGGTAGAGCGAGCCATGTCTGCATCCCAAACATCGGCGCACCCTTGTCGCGTTCTACCTGAGGGGAGCGTTCCGAATGGACGATGCCCTTGCCCGCCGTCATCAGGTTGACGGCACCCGGCGTGATCGTGGCGAAGGTCCCCAGCGAATCGCGATGGTCGATCGCGCCGTCGAACAAATAGGTGACCGTCGACAGGCCGATATGCGGGTGCGGGCGGACATCCATGCCAAGGCCGATATCCAGCATGCCGGGGCCGAATTGATCGACAAAACAAAAGGGCCCAACCATCGTCAGCCCGCGTGCGGGTAACACCCGCCGGACCTGAAAGGCACCTAAATCATGCGTGACGGGCAGCAACGTGCCTTCAACGGGGTTAGACATGGCGGCGCTCCTCAAGGACGGCAATTGAGCCTTATCTTGTCACCCGGCATCGCCTTGGGCGCAAGCCCCGTCAACGACCTTATTCGCCCGGCGCGCGGGCGCGGATGGCGAGCGCGTGGACGCGCTGCCCGGGCAGATCGCCCAAAGCGCGGTTCACCATGCGCTGGCGCTCCAGCCGCGATACACCGGCAAAAGCTGCCGCCTCAATTTCCACCGAGAAATGGCTCTCGCCCGAGCCATCATCGCCCAGATGGCCATGATGCTTCGCGCTGTCATTGGAGACGAGAAGCCGGCTGGGCGAGAAGGCCTCGGTCAGGCGGCGGGTGATTTCGGTTTCGATAGGACGATCGTTCATGGCTTTTCTTCTACCAATTCTCTCGCCATGGGGAAGCCATGGAGATTGTCATTACCAAAGGCCATGCTGACGACCGGATTGAGATCCGGCGCGCCGATGGACATGTCGCCGAAACATGCTTTCCCAAAAAAGGCCCGGTGCCGCACGATGCTGTTCATGCGATTGTCGAAGAGGTGCTGGGCTTGCGGCGTGGATTTTGGGGCATGGTCGCGGCGGGTCATGATCCGGATCATATCCAAGAGATTGCTAAGGCTGCGGGCCATGCCAGCGCGAAGCGCGCGACCACCCCAGAGGCGGCGATTGTCGAACTGATCCAGGCGGAGCGGATCGTCGAAGCGGCTGAAGCGGCTTTATGGTCCGGCGGATCAGATATAGACGGGATGCGCCATCTGGCGGAAACGGGCTGCGCGGCCTCGTTTGTTCCCGCGCCAGCCTTGTCCGACGCCAATCTTGAGACCATTTTGGATCGCCTTGTGGCGCTGCGTGATCATTGGGTGTCTGCAGCGTCAGGGTATCAGCTGCGCTTCAGCTGGCCATCGGCATGACAGACGCGGCGCGTCCCGTTCGTCCGCGCTTTCACGGGCGCGTTGAAGGGCGTGATCAGCCGTGCAATCGGCCGGGTTGTGTCGAAAAGGGGGAGTTTCGCGCGCCAGACCCGCGCGGCCGCGCGCCGGGGTCAGATGGCCCCGGCAATTGGCAATGGCTTTGCCTTGATCATGTCCGCGAATTCAACGCGGGTTATGATTATTTTGCGGGCATGAGCCGCGAAGAAATTGAGGAAGCTCAAATGCCGATGGCGGGCTGGGACCGGGAGGCGCGCGCCTTCCGCCCAACAGCAGGCGTCGATGGCCCGCCGCGCTGGGCAGATTTTCACGATCCCTTGGATGCGATTTCGGCGCGCTTTAAAGGTCGAATGGATGCGGCGATGCCGCGGGACCGCGCCGATGGCCGTCCGCTCTCACCCGAAGATCGGCGGGCGCTCGAGACGTTGGGCCTGCCGCTCGATGCAGATCGCAAAGCCCTTCGGATGCGCTATTCGGAATTGGTTCGCCATTATCACCCAGATCGCAACGGTGGGGATCGGCGCCACGAAAAAAAGCTGCAAGGCGTAGTCGAGGCCTATCAGCACCTCCGCACCGCACCTGCTTTTGCCTGATCGCCCCCGCGCTTTGGTGCATGGCCCTTGCCTTGGCCCGCACCCTAAGCCTATGGGCAAGCATCTGCTGATAAGATGAAAAGACGCGCCGATCCATGACCGATTTGCCCAACGTCCAGCCCGGTTCCACAACCTTGCTCCCTGCGCCTGATATTACTGTCAATGTGCGCGAGGTGTTCGGCATCGATATCGATATGGAATGCCCAGCCTTTTCCAAGGCCGATGAGCGCGTGCCCGATCTTGATCCGTCTTATGTTTTCGATCCGGATACCACCCTCGCGATCCTGGCGGGTTTTGCCTATAATCGCCGTGTGATGGTGCAAGGCTATCACGGCACCGGCAAGTCGACGCATATCGAACAGGTGGCCGCGCGCCTCAAATGGCCGTGTATCCGCATCAACCTTGATGCCCATATCAGCCGTATCGACCTCATCGGCCGCGACGCCATTGTCCTGCGCGATGGCCAGCAGGTGACGGAGTTCCGCGAGGGGCTTTTGCCTTGGGCGCTGCAAACGCCGACCGCGCTGGTCTTTGACGAATATGATGCCGGTCGCCCGGACGTGATGTTCGTTATCCAGCGCGTGCTGGAAACCGAAGGCAAGCTGACCCTGCTCGATCAGAACCGCGTCATCCGGCCAAGCCCGTGGTTCCGCCTGTTCGCCACCGCCAACACCGTTGGTCTGGGCGATACGAGCGGGCTCTATCATGGCACGCAGCAGATCAACCAGGGCCAGATGGACCGGTGGAACATTGTCGTTGGCCTCAACTATCTGCCCGCGCAGGTGGAAACCGATATCGTCTCTGCCAAGGCGAAGGAAACAGACCCGGCGCTGATCGCCAATATGGTGAAGGTCGCTGATCTGAGCCGTCAAGGCTTTATCAATGGCGATATCTCCACCGTGATGAGCCCGCGCACCGTCATCACCTGGGCGCAGAACACCGCGATCTTCAACGATCCGGGCTTTGCCTTCCGCTTGTCCTTCCTCAACAAATGCGATGAGGCAGAGCGCGCGCTGGTCGCCGAATATTATCAGCGCGTCTTTGGCAAGGATCTGCCCGAAAGCGTGGTCGCCAAAGCGGGCTGATCCAAGGTGTCGACTGTGACGCTACGTCTCATCGCCTTTCCTCTTTTCGCCCTGAACGGGGCGCGCTAGGGCCATTTTATGACTGATCGTCCCCGTACCCTTTATGAAAAGATCTGGGATGCCCATGTCGTGGACCGCCGCGACGATGGCACCTGCCTGATCTTTATCGACCGCCATCTTGTTCATGAAGTGACAAGCCCGCAGGCTTTTGAGGGGTTGCGCCTTGCCGGACGCAAGGTGCGCCGTCCGGACCTGACCTTGGCGGTGCCCGATCATAATCTGCCGACAACACCGCGCCGCGATGCGGCGGGCAACCGCCTGCCGATCGAAGATCCGGAAAGCGCGGCCCAATTGTCCGCGCTGGAAAAGAACGCGCCGGCCTTTGGCATCCGCTATATCGACGCGACCGACCGGGAACAGGGCATCGTCCATGTCGTCGGGCCGGAACAGGGCTTTTCGCTACCGGGCACGACGATTGTCTGCGGGGACAGCCACACTGCCTGCCATGGCGGCTTGGGCGCGCTCGCCTTTGGCATCGGGACAAGCGAGGTAGAGCATGTGCTCGCCACCCAGACGCTGTTGCTGAAGCAATCGAAGACGATGGAAGTGCGCGTCGAGGGCGAAATTGGCCCCGGCGTCTCGGCCAAGGACATTGTGCTGGAAATCGTCCGCCGCACTGGTGCGGCGGGCGGCACCGGCCATGTTATCGAATATACGGGGGCGGCCATCCGCGACCTGTCGGTTGAAGGGCGGCTGACCATTTCCAACATGGCGATTGAAGGCGGCGCGCGCGCTGGCCTGATTGCGCCGGATGATGTGACCTTTGCCTATCTCAAAGGGCGGCCCATGGCCCCCAAGGGCGCGGATTGGGACGCAGCCGTCGCTTATTGGCGCAGCCTCGCGACCGATCCGGGTGCAACCTATGACAAGACGGTCATCATCAACGCGGCCGAGATTGCACCCAATGTCACCTGGGGCACCAGCCCGGAAGATGTCGTGCCAATCTCTGGCGTCGTGCCCGATCCGATGAGCTTTGCCGATCCGTCGAAGCAGACGGCGGCGCAAAAGTCGCTCGACTATATGGGCCTCACGCCCGGCCAGCGGATGCAGGATGTCGAGGTGCAGAATATTTTTATCGGCAGCTGCACAAACAGCCGCATCGAAGATCTGCGTGCCGCTGCTGCCGTCCTCAAGGGCCGTCGCAAGGCAGCCAATATCCGCTGGGGCATCGTTGTCCCCGGCTCGGGTCTTGTGAAGGAACAGGCCGAAGCCGAAGGGCTCGACAAGATCTTCATCGAGGCTGGGCTGGAATGGCGCGAGCCGGGCTGTTCGGCCTGTCTCGGCATGAACCCCGATAAGGTCCCCGCGGGCGAACGCTGCGCGTCTACCAGCAACCGTAACTTTGTCGGCCGCCAAGGCCCGGGTGCCCGCACCCATCTGGTCTCGCCCGCCATGGCAGCGGCGGCGGCGGTCACGGGCCGTCTGACCGACGTGCGGGATTTGGTGGATTAAGCTGACTTCCCCTTCAACGTCACCCTGAACTTGTTTCAGGGTCGACCGACGCGCCGGACTAATCCCAGAGACGGGTTACGCCGTAGTTGTCGAACAGGGTTTCGTTTGAGGCGAGCGGCAGACCTTCGATCAGCGCCTGTGCGATCAGGAAGCGGTCAAAGGGATCTTTGTGCTGGATGGTCAGGCTGCCTGCAAGCGCGGCGTGCTGAAGGCTGATGGGCAGCTCCTGAAAGCCTTGGGCCGCGACATAGGTGGGGAGCTCTGTTGCCAGCAGTGCCGCATCTGGCAATTTTCCCAATCGATATTTGGTGCAGATTTCCATCGCGGAAGCCGCGCTGACGAAGATTTGATTCTCCGTGTCGGCAATCGCGTTCCGCGCGCGGGCCGGAAGGTCCGGATCGCCCGCCAGCCACCAGATCAGCGCGTGCGTATCCAACAAAAGCTTCATGCCCGCCCCTTTATTCCCAGCCCGACAGTTCCTCGTCCGTCAAAGGCTGGAAGAATTCGGGTCCGATGGAGAGCATGCCCTTCAGCGCACCAAAACGGCGCTCCACAACAGGGTGCACGGGCACAAGGCGGACGACAGGTTCATCCCGCCGAGCGATGACGACATCTTCCCCTGCCAAGGCATCCGCGATCAGGCGGGAGAGGCGCGTTTTCGCATCGTGAACTGTAACGATAGTCATGGAATGGCTCCCGGACTTAGCTAAGTATCTAGCTAAGCCCGGCAGCGTAAAAATTCAAGTAGCGTTCGCGCCCGCTTCACCCGCCCATAAAGCCAAATAAATGCCCCGCGACCTTGCGCATCTGGATCTGCTCTGACCCTTCGGTGATGCGGTAGCGGCGGTGGTGGCGGTAGATATGCTCGAACGGCTTGTGGCGGGAATAGCCGATGCCGCCATGGACCTGCATCGCAAAATCCGCCGCCTCGCAGCACAGGCGGTTCGCGCGGTAATTGCACATGGAGACCTTGTCTGAGAGGCGGATGGCGACTTCCGGCTTGGTCATCGTGTCCATTTGTGCCGCCGTCTTCCAGATGAGGAGGCGGAGCATTTCGGCTTCGGTCTGGAGTTCCACCAGCGGGAACTGGATCGCCTGATTGACGGCCAATGCCTTGCCGAACGGCTTGCGCTCCTGCGCGTATCTCACTGCTTCGTCGATGCAATATTGCGCCGCGCCCAAGGAAGAGGCGGCTTGGCGGATGCGGTTTTCATGAACGAAATGCTGCGCGACGGCGAGGCCCTCATCGAGCTTGCCGAGGATCGCCGTCTCCGGCACCCAGACATTATTGTACGAACATTTCGGGTGGTCGGTCGGCATGTTGAACGTCCACATATATTCGCCGATCTGAAAGCCCGGAGCATCGGTTGGGACGACAAAGCAGGTGATGCCGCGCGCCTTGCCATCCTCGCCATTGGTGCGGGCAAAGGTCATCACATGGGTCGCGACATGCAGGCCTGTCGTCCACATCTTGTTGCCATCGATCCTATAGCCGGGCACGCCATCGCGCACTTCGGGCACGGCACGCGTGTCCATATGGGTCGCGTCAGAGCCGTGATGTTCTTCCGTCAGGCCGAACGACCAGAGCATCCGCCCGGCGAGCATCTCGGGGATGAAGTCCCGCTTTTGCTGTTCGGTTCCGAAGTCGCGCAACATCAGCACCTGCACAAGGTTGCCGACGATCGAGCTTTCATTCTGCAAATCATTGTGCAGCCCCAGCCCCTTGGCCGCCAGATGGTGGCGGATGACCGCCATGGCGAGGTTGGAACCGTTCTTTCCGCCAAATTCTTCGGGGATGGCAAAGCGATAATGCCCAGCAGCGTCCGCGCGGCGCCGCATTTCGCGCAGCAATTCTTCCCACTCATGCCGGGGCAGGCCGTCATTGTCCCAATCGGTGCGGCTATGCTCACGGCGATGGTCGAAGAAGCGGATATTATCATCCTGCTGTTCAAGCGGCTTGATCTCACGCTCGATAAAGGCATCCAGCTCGGCCAGATAATCGGTGATGTCCTGGGGGATGTCAAACAGCATAAGGGCTTCCTCTCATTGATCTTGGGTCAGGCGATCCACGCCTGTTGGGCGGCTTTCAGCGCCGCATATTTGGGAACGTCATTGGCAAGCTTGGTCAGCGCCAAGGCGCGGAGCCGCGCGAGAAGGCCGGGGGTGGCCAGCGTCGCTTCGCCTCCCAAAATTGCCTCGGACAAGGCTCTGTCGTGCGGTTCGAGCGGGTTTTCCTGCTCGCGGATCAACATGCCCAGTGCATTCATCGCGACGGCAGCCATGAACTTATCGCGGCCTTCGGCGCGCGCCTTTACATCGCTGTCAATCCATTCGCGGATTGCCTCGAGCATCTCCACGGCAGAGGACTCGCCTTGGCGGCGAACGGGTGACGGCGTGTCGAGCGTGATCCGCCCGCGTTCGGTCTCGGGGGCATCGCTCTCGAGCAGCAAGAGGAGGTCAAGCTCGTTCTCGCTGGTCCGCCGCCCGATGACCGCGCGTTCAAGGCTGCGGTCGGCACCTGTGCGCCAAATATCGCTCATCTGGATACAGCCCAACGCCCACCAGAGCGTGCGATAGACCAACCAGAAGCGGAAGCGTGCGCGATCCACCTTGGTGCCGCTTTCGGCTTCATAAGCGGCAAAATAGCTTTCGAGATCGGCCAAGCCAAAAGCGGGTTTGTCGATCTGGCCGAAACGCCACACGGTCATGCAGCCATAGGCCAGATCTTCGTGTGGATCGCCCCAATGGGCGAGTTCCCAATCGAGAACAGCTTCCAGCCCGGCATCTGTCACCATGATGTTGCCGATGCGCAAATCACCATGGACAAGCCGGGGGTCAGCGGGGGTGGGCAGATTGTCTTCACACCATCTGATCGCGAGCGCGATGATCGGCCGATCGCCGCCATAGTCCATAAAGCGCGTCTTCAATTCGGCGAGCGCGGTTGCAGTGTCCATCAGCGGCAAGCCAATGTCGTCGCGTGGCGCAATGGCGTGGATGCGCGCCAGTTCCCGTGCCACATCATTGATGAGGTGCGCTGGCGGAGCCGCCAAAATCTTGGTCGGGTTCACCTCCGCCTCGATCCGCTTCATCACATAGCCGGTGCCGAGATCATCCTCTGCTTGGAGTTCGCCGACCACTTCAGGCGCCCGCACACCGCCCGCCCTCGCGGCACGGACAAGGGCTGCTTCGACATCATGGCCAAAGGGCCGGTCAGCCATCATGAGCGCAGAAGGTGCGCGGCGCAGCACATAGCCCGCGCCGCCCCAATCGAACGACCAGCTTTCCATATTCGCGCCGCCCGACAGGCGAACAAGGTTCGACAAGTTCAGGCTTGCTCCCCCCGCCATCCGGGCAAGGGCGCGTGCGAGTTTGTCGGGATCAAGGCTCAATTTTTCCTCCAATAATCAAAAGTCTGCTGCTGGATGCCCTCCAGAAACGCCCGCGCGTCGGGCCCCGTCCATTGTCCTTTGTAGTCGGTTCGGCCGATCCACCAGCCTTGGCCGGGCAGCCTGTCGCTTTCCCGCACCACCAAGGCCGCCAGTTCCGGTTCGCCGCGTTCGGCAGCGCGTCGGTCCACCTCGTCCATCGTCCGGCACAGCGCGCGCATCTTGGGGCGGGAGAAGCGAAAGCCCAGCATCAGCAATATTTCCGAATAGCTGACCGCACGGCCCTTTTTCGCCAGCCGTTGCAACAGCTTTTCAATGCCCGCCACATCGGTAAGCACCGCCTTGGCATCGGGCTCATCGGGGGCAAATTCATCGATCATGCCGCCAGCGGCTTTTCGAGGATGACGAAGTAGAGGTCATCTCGCTTGGGCGCGCCGAATTTCGCTTCGCCATAAGGGAAGGGCGCCGTCTCGCCGGTGGCGGCATAGCCCCGCCGTTCATACCAGGCGATGAGTTCGGGTCGCTGGGCGATCACCGTCATCCGCGCACGGCCCAGCCCCCAATGGGTCGCCAGCCAGGCTTCCGCTCGCGCCAATATCTCGCGCCCCAGCCCGCCGCCTTGCACATTTGGCCGGACAGAGACGGTGCCGATATAGCCATAGCCCGGTCGCCGCTCCAGCGTGACACAGCCGATCAGCCCGTCCGCCGTCTCGCACACCAGCATATGCTGGTCGGGGTGCGCCAATGTCTCGGCGATCATATCCGCGCTGATGCGTTGGCCGCCCAAAAGATCGGCTTCGGTAGTCCAGCCTGCCCGGCTGGCATCGCCGCGATAGGCGGATTCGATCAGCGCGACCAGCGCGTCAACATCCCCTTTATTCGCGTCGCGCCAGTGCCACATTCCGTGTCAGTCCAGCATCCCGGCCAACCGCTGGCGGATGATCGCTTCGGCTTCGGCCATGATCCGGTCGATCAGTTCTTGGCAGCTCGGGATGTCGTGGATCAAGCCCGCGACCATGCCGCAGCTCCACGCGCCCGCATCCATTTCCCCATCCTGCAAGATGCGCGGATAAACGCCCGCGACCTCGGGGGCGATATCTTCAAATTTGATGGCGCTGCCCAGCGTGCGTTCTTTCTCCAGAAGCCGTTCCACCGCCTTATTGGTCAGCACCCGCTCGGTATTGCGCAAGGGGCGCATCACCAGACGGGTGTCGAGTTCGCTGGCGGCGACTAGCGCCTGCTTCACATTGTCATGCACCGGGGCTTCTTTGGTCGCGATAAAGCGCGTGCCCATGTTCATCCCGTCTGCGCCCAAGGACAAAGCGGCGACAAGGCTGCGGCCATCGGCCATCCCGCCAGAGGCGACAAAGGGGATTTCCAGCTCATCCGCCGCGCGCGGCAAGAGGATGAAATTGGGCACATCATCCTCACCCGGATGCCCGCCGCACTCAAAGCCATCCACCGACACGGCGTCGCAGCCAATCGCCTGCGCCTTCAAACTATGGCGAACCGAGGTGCATTTATGGATGACCTTGATGCCCGCATCTTTGAGATAAGGCAGCACGCTTTGCGGGTTGTTGCCTGCTGTCTCGACCACCTTCACCCCGCCCTCGATAATCGCCTTCACCATGCCCGGATAATCGGGCTGGTTGACCACGGGCAGGAAGGTCAGGTTCACGCCAAAGGGCTTGTCCGTCATGTCCTTGCAGCGGGCAATCTCATTGGCGAGGTCGGCAGGTGATTTCTGGGTCAGGCCGGTGATGATCCCCAGCCCGCCCGCGTTGGAAACGGCGGCTGCCATTTCGGCAAAGCCCACATAATGCATCCCGCCTTGCAAAATGGGGTGCTGGATGCCGAATAATTCCGTGATGCGGGTCTTCATGGCGCGAATCCTCTCTTTATGCTTGGCCTGACACTGGGTTTGCTTGACGTAAACGTCAAGCGGCGGCGGGTAAAACAGGACGGCCCTTCGACAGGCTCAGGGCAAACCGGGGAAGGGGGCGCACACCTCTACCCAAGACCGGCCATGCTGAGCTTGTCGAAGCATCGTTTTTTCCTCGCAGCCCTCACCGCTTCCCATAGGTCGCACACAGGCTGGCGATCTCCGCTTCAAACTCCGCAATGGTCTCCTCAAGGATTTGCTTGACCGGCTTCACGCTGTCGATCCGCCCGGCGACTTGGCCCGTCAGCGCGATCGAGGCTTCCAGATCGCCGCCAAAATACAGGTCGCGGATATTGGCAAATTCCGGCCGCACATCGCCTTGCGGGTTCAAATCCAGCGCGGTTGTTTTGTCAGTGCGCAGCGCGCGCAGCGCCGGGCCGGGGCCGTGGCGATTGAGAAAAACAGTGTCGGTTTCTTTCGCGCCGATGATCGCGTCCTTCCAATTCTGGTGGACGGGGCTTTCCGCGGCAGAGACCATCCGTGTTCCCATCTGGATGCCTTCCGCCCCCAGCGCAAAGGCCGCCGCCATGGTCCGCCCACACACCATGCCGCCCGCGGCGATAATCGGCACATCGACCTTGGAACGAATGAGCGGCAGCAGCACCATCGTCGCCACATCGCGGGGGTTTTTAAAGCCGCCGCCTTCCGCCCCTTCCACCACCAGCCCATCTACGCCCGCCGCGATCGCTTTCAAGGCGCCATCCAGCGTTGGCACAACGTGAAACACCGTCAGCCCCGCTTCTTTCAGGGGCCCGCAATAGCGATTGGGGTCGCCCGCCGAGGTGGTGACGAACTTGATCCCCTGATCGACGACGAAATCGACAATGCCCGGATCACGGACAAAGGCCTGCGCGATGTTCACACCAAAAGGCTTGTCGGTCAGGGTGCGCATCTTGGCGATTTCAGTGCGGACTTCATCAAGCGCGCCGGAAGAGGTTTCGATAATCCCCATGCCGCCCGCATTGGACACGGCGGAGGCCAGCGGCGCGCGCGCGATCCAGCCCATCGGGGCCTGCACGATCGGATATTGAACGCCGAGCATCTCGGTAATGCGGTTCTTCATGGTCATCCTCTTCATTTATCTTCTTTGAAGAGGACGATCCCCGAAGCAGGCGCGCCCGTCAAGCAGACCAAAGGCCAGCAACCGCCCGCACCAGCCCCGCGCCCTTGTCGTCCGCAAGGTGCAGGAAGAGCGCCGGCTCGATTAGTTCCAGTTCCATCAGCCGGAAATCGCCGTCTGGCCCGCGCACCATATCTACCCGCGCATAGAGCGCTGCTTCCGGGGCAGCGGCAAGGCTTGCCTTTGCCAAGGCGTGCGCCTCGGCCGGAGCTGCCACCGCTATTTCCCGCCCGCCAAATTGCTCTTGCACGCGGAAATCCCCTTGGGCCGGGCGCTTCAAAATCGCGTGGCTGAATTGGCCGCCAAAATAGAAAAGCGAATATTCGCCTTCCTCTGTAATGGCCGGCATCATCGGCTGGATCAGCATGGTCTGTCCCGCAACATCGCCGGGCAGCGGATCGTCCGCGCCGAGCCGATAGGTGCCGTCGGCCCCGCCGGAAATGGCCGGCTTGATGATGATTTCCGCGCCAAAGCGCGCGTGGCCCGATGCAAGCTCGGCGTCGGTAAGCGCCTCGGCAAATAGGGTGGGGACAATGGCAACGCCCTTCGCCGCCAATTCGCCCAGATAGCGCTTATCGGTATTCCAGCGGAGCAGCGCGGCTGGGTTGGCCAGCGGCAAGGCTGCCGCCGCCCATGTCTCTAGCGCGGCTGTCCAGCGCCCGGCATCGCGCTGATAACCCCAGGCCAACAGGGGGAGGACTAGATCAAAGGACGAAAGATCACCGGGCGCCGTCCAACTGCGAAAGCTCAGCGCGTCGCCAAAGAGCGCGCGATATTGGTCGGCCATGGGCTGCCAATTTTCATAATAATCGGGGTCGGGCGTCAGGATGCACAGGCGCGTGGTCATGGCGCCTCTTGCAACGCGGCAGCCGGGCTGACAAGTTCACCCCTTCTCTTTGCGCATGGAGCCTTTTGCGATGATCTTGTTCGGCAGTTCCTTTTCTCCCTTTGTCCGCAAGGTCATGGTGCTTGCTGCCGAAAAGGGGATCGACCTTCCCGTCAAAAATGTCCGCATTGGCGATCCCAACCCCGATTTCCGCCGCGCCAGCCCGTTCGGCAAGATGCCGGCCTTGGCTGATGGTGATTTCAGCGTCTCGGATTCCACCGCGATTGTGACCTATTTGGAAGGCAAGTTTCCGGCGACGCCGTTGCTCCCCAGCGACCCGGCGGATCGCGCTCGCGCGATCTGGTTTGAAGAATTTGCCGATACGATGATGTCGGCCGTCGTCTATAAATGCTTTTTCAACCGCGTGGTTGGCCCGCTCTTTTTGAAGCAGCCGGGCAATGAAGCGCTGGCGGTCGAAGGCGAAACCAAGGACCTGCCGCCGCTGCTCGCTTATCTTGAAAGCGTCGTGCCCGCGCCGGGGGCGTTTCTGGTGGGCGATGCGCTCAGCATTGCCGATATCTCGGTCGCGTCGATGTTCGTGAATTACGATCATGCGCGCTGCGCGGTCGATAAGGCCGCTTATCCCAAAACCTATGCATGGGTTGCGGCCATCCACGACCGGCCCAGCTTCGCCGAGACCATTGCGACCGAGCGGAAGATTTTGGCGAGCCTCGGCTAAGAAGGGTTTCGCGCAGAGACGCAGAGGCCGCGGGGAAGCAGAAAGGCCGTCATTGCGAGGCGCGCGAGCGCCGCGGCAATCTAAAAGGGACAGCAGTGGATTGCTTCGCTCCGCTCGCAATGACGCGATCTAGATCTCCCGGCCCTTTGCGTCCCTGCGCGCCCCAAAATCAGACCCTTATCACCACGCCAATCTGTGGGTCTTGTTGCCCGGCAAGCGTCGCCTGAAAAACGGCATCGGTCGCCGCCAGTCCCTCACGATGGTCCACTGTCACAAAGCCGTTGGCAGCCGCGATAAAGCTCGACCATGCGGTGCCCACCGCTTGGGCAAATCCGGCGGGCCCCATCTCCTTGATGGTTTCCAGTGCCTCGCTGGGGGCGAAGAACAGGGTAGGCGTCGGCCCCGGCAGCGGTGCGCCTTCGCCCGCGCGGGCGCCGACATGGGTCATGCCCACTGTGCTCGAAAAGCGCAGCGCATCGTCAAAATGGCTATGGATCGCCCGCAGCACCGTGGCATTCCCGGCAAAATCAACTGAGACGCTGGGCGTGCGCGGCAAGGTCATCACCGCGTCATAAGCGATAACGTCGTCATACAGGCCCGATGCGCGGACAAAGTCGATATTCGCAGCCGAGGTCAGGCCGATGCGGCGGATCTCGGGCGAACTGATCTTCGCACATTGGGCCAGCGCCATCGCGGTTTTGGACGAGGCGCTTGTCATCACCAAGGCTTCGGCCCCAAACCAGCTGTTCCGCCGGTAAAAGGTTTCGATCAGAAAGCCGGTTTTGAAAAGCGGGCCAAAGATCATCCGTGCATCTTCTTGCGCGGGATCATGCTCGGGGTCGGCCGCCAAGCGGCTATATTGGTTGTAAAAGGGGCTCATCGGCTGTCGGTGCGCTGCCATATCGGTAAATCCCCCGGCGGAAATCTTGCCCGGCAGCACATCCAGATGTGTCGCTGTGGGCAGATAGCCATAGACGCGCTCACCCACGTCGATCGCGGGGCAGTTTGACGCGACAACATGGGCATGGCCCCACATCGGGACGATCCCCCAGCCATCGGGCGCGGGGAAAAAGTCCCAATAATGGAACATGTCACCAATCACGGCGTAAGTGACGTTGTTGGCGGTGACGGCAAAGCTTTCAACCTTCAGGCGCACCGCGCCCTCGGCCAGCGGTGCCTCGGGCAGATCAACGATCTGCGACGTCGAAAGCGCGTCTTTTTTGATCCAAAGCGCCTGGGCCATCCTCATCCTCCGTTTTTAAGGTATCTGGTAATAATCGGCGATCCGGTCGAGCGCCAGTGTCAGGACAAGCCGGCCAGAGCGGGCGGGCCAGCCCAGTTCCTTTTCGGCATGGGTCATGGCATCGCCCGCGCACAATACCCGCCAGCTGATATCCGAAAGGCCCGGGCCAAGGGCGACCATCGCGGCATCAAAACGCTGTCGAGCGGCGATATGGGCGTGGGTGACGCCTGCCGGATTTGACGCCCCGCGTGCGGTCTTGCTGACAGGCTGGGCGTCCCAGCGCATGGTGATGCGCGGCCCCAGATGGGCCGCTTCGTAATCCCGGCGGAGTAACTCCCCCGCGGCATATTGCCGATCGCTGACCAATTGGCGCGCATGGAGCCAGCTGAGCGGAGATTCCGCAAGGTTCATGGCGACACGACGCCCGCGCGGTGGGGCATGGGGGTCTCCGGGCATTGGGCGTTCGGCCAAAAGGCGGTTCATCGCTCTCTCCTCGATTCGATCGTTGGGGAGGCTATTGCCATTTGGGATTATATGTAGGAAAGAGAAAAACCGATTTGGTTAAAAGAGGCCGTTCATGATCACCCGTATCCGCGAAGTGCGCCGCGCCAAGGGCCTAACATTGGCGGATGTGGGCGCGCGCTGCGTGCCTCCCACGACAGCGCAGACAATTGGGCGATTGGAAACCGGGATGCGGACGGTCTCGGTCGATTGGCTCAACCGGATCGCCGCCGCGCTGGAGGTGGATGCGGCGGACCTTGTCCAGCTTCCGGCGCGGGCGGACCTGCCCGTTGCGGCGCTGCTTACGGCGGAAGGTGCGATTGCCCCCCGTCACGCGCAGATCATCCCGGCCCCCGCGCCAGATCCGGGAATGGTCGCGCTTATCGTTGAGGCGGGGCTGGGGGAGTATCGCGCCGGGGATCAGCTCTGGTGCGCGCGGATCGACGCTAGCCTGTTCGCGCAGGCGCTCAATCGCGACGTCCTCGTCCCTCGACCTGCCGGACGCTATGTCTTTGGCCGCTTGATCGGGCGGCAGGATGGCCGAATCCAAATCCTGCCCTTGGGGAGTGGGGCCAAGCAGCAGATTTTTGAAGACCCCGCCTGGCTCGCCGTTGCGACCCGGTTGGTCCGCGCGCTCTAAAGGTGCCTGCGCTGGGCAGACGTTCGGTCTGCCCAAAGGGCCGCAAGCGTCGCCACGCCATAGCCAAACCATGCAAGCAGGGTCACGCTGGCATCGACATTGGTCGGCTGCGGCCCGAACCAGTTGATCGCCTGCAAGAAGAGGAGAAGCGCGCCAAGCCCCCAAAGGCTCGTCCGCATGCCCCCCGTTGCGCGCGCATAGAGCCAGAGGCTTCCGAGCGTCAGGCCAATTTCCAGCGGCATTTCAAGCGCGGGATAGTTCCAGAGCCCCAGGCCAAGCTTGGGCGGCGCCCCCCAAAGGGTGAGGTCGGGCACATGCGCGATCAGGTCGAGCAGCCAGTGGGAGAGCACGACCCCAAAGCCAATCAGGGCGGCGGCGCGGTTGCGACCAGCGATCCAGATGAAGGCAGCAAAGCCAGCAGCCCACAAGCTCGCGCCCAACAGGCTATGGGTATAGGGCAGGTGGTAGAGATCCATCGGGTTCATCGCGCTCGTGCCGGGGGCAAAGCGCATCTTTTCAACGCCCGCCAGCAGCAAGCCGAAAAACGCCCAATCAACCAATTGGCTGCCGATAAAGAGCACCGGAAGGGAAGGCGCTTTGGGGTGCCGCGCGGCGATCAGCGCGGGCGCAAAATGACCAATGAACATGGCGGGCCTCCCTCCCTTAGGGGCCGCCGTCGGGCGTGCCCCGTCAGCGGTCCTTTTTCTTATACATGGCAAGCATACGTTCCGTCACGGCAAAGCCGCCAAAGATATTCACCGCCGCCAGCGCGACCGCGATCAGCCCAAGGACTTTTGCAACGCCCCATTCCCCTGCCGGCGACGCCGCGATCAGCGCGCCGACGATAATGACAGAGGAAATCGCGTTGGTCACCGCCATCAGCGGCGTGTGCAGCGCTGGGGTGACCGACCAGACGACATAATAGCCAACAAAGCAGGCCAGCGCGAAGATGGAGAGGATGCTGATAAAGTCCATCGGGTCGACCTCTTAAGCAGTGGCGAGCAAGCGCTCATTGACGATGACGCCGCCTTTGGTGAGGCGGATCGCCGCGGTGATTTCATCCTCATCGGGGAGCAGCGGGCGGCCCGCCTCCTTGTCCCAAAAGGCGGAGAGGAAATTATACAGGTTGCGGGCAAACAGGGCGGAGGCGTCCGCTGGCAGATGGGCCGGGGTATTGGCATAGCCGATGATCTTGACACCATGGCGCTCTACCATCTGGTCTGCGACCGAGCCTTCGACATTCCCGCCCTGTGCGACGGCAAGATCGAAAATGACGCTGCCGGGCTTCATGCTCGCAATTTGGGCATCGCTGATCAGGCGCGGCGCGGCGCGGCCCGGGATCAGCGCGGTGGTGATCACAATGTCCTGCTTGGCGATATGGGCGGAGACCAATTCTGCCTGCGCTGCCTTATAGGCATCCGACATTTCGGTCGCATAGCCGCCGCTGCCTTCGCCTTCGATTCCTTCGACGCTATCGACAAAGATCGCCTTGGCCCCCAGCGATTCGATCTGCTCGCGCGTGGCAGAGCGGACATCGGTTGCCGAAACCTGCGCGCCAAGCCGCCGTGCTGTCGCAATCGCCTGCAAGCCTGCCACGCCCACACCCATGATGAACGCGCGCGCGGCAGAAATAGTGCCTGCGGCTGTCATCATCATCGGGAAAGCGCGGCCATAAGCGGCAGCGGCATCAATCACCGCCTTATAGCCCGCGAGATTGGATTGGGAGGAGAGGATGTCCATGGATTGCGCGCGGGTGATCCGCGGCATGAATTCCATTGCCAGCGCCTCAACCCCGGCCTTTGCATAGGCGTCCACGCGCGCGCGCTGCCCAAAGGGGTCCAGCCCCGCAATGATCCATGCGCCGGGGGCAATCCCCTTTAAGGATTTAGGATCAGGGCCTTGTACGCCCAACACAATGTCCGCGCCCGCCAGTATGTCAGCAGCTTTGCCCAGACGTGCACCGGCGGCGGCATAATCCGCGTCCGCGATCGCAGCACTCAGGCCGGCGCCCGCTTCGACGGCGACATCGGCGCCGAGAGCAATGAACTTCCGAACGGTTTCCGCCGTCGCTGCAACGCGAGTTTCCCCGGCTGCCTTTTCCTTGAGGACGGCGATCTTGACCATCTTAGCCAGCGATCAGGATGAGGACGAGAGCAGCCACCAGTGCTGAGGCAATTGTGCCCCATTTCAGGAAGGACATCACGCCCGTATAGGTCTGCTGATGCGCCTTCATGTCATTCTTGCTCGCCATGAACCGGATCCTCCTCTTTGATCAAACTGAGGACGCTTTAGTGGCGGAGGCGCTTTGCCTCAAGCCTCCATCGCATTCTCGGGTGCACGGGATGTCAAAACCTTAGCATTTCATCGATTGCACGCGGTTAATCCCGTCTTTACGCTTCCGTCCTATCCTCATGCGTAACTAGAGTTGAGGGGCTGTCATGACGCCAACGGGCATGCGTCTGGTCATGTTGATTGATGATGAACCGGCGCAGCAGCGGCTGGTCGCGGCGCTCGCGGCGCGGGCGGGTTGGCGTACGATTTTTGCCGCAGACTCCGAAACAGCGATTGCGATGTTGGGCACCCGAGACGGCATGATGCTGGATGCGGTTCTGCTCGATCATTCGATGAACGATGACGAAGCGGTCGCGTTGATCCGTGAAATCAAGGCGCGGCGTCATCAAATCCCCATCCTCATGCTGACGCCTGTCAGCGATGTCGGCGTGGCCGTCGCCGCGATGCGCGCCGGGGCAACCGATTTTCTGGTCAAGCCCATCGCGCCAGAACGGATGCTCGCCGCGCTGGATGTTGCGGTCAGCGATAAGCTCAGCTCGGGCGAACTCCGCCCGTTGACGGAGAAGCTTTCAGCGCCGCTCCGCTTTGATGAGATTGTGGGCTCTGCGCCTGAATTTCGGGCGGCGCTTGCTATTGCCGCCAAGGCCGCGCGCGCGCGGGGGCCTGTGCTCATCGAGGGGGAACCGGGGGTTGGCAAGGAGCTCATTGCCGAAGCGATCCACGCTACATCCCCCCGCGCCAAGCGCCCCTTTATCGTTGTCAATTGCGGCGCGATCCCCGGCAACCTCATTATCTCCCATCTTTTTGGGCACGAGAAAGGGGCCTTTGCAGGGGCGTTTACCCGCCATATCGGCAAGTTTGCGGATGCCGAAGGGGGAACGATTCTCCTCGATGAAGTGACGGACCTGCCGCTTGGTGCGCAGTTGATGCTCTACAACTTCCTCGAAACGAACCACTTTTTCCCCCTTGGTGCACGGATGTCGGTGGGCACAGATGTTCGGGTTCTGGTCGCGGCTGACGGGCCGCTGGCCGAGGCCGTGGCAGAAGGGCGTTTCCGTGCAGATCTGGCGAGCCGGCTAACCGGGACGCAGCTTGTTATCCCGCCCTTGCGTGACCGCTTGGCAGACATTCCTGCCCTTGCCCGCCATTTGCTCGCGCGGACGGCACGCCAGCCGGGCTTGCGAGAACTGGGGATCACCGACGCCGCGCTGGAACTACTTTCCAATTATGATTGGCCCGGCAATGTCCGCCAGTTGCAGAATGTTCTCTTCCGCGCGGCCGTGCTGTGTGAAGGAGATGCGCTCACGGTAGCTGATTTCCCCCATATCGCGCATCGAACCAATCCTCGCCCTTTTCGGGAAGTTGTCCATGCCGCGCAGGAAGCCGGCGTCACGCTCTATCTGCCGGATGGGAATATGCGCCCGCTCGATGATATCGAGGCAGATATCATCCGCCTCGCCATCGGCCATTATCGCGGCCGGATGACGGAAGTGGCGCGGCGGCTGGGCATTGGCCGCTCAACGCTGTATCGCAAGCTCGCAGATTTGGGGATCAGCGAAGTCGCTTGATCCCCAATTTCACAGGCTTAGCCTTTGCCTAACAGCGCGCGGGTCATGGCCCAACCGGCAAGTGACGCGCTGCCCGTCAGAACGGTCCCCCACATGATGTCGAGCAGGGTTACCTTGAGGCTCCAGATCTTCAATGTCGCGAAATTGGTGAGGTCATAGGTCGCGTAGCAGAGCAGGCCGAGGATCGCGCCTTGGACCAGCGCGGTTTGCCAGCGACCATTGGACAGTGCTGGTCCAACCGCGAACCAGATCATCCCCGCAATGTAGATGAGGTAAAAGGCAATGGCGGGGCCAAGCCGCAATCCCCCCAGAAGCTCGCCAAGCTCAGGCTTATAGAGCCGTGTGTACATCGTCCGCAGCCACATGCTGTCGATTACGGCAAAAGCGATCCCGGTTGATAGATAGGCGGTCATGAGGCGAAGCAGCATGTCAGTCTCCTTTGACAAGGATCAGGCCGTAAATCGCCCGTCCGCGCCAGATGGCTTTAGGGTCAGGCCCCGGTCAAAGCTGCATCCCGATGCCCGCGCCAGATGCGGAGTGCCTGCGCGCTTTCAAACACATCGTGCACCCGGATGATCTGTGCACCTTGCTCGGCGGCTTTGAGCGCGAGGGCGATGGAGCCACCGAGCCGCTGGTCGGCCGGCGCTTCGGCAGACAAGGCCCCGATCAGCCGCTTGCGGCTGGCCCCCAGCAGGATCGGCACGCCGAGCCCGTGGAGAAGGGCAAGTCCGTTCATGATTTGCAGATTATGCGTAACGCTGGCTTTGCCAAAGCCAATGCCGGGGTCTGCGATCAATCGATCTCGTGCGATGCCGGTGGCCGTTACGGCGTCAATCCGGGCGTCGAGCCAATCGTAAATGTCGAGCAGCGGGTCAGCATAGATATCATTGCCATGCGGGTCGCTCGGTTTGCCCGGATAGTGCATCAGAACAATCGGGCAATCGGACGCGCGGACAGCGTCGATCGCCTGATCGTCAAAAAGCAGGGCTGAGACATCGTTGATAATATGTGCGCCCGCTTGCAGCCCCGCGCGCATCACGGCAGCCTTCCGCGTATCGAGCGACAGGATCAGACCTGATCCGTTGAGCGCGGTGACAACAGGAAGGACGCGGGCCAACTCATCCTGTTCCCCCACCATCGCCGCGCCGGGACGTGTCGATTCCCCGCCAAGATCGATGATATCCGCGCCGTTTGCGGCCATGTTTCGTGCCAGTTGCGCAGATCCTGCAGGATCATCCAGAAAATCACTCCCGCCCGAAAAGCTGTCGGGCGTGATGTTGAGAATCCCCATCACCCGCGGCTGGTCGAGGACGAGGCTTTGTTTCCCCAGCCGCAAGGGAGGCCGGGGCGATGTGGCGTGCGCCATCATGGTCTGCAAGCGTGCAGCCTGATCGGGGTGGAGTGCAGCGCACCAGCTTTCAGCCTGGGGTACGGGGACGAGCCATTGCCCAGTCCGCCGCCCGTCCTGCGTTGCAATCATCTCCCACGCCGAGAAAAACTGGCGGCCGCCGGCCAGCTGCGCGGTTGCGCCGTCAGCGCCAAAAGGCGCGTCGACAAAGCCCGTCGGCCGGGCATAGAGCCGGGCTTGGGGCGCGACGTCGATCATCAAGGCTGAGTGGCGAGCAAATAGGTCTGGCGGATCGTGTCGATCGGCTTCAGCCCCTCGGGCGTGTCGATGTGCCAGAAGGTCCAGCCATTGCAGCTGGGTGCCCCTTGCAGCATCGCGCCCAATTTGTGGATGGAGCCAGCCCCGCTGTCATGCACCAGCGAGCCATCGGCGCGGACGGTTGCGGCCCAGCGGCGCTTTAGGTCGTAAACCTTGGTGCCGGGGGTGATATAGCCGGTTTCAACCAGCGTCCCAAAGGCAACGCGCGGCGCGGCGGTATCGGCCTGCATCGTCTTGACCGATGATTCATCGAGTGGGAGGGCCGCGGCGATCCGCTCTTCCGCCACATCGACATAGCTTTTCTCGCGCTCCAGCCCAATGAAATGCCGGCCCAACCGTTTGGCGACCGCGCCGGTCGTGCCGGTGCCGAAAAACGGGTCCAGCACGACATCGCCCGGCTTGGTGCAGGCCAGAAGGATGCGGTAGAGCAGCGCCTCGGGCTTTTGCGTCGGGTGCGCCTTGGTGCCGTTTTTCTTGATCCGCTCTTGCCCGCTGCAAATCGGGAAGGACCAGTCAGACCGCATCTGAAGTTCATCATTCAGCGTCTTCATGGCGCGGTAGTTGAACGTGTATTTCGCGTTCTCGCCCTTCGACGCCCAGATCAGGGTTTCGTGCGCATTGGTAAAGCGCGTGCCCTTGAAATTGGGCATCGGGTTGACCTTGCGCCAGATGATGTCGTTGAGGATCCAGAAGCCTTCATCTTGCAGCACCGATCCGACGCGGAAGATGTTGTGATAGCTGCCAATCACCCACAAGGTGCCATTGGGCTTCAGGATGCGCCGGGCTTCCGCCAGCCAGGCCTGCGAAAAGGCGTCATAGGCCTTGAGGCTGTCAAACTTGTCCCAGTCATTATCCACGGCATCAACGCGCCCGCCTTCGGGGCGATACAGGTCGCCGCCCAGCTGAAGATTATAGGGCGGATCAGCAAAAACCATGTCGATGCACGCATCGGGCAGCGCCCGCATCGCAGCGATGCAGTCGCCCATGATGATCTGGTCGAGCGGCAGGTCTACGGCCTTAATCTCGGCCTTACGAACCTTCTCCATGACGCCCATCGGACACTCCTTTTCACAGTCGAACGGCCGTGGTGAGTCATCCGGACTCTGGCGTCAAGCCTTCAAGACCCGCGGAATCCCGTCACTTTATTGTCATCAAAGGGGGAACGAAACGAGTCCGGCACATCATATGGCGCAAACTTATCCACAGGGACTCAAGTCCTAGTGGTGTGGCCCGCAGGACTCACAGGTCAAAAAAATGTTGGGCAACTGGCGCAAAGGAGCGTCGATGAAGCGGTGTCGGCCCCATTTCGCGCAGCGCGGCCATATGTGCCGCCGCGCCATAGCCTTTGTTCGAGGCCCAGCCATAGCCCGGATACTCGGCATCGGCGGCAACCATGATCCGGTCGCGATGTTCCTTGGCGATAATGCTTGCGGCAGAGATGCAGGGGTGGAGCGCGTCGCCCCCGATCACGGCCTCGGCCGACCAGCGCCAGCGCGGCAGATGATTGCCATCGACCAGAATATGCACCGGATCATGGCCTTGTGCGGCCAGCGCCTCAACCGCGCGGGTCATCGCCAAAAAGGTCGCCTGTAAAATATTGATCCGGTCAATCTCCTCCACCGAGGCCAGACCGATGCCGACGGTGCAGCGGGAGAGGATTTCGGCTTCCAGCACAGCTCGCTTTTTGGCGGAGAGTTTCTTGGAATCATCCAGCCCGGCAATGCCGCCCTCGCACAGGATGACGGCGGCCGCGACAACTGGCCCGGCGAGTGGGCCGCGCCCCGCCTCATCCACGCCGGCGATCATCAGATCGTCCCGTTCCGTACCGCCTGATGCCCCATGGGGCCATGGCCCTTGCCCAGCCCCGGCGCAGCGTGAAGCGCGGCGCGCACAAAAAGCCGGGCGCGGGTGATGGCGTCGATCAGCGTCAGACCCTGCCCAATCCCCGTTGCGATGCCGGAAGCCAGCGTGCAGCCGGTGCCGTGGGTGCTGGTCGTTTCGATGCGTGCGTCTTCCCAGCGATGGGCCTCACCGCTGCGATCCACCAGCCGGTCGATAATCATGCCGCCCTCGGCATGGCCGCCCTTGATGAGAAGCGTGCCGGCATGGCGCTGCGCCTCGGCCTCGCCGCCCAGCGCCGCCAGTTCAGGCAGATTGGGGGTGGTCAGCGTTGCCATCGCCATCAACCGGGCAAAAACGGCAATCGTGTCTGCATCGGCAAGCGCCGAGCCGCTGGTCGCGACCATCACGGGGTCAAAGACAATCGGCGCGCCAAGCGCTGCCAGCCGATCCGCGACGCGGTGGGCGGTTTCTGCCGCGCCGATCATCCCGATCTTGACGGCATCGACGCCAATATCGCTGGCGACTGCATCAATCTGCGCGATCACCGTCTCGGCCGGGATCGGGTGGACATCCGTCACGCCTAGGGTGTTTTGCGCGGTGATCGCGGTGACCGCCGTCATCGCATGGCCGCCCAGCATCGTGACTGTCTTGATATCGGCCTGAATGCCAGCCCCCCCGCCGGAATCCGACCCGGCGATGATCAAGATACGCGCCGTCATGCGGTGAACTTGCGCACCGTGGAGGCCGGGTATTTTTCCAGCAGCGGCTTGGTACGAGTTGGCCGGTCGAGCAGTTCGCCGCCGCAATTGGGGCAGCGTTCATCCAGCGCATCGGCGCAGTCGGCGCAGAAGGTGCATTCGAACGAGCAGATAAAGGCGCCGCCATCGGTCGCGGGCAGGTCCGCCCCGCAGCGTTCGCAATCAGGCCGCATCTCCAGCATCAGGCCGCCACCTTTTTAACCGCGTCGCAAATCGCATCGACCAGCCGCGCGACCTGCGCTGCATCATCGCCTTCGGCCATCACGCGGATCACCGGTTCGGTCCCAGACGGGCGGATGACCAGCCGACCCTTGCCCGCAAGTTCAGCCTCGGCAGCCGCGATGACCGCCTTGACGTCCGCATTGTCGAGCGGCTTGCCGCCCGCAAAGCGCACATTTTTAAGCAATTGGGGCACCGGCTCAAACAAATGGAGCACCTCGCTCGCCGCTTTGTCCTGACGGACGATTTCCGCAAGCACCTGCAACGCCGCGACCAGCCCATCGCCCGTGGTGCCATAGTCCGACAGGATCATATGGCCCGATTGTTCGCCGCCGACATTGAAGCCGCCGGCGCGCATCCGTTCCAGCACATAGCGGTCACCAACCTTGGTCCGCTCGAGCGTCAGGCCCTGGCTTTGGAGAAAGCGCTCCAGCCCCAGATTGGACATGACGGTTGCCACCACGCCGCCGCCCTTCAGCACACCGCGCTTGGCCCAGCTGGCGCCGATCAGCGCCATGATTTGATCGCCATCGACGATCCGGCCCTGTTCATCGACGATGATTAGCCGGTCGGCATCGCCATCCAGCGCAATGCCGATATCGGCCCCGCTCGCAACCACGGTTTCCTGAAGCAGCATCGGCGCGGTGGACCCGCAGGCATCGTTGATATTGGTGCCATTGGGTGACACGCCCAGCGCAACAAGTTCTGCCCCCAATTCCCACAAGGCCGCGGGCGCCACATTATAGGCCGCGCCATGCGCGCAATCGATCACGACTTTCAATCCATCAAGCCGCAGCTCTTCTGGAAAACAATCCTTGGCGAAATGGATATAGCGCCCCCGGGCATCCTCGACCCGTCGCGCCCGGCCGATGCGGGGCGCGGCCGCAAGCGCGGGCGGGGTTTCGATCAACGCCTCAATCGCCTGTTCGTCTGCGTCGGACAGCTTATAGCCATCGGGGCCAAACAGCTTGATGCCGTTATCTTCATAGGGGTTGTGGCTGGCGGAGATCATCACGCCTAGATCCGCGCGCATCGACCGTGTCAGCATCGCGACCGCCGGCGTCGGCATCGGGCCAACCTGCACCACATCCATCCCGACCGACGTAAACCCAGCGACCAGCGCATTTTCGATCATATAACCTGAGAGCCGCGTATCCTTGCCGATGACAACACGGTGCCGATGGTCGCCGCGCACAAAATGCGCGCCTGCCGCCATGCCGACTTTCATAGCCATCTCGGCGGTCATCGCAGAGGCATTGGTTTTGCCGCGAATGCCATCGGTTCCGAAATATTTGCGGCCCATCTGCCCGCTCTCCCTCATCCGGCTCAGCTTCATCCTTTGCGTCAGATTGAGGGTCTTGAGAAGCCCTGATGGAGTCGCTTGACGTTTGCGCCGTCGTTCAGCCAAGATTCACGCAGAGTTTTTAAGGTTAAGGCCGAGTTTCATGTTCAAGGGGAAGACGCGCATGTCCATTGGATCTCGCTCCACGCGTTTTGTCGCGATGCTTGCTGTTCCAGCTTTTGTGATGATGAGCGGCCCTGCTCGCGCGATTGATCCGGCCCGGTTGGACGCCAAGTCCGGGCCTAACACCCCAACAGCTGCGGCTTCTGTATCGCCAGAGGCCGCGCCGCGTCGGGCCAAAGGACGAGGTATTTTTGGCTGTTCTGCAAACGGAAATAAGCAAACAGCCGGCACTTTGGTGGGTGGCTTTTTGGGTGGCTTTATTGGCAACCGGATCGCGGACGGCGGCTTCCTTGGCACCGTTGTCGGGGGGGCTGTGGGGGCAGCGGCGGGTTCCGCCATTGGCTGCAAACTCCAAAAAGAGGATCAGGCCAAGGCGGAAGCGGCGCTTGAAACGGCTTTGGCGAAGGACCAGAATCAAAGCTGGCAGAGCGCGGAAACGGGCGTTTCTGGAACGGTGGAGATCGCAGCCACCCCGCCTTCCGCGACGCTGGCGGGATTGCGCTTTGCTCCTGGCGTCGAACCATGGGGCAGTTACCAGCAAGTTGGCACCAGCTTTGAAACGACGATGGCAGCGAATATCCGGTCTCGCCCCGGGCTCGATGGTAAGATCGTCGGCCAACTCCCGGCGGGAACGCGGGTCTGGGTGCCTGCTCTGGCGTCAGACACGCCTTGGTATCTCGTGTCCGATAGCGGGCTGGCGCAGGGCTATATCTCGAATGCGCTCTTGAAGCGGGCGGACGCGGGTCCTGCGAGCTGCAAGATGGTGACGCAATCGATCAGCTTGCCGGACGCGTCCCGCCAGTCGGAAAGTTATCAGGCGTGTCGGGACAAAGAAGGTCAATGGGTCCTGACCCGCGTTTGACGCGCGAGAGACAAGGCCCCGGGATCAGGCGATAAGCGCAGCTCTTAGGGCCTCGCGCCGTGCTGGATTGAGGTCAAGCACATCGCGGCAATAGGCATCAATATCACCAATCGCCGCGAGAGCTGTGTCGAGAAACGCGGCATCGACGGACATTAAAGTGCGGACGGCAGCGTCCTCCATCTCCGGGCCGAAATTAGCGCGTACGGCCTCTGCCCCCGCCGCAACCCGCCGATCGACATCACCCACCACATTGGTCAAGAGGTAGTCGGCCATGATATCGTCGGGGTGGACGCCCAACTGGTGCTGGACAAGCGCGACGGCAAGGCCGGTGCGGTCCTTGCCCGCCAAGCAATGGACGAGGCTTGGGCCTTTTCCTTGCGCGAGCCGTTCAAAGTAAAGCTTTAAGGTTGCTGTTAATATGGGCCGAAAGGGCATGTTCCGATAAAGCTCGACCATCGCGGCATGGGCCTCCGCTGCGGTTTTCACGCCTGCGCCGGCATCAACATGAGATCCCAAGCCCAGCGTATTCCCAGGCACAAACAGCACCTCCGCCTTATGGCCTTCAGCCCGCGCACAGGGATATAGGGCACGTTCACTGTCGCTGCGCAGGTCGATGATCGAGGAGAGGCGCAGCGCGCTCACTTTATCCAGATCCTCTTGCGTCGCGTCGCGGTGCTGGCCGGAACGATACAGGATTCCCTTTTGGACGTGCCCCCCCAGCGCCGAGGCATAGCCGCCAAAGTCCCGAAAATTGTGAATGCCCTTGGTGGCAACAACCCGCGCGCTCATCCGCATCCTTTTCATCTTGCTCATTGACTAACGCCTCTACCCCGTGCGGCGCGAGAGTCCATCGAGGCTCTTCAGAATTTCCAGATCATGACAGCACCCAGGCCATGGCGTCACGAGGCGTATTGATATAATATATCATTTCTTCTAAACAAAGACATCATCCAGTGGAGATTTGTCCGTGCGTGTGACCCTTGTGTCCCTTTTGGCCTTCATCGCGAGCCCTGCAATTGCACAGAATGCGGCTGCGCCCCAAGGCGATCATCACAGCGACCCCGAACTGGTGGTGACAGCGATTATCGCCCGGAACCAGAACGACATTCTTGCTGGCACCTCTGTTGTGACGGGGACGGAGCTCACCCGAGACTTGCGACCGACAATCGGCGAGACCTTGACCCGGCAAGCAGGCGTCTCGGCGACGTCCTTCGGCCCAAATGCCTCGCGGCCGGTGCTGCGGGGATTTCAGGGCGAGCGTGTCCGCATTTTGTCGGACGGGATTGGCAGTTTTGACGTCTCCAACACCAGCGTCGATCACGCGGTTGTAATCAATCCGCTGACTGCGGATCGGATTGAGGTGTTGCGCGGGCCAGCAGCGCTCCTCTTCGGCTCTTCCGCGATTGGCGGGGTGGTCAACGTGATTGATAGCCGCATTCCGCGCCACCTGCCCGAAGGCGGCTTTCATGTGGATGGCCTTGCCAGCTATGGCAGCGCGGCTGAAGAGCGCTCGGCAGGAACGCGGCTTGACCTTGCCGTTGCTGACAAGCTGGTTGTCCATCTTGATGCTAGCTACGCAAAGACAGGCGATTTGCGGACGGGCGGGAGGTTGCTTGCCTCATCTCTGCGCGCGGAGGCTGCAGACAGCCCCGATGCCGCTATTGCCGCCCTTGCGGATCTATCCGGTGACTTGCCCAACAGCGCGGCGCGTACCTGGGAGGTCGCGGGCGGTGCAGCACTCATTGGTGAAACAGGAAATTTCGGCGTCTCGATTGCGCGGTTTGATAGCCTCTACGGTGTTCCCATTCGGTACGCGCTTGACGCGGATCATGCTGCCGAAGCGGTTCGTCTCGATGTGGCGCAGACCCGTGTTGATATTCGGGGCGAGCTCAGCATTGGGTCTGGTTTTCTCGACAGCCTCAGGTTGCGGGGCGGTTATGCTGACTACCGGCACAATGAATTGGAAGAAGATGGGGCGATCGGGACGACCTTCTTGCACCAAGGCTGGGAAGGGCGGCTCGAGATTGTTCAGCGCGATCAAGGCGGATGGAAGGGGGCCTTTGGGGCTCAAGCCGTGCTAAGGGATCTGAGCATCATCGGGGAGGAAAAATTCCTGCCGCCGATCAGCGCGTCGCAATTTGGCCTTTTCACCGTTCAGTCAGTTGATCTGGGCGCGTTGCGAGCAGAAGCGGGTGCTCGGCTGGAGCGGGCGACAGCCAAGGCCCGTGCCGACCAAGACCTTGGTACGGAGGCGGCGCGCCGTCGTTTCACCGCGCTTTCTGGCTCGCTTGGCTTCGCCTATGAAGTGGCGCCCGACTGGCGGCTGGGCGTCAATATGTCGTACACCCAAAGGGCGCCCTCGGCAGAAGAGCTTTACTCCAATGGCCCGCATGCGGGCACCCAAGCGTTTGAGTTGGGCCACCCCGATCTGGCTAAAGAAAAATCAACCGGGCTCGAGTTGACCGTCCGCGGCAAGGGCGAGGGCTATGCGGTGTCGGCCTCGGTCTATAACAGCTGGTTTTCGGATTTTATCTATGAACAGCCCAATGGCCTGATCGAAGATGGCTTGCCAGTTTTTGAATTCTTGCAAGACAAGGCGCGACATTATGGAGCGGAGTTCGAAGCTTCCGTAAGGTTCGCAGAGGCAGGGGGCTTCACCTTCAATGTCGACGGATTGGGGGATGTTTCTCGGGCCACGATCAAAACGCTTCAAGGCAGTCGCGCCGCACCTCGAATCCCGGCGCTTCGCCTCTTGGGCGGGGTGGAAGCGCAATCTGAAAAGCTCGATGCGCGGTTGGAGATGGAATGGGTGGACGGCCAAACCCGGATCGCGCCCTTCGAAACAGCCACGCCGGGCTATCGCTTTGTCAATGCCAGCATCGCATTTCGGCCTTGGGGGAAAGATCGAGACATCAGCTTCTTACTCTCAGCGGACAATATTTTTGATGTTGTCGCCCGGCGCCATGCAAGCTTTTTGAAAGACTATGCGCCGCTGGCGGGTCGTGATGTTCGGATGACGGTGCGTTTCGGCTTCTGATCAGCGAAGTCGGGTTGCCAGTGTCCACCAATTGGGCCGTGTTCGGGCGATAGCGCCCGCCGCAGCTTGGGCGTCATCCATCGTGTCAAACAGGGCAAAGCACGTCGCGCCTGATCCCGACATGCGCACTAGCCTTGCACCGGGCAGCGCCTGCAGGCGAGAGAGCACGTCTCCAATCACGGGCACCAACGCGCAGGCGGGCGCTTGCAGGTCATTGCGGCCTTCTCGCCATGCGTCAGGATCCAATTTTCCACGATCGACGCCGTCCCACGCCGTGAACACCGGCCCGGTAGGGCAGGGCTGACGCGGGTTTACAAGCAATATAGGCAGGCCAGCCAGTCCTCGCCCTGGTAGGGGAGAGAGATGTTCCCCGACGCCGGTTCCGTGGCAGCTTTGCGAAACAAGGCAGGCTGGAACATCGGCGCCAAGGCTGAGCGCGATCTCAGCAGGTTTCACGCGCAGAGATGCTTCACCCCAGAAACGCGCAGCCAGGCGAAGGGCGGCGGCAGCATCGGCGGACCCCCCGCCAATGCCGGCGGCGATCGGCAGGTTCTTTTCGAGTGTGAACGCGATGCGTGGGGTTATCCCGTTGGCCGCGCCCAATTGCGCGACCGCGCGGAGCACAAGATTGTCTGGCCCAATTGTCAGACCATCGGCAAAGGGGCCAGTGATCGTCAGGCCAAGACGTTCAGAGGGGGTGGCTTTCAGCCGATCACCCGTCTCGGCAAAGGCAAATAGCGTCTCGAGCTCGTGATAGCCGTCTGCACGGCGGCGGCGCACATGCAGGGCGAGGTTAATTTTGGCAAAGCCGATTTCCGTCAATGCGCCAGAGGCTGTGGGGGGCATCATGCCGCTCAACGTGCGGCGGTTTGGGCGGTCATCCCAAAATCCACCTTTTCCGAAAGTCGCGGAATAGCTTTTTCGTCAGCGGTCAGCAGTGCTGCGCGCCATGAATACCGCGCTTCGACCCGACGGCCCGCCTGCCAATAAGCATCGCCCAAATGTTCGTTGATCGTGGGGTCTGACGGTTCTGCCCGGACAGCGTCTTCCAGCAGTTCGAGGGCGCGTGGCAGGTTGCCGGACAAGAAATAGGCCCAACCCAGAGAGTCGGTAATCGCCGCATCATAGGGCTGCAATTCGTGCGCGCGCGTGACAAGACGCATCGCTTCGTCAATTTTCTCGCGGCGCTCGAGCAGAGAATAGCCAAGAAGGTTGAGCAAACTTGGCTGGTTCGGCGCGCGCGCCAAGGCGCGGCGATAATCGGCTTCCGCGGCGGGCCAATCCCCATTTTCCAACAAAGCCAGCCCCCGCCTGATCAAAATTGTCCATTCGTCCGGCGCGCTGGTCTTGTCACTGGCGTCGAGCGCGGCATCGAAGGCCTTGGCGGCCTCTTGATGTCGCCCAAGCCGGGCCAAGCTCTCGCCCAGTCGGACATAATCGGCTGCGCGTCCCAGATTTTGGGCAGCGGCAGCGGCGATTTCCAGAGCTTTCTCATTTTCGCCCAGCCGATGGTAGAGCGCGATGCGGCTTTCCTGCACGATTGGCGCATAAGGGTCATGGGGGCTAACGCGGTTGAGTGCCGCGAGGGCCTCTTCTTCCCATTGGTTAGCGGCAAGCGCTTGGGCTTCTGCCATGGCGATATAGGGGCTGGCTGGGTCTAGAAAACGGGCATAGCGGCCAAGGGTCATGGCGTAATAGGGCGCGCGATCCCGCACTAAATCGCCAGCAAGCCGCGCGTAGAAATAGGCAAGGCCCTCCACCGGATTGGTGATGGCGCCGTCAAACGACAATTTCTTTTCAAGCCTCTGTCGCGCGATGGCGTAGCTCAGGTCGCGACCGTTCAAGAGCGTGAGGGCCGTGGTGCTGTCTCCCATTCGGGATAGAGTGGTGGCGGCGGTCATGCGCAGCGCTCCTGTGCCGCTCTCTCCCGGGGGCGCAGACCGGATCAGCGCCAGCGCTTCCGCTTTGCGACCGGCAAGAAGCCCTATAAGCGCGCGCTGTTCAGTGGCCATCAGGCCAGAAAGCGCGGTATCTCCGGTATCTGCGCCGTTGATCAAGTCAGGCGCGCTGGGATCCCGCGCGGCAACGCCAATCCAGCCTTTGAGGGCGGGCAAAAGCCGGGTGAGGTCCTTATCGTCGTCAAGTTCTTCCGTCAGACGCGTCGCCCCGGCCACATCGCCCTTCTGAAGGCGGATACCGATCAATAAAAGAGCTGCATCGTCGGGAAGTTCGCCGCCCTGATGGAGCGCTTCTGCTGCGCGCAGGGCAAGGGCTTTATCGCCCCGTTCCACGGCCTGACGAAAAGCGCCAAGGGCAATCACGGGGCTGTCGGGTTCCGCCTTGAACGCGCTGGCATAGGCGCCAAGCGCCCCCGCTTTATCTCCCTCTGCCTCCGCCAGTCGGGCGGAAACATAGGCACTGAGGGCGGTTGGCTCTACCGGTCGAGAAGCGGCGGCTGATCCAGCCACCGCCCCAAGGCATAGGAAAAACGCGTTACATGTTCGGATAATTGGGGCCACCGCCGCCCTCCGGCGTGACCCAGTTGATATTCTGGGTCGGATCTTTGATGTCGCAGGTTTTGCAGTGGACGCAGTTCTGCGCGTTGATCTGCAAGCGAGGTTCGCCTGTTTCCTTGCCAACGATTTCATAGACGCCCGCCGGGCAATAACGCTGCGCGGGTTCGTCATAAAGCGGCAGGTTGATCGTCACCGGCACATCCGGATCCTTCAACTGCAGGTGGCAAGGCTGGTCTTCCTCATGGTTGGTGTTGGAGAGGAATACCGAGGACAGGCGATCGAAGCTGATGACGCCATCGGGCTTGGGATAGTCGATAGGCTTGTACAAATCCTTGCGGCCGATTTGGCTATGGTCGGCGTGATGCTTCATCGTTATCGGCAGGCCGATCTTGAGGGTGCGCATCCACATATCGATCCCGGCGAGGATCGTGCCATAGTCACCGCCATATTTGGCGATGGCTGGCTGCGCGTTCTTCACCAGCTTCAGCTCCGTGGCGATCCAGCTTTCGTTGAGGGTTGCCTGATACTCCGCCACTTCATCATGTTCGCGGCCGGCTGCAATGGCAGCGGCGATGCTTTCCGCGGCCAACATGCCAGATTTCATCGCAGTATGGCTGCCCTTGATGCGCGGCACGTTCACAAAGCCCGCCGAGCAGCCGATCAGCGCGCCGCCCGGGAAGGCAAGCTTGGGCACAGACTGCCAGCCGCCTTCGTTGATCGCGCGGGCGCCATAAGAGATGCGTTTGCCGCCCTCGAGGATCTTGCGAATCTCAGGGTGCTGCTTCCAGCGCTGGAATTCTTCAAACGGGAAGAGGTGCGGGTTCTTATAATCGAGCGCGACAACAAAGCCCAAGGCGACCTGATTATTCGCCTGATGATAGAGGAAGCCACCGCCCCAGCTGTCCGTCTCGCTGAGCGGCCAGCCTTGAGTATGGATGACGCGACCCGGCTCATGCTTGTCGGGATCAATGTCCCACAATTCCTTCATGCCGATGCCATAGACCTGGGGCTGGCAATCGCGCTCCAGATCATATTTTGCCTTCAACTGCTTGGTCAAATGACCGCGCGCGCCTTCGGCAAAGAGCGTATACTTGGCATGAAGCTCCATGCCGGGCTGATAATCTGGCTTGTGGCTGCCATCGCGCGCCACGCCCATATCGCCGGTGGCGACGCCTTTGACGGAGCCGTCGTCATTGTAAAGGATCTCGGCCGCCGGGAAGCCGGGGAAGATTTCCACGCCCAGATTTTCCGCCTGCTGAGCAAGCCAGCGGCACAGATTGCCGAGGGAGCCGGTATAGGTGCCCTTATTGTGCATCCAGCCCGGGGTGAACAGGTGTGGGATCGCCATATGGCCGGAAGCGGACAACACCCAGTGATGGTTTTCTGTCACCGGTACATCTGCCATCGGGCAGCCATTTTCGCGCCAGTCAGGCAGAAGCTCTTCGATCGCCTTCGGGTCGAACACCGCGCCCGAAAGAATGTGCGCACCGACTTCCGATCCCTTTTCGAGGATACAGACCGAGAGATCGGCATTGAGCTGTTTCAGGCGGATCGCAGCGGAAAGACCCGCCGGGCCACCCCCCACAATCACAACGTCATACGGCATCGATTCCCGTTCGCTCATGGCGTCATTTTCTCCTTCACGGTCGCGGGCTCCCAATTGACGCGACCCTTTATCCTTGTGGCAGATAGCGAAGCGATTGCAGTTGACCAACCAGAATATTGGGGGTTGAAGGCGGGGTGTGACAACAACTGACTCTTCTTCCGATCCCCGCTTGCTTGCCGCGGCCTTACGCTGGTGGGAAGAGATGGGTGTCGATGTTCTTGTCGAGGATGAGGCGGAGCCGTGGTTGGGCCGCCTTGCCGTAGCGGAAGCGCGGCGTGCCGGGCCTTTCGATGAGGCGGTGGTGGCGTCCCGTTCGTCCGCGCATGTTCCGGCCGCATCGCTTGCGCCTCCACCTGCGCCTTTGCCGCAGACACGTGCGGAATTGGTCGCCTATCTGGCGACTGATCCCGATATTCCGGAAGCAGGGCCGCCTACACAGAGGCTTGCACCCTTTGGGACACCTGGTGCGCCGATTGCGATCATCACGGATATGCCCGAACCCGGTGACGCCGTGGCGGGGGAATTATTTTCGGGCGATCTCGGCAGATTGTTCGATGCCATGCTCGCGGCCATCGGCCATAGCCGCAGCTCAGTCTATGGTTTTGCCCTATGTCCGGGCCGGCCGCCGACCGGGCGAATTGACGATGCGGCGCTGCCGCGCTTGGGTGAACTGGCAGCGCATCATGCCGCAGTGTCCGGCGCCTCGCGGGTGTGGCTGTTGGGGCAAGCGACCAGCCGTGCTCTGCTTGGGGCAGACGTCACACTGTCGCTGGACAAATCAGATCAGAATATTAACCACATTGGCGGAAAACTGCCCTGTATCGCAAGCCTGCACCCGCGCCTTTTGCTGAAGGCGCCTCAGCGCAAAGCGGCAGTTTGGAAAGATATGCAGATGTTGGTCAAAGGATTGTCGTGACGCTGAAAGCCTGGGCAATCGCACTCGGGTCGGTGAGCTTGGGGCTCTTAACCTTGGGGTCGGTGGCGCAGGCTGCCGCGCCGGTGCCTCTTGTCGCCAGCCTGACGATGTCGGTGCCGCCCCAGCTCGGTCCCAATGCCCGTCAACGATATAAAGATGTTTTCATCGCTATTCGCGAAGGCCGCTGGGAAGATGCCCAAGCGGGGCTGCAATCAATGCCTGAAGGGCCGCTCCATCAGGTCGCATGGGCGGAATTCTATCTTGCTAAGGGGTCGCCCAAAGCCACGGCCGAACAACTCGCTGAGGTGCTTTTAAGGGCGCCCCATTTGCCCCAAGCCGCGCAGTTGGTGCGGCTTGCCAAAACCCGTGGACTTGGCATGGATTTCGGTTTGCCAGTCGCGCGCGAGCTGGTTTGGCTGGGGAGCGCGCCGCGGCGGACCCGTGTCGCGCAGACGGGTGACCCCCTCGCATCGTCGATCAATGCGCGGATCCAACCGCTGATCAAAGATAACCTTCCTTTTGAGGCAGAAGCCATTCTGCTCAGCAACAGCACGGGCCTCTCTGCCACGGGGCGAGCGGAGCTGTTTCAGCGGGTGGCATGGTCTTACTACATCACAGGCGACGATGAGGCAGCACGCCGTGTTGCGGCCGAGGGGCAGCAAGGGGCCGGTGAATGGGCCGCACTGTCAGACTGGACACAGGGCCTGGCCGCGTGGCGCTCGGGCGATTTTGCGGCAAGCTTTGTCGCTTTTGAGGCTGCAGCCAATCGCTTTCAGGACGATGATATGGAGGCTGCGGCCCATTTCTGGGCGGCGCGGGCGGCGTTGGCCTCGGGCCAGCCCCAGCGGGTAGATGGGCATTTGAAGGCCGCCGCGCGCGCATCTGAGACCTTTTACGGCCTGATTGCGCGGGAACGTCTGGGCCTGCCCAAATTGTTCCAGACACTGCCTGACGGCCTTGCGGATGTGGCCAACCTCCCGAATGTACGTGCGGCCTTGGCCTTGGCAGAAATTGGCGAACTGCAATTGGCAGATGACGCCATCCGGCACCAGGCGCGGATCGGGAATCCGGCCCAGCACGCGGCCTTGGCGGCGCTCGCGGGGCGGCTTGATTTGCCCGCGACCCAATTATGGCTTGCCCATAACGGGCCAGCGGGCGCCCGGGCGCCTGCGTCTGCGCGCTATCCGCTGCCGCAAGGATGGGCCCCAGAAGGGGGATGGCGGGTCGATCGGGCGCTTGTTTTTGCGCACGCCCTTCAAGAGTCGCAATTTAGGACGAGCGTCGTGAGCCCCGCGGGTGCGCGGGGGCTGATGCAGGTCATGCCGGGTACCGCCGCGATGATGGCGCGCCAAAAAGGCCGGCCCCAGATCGGCTCGCTCAACGATCCGGCGACCAATATGGAATATGGGCAGAGCTTTATCGAGCGACTGCGGGATATGGCCGTTACAGGTGGGATGCTGCCCAAAGTGATCGCGGCCTATAACGCTGGTCCTCTACCGCTTGAGTCGTGGAATCAGCGGGACAGGGATGGCTCTGATCCGCTGCTCTACATCGAATCCATCCCCTTTTGGGAAACCCGCGCCTATGTGACGATTATCCTGCGCAACTATTGGATGTACCAAGTGCAAGAAGGGCATCAGACGGCCAGTCTTGCAGCATTGTCTCAAGGTATGTGGCCCCGCTTTCCAGGGCTACCCGGTCCTAATGCGGTTCGGATGCCTTCCTCTCCGGAAACCCTCGCCAGTGCCAATTGATCCCACCCGCCTGTTCGTGCCCATCGGCATTGCTGTCCTCACTATCTCAGACAGCCGGACACCCGAAACCGACGGTTCTGGCGGGTATCTGTGCGGCGCACTTCAAGACCTGGGGCATCGGCTCGCAGGATATGAAATCGTCCCGGATGACATCCCCAGCATTCAAGCACAGGTGCGCGCCTGGTGCGCGCATCCCGACGTCAACTGCATTATCACCACTGGCGGCACAGGGGTTACGGGCCGTGACGTGACGCCTGAGGCGCTCGCGGCTCTGGGCGGTCGAGAAGTCCCCGGCTTTGGGGAATTGTTTCGCTGGCTCAGCTTTGCCAAAATCGGCACCTCCACCATCCAGTCACGGGCAATTGGTTATGTGATGGGGGAAACCTATGTCTTTGCGCTACCGGGATCGACTGGGGCGTGCCGAGACGGCTGGGAAGGCATCTTGGTTCACCAACTTGATAGCCGCTTTCGGCCCTGCAATTTCATTGAACTCATCGGGCGTCTCGGCGAACGCTGATTTTTGTTCTTGAAATGTTCTAATTGTCGCGTCAGGTTTGCCTTATGCCTGCTCGCTCCCTTTCCGGCCGTGGTGCGCCGCTAAACCAAGCCTCGATGCGCTTTAACTTGGCGCAGCAAGAGGCGGATGGGGAATGGCTCGATACCCGCGCGATGCTCGATGAAGTGCCGCCGTTGCGGACGACTGTCTCGGTGGAACGCCCTCGGACGATCATTACCCGGAACGCCTCGCCGGATATTCCCTTTGATCGGTCGATCAACCCCTATCGCGGGTGTGAGCATGGCTGCATCTACTGCTATGCCCGGCCAAGCCATGCCTTTCTCGACCTGTCCCCGGGGCTTGATTTTGAAAGCCGCCTTTTTGCAAAACCCGATGCCTCTGCATTGCTTCGGGAGGAGTTGCGCCGCAAAGGTTACACCCCCCGCCCGATTGCCTTTGGCACCAATACGGACGCCTATCAGCCGATTGAGCGCGATTGGCAGATTATGCGGGGGTGCCTTCAGATCCTCGCGGCGTGCGCGCATCCGCTGACCATCACGACCAAGTCAGACCGGATCTTGCGCGACCTCGATCTGCTCGCGCCAATGGCGGCGAAAGGGCTGGCTGCGGTTGCGATATCGGTCACGACGCTCGATCCGCAGCTTCACCGAAGATTGGAGCCGCGCGCCCCGCGGCCGGAAAAGCGGCTGGCGGCCATCCGGGCACTGACGGCAGCGGGGGTGCCGGTGCAGGTGAATGTCTCCCCCATTATTCCGGCAGTGACAGACGCCGAGCTGGAAGCCATTCTCGAAGCCGCTGCAGAGGCAGGTGCTCAAACCGCCAGCTATATTCCGGTGCGGCTCCCGCATGAGGTGGCGCCGCTCTTTCGCGCTTGGCTGGAGGCCCATTTCCCGGACCGCGCCGCCAAGGTGATGGCGCAGATCCAAGCCTTGCGGGGCGGGCGTGACAATGACCCGGCCTTTCATTCGCGGATGAAAGGCGCGGGGATCTGGGCGCAACTGCTGCGAACCCGCTTCCGGCTGGCATGCCGGAAGCTCGGGTTGAATGAAACGCATCCTGTTTTGAGGACGGATTTGTTCCGCCCGCCCCAAGGGGATCAGATGCAGCTTTTTTGAAAGACCAGGGGCTAAGCTGCCCGCAGCGCTTTCAGCTCATAATCCTTATATTGTTTCCGCAGTTCGGCCTTTTGGATCTTGCCTGTGCCCGTATGCGGCAATTCTTCGACGAAGATCACTTCATCGGGCAGCCACCATTTGGCAACGACGCTTGCGAGATAAGCGGTGACATCTGCTTCGCTCAGTTCGGCGCCCGGCTTGCGGACGACGAGGAGGATGGGGCGCTCATCCCATTTGGGGTGCGGCACACCAATCGCCGCGGCTTCTGCGACACCTGGACAGCCCACCGCTGCATTTTCCAGTTCGACGGAACTGATCCATTCCCCACCTGATTTGATGACGTCCTTCGCGCGGTCCGTAATCTGCATCGTACCATCTGGGTAGATGACGGATACGTCGCCAGTATCGAACCATTGATCGCCATCCACGGCTTCCGCCTCCGCTTTGAAATAGCGTTTGACGACCCATGGCCCACGGACCTGCAACCGGCCAGAGCTGGTGCCGTCACGCGGCAGCGTATTGCCCTCATCATCCACCACGCGCAGCTCAACGCCAAAAGGCACGCGGCCTTGCTTCGCGACAATATCGATCTGCTCATCCAGGCTGAGATCATCCCAATCATAGGTTGGGGATCCCATCGTGCCGATGGGCGAGGTTTCGGTCATCCCCCAGGCATGGGCAACGCGGATTCCCTGCTTCATCAGCCGTTCGATCATAGCACGCGGCGCGGCCGAACCCCCGATTGTCACAATACGGAGTTTGCCAAGCGAAGCGTCGCCGCCCGCTTTGGCTGTGGCGTCCAAATGCTGGAACAAGGCAAGCCAGACCGTCGGCACGCCTGCGGAGTGGGTGACCTTTTCGGTCAGCATCAGGCCATGCAGGATCGCCGCTTCGTTGGTTGTCGAAAACACGAACTTCACGCCTGCGGCCGCGCCCGCAAAAGGCAGGCCCCAGCTGGCGGCGTGAAACATCGGCACGATGGGCAGCAGCACCGAGCCGCACGATAGGTCGAAGATGCTTGGCGCAATTTCTGCCATGGCGTGAAGCATGGTTGAACGGTGTTGGTAAAGCACGCCCTTCGGGTTGCCGGTCGTGCCGCTGGTGTAACACAGCATGCACGGATCCCGTTCATCGCCCATGACCCAGTCAAACACGCCGTCCATCTCGGCCATCAGCGCGCCATAGCTGTCATCGCTGTCGAACACGATGAAATGCTCAACCGTTTTAAGATATGGCTTTAACCGATCGATGATCGGCTGGAACTGGGCGTCGTACATGAGTACCCGGTCTTCGGCATGGTTCATGATGTAGATCAGGTCTTCATCGAAGAGCCGGACATTGACGGTGTGGATCACGCCGCCGCAACCAATTGCACCATACCAGGCGGCCAAGTGGCGATGATGGTTCATCGCGAAGGTCGCGACGCGGTCGCCGGGCTTCATGCCCCATTTATGGAAGGCTTGGGCCAGTTTGCGGGCTTCAGTCGCCACGCCGGACCAGCTCGTGCGTTCAATGCTGCCATCTGCCCAGCGCGTCAGAATTTCACGATTGCCGTGCTCTCGGGCGGCGTAATCGATCAGGTGGGTAACCCGCAAATCCCAATCCTGCATCTGTCCCAGCATGTTGACCTCATCCTTTGATGGTTCTCTTTGCTCTCTAAATGGCGAGGCGACGCGCCAGACGCAAGGCCAGCTTTCAGGTGGGCTGGGCAGATGATTCGCCCGCTTTATCGCAAAGGCCTGCTGCAGCGCCGAAACATGCTGCGTTGACTCGAGCGAGTCTGGCGACGAGCCGTTTGGGTGGCGCGGTTCATCCCGATGGCGGTTCGATTCAACGCGGGGGTGTTGGCGGGCAAGCGACCGACGGGCACGGAAGCTGACATCTTGATCATCAATCAAAAGAGGTTCTCATCGTCGTGCGCTTCGTTCGTTTCCTTGCAGTTGCAGTGATGGCGATCTCCGCACTTTCGATGCCGGCCTATGCGCAGGCCAGCCGCGTTCTGCAGTGCGTGACCTATGCCCGCGCTGTTTCTGGCGTGGATCTGCGCGGGAACGCCCATAGTTGGTGGGATCAGGCCGAGGGCCGCTATGCCCGCGGCACCGCGCCGCGCGTCGGTGCGGTTATGGCGATGCCGAGCTTTGAGGGCATGCGCCACGGACATGTTGCGATGGTCAGCAAGATCATCAACGAGCGGGAAGTTTTGATCGACCATGCGAATTGGTCGCGCCCTGGCATGGTGGAGCGGCACGTCCGTGTGCGCGACGTTTCCGCCAAAGGCGACTGGAGCCGGGTTCGCGTCTGGCACGCCGGGTCGCGTGATCTGGGAGTTACGAGCTATCCCGTGTCGGGCTTTATCTACGCCGGCGCAATGGGCACCGAATTCGCCCAAAAAGGCACGGCAAATCCGGGTCTTATCCTGAGCGAAGAGATCCTCTCGCTTGCCGCACTCGAGGGCTGAGCGCGGCCTTACTGCAGCGTGACGCGATTATCCCCGTCATGTCGCCCGAAAAACTGCATCAATTGGATGATGAGGTCTGCGCGGTCTGAGAGCGTTGCCGCTTCCAACAGCGCTTGCTTGGCCGCTGGGTCAAATGGTGCAACCTGTGCGATGCCATTGACGAGCGCCTCATCGTCCAACCGAGAGACAGCGTCCCAATCGACAGCATAGCCTTGCCGTTCAGCAAAGCGACGCGATTCCTGTTCAATGCTGGACCGCTCCATAAGGCCAAGGGTTTGGGCCTCTGGTTCGGCGATCAGCTCCGCTTCCACCTGCCGAAAGAGGCTCGTCACCTCATGCTCGCGCACGATCCGAAAGCGGCTTTGGCCTTCGAGGACAATGTTGAAGCGCCCATCATCCAGCGCCTCGACATGCACAATCTTGCCCACACAGCCGATATCAAACAGCGCCGGGGGATCGCCCGCTGCCCGAGGCTGAACCATGCCGATCCGCTGGTCACTGGCAAGGGCGTTTTGCACCATCGCACGATAGCGCGGCTCAAAAATATGGAGCGGCAGGTGCATCCGCGGGAAAAGAACCGCGCCGGGCAGCGGAAAGACCGAGAGCCGCGTGAGTGTATCCACCATCATCCGAACAGCACCGCTGAGAGCTTGCGCCGGGTTGCGGAGACCCAGGGGTCTTCCAACCCGATGGCTTCAAACAGCTTGAGCAACTGGCTTCGGGCGGCGCCCTCATTCCAGTCCCGCTCAGCGCGAATGATATCGAGCAGCGCGTCTGCCGCGCCGTCGCGGTCGCCCGCTGCCATCAGGCCGCCCGCCAGCTCGAACCGCGCTGCATGATCGTCGGGGTTCGCCGCGACTTGCGCCTTGAGGCCCGCCAAATCATCCACGGGTTTTGCGTCCCGCGCGAGCGCAACTGCAGAAATCGCGCGCGCCAGAGAGGGTGCCTTTTTCTGCTCGTCGCTTAGCGTGGAGAGAAGGGCGTCTGCCTCATCCGCTCGGCCAGCCGCCACGAGCGCGCGAGCGAGGCCCGACAGGGCATCCGCATGATCTGGGGCGATCTCGCAAATCTGCTGGAACACGCTGATCGCGCGCTCGGCATCGCCGCCCGCCAACACCTCTTCGCCCATCGCGATCAAGGGTTCAACTTCCTGATCCAACGCTTGCGCTTCGCCTTGGATCGGCAACTGCTTCAGCATCTGGTCGAGCACGCGGGTGATCTGCGCCTCGGTGCGGAATTGGGTTAAGTCCGCGACCAGCTGGCCCTGAAACACGGCATAGACGGTGGGGATGGATTGGACGCGAAACTGCGCGGCAATCATCTTCTGCTCATCGACATTGACCTTGGCCAAGATCACGCCCTTACCGGCATAGTCCGCCGCGACCTTTTCGAGAACCGGGGTCAGCTGTTTGCACGGTCCGCACCACTCTGCCCAGAAATCAAGGATAACGAGCGATGTCATCGATGGCTCGATCACATCCCGGCGGAACGCCTCCACAGCGTCCTTGTCGGCCGCGCTCATGCCCAAAGTTGCCAAGATACCACTCCCTCAAAGTCTTCTGCCCCTATGTGGGGAGCCTGCGTCGGGAGACAAGCCATAAAAGAGCTGAGATAAGGGCACAAAAATCCGCAATGACGGGGTTGCAAAGCGCGAAGGCCGCTGTTAACAGCCCGGCTCCCGCGCAGGACATCGTCCGCGCCAACGCCAGAGCGGGCGTAGCTCAGGGGTAGAGCACAACCTTGCCAAGGTTGGGGTCGAGG